>MDTD01084122.1_pt1 | contig 601819 bp, 517 predicted proteins | sample 811221 | NCBI WGS metagenome assembly MDTD01 (sample SAMN05326646, study PRJNA326480) | marine metagenome | isolation source: seawater | place: Pacific Ocean: South West | collected 2011 | reverse complement strand
ACAATTTCAGTTGTGATGACTTCTTCCAGCAGGAGTGTGGAGCCAACATCTTTGAGAACAGGATTGAATGGAATGTAGACCAGGACCCAACCTGCGACATGGACATCCAGTTTTACAATGTATGGTATTCAGCTACAGGACGAGAAGAAGATTATCAGATTGTAGGTACATCATTCAATACCGAATTTACGCACGAAGACCTACCGTCATTCAAGGGATGCTATCGCATTCAGGCGGTCGACAGGTCAGGCAATACCAGTGAGATGACCGATGAGATATGCAGGGATAATTGTCCCAACTTCAGACTGCCCAATGCTTTTTCACCCAATAATGATGGGGTGAATGACACTTTCACACCTTATTATAATGATCAGTTCTCGGATATTGAGGGTTTTGACAATGCGAATTGTACCCGGTTTGTAGAACGTGTCCTTTTCACAGTCTTCGACAGGAGTGGAAAAGTGCTTTACTCTTACAACTCGGTCAATAATGAGAACAATGTGTTGATCAATTGGGATGGGTATTCCAATACCGGGATTGAAGTGCCAGCCGGAGTCTATTATTATTCGGCTGAAGTGGAATTTGATGTGCTGGAACAAACGAAACCCACTGAAGTCTTTAGCGGATGGGTACAGCTTCTGAGGTAATGTCACACAATCATCCGGTCATCCTTTTCGATGGAGTTTGTAATCTTTGTAATGCATCAGTTATGTTTATTATTAAACGTGATCCGGAAGGGAAATTCAGATTCTCTTCGCTCCAGTCAGACTATTCGAGAGATTTAGTAGGTTCCACAAGCCTTTCCATGGATACTATTTTGCTGTTTGAGGGGGGAGTCATTTATAAAGAGAGTACAGCTGCTTTACGTATTGCGAAACAACTTAGAGGAGGATGGAAGCTGTTGTACGGTTTGATTGTTTTACCCAAATTTCTCAGAGATGCGGTATATAGATTAATTGCCAGAAACCGCTACCGTTGGTTTGGTAAGCGGAGTGAATGCATGGTGCCAACGCCAGAACTTCGCGCTCGTTTTCTTGATTCCTTTTGATTGGTATAGATTTGCATCCCACAAACTACTATTTAGGATGAACGCATATATTTTCCCGGGACAAGGGGCACAATTTTCAGGAATGGGCAAGGATCTCTATGATTCCAGTGCCGAGGCAAAAAAATATTTTGAGCAAGCCGATGACATCCTCGGTTTTTCCATCTCGAAGATCATGTTTTCAGGTACCGATGAAGAACTGAAGCAAACCAAAGTAACACAACCGGCCATATTTATTCACAGCGTGGTTGCAGCCTTGATCAATGACAGTTTCAAGCCGGATATGGTAGCAGGACATTCACTCGGTGAGTTTTCTGCTTTGGTTGCCAATGGAATCCTAAGCTTTGAAGATGGATTAAAGCTTGTGTCCAAGCGTGCTTCTGCGATGCAAAAGGCCTGTGAAGTACAGGAATCAACGATGGCGGCTGTTTTAGGTCTTCCCGATGAAAAGGTAGAAGAAATTTGTAGTGAGATCGACGAGATCGTAGTTCCTGCCAATTACAATTGCCCGGGACAGCTGGTTATTTCCGGTTCTATTAGAGGAGTGGAGATTGCCTGTGAGAAAATGAAAGAAGCTGGTGCCAAACGTGCACTGATCCTTCCTGTAGGTGGTGCTTTTCATTCACCGCTGATGGAACCGGCACGCGAAGAGCTTGCCGCTGCCATTAACGAAACTAAGTTTGGCACGCCTTCCTGTGCAGTCTATCAAAATGTGGATGCATCTGGTCATACTGATATCAGCGAAATCAAAAACAATCTGGTAGCTCAGCTTACTGCACCGGTAAAATGGACACAGAGTGTACAAGCCATGATTGCCGATGGTGCTGCTTCATTCATCGAATGTGGTCCAGGAAAGGTGCTGCAGGGACTTGTGAAGAAAATAGATCGTGAAGCAGAGACCATGAGTATATGAGAACCTCTAAAAGGTTAGTTACATTGCTGATATTGGTTTTTATGATGGTTCTTGGCGGATGTCGCAAGGGACCTTCAGCAACCTATGACAGCAGCAAAAAAATTAAGAGAGGTAAACCCCTGCCTTGTCCAATCCATGATTGCTAATGCATAAAATCATCATTGCAATAGATGGCCATTCTGCCTGTGGGAAGAGTAGTACTGCCAAAGTCGTAGCGAAAAAGTTGGGCTATATGTACATTGACAGTGGTGCCATGTATAGAGCCACTACCTACTATTTCTTGCAAAATGATATTGCCCTGTCTAACCATGATCAGGTGGGAGAGGCACTTGAATCTATCGACATACAGTTTAAAATCGATGCTTCAGGCAACTCTCAAGTCCTATTAAATGGTACATTTGCAGAAGAGTTTATCCGAACAATGGAAGTTAACCAACATGTAAGTGAGGTTAGTGCCGTCTCCAGTGTGAGAAGAGCAATGGTGAGTCAGCAACGGCAAATTGGTGCCGAAAAGGGTGTGGTCATGGATGGTAGGGATATTGGCACCGTAGTGTTTCCCGATGCTGAACTGAAAGTCTTCATGACTGCGTCGTTGAAAGTAAGGGCGGAGAGAAGGCAGAAAGAACTAATGGAAAAAGGAATTGCTGAGGAACTTTCTGTTATTTCTTTCAATTTAATGAGTCGAGATAAAGCTGACTCTTCACGAGCTGATAGTCCATTGGTTCAGGCCGATGATGCTATTGTGGTGGACACAACCCATTTGACTTTTAACGATCAGGTTGATAAAATTGTAAAACTCGCAGAACAGATCATATATGACCGTTGATATAGACCCACACTCCGGATATTGTTTTGGCGTTGAATTTGCCATTCAGATGGCAGAAGATGAGATGCTAGGGGGAAACAACCTTTATTGTCTCGGAGACATTGTGCACAATAGTATGGAGGTGGAAAGGCTATACAAAAAGGGTCTGCGAACCATTGACAGGGATGAACTGTCTCAGCTCAAGGATTGTAAAGTATTGATCAGGGCGCATGGCGAACCCCCGGAGACCTATCAGATCGCCATGGAGAATAATATCGAGTTGATAGATGCCTCCTGCCCGGTCGTTTTGAAATTACAAAACAGGGTGAAGCACGCTTACGACAAGGCCAAAAGAGTCAATGGTCAGGTGGTGATATATGGAAAAGAAGGCCATGCTGAGGTGGTTGGACTTACAGGTCAGACAGACAACAACGCCATCATCATCATGACTGATGAAGACCTGGATAAAATTGATTATTCACGACCGGTGATATTATTTAGTCAGACCACCAAGAGCACTCAGGGCTTCTACCACATGAAGGAGCAGATCGAAAAGCGGATCATGAAAGAAAAAGGAGAACTGACCATGGAACAGTTTGATGCCAATGACAGCATCTGTCGTCAGGTATCAAACCGGGAGCCGAAGATGAGAGAGTTTGCCAGCAAATACGATGTGGTATTGTTTGTTGCCGGTAAGAAAAGCTCAAATGGAAGAGCCTTATATAATGTGTGCCTTGAAAATAACCCAAGGAGTTATTTTATCGAGAATCAGGACGAAGTTGATTTTTCGTGGTTGGAACCTGAAGATAAGATAGGTATTTGTGGCGCAACCTCCACACCCCACTGGCTGATGAAACAGGTTGCTGAATACATAGATGCAAAGCACCACAATCAAGATTTGTTGGTATAACAAAGGGTAAATTCGGCCACCCGAAAGGTGAAATATTTTTTTGTTCAAATAACATTTTTAACAGGTCAGAAAAATCTTGAATTTTTTAAAAATTGACTGCTTTTTTAAAGGTTTCATTTGAATCTTTTTTTTGTATTTTTGCATCGTTTTTATGATGACCGCAACGCTCACATATGTCCAAAACTATTAAGCTAAAAAAGGGATTCGATATCAATCTCGTAGGAAAGCCTCAGGAAAAGATCATCGAGTCCAAGCAACCTGAAACCTACGCTATAAAACCCACTGATTTTGTCGGTATCAGCCGGCCGAAGCTTCTCGTAAAAGAGGGGGACTCCGTTAAAGCCGGATCGCCTGTGCTTTTCGATAAGTTTACTGAGCAGGTCAAATATTGTGCGCCCGTAAGTGGCAAAGTCGTTGAGATTAAGCGTGGTGAAAAACGTAAGTTGCTAGAAGTAAAAATACTCGCAGACAAAAGTGTAGAGTATGTAAAGCACAAAAAATATTCAACATCAGATATCTCTAAATTATCCAAAGAGGATGCCTTTGAGCAGATGAGTGCGGGTGGTGTATGGCCAAACGTTATTCAAAGACCTTATGGAATTGTTGCTGATCCTGAGTCTGAACCCAAAGCGATTTTCATATCGGCTTTTGACACGCATCCTCTGGCACCAAATACTGCATTTATTCTGCAGGATCAGGGAGCTCATTTTCAGGCGGGACTGGATATTCTGAAGAAATTCACCAGTGGTAAAATCCACCTCAATATTAAAGGTGGAGATGAGGTTGCTCAGATCTTCTCTCAGGCCAAGGGTGTTGAGATAAATAAATTCATGGGTCCGCATCCGTCAGGTAATGTGGGTACTCAGATACATCATCTCGATCCAATTAACAAAGGTGATATCGCATGGACTGTAAGTCCTTATGGAGTAGCTCAGATTGGTAAATTGTTTACTGAAGGTATTTATGATGCTTCCAAAATCGTGGCCCTTACCGGCTCGCAGGTTACTGATCCAGCCTATGTAAAAACATATTCAGGTGCTAACGCAGGCAACTTATTGGATGGACATCTCAAATCAGGTCCAAGTAGAATTATTTCTGGGAATGTGTTGACAGGAGAGGCTGTTGGAAAAGAAGGTTTTCTTGGGTTTTACGATCAACAGTTTACGGTGATCCCTGAGGGAGATTATGAAGAGTTGCTGGGATGGATCCTGCCTAGTACCAATAAATTGAGTTTCCACAAGGCTTTCGGACTATTGGGCTTTTTAAATCCTAAGAAGGAATATGTGGTAGATACCAATACGCATGGTGAAGAGCGGGCCTTTGTGATGAGTGGCGCTTTCGAAAAGGTGATGCCAATGGATATTTATCCGACATTCCTGTTCAAAGCCATCATGGCCGAAGACTATGATGAGATGGAGGGTCTTGGTATTTATGAACTGGTAGAAGAAGATGTGGCTTTGTGTGAATTCATCGATGTATCGAAGCATCCGTTACAAACAATATTGAGGTCAGGTTTAAACTTACTTAAAGAGAGCTAAATGAAGTTCATCCAAAAGATATTTGATGATTTACATCCCGGTTTTGAAAAAGGGGGTAAGTATGAGAAGTTTTATCCATTATATGAGGGGGTGAGGACCCTGGTCTTTGCTCCATCTATTACTACAGATAGCAAAGGAGTACAGGTAAGAGATGCCATTGATACCAAGCGTATGATGATGACGGTGATCATAGCGATGATCCCATGTCTGCTTTTTGGTATGTGGAATGTTGGGTATCAACATTATATCGCCACTGGTGTAGAAGCTACCTTCCTGGATATGATTTTATTAGGTGCATTGAAAGTTGTACCTATCATTGTTGTTTCATACACAGTAGGTCTGGCTATTGAATTTGCCATCTGTGTGATCAGGCAACACCCTGTAAACGAAGGTTACCTGGTAACAGGAATGCTTATTCCACTTGTATTACCAGCATCTATTCCATTGTGGCAAGTAGCGATTGCTACAGCATTTGCCGTGATCATTGGAAAAGAAGCTTTCGGTGGTACAGGGATGAATATCCTCAACGTGGCCTTGACAGCGAGAGCATTTCTATATTTTGCGTATCCTTCCCAAATCTCCGGAGATGTCTGGACTTATTTTGGAGATCAGGCTCCGGTAGATGGTTTTAGTGGTGCTACTGTGTTGGCTTATGGAGCTTCAGCAGCGGCCAATGGCACTGATATGATGGCAGATATGGCAGGACACTGGTATGATGGAATGTTCTCCTTCTGGAATATGTTCATAGGTACGATCCCGGGAAGTATTGGAGAAACATCCACACTGATGTGCCTGATTGGTGCGGCTATTCTGATCGCAACAGGTATTGGTAGCTGGAAGATCATTTTCAGTGTTTTTGCCGGTGGTTATCTGATGGGGCTGCTTTTCAACCTGATCGGTGGCAACTCATTCCTGGAGATGCCTGCACATTACCATTTAGTATCCGGTGGATTGGCATTCGGTGCTGTGTTCATGGCTTCAGACCCTGTTACGGCATCACAGACAGAATTAGGGAAGTGGATCTACGGATTCATGATAGGAGTCCTTACGGTATTGATTCGGGTGGTGAACCCGGCATATCCTGAAGGCATCATGTTGGCTATTTTGTTCATGAATGTTTTTGCTCCTTTAATTGATTACTATATTGTAGAAGCTAATAAAAAAAGAAGACTGACCCGTGCAACGATCTAATACATACATCATCATATTTTCAGTCGTGCTTACCATCATTCTTGGGGGTATGCTTTCGATTGCGTCTGTTGGATTAAAGCCTCTGCAGGACAAGCAGGTTGAACTGGACACCAAGAAGAAGATTCTGGGTGCAGTTACAGATATCTCCACCATTGAAGACCCCAACGAGCTATTGGCCCTCTATGATCAACGTGTAGAATCCATCGTTGTGGATTTTGAAGGAAATATCGTAGAGACCAATGCCAAAGGGGAGCCTATTGTGGCAGAGAAGATAAGTGTACAGAAAAATTACAGGATGAAGCCGGAAGACAGAGTTTATCCTGTCTACAAATTTAAGGCTGAGGACGGAAGCATAGATGCATATGTTTTCCCTATGTGGGGAAACGGACTCTGGGATTGGATCTCAGCCTATATGGCGATCGACAAGGACTTGAATACAGTAAGAGGTATTGCATTTGACCACAAGGCTGAGACTCCCGGACTTGGAGAGCGGATCACCACAGAAGTGATTCAATCCAGGTATGTAGGTAAGGAGATTTTTAATGATTCAGGAGAACTGGAATCAATTACAATGGTTAAAGGTGAGAATAACACAGGATTATCGATACATGAAGTTGACGGAATGGCTGGTGCTACTATGACAGCCAAAGGAGTCAATGCCATGTTGGATCAATACCTTGGTTGCTATCAACCATACATTAAAAAAGTAAAATCTGAGGGTAATAAAGTTGCGCTCACTCAATAAATAATTTTTTATGAGCACTGAAACCATAGAAAAAACAGAAGTTAAGGAAGAGGTATCACAGCCAGCCGAAGCGATGTTGTCGAAGAGGAGACGAAAGATCCTCAGCGACCCACTTAATGAAGACAACCCCATTACCGTGCAGGTATTAGGGATTTGTTCTGCTTTGGCGATCACGATCAAGATGGAACCTACCATTGTAATGTCCATCGCGGTAGTATTTGTGATTGTGTTCTCAAACCTTATTATTTCCCTGATCAGAAATCTTGTTCCCGGTAGGGTAAGGATCATCGTTCAGTTGGCAGTTATTGCCACACTGGTGACGTTGGTAAGTGAGATACTGAAAGCCTACTACTTTGACATGTATAAGGTACTGGGTGCTTTCGTTGGACTGATTATCACAAACTGTATCGTAATGGGTAGGCTGGAAGCATTTGCGATGGCCAACAAACCTTATGATTCGATCCTGGATGGTTTGGGTAGTGGATTTGGCTACGCGTGGATCATTTTAGTGGTTGCCTTCTTTAGAGAGTTGTTTGGCTCGGGCTCTATCCTGAACTTTAAACTGGCTGAGATAGGCCTGGATTTCCAAACCAATGGACTGATGGTCGATTCCATCGGGGCCTTCATGGTATTGGGTATATTGATCTGGATCCAGCGAACAAAAACCGGTTACGTAGAACACTAAGCACTGACACATGGAAACCTTTAACATTATACTTCGAGCAATCTTCATTGACAACATGATCTTTGCCCTCTTTTTGGGGATGTGTTCTTTCCTGGCCGTTTCCAAAAAGGTATCTACAGCTATCGGACTGGGCGCTGCCGTGATCTTCGTTTTGACGATCACAGTGCCTATCAACTGGTTGCTGCAGGAATACGTGCTCAAAGAAGGTGCGCTTTCCTGGTTGGGAGCTTCATTTGCCAATGTAGACCTGACGTTCCTTCAATTTATCATGTTCATTGCGGTAATCGCCTCTATGGTGCAGCTGGTAGAGATGATCATTGAGAAATTCTCACCTGCATTATATGGTACCCTGGGTATTTTCCTTCCGCTGATTGCAGTGAACTGCTCTATTTTGGGAGGTTCACTTTTCATGGTACAAAGAGATTATAATCTTGTGGATGCCACCGCTTATGGTTTTGGTTCAGGAGTGGGTTGGTTCCTGGCAATTGTTGCGCTGGCAGCAGTTCGTGAGAAACTAAAATATTCCAATGTACCTGACGGACTTAAAGGTCTGGGTATCACCATGCTCATCACCGGGTTGATGGGTATAGCCTTCAAAATATTTATTGGTATTTCGATATAAATTCGAATGATTTTGTAGTGATTCCAATGCACTACACAAAAAAAATAAGGCTTTGATCTTAGGTCAAAGCCTTATTTTTTATTCCTTTTGTACTCAGCAATATTATTTACGGACCTGAGACTTATTCTGACTTTCTTTCTGCGGGGGCTTCTTTTGGTAGTTCCCACTGCGCTCACCATCTTCATCCTTGTTCAGGTGATATCATGGATAGATAACCTGATACCTCTGGAGATACCAGGAGTAGGGCTGATCTCAGTATTGGTCACTGTGACCCTGATTGGTTTTTTAGCCAATACCATCATCGCCAAACCCATCATTCGTTTTTTGGAAGAGGTCTTACAAAAAATCCCCCTGGTTGGGTTTATCTATTCGGCAATCAATGATTTGGTCACAGCCTTTGTAGGTGAAAAACAAAAGTTCGATCAGCCGGTTCTGGTTCCTTTTGATGAAAATGGACTTTTATACAAGCCAGGCTTCATTACACAGTCTGATCTTGAAAAGATTGGTTTACCAGGTATGGTTACAGTCTATCTGCCTCATTCCTATAATTTTTCCGGTAATGTTTTTATCGTGAAGAGTGAAAAATTGATCCTTCTTAAGGGAAAAAATACGGATATCATGAAGTATATCGTTTCCGGAGGTGTTTCAGGCAAGATCAAACTGAAATAAAATTCCTTACTCTCAGTCCGGAAACCCAACATTCCAATAGATATTTCGTATTCAGTAGGAAAATAAATACTTTATTCCTTGACATTGGAAAAATTAGGTATTTAAATTTGTACTAGTATTTTTATAGTAGTGGAACACCAATACGACATATTATTTCTTCCATTAAGGCCAATGTTCCCCAGGCGTTGAGCCTGCATACTACATCTATGTCCACTTACGTAGTGGATTTTCTCCAATCATTTTACATTTTTACAATTATTAACCTGCAATAACAATGGACAAATTTGTTGTATCCATAGGAAATACAACGCATGAGAAATACGCTGAGGAGATCTGCGACATGATCGCTGACAGCGCACAAAAAAGGGGTACTGGAATAGCTAAAAGGTCTACAGAGTACATTGCCAAGAAATTACGGGAGGGCAAATCGGTGATTGCTTTGACGAATAAGGGCGTATTGGCTGGATTTTGCTATGTAGAAACCTGGGGCCATGGGAAGTATACTGCCAACTCCGGACTAATTGTAAACCCGGAATTCAGAAACAAGGGTTTGGCCCTGGCTATCAAAGAGCGGGCATTTAAGTTGTCAAGAGAGCTATTCCCGGATGCGAAATTGTTTGGTTTGACGACCAGCCTGGCAGTCATGAAAATCAATTCGGACCTGGGTTATCGTCCCGTACCTTTTTCTGAGCTTACGGATGACCCTGAGTTTTGGAAAGGATGTCAATCTTGTGTGAATTATAGTATCCTTGAAAGTAAAAACTTTCAAAACTGCCTTTGTACCGGAATGATCTATGATCCTGAGGAAAGGAAACGAAGATGGAAAAACAGAAGAGAGAAAGTCCAGGAAAAATTGATGATCTGGAAGAAAACAGTTTATAACAAATGACAGGAAAAAAGAAGATAGTATTAGCATTTAGTGGTGGATTGGATACAACCTATTGCGCCATTTATTTATCAAAAGATCATGGAGAGGTCCATACCGTGACGGTAAATACCGGGGGTTTTGATGCAAAAGAGTTGGAGGAGATCGAAAAACGATCTAAATCTCTGGGTGCGGTTTCTCATAAGACCATTGACGCCACCCAGGATTTCTATCAAAAGGCCATCAAGTATCTCATTGCCGGCAATGTATTGAAAAACAATACCTATCCGCTTTCGGTGAGCGCTGAACGTGTCTTCCAGGCTACTGCTATTGCGGAATACGCCAATGCAGTGGATGCAGATGCCATAGCGCACGGGAGCACCGGCGCGGGAAATGACCAGGTGCGCTTCGATATGATATTCAACATTCTTTGCCCGGAAAAAGAGATCATTACACCCATCCGAGATATGAAACTCTCCCGTGAGGAGGAAATCCAGTACCTGATCGATAATGGAGTGAGTGGCAACTGGGAGAAAGCCCTGTATTCCATCAACCAGGGGCTTTGGGGTACTTCCGTCGGAGGAAAAGAAACATTAACTTCTGATAAATATCTTCCTGAAACCGCATTCCCATCTCAGCTTAAGGAGAAGAAAGAAGAAACCATAGAAATTGAATTCATTAAAGGAGAACCGGCTGCCTTAAATAAATCCAAACTTGATCCGGTGACATGTATTTTACGGCTAGGTGATATATCCTCTTCATACGCTATTGGCCGTGATATACATATAGGTGATACGATTATCGGCATCAAGGGAAGAGTAGGCTTCGAGGCGTCGGCTCCTTTAATACTTATCAAGGCTCACCATGCATTAGAAAAGCATGTGTTGGCCAAAAACCAAATCTTTCTGAAAGATCAGGTGGCATTGACCTATGGCAATCTCCTGCATGAAGGTCATTACCTCGATCCGGTAATGAGAGACATTGAAGCTTTCTTTGAAAGCACTCAGAAACATGTGACAGGCACCGTAAAAGTCAGACTGGCTCCTTACCGGTTTTACATTGAGGGAATCGAATCACCTAATGACCTCATGCAATCGTCATTCGGTAAATATGGAGAGATGAACTCCGCCTGGAGTGGTGACGATGTAAAAGGGTTTGCCAAGATATTTGGAAACCAAAACATGATCTATCATAAAGTACACCAGGATGACTGAGCAGATAAAAGTAGGAATAGTTGGTGCAGCAGGATATACAGCGGGCGAGTTGATCCGACTATTGTTCAACCATCCTCAGACAACCCTTGTTTATGCCCAAAGTGAGAGTCAGGCGGGAAAGCCTATTTATGCTACCCATGCTGATCTCGTTGGGGAGTCAGATTTGACATTTGTTTCAGATTTTGATTTGGGAGCATGTGATGTCATTTTCTTATGTAAAGGACATGGAGAATCAAAGAAGTTTTTGGAAGCAAATGCGGTTCCTAAAACCACCAGGATTGTGGACCTGAGTCATGACTACCGTCTCAAGGAGTCAGGGAATGATTTTGTCTATGGGCTCCCTGAGCTGAATAAGCAGGAGATCCAGGCTGCAGATAAAGTAGCCAATCCCGGTTGTTTTGCTACCTGTATCCAGCTTGGCCTATTGCCTGCCGCCAAACATCACCTGATCCATGGAGAAGTAAATACTTCCGGTATCACAGGATCTACCGGTGCAGGGCAATCCCTCTCTGCTACTTCCCACTTTTCATGGCGTAACAATAACCTAAGTGTGTATAAAGCCTTTACCCACCAGCATTTGGATGAAATCGGGCAAAGCCTGAACCAATTGGATGGTGACTCGCATACCATTAATTTCATTCCTTACAGAGGGGATTTTACAAGAGGGATCATCATTACTTCTTATTTTGACACCAATGAGTCTGAAGAACAGATCCTGAAGCAGTATCAGGAATTTTACGCCGGGCAGCCATTTACACATGTGGTAAAGGACAATCCTGATCTTAAGCAGATTGTAAATACCAACAAAGCATTGGTCTATCCTAAAAAGCATGGAAATAAACTCATGGTTATTTCAGTCATTGATAATTTACTCAAAGGTGCATCGGGGCAGGCATTGCAAAACATGAACCTGATGTTTGGCCTGGATGAAAGTATGGGCCTGAAGCTAAAGTCAATCGCTTTTTAAAATTAATATGGATTCAAAGGAACAAACAATAGCCGTAATAGGAGCCGGTAACCTCGGTGTTGCCATAGCCCAGGGCATCGTTGATAAGGGAGTGAGGAAGCCTGAAGAATTGATTCTTACCCGTAGAAGCATTGAGAGTATTGAATACCTCAAAAAGCAGGGTTTCAGGATCACTCAAAGCAACCTTCAGGCTGTGGAGCAGTCAAGGATCGTAATGCTATGCGTGCAGCCTAAACAGATAAAGCAGGTGATCCAGGAGATCAATGCAAAGCTGACCAAGGATCACATCATTGTTTCGGTGATCACTGGCGTGAAGATTGATGAGATCCATAAAGAGCTTAAACTGGATTTGCCTGTTATCCGTGCTATGCCTAATACGGCCATTAGCATTGGAGAATCCATGACCTGTATTGCTTCCAAAAATGCTACAGCGCATATGGAGGAGATCGAACTGCTTTTTGGTACGCTTGGACTCACCTTGGTGATAGAAGAGAAACTCATGCAGGCTGCCACGGTACTTGGTGCCAGCGGGATAGCCTTTTTCCTTCGTTTCCTAAGGGCTGCAACACAGGGAGGGATCCAGATGGGATTTGATGCGGAAGAAGCCCAGATGATTGCTGTGCAGACAGCCAAGGGGGCGGCATCTCTCATTCTGACCAACAAGCAACATCCTGAAGTAGAAATTGATAAGGTGACGACACCTGAGGGTTGTACAATCGAGGGATTGAATGAGATGGAGCATCAGGGGTTGAGCTCGGCATTGATCAAAGGATTGATGGTATCTTACAATAAAATCAAAAACATCAAATGAATCATTTTTTGTCTGTAGAAGATGTGCCGGACCCGGAAGGGTTGGTAGATGAAGCATTAAAACTAAAGAAAAAGCCATTTTCTTTTCAGAAGCTGGGAAGAAACAAGACACTGGGTATGCTCTTTTTCAATGCCAGCCTTCGCACACGGATGAGTACCCAGATAGCTGCACGAAACCTGGGAATGGAAGTGATCGTGATGAATGTGAGTCAGGACTCATGGCAGATAGAAACAGAGGATGGAGTAGTGATGAATGGAGATAAGGCCGAACATGTGCGCGAGGCTGCTGCTGTGATGGGACAATACTGCGACGTGTTGGCTATCAGGTCTTTCCCTACCTTAAAAGACAAGAAAAAGGATTACGCAGAAGAGTTGATGCATCAGTTCAGCCGGTTTGCCGGCGTACCCATATTGAGTATGGAGTCCGCAACCTTGCATCCGCTACAAGGTCTTGCAGACATGATGACCATTGCTGAGTATAAGAAAACCACAAAACCCAAAGTAGTCCTTACCTGGGCTCCACACGTGAAGCCGTTGCCTCAGGCAGTGCCTAACTCATTCACGCAATGGTCCCGAAAAATGGATTACGACTTTGTGATCACCCATCCGGAAGGTATGGAGCTACCTAAGCGATTTAGACAGGATGCTGAAATTGAATACGATCAGGATAAAGCCCTTGCAGGGGCGGACTTTGTGTATGTAAAAAACTGGTCTTCCTACAAAAACTATGGTATGCTGGGTCTGGGAAAAGACTGGATGTTTTCACAGAAGAAGCTCGAATTGACAAATGACGCCAAAGTAATGCATTGTCTTCCCGTAAGACGTAATGTGGTCATAGCAGATGAAGTGTTGGACGGACCGAATTCCGTGGTGATCCAGCAGGCGGGAAACCGTGTGTTTTCCGCTCAGGCAGTGATAAAACGACTTTTAGAAAGCTTATAGAATGGAAAAAGTACATGTGATCAAGGTAGGTGGGGCAGTCATTGAAGATGAAGAAAAGCTCTCGGTTTTTCTGGATAGTTTTTCAGCCATTAAAGAGAAAAAAATATTGATCCATGGTGGTGGCAGAGTAGCTACAGATATTGGGAAAAAATTAGGCATTGAGCCCACCATGGTGGAAGGGAGAAGGGTGACGGATGAAAAGACCCTTGACCTGGTGACGATGGTCTATGGTGGCCTGGTTAATAAAAAACTGGTTGCAAGGTTGCAGAAGATGGATCAGAATGGGATCGGATTGACGGGCGCAGATGGTTCTTTGATTGAATCTAAAAAACGACCTGTCAGAAACGGAGTGGACTACGGTTGGGTGGGCGATCCCATCCGTGTGAACGTGAAGATTGTAGCTGATCTGTTGAAGGCCGGTCTGATACCGGTAATTGCACCATTAACACACGATGGCCATGGTCAGCTTTTCAATACCAACGCAGATACCATGGCAGGAGTGATGGCCAAAGCCCTGGTGGATTCTTTTGATGTATACCTGCACATGACATTTGAGCTGGATGGCGTCCTGAAAGATGTCAACGATCCGGCATCGTTGATTGCTGAGATGAAGAAAGAAGACTTTGAGCACTATAAGCAGTCAGGGGTGATCCATAGTGGCATGATCCCCAAGCTGGAAAATGCCTTTGAAGCCATCGACTCCGGCGTACGTCAGGTGAGAATATGTAAGTTTGATCAGGTAAATCCTCAAAAATCCAGTGGAACAAGACTTACTCAATAAGAAGGAGCAAAGATTTGATGAAGTATTGGCCCTGCTCAGTGCTTTGATCCGCATCCAAAGCTTCAGTAAGGAAGAAGAGAAAACCGCGGACCTGTTGGAGGGGTATTTGATCGATCGGGGCCTTTTGGTTTCCAGGAAGGGCAACAACGTCTGGGTGAAAAACAGGTATTTTCATCCTGATAAACCAACGATTTTATTGAATTCACATCACGACACGGTAAAACCCAACAAGGGATACACCAAAGATCCATTCAATCCTGAGGTGTCGGACGGTAAACTGTTTGGATTGGGTAGTAATGATGCCGGTGGTGCGCTCATCTCATTGTTAATTACCTTCTTACATTACCATGATCGTGAGGATCTTAAGTATAACCTCATATGGTCCGGTACAGCAGAGGAAGAGATTTCTGGTAAGGAGGGTGTGGAAAGCATTCTTGAGCATTTGGGTGAGATCAGTTTTGGTATTGTAGGAGAGCCAACAGGCATGAAGATGGCTGTAGCAGAAAAGGGGTTGATGGTGCTGGATTGTTATGCCAAAGGTCAATCAGGCCATGCCGCACGTGACCTGGGAGTCAATGCTATCTATAAAGCCATGGAAGATATTGAGTGGATCAAAAACTATCAGTTCGAAAAGGTGTCTGACCATCTGGGACCCGTGAAGATGTCAGTGACCATGATCAATGCAGGCTATCAGCACAACGTCATTCCCGATGTGTGTCATTATGTGGTAGACGTTCGCACCACCGATGCCTATTCCAATGAAGAAACATACAAGATCATCAATGATCACACCCAGGCGGAGGTCAACGAGCGGTCATTCAGGTTAAGTCCTTCGTATGTTCCTAAAGATCATGTGTTGGTAAAGGCTGCCGAAGAGCTTAACATTGAAATGTTTGGGTCACCTACTACATCCGATCAGGCCCTGATGTCCTTTCCAACTATCAAGATGGGACCAGGATTGTCCGAACGGTCTCATTCGGCTGACGAATTTATCTTCCTGGATGAGTTGAGAGAAGGTCCTGAGAAGTATGTTGAATTGCTGGATAAAATAATCATCTAGTTAAATTCTGCCTTCATAAATATCCCATATTGGAAAGCATAGCTCGTAATCGTTCCACTGGATATCCCCATGGCTCAAGGAAAAATTTCGAAAACAATCTTTATCCAGAAACTTTCGAGTCATCGGGTTTTTCGCATTTGTTAGAAAATTTTGAAAATCAACCAACTTTTCTATCCCATCTGAGAAAGTGAATTTTATTTTATAGCCATCTATATATTTTGCTTCCTTGATAGAGATTACCATGCTAATCTATTTTCTTTGTTATGACTTCTGATTTTACTTCAACATTGTAGACAAAAAAATCAATCCATTTTCTCACAATATCATCTCTAAAATGTTCTACAACAAGCTTAAGTCTTTTACGGTAGGTAGTGTTGAGAGGTTTTTTACCTTTCACGCTTGTTATCCGTACTTCCTTAAATTTCCCAGCCTCAAAAATAATCTCAGCTTTGCTTTCCTGATCCTGATATTTCCCATGAACGTGAATGGGCTCGTGCTCATTTGAGTAGAAAAGTATGATCAATCCAAAATACTCATATAATTTTGGCATTATCCTTTTTTTGAAATAAATGTAAATGAAACCAAATAATTCGGGGAAGTTTACTTTTTATATTAATACCAATAATAATGAAACTCTGGCAGAAGTCAACCGATGTAAATAAGCAAATCGACACATTCACCGTAGGCAACGACCGGGAGCTGGACCTTGTGCTGGCCCCCTTTGATGTGCTGGGATCGTTGGCGCATATTCGCATGCTGGAAAAGATCGGACTGCTGGAGCAGGAGGAATGGAAAAGGCTGGATCAGGAGCTTAAGGAGGTCTATAGAGATATTCAGAAAGGTGGCTTTAAGATTGCGGACGATGTAGAGGACATCCATTCGCAGGTAGAGTTTTTACTTACTCAAAAGCTGGGAGATGTGGGCAAGAAGATCCACAGTGGACGTTCCCGAAATGATCAGGTGCTGGTAGATCTGAAAATGTATTTCCGCCACGAGATCAAAGAAATTGTACAGCTTACCAGTCAACTGTTTCAAACACTTGTCAGTCAGAGTGAGAAATATAAGAGTGTGTTGATGCCTGGCTATACGCACATGCAAGTGGCCATGCCATCCTCTGTCGGCTTGTGGTTTGGTGCCTATGCCGAGAGTCTTGTAGATGATCTGCATAGTTTAAAAGCTGCGTTCGAAGTAGTCAATAAGTCTCCTTTGGGGTCTGCTGCTGGTTACGGTTCGTCTTTTCCACTGGATCGTGAGATGACCGCCGAGCTGCTTGGTTTTTCACAACCTAACTACAATGTGGTGTACGCTCAGATGACCAGGGGACGTAGTGAAAAAGCCATGGCCAATGCCATCGCCACTTTGGGAACAACATTGAGTAAGCTATCTATGGATGTCTGCCTGTACATGGGGCAGAATTTTGGGTTTTTCTCCTTTCCGGATGAACTGACTACTGGCTCAAGCATTATGCCTCACAAGAAAAACCCTGATGTGTTTGAGTTGGTACGCGGAAGATGCAATCAGTTGCAGGCCTTACCGGTGGAGATTGGCTATATCCTCAATAACCTTCCGAGTGGCTATCACAGAGACCTGCAGCAGCTAAAAGAAGGACTCTTTCCTGCTCTACAGACCACCAAAGAGTGTCTGGAAATACTCAACTTCAGTCTGAGCCAGATCATCGTCTCCAAAGACATCATCAATGACCCCAAATATGACTACCTATTCACTGTTGAACTGGTGAATGAGCTGGTACTTGGCGGGATGCCCTTCAGAGATGCTTACAAAGAAGTAGGACTGCAGATAGAAGCGGGTAACTACAAACCTAATCGTGAGATCAAACACACACATTTAGGAAGTATCGGGAATCTTGGTAATGATAAGATCAAACAAAAATTCGATCAATTAGTTTCTGATTTTGACTTCCTGAAATTGGAATCGTCTCTTAAAACCTTAATTAACTGATGTCCTGATATTTGTGAGATTAGCAACAATTTAATCTCCTGGTGTCTAAATATTAATATTGAGAGTTTTATTGTCCTGATATTATTATTTTAATAATTTTAAAGTAAATGTGATTTATTAATACGGTTTTTGCAATATTTCAGGCTATGAGTTTGCTACCTAATAACCATAAGGATCCCGATATCCCGAAAGGGAATAAGATGGTTGACGAACCGGTCGACCATCTTCAATTATGGGGAGAGTTTAGAAAGGGTAGCGAGGCCGCTTTTATCGAGATTTACAATCAATACTTCCAGGTGCTATATGACTATAGCTTTAGACTCACATCCAATAGACCATTGTGTAAAGATTGTATCCAGGAGCTGTTCTATAAGTTGCGGAAGAACCGATCTGCATTACCATCAGTACAATCTCCCAAAGCCTTTCTGATTAAGAGCATTAGAAATCAGCTCTTAAATGAAATAAAGAAGAGCAAGCGGTCAGCTTCATTAAACGAAGCTTCTGTGAATCAGCCATTTTTGGTGACCCCATCGCATGAGACAGTGATCATCGCGCGACAATTTTCACAAAGTCAGCTAAGGAGGATCAGCTGGGCCATTGCAAAACTGACAGCACATCAGCGGGAAGCGATTCATTTTTTCTTTTACGAAGAATTGGGATACGCAGAGATAGCAGATATTATGGGCATGACCAGTACCCGTGCAGCGAGAAACCTCATTTACCGCTCACTGAAAGCTGTTCGGCTTTCTCTTGATAAGTGATATATATTTAATGATATCTGCTTTTAATTAGTAAATTCATAAATAAGACTGAGTTATTCCCTCTGTAATGTAAATATTTAAATTTATTCATTATTTCCTGATGTCATTTCATGGTCTTGATTGTCAATAAGTCGAAAGGTCCATGAAATATTTATGTCTCATAAGAAAGAATTAGAAGATTTTCTCACAGATAAGGAGTTTAGAACATGGGTACTAAACCCAACTCCCAAATCGTCCCTTTTTTGGGAGAAATGGCTGGAAGCCAATCCTCAGTATGAAAAAGAAGTGTTAAAGGCCAGAGAGCTTGTTCTTTCTTTAAAGTATCCTGCCACATCCCAACCTGATGAGCAGGAGAAGGATGAGATTCTCAAATCAATTCTGCAGGTTTCCAGGACCCCTCAAAAAGCGACGAAGCCACACCGATCATACAGGTTCATGAGAGTGGCTGCTTCTGTTGTATTAGCCATTGGTATAGGTCTCCTGTTTTATTACAAAGGTTTTAATAATGCTACTCAGGTATCCGGTAATCAATTAGAGATACAAACCATAAAGAAGCAGAATCCAAAGGGGAGAAAGTCTGAAATCATATTGTCTGATGGAACCAGGGTTATGCTCAATTCTAACAGTACAATTACCTATCATAGTGATTTCAGTCAAAACAGACACATCGAATTGGATGGTGAGGCCTATTTTGAGGTGGCTAAAGATGCAGAGCACCCATTTAGAGTCAAGTCGGGAAAAGTCCAGACTGTAGCTCTTGGGACGGCTTTTAATGTAAAAGCCTTCGAAGGAACGGTGGATGTATTTCTCACTGAAGGGTCTGTAGAAGTCAGTGTTCTTGATCAATCAGAAAGGATAATTCGACTGGAGCCAATGCAAAAAACAGCCTGGTCTCTTCAAAAAGGCCTTGAGGAACCTTCCTATCAAAAAGACATGACAGATATGCTTTGGACCAAAGGCATTATCTATTTCAAAGAAACACCTATTAGCGAGGTATTACGGACACTTGAAAATTGGTATGATGTTCAGATCGATGTTTCAGGTGGATATGAAGAGGTGAGGTATTCAGGAGAATTTGACAATGAGTACTTATCCAATGTATTGCAATCAATGAGTCAGGCATTGGACATGACATTTGATTTGACTGGAAAAAATGTGAAAATAAAATTTAATAAGAGCCTATGACATAAAACAAAAGCCCAAAAAAAGACCAGCCAAAGCTGGTCCTTATGCAATGATCAGATGCTACAGACCTTTCAAAATCACATGCATCAATCATTGTAGTTAAACATTATTTAACTAATCATAAAGATATGAATAACAAATTTACCAATACCATATTTATGGTTTCTAAATTGTCTTTTCAGGTACTTGCTATTCTCTTTATTACTTTGGATCTGGCCTTAGCCAATGAGACTGTGGCACAGGTAAAAAGTATTAAAGAAGTTAAAATCTCCTTAAATATGTCAGATGCCACGTTGTCTGACATTCTTGAGGAGATTGAAGGAAAGACAAATTACCGATTCAGCTTAAGCAGCAACAAGATTGACCTTACAACTACCAGTAACATCAACGTGGTAAATGCCACAGTTGAAGAGGTTCTGATGGAATTATCCAAAGTTATGGATTTGCAGTTTGGTCAGGTAAACAACAGCATCAGTGTAAGCAAGAGGAAGCGGAAAGCGGAAGCTCCACGTATTTCTGTCGCAATTAACCAGGGTCCTACCATCAAGGGTGTGATTACCGATGAAAATGGTTCTGGCTTGCCCGGAACTACGATCCAGGAAAAGGGCACCTCGAATGGTACCATCACAGATGTAGATGGGAACTACACACTAACTGTAGGTGACAATGAGGCCATTTTGGTTGTTTCCTTTGTGGGATATGTGCCAATGGAAGTACCTGTTGATGGCCGCACCACGATTGATTTATCTCTGAAACCTGATGTAGAGTCTCTGCAGGAAGTAGTTGTCGTGGGCTACGGAACACAGAAAAAAGAGACAGTAACAGGAGCAGTTAGTGCATTGAAGGGTAAGGATATTGTGAAATCTCCTGCTGTAGACATGTCAAACTCTTTGGCGGGAAGATTGCCCGGTCTGGTGGTAGTACAAACCAGTGGTGAGCCCGGATATGATGGAGCCAGAATCAACATCAGAGGGATCAATACCCTGGGAAACAGTAGTCCATTGGTTGTCATTGATGGAATACCAGACAGGGATGGTGGACTGGGAAGGTTGAGCCCATTGGATATTGAATCAATTTCAATTCTTAAGGATGCTTCAGCCGCTATTTATGGTGCACGTGCTGCAAATGGGGTTATTCTGATTACTACAAAAAGAGGAGCTTCAGGAAAACCAATCATTGATTACAGCTTTAATCAGGGCTGGGCACAGCCTACGGTAGTACCAGAAATGGCCAATGCAGTAGAGTATGCTACCATCATGAATGAGCTCTCTATATTCTCCGGAGTATCTGACCCGGCTGAGTGGTCAGATGCATGGGCTGATATTATGACTACAGGACAATATACTTCGCCGTCCTCGGGGTCTACAACTTTTGCGAGATATGCTCCGGAAGATATTGCGAAGCATGCGAGTGGGCAAGACCCATGGGGATATCCCGATACAGACTGGTTCGGAGATGCCTTCAAAACATGGTCGCCACAAAGCAGGCACAACCTATCTATTAGGGGAGGTAATGATGATTTCAAGTACTTCACTTCCATAGGTTTTGTAGATCAGGACGCTTATTATAAAAATTCAGCTACCCGATACAAGCAATACAATCTGCGGGTTAACCTTGACGCCAATATCAATGAATATTTCAATACAAAAGTCGGTGTAATGGCCCGAAGGGAGGATAGGAATTTCCCAACGGAAAGTGCCGGCGCCATATTCAGGATGCTGATGAGAGGTCGTCCGACAGAACCCGAAGTTTGGCCTAATGGAAAGCCAGGTCCAGATATTGAAAACGGGCAAAACCCTTATGTAATCACGACCAATGCCACAGGTTATGTAGATAATCCACGAGACCTTATTCAGGTGAATGGATCGGTAGATATTACCAACCCGTGGATTGAAGGACTTACACTTACACTGTCTGCGGCCATCGACAAAAACAATGACTTTACGAAACGGTGGCAAACACCCTGGGAACTGTATTATTGGGATCGTGTTTCCTATGAGGCTGATGGTGTGACACCTTTATTGGAGCCAGCTGTGAGGTCAAACTTCACAGATCCCAGGTTGACACAGGGAATGGGAACCACCCTGAACACCAACTACACGGCCATGTTGAATTACGACAAGAAGTTTGGTGATCATTCCATCAATCTGCTGGCAGGGGTAACAAGAGAAAAGTTTACTGGTAGCTATTTCTATGCTTTTCGTAGAAACTACATCTCTCCGGCGGTAGATCAGCTTTTTGTTGGTGGTACTGAAGGACAGGACAATGGCGGTTCAAGTTATGTGAGGCCCAGAATGGGTTACTACGGCAGAGCCCAGTACAACTACCAGGAAAAATATCTGGCTGAGTTTATTTGGAGATATGATGGATCATATATTTTCCCTGAAGCCGGACGATTTGGGTTCTTCCCCGGATTCCTGGTGGGTTGGAATACCTCTAATGAGAGCTGGTTCAATGTACCCGGGTTAGATTATTTAAAGGTGAGAGCCTCTTATGGTCAGATGGGTAATGATCAGGTGTTCTTCCAGGGCGCTTTACAGGAATTTGCCTACCTGTCTACTTATTCGTTTGGTGAATATCCCATCAACAGTCAGGTTCAGGCTACACTTTTTGAGCAGGTTATTGCCAACCCCAATTTTACATGGGAAAGGGCTAACAACTGGAATGGTGGAATTGACGCGACGTTGTTTGGTCGACTGGATTTGAGTCTGGAATACTTCTACAACTACAGAAGTCAAATACTGATCCAGGAAACAGGTTCAACACCTGCTTCTTCCGGTATCACGGCTTTATTACCTCCTCAAAACAAAGGAGAGGTAAAAAATTCAGGTTTTGAATTTGACGTACTCTACAGTGGTCAGGGAGGTGAGCTTACCTACAACTTTGGAGTAAATGGTGGATACGCCAAGAATGAGGTGATATTCATGGATGAAGTACCAGGAAACCCTGAATATCAGCATCAGGAAGGTAAGCCCATTGGAGCATACCTTGTTTATGAATCTGATGGTGTATTCATTGACGAAGAAGCGATTGCGGCGAATACCCTGGACTACAGCGCGGTGACTGGTCAGTTGCGTCCCGGGGATATGAAGTTTATTGATCAGAATGGTGACGGTATTATTGATGCCGACGATCAGACCCGTATTGATAAGAATGCCACACCTACATTTAACTTCGGGGCAACAGCGAACATCTACTATAAAAACTTCGATTTCTCCTTACTGTTACAAGGCGCCACCGGAGCAGCGATACGTGTTCAGACGGAGTCAGGAGATATCGGCAACTTCCTAAAGTATCATTTTGATAACCGATGGAGCATCGATAATCCTAGCAGTGAGCATCCACGATTGGCCAGTAGAGGGGATACCTATTACACTGGTGGAGCTTTTGGAAACAATACCTACTGGTTGTTTAGCAAGGATTACATACGGGTAAAGAATGTTGAAATCGGATATTCTCTGCCAAAAGAAGTAATTGAAAATGTTGGTCTGGGAACGGTAAGGTTTTATGTCAATGCACTAAACCTACTCACGTTTGACAAGCACAATATTTTTGATCCGGAATCAGAGAATCAGGCAGGGACCTACTATCCTCAGGCTCGTGTGATTAATACCGGTGTAACAATATCATTCTAAGCTTTAAATGGAGATTAAAATGAAAAAAGTAATATATATACTAATAACCGCAATTTGCGTGGCTTTACCCTGGTCATGTGACAATGAGTTTTTGAGTACGCAGCCATTGGATAAGGTTTCTAGTGAGGCGACATGGTCAGACGGCCCGCTTTCAGAAGCTTTTATATACAATGTATATTCATTCCTTGGCTATGGTGGGTTTGAAGAGCAGGCGCTGGCTTCTATCAGTGATGAAGCCATGTTTACGCATGCAGGTCGTAACATCGATCGCTTTACGGAGGGTACTGAAAGTCCCGGCTCTCTGGCCTGGATAAGCAGCACCTATGAATGGGGGAGCATGTATCTTGCTATCAGAGAAGCGAATGTTGCCCTCGAAAACCTACCGGAGGCTACGTTTGATACGGAGCTGAGAGATCGGTTGATGGGAGAGGCCCATTTTCTACGAGCTTATTACTATCATCAGTTGTTGAGATATTATGGTGGAGTACCTCTAATTGACCGACCTTATGGCCTGGGAGAGGACTATAGTATTGCCAGAAATACTTTTGCTGAGTGCGTGGATTTCATCATCAGTGATTTGGATCAGGCTACGACGCTATTGGATGGAAAAACAGTGACTCCGGGTAGAGCCTCAAAGCTAAGTGCGATGGCGCTTAAAGCGAGAGTACTTGCTTATGCTTCAAGTGACCTTCATGATGCGACTACAGCACAGGCTAACTCTTCTGTCCTGGCTGGATATGGAAATATTGAGCTGGTTGCTTATACTTCTGGAAATCAGATGGATCGGTGGACTGCCGCACAGGCCGCTGCCAAGGCTGTTCTTGATGAGACTACCGGGTATAAAATGAATCTTACTGCACCCGTTACTGCAGAAGAGGGTGAGGCCAACTACATCTCACTATCAATGGGAGGTAAGAGCGCAGTAGGTGATGCTGGAGCCGCTGTGGAATTGATTTTTCAGAGAACTCATACTCCTCTTTACACTCAGGAAAGTGCCTGGCCTTTAGGAGGTATACATTATGGGATCAATAATGGACCTAATGGTTATCACAATTGGGCTGGAAATACGCCTATTCAGCAATTGGTAGATGATTATGAGATGATGGATGGATCGGACTTTGACTGGGGAAATCCTACTCATGCAGCTGCACCATATGATAACCGGGATCCGCGTTTTTACGCAACCATCCTGTATGATGGAGCAGACTGGAAACCACGTCCATCGGATGTCGCGCCAATTGATCCTGCGGACCAAATCCAAACTGGTTATTATGAAGGGCGTAGTGCAACAACCGGAGAGCCGATAACTGTAAATGGCATCGACACACGTAAGTCAGCCATTGAGGACTGGAATGGTACGCGGACCCATTATTATACGCGTAAATTCATTGATCCGGATCCTTCCCTGCCCGACAATCAATCCAATGCTCAGGTAATCCCGTGGCCGTTTATCAGGTATACGGAGATGGCTCTGCTCTATGCCGAGGCTAGCATTGAATTGGGTCAGGAGCAGGAGGCTAGAGACTGGATAAATAAGATCAGGTTCAGAGCCGGTATGCCGGGAATCAACGATTCGGGAAGTGACCTTGTCGATCGTTTGAGGAATGAGAGAAGGGTTGAGCTGGCCTATGAGGAGCACAGATACCATGATGGAAGGCGCTGGATGCTTGGCTCGGAGTTAGGTAGAGGAATTAAATCCATTCAGGTGACAGCTGCCTTAAAACCCGGAATGGACCCGCTCGTGCCTTACCGACATGATCCGACGGTGTATGACTATACATATACGGTTGTGGACAACAATGAAAATGAAACAAGAGTCTGGAATGATAAGATGTATTATCGTCCGATTAGCAGGGATGAAATCAATAGAAATGATCTGTTGATTCAGAATCCGGGATATTAGTAGTTTGGGTTAATTGGTTTAATACACCTTCGGTGCAAATCAACGATTTGAGCCGGAGGTGTTTAACTTTTGTTATATGAGGAAATAAATACAGCGCCACTTGATGACATCTAAATACCTACCGCTATTATGCATGGTTCTCATGCTTATGTTCCCTCCTGCCTGCAAGCAGCAAGATGGGAAAAATGAAATATCTGAAAATGCACAAAAGCTTTTCAGACTCGTCCCATCAGACAGTTCACAGATTGCTTTTTCAAACAACCTGAAAGAAGGCCTTAATACCAACATCCTCATGTACGAATACTTCTACAATGGTGGGGGTGTAGCAGTAGGTGATGTGAATGCTGATGGATACATGGATATCTATTTCACATCAAACATGGAGTCAAATAAATTATACCTCAATCTCGGCTCCCCCGAACTAAAATACAGAGATGTAACCACAACATCAGGAGTTTCGGGCAGACCTGGTCCATGGAAAACAGGAGCCAGCATGGTGGATATCAATGGTGATGGTAAGCTGGATATATACTTATGCTATTCCGGGACATTACCGGAAGAAAAAAGGAAGAATGAACTGTTTATCAATCAGGGTAATGACAACAATGGAATACCGATCTTCAAGGAGATGGCTGAAGAATATGGCCTGGCTAGCAGGGCATTTAGCAATCAGGCCTATTTTCTTGATTATGACCTGGATGGGGATCTGGATGTGCTGTTGCTCAATCACAATCCACGAAATCTACCCATTCTTAACGAGCAGCAAACCAAAGAACTTTTTTCTATAGATGACCCTATGCGGGGAATCAGACTTTACAATCAGCAAGAGGGGAAATTTAAGGATGTCACTACCCAGGCAGGTATCAATGGGTCACAGCTCACTTATGGATTAGGCCTGGGGATCAGTGACCTGAATAACGATGGTTGGCCGGATTTTTACGTCTCGAACGACTATGCCGTACCTGATTATTTATACATAAATAATCAGGATGGGACATTCCACAACAGCCTGGAAGAATCGATTGGTCATAGCAGTCATTTTTCTATGGGCAATGATGTAGTAGACATCAACAATGATGGCCACATGGACATCATTACACTTGACATGCTTCCTGAAGACAACAGAAGACAAAAGCTCCTTTTGGCTCCGGATAATTATGACAAGTTTGAGCACAACCTCAATACGGGTTTTTATTATCAGTTTATGCGCAATATGCTGCAGCTCAACAATGGGAATGCTACTTTCAGTGAAGTAGGTCAGATTGCCGGCATCTCAAACACCGACTGGTCATGGGCAGCATTGGCTGCGGACTATGATAATGATGGCTGGAAGGACTTGTTTATCACAAATGGTTATCACCGTGATTATACTAACCTCGATTTCATCAATTATATGAACTCATATGTAGAAAACCGTGGGAGGATTCAACGAGAAGATGTTTTAAAAATCATTGAGCAGATGCCATCTACAGATATCTCAAACTATATGTACAAAAAGTCGGAAGGTATCAATTATTCCAATGTGACTGGTGAATGGGGATTGGATCACATCGCCAATAGCAATGGTGCGGCCTATGCAGACCTGGACAACGATGGAGACCTGGATCTCGTGGTAAACAACATCAATAAGGCGGTATTTATCTATGAAAATCTATCTGCGCCTGTCAGGGGATTTCTGCAGGTTGAGCTTGTTGGAGAAGGTCTGAATTCTGGCGGTATCGGCGCCCAGGTTTCTTTGTTCACACAAAACAGTTTTCAGGTTTTAGAGCAGTATCCTGTGAGAGGTTATCTGTCTTCGGTTTCGCCATACCTGCATTTTGGATTGGATAGTCTACAAAAAATCGATTCGTTAATAGTTGACTGGCCTGGAGGGAAAAGGACCGTAAAATATAACCTCGGGACAAATTCAAAAGTTACCATCCGGCAGAAAGAAGCTCAGGAAAAGGGAGTCGGCAGACAAAAACAAAATGATTTATGGTTCTCTGAAGTGAAGTCACCAATTGCCTTTAGTCATACCAAAGTCCCGGTAAGAGATTTTAATCGACAGCTACTGTTGCCGAGTCAACTCTCTGCGGTAGGACCGGCTATGGGGAAAGGAGACCTTAACGGTGATGGTTTGGAAGATATATTTTTAGGAGGAGGACAAGGGCAGCCAGCGCAAGTGTATTTTCAGGTTAAAAATCGTGGGTTTGTAGCAACTGCAAGTGCTGTTTTTGAAAATGACAAAACGAGTGTTGATACAGATGTGTTGATTTTTGATGCCAACAAAGACGGGCATCCGGACCTGTATGTCTCAAGTGGGGGATATCATCTTTTTGAATCTGATGATCCGGCCTTACAGGATCGACTTTATTTAAATGATGGGTCGGGTGGGTTTAAGAAGGAAGTTCTCCCCTCAATGTATACTAGTACATCCACAGCAGTCAATTTGGATTTGAATGGTGATGGTTTTGATGATTTGTTTGTAGCAGGAAGGATAATACCAGGGAAGTACCCTGAGTCACCAAAAAGCTATCTGCTGATCAATGATGGGACAGGAAAGTTTGTAGATAAAACTACAGCGTTTGCGGAAGACCTGGCAAAGATCGGGATGGTAACAGATGCGGTGGCTGCTGATCTGAATGGAGACGGAAAATCTGAGTTGGTGGTTGTTGGGGATTGGATGTCTATAAACGTATTTGAAAGTATGGGTGGTGTACTAAAAAATGTATCTGGTCAATATTTTGAAAGAGAATTGAGTGGTTTGTGGAACGTCATAGAAACCGGAGACTTAAACAAAGACGGGGTACCCGACCTGGTTGTTGGAAATATGGGGGAGAACATGCAGTTCAAGGTATCGGATGAGGAGCCGGGCGAACTTTATTTCGATGATTTTGACGATAACGGTGACATCGATCCGATCTTTTGCTATTACATCCAGGGTGTTTCTTATCCGGACCTCACCAGGGATGAGTTGAGAAATCAAATACCAGGATATAAGTCCAAATACACGACCTATGAAAGTTTTGCTGATGAGACCATCGGGGACATTTTCACCGAAGAAGAATTGGTGAGTGCCAATAAGCTGAAAATCAATGAGTTGAAAACGTCTGTTTTCGTCAGTCAGGATGGAAAATATAAAAAAGTAGATCTCCCGGTAGAAGCTCAATTTGCTCCGGTTTATGCAATCAACATCCTGGATTATGACAAAGATGGAAACCCGGATTTATTACTCTGCGGAAACAATAGTAGCATGAAACTAAGGCTGGGAAAAGCGGATGCAAACTATGGGATGCTTTTCAGAGGTGATGGGAAAGGAAAGTTTAGCTACATAATTCAGATGAGTTCTGGCTTGAATTTAACAGGAGATATTAGGAAAATCATTCAGATTGATAACCTGTTCCTGTTTGCCAGAAATCAGTCGACTGTAAAAGCCTATCAATTAAAAACCCAGCCATTGCAATGAAGAATTATCTCAAACCGGGTTATATGCCTATTGGATTTTTACTTTTTGTAGTGCTGGTTTTTTCCCGGTGTCAACGTACCCAACAACCTACAAACCCAGATTATGAAATCGCCTCAAAGTGGGCTGACATGGCACTTTATATTACCCAATTCACTCCGCTAAATTCACCAACTTATGCTTCACGTTGCTTTGGCTATATAGGCCTTACGATGTATGAGTCTGTGGTTCATGGATATGAGGAGTACTCATCATTGAAAGGGCAGCTCATCGGTTTTGACTCATTGCCAGAGCCAAAGTCCGATGCTGAACTCAATTGGATTTTGTCTCTAAATGCTGCACAAGCTGAAATCATCAGGTTGATTTATAATCAGACTTCAGATGAAAATAAGGCCAGGATTGATTCGCTGGAGGGCGCCATTCTTGAGGAACAGCTACCTCTTGTTGACGATGATAAAATAGTAGATCAGTCCATAAAATTTGGAAAATCAATTGCTCGAAGTATTTTCAACTGGTCATTAACTGATGGCGGACACAGAGCCTATCTGCGAAATTTTGATAAGGATTGGGTCCACCCTAAGCATCCAGGATACTGGGAGCCACCATTGTATTCACAATCCATTAGTCATCACCCGTTGCATCCTTATTGGGGAGAGAACAGGAGATTTGTACCTGGTAATGATACAATAGGTTTGCCCTACATGATCCCATATGATACTACTCGAGGCTCTGCGTATTATCAACAGTTTCAGGCTGTGTATGAAAAGGATAAGAGATTGACCCAGATAGACAAAGAAATTGCGATCTGGTGGGGTGATGATCCTGACGTAACTTTTACTCCCCCCGGCCATTCATATTATATAGCATCCATCGCGGTGAGGACAAAACAGCCAGATTTAATTCAGGCAGCAGAAACCTACGCCAGGGTTGGAATAGCGGTAGCAGATGCCTTTATCAACTGCTGGAAGTGGAAGTATCATTTTTTCTCCGAAAGACCCAATACTTTCATTCCCAGGTTTATTGATCAGGAGTGGGAGTCTTTCTGGCCGGACCCTCCTTTTCCTGCGTTCCCTTCGGGTCATGCCATCCAGGCCGCCGCTGCTGCTACTGTGCTGGAAGACCTGTATGGAAAAGAATTTGTATTCACCGACAGTGCCCATGTAGGGAGAGAGCGGGATGAGCTCCGGGACGTGGATTTTAGACAACGTTCATTTACCACCTTTTGGGGTGCTGCCCGGGAGACCGCAGACTCCAGATTTTATGGAGGAATCCATGTGCCACAGGATAACAATGTGGGGTTGAGAGAAGGGAAAAAGATTGCTGAAAATGTAAACAACCTTCAGTGGAGAAAAAACTGATACATGCATTGCGATGTAGTGTAGTGTTTGCATTTCTGCTAAGCACCACACTCATAAATGCGCAGATCAAATTTACGGATGTAACAGATTCCGCGGGGATAGACCATTATTTCAAAGTATACCAGGGCCTATTCGGGGGAGGAATTTGCGTATTTGACGTAAACAATGACGGATTTGAGGACCTGTACCTTACCAGTGGGGTTAATCAGGATAAGCTATACCTGAACGGAGGTGGTAAATTCAGGGACATTTTCGAAGGGTCTGGTCTGGAATACACCAATCACTTTGTGACCCAAGGAGTGGTATCAGCAGATGTGAACCGTGATGGCTGGAGAGATCTTTTTATTACCACAAATACTTCTACAGACAGTGTGCAGGTCATACCCAGGGCGATTAATTTACTTTTCCTGAATAATGGAGACAATACCTTTAGGAACGCTACGGAGGAATATCAGTTGGAGAACCTCAACTCTTTTAGTACAGGTGCTGCATTTGGAGACTTTAATGTCGATGGCTATCCCGATTTGTACGTGGGTAATTACTTTCAGGAATATGAGGGCCCACTTTACGAAATCAACGATGCGACCATTGTGAATGCCAGCAGAACAGCTCATGGTTACTTGTTGAAAAATGATGCAGGCACAGGATTTGAAAATGTTTACGAAGAATATGGCCTTACCCATCGGGGTTTTGGATTCGGTGGCGTTTTCACTGATTTTGACAATGACGGGGATCAGGACCTGTATGTGATCCATGATTTTGGCTATAAAGCAAAGCCCAATTATCTGCTCAGGAATAACTATCCCAAAGCTTCATTTAGCTACGTAGAGGAAGCGTATAACATGGATTTAAAGATCAATGCCATGACCGCAGCCGTGGGTGATTTCAACAACGATGAGCAGCTCGACTATTTTATTACCAATATCAAGTTCAATCGATTTATGTCTTTTGCAGATGGACAATTTACAGACCGTGCAAAGGAGTTGGGTACCTTTTATTTCACCATCAGTTGGGGCGCTAATTTTGCTGATTTTGATCATGATGGGGACCTGGATCTTTTTGTAGCAAATGGTGACCTAAATCCGAATTGTGTGCCCATGGCAGATTTTCTATTTGAAAATAAGGATGGAAAGTTCGAAAACATTGCTGCTATCGCCGGTGTGGCAGATTATGGGCTGGGTAGAGGATCTGTCATATTTGACCTTGAAAATGACGGTGACATGGATTTATTGATTGTGAATCAGGAGGCGGTAAAGGATTATCCGGTGGAATCGAGGACGCATTTATTCAGAAATGACACCGAAAGTGGAAACTGGCTCAAAGTGAGTTTAAAGGGAGATCGATCAGAATCCATAGGGCTGGGCTCAAGGGTGAAGGTGGTAGCAGGATCTTTGAAGATGATTCGGGAAATTGATGGGGGAGGATCGTCGCATGTCTCACAGAACTCCGTCATTGCGCATTTTGGAGTGGGCGATGTTTCCAGGTTAGATTCTGTAATCGTTACCTGGAACGGAGGCAAGCAGCAAATCCTGTTTAATCAGCCGGTAAACCAATTGCTGGTGATAGAAGAGGTTGTCGAAGAAAGTAAAAGTTACTGGGGCTTTGTTATTTTAGGAGCCGCATTCATTGTAATTGTCGTTCTTTATAAAAGAAAAAAGCGTAATTAATTTCATCACCATGATTTCAAGATTTCACAACATCCTATCCATTGGTTTGGTCAAAATGCTTGCAATTGGCTTAATAACCCTCTTCCTTTTCTCTTGCGAACCCAAAAAGAATGAATGGCGTTCCATTTTTAATGGTAAGGATCTGACAGGCTGGACACCAAAATTTGCAGGTTATCCATTAGGTGAAAACCTAAGAAATACTTTTCGGGTAGAAGATGGGATGTTGAAAATATCGTATGATGAGTGGGAAGATTTCAATGAAGAATTTGGTCATATCTTTTATGAGGAGGAGTTTTCCCGTTACAGGATCAGGGTGGAGTACAGGTTTGTAGATGATCAGGTAAAAAACGGACCCGGATGGGCTTTTAGAAACAATGGGATTATGCTGCATTGCCAGGATCCTAAAACCATGGCAGTTGACCAGGATTTCCCGGTCTCTATCGAAGGTCAGCTGCTTGGTGGAAATGGGAATGATCCAAGAACCACCGCCAATGTATGTACCCCCGGCACCAATGTGGTGATTGATGGAGAGCTGGTAACCAACCATTGTATCAACTCATCTTCCAAGACCTTTCATGGAGACCAGTGGGTGACCGTGGAGGTGGAAGTGCTGGGCAGCGAGTCCATCAAACAATATGTGAACGGTGAATTGGTATTCGAGCTTACCGAACCACAGCTGGATCCCAGAGACGAAGACGCTCAAAAACTCATCACAGATGAAAACAATCTATTGATCTCCAAAGGCTACATCTCCTTACAGGCCGAAAGTCACCCCATTCATTTCCGGAAGATTGAGGTGATGGAGTTGTAGGGTTATTGCAAAAGGCCTTCTAAAATCAATATAATTAGTCATTTATCTACTTAAGAATTGATTGATTTTCTTCATTTTCACAATCCATCAGGTTAATTTGCCTATATGGCTAGTGAAAAAAGCATCGCAATTATTTGTGGAGGGGGACCCGCTCCAGGTATCAATACGGTAATTGGTACCGTAGCAAAAATTTTCCTCAAAGACGGATACCGGGTCCTCGGTATTCATGAGGGTTACAAGGGATTATTTTCTGAAGAACCGGAGATCAAGGAATTTGATTTTGATCATGCTGACCGGATTTTCAGTAGGGGAGGCTCTACCCTGGTAATGAGCAGGCACAAACCAAAAGACGCTGAATTCACCACAGACTTCTTTGTGAAGCACAACGTGAAACTGCTGGTGACGATTGGCGGAGATGACACAGCGAGCACAGCCAACAGAATCTCCAAATTCCTTCAGAAAAACAACCTGGACGTCAAAAACATTCACGTTCCCAAGACGATCGATAATGATCTCCCATTACCAGACCGAAACCCTACTTTTGGATTCCATTCTGCTAAAGATGAAGGAGTGAAGATTGGCAACACGGTCTACGAAGATGCTCGTACAAGCCTTCAATGGTTTATCATGTCTACCATGGGGCGGAGTGCAGGTCACCTGGCATTTGGCATTGCTTCAGCCTGTCATTTCCCCATGATGATCATCCCGGAGATGTTCAATAAGACCAAACCGACCCTAGAGAAGATCATTAACCTGATCATCTCTTCCATGATCAAGCGTAGGATCCTGGGAATAAAATATGGTGTGGCTATGGTGAGTGAAGGTGTCTTTCATAACATTGATGAGGAAGAGCTGAAATCCAGTGGGATACTTTTCACCTATGATGACCATGGCCATCCGGAGCTCGGTAATGTGAGTAAATCAAACATCTTCAACGTACTGGTTCAGGAGAAGCTTAAGCAGCTGGATATCAAGATCAAGAGTCGACCGGTGGAGCTGGGCTATGAATTAAGATGTTGTCGACCAATAGGGTATGACCTAACGCTTTGCACATTGCTGGGCATCGGTGTAAAAAAATTGTATGATGAAGGGACAACCGGATGTATTGTGACAGCCAATTCCCGAGGAGACATTTCACCAATGTTCTTATCCGAAATGGAAGATGAGAATGGCAAGATTCCTCCTCGACTTGTAGACATGAATGCTCAGATCAGTATCCTTTGCTTTCAAAATCTGCATTTCCTTACAGAAAGGGATTATCCGGTTGCACAGACCTACCTGGACAACCCTGAAGCATACGATTTCAATAAGATCCTGGGATGGCCCTAGAATAAAAGTTCATCCTATTAACCTAGCAACCCAATAACCCAATAACCCAATAACCTAAAACCCAATGAAACCCCTATTCCTGTTATTCCTTACCTTTCTTTTATCTTTTAATGACATTGAGGCTCCAGACCTTAGTAAAAAAGCCGAAGAAGCGCTCAAAAAAGGAGTCTCCTACTTTTACTCCATCAATTCCAATGGTGGATATGTCTATTTTGTTACCTCCGACCTTTCCTTACGCTGGGGCGAAAGTCCGGCTGATGCGCAGACCATTGAGGTGCAGCCTCCCGGAACACCAGCAGTAGGATTGACATTTCTGAGAGCTTATCAGGCTACCGGCGATGAGCAAGCCCTGGAAGCCGCAAAGGACGCTGCTTATGCCCTGATCCGTGGACAAAACAAGCATGGAGGATGGGACCACACCATCAATTTTGCAGATTTGAGCAATGAAACCGTAAGTTTTGATGATGACCAGACGCAAACCGCGGTCAGCTTCCTGATGGCACTGGATCAGGAGATTGATGACCCCAAATTGGATGAGGCAGTAAAAAAATCTCTGGACATGATGATCAGGACTCAGCTTGACAATGGCGGATGGCCACACAAATGGCCCGAGCAGGGCAATTATCATGATTACGCTACCTTCAACGATGAAGGTATCAATGATTGCCTACGGGTGATGATGGAAGCCTACCAGTACTATGGAGACAATGAGGCCGTGGAGAAAAGCTTGCGAAAAGCAGCCCGTTTTATGATGATTTCACAGTTACCACCACCACAGCCGGGATGGGCACAGCAATATAATGAATTCCTACAGCCTGCCTGGGCAAGGACTTTTGAGCCTGCCTCTGTATGCCCATCCGTCACGATCAAAAACATCAACTCACTCGTAGATCTGTTTCTGGTGCTTGGTGAGGGGACATTATTGGAGCCAATCCCTGATGCTTTGAGGTGGTTAAATGATATCAGGCTGGAAAACGGCAAATGGGCCAGGTTTGTGGAGATTGGGACCAATAAGCCACTGTATTATGATCGGGGAAGAATACGCGTAGAAAGCATGGATGAGCTACATATAGAGCGAAGAACCGGCTATGGTTACGAAACGGATATTTCAGCCCAAATCGAGCGTGGAACAAAAAGATATCAAATGGCGCTTGAGCTGGGTCGTGAAGGCCTGATGAAGGCTGAAAATCCTTCCTGGACCAAAGAAACAGCCAGCAAACGACTCGCTGAACTGGAAGGGCAGGTGAATGAAATCCTCAGGACCCAGGATAAAAACGGTGCCTGGATCAACAAAAATGACCGATTCAAAAGAACTATGCCACGGGGCGTCCGCTGGAATGGTGAATATGACGAAATGGACCGGGTGAGCAGTGCCATTTTCAACCGCAATGCAGCTATCCTTTGTGAGTATATTGAGCTGAGTAATTGGATTAAAAATAGCTAATTGTTTTAATATTCAAGGGTAAGCATACAATGAACCACCTGTGGTAAAAAATAAGATTTTACTGTCATATGAAAAAGCAGCTGTGATTGGATTATTGGATATTGCAGGAATATCCACGAATTCCAAGCTGAAATTTATGTATGTTGTAATGTAAGGCGGATCATTTGTGATTATTAGATATTGATTTAGATCGTTTGAAACAGCACCAAATCGATAATTCTGGCTTTCTATTGCTCGTGATGATGTAGCAATCGGTCCATCAAGTATTGTTAGATATTCCATTTCAATACCAGATGTAATGAATGCTGCTTGAATGCTCCTCTCAGTCCAATTACTTACAATTAGTGAGGTTGATGCTATTCGTCCAGGTAAACTAAAGTTTGTTATAGAGGTACTATCATTTTGTAGATGATATATGTTAAATGAGCTCTCAGTGAGTCCTGAGTATTCACTAAAGTTATTTTTCGAAGAGATCAAAAGCAGGCTATCTTGTCCATTACTAAACGTAACTGGAATGAATGGTCCAATTGACTTCTCAGTATTACTAGCGATATCCATTAGATAAGTTACGTGCATTGAATCATAGGTTTCCTTGTTTTTTCTGGTGAATGCAATTGTCGTATTATCATTCGAAACAACTACTTTTTGTGGATCACAATGAGAAACTAATTTTATTTTGTTTTGTCCATCTCTATTTATTCGATATAAAGGTCCTAAGCCATCTTGGTTAAACTCTGTCAAATTATGGTAATACAGGTATTTTCCATCAGATGATTCAGTTACAGATTGTAATTCTAAATTTTCAATGATTACAATTTTAGTTTTTGTGGTTAAATTAAAAATTAGCAGTCTCTCGTTCCCAAGGATAATTATTTCATTTTCCAGAATAGATGGGTGAATAGATATTTTTCCAAGTAGGGACGAATCGTACAAAAGAGGCGGTGGGAGATCTTCTTCAGCAAATTTTGGATCTGGATAATTCAAATTAGCCCTGTCTAAATCGAAGTCAAATTCAACACAGCAAATCAATGGCATAAGTAATAGAAAATATGAAGTCAATCCGATTGATTTGATAACTCGAGTTTTAAATTCATTATTTTTCATATAATCTCAAATCCATTGTTGTCGAAGGATTTGAGGTCTAAAGTATCTTTTGTAGAAGTGATTTGGAAATTGATTTTTGGGACTAAAGGTTTACTAATTGCAATAATTGCAATTAGTAAAGTCCATTGAGTTAAAGACTAGGAAAAATTCTTTTATAAGGAGTCATTTAATAATTCCTCAGGGAGTATGTAGTGTAAGCAAGGTTAGAGATGCAATAATTATTTAAAAGAAAAGGTGACATCTAATGCCACCTTTTCTGATAACTCAAAGTATGAAAACAGAACTAATTCATTTAATTCATGTCCCACCAAAGCCTGGTATCCATGTCGTCGTTACCATTAAATCCCTGAGCTGAAAGTGCGGCATCCAGGTTGTCCTTGTTTGCACTTAATTCAGATATAGGATATGGAAGCCTGGTCACGAAATCTCCGGTAATGTCCTGAAACGGATACGGATTGGGAGCAAGAGCCGGGAAATCAGATCTTCTGAAATTAGCCCAGGCTTCAGGACCGTTCAGGAATGAAGAGATCCAGTATTCTGTATTGATTTGCTCCAGCTCGGACCCAGGCACGATGTTGTTTGCAGCCACATAGGCATCAATATCTGCCTGTGCGATGGTAGTCCCAACGTACTGGTTAGAAATCACATCCATATTTGCCCTGATGGCCGAAGTAAATAAAGCATTTACATCGCCCGTAGCCCCACCAAGGTTTCTTACGATTGCTTCGGCGAGGAGTAATTGAGTTTGTGCATACGTGACCATAAAAGACGGTGCATTGATCCTTACCATCCGGGTCCTGTCTACCTGGGTAAAGTCATAATGACTGGCAAAGCCATTATTGGTCGCATAGACAGCTGCTGTTTCATTATCAAACCCCATAGGTAGGCCAAACTGATCCGCCGGATCTCTCGAGATCGTTATGCTTGGGTTTGTTCCGGCTATCGCATTGTTTTGATCTGTGCCACTTTTTGCTCCAATATATCTGACGGCCATGGAAGCCAATCTTGGATCATTGGTATTTTTCAAATGATCCACAAACTCTCCGGTCATGTAATAGTTGGCCGATTCATTGCTTGTAAGCGGACCGGCTACCTGGTTTGGATAGTTATTGTCATGGGTAAGCATAAAGTTATCAGCATTGCTTTGCATAAGGCCTCCACTTATTGCTGCACCAATGGCGGGCCCGGCTATTGTCGGACTTACATCGGCAACTCTCATGGCTGCCCTGAGTAACAATGAGTATCCCATTCGCTTCCATTTGACAATGTCACCACTGTAAAGGATATCTGATGTCTCAATTTTTCCGGATGCACTCAAACCAGCAGAAGCTTGCTGAAGTTCATTTAAAATATCGGTATAAATACTCTGCTGCGAGTCATATTTCGGGGTGGTGATGTCACTAAGATATCCCTGCCCAGCCTCTGAATACGGAGCATCACCATAAGTATCAGTGATGATCATCATGCCATAAGCTTTGATGATTCTGGCCATGTGATACAGGTTAGCTCGCTCAGTGTCTCCTTCCGTGAGGTTGATCACAGCCACAGCATGTTTGACTACTTCAAGATATGCATTGTCCCAATTACCATTTGTGAGTGTAACATTCACCTGGTTGTAATTACCACCGGTAAGTACTCCGCTGTTTGGAGTCACTATTTGTTGAACATAGGCCATCTCCAATGGTAGGGCATTTCCCCGCTGTACAGTAGTCAGTATAGCCTGGTTTAATACAATAGCAGGATCCAGCGCTGTAACATCTGTTTTGGATTTATTCAGTTCATCAAACCCTTCGTCACATCCACCCATCACGAGCAGTCCCATGACGAAAAATATATTTATAGCTAGATTTTTCATTTTCATTTTACTTTTCATTTTTAGACATGCTTAGAACTTAACATTCAGATTAAATCCTAAAGATCTGGTGGGAGGTAAAGCAGGGTCTTCAATGCCGCTCAGATTGTCTGAAGAGAAAGAGGCCTGCTCCGGATCGATATTCTCAGTCCATTTTTTGAGGATTAAGACATTATTCGCAACAAAATCAAGTCTCACTCCATTAATAAAACCAACTGATGACAGATGCTTAGTAAAATCATAGCCCAATGACATTTGGCGGACTTTCCAGAAACCAGCATTGTATGTAAAAGGCTCCATAAGGTTGGTACCTCGAATCCTGCCATACCATGCATCTACCGGCACACCAATGGTATTGGTCTGGCCTTCTTCATTTACTCCTTCACCGACTACCAGACCTGTTTCTCTTCCAACCAGTGATCCTTTGTGGAGACCATGTCTCCATGCGTTGAAGTTGGTAGTAGAGAAAAGATCATGACCAAGTTTGAAGTCTACTAATACAGATAAAGTAATCCCTTTAAAATTGACTGAGTTAAAGATTCCGCCGACCCATCTGGGAATGGCCTGACCCAGTGCTATATATTCAGGCGTGGTGAGGTAATTACCATTATTGGAATCATGAATTATATTTCCGGCATCGTCTCTCAGATAACCAATTCCCCGCAGTTGACCTAGTGGTGCGCCCAACACATGCCACAATTGACCACGAACTTCTCCCTGAGACAACACAATTTCGTTTACTCCTTCACCCAGGTCAAGGACTTCAGATTCGTTGAAAGCAGCATTAAAACTTACGTTCCATTGAAGGTTTGAAGTTTGAACGGGCGTGAGACTCAGGAGCATTTCAACTCCATTGTTTCTGCTTTTTCCAACATTCTGTAGCTTGGAAGTATAGCCTGAAGTGTTTGAAGAAAGTACCTGAAGGATCTGATCTTCTGTCACCTTATCATAAATCGATATTTCCAGGCCCACTCTGTTGTCAAACAGTTTCGTTTCTAGTCCAAATTCCCACTCTTTTACCCGCATCGGGCTGAGTGTGCTACTTGGAATTCGGTCTCCTGAAATAGACCCTATGGATTTACCATTGTAAAGGTTTGCGTTGGTACCAAAAAACAGGTTATTGGAATATGGAGCCACATCGGTATCGCTACCCACCTCGGCATATGCAGCCCGGATTTTACCAAAATACAGCCAGCCAGGGAGGTTTTGAAAAGCCTGAGAAAAGACAAAACTTCCTGTTAGCGAAGGATAGTTGATGCTTCTTAGCTCCGGAGCAAGTGTAGAAAACCAGTCATTTCTCAAAGTGGCATTCAAATACAACCATGCCTTGTAGTTTATTTCAGCGGCTCCGTAGATCGAATTTACTTTTCTTTCGATGATGTCGTAGCTGCTGTTTACCACCCGGGCATTTTGAAGGGTATAAAGGTCTCTGACAACGAAGTCTGTAGCAAGCTGCCTGTTGCGTTCAATTCCCCGGTACATTTGGTTTCCACCGAGTGTAAGATCAACACCAAAGGCCCCAAATTCCTGATTGGCACCAATGATAAAGTCATAGTTTGTCTCCCGGATCCTGGTAGCATCCTGTCTGTATTCTCCATTTACGAAACCCGCGGGAGCGACACCCAATGATGCTGCACCCGTTGGCCTGCCATTATCCTCCTGAAAACGGAAAGTATAATCCTGGCCCATACGGACCTGAGCATACAACCAGTCGGTGAAGTTAAATCGTGCTGCCACATTACCAAATACCCTGTCCCTGGTGATGTTGTTGAAATGGTTATTCAACACAAAATAAGGATTGGTTCTGTTTCTGAAGCGGCTATAAATACGCTCATTTCCAAATTCATCCTCTGCTTCGGATTCCAGCAGATCGAAGGGCATAGAGTTTGACAATGAATAGATTACAGTTGGGGTACTCAAATCCTGGGTAGCCACTGTGGGTGCATTTTCATTGCGGTCATGCGAGTAGTTGATACTACCAGTCACATTGAACTTTTGAGCCATTTGCTGCCTGAAATTCAGGTTAACACTTTGCCTTTTAAATGTATTATTTGGAACAATGCCCTTATTGTCCAGATTTGATGCGGATAACCTCAAACTTCCAAACTCCCCACCGTTAGATACACTAATCGTATTGGTGAAAGACTGGCCGTTCCTGTAGAATGTCCTGATCCTGTCGCGAACCGGCTCATATGGAGCTTCCACTCCATCAAATAAGATTTGTGTCATCCCTGGTTCAAACTTTTCACCAAAACTCCAGACACCGGAAGTTGGGTTTGGAGTAGTAGGTCGAAGACCACCTTCCCCCTGTCCATATTCATACTGAAAGTCTGTAAAATCGAGCGGGGTTTCATTGGTGTAATTTGAATTATACTCCACTACGAGTCCACTTTTACCTCCCGACTTGGTGGTGATCATAATGACCCCATCTTTTGCTCGAGAGCCATAAAGTGCCGATGCTGCTGCTCCTTTTAGCACAGTCATGGATTCAATGTCGTCAGGGTTGATACTGCTCAGGCCATCGCCACCATCTGACACTGTTCGGCTGCCACCATCACTCAAAGAGGATTCTGTGCTTCGGCTTCCTGAGGTGGATCCGAAATTTGAGTTATCAATGGGTACGCCATTTACAACGATAAGCGGTGAATTCTGGCCTCCAAAAGAGGACTGCCCGCGGATACGGATCTTGCTTGTTCCGGCAGGACCGGTACCCATACCAGAAATATTCAATCCGGGCACTTTACCCTGAATGGCATTCATGAAGTTGACAGACCGATTTGTGGCTATCTGGTCAGCATCCACAGTAGCAGTCGCATAACCCAGGCTTTTGGCGTCCTTTTCAATACCCAGTGCTGTAACTACGACCTCCTGAAGCGACCTGATGTCGGTTTCCATTTCCACATCGATAACACTTCTCCCATTCACAGGGATCTCCCGTGTAGCAAAACCCACATAAGAGAATACAAGAATGCTATTATCAGAAACCCTTAGAGCGTAATTTCCATTGGTATCAGTTGTTGTACCCGTAGTGGTGCCCTTGAGGAGGACACTCACACCCGGAATACTTCCGTTTTCTCCGGTGACCCGACCCTTGACTTCAAATTGCTCGCTCGTTTGGGCTATTGAGACAAAACTGAAGAGCAGCAGAATGCTGCACATTAGATAAAGTTTTTTCATAATAATGGGGTTTAGATTTTGTTTACTTAAGTAAAGTTTCTAAAGCCCGTTATTAATAACTTCCAATAAAGACCACTGATGAATTTTGCACAAAAGCTGTATAGGAGAATATTGGAAATGCAAGTTTGGAAAGAGGAGTCGCCAAAAGTAAGACGTAAGAATCCTCCCAAACATCCGCTCTAAGATGTTTAAAACAGGTCACCAAATAGGGCGAGAGTTAAACTGCTTGCTGAAGATTTCTCTGTCGAAATTGTCGGGGGGAATACCCAGTGAGCTTCTTAAATGTGGTAGAAAAATGTTGTGAAGAATAGAATCCTGTTTTCAATGCTATTTCCGTAAAATGCAATCCGGGTTGCTTAAGTAATTTGATGGCCTCTGCAATTCGTAAGTTGATCAAATAGTTGAGTGGTGGGAACCCTGTGTGATGCTTCACTTTTTCCGTAAAGGATGTACTGTGCAGTCCAAACCGTGACGCCATTTCATCCACAGTCCAGTGATGAGCCAGGTTCTGTCGCAGAATTTCTTCCAGCTTCATTAAAGCGGGAAGGGAAGGATTCGGTAGCTCATCTTCTCTATTGGTTTGCCTGGCAATATTAATTAACAACGAATCAAGAAAATGATTAACCCGTGTTTGGAACCCAACTTCCTGATTCGAAATTTCCTTATAGATTTCAAGTAAAGTATCCGGAACATCATTCACTTTCATTACCGGAAGCTTGTTGTGAGCAATTAAGTTGCTAATTGGAAATCGATCGAAAGTTGAAAGCCTACTCCAGTTTCCGAAGTGTAGTCCTTGTATCGAATGTCGTTTTACTGTCTTCAGGAATAAGCAAAACAAAGTGCCTCTGTCAAGAAAGCCTTCTTTTCCACCAAACGCCTGTCCAGGAAGAATAATGGCGCAATCTCCGGGGTAAAGGTCATATGGTTGATGATCAATTGACCATTGAAACTTGCCATCTACAACGTAATAAATCCTTAGGTGATTAGAAGGTGCCTCAAGAAATGAATCCGGAAAGACAGTATTGATCTTAGTTAGAGAAAATCTAATGATATGGGGAAATGATTCCAGTTCTTTTGAAGAATTTTTCAAAAAGGTAAACTGGTTCATTTTTCTTAAGTTACTGAAGACTATCTACTTAGTCTAAGTTAAATCATTATTGAATTAAAACCATCAAAAAGGATTCTGTTAAGAAAACATTATAACCAGGATGAAATTTTCATGTTATCGAAAACTACCTGTGCCCCTTGCCACCATACTGCATGGCTTCGCCTTTGCCAAAGCCGTAGCTAAATCCAAAGGCCACAAACCGACCGCGTAGACCGTAGGAATAAAGATAGAAGTCAGATTGATCAATGACGCTTTCCTCAATCCTGGAAGCGAACAAATCTCTGACACTCACATTGATCACGCCTTTGCCATTCATGATCTTTTTCCTTAGCCCTGTATCAGCATAGAGCATATCTGAAATCTCACTTTGGACGGTCTGATATCCTGATCGATAGTATCCAATGATTTCAAAGGTAATGTCTGCAGGAAGTTTGATCTTGGTGTTCAACTTTGATGACCATTGGTTGGTAGAAAAATCGAAGATGGTACCTTCGAGTGCACCATACCGGCTAAAATAATTGTAGTTGAAGTCTGCACTCATGGTCAGCCAGCTTACCGGGTCGTATTTACCATTTATCTCAATGCCTGTGGCATTGCTGGTTCCAATGTTTTGTGGTGAAGTGGTACGCACATTATTTTCAAAGAATGAAATACGCTCAATCACTCCTGTAGTATATCTGTGATACAGCGAGAAATTCAGAGACGTTTTGTCTCCATTATAAACTGTGCTTACTTCATAAGAATCAGTAAACTCAGGCAACAAGTCTGGATTTCCTTTTCTGATACTGAAGTTATTTCTGATGTTGAAGAATGGATTCAGATCCCATAATCTTGGTCGGTAAATCCTACGCGAATACCCAGCCTGAAGAGAAACTTTCCCGTTAAGCTTGTATGAAGTGTGGGCTGATGGGAAAAGGTTTGTATAGTTCTGGTAATTTGCTTCATTGGTGTTGACCAGTAGGGTATTTAATACAGTGTTTTCAACCCGCACACCGAGTTTTAATCCCCATTTATTGATCTCGTATCCTCCTGTTCCATAGGCAGCCAAAACATCCTGATCGTATTCAAACAAATTGGTTTGTGTAGAATCGACGACATATTCCCCATTCAGAAAATTGCGTACAGCAAAATCATTCCCAACATCATTGATCAAATACTGTCCTCCAGCCTCTATGCTGAATATCTCTGAGAAAGGACGAGCGTAGTCCAGTTTGAAGGTATAGTTTCCTTCATCAAAATTTGTTTCAGTCTTTTGTTGTGAATCAAAATCATAGGATCCGGATATCGTCTGATCCTCAAAGTCTGAAGACTGCTCTTTTCCAAAGAATCTTCCAATGGCAGAAAAAATCAGGTCATGGTCTTCATGGTCCTCAAAATCTCGTTTGAAGTTGGCTTCAAACTGATATTTAGGGTTTACAGCCTCCGTTATTTCAGTTCTTTTCCACTGGTATTCCAGGTCTTCGGGTTCATCAACAAGCCTGAAGTAGGTAGTGGAGGGTTGATCTTCTATTTCTAATGCATATGAGCCTGATACTGTGATCACATTATTTTCATTGATGTAATAGTCAGTACCCAAGACCACATTATAGTATAGCTCATTACGAAATTCTGTACCACTCGAATAGATGGTAGTGTCAGATACATAATTGGAATTTATGTTTCTTCCTTTGTCTGGTAACACACCATACCCAACACCAATCTGGGTAAACAGGTTAAAGTTTTCAGTCCGGTGATTGAGGCTAAAGCCAACACTATGACTTGCAGGGTTTCCCGTGTTTATAGAGATAGACCCATTGGTACCTCTGCGCTCTTCTTTTTTGAGTACAATATTGATGATCCCGGAGGTGCCTTCTGCATCGTATTTTGCTGATGGATTGGTAATCACCTCAATGTAGTCTATCATGCTGGCAGTGATTGTTCCAAGGGCTTTTCCTTCATCACTGGCAATCACTGATGGCTTACCGTTGATCAGGACCTGTACACCGGAGCTTCCACGCAGCTGGATCTGACCCTGAATGGTCACGTTGACAGATGGCACGTTGTTCAACACCTCTAATGCGCTGGCTCCTGTATTTCTCAGGTCTGAGCCCAGGTTGAACACGCGTTTATCAAGTTTGAATTCCGTGCTCGACTTCTGTCCCTCTACTACGATCTCGTCCAATTGCTTGCTGTCTGAGCTGAGGTAAATGCTTCCCAGATTTATTTTACCACTTTCAAGGGTAAAATCCCGGATTGTCTTCTTCTTAAAACCAATAAAACTAACTTCCACATAGAAGTCTTTGGATGATGTGGTAAAATTGAACGTGCCATCCTGGGATGTTGTGGCACCGGTAATAGGCTTATCATCAACTGCATTGATCACAGCCACAGTGGCGAATTCCACTGGTGCGTCAGTGTCCTGTTCCAGAATTTTTCCAGTGATGATAATATTATTGCCCTGACCAAATAACAGGGGCGAGATGAAGAATAAACTTAGATATAATAAAATTTTGGGCATGGGGCTAAGCATTAGCTATTCAAAAGCAATATTACATCCCAATTCTGAAGCAATTCTAATAATACTAAGTTCGGATGATTTACATACAGGCTCATCGATAAAATCTTCTGATCTCTACATCTCTGGCAGCCAGATCAAACATTAGGTTATAGAGGCCAAAAAAGGTTCGGTTCATGTAGATAAAGTGCCTGGACCCACGGTTTCCGTTCATTTTTCTTAGCTCAGTCCTCCTGGCATAGTCCTCTCCTAAAGCAGAAATTTGTTCGAAAAAGCTTTTATCTGTAAAACTGAATGTCTCATGCTGTAATGGCTTCACAAACAATGAAAGAATGGAGTGAAACATCTCACTAAAGAAGGCGACCTCTTGACTTGTATCATTTTTTTTCAAGATCTCCAACTCATAAAGCAGCTCCATAAATCTACGCTTGTTGTTTAGCCCTTCGGGAGAAGCTAACTCAAAATAGGGAGTGTAGAAGTCCACTGGTAAGTGTTTGATGCATCCGAAGTCAAGGGCAAGGAGTGTTCCTATTTGATCTACCAGGAAGTTTCCCGGATGCGGGTCCGCCTGCACCATTCGCAATTTGTGGATTTGGAACATATAGAAATCCCATAAAGCTTGCCCCACCTGGTCAGCCAATTTTTGATTTTTATTGATTTTGGCAAATTCAGAGAGATGTAATCCATCCAGCCAGTCCATGGTGATGATCCGGCTGGATGACAGCGCTTCGTAATATTTTGGGAACGCAATATTTTTAAGGTCCCGACAAGCTTCTGCGATGGTTTTGCTCTGGGAAACTTCCAGCAGATAGTCTGTCTCTTCCAATAGCTTATTTCTGACTTCCTCAAAGTACTGCTCAGAGCCCTCTCCTTTGATGTTGAACATTTTCATGGCGATGGGTTTTACCAATGCCAGATCAGATGAGATGCTGTCGGCCACTCCGGGGTATTGAATTTTCACTGCTAGCTTTTTCCCATCTTTCTCGGCCATGTGTACCTGTCCGATACTCGCTGCGTGGATAGAGTTTGAAGTAAATGAATCAAAAATCTCGTCAGGACCCTTTCCAAAATACTTGCGGAAGGTCTTGACGACAAGTGCCGGGGATAAAGGTGGAACTGAAAATTGCGATAAAGAGAATTTCTCGACATATGCCCTGGGCATAATGTTTTTATCCATGCTTAGCATTTGAGCCACCTTCAGTGCACTTCCCTTGAGGTTTTTAAGGCCATCATAGATGTCATCGGCATTCTGCAAATCAAGCGCTTCCTTAGCCTCCTCCTTACTTTTTGTTAATCTGCTTCCATAATACTTTGCATAGTTGATGCCTACTTTGGCTCCCGTTGAGAAGATCTTTGTAGCCCGTTTTATTTTGGAAGTGGGGATATTGTCGATGGTCTCCATTAGCTTCTTGAGAATTTCTCTTTAAATAAAAACTTGGTAAAATCGATGACACTTTCTAGTGGACGGGTATTGATCAGGTCAAAGCTGGCTTTCAAACTTTTTTCAATAAAAAGATCCGTTTTCTCAAAATCAGGAGAATCGTCATTCATCCAATACCTCATTGTAGCCAATAACTGGCCCCAGGCAATTTCCTTCAACCCTTTTTGTTTGATCTTATCGAGGTCTTCACTTCTAAAGTTGATCGTTTCAATACCAAGGTTGTCTATGTAGGCTGTGAAATGTGATTTTAGCCCCTGCAAAACTTTCATTGGCATCATGCCTGATCCTTTTTTTAGTGCCAGAATTACATAACTCCTGTTCTCCTTAAGGATTTCGAAAAAAGTATAGTAGAAGCTCAATAGCTTATTTTTGGCATCATATGCCTGGTAAGACTTATCTTTTTCCAGCAAGCTGATTGTGTGCTCAAAAAAGGTTTCGAAGACCGTTTGCTGAATTGCTGTAAATGAAGCAAAATGCTGGTAGAGGTTAGACTCTTTCATCCCAAGGATACCAGCAAACTGGTACATGCTGTCAGGGTCCTTATGGTTTTTGAGCAGATAATCCATGTATGCCCGGATGATATCTGCTTTGCCTGGCTCTTGCTTTGTCGTTGATGCTGCTGATTTTGTATTACTTTTCTTAGCCATGATCAATATTTATGAATTGTATCGATGGCTCAACCCAATGTATAAGAGAAAGGTTTAGAAAATAGGCTATTAATATTTGTTCGCCTTACTTGTCAGTTCCTCCTCCTCTACACCCGCATCAGTGATTCCAAAAAGCCCATGATCTCTCCCTTGGTTTTCACGATCAAGATGGGGATATCGCTATCCTTCAGCGCAAGTTTTTCTGCTATGGAACCTATTAGAAAGGCGGAGGCGGAAGTTCGTCCTTTGGACCCTACCACAATCAGACTGGCTTTCACTTTTTTGCCGTATTCATAGATCAAGTCAGCCGGTTTCCCTGAATCATTCAGGATATATTCACAGGGTGACTCCAGTGTAAGGTTATTTTTTTGAAAAAACGTCTTGCAGTCATTTTGCGCATGCTTTTTCATGATTTCAGCAAACTCTTGTAACGTCTTGCCGGTTTTGGTATAGCCTGCAGGAACATTGTAAACATGTGACAGACATACTTCAGCTCCTGCCTTCTCTGCAACCTCCTGACCATGTTTGACGGCCATGAGTGAGTGGCTTGAAAAATCAACCGGTACCATTATCTTTTTGATCTCAGGTTGATAATTTTCTGTCACAAAAAGCAGGGAACAAGGGCTGATTCGGGCGATGTGACTGGACACAATACCCGATCCCTTGAGGTTTTGTTTGCGCCCCATGATGATCAGGTCCACATTTTTAACCTTGGATAACTTGAGGATCTTGTTGATGGGATTTCCTTCCCGCACAATGTAGTCAATGTCTACAGATATATTTTGAAAGTGTTTCTCAACTTTATTTCTAATATCTTCCTTGATACTTTCATCCAATGGAGCCATCAGATCCGGGAACTTTTCCATCAGGTCGGCAGGAAGCTCCAGGTTTTTCTCCACGTGCACAAATAAAATCCGTTCCAGAGGCATGAGTTTGGATATCATGGCTGTATACTGGATGATATACTCATCCATCTCAGTAAGATCCAATGCTACCAGTGCAATGTTGAATGATTTATGACGCGACTCCATATTGAATAATTAAAAAATTTAATACTTGAAAGACCTAAAACAATACGCCTCAGTAAACCCGGGGACAGGGTTTACCTGCCCAGTAAAAATATGACAATTAAGCATTTCACCTTTCATGACGCTGAATTATTTCAATACCAAAAGGGGCAAGGGGCTGTGAAATAACATCTTTTCGGTCAGGCTTTCGTGAAAGATCGACCGGATATAGCTATAACTCTTCGGAAGTATGGCAATAAGTCCAATGTCATTTTGTGTACAGTATTTAATGATGCCCTCTTCTATATTATTGTTGAAAGTAAAGCTGAATGATGTGCCCTTTTTCTTGAATTGACTTTTCATGAGCTCCCTGTTCTTCAGCTCCCCGGGAGTCATGGTTTTTTCATCTCTGTTGAGGGTAATCACATCTACATCCAGCTTAAGCTTTTTTGCAATCTTTATCAGAAATGAAAGCTGATCATAGTCAGTTTTCATGCTGTAATCACATGCCAGACCTACTTTATCTATTCCGCTGATACTGGAATTGTCAGGAATGACCAGTACGGGGATAGATACACTTTTGATAATTTTAGCTGTCTTCGTTCCCCATAGCTCTCCAAATCCCTTGGCTCCTTTTGTGGCCATGATGATCAGCTCTACTTCTTCTTTTTTGGCTGTACTGACAATGCTATCAATAGAGATGCCCAATTCTTTCTTGCATTTGTAGCTGACATTTTTGAGGTTGGGATGTTTTTTCTCCAGGTTCTGAAAGTTCTTTTCGGCCTTTCCTTCAACCTGCCTAAGTAAGGTGGTACTTGTGCCTTCTGTTACAATTGGTCGGTGATAAACATGATAGATAAACAGTTTATAATCAAATTTTTGAGCGAAATCAATGGCCTGGTCCAATGCCTTACTTGCTCGCGGAGAGAAATCAGTCGGGAAGAGTAGGGTCTTTTTATCTTTCATAGTATTAAGAATTTAGCTTAGATATAGTTCTTCATTAATATTAACGAATCAATCGCTCTAATATAAGCACCATCCCGCATGATCTCTACCTGAAAAATGTATGATTTATGTCAATAATTGGGATTGCACATTATTTCCTGGTAGAATAATACAGCCAAACCTGGTTTTTGATCCATCCTTCATCTTCTCTGTTTGCCATGATATGTTCTTTGTCCGGGATGATTTCCCAGGAGCCTGTCACTTCAGTCAGCAGGTTATAAGTATTATCTCTCGGATCATTGCCCGTGAGGTAGGTATAGAGCATGCAGGCACTGGCATAACGAGCCAGAGCATTACCGTGGCTTTCATCCACATACCATCCGTCCACTCCATAATGGGTGAGCGCATCCAGCCATAAAAGAAGTGCCGGAACCAGGATGACATCATGTTTTTTACCACTGATTTCTATCTGCTCCAGATCGGTGTGGAACCGGTCATAGATCTGTGCTATTGCATGTTTGATGTATGGGGAGGTATGTCTGCCCGGGTGCATATATAAGACGGTCTGGGCACCTGATCGTGCAATGGTTTCATGGAGTGATTTCAAAGCTTCAAGGTTTTGCTCATAGGAGATCGCCTGGCTGCGCCTGTTCGGGAATACCGCATCATCAGGGATCAAAAAGCTTTCACGCCTCGCTTCCAAGATGACAAAATCAAAATTGCCAGCCCGGATCAGCTCATGGATTTTATCGTCAGCGGCCATCTCCGGCAGATTCACCGGTATCCGACCATAATCCAGAAATTCAATGCCGAGTGTGTTTGCAGGGGTGTCCCGTTGACTGAAGGCCTGGTAGTCCAGTCCCGCTTCCTCACAAAACCCTTCGAATGATGGCCCAAGGACCCCTCGATGATAGAAGACGCTGTTTCCAAGGAAGAGCACTCTTTTGGCTTCAGTGTTCTGAGCAAAACTTGAGTGGGTGCAGATTAGTATCAAACCCAGGAAGAAAATAATAGAATGGGGTTTCATGAGTAGGTAATCAAAGATATGGAAAATGGGGGATTTGAATTTTTGTCTGTTTAGAACTCGCTATCGCTCTCGGGAATGACGTTCTGATGGGCAAGATTTCCCACCCGCAGCCTACAAAGTTTTGGAGTGTATAAAGCTCGTCTGGACTAATTTATTTCACCTTAATAATTTCCTTATCAAAGGCAAAAGTTTTACCATCATCCAGCTGGATTTGAATTTTAACGATCAAAGCTGTTTCTTCGTGGGGTTGAGTTGCTAATCGAATTAAGTAAACATCATTTATGTTAAAGATTTCATTGGTTTGGAGAAAGTCCTCTATTGAGATAAAACTATTTGTAAACCCATAACTTTTGATCAAGAATTTCTCTGTTATGTCTGATCCTGCCAGAAAAAGATCACCATCTAATAAAAGGTCATTTACAGTGCTGATTGAAATCTGCTAAAATTCCTGAACTACCCTTGGTTCAGCAGGAGATGTAGCAATGGCGGAATTTAATGGATAGTGGATTTTAAATTGACTCACTAAAGGTTCCCACTCTTTAATCATAATGGCTTTAAATACCTCATCAAAAAAGTATACTGACGAAGTATCGATATCATCAAGGGCCTCATTTGTTGTTCTAATTGCAATATCTGTTATCGAGACGTCATCTGGAGAATTGCCACAATGGAATATAGACAAAGGCAGGAGTCCAACTAAGATTAGGAAAGCAATAAATGAAACAAGGCTTTTCATATTCTGGAGAATGGTTCCTGAATAGAATTTACCAATATGTCATTACTTTTAAAAATGACTTTAACCAAAGTCCTATAAAACGTATTTCCTCCACCGGAGGTCTCTGACCGTCCGGGGGATCTGTCGAACAACTAAGTGAATAAGATGTATTAAAATCTCATGAAGACCTCATTTTTCAATAAAATCCAAGTATTCCTGAGGTGAGTAGATCGGTATACTGGATGAAAAAGATTTATAATCTTTAATATTTCTGGTAACAAAATGATCCAGGTTATTTGTTAGTGCTGTGTAATATTGAATGGCGTCTTCTTTATCTCTGAATTTTGAATGAATAGCATCCAGAACCATCTTTTTCCCTGCTGAAATAACCTCACAAATGTCAATGAATTGAGAAATGATTTTCTCAAATTGGGAGAGTTTACTTGCTTCTGAAAGATAGATTAATGTTGAAATTGAACTTTCAGAAATATATGGAATGATTTTGCCGGCAGATACCAAAGAAACTAACTCGATGGATATTGAATAGTGAGGTTCTCTCTTAGAAACAATGTCAAAGGCTACATCAGTATCTATAAATACATTAGGAATATTTTTTGTTGACATATTTTTTGATCAGTTCCTTATCACTTTTCTCAGCAGTTTGTGTTTTTGCTTGATTGCCGAGGGTTTTAAGTAAATCCGAAGCAGCTTTTTGTCTTTCGTTCCTTACAGGCTGTGGGGAATCATTCTCAAAAACTTCTTCAAATAGCCTGGAGACGGAAACGCTTCTCTCTTTCGCCACCTTCTTAGCCTTTTCTATGATTGATTTATTGACTGTAAGTGTCAATTTAGTTTTCATGGTACACGTGCTTTTAGTAAAGATACGTATTATTATTAAATGAGTTTATATATACAGCTTTCCTTAATTTGCCTAATCCCCACACCGCAGACACCCAAAGTTTTCGAGTAAGGTTAATGCGATCCATAAACTTTCTTAGTCTGACCCCATTTGGCTTAACCTCAAATCTTTAGTAGTCTGGCTAACTCTATCCCCAATTTATCCACAACTGCACTCTAGCCCAGTGGCATTGACTAATTTTAGCCCATGCCCGAAGCACCCTTTCACATCTACCGATCTTCTGCTGGTTCAGGCAAGACCTTTACCCTCTCGCGGGAATACCTGAAGCTGGCCCTCACCCGGCCCGGTGCCTTCCGCAAGATCCTGGGAGTCACCTTCACCAACAAGGCTTCGGAAGAGATGAAGCGCCGCATCATCGACTACCTGAAAGACCTCGCAGCAGGCAACACCAACCCCATGACGGAGCAGCTGCTCAAAGCCCTGGGGATCAGCGCCGGGGTGCTACAGCAGAAGGCAGCTTCCACCCTGACGGACATCTTGCACAACTATGGCCGGTTCTCCGTCGTCACCATAGACAGCTTTTTCCACCAGGTGATCCGGTCCTTTGCCCGGGAGATGGGCCTGCAGGGCACCTTCACCATCGACCTCGACCTTGATAAGGTCATGCAGCAGGTCATCGACCAGATGCTCCTCGAGATCGGGGAGGAGGAGCATAAGCAGCTACGAGCCTGGCTGTCGCAGTTTGCAGAGCAAAAAGTAGAGGAGGGGCTAAGCTGGGACTTCAGGCGCGACATTGCCTCGCTGGCCAGAGAGATCCTGCGTGATGACTTCAAGCAGCATGCTTCATCGGTCCTCAGGCTGAGTGCCCAGCCGAATTTCTTCGAGAACTTTAGAAAAGAACTCAACCAGCGCAGGTACCTTTTCGAGGATCATATCAAAGCGATCCACAAAGAGGTAGATCAGTACCTGGCCAAACACCAGATCGATCCGAAGGACTTTAGCCGGGGGATGGGCGGACCACTGGGCCTGTTTTACAAAGTCCTTCAAAAAGATGACCCTAAGAAACAATATGATATTACCAGTACGCGTCGCGATGCCGTCGAAGACAAGAGCAAGTGGCTGACCAAAGCCAACATGGGGAATGCTGTTTTGCACCAGGCCCTGGATGAGCTGATCCTTCGCAAGTACCAGGAGCTGGTTTCATTCATTGACAAAAACCTGGTGGAATACATGTCTGTGCTTGAGGTCCAGCGCTATCTCTACACCTTTGGCATCCTGGCGGAAATCAACCGCTACCTCACCAAATACCGGGAGGAGCAGGATGTGATGCTGATCGCTGACCTGCCTGACTTCCTGCGGCAGATCATCCACGATAGCGAGACGCCTTATATCTACGAAAAGATCGGTTCCATTTTCAGCCACTACCTGATCGACGAGTTTCAGGATACCAGCGTCTTCCAGTGGAATAATTTTAAGCCGCTGGTAAAAAACTCTACAGATGAAGGAGAGTTCAGCATGATCGTGGGGGATGTGAAGCAGTCGATCTACCGGTTCCGTGGTGGGGACTGGGAGCTGTTTCAGCACCGGGTGAAATCAGAGATTGGAGACTACCACGTCAAAGAAGATACACTGGCCGTCAACTACCGCAGCTCAGCCCGACTGGTGAAGTTCAACAACCTCTTTTTTCAAGTGGCCCAAAACCAGGCCAATGACTACTTTGCCTCCATGGCCAGCGACATCCCGGAGGCGGAAGCACAAGAAGAGACCCTTGCCAGGTTGGAAAATGTATTCTCTGCCTACAGCGATGTCAGCCAGGATTTGCCCTCCGGAAAGGATCCTGATCAGGGAGAGATCAGCATTAATTTCATCGAAGACCAGGACCTGGAGGGAGGGTGGACGGAGGAAGCCGTTCGGCAAACCATCAAACAGGTAGAGCATTATCAGCGGCAGGGCTATGAGCTCCGGGATATGGCCATTCTCACCCGGTATGCCCGGGAAGGAAAGAAAGTAGCCGATGCGTTCATCGCCCATCGCAATTCACCGGAAGCTGACCCGGAACTCCGGTACGAGGTGGTGAGCTCGGAAGCGCTTTACCTCACCTCCAGCCACTTGGTCCGGTTCATCGTTTCCCTCATTGAGTGGATGAACGATGAGTCCAACACCATCGTGCTGGCTCAGTGGCTGTATGAATACCGACATTACATCAAAGGAGACGTCGATGCCGGTAGCCAGAGTGAGCTTTTTGCCAACGTCCAGGGGTGGAAACAAAAAGTACCGACGGAGTTTGTACGTCAGAAAAACTACCTGAAGACGCTCCCGCTCTATGAGCTGGTAGAAAACATCATCCGGATCTTTGGGCTGCACAACAAGGTGGAGGAGTTTACCTACCTGCAAGGCTTTCAGGATGCTATCCTCGACTACACTAAAAATGAAAGGGGAGACATCCCTTCATTCCTCGAATGGTGGGAGGAAGTAAGGAAAGAAAGAGCCATCCAGATTGCAGATGAAAACAATGCCATCAAGATCCTGACCATCCACAAAGCCAAGGGGCTGGAGTTCCCCGTCGTGATCATCCCTTTTCTTTCCTGGCTCATGGACAATGAGTACAACAAAGACAACATCCTGTGGGTGAAAGGCGGTGATAAGGAGCCATTCAATCAGCTTCCTACCATCCCGTTGAAGTACACCACCAAGCTCATCAGCACCTACTGGGCCGCTGAGTTCTACGATGAGAGACTCAAAGCATTTATAGACAGCCTCAACCTGCTCTATGTAGCCTTTACCCGACCCGTTGATGTGCTTTGGGTGTGTGGGCTAAAACCCCGGAATCCTGACAAGCTACGGACGGTAGGAGAACTGGTATATAGCCAGATAGACAAGCTGGACGGATGGAATGAAGAAAAGGCACAGCTGCAATGGGGGGCAATGAAGCGGCAGGAGAAAGCTGTTTCCGGTACCCTTGAGTTCGGGCTGGATCAGTATTTTTCACACCCCTGGCGAGGCAAAGTAAGCCTTCAGATCAAAGGGTCGGCGGAACTGAGTGAGGCGGTGTTTATTGAAGCTACTCAAAGAGGTATCGCTCTCCATGCCATGCTCAGTCGCATCCAGTACAAAGAAGATGTGCGACAATACCTGGGCACTTCGGAGGAAGATGCCATCCGGGAAATTGTGGAGCATCCTGAGTTGGAGGATTGGTTCGAAACACACTGGAAGGTGGAGAACGAAGTGGGTATCCTGTTACCAGGAGGGGATTTCAAAAGGATTGACCGGGTCAACTACAAAGAAAATGAAACAGTGGTGATTGACTTCAAGACCGGGTCACCAAAATCGAAAGACAAGACACAGGTGAAAGAATACATGGATATCCTTGGGCAGATGGGATTTCCGGGGATCAAAGGCCGGTTGGTCTATCTCACCGACTTTAATGTGATGGAAGTGTAATGACGGATACAACATTCATATCAGAGCTAGCAAGCCGGATCCTGTCAGATAATCAGGGAAACCTTTCCAGCGTCACGGTGGTCTTCCCCAACCGGAGGGCAGGGCTGTTCTTTAGAAAAGCACTGGGTAACCTCATCGACCAACCGATCCGCACACCCAGGGTCACGAGCATGGAAGACTTCCTCATGCCTTTTTCACCCTATCGTAAGATCGAAATGCTGGAGGCCGTCTTTCAGCTTTATGAAGTCTATAAGACCCACCAAAAACACGAGGAGACCTTCGATACCTTCTTCTTTTGGGGGGAGATGATCCTGCGCGACTTCGAGGAGATCGACCAGTATCTCGTGAATACACAGCAGCTTTTTACCAGTATTAAAACTCAGAAGGAACTAGACGAAGAGTTTTACTTCCTCGATGAGGAGGACAGGGCCGTGATCCAGGCGTTTTGGAGCTCCTTCCTGCCGAAGGCCACAGGCACCCAGGAAGCCTTCCTGGAAACCTGGAAGATCCTGCTTCCCCTGTATGAAAGCTTCAAAGAGTCCCTACGGAAGAAAAACCTGGCCTATGGAGGCATGATCTATCGCGAAGTGTCCGACAACCTGGACCAGCTCAAAGCCCTTGAAACCGGACCCATCTATTTTGCTGGGTTCAATGCCCTGACCTTCGCAGAGGAAAAGATCATTAAGTTTTTTGTGCAGGAGCACCAGGCCCGGGTAATGTGGGACCTGGATGAATACTATTTCTCCAATGTAAAACAGGAAGCCGGTTTTTTCCTGCGAGAATATGCCGGGGATTCGGTGCTGGGTAAGACATTCCCAAAGGAGATCCCTGAGCGATTTAAGCAAGACAAATCCATTGAAGCAGTGGGTGTTTCGCTGGAAGTAGGCCAGACCAAGGTGTTGGCGCAAAGGCTGGATCAGCTGGCTGGTTCATCGGGATTCAGCCCGGACAAGGCTGTGGTGGTTTTACCTCACGAGCACATGCTCTTCCCGACACTACATGCCATCCCCGATTCCATCGACAAGGTGAACATCACGATGGGCTACCCGCTCAAAGATACACCGGTATTCAGCCTGCTGGAGAGTGTCCTCAATCTGCAAAAATTAAGGAAAGAGAGCCTGGTCAATGGGGTGTCTTTCTATTACAAGACCCTGGTTTCGCTGCTGGAGCATCCGTTGTTATTCGCTTTGGAGGAAACGAGAATCAAGCAGTTGATCTCCGATATCAAGCGCAGAAACCTGATCATGCTTTACCAGGAAGAACTAGAGCTAAAACACCCCATCTTTCAGAGTATCTTCCAAAAGCCAGACCATGCCTTAAAATACCTGCTGGAAATACTGAAATACCTTTACGATACCTGGAAAGACAAAGGGCACGACCTGGAGCTGGAGTTTATTAGCCAGTATTATCACCATGTGCAGCAGCTCGATCAGATGATCGGTGAGCGGACCACAGGTCTTGGTTATGAGTTCCTGATCAAGCTTTTCAGGAGGTTGTCCCGAAGTCTGAAGATACCATTTACCGGAGAGCCATTGAACGGACTGCAGATCATGGGGATACTCGAAACCCGTAACCTCGACTTTGAGCATGTGTTTGTCCTCAATATGAACGAAGACAGCTGGCCCGCAGCAGCCAGGAGGGGGTCTTTTATTCCTTATAACATTCGAAAAGCTTTTAGCCTCCCCACCTTTGATCATCAGGACGCTATCTATTCGTATCTTTTTTACCGGTTGCTACAGCGAGCCCGGAAGATCACTTTCTTTTACAATACCGTATCAGAGTTCAATGTCAATGGAGAACTATCAAGACTGGTGCAGCAATTGGAGACCGAATCTTCTTACCAGATCCAGCACAAGATCCTTTCCAATCCCATCAAGACAACTGCTCCCGATCCGATTGTGATTGAAAAGAATGAAGTGATCCGGAAGAAAATGAAGCGCTTCCTGGATGGTTACACAGAGAAAGATGCTTCGAGGTTTACCCCATCGGCTCTGAATACATACCTGGACTGTAAGCTGCGGTTTTACTTCAAATATGTAGAAAAGCTCTATGAGCCTGATGAGGTACAGGAAGAGATGGACCCGATGGTCTTTGGAAACATACTTCACAACAGTATGGAAACGCTGTACAAGCAGTTTATCAAGCAGGAGAAAAGAGATGCCATCTACCCTGAGGATATTTTCTGGATCCGGGAGATGGTCCCCGGAGTGCTCAATAAGACGTTTATTGACCACTATGGCATCAAAAACGAGAAGAAGTTTAAGCTGGAGGGACGATCACTCATCGCTGCAGAGGTGCTGAAAAAGTTTATCTACCGAATCCTGGATTATGATAAGGATTATGCACCATTCAGGATCATTGGCCTTGAAGCAAGCAGCAGGGACGGTTATGCATTAGATGTTCCAATCTCTGTCAATGGTGAAAGTCAGAAAGTTAGGATTAAGGGGATCATAGACAGGCTGGATCAAAAGGAGGGCAAGGTCCGGGTGATTGACTACAAGACCGGTCGGGATGCCAAAGACTTTGAATCGGTGGAGTCTTTGATTGATCCGGAAAACAACAACCGGAACAAAGCCGTTTTCCAGGTGCTTTTTTATTGTTATCTGTTTTACAAAAAGTATCCAGGGGATTACCAGCAGATTGAACCGGGCATCTTTAACAGTCGCGACCTTTTTGATGAAACTTTTGAATGGAAGGTCTATGACAAAGGTCTAAAAACAGGGGTGAATGAATACCGAAGCTATCATGATCAGTTTGAGTCGATACTGAAGGAACTATTGACCGATATTTACGACCCCTCAATCAATTTTAACCAGACGGAAGACACCAAAAAGTGTGGATACTGTCCGTATAAGGAGATCTGTCAGCGGTAACTACACAGTGAGACTTGGTGATGCGTTTGGATTAACGGTTTAAATTCATCTCCTTTCTTGTTAACTTTATCTAATGACCAAAAAGGTAAAAGAATATCGCATACATGACCAACCAGTCGAGGACATCAGTGTACTCGAGCCGGAAGCCACGTATTCATATGCGGATTACTTAAAGTGGAATTTTGAGGAGCGGGTGGAGTTGATCAAGGGCAAGCTGTTTAAAATGTCTCCGGCTCCAAATCGAGTTCATCAGGGAATAAGCATTAGATTGGTATCAGAAATAGCACAATACCTAAAAGGAAAGGTTTGTAGAGCATATCATGCGCCTTTTGATGTACGGTTTCCACACAGCAAAGAAACATCCGACAAAGAGACTTATACTGTAGTACAACCCGATTTCTGTGTGGTTTGTGATCCTGAGAAGCTGGATGATGCAGGTTGTAAAGGAGCACCGGACCTGATCGTTGAGATCCTATCACCTTCAACATCCAAAAAGGACCTTAATGATAAGTTCTATCTCTATGAGGAATTTGGCGTGAAGGAATACTGGGTGGTGTACCCAGCTAAGAAGATTATTGAAATCTTCTATTTAGTTGGAGATCATTATAGCCGTTCCCAGAAATATGCAGGTTCTGATGTATTGCATTCTCAAGTGTTGAATGGGTTAAAACTCTCTGTTCAAGAAGTTTTTGAAGGAATTTGAATCATAATTTTCATGGTCAAAAAGGTAAAAGAATATCGCATTCATGATCAGCCCGTCGAAGACATCAGCGTACTCGAGCCGGAAGCCACCTATTCCTATGCGGATTACCTGAAGTGGAACTTTGAGGAGCGGGTGGAGCTGATCAAGGGTAAGCTGTTCAAAATGTCTCCCGCTCCAGGTCGTGGTCATCAGGAGGTGAATCGAAACTTAATGATTGAGTTGGGTAGCTTTTTGAAGGGGAAGCTCTGCAAGGTTTACAGTGCCCCTTTTGATGTACGGTTTCCACACAGCAGGAAGACATCGGACAAAGAGACTTATACCGTAGTTCAACCAGATATCTGTGTGGTTTGTGATCCCGAAAACCTTGATGATGCAGGTTGTAAAGGAGCTCCGGACCTGATCGTGGAAATCTTATCTCCATCCACGTCCAACAAGGATCTTAACGATAAATTTAAACTCTATGAGGAATATGGCGTGAAGGAATACTGGGTAGTGTATCCCTCTGAAAAGATCATAGAAATCTTCTATTTGGTTGAAGGGAAATACAGCCGTTCTGAGAGATACGCTGATACTGATCTGGTGAATTCATATGTGTTGAATGGGTTAAATCTCTCTGTTCAAGAAGTTTTTGAAGGAATTTGAATCATAATTTCCATGTCCAAAAAGGTAAAAGAATATCGCATTCATGATCAACCCGTCGAGGACATCAGCGTGCTCGAACCGGAAGCCACCTATTCCTATGCGGATTACCTGAAGTGGAATTTTGAGGAGCGGGTGGAGCTGATCAAGGGTAAACTGTTCAAAATGTCTCCGGCGCCAACCCGTGGTCATCAGGCAATCAATGGTAACATACATGGAGTCTTCTGGAGTTTTCTAAGGAAAAAGCCGTGTAAGGTATTTGCAGCACCCTTTGATGTACGGTTTCCACACAGCAAAGAAACATCGGACAAAGAGACTTATACTGTAGTACAACCCGATATCTGTGTAGTCTGCGATCCGGAAAAGCTGGATGACGCAGGTTGTAAAGGAGCTCCGGATCTGATTGTGGAAATCCTTTCCCCATCTTCATCTGATAAGGACCTGAAAGATAAATTCCGTCTCTATGAGGAATATGGAGTGAGGGAATACTGGGTGGTGTATCCATCACCACATGTTCTTGAGATATTTTACCTTGAGAACAACAAGTACTCAAAATCTCAAAAATACCTGCCTGGCGACCTGGTGATCAGCGAGGTTTTGTCAGGATTAATCCTGAATGTTAATGATGTTTTCGAAGGTGTTTAGCCCATATTCTGGTTAAGCATACACCTCGCCCCAGCTGTCGTAGATCTGCACCGTTTCCCACTTTTCCTTATTGTCTTCGACGTACTTCACATGAATAGGGTGGTCCTGGTAGACATCCTGTTCTTCTTTGCTATCAAAAGTCACTACCAGGGATACCTGATAAGTATTGTCCACGACCTCCCGGGGTGTGCCTGCTGGTTTCCCTACATGAAAAGAATTGACCTCATCAATCTGCTCCACAAAGGCTTCTGTGATTTTGATAAATTCATCGGGGTTTGTGGAATCCTTTAACCAAAAGAAGACCATGTGAATAAACCTGCCATTGATTTTTTTAGCTTTTCCCATAGCCCGTAAATTTAGAAATCCCACAGAAAGCAGCGCGGTAATTCCTGTAAGTTTTTTAAAAAATGACCTTCTTTTTTCCATTATTTGACATTTGCTTTTGTTCTGACGATCTCTATCAGCTCATCCAGTGTTGTTAACCTGTTGATTTCAGTATCACTAAGCAATATATTTAAAGATCGTGAGTCCAATACCACCGGATAGTTGAGCTTCTTACCAAACTTTGCTTCAAACTCATCCTTATAATAAAATTTCATTTCAACGTTTTCCAGTTTACGAAAGGTTTTCCATTTTGACCGCTCTGCAAAGATGCCATGGGTGATTTTGCACAGGTTGCAGGTATAAGTATCCGGGCTAATGATCTTATGAAAGAAATCAATCCCTTTATGAAGTGATCCGCTTCGAGCGTTATAAACGAAAAGAAAAGTTTTCATTAAATTTAACGGTAGTAGCCAACCAATTAGTGCCCTTGAAGATATAAGTTATATGAGAATAATATGTTAACTTAAGATACTTTAACCCAAGATACATGATCGCATCATTGAATCAACTGCTAAAAGAGCAGGGCTATACCCTGATCAGTGGAATGGATAAAACTACAATTACCAAATCCATTACCGGTTCATTGATCATGATTTTGGTTTTTACCATCCTGGGGGGACTAACTATCTATATCAGCCTGGATATGGGGCATAGCTATGCGCATTTTATCGGGTTGGTCATTTTGCTCATACCCTATACAGTCGACAAAAGAAGATTTCCAAATCTGGTGGTGTTTGATCAGGGGCGAAGAGAGGTACGATTAAGGTCTGGTTTTTTCTTCAGGAAGACATTGACATTCAATGATGTAAAAGATGTGTTTGTTGATGAAAGTGTCTTATCCAGTGATACAAGTCCCTTTAAAGAAGGCAATAAAGACTACATCTATTCATTTTACCTCACAGAGCCTTCCAGAAAGCATAAATTGCTCAGGTTGCAATATCGAAGAGCAATGGAAGAAGAAGTGAAAGCTTTCATGGATTTCTTTGACAAGTCGCTCAACTATCAGGCAGGTAATCTTCACAAACCGATTAAGTAAATTCAAAATTGTTGATAACTAACCTTGTTCTCAGGGGATGAATTTCAGCCGACTTTTGTTAATTTGTTAATCGTTTTTCCAGGACTTTTTTTGTTAAACCACCAATAAGATAGGGCTGCTCTATGTACCTCATTTTCGATACTGAAACCACCGGATTACCTCACAATAAGACAGCTCCTGTCGAGGATTTGGACAACTGGCCCCGGTTGGTTCAGCTAGCCTGGCAGCTACATGATCTGAAAGGTAATTTGATTAGCCAGGGGAATAAAATAGTCAAACCCGGAGGCTTTACAATTCCTTTCAATGCTGAAAAGATCCATGGTATATCTACAGACCGTGCCATGGAGGTGGGTTCAGACCTGAAAGAGGTTCTCGAACAATTTGCCCAGGATATTCAAAAGGCCAGCACACTGGTAGGGCACAACATCGAGTTTGACAATAAGATCCTGGGTGCCGAATTTTTACGCACAGGTCAGGCCAATTTGCTGGAAGGCATACCATTCACGGATACTTCTGTCGAAACGGTTGACTTTTGCAAGCTACAAGGTGGAATCGGTGGAAGACTCAAACAACCCAGACTGGGAGAGCTTTATGAAATCCTCTTCGAAGAGCCCATGCAGGATGCACACGATGCGGCTTATGACGTAGATGCCACGGCTAAAGCATTTTTTGAACTCCTGAAAAAGCGTGTCATCCCTACGTTGGAGGACACAAAGCCTGAAGACATAGGGTATGAAGCTCCTGACCTTTCCGAAGCCAATTTTGCCTGGATCAGAGAGAAGTCTGATGGTAAAATAGGGGATACAGAAGTAGATGTAAAGGAGATCAAAGGTCCTTTCTGTCATCTTCATGTTCACAGTCAGTTCTCTGTGTTACAAGCCACACCCAAGGTGAATAACATTGTAAAGAAGGCGATAGACTATGGAATGCCAGCCGTAGCACTGACTGACCTGGGGAATATGTTTGGGGCCTTTAAGTTTGTAAAAGCTGCGAGGGATGCAGGGATCAAGCCGATTGTTGGATGTGAAGTGTTTGTTGCCGAGGAGAGAAAGAAATTACAGTTCACCAAAGACAATCCCGACAAACGATTTCAGCAGGTCCTTTTAGCGAAGACTAAAAAGGGTTATGAGAATTTAGTAAAGCTGACCTCTCTCGGATACATAGAAGGGTTGTATGGACTTTACCCACGGGTAGACAAAGAACTCATTAAAGAATACAGCGAGGGGGTGATAGCCATGAGTGGCGGCCTGGCAGGGGAGATCCCCTTCCTGATCCTGAACGTGGGTGAGCACCAGGCTGAAGAGGCACTTCTCTGGTGGCTGGACATCTTCAAGGACAATTTCTACATAGAGATCAACAGACATGGGCTGGATGAGGAAAACCACCTCAATGAAGTACTCGTAAGGCTGGCCAGGAAGCACAATGTGAAAATAGTGGCTGCCAATGAGCTCTTCTATCTGGATAAAGAGGATTCTAAAGCCCATGATGTACTAATCTGTATCAAAGAAAACGAACGTCAAAGCACGCCGATAGGTCGGGGAAGAGGTTTCAGGCCTGGACTACCCAACTCCAATTACTATTTCAAGAGTCCGGAAGAAATCAAAAAAGATTTTACGGATTTGCCGGAAGCCATAGAAAACATCGGTGACCTGGTAGAGCAAATTGAGGAGTTTGCATTGGAAAGGGAAGTGCTCCTTCCCAAGTTTGAGATTCCGGAAGGATTTAAGGTGCCGGAGGATGAGCAGGATGGAGGTAACAGGGGTGAGAACAAATATTTACGTCATCTGACCTACGAGGGAGCCAGGAGGCGGTATCCTGAGCTCACTGATGAGATCAAAGAACGGATCGATTTTGAGCTCGAGACTATAGAAAAGACAGGTTATCCCGGCTATTTCCTGATCGTTCAGGATTTCACCTCCAAAGCGCGTGAGATGGGTGTCTCTGTAGGCCCCGGTAGGGGTTCTGCGGCCGGCTCCGCGGTGGCCTACTGCATTGGGATTACAAACGTAGACCCGATTGCTTACGACCTCCTGTTTGAGCGATTCCTAAATCCTGACCGGGTGTCACTACCCGATATTGATATTGACTTTGACAATGAGGGGCGGGAAAAGGTAATTGATTATGTGGTGAAAAAATATGGGTATACCCAGGTAGCCCAGATCATCACATACGGTACGATGGCACCCAAATCTGCCATCCGTGATGCCGGCCGGGTGATGGAATTGCCACTTCCTGAGACGGATGCCATTGCCAAGCTCGTTCCGGAGCGGCCGGGCGTTAATTTCACCAAGGTATTTAAAGAGGTCAAAGAACTGGAGGACCTTAGAAAAGGTAAGGATCTGCCCTCCCAGGTATTGAATCAGGCCACGGTACTGGAGGGGTCATTGCGAAATACTGGAATCCATGCTTGCGGGATCATCATCACTCCTGATGATATGACCAAGTTCATCCCACTGGCGCGGTCAAAGGACTCTGAGTTGCTATTGACCCAGTTTGATAACAGTGTGGTAGAGTCTGCAGGGATGCTGAAGATGGACTTTTTGGGATTGAAAACCCTGTCCATCATCAAGACGGCCATCGAAAACGTGAAGAAGCGTCACGGAATTGAGATCGATATTGATGCGATCCCATTGGATGATCAAAAGACGTATGAGCTCTATCAGAAAGGCGATACTAACGGAACGTTCCAATTTGAGTCTCCCGGGATGCAAAAACACCTGAGAGCCCTTAAACCCGATAGGTTGGAGGATCTTATTGCCATGAACGCCCTTTATCGTCCGGGTCCGATGGAGTACATCCCTAATTTCATCAACAGAAAGCATGGGAAGGAGCCGATCACCTATGATCTTCCGGAAATGGAAGAATATCTCGGTGAGACGTATGGGATCACGGTATATCAGGAGCAGGTAATGTTGCTATCGCAGAAACTTGCCGGGTTTACCAAAGGTGAGGCAGATCAGCTGAGGAAAGCCATGGGTAAGAAAATCTTTGCCTTACTGGAAAAGATGAAACCTAAGTTTCTTGAGGGAGGTAAAAGCAATGGCCACCCTGAAGACAAGTTGGAAAAGATCTGGAAGGACTGGGAAGCTTTTGCTGCTTATGCCTTCAATAAATCACATAGTACCTGTTACTCCGTGGTTGCTTACCAGACGGGGTATCTCAAGGCCAACTATCCGGCCGAATACATGGCTTCCGTCCTTACACACAATCAGAGCAACATTGAAAAGGTGAGCTTTTTCATGGAAGAGTGTAAGAATCAGAACATCAAGGTATTGGGTCCACACATCAATGAATCAGGACTCAACTTCGAAGTAAACAAAGAAGGTGAGATCCGCTTTGGTTTAGGGGCTGTTAAAGGTACAGGGGAGTCTGCGGTACTGGATATCATCGAAAAGCGCGACGAGCATGGAAGTTTTGATAACATATTTGATTTTGCTTCCAAGGTCAACCTGCGATCTGTTAACAAGAAAACCTTTGAGAGTCTGGCAAAAGCAGGCGCCTTTGACTGTTTCAATGATTATCACAGAAGGCAATATGTTGAAGCGGTAGGAGAAGAACCCTCTCTAATAGAAAAAGCCATTAAATATGCAGGTAAGCTCCAAATGGAGGAGGAGAGTGCACAGGTATCGTTATTTGGTGGAGACAATGGGTCGAGTGTAACACTTCCCAGGGTGGTACATGTGGAGCCTTACGGTGAGATCGAAAAGCTCAACATCGAGAAGGAAATGGTTGGGCTGTATATCTCAGGCCATCCTTTAGATCAATTTAAGTTTGAGATGCAATACCTGGTCACAGGTAGTCTTCAGGAATTGAGAGACCTGGAAAATATCAAAGGAAGAGAGATCAGTCTTGGAGGGGTGGTTTCCAGTGTTCAGCATCGTGTGTCAAAAAGAGGAAATCCTTTCGGGCAGTTTGTACTAGAGGACTTCAATGATAGTTATACATTTTATCTGTTTGGGCAGGATTACCTGAAGTTTAAGCCTTTGTTGGAAACAGGATGGTTTTTGTATCTCACAGGTAGTGTACAAACCAGGTGGAACAGTGAAGAGTTGGAGTTTAAGATCATCAACATCGAGCATTTGAGTGAGATCAGGGAGCGGATGACCAAAGGATTGGAACTGCAGTTGAAACTTGACCACCTGAATGAAACAATCATTGAGGAAATAGAGAAATATAGTCAGCAATATCCGGGTAAAAATCAGCTTAAATTAAGTGTGATTGGCACTTTTGAAAACCGAATGATAAGCCTGGAAATGATGAGTAGACGATTTGCAATTGAAGTTAATGACGATTTTGTGAAAAGCCTGGAACGATGGGAAGAAATCAATTACAAGGTTTTAGTGGAAAAGTAGTTATGTGGAAATGTCAGGAGGGTAACATATCAGGATTAAAATAACCTGTCATCAACTTTTAGCCCTATTTTTGCGTTGTCAACCTAGGATATAAAAAATTTTGAAATAGACTTAAACAATATACACATGGCAAAACCTATTGAATTAACCGATAGTAATTTCGAAGAATACATTAATACCGATAAACCAGTACTGGTTGATTTCTGGGCAGAATGGTGTGGTCCCTGTAAGATGATCGGACCAGTTGTAGAAGAGTTAGCAGGAGAGTATGAAGGCAAAGCTATCATCGGAAAAGTAGATGTTGATGCTAACCCTGAGGTATCAGCCAAATTTGGAATTCGATCAATCCCTACACTTCTTGTTTTTAAAAATGGAGAAGTGGTCGATAAGCAAATTGGTGCGGTACCTAAAACAGTACTTAGCGAGAAGCTGGAAGCTCAACTGGTAAGCGCATAAGCGCATATACGCATTAAAAATTATGCCCTAAGCCATTCGGATGTCTGTCCGGATGGCTTTTTTTATGTTTTAATTAATATACCGTTAAAAAGTAAATAATAAATAAATTATATTTTGAGAAAATTGTAAAATTGGAGGTTTACATTTTACAAATAATAGAATGAGTTATATGATAAAATACTATTTTGTTTGTGCTGAAGTACCAGACATGGTATATCATAAATATATATCAATCAATGAGTTAACTGCTATCGTGAGAGTGTTGATTGAATGAAAATGTTTAAAATTTAACTAAAAAGGCAATATTTTACCCCTAATCCAAAAATTGTACTTAGGCAAGGAGCGTAAAATAAATCAATAATTTCTTCGAAAAATACTGCTTTGAAATTTTTGTATCTACGCCTGTTACTCTCTATTTTCACGCCGATTTTTAATTAACCATTTTAACTTTTTTATGAAAAAGATTACCGCTTTAACCCCCTTTTTCATTGCATTACTCCTTGTGTTAGGTTGTAATGACGATGATAAAATCAGTGAGCTCCAAGACCAGATCAATGAGCTTAAAGATGAGATCGAAACAGAGGCCATGGATTCTCTGGAGTTTGTATTGTCACTTAGTGAACTGGATTACCAGAAGTATGTAGACTCTTTGAAAAGAGCAGATTCGATTGCGCTTGGCAGTGGCTTGCTGCCGTTTACTTACAACATTGTTGTTTATGATGGTAGTTCAACATCCATTTATTCAGAAGATGACCGTATAGCAGCTTTTGATGCTGAAGTGGAAGTTTCAGTTTCTCAATACGGAGAGACCAGGACCATCACAACAACAGATGGATTGGCTTCTTTTGATAACATTGGTCGTGGAATCGTAAAGGTGGCAGTTTCTGCTCCTGGTTACACTACCCTTAAGTTTTCATTTGAAACACTAGTAGACCCGTCTGAGGATCTGTATGATGCTTATGATGGCGGAGATCCATATGCCTGTAATTGTGGAGACTTCTGGAATTTTATCAAAAATGGGAATATAGGACATGATGTGGCTATTTTCGCTACCGAAGGTGAGCTGGCTTCTACATTGACAGGTCGGGCCTTTGTTGAAACAGACCTTACAAATAGTACCAAAGAGGTTGCTCCGGAAGGAACTGTAATCACTGCTGCTATTGATGTAGAGGATGGAGATTTTCAGGAAGCGTTTATTCTTTACAGAAACAAGCAAATCTTCACAGATAATATTCTGAGTTTTGGGTATGACCCGAATTTCACTGCCACAGTTGATGCAAACGGTGATTTCACTTTTATACTAGCTGGTGCAGCCAATGAAGATGGTCTTCCATATCACTTCGAATACTCAGACTTCATTGCAGATCAGATTGCTTTTGAGGAAACTACAAGTGAAATCACCTCAGTAACCGACCAGACAATCTTTGGGCCAGAGGTTGATTACACCTCAGTACCATTTGTGTTAAGTTCTGCATCAGTTTCCTTTGCTGCGGGTGGCGGAGCCACAGCCACTCTGGATACTCAGGGAGATGGTGCTTTGATCGACATTGACCTGGAGCATGTTGGTGCAGATTTTCAAGGAACTCCAAGAGTATATATATCTGCTCCTGCTGCAGGAGGAACAAGAGCTCAGGCAAGTGCAACCGTAACTAATGGTAGGGTAACAGCCATTACAATTGATGATTCAGGTTTAGGCTATACACTTGCTCCGACGGTATCTGTATTTGAAGGATCAGGAGCTGCTGCTCAGGTCACTTCACTAGCCACTAATAGCACCAATGGTGGTGTAGCTTCAGTTTCCATCCAAAACAGTGGAAATGGCTACTCCTCTGCACCTAATGTATTGTTTTCTGATGGTGCTCTTGATTCTGCAATTATAGCCAACTTCATGGCATCATTGGCCGATGCGCCAACAGCTACTGCCAGTCTTAATAACAATGGAACTGTAGAAAGTGTGTCAGTTACCAATACTGGTTCAGATATTGGTTTTACGCCTAATGTATACATCACTTCCGGTTTTGGTGCTGTTGCCGAGGTTACCGCTGTAGGTGGTGGTGGAGACATCACAGGTATCACCATTATTGCAAATGGAGATTACTATACTGATGTACCTGTCGCTGTAGCTGCTGGTGGTGTAACCGGAACAGGTGCTGCTTTTGATATCACTCTGACATCTGGTGAAGTTTCTGGTATTGCCACAACTTCAGCGGGTACAGGCTATGTAGTTGGAGATCAGTTCAACCTTATTGGTGTGGGTTCAGGTGCTTCAGCAACTGCTCATTATCAAGGTGCATCAGTTGAAGATTATACCATAACAAACTCAGGTACCCAACAGCTTGACGGATTGTATTACGAAAATGCGCCATTGGTTGTATTCAGTGAGCCTGAGTATAAAGGTCCGGGATCAGCTACTGCTGAAGGTACTGCTGTACTTGATAGTGAAGGTCGAGTGGTAGGTATTACCATCACCAATGCAGGATCTGGTTATACGGCATTCCCTTCAATCACATTTGTATCTGGTGGCGGTGTATTGACCAACGCTACCATTGAGCCGGTAGTAATAACTGAAGTAGATGTTGAACTTCCTGGTAGTGGCTATCTGGCAGCTCCAAGAGTTGAGATCTATGATGCTGACGGCGTGGGTAGTGGTGCAACGGCTGTTGCCAATATCAGTTCTGATGGCAAGGTAACCAGTATCGAGTTAACCAATGCAGGTTCAAATTACTCAAGCCCGCAGGTTGTAATAGTAGATCCGGGTACATCTTATGACCCTACTGACGGAAGCGTTCATGAGAATGAGGCCGAAGCAGAAGTTGTAGTAGCTGATGGTGTAATCACAGGAATCACCATCACAGCTATTGGTGATAACTATCCTGATGGAACAAACATTATCCTAAGTGCATTGCGAGGTACCGGGTTTGATGCGACTGTGGTAGTAGCAGGAGGAAAAGTGACCGGAGTTACTGTAAACGATGGTGGTGAAGATTACATTGGTGGTAACACTCCAGGGTCATCTCAAGGCTTTGATGGAATCGAAGAAGAGGATGATTACCAGGCCAAAGCTGGTATCACCCGGGTGCGTGATATCTATTACGGAACCGGTAAAAGAAGAAATGGATCCCTCATTGATTGATAATCCAATTATTTAGAAATATGAAAGCCGTCTCAATTAATTTTGGGACGGCTTTTATTTTTGAAGCTTGGATCCAATCAAAATGAGTGAGCAAACAATTAAGTCTGTTGTAAGTGGGGTAGCCGTAGTGTTGACGTTTGTAGCCTTCTATCCTTATTTGAAAGCCATTCTTTCAAACAGAATAAGACCACATTTCTTTTCATGGATCATTTGGGGTATCACTACATTGGTGGCATTTCTCGGTCAGGTTGCGGGAGATGGAGGTGTGGGCACTATCCCGATAGGTTTGTCAGCTATATTAACATTCCTCATTGCTTTCCTGGCCTATAAAAGGAGAGCTGATTTGAGTATTCATTATTCAGATTGGATCTACCTGATCGCCGCAGGTCTTGCGCTGCCGGTATGGTGGCTCACAGCCAACCCATTGTGGGCTGTAGTGATTATGACCACAATAGACCTTTTTGGTTTTGGCCCCACCTTGAGAAATGCCTATCAGCACCCTGATAATGAAGATCCGGTTTTTTATCTGATTTTTTCTTTCAGGAACCTGCTGGCCATTTATGCACTCGAGGTGTATAGTATGACAACCATTCTATTTCCAGCGGCGATTACATTCGCTGGTGTCATCGTGGCTATGGTGATATGGATGGGCAGGAGAAGGCTTGCTGGTCAAAGAAATTGATCCGTGATAAAAGCAAAAAGGGTGACCTTCATTGCTGAGATCACCCTCTTCTATCTGTAGCTGCCGTAGCAACAGCAGATAGTCAAATTACTGTTAAGAAACTTTGCCGAACCCTCTTTTGGGTATCCAAAAAATATTTCAACAAATGCGCCTTAAGATTCGCAGGAGCGGGCCGTAGCACCACCTCCAACTTCCCCTTTCCACGCACGAAACCGAAATTTCAGTTCCTTTATCGCTCATTTGATAGTTCTAATGTAGATGAAGTATTACTAAGATCAAAGAAAACAGGTCTATTGTTCTCCACCACTTTTTAACAGCGTTATACCCCGCTTATACACGAGGTTTGCACAGAGTTATCCACAAATCGCGTTAATTCTCCCGCTCACTGAGCTCCAGCCACCTCATTTCTTTCTCATCGAGCTGCTTGGAAATGTTTGCCACCTGCTTACCCAGGTCCTCAAGCTCACTGAAATCAGTCTTGTGGTTCATCTCTTCTGTCAGAACTGCCTTTTTGGATTCCAGTTTTTCTATTTCTGACATCAGCTGTTCATATTCTCTTTTCTCAGCAAATGACAGCTTGTGCTGATTCTTCTCTTTTGTTTTTGCTGGTTTAGCCTGAGGAGATTTTTCCGAGTTAGCATTGGTCGGTTTTTCTTCTTTGGCTTTTTTGTCCCTGTAAATAGAATAATTGCCCGGAAAGTCACTCACTTTGCCCGCTCCTTCAAAAATAAAAAGGTGCTCTACCAACCGGTCCATGAAGTAGCGGTCGTGAGAAACAATAATCAGGCATCCGTCAAAAGACTCCAGATAGTTTTCCAATACATTCAACGTTGCAAGGTCAAAGTCATTGGTGGGCTCGTCAAGGATGAGAAAGTTGGGATTCTTCATCAATACCCTGAGAAGCTGCAAGCGTTTCTTTTCACCTCCGCTTAGCTTACCGACGAGGTTATACTGAACTTTTGGTGGAAACAGGAACTGGTTTAATAGCTGAGAAGCTGTGATCTCAGAGCCGTCTTCCAATTTGATGACTTCGGCCACTTCCTGTACAATGTCCAATACTTTCTTGTTGGGGTCAAATTGCGTCTCTTCCTGTGTAAAATAGCCGATATTGATGGTAACCCCTTGCTCGGTTTTACCTGAATCAGCCTTCAAGCGTCCTGATAGAATATCCAGAAAGGTTGATTTTCCGATACCATTTTTACCAACAACTCCAATACGGTCTCCTTTTTTGAAGGTATAGCTAAAGTTGTCAAGCAAGATTCTTTCTCCGTAGGTTTTAGAAATGTTTTCGAGTGAAAGGATTTTCTTCCCTTGTCGTTCATTTGTGAGCCTGATCACCATCTCATCACTTGAAACATTAGCGGAAGCTTTTTCCTTCAGTTCTTCATAGGCATCTACTCTGTATTTGGCCTTGGTGCCCCTGGCTTTGGGTTGTCTGCGAATCCATTCGGTCTCTTTTCTAAGGAGATTCTTCGCTTTATCAACAGATGCATTGAGTTGTTTTAAACGCTCTTCCTTGTTCTCCAGAAACTTTGTGTAGTTTCCTTTAGACCTGAATATTTTACCATTATCAAGTTCGATGATGTCATTGGTGACTTTATCCAGGAAATACCGATCGTGGGTAACCATAAGTAAGGTCATTCGGCTATTTATCAGGTATTCTTCCAGCCTTTCGATGGTTTCCAGGTCCAGGTGGTTTGTAGGTTCATCAAGGATCAACAGGTCTGGGTCTACTACCAGTGCTCTGGCCATAGCAACCCTTTTTCGCTGCCCTCCGGACAGTTCCCTGATCTTCTGATCAAAATTTTCAATACCGAGCCAACCCAGAATCTGCTTTACCTGACTTTCATAGTCCCAGGCATTGTGCTGGTCCATCTTTTCCAGTAGGGGAGAAATGTCGACCCCTTTTTCAGGATGAAGTGTAGCCTGATGGATGGCCATTTCATAGTCCCTTACAATTTTTAAGACTTCAATGTCTTCTGAAAAGACTGCTTCCAGAACATTCTCCTCTTCATCGAAGATGGGGTTTTGAGGCAGTATAGCCACCTGGATGTCCTTTTTGAATGAGACTACCCCCTGGTCTTTTGACTCAAGGCCAGCGATAATCTTCAGGAGAGTGGATTTACCTGCTCCATTTACTCCAACGATGGCAGTTTTTTGGTTCTCCTCCAACCCGAAAGTGATGTTTTCGAAAAGGACCTTCTCATTGTAAGACTTACTCAGATTTTCAACCGACAGGTAATTCATAGACCGCAAAGTAAGCTGATTCCACCAAGATTATTTTTGAGAACTTCAACTGTTTTTTTGTGGCCTCGAACAAAGCGATTGTCTTGCTGTTTACATTGAGCACTTTTAAATGTACCTTTTCCACTTGAACCACGTAAAATCAGCCAAACATCGATCAAATGAAAAATCTATTCATTCCAATTTTGGTCATCTTTTTTATCAATTGCGAAAGCCCTGCAAGTAGTAAAAAGGATGATCTGATAGCAAATTATCAGCGTTTGGATACAGCAACCTTCGCCGGGGGGTGTTTTTGGTGCGTTGAAGCTTCTTTCGAACAAATTAAAGGAGTCGCAGAGGCTGTTTCAGGGTATGCCGGGGGCAAAAAATCTGATGCGGATTACAACCTGGTGAGTTCGGGGAAGACAAAACATGCTGAGACAGTTCAGATATATTATGATCCTTCGCAAATCGATTATAATACCCTACTGGATATCTTCTTTACTGCACATGACCCTACCCAGCTCAACCGTCAGGGACCTGATGTGGGACCCCAGTATAGATCAGCCATTTTTTATCACAATGCAGAACAAAAGAAGTTAGCTGAGGCAAAGATCAAACAACTTGCCAGTTCTTTTGATAAGCCGATTGTGACTGAGTTAAATAAATACACCGAGTTTTATAAGGCAGAGGAATATCATCAGGATTATGAAGAAAAACATCCATTCAACCCGTATATCCTGAATGTAAGCAAGCCTAAGATCAACAGGGTGAAAGAGAAATTTAGCCATCTGCTAAAAGACTGAGTATTGACCCCACTGATTAGAGGTCAGGTTCACACAAACAAAAAAAGCAGCCTGAATAATCAGACTGCTTTTTGATTCCTATTGAGGAATATTTTCTTCCTAAGAAGTCATTTAGTCCTTCAGGAAATTCCTTAGTACGTAGTTTAGAATACCACCATGCTTGTAGTAGGCTACATCCACTTTTGAATCCAGTCTTAGTTTGGCTTTAAACTCGATCTTCTTTCCGTCAGGTTTGGTAGCTGTTACATCTACAATCTTACCCGGAGTCAGATCAGAAGAAAGCCCCCTGATGTCAAAAGTCTCATTTCCCTGCAGTCCAAGCGTATCCTGAGATTCTCCTTCCATAAAAACCATTGGCAATACTCCCATACCCACAAGATTTGATCGGTGGATCCTTTCAAAGCTTTCAGTGAGTACCGCTTTCACACCCAAAAGATTGGTTCCTTTGGCAGCCCAGTCCCTGGATGATCCACTACCGTATTCTTTACCACCGATGACAACGAGTGGTGTGCCTGATTCCTGGTACTTCATAGAAGCATCATAGATAGTCATTTCAGTACCATCAGGATGGTAAGTGGTCCAACCACCTTCTTTAGTGGCCAGTTTGTTCTTAATCCTTACATTGGCAAAGGTTCCTCTCATCATCACTTCATGGTTACCACGACGCGAACCATAAGAGTTGAAGTCTTTCTTTTCTACTCCGTGCTCGACCAGGTATTTACCAGCAGGATGTTCCGGTAAGAACTTACCTGCAGGTGAGATGTGGTCAGTTGTTACCATATCACCAAGTTGCAGTAAAACTTTTGCGCCTTTGATGTCCTCAGGCTCTGGCACATCCTCTGAGATATTTTTGAAGAATGGTGCTTCCTGAATATAGGTAGAAGAATCGTCCCACTCATAGATTTTGCCTTTTGGCGACTTCAGACCCTGCCAGGTTTCATCTCCCGCGAAAATGGTTTCGTAAGTCTTTTTGTAATCTTCCGGCGTAACCACTACATCCATGATCTCATTGATCTCTGCCTGAGTTGGCCAGATATCTTTCAGATAAACCTTATCTCCGTTGGTGTCTATTCCTAACGGTTCATTGTTCATGTCAAAATCCATTCTACCGGCGATGGCGTAAGCCACTACCAGCATTGGAGAAGCCAGGAAGTTCATTTTGATATTGGGGTGAATCCGTGCCTCAAAGTTTCTGTTTCCAGACAGTGAAGAACAAACGACAAGATCGTTTTCAATTACTGCTTTTTGTACAGCAGGAATCATATCCCCCGAGTTACCAATACAGGTAGTACATCCATATCCTACCGTGTGGAATTTGAGTGCTTCCAGGTAGGGTAGTAGTTGAGATTTGTTGAGGTAGTCTGTAACGACCCGTGATCCTGGTGCCAAAGATGTCTTCACCCAGGGTTTTACATTCAGGCCTCGTGCAACTGCCTTTTTAGCGACCAATCCGGCACCTATCATTACGCTAGGGTTAGAGGTATTGGTACAGGAAGTAATCGCGGCAATTACTACAGCTCCATCAGACAGGTTGTAAGTCATGTCGCCATGTTTCATCTGGATACTCCTGATCCCTGATTTTATTTTTACACTCTCAGCAGGGGCACCACCTTCATTCATCCAGTCTCCAAGACGATCCTGAACCGGAATGTATTCCCGGCTATGTGAATCTTTGAGTAGCTCTATCACCTGAGCACGGGCGTCTTTCAATAAAATTTTATCCTGTGGTCTTTTTGGTCCTGATATGGTTGGTTCGATTGAACCCAGGTCAAGCTCCACTTCTTTATGGTATTCCATCACAGTGTCGGAATCCCTCCAAAGCATATTTTCTTTTGCATACGCTTCCACCATGGCTACATGCTCCTCTGATCGGTTGGTTTTGCGCATATAAGCAAGGGTCTGGTCATCGATAGGCCAATGAGTATCTGTACAACCAAATTCCGGAGACATGTTAGAGATCGTTCCCCTGTCTGGCACAGTAAGATTTTCTAATCCGGGACCAAAGATCTCAACGATTTTACCGACAACACCCACATCTCTCAACAACCTGGTGATGGTAAGTACCAGGTCTGTAGCAGTGGTGCCTTCCTTCATTTCACCGGTGAGTTTCAGACCAACTACCTCAGGAAGGATCATGTAGATAGGTTGGCCCAACATCGCCGCTTCGGCCTCGATACCTCCAACACCCCATCCCAGTACACCAATACCGTTTACCATAGGCGTATGTGAATCAGTTCCTACAAGTGTATCAGGAAAGAGATATCCATCTCGTTCAATCACACCTTTGGCCAGGTATTCCAGGTTTACCTGATGACAAATTCCCATTCCCGGAGGCACCACGCTAAAATTGGTGAATGCCTGTTGTGCCCATTTCAAAAGCTTATATCTTTCTTCATTTCGTTGATACTCCACATCAACATTTTTTTGGTAAGAAGATGCCGTACCAAAATATTCTACCATTACAGAGTGGTCGATCACCATGTCAGCAGGTACCACAGGATTCGTTTGACTGGTGTCTTTTCCTTTTCTGGAAACTTCAGACCGGATTGAAGCGATATCTACTACAGCAGGTACGCCAGTAAAATCTTGCATCAAGACCCTTGCTGGTGTGTAGGGGATATCATCCTTACCCGCGGTTTTTTTCCAGTTAAGCAATGACTCCAGGTGTCCCTCATTAACTGCAAAGTCATCGTAATTACGGATGGCATTCTCCAGCAAGATCCTAATGGAGTATGGTAATTTCTTTACTTCTGGTCTTTTTTCAGCCAATGCTTTCAGGCTGAAATACTTATGTGTTCCTAGTGGTGTTTTTAATTCTTTTTCAATTCCGAAAAAATCCTGTGCCATGATTTATTGTATTTTGTGAATTAGGTATGCATAGATCTAAGGGCCAAAGATAATGTATATCCTCAGACACTTATCTGTTTCTAAATCGTACTTAAAAATTTTATTGTATCAATGCTGTCCGCATAATCCCACGGTTCGGGGCATTGTGCCTGCCCAAACGGTACGAAGCCATGCCCAACTTTGCATTGAATCTTTGTGTCCAGTGTCTTGAGTTTCTCTGTTAGTGAGCGCTTATCAGTATAAGACTCAGCATATAAAACAGTGAGGGGAGAAACAAGTTCCTCTGTTTCCCGCCACAAAAGAAATCCGGAATCCAGATGTGGGGTTTTGTTGATTAGATAGATAGATTTATGATAATCATAATTGTTTCTGTATTTGTGATTGTCACCCACAGACTCATATGTGGCAAATGCATCCAATATCTGCTTCACATCATATCCTACCGGAAAAAATATTTTGGAGACATTCCTGCATCCCATACCGAAATAAGAAAATACGTCATTCCCAAGTGCTGCAAGCTCTTCACGAGATTCTGTTCCATCAATGATCGCTACTGATACCCTGTTTTTCCTGATTATATTCGGGAGCTTACCAAAATAATAATGGAAATATCTGGCGGTGTTGTCACTACCTGTAGCAATCACCGCATCTATATTTGTTAATCTATCCCGAATAGATATGTTCTTTTTAAAATCTGGGACAATTTCAATGAGCCATTCAATGATTAGTTTCACCAACGAGGAGTCCTTATTGCTGGTTTTTACAGCAGCATAGTGACCTGAAACTAAAACAGCCAGTAGATCATGAAAACCTACCATGGGAATGTTTCCGGCCATTACAATGCCTACAATTCTTGGGACCTGGGTATTTATTTCATAAGGGAGCAGCCATTTGTTGAGTTTTTGTGCTTCTATCATGGAGGCAATCCCCTCAAAAGCCAGTTTAACATTAGAATCAGTAAACCATGGATTTTCCCTCCTTGCTAAAGAGGCGTATTTGTTTACTTCGTCCTCCTTTAAGGCATTAATCCTCTCTCCAAGTTTAGCAAAAGCCCCAATTCGGTCTTTTAGATTCATTAATTATAGATTTTGGCTTGTCCGCAAACTTATTGTGAATATTTTTGTTCCCTGTTTAACTAACACAAAAAAAACAAGGACACAATGGCAATAATGATTACAGATGAATGCATCAATTGTGGTGCATGTGAGCCGGAATGCCCAAATACTGCCATCTATGAAGGAGGGGAGGAGTGGAAATGGTCCGATGGTACTGATCTTACGGAAGTAGAACTGGAGGATGGTACCACTGTCGATGCCAATGAAGCGCAAGAACCTGTTTCAGATGAGTTTTATTATATCGTTTCCGGGAAATGTACAGAATGCACAGGTTTTCACGAAGAACCACAATGTGCAGCAGTCTGTCCGGTAGACTGTTGTGTTCCGGATCCAGATTACGAAGAAACAGAAGAGGAGCTAACCGCTAAGAAAGAGTGGTTGCACGTTTAGAAATAAATTAAAGATATCCGATGAGGAAAAGGATGGGTTATCTCATCCTTTTTCTTTTTATCAGGTAAGCACCCAATACCTTGTCAAAGGGGTCAGCGGTATCTACTTCTACCAGATCAATTTTTAGCTGCCCACATCTCAGCTTGATTTTTTCGAACAGCTCACCCATTTTTTCCTGATAACAATCTTTTATTTCATGGGGATTGAGCTTGATAGACTGGTTCGTTTCCAAATCAATAAATCGGTGCGGGCGGTCTTCGAAATCAAAAGCCAGCTCAGTATTTCTGTCAGACACGTGAAATACAATGATCTCATGTTTGTTGTGTTTCAGGTGTTGAAGTGATTTGTAGATTTCATCGATGTCATTGGACTTCTGAAACATATCGCTGAAAATGATTATAAGGGATCTTCGATGAATCTTTCCTGCAATTTCATGAAGCACCTGGGCCACGTCGGTAGCTGGGGTTGGTTTACTATCAATTAACTGGCTCAGTTGGTTGAGCATCAGGCTTAAATGGGACCGGGTAGACTTCAGGGGGGTCTGAAACTCTATTTTATCTGAGAATCCCATCATTCCCACAGCATCTCGCTGCGAAGTGAGAAGGTAAGCCAGGGCTCCTGCACAGAGCAGACTAAATTTGATCTTGTCCTTATTGGGTAAAGGATAATACATCGAACTGGAAATGTCGATCAGAATTTGGCACCGAAGATTTGTTTCTTCTTCGTATTGCTTGGTATACAACCTGTCTGTTTTAGCATAAACTTTCCAATCGATATGACGAGTGCTTTCTCCAAAATTATAAAGTTTGTGTTCTGCAAACTCAACAGAAAAACCATGATAAGGAGATTTATGTAAACCGGTAATAAAACCTTCTACAAGTTGTTTCGCAAGGATTTCAAAGTCCTCAAACTGCTTAATGTTGGCCAAATTCATTTCCATAGTGGAGGATAATAAGTTTTTTCAAACGAAATCCTTACGAATTTAATTGAATTAATATAAGTGGCTAATGTTCCCGCTGTTTGCATTTGTTTGTTTTAAAATGCTATATTTAAATCTTAAATTTTATCATATAGGGAACATAATTACCATGTGTTGTGGAAGAGAACAAGGATAAGGGAAGAGATGAAATCTATTCCGAAAGAGTAAGGGCTGGGAAAAGGACTTATTTTTTTGATGTGAAATCAACCCGTTCTAACGATTATTACATTACAATCACGGAAAGTAAAAGAAGGTTCAAAGAAGATGGTTTCTTTTATGAGAAACACAAAGTATTTCTCTACAAAGAGGATTTCAACAAGTTTGTTGAGGCCCTGAATGAAACTGTCAACCATGTGAAAACCGAGTTGATGCCGGAAGTTGATTTTGCCCAATTCGAAAATTTGGAAGAAAGTCACGATCGTGAGAAGGAGAGTGTAGACCTGACATCTGACGATGATACTGAATTGAAGTGGGATTAAATAGCTAAGAATTTATAAGTTTAAAGCTCTTGATTTTCAGGAGCTTTTTCTTTTGGAAGCAGGTTTCAACTCAGACATTTAATAGACTCGATGAACAGGTCTCTGGTTTTCTTTTTTGTGCTGGCAGTTCTGCTTGGTGTCCTCATTTGGTATTTCTCAAATATCTTCTTTTATATCACCATTTCCCTGGTGCTGGCAACCATTCTTCGTCCACTGACAAACCAGGTACTAAGAATTCAGATTTTTGGAGGACATCCCCCCAGATTTTTGGCCATCCTTTTCTCTTTTATAGTTGTTCTCCTTATCATCAGTTCTTTTATTATTCTCTTTATACCGCTGATTTCAGATCAGGTAGAAGTTATTTCAAATTTAAATTTTGATAAAGTTTTAGATGGCGTGCTTAGGCCATTGAAAGGATTTGAGGGCTTCCTGATAGAAAATGAATTGGTCCACGAGAAGCCTGGTTTTATCGTTAATACGATAAAGTCGTCGTCCTTTGATCTGATCACCAACATCAACTTCACACAGGTAATCAATGACCTGATTTCTCTTACCGGAAGCTTCTTTATTGCGATTCTGGCCGTCACCTTCATTACATTCTTTTTGCTTTATGAAAAGGGTATTCTCAGGCGGCAGTTGATTTCAATTATCCCCAATCAATATTTTGAAGTGTTTATTGCGGCACTTTACAAGGTAGAGCGGTTGCTATCGAATTACCTGTTGGGATTACTGTTCCAAATGTCCGCCATTTTTTCAATTGCCTCATTGGGACTAAGTATCCTGGGGATCAATTACGCGCTTACCATTGCAGTATTTGCTGCTGTTGCCAACCTTATTCCCTATCTAGGGCCTATTCTGGGTGCGGTTTTCGGGATCATAGTTGGTATTTCTACCTCCGGATCTTTTGCCTTAACCAACGAAACAATTTTCCTGATCTTAAAGATCGTATCCGTTTTTGCTGTGGTCCAGGCCACAGATAACCTGGTGCTTCAGCCACTTATTTTTTCTAAAAGTGTAAAAGCACATCCTCTGGAAATATTTGTCATTATTTTTGTCGGCGCAACGATCGCCCAGATTCCGGGGATGATCGCAGCAATCCCTGCCTATACGGTATTGAAAGTTTCGATTACTGAAGCATATGCGGGATTTAGAAAATACCAGGTTTTTAAAAAATAATTAATAATGGGTTTGAGATGTGGAATTGTTGGCTTGCCGAATGTAGGTAAATCGACATTGTTCAATGCTTTATCTAATGCTAAGGCCGAAGCGGCTAATTTTCCCTTTTGTACGATTGAACCCAATGTGGGTGTGATCATGGTGCCTGACGAACGATTGGGTATCCTCGAGGAGCTTGTACATCCGGAGAAGGTTGTGCCTACGACTATTGAATTTGTAGACATCGCTGGTTTGGTAAAAGGAGCAAGCAAAGGAGAGGGGTTAGGCAACCAGTTTTTGGCTAATATTCGGGAGACCGATGCAATTATTCATGTGGTTCGTTGCTTCGACGACGACAATATCGTTCACGTGGATGGGAAAGTAAATCCTGTTTCGGATAAAGAGGTAATCGACACGGAGTTGCAGCTGAGGGATCTGGATTCGGTGGAAAAGAGAATTACCCGCGTAGAAAAGATCGCAAAGTCCGGTGATGCCAAAGCAAAAAAAGAATATGAGGTATTAAATACCGTAAAAAAACACCTGGAGGAAGGCAAGAATATCAGGTCATTGGAACTGGAGAAGGAAGACAGAGCGATCATCAAAGATCTGCAATTGCTCACCGGAAAACCTATCATTTACCTGGCCAATGTGGATGAAGAGAGTGTCCAGACAGGTAATGAATGGAGTAAGGCCCTTTCAGAGGCAGTAAAGTCTGAAAATGCAGAGGTAGTCATCGTTTGTGCCGGATTGGAAGCACAAATTGCAGAATTTGAAGATGCCGAGGAAAAAAACATGTTTCTGGAAGAGTATGGCTTGAAGGAATCTGGTTTGAATAAGCTTATCAGGGCAGCATACCACCTGCTGGATCTTATCACTTACTTTACTGCTGGTGTGCAGGAAGTACGAGCCTGGACGATCAAGAAAGGATGGAGTGCTCCTCAGGCAGCTGGTGTGATCCATACCGACTTTGAAAAGGGCTTTATCAAGGCAGAGGTGATTAAACTTTCGGATTACCAGAAATTTGGATCAGAACAAAAATGCAAAGAGGCTGGTAAGATGGCCATCGAAGGAAAAGAATACATCGTTCAGGACGGCGACATCATGCATTTCAGATTTAACGTCTGATTTTTTTCAAATCATTTATTAGTACGGTAAACACCTGATTTATTAATACGATATAACACTGAAAATGGGCTAATTCGTTGATTTACACGGATTAAAATTTTGAACTGAGTGATTGCCACATTAAACTTATTGTTTATTTGGTTCAAAAATCAGTTTCCCGGGAGTGAATTACCAGCAAGATGAACTTTATGATTTGATCAGGTTTGATGACTCGGTTTTGGAGTTTATCAAGGGGACTGCATTGGATGGTCTGTACTATTGGGATCTGAGCACTCCACAAAATGATTGGGTAGACGACAAGATGAAGCGTACGCTAACGGCTGAAGGTGATACCCATGTTATCTGGAGAAATCTAATCCACCCGGAAGATCAGCGTTTGATTATAGAATCTTTTGAGAATCATTGTGAGAATGAAGCCGACCCTATCGACATTGTTGTTAAATACAATCATCAAAATGGTTCCATATTGTATTTTAAATACAATGGCAAGGTAATCAGAGATGACGTAGGACAACCTATTGGCATTTTAGGAGCTCATGTTGATATTACTAAATTTATTGAGCGGGAGAAGAAATTAAGCATAGCCGAAAATCAGTTTAGAGGTGCTTTTGAACATTCAGCGTTGGGAATGGCACTTGTATCTACAGACGGTAAATGGCTAAAAGTCAATAAAAAGCTTTGTAATATTGTCGGCTACTCCGAGAAAGAGTTACTCGCTAAGACCTTTCAGGAAATTACTCATCCTGATGACCTGGATGCAGATCTTAATCAGGTTCAATTGCTCCTGGATGATAAAATCACGGGTTATGAAATGGAAAAGAGATATTTCCATAAAGACGGCCATATTGTTTGGGTGCTATTAAATGTCTCACTCGTGAGAGATACGGATAGAAACCCGGTTCATTTTGTTTCGCAAATCCTGGATATTACTCACCGAAAGAAAACAGAGGATGAGTTAAGGCAGGTAACAGACAGGTTGACCCTGGCAGTAAGAGGTTCTAAAATCGGTATTTGGGAGTATGATATTGTAAATGATAATTTGGTCGGTGATGATGCACAATTGCGATTATATGGTTATTCCAAAGGACGATTTTCGGTTAGTCTTGAAGAGTGGTTAAGTTCAATCCATCCAGAAGATGTAGACCAGTGTAGAAGAGACGCAAGGCTAGCAATAAACGGGGAAAAAGAATTTAATACAGAGTTTCGGGTGGTCTGGCCAGATAAATCTATCCACTACCTAAGAGCATTATCACTCGTCCAAAACGATGAACAGGGAAATCCAAGTAGAATGGTGGGCACTAGTTGGGATATGACTGAGGAAAAAAAATCGGAGGAGCTTCAGCGTATGATGGCTGCCAATGATTCAAAGAGAAAGGAGATGGAGCAGTTTGCATACATCACCTCTCACGATTTGAGGGAGCCATTGGTTACTATTCAAAGGTATCTGGATGGGTTTATCGAAGACTATGGGCAGAATATTGATGCTGATGGGCGTCATTACATAGAGGCTTCAATCAGGGCTTCGAATCACATGCAAGAGCTGATTGTTGGACTTTTGGATTACTCCAGGCTCAGCAAAGAGAAAGAGTTAAAGCTTATTGATAGTAATGAAGTACTTACATCGGTGATTGAGGACCTCAATGCACTGATCATGACTACCGATGCTGAAATAGTTTATAATGATCTTCCTACACTCAAAGCATATCCGCTTGAATTGAAATTACTTTTTCAAAACCTGATCCAAAATGGCATCAAATTTCGGAAGCAAGATATAAAACCAAGGATCCAGATACAGGCTGAGCAAATATCTAATGGTTGGCAATTTAGTTTTACTGATAATGGTATAGGAATCAGAGAAAAGGACTATGAAAAAGTATTTACACTGTTTCGAAGGCTACATAATAAGAGTAAATACGAAGGGTCAGGAATAGGTCTGGCATATGCAAAAAAAATTGTAGAGATCCATCATGGGAAAATATGGTTAAAATCTTCCCCTAATAATGGTAGTACTTTTTACTTTAGCATTTTGACGGATAACCTATGAAGAAAAAACTCAACAGTATTCTATTGGTAGATGATGATGAAGATTGCAATTTCTTCCATAAGCGATTGATCAATCGCATGGATATTACGGAAGAAATTCATGTGGCGTTGGATGGAGAAGAAGCATTAGACTATCTAAAGTCCAGCATAGATGGTAAGCACCCGCAACCAGCCATTATTTTCCTGGATATCAATATGCCAAAGATAGATGGTTGGGAGTTTTTGGATGAATATGAGAAACTTGAAGATATTCAGAAGGCACAGGTGGTGCTGGTGATGCTCACAACTTCGCTGAATCCGGATGATTTAGAGAGAGCCAAAAGCAATCCATTGGTATATGATTATTTGAATAAATATCTGGATGCCGATCGCATCCAAAAAATTATTGAAAAGCATTTTTCGAATCATCTATAGCCTATGAGGAGCCAAGTAGTTTGCTTTTTGAGTTTCGGGTTTTGGGTTTGTGCAGGGTAATGCAATGTAAGCCACCACCGCTATAGTTTAGTTCAAGCGCATCGCTCATCACTACCTTCCGATGTTTGAAAACTTCGGAAAATACACCCCTTGCCGCTTCATCTTTTTCAAAAATAAATTCTGGATCTCCCTCACTATAGTAGGATGGCACGATCACCGAGTTATTCGTTATCACAAAATTGAGGTAGCTGGTGACAGGTGTGTAATAGATGTCTTTACCATTGTATTTTCCATTATTGAAAAGAATGGGTGCCTGCGGGACCCTGATGATCTTAAATGGATTGCCGTCCTGATCCCTGGCATTTTTCAATATATGATAGCTTTCTTCCAGCCTTTCATTCACAATCCGATAATATTCATCTCTCATTAAGTCATTTGGATCGACCTGAGCCAGGAGTATTGTTTGTGCATCCGCAAATCTGCAAAATTCATCAATGTGTCCATTTACTCCATTTCCATAGATATTTTCAAAAACAGGACCATTGTCAAAAGCATCATCCTGGGGGATACCTCGTTTCAGCCAGATGATATTTTTTTGATGGAGCTTTTGCTTGTACTCCTCTTCGATCTGCTGAATGCTTAATTCCGGATTGAGGGATTTTTCGTAGCTTTCTATCAAGAGCATCGTACCTTTCCCATTGATTTCCCGGCCACCACCAGCACTGTAAATATTGCTTCTCATGAATGACAGCCTCATCTTGGATGAGTACTGTTCACCAAATAGATTGTATTCCTGATTGGCCTCATGATCATATTTAAAAGATAAAATGTCCTGTTGACCATCAGTATTATGAATGAATATAGGGCCATAGTCGCGGATCCAGACGTTGTCATTTTCCAGGTTAAATGGCGACAGGGTAATGTTACTGATGTTGACGCCTCTGTTTTTCAGGATTTGCTCTATGTTTTTCGGTTGGTGATATCGCTCATTGTAGAATAATGTGACATGATCATGTTCTGCTATTGTATAAGTAAGGTTGAGTATTGTTCGTTGGAATGTCGGGTTCCAGCACATGAAAGTGCTTTCCTGCGCCTCAAACTCAGCTGCGGTAGTCCATTGCGTGGTTGAATAGGGAGTGTCTATGCAGCCAGTCAGAAACCAGAAGATGGTCAAATTGATAATCAATCGATTGTATCGTCCTCTTATCATATAGCAAAATTATTGACCAACCATCTTATGCGAGGAAGTTATTCAACCAATACCCTGAAAATTTCAATCAATTTGATCTGAGAGCAATATGGAATCTCCTGATTGTTTTAAATTATTTTGTAATGAATTGGTAATCAGTGAATTGAAAATTTTATCGAATCAAAATTGCAAAGGACTTGGTGGAGACATCAGAAAAACTTGCCTTATCAGAGATATTGCCATAATTTACCGTGTACTGTCAGTTGAAAAGATTTTTTTAATCATTACAACTATTTTATTCAATTAAGCGTCATTAGGTTAAGAAAAACAGGCTGGATGCATTTCAGTGAAGAAGAATTAATCAAAGGTTGCTGCAAGCAAGATGCGAAAGCGCAGCAACAACTGTATGACACTTTCGCTCCGCGGATGTATGCTGTTGCTTTGCGCTATACAAAAATGGAGCAGGAAGCTGAGGATATTCTTCAGGAAGCTTTCTTGAAAGTCTTCAAAAAAATAGGAGACTTCAGAAAGGATTCCTCACTGGCATATTGGATAAAGCGAATTGTAATTAATACAGCTCTAAATCACCAAAGGAGTAAGTTGTACTTATATCCTATGGTAGATGTGAATGATCTGAATCAATACAGTGCAAATGAAACTGCAGTTTCTTCACTTAGTCAGAAAGAACTCATGGAAATGATCAGAAGGCTTCCTAGCGGGTGCCAGATTATTTTCAACCTGTATGCAATTGAAGGGTTTAAACACCATGAAATTGCTGATATGCTGGACCTGAGTGAAGGAACATCCAAATCCCAATATGCAAGAGCAAAAAGTTTGTTGAAGGAATGGATCAATGAAAGCAATAAGGTGAATTATGGCAAGGCGGGAGAACTTTGAGGGAGACAGCTTCGAACAGGAGTGGAAGGATGCTTTTGAGGATGCCTCAGAGCAACCAAATCCTGGTGTTTGGAGCAATATTGAGCGTGATTTAGCCTATCAACAAATGGCGTCACTCAAGCGTAAGGCCATGTTTTATCAGTGGGCCGCAGCAGCTGCTATGTTTATTGCAGCGTTTCTGGGCATAAACTATCTGATATCTGATAAGACGATCAATAATAACATACTTACAGACTCAAATTCCCAGGAAGTACCACTTCAGGATCAGCTGTCATCCAATGAGCCATCTGATATTGAGCGATTTGCAGGAACGATAGCCGGAACAATAGATCGAGAAGAAAATAACCAAAAGCCCCTTGTTTATACTTCAGACGTGGGGGATGCAAATAATAGAAACACAAAGAGTCGTACCGGTTACTTCCTTTCCAATCAGGCTGAAGATGAGGAGTTGACACCAAAATATCTGGTATTTGCGCTGGATGGAATGCGCATCGAACAAGCCAATGTACAATATACTATTGACGCCAATGTAGAGCGAAGAATGTACAATAAGCCGATCAACGGAAAATTTTTACCACGAAAATCCAGAAGAGCTCAAGGCCAGGAGAAATTTTGGGCTGGTGTTGGCATAGGATCCGGAAGTTTTGATCCAAACTATCAGTCTGGACCCAGCAATCTCTTGGCAAGCAGCCTTAATCTTTCTACAGCTGAGAATTATGCAGCTAGCAATTCCTTCAGGATTGAAAGTCAATCCCCTGCTGTCCGCGAAGGAATGAAAAGTGGTTCTACTATTGACATGGGGCTTAATTTTGGAGTCAGGGTTAGCAGTAACTGGATAGTGGAGAGTGGTATCTACTACACGCAGGCAGATGCAGTGACACAAACAAATGTGGTTGTTGAGTCTCCAAACGTAGTGGAACCAATAGCTGCCTCTTCCGAAACCAGAGGTGTCACAGAACTGAACAGCCTGGTAGGCTCAGAGAAAATCATTCAGTATAGTTATCAGGATGTCAATTTTGACAATACGTTCCAGTTTGCGTCGCTGCCGGTAAAAGCGGGCTTCATATTGATTGACAATAGGTTGAATATTGTTTTAAATGCTGGTATAGCTACAAACCTCTACCTGGGTAACAAGCTGGAAGATCCCAATAGTGATGTGGCCAATGTATCAATAGGCCCTGGTAAGAGTTCACCATATCGTGAGATTAGTTTTGCCGGGTTGGGCGGATTACAAATTGGTTATGCCCTTTTTGATCAGGTTGAGTTCACAATTGAGCCTTATATGAGGCAACCTATTACTTCACTAACAAAGCAGAATACTTCATTCGTGGCTTCTCCAAGTGGTCTTGGAATAAATACAGGGATTCGCTACAGATTTAATTAATTCTTTACAACCCTTTTTCAAAATGGTGGGTCATAAAATTAATTAACCGAATTATCGCCATGGAAGAAAAAAATCAAACACAACCGATTGATGTGAGGAAAGAGTTGATTAAACTCACTACATTGTCATTAATTGTCCTTTCACTACTTACCCTGTTTTATATAGGATAAAAGTTGGGTTAGGACAGAGGAATTTCATTTACCAGTAATTTTATCGAAGGTAATTCAAGGCTTGTCTTAAAAGATCTTTAGTTTTGAATTTCTATTGATAGAATTATGTCTGAAAAACCAATCACTTCTTTTATAGAGAAACATTTTCTTCATTTCAATGCTGCTGCCTTGGTAGACGCTGCCAAAGGCTATGTCAGGCATTTGGATGAAAACAAGAAAATGCTTGTTTCACTTGCTGGTGCCATGAGCACTGGGGAGCTTGGGATTTCCTTTTCGGAAATGATCCGCAGAGATAAAGTACATATCATTTCATGTACTGGAGCCAACCTCGAAGAGGACATCATGAACCTTGTTGCTCACACTCACTACAAGCGAATTCCAAATTACAGGGACCTGACACCAGAGGATGAAGGAGCGCTATTGGAACAGGGGCTTAATAGAGTAACTGATACCTGTATCCCTGAAGAAGAAGCATTTCGTCGCATTCAAAAGCACATATTCAAGATCTGGAAAGATGCTGAGGATAAGGGAGAGCGATATTTTCCACATGAATTTATGTATAAGCTGCTTAAAAGCGGGATGCTGAATGAGTATTTTGAGATAGATCCTAAAAATAGCTGGATGCTGGCAGCCATGGAGAAAAATTTACCCATGATCGTGCCTGGTTGGGAAGACTCAACGCTCGGCAATATTTTCGCCAGCTACTGCATAAAAGGTGAATTGAAGCCGAGCACCATGAAATCAGGGATCGAGTATATGACTTTTCTGGCAGATTGGTATACAAAGAATGCAGGTGAGGATGGGATAGGTTTTTTCCAGATTGGAGGAGGTATTGCAGGTGATTTCCCCATTTGCGTGGTGCCTATGCTCTATCAGGACCTTGAGCTGGAAAACACACCGTTCTGGAGCTATTTCTGCCAGATATCAGATTCTACCACCAGTTATGGCTCCTACAGTGGGGCGGTTCCAAATGAAAAAATTACCTGGGGTAAGCTTGACGTAAACACCCCAAAATTCATTGTGGAATCTGATGCTACCATAGTAGCACCTCTGATTTTCGCATATATTTTGGGTTGGTAGAAGTTATTGGGTCTTTGGCTCCAGCTCTCCACGCATAAACTGGTTGTACTCTTCACACGTCAGAAAGGACTCACCAAGGGAGTACGGACATGTTTGATAGATCCTGTCAAAAGGGCCATCTTTAACGATCACTCCCGTGCCATTGCAGACCGGACAGATCATTTTTTGCAGTCCGCCACAGTTGTAGTCATCGCCCTGGAGTTCCTTTTGGATCTCTGCGGTTTGCTCTTTACTGATTTTGATATATTCTTCTTCTGCCAGTTGCAGGTATTTAATGGCCATATCATAGTATCGCCCCTGGGTGCCTTTGAGCTGTATGTATTTGTTTAGCCAGTTAATACTTTGCTTATATTTAGTAAGATGAAAGCTGTTTCTACCAAAGTAATAGGCCATTTCAGACGGTAGTGATTCCATCTTACTCATCACGAATAGGAACTCCTGTTGAGCCGACTCATATTGACCGGCTTCCATCAGTAAGACCCCCTGATCCATGCGTCTGGACAGTTCTCCATCCAGGATGGATTGAGACTTTATTGAGTGACTCATGCCGAAGGTGGCGAAGAAAAGGATCAAAAAATATTTATCCATTATGTAAAGATGCTTATTTATACTTATTTGGAAGCGCTCCTGTATGTTTTTTAAGTAAACCTCCAAAATAGTACCAAGTTTTACTTATCTGTTACCTTTGCTCACGAATATCCAAATTGGAACAATAATTGTGAATACAAACGTTCACTAAACAAGTAAAAGTATCAGATCAATTTTGAGAACCAGTTATCTACTTTTTATTTTTTTCATTCTGACATTTACGGGTATTTCATTTGCTCAATCCACAAGAGATGTTAAACCCAAAGATCCACCTCCTCCAGCCTATCAGGCAGTAAAAAAGGAGAAGAAGGGGTTTCTGGGAATTTTTAAGAAGAAAGAGGAGAAGACAGTTTTTAACAAGTCGAGAGAAGAGGAAGTAGCGGAATTCCGTGCCAGATTGAAGGAAGTCTACAAGGAAAAGGCTAAGGAAGCGAAGAAGGCCGAAGATCCTCAATATTCCAATCCGTTGTATTTTGGGCATAAAAAGCCACCTAAGAAACGCCCACCGGACAAAATGAAGTTTTGTAAGGAGTGTGGTCTCAAGCACTAGGTACGCATGGTTGCTAAATCAATTCACTGTATAGGCAAGGTTCAGGGCGTATACTTTCGGGCCTCTACTAAAGATGTAGCGAAAGCGCTTGGTTTGTCTGGTTGGGTAAAGAACCAGGCGGACGGTTCTGTATTGATACATGCTGAGGGAGATGAAAAAGCTGTTCATCAATTGATTGACTGGTGCAAGCACGGGCCGGAACATGCAGTGGTAAAGTCTGTGGCTGTAGCTGGCTCAACAATAGAAGGATACAGATCGTTTGATATTATCCGGTAGCGTAAGAGATGATCTTATTTCTACTAAAGCGAACCCCAAATTTCTTGAGGATTATTTTTCTTATCGCGTAAAAGTGGAATTTAAAATTTATATCCTGTTTTAAAATGCAGGCTTTTAGGATTCCTCTGTAGACCTCAGGATGTTGAGACAGCTCATTGGCCCACTCAATAAATTTATCAGACCAGTTTTCTGCGTAGACTTCATAGTGACTACGACCATCCCAAATAATTTCCAATTGATTGTCACCTATAGTGAATCTGTAGATCACTGAAAGAAGCTCATAGAATTCTTTTAGAAATTCCGTGTCAAACTCCTTGATTGATTCAATGTGAAGGGCAAAATCATCCATCAGCCCCATTGGGTTCTCGGCGAGAGAATAATGGGTTTTGGCAATTTCTACCCATTGGGTGAGGAGGCGTGGTTCTACAAACGCTTGAGCGGCTCGCAGTATCTGATTTTTATCCTGATCGAAATACTTGTCCTGATATTGTATCAAATCTGCCTGCTTTTGTTTTTATGTATAAAAAAAGGGAATAGAACCTATTCCCTGCAAATTTACTTTAAATCCTTTATTTCTTAATCAGGAACTCTTCTCAAAAGTAAAGGTCCATGAACCATCAAATCCAGTTACACGGTCTGATGTAGATACGTTAAAGGTTACAATCAACTGCGTATCGGTAACAGATTGAATATTCATTGATATTCCATCCACGCGGTCTAATTCTGAGATTGATCCTCCAAAGGTCCAGGATGCACTACTTGGCCACACATCGCTCGCTCCGTTATCCGAAGGGATTCCGGTTACTGCAATGGTGCCACCATCTACATTTCCTGAAATAACGACTGTGAGGCCTTCCCACTCAGGTCGTACGGTAGTACCAAGTTTTGCTCCATCAGTGGCCAAAACCCAGGTCCCAACAAGCTTCGCTACTTGCTCTTCCTGAGGTGTAGGGCCATCATCGCCCCCTCCTCCTTTGTTACAGCTAATAAATACTACAAGAGATATGAACACTAAGGCAGTTAGTAAATCAGTGACTCTTTTCATAATGCGGTTTAAAGATTATAATATAACCAAAAGTAGGCTTTTTTAGGGATATTCAAAATTGAATTCCCTAAAGATAAAACATTAATATTCTTAAAGCCATCATATCTGATATTATCAGATCAGTGTTTGAAGTCTTCTATATTTAATATCTGATCACAAAAGGTGTATTCCCGCTCCTGATTTGAAGCAACAATGAGGGTTTGATTTGAGTTTAATGAATTGATCTGATCTTCATACCAAACAACATTTTTCTGGTCGAGATTCATGGTTGGCTCATCCAGAAAAATAACTTCAGCCCCAAAGAAAAAAACCAGACTCAACTTTAGTCTTTGCAGCATTCCTGAAGATAGCTCTTCAATAATTTTATGCGAAGCGCCCTGAAGATTCGATTTTTGAAGAATCTCCTCCGTAGTGTAGGTTGAGGATTTAAACTTTCGATGAAAGGTAAGCATCTCAACGACTGTAAACTCATGGAGAATGTTGACATAGGGAGCTACCAGACTAAAAGACAATTGTACGCTGTCTTTATCTACCACCGACTGATCTTTGGTGAATTTGATCGTTCCTTCCGAAGGGCTAAGATAATTACACAGGATCTTGATCAGGGTGGATTTCCCTGAACCATTGGAACCTGTGATGGCAATCCTTGAGCCAGCTTTGAATTCAAAGTTTAGTGATCGGAATATCCATTCCCGGTTATATCTTTTCCCCAGGTTGTCAACGAATATCTCCACTAGTAAATACCTTTCATGACTCCCTTTGGACTGTTTCTGATGAAGTCAAGTATCTGTTTTTTGTATTTTGATTCAGCGAGCTCTGAGTCTACCTGTTCAAGCGCCTTACTGATATTTTGATTTTGGATAAAGATTATCCTGTAGATGTCATCGATTATCCTGATGTCTTCTTCCGAAAACCCTCTTCGCTTTAGCCCAACTGTATTGACTCCTACAAAAGAAAGTGGTTCTCTTGCAGCTTTTACATAAGGAGGTACGTTTTTTCTTACCAGTGAGGCCCCACCAATGAATGCATGCTCTCCAATAACAATAAATTGCTGTACAGCTACTAATCCTTCGAGAATGGCATAGTCGCCAATCTCAACGTGACCGGCAATCGAAACTGAATTGGCCAGCACACAGCTATCACCTACAATTGTATCGTGGCCCAGGTGTACGTATGCCATGATCAGGCAATTTTTTCCAACCCTGGTTACATACTTGTCTTTTGTGCCCCGGTGGATTGTTACAAACTCCCGGATTGAGGTATTATCACCAATTTCTACCGTGGTGTATTCACCCTCAAATTTTAGATCCTGGGGTACAGCACAAATTACTGCTCCCGGAAAGATCTTGCAGTTCTTGCCAATTCTTGCACCTGGGAATATGGTAACATTGGGTCCAATCCAGGTGTTATCACCAATCTCAACATCTTCATAAACCGTAGAAAATGGCTCGATAGTTACATTTTTGCCAATTTTGGCATCAGGGTGAATGTTGCTTTGAGGTCCTGTCATAGATCTTTTCGAACGATACTTGCAGTCATAATTCCTTCGCAAGCTAAATTATTTCCAACATAAGCGCTTCCTTTCATCTTCACAAAGCCTCTTCTGATGGGTTGAAGAAGCTCACATCTGATGACAAGTGTATCTCCGGGTAGGACCATTTTTCGGAATTTAATATTCTCAAGTCCCAGGAAGTATGTCCAGTAATTTTCCGGGTCGGGGACACTGTTCAATACCAGTATACCGCCAATCTGCGCCATCGCTTCTACCTGGAGTACACCTGGCATTACAGGGTTTCCAGGGAAATGCCCTGCAAAAAAAGGCTCGTTGAAAGTTACATTCTTTACTCCAGCCACCTGTTCGTCATCCAAATGAAAGATCTTATCAATCAATAGGAATGGATATCTGTGGGGAAGGAGCTTATGGATTTTGTTGATGTCTAATACCGGAGGCAATTTAGGGTCATACTGTGGCACATTGTTTTGCTTGGTCTCCAGCATGAGTTTTTTTAGCTTCTTTGCGAAAGCCACATTGGCAGCATGTCCCGGTCTCGCGGCAAGAATCTGTGCCTTTATGGGTTTACCAACGAGGGCAAGATCACCAACCATATCCAGCAGTTTGTGTCGCGCCGGCTCATTCTTATGTCTTAGTGCCACATTGTTTAGAATCCCTTCTTTGCTTGCTTCGATCTTTGGTTTTCCGAGTAGGTCGGCCAGGTGATCAAGCTCATTGGGTTTCACTTTTCTATCTACTACTACAATGGCATTGCTCAGGTCACCACCCTTGATGAGGTTGTGCTTGTAGAGCTCTTCCACCTCATGCAGGAAACAGAAGGTACGCGCCATTGAAATCTTTTCCTTAAAGTCTTCGATGTTGTTCAGCAATGCATGCTGGCTTCCCAGAACCGGTGAGTTATAGTCAACCATTACGGTGATACGGTAGTCATCCAGTGGGAGAGCGGCGATTTCTACATCCCTTTCTTTATCCTCATAAAAGACACTTTCAGGCACCTCAAAAAAGTCTCTTTGGGCAGCTTGCTCCTGAAGACCCACTTCTTCCAGGGCATCGATAAACATCCGGGAGCTTCCGTCCATGATAGGGGGCTCAGGACCATCCAACTGGATCAGGACATTGTCAATTTCAAGGCCGACAAGGGCAGCCAGTGTATGCTCTACGGTATTGACCCTGGCTCCGTTCTGCTCTATGGTGGTGCCACGCGACAGGTCAACCACATTGTCAACATCCGCGTCTACGATGGGTTTTCCTTCCAGGTCGATCCGCTGAAACTTAATGCCGTGATTGGGCTTTGCAGGAGTGAATGTCATATTGGCTCTGACGCCTGTATGCAGTCCTATTCCCGAAACCGTAACCGGTTCTTTGATTGTGTGTTGATTAGACTTCATCCTATTGATTAGTGGAGGACAAATTTAGGACTTTTTGCTCAAGTTCCTGAATACGTTTCATCATGTCAGGCAACTTTCTAAAGACTGTATATGAACGCATATAAGCTCCTTTTTCAAAGGCCGGAGCCCCGAACATCGTTTCTCCGTCTGGTACATTTTTGGAAATACCTGCTTTGGCGGCAATGATTACACCATCTCCGATTTTGATGTGACCTACTACGCCCACCTGACCTGCGATGATTACCTGTTTCCCCACTTTTGTACTACCAGAGATACCGGTTTGAGCTGCAACTACCGTATTTTGATCAATTTCCACATTATGAGCAATCATAACCAGATTATCCAGCTTAACTCCCTTTTTGATAATCGTGGATTCAAATGTGGCGCAGTCTACCGTGGTATTGGCTCCAATGTCTACATGATCTTCGAGGATCACATTTCCCAGCTGAGGAATTTTCTTGTATGATCCATCTTTCTGGGGTGCAAAACCAAAGCCATCTGATCCAATCACAGCCCCACTATGGATGGTGCAATGACTGCCAATTTTAGTGCCAGCATAAATTTTCACTCCTGCATGAAAAATACAGTTGTTACCAATAGTTGTGTTGTCACCAATGTAAACCTGGGGATGGATTTTTACATTCTTTCCAATTTTCACATTCTTTCCGATGTAGCTAAAGGCTCCCAGGTAGAGCTTATCACCATAGCTGGCATTCTCACCAATGAAAACGGGCTCTTCAATTCCCTCTTTCAGGAAACTGGTGATTTTTTCATATTCTTCCAGCAAGGAAGTAAAACTCAGATAGGGGTCGTCTACCCTGATGAGGGTAGCGCTGATATCTTTAGTAGGAGCAAAATCCTTTGAAACAATGACTGCGGAGGCTCTGGTTGTATAAATATGGGGTTCATATTTCGGGTTTGAAAGAAAAGAGATTGCTCCTTCGCTGGCATCTTCTATGCTATTGATCTTGCTGACTTTCTGCTGGCCGTCGCCTTCTACGACTCCACCAATGATTGCTGATATCTGGTTAACTGTAAATTCCATGAAATGCCTGATTGAGGCTTAAAGTGGGTCACAAATATATGTCTTTGGGATAGCTTAGATAATATTTTTTTACGATTTTACTGATTGCCTTGATGTTAGGCAGGTCAGTAGCACTTGCCACATCCACTACCTCTCCGGATTTGGTAAGTATATTGATGGAACTACCTTTCGCTACGTACGCGGCATTGCTGACAGACCCTTTTTGTACAAAATATTTGATATGACTCGGGTCGAAGCCTTTTTTTGTCAATGTTTTGTTAATTTCTTTGATTCGATCCTGAGCTATCTTTTCATTTGAGAGCTCGATTTTAAACAGTTTCCTTCGAAGTAAATTCTGGCTTAATATTTTCATCACAAAATCGTCATGCTGTGCCCAGAATTTGATTGACCCCCAGATATCAGCGTCATCAAGCATACCGAAAACATCCAATAAGTCGTGATCTTTCTCAAATTCATCTACTGTAATGTCCTGTTCGAGGAAAATCTTCAACGCTGGAGTTGCAGCCACATCACCTCCAGACTGGGTGAGCTTCTTAGCACGTTTCATCAATGAGATAAGCATGGATTCCGCACTAACGGATGCTTTGTGAAGGTATACCTGCCAATACATCAGCCTCCGGGCATTGAGAAAGTTTTCAATGCTGTACATTCCTTTTTCTTCAACTACAAGCTGATCATCTACCACGTTTAGCATTTTGATGATGCGCTCAGACCCGATAGTGCCTTCCATTACCCCGGTAAAGAAGCAGTCTCTTCTCAGGTAGTCTAACCTGTCGGCATCGAGTTGACTGGATACCAATTGATGGAGAAACTTCCTGTGATACTTTCCGGTGAATATCTGAATGGCCAGTTCCAGCCTTCCTCCAAACTCAGCATTCAGTTTTTTAAAGATCCATAAGGAGATTTGCTCGTGATTCACATCTTTAAATAAGCTGAACTCAAGTGTATGAGAAAAGGGTCCGTGACCAACGTCATGCAGCAGGATAGCCATCTGTGCAGCTTCATATTCAGCTTCAAAGATCATGACACCCTTACTCCGCAGGGTATCCAATGCTTTCGTCATCAGGTGCATGGCTCCCAATGCGTGCTGAAACCTGGTATGTAGTGCACCTGGATATACAAAATCCGTTAACCCAAGCTGCTTGATCCTTCTGAGTCGCTGAAAGTACGGATGCTCAATGATATCATAAATGTGCCTGCCGGGGATGGTAATAAAACCATAGACGGGATCATTAAATATTTTCTTTTTGTCCAAAGGAGGGTTGACTTATTAAGATTAATTAACAACTTGTTCATGTAAAAATACTAATCCCTCCTTCAAACAATTACGTAACACTATTGAACAAATAAAAAAACTATGAATTACCGAATACTCTGGGCTGATGATGAAATCGATTTATTGAAACCCCATATTTTATTCTTAACAGCCAAGGGATATAATATTACACCTGTTAATAGTGGAGCCGATGCGCTGGAGCAAATAGATCACAACCCTTTTGATTTGGTATTTCTGGATGAGAATATGCCCGGAATGACAGGACTTGAAACACTTAACTACATCAAGTCTACACACCCTAATCTTCCCGTAGTAATGATCACTAAGTCGGAAGAAGAGGAGATCATGGAAGAGGCCATTGGTGCCAGGATTGCTGATTATCTGATCAAACCGCTTAACCCAAATCAAATTCTACTTTCGGTAAAGAAGATTCTTGACAACAAGCGCATTGTTTCCGAGCATACCAATTTCGGGTATCAGCAGGAGTTTCAGCGATTGACAATGGACCTGATGGATGTCAATGATTTTCAGGGCTGGGCAGATCTTTTCAAGAAGCTGGTATACTGGCAAATTGAAATTGACAACACCGAGGACAAAAGCATGGAAGAGGTCCTGAATAACCAGCGGGTAGATGCCAATCACCAGTTTTCCGATTTTATTGAAGACCATTACCTGGATTGGATTACCAATCCCGATGTAGAGAGGCCATTACTTTCTCACCAGGTACTCAAGAAAAAAGTATTCCCTCTTATCAACGATGAACGATCCGTGTTTTTAATTGTGATTGACAACTTACGTCTTGATCAGTGGGAAATCCTTGAGCCTGAAATTGCTGAGATTTTTAATATCGAAAGGAAGGAAACCTATTATTCGATACTGCCTACAACCACCGCATATGCCAGAAACTCCTTATTTGGTGGGATGATGCCATTAGACATTGCCAATAACTACCCGGATTTCTGGGTTGGAGAAGACGAAGAGGATTCAAAAAATAACTTTGAAAATGAATTGTTAGGAGTAAATCTCCAACGCGAAAAGAAAAACATCAAGTATACCTATAACAAGATCATTAGGACACAGGAAGGAAAGCAGATCGTAGAAAGTGTTTCAAACCTGATGTCGAATCAGCTCAATGCAATCGTTTTCAACTTTGTGGATATGCTTTCTCATGCACGGACGGATATGCACATGATCCGTGAGCTAGCGCCTGATGAATCAGCATACCTTTCCCTGACCAAATCCTGGTTTTCACATTCCTCCCTGTTTGATCTGCTAAAGATCCTGGCGACCAAGAAAAACGCCAAAGTGGTGATCACTACTGACCATGGAACCATCAGAGTGAAGAAGCCATATAAGATTGTGGGGGACCGTAAGACGAATACCAATTTACGCTATAAGCAGGGTAAAAACCTGGGATTTGAGGAAGCAGGTGTCTTTTTCACCCGAAATCCGGAACAGTTCAAGTTGCCAAAGACAAATGTGAGTAGCACCTTTGCATTTGCCAGGGAGGATTTCTTCTTTGCTTATCCAAACAACTTCAATTATTACGTAAATCATTATCGTGATACATTTCAGCATGGAGGGATTAGCCTTGAAGAGATGATTATTCCCCTGGTAGTATTAGGCCAGAAATAAATGAAATTTGTCGTTCACACCGTTGGCGATTTGCGCCCGGTATCCGAAGCAATAAAGAAGAAAACCGAGGCATATAAGATTATCTGTCTGGACGGAGACCTTGGTGCCGGTAAGACTACACTTGTAAAAGATCTGGGAGAAGCTCTGGGAATTTCTGATCATATCAGCTCTCCGACATTTTCGATCATCAACGAATATGAGGATGCTGACCGCAAACCGGTGTATCATTTTGATTTTTACAGACTTAAGGACGAAGAGGAGGCATTGGATATCGGGATTGAGGAGTATCTCTACAGTGGAAATCTGTGTATCATAGAATGGGCCAGCATGTTTCCGGGGCTTATTCCACCAAAACACCTGGAAATAAATATTAACTTAGTGGGCGAGAGGAACAGGGAAATAACCCTGGTTGAACATGGCTGATAAGATGAAATCCGGCTTTGCAGAGTTGGCCCGGAATCCAAAATTATACACACAAGAGGCCCCGATGAAGAAGGGAAAGGGGCACAAAGCACTCTTTATCGGAGTACCAAAAGAGATATCTCTACAGGAAAGCAGGGTAGCCCTCAAACCCGAATCTGTTGACGTATTGACCAGCAATGGGCATGAAGTATGGGTAGAAGCCAGCGCGGGAAAGTCAGCACATTTTAGTGATCATGAATACAGTGAAGCTGGCGCCAGGATTGTCTATTCTTCAAAGGAGGTCTATGAGGCAGACATCATTTTAAAGGTGGAGCCTCCAACGGACAAGGAGGTCAATCTGTTGAAGCAGGGGTCCACCATCTTTTCGGCATTTCAGACAGGCAGTCAATCCAGGGAATACATAGAATCTCTTAACAGGAAGAAGATCACCGCGGTTGGTTACGAATTTATCGAGGATAAAGTCGGAGGGTTGCCCATGGTCCGCGCCATGAGTGAAATAGCCGGTAGTACCGTGATGTTGATTGCTGCAGAATTGCTAAGCAATACGAATGAAGGAAAAGGAGTGATACTGGGTGGGATCACCGGAGTTCCCCCAACTCAGGTTGTTATTTTAGGTGCAGGAACGGTGGCAGAATATGCAGCCAGAGCCTGTATTGGATTGGGAGTGGATATCCAGGTGTTCGACAACCATATATACAAGCTTAGACGTATCAAACATGCCCTGGGACAGCAGATTCATACGGCAACCATTGACAATGCTACCATCTCAAAGGCACTACAAAATGCTGATGTGGTGGTGGGGGCAATCAGACCTGAAAAGGGAGCTAATAAATGTATCGTGACAGAGGAGATGGTTTCTCAGATGAAACCCGGGTCGGTTATTATTGATGTTGGAATTGATCAGGGTGGATGTATCGAAACGTCAGAGATGACGAGTCATAAACGACCCACTTTCAGAAAATATGATGTAATACACTATTGTGTTCCCAATATTGGCTCCAGGGTGGCCAGGACAGCTTCTTTAGCGATCTCAAATATTTTCACTCCAATCATTTTACACATTGGAGATATCGGTGGTATCGATGAGATGATCCTGAGTAATAAGTGGTTTATGAAAGGGGTGTATACCTACAGGGGGTCGTTGACAAACCTTCAGCTGGCGAAGAAGTTTAATCTGGGGTTCAAGGATCTGAACCTATTGATGGCTGCCAGGTTCTAATGAACCTGACAACCATCATACAAGATCTTTAGTCTGGTAATACTTTTACCATTACACTTTTATAAAGCACTTTACTCCCCGGGTCGTGTCCCTGAAGTGCGAAAGTTCCACTTCCAAGCAATCGACCTTTCATTCCATCTTCTCTTTCAGGATTTTCAGGTTCAGTGTAGTCAACTGTGGTGATACCGTTTACCTTAACTTCAACGTGCTTACCTTTCACAATGATGTGCTCTGTAAACCACTCATTGTCCTTTGATGGAGGGTCTTTCACGTCCTGGATGGCGTACAACCCACCAGTTTTTCTCCAGTCGGAGTGGGTGTTGTTTACCTGAACTTCATAACCTTTAGAAGGCCAGCCATCCTGTTGGAATTCTGTGTGAAAATAAATTCCGGAGTTGGAGTTAGGGAAAGTCATTAATTCACATTTCAACTCAAAGTTTTTGAAGTTGCCATTGTTTACATCTCCTACATAGTAAAGGTGTGACCTTTTACCATTCACAACGATATTTCCATCTTCTATCTTGAAAGTTTCAGTGTTTTCACTGGCTTTCCATCCATCAAAGGATTTGCCGTCGAACAGGCTAATCCATTCACCGGAAGTTGATTCAGCTGGCTTAGTTGTAGCTTCTTTGTTTTCGCTGGTTGTCTCAGATTTTTTGGGTGAACACGCAGCCAGCACTGCAATCATTAAAATGGTTAAGTAATGTAATTTCTTCATAGTTTGGATTTTTGACCAAATCTAACAATATCTTCCTAATCAAGGGAAGAATAATGACATGTAGAGGAAATATGCAGGCAAGAACAGGATGACAATTTTTTAGGGATTCTATTTACTTGTTTTCATTATACCAAAATTGATTGTAATGAACCTCTTTAAAACCCAAATTCTGCCTCTGCTATTGGTGACCCTTGTGGTCTCAGAAGTTAGGAGCCAGGAAAAGATAGAAACACCCTGGGTTTCCTTCCCTACCGCCAATGTAACCAGCTATGGCGTCTATCATTTCAGGAAGTCTTTTGAATTGGAAGCTGTTTCACAACAACTGCAAGTACATATTTCTGCTGACAACAGATATATCTTTTATGTCAATGGAAAGCGGGTTAGCTATGGTCCAGCAAAAGGTGATTTGAAAACGTATAAATATGACATTGTAGATATCAAGCCCTATTTACAAACAGGAAAGAATGTGCTGGCTGTACTGGTGTATAATGCAGGGAAGAACAAACCGATGGCCTTACTTTCAGCTCAGACAGCTTTTATGTTTAGGACTGAGGATCCAAAATTTGGATTTCTGAATGCAGATAGGAACTGGAAGACCTATCAAAATACTGCATATGATCCTATCACCTATAGCGAACTCAACCTAAGGGAATGGCTGAGAGGGTACTATGCAGTAGGCCCAAGCGATGAAGTTTTTGCAGAGAAGTATCCCTGGGGATGGGAAAACATTGATTTTGACGACAGCCAATGGATCATACCACAACAGCTCGATTTTAATGGAGCAGAACCCTGGAATCTGGTCCCGAGAAACATCGCCTTTATGGATAATCATCGCGAGTATCCCAGGAAGATCAGGAGAGTGAAAGGAATCAGCATGCCAGGTCCGTTTATAGAAAAGCAGCAGCCTATTGTGGTACCTGCAAACTCAACTGCGAGTATCCTCCTGGACTATGAGATCTTTACCATGGGTTACCCCGAGCTGACAGTTGATGAGGGCAAGGGAAGCTCTATCAAAATCACTTATGCGGAAGCCCTGCACGAAGAACCTTACCTAAAGACCCACAGAGATTCTGTGGATGGAAAAATTATGTACGGGCCTTTTGACTTGTTTCATCCTGATGGCGAGAAAAGGACCTTCCGGCCGCTGTGGAAGCGGGCTTACAGGTATATTCAGTTAGATATTACTACAGGAAATGATCCATTGGAAATTTTAAACCTGGAAAGTGAATACTCAGGATATCCATACCCTGATATGGCTACGTTCAAAAGTGATGATGCCCGGTTGGATGATATGTTTGAGATAAGCCTGAGGACATTGAGGATGTGTTCAGGGGAAACGTATTATGATACGCCCTTCTATGAGCAGCTCAGCTATGGAGGAGATAACAGACCCATTTCAGCTATTTCTACCTATAATGCTACAGATGACCGTTTGTTTCAGGAAGTGATGAGATTATACCCGCAATCAGCCAACGGCGAGACTAGGCTGTTCAAATCGGCCTATCCTTCCCGTTTTGATTTTGACATGGGTACCTGGAGCCTGGCCTGGGTCCAAACCCTTTGGGATTACTATGAAATCAGAAAGGATGTTGAGTTCACAAAACAATTTATAAATGATATTGAAGGAGTGCTGGCTTTTTATGAGCAGCACCTTGATGAATCCAAGGGAGTGCTTGGAAGGATTGTTGGTCATCAGTTTGTGGACTGGAGCATGAAAAAGGGGAGTCTTCCAACCGGAACGTATGAACGCAATGTATTTGATCATTCTGCTATACTCACCCTGTACTTTGCTCACACTTTGGACTGTGTAGTGAAGCTTTATCAGGAGATTGGTGAGGAGGAAAAAGCTAAAAAGTGGAAAGCCCTGGCCTCGACAATCAAAACTGCAGCATTTGAAATATACTGGGATCCGGAAAAACAGATTTTTGCTGACTTCCCGGATAAAAGACAGTATTCACAGCACACCAATATCCTGGCAATCATGTGTGATGCCATACCAAAATCGGATCAGGATGCCTTATTTGAACAGATCCTCACCTATGATTTTGACGAGATGGCCAGTTCGTATTTCACTTTTTTCCTATTCAATATTATGGAAAAGCTGGGTAAGGAGGACCTATATTTTGATAACCTGGATCACTGGCATTACTTCCTGGATAAAGGCCATACTACCTGTGGAGAAACCGGCTTCATGTCTCATGATCGTTCAGACTGCCATGCCTGGAGTGGCTCTCCAGGATATTATCACCTCAGGTTCATTGCAGGTATTAAACCGGCTGATCTGGGATTCGAAAATGTGTCAATTACTCCACATCTTGGGAAATTGAAAAAGGTTAATGCTACCATGCCTCACCCGAAGGGGAGGATCAGTGTTGACTATGAAATAAAAGGAAAGAAATTAATCGGTGAAATAATCCTTCCCCCAGGCATGAGTGGAGACTTTGAATACGGCGGAACGACTGTGGAGCTTAACTCCGGAATAAACAAAATCAAAACCCAACTCTGATGATGAATTTAGTTAAAGTGCTTTTTCCACTGCTCATTGGCTGCTTATTTTCAACTTGCAGGCAATCTGACCAACCAATGTCACCCCCCAATATCATATGGATCAATGCGGAGGACATTGGGCCCGCATTTGGGGCATATGGAGACCCCTATGCTAAAACACCCAATATCGATGCCCTGGCAGAGAAAAGTTTACGATATGACAAAGCCTATGCTACTGCTCCCATTTGTGCACCCTCCAGGTCTTGCCTCATCACAGGTGTGTATGCCACAGCTATGGGTACACAACACTTAAGAAATGAAATCCCCCGGACTCCCATCATTGGTGCATTGCCGGAGTATTTGAGGGAAGCAGGGTATTTCACCAGTCTGTATGGTAAAACGGATTACAACTTTACTCCGGAAGGGATATGGGACTTGAGAGCCCAGCGACTGGCACCATGGCGTGAGAGAGGGGATGGTAAACCTTTCTTTAGCATGTATACCATTGGAAGTACACATGAAGGGCCTGCTAATTTTTATGAAAAATATCTGAGCGCTGTCCAGGATCTCCCGGACTCGATGTTTCATGATCCGGCCAATGTTAAGGTTCCCCCGTACTACCCGGACAACGATTCTTCCCGATGGATGTGGGCCAGGTATTATGATCTGATCAGTGGATTTGACCTTGATGTAGGTGCTATCATTGACAGCCTGGAGGCAGATGGTTTGATGGAAAATACCATCATGTTTGTCTTTTCAGATCATGGATTTGGTATGCCGCGGTATAAGCGATGGCTCAATGAAACGGGAATAAGGGTTCCGCTTATTGTTTACGTACCTGATGCCTATAAGCATGTGTTCAGATCCGGAGACCTTCCCGGACTTGGGACAGATGAACTGGTGAGTTTTGTCGATTATGCACCAACGGCACTCAATTTGGCTGGACTGCCGATACCGGATCATATGCAGGGACAGCCATTTCTGGGAACTGACCTACCTGAAAAACGGGAATATATTTTTGGAGCACGAAGCAGGGCTGATGACATGTATGAGATCAGTCGGGCCTCCCATGATGACCGATATATCTATGTGCGCCACTATATTCCACAATACCCTTACATTCAGTCAGGGAAGATCTTTGGGGATGAGAAAGAAGCCTTTAGGTTACTGAGGAGATCAAGGGCGGAGGGTGATCTGCCTCCATTGGGTGAGGCGATGTTCAATCCTAAGCCCATTGAAGAGTTATACGATCTCCAAAACGATCCTTTTGAGCAGGACAACCTCGCTGAGCATGCCGATTACCAGGAAGTCAAAAGTAGGATGAGGGATGCCATGCATGACTGGATGTTGAGCCACCGTGATGCAGGGATGTTGATCGAACCTGAGATGATGCGAAGGGCCGGTGATGATTCGCCGTATACAATGGCACAGGATGAAAGCCGGTACCATCTTGATCGCATCATCGCTGCTGCGGAAGGTGTTGGGACTGTTTCTTTAGGAACTTTATTGGATAATCTTTCTGATTCTGATAGTGGTGTACGCTGGTGGTCTGTCATTGGCCTGGGGGCCATGGATACATTGCCCAAAGAAGCCGTTAAATCTTTATATGACAAGCTTGAGGATGAATCCCCCAGTGTTCAGGTGGCGGCTGCAGAAGTATTGTGTTCAACAGGCAATTGCTCTCCCTCAGCATTAGATGCACTTGTAAGACATATGAGATCAGACAAGCCCTGGTTGGCATTATATGCTGCACGGTCCATACAATTGATCGGAGAGGAAGCCTGTACAATAAGAGATGAAATCCTGGAGGTTCAGCAAAGCTATCTTTCTGGACCTAATGGACCTCGTAAGTATAAAGACTTCAATTTCTCTTCATTTATTGGCTGGACACTTGAGGTGCCATTAGAAGCTTGCCCAGAGTAAATAGGGATAATTTATAGTGGTTTTAAGGTTACTCTTCTACACATAGGTGCTTTATCATGTAAAGGCCTGAGATAATTCGGGACAGCTTTATGTAAACTAACCCATGATGAAGAAAGTAATCCCTTTTTTATATTTTCTGCTCACAACTTATTTCTCTTTTGCCCAGGAGCCAGGTGCTGGTTGGACATTCAATCCTCAGAATGATTCATTCAGAGAAGATGCTATTTTAGATCTGCGTTTTCTCAATGAGGATAAGGCGGGTCAGAGTGGTTTTATTGGTCTCTCCGAGGATGGTGAAAGTTTTGTAGATGGAAACGGAGATCCCGTCAGGTTTTGGGCATCTGGAGGGGCAGAGCTATCAGCAGGTTTAAGTGATCAGGAACTTGAGTATTTCGCAAAATTTTTGGCGAAGCGGGGAGTTAATGTTGTTAGATATCACGGACACATATCTCCTGACGAAACTTCGGAAGCAGATATTAACAATCCCGATATAGATCAGGTGGATAATATCTGGAGAGCCGTAGCAGCCTTTAAAAAGGAGGGAATATACACTGTAATAAGCCCCTATTGGGCCAATGACATTCAAAACCCACCAGCAGCCTGGGGTCTGGAGGACTACACAAATCACAGTGGTGGAACATGGGCTCTGCTGTTTTTCAATGACATCTTGAAGGCGGCCTACAAAAATTGGGTTTCAGTTTTGTATGGTGAGACCAATCCATATACCGGAGTAGCGCTTAAGGATGATCCTGCTGTAGCTATTATACAGGTTCAAAATGAAGATGGACTTTTCTTCTGGACAATCCAGGGAGTGCAGCCAAGTCTTTTGGCGAAGATTGAAAATCAATTTTACCTGTGGCTGATAAGTAAATACACTTCTATTGATGCGGCATATGAAGTCTGGAGTGGCGACACACATGAGAACGATCAGCCTGAGCAGGAACGAATGGGCATAGCAATTATCTATCATGCAACACTGGACCCTGCAAATCTGGATGGTTCAATCAGTCATGAGCGGTTGACCGATCAGATTCAGTTTATGGCCGAATATCAAAGGAATTTTTATGGCGAGATGTATGATCACTATCGGAATGCCATAGGATGTAAACAATTGATCAACACAACCAATTGGAAAACGGCAAGTTCGCTGCGTTTGTTTGACCTGGAAAGGTGGACCAATGATACCACGGAAGTGCTAGCAGTGAACAGGTATGTCAGCCCAACACATGTGAATTTCACCAATCCCAGCTATGACGGATACAGGATCGATCCTGGCGACTATTATGAAGGAGAATCTGCCCTCGTCAATCCCAATAAATTACCTATTAATATTAAACAGGTATCCGGTCATCCATTCCTTGTCACAGAAAGTGGATGGAACCTTCCTCATAAATATCAGGCCGAAGGCCCGTGGCTGATAGCGGCCTATTCTTCACTCGTTGGGATAGATGGTTTCTTTTGGTTCAATCCTTCGCATCATGGATATGATGACAATCCCTACCGCGATTTTAACCGTGAGTATGAGGATATCGGTACCTATCCTATGTTTCGATGGACTTCTTCTATTCCGGGTACCACAGCTATGTATCCTGCCAATGCTTATATCTTCAGAAAGGGATTAATTCGGGAAGCTGAATTAGTGGTGCAGGAATCCAGAACAAAAGAAAGCTTATGGGAGCGGGCAATACCTGTCATAGCCGAGGAAAACGGTTTTGATCCCAACAGAGATACCTATGGTAATGGTGGCGATCCAGCCGAGACTGAGGTGATTCCCCTTGCTTTTCTGACCGGGAAAGTGGAGGTCGAATATGGAGGTGGAGGAAGTACCGTGATTGATTCGCAGATAAACACCCTCGTTGACCTTGCAAACAAAACGGTAGGTAGTGTAACCGGAGAGCTCAAATGGAACTATGGGAAAGGACTGGCTACGATGTCAGCGCCCATGGCACAGGGAGCTACCGGTTTCTTTTCTGATGGAGAAACACTGTTCGAAGTGGAATTGCCGGATATCACACTTTCTGTAAAGAACGAATACGCAGCTATCTCAGTAGTAGCTATGGATGATACTCCTCTGAATAATTCAGGTAAAATACTGGTTCAGATAGGCACTGTTTACCGACCAACTGGCTGGGTAGAACAACCGGCACAATTCGAGCCATCAGCGGGTGATATTAGAGATGGTTTTCAGATCGTCAATACCGGAAAGATGCCCTGGAAAGCTGCAAACAACCTCATGAGCATCGAATTCCGAAATCAAAACATTAAGTCGGCATATACGCTTACCATCAATGGTGAAAAATCTGATGAAATTTTACTTTTCCCAACCCTCGATGGTGTAAAGATGTATGTCCCAACCAATGCCATGTACATCATACTGTCGACGGATGAGCCAAACCTGGTTTCCGGAACGTTCTCAAAAAATGCTTATTGGAGTGTTTATCCGAATCCTTCGGACAGTCAGATCAGTATTAGGTTTGACAATCACATCCGTACCCAAATAGATGAATTGGAAATCATCGATATTCAGGGTAGGTCTCATTTGACGATAAACATCCTGAAGGAGGATCAGGTTGAAATTGATACGTCAGGAATGCTGCGTGGTGTCTATCTCCTGGTTCTCAAGCAGGAGGGTAAAGCTTTTGATCAGCGCAAGTTGATTCTTGAATAGAGTCTTGAACATTGAGATTAATCCAATACTCCCTTAATTATCTAAATTTCTCAATGGTTCAATCATTTGCTGAAGCCTAAAAGGGAAGATCATTTTTTTGAAACCCTTAAGCCATTAAGGCCATTTAGTTTTAGCCACAACTTCCTCAATGTTCTAAAGGGTTTAAAATCTATTTTTTGATTTTCCTCAACCAGTCCGCACAATACTCTGGCCAGTAACCGTACGTGTCTTCGGTGTTGATGCCCAGGGAATAACCATGCCCGCCAGTAGGGAAGAAATGTGCATCCACGGGCACTCCTTTATCTAACAGGCCACGATACATCTCCAGGCTGTTGGCCACTTTCACGGACTTATCGTCTTGTGAGTGGAAGATAAAAGTAGGTGGTGTGTCGATATTAACCTGCTTTTCGTTGGAGTAGTAGACTTCAAGTTCTTTGGAGGGATTCTCACCAATCAGGTTTGTCCGTGAGCCCATGTGGCAGATTTCAGGATCAAATGAGATGACCGGGTAGGCCAGGATCATGAAATCCGGACGTGAACTTAAATTTTCGATGGGATCAGTAGCAGAAGCATCTCCTTCATCAAAATGGGTGCCTAAAGTGCTGGCCAAATGTCCACCGGCAGAAAAACCCATCACGCCAATCTGCTTAGGTTCAATACCCCATTCCTTTGCATTATGTCGGACCAATCGTATACCTCTTTTAGCGTCAATAAGCGGACTCAATTCCTTTTTTATCTGGCTTTCCGCATTGGGGAGTCTGTATTTTAAGACAATACCGGCTATACCCTGACTGTTGAGCCATTTGGCAATATCATAGCCTTCCCAGTCATAAGCCAGGACTCCATAGCCACCACCGGGGCAAATGAGTACAGCCTGCCCAGTAGCCTGTCTTTTTGCCGGAAGAAAAACTTCGATGTGGGGTGTCACGACCTTTCTTATTACAAGGATATCGCCCTTTTCGATTTCTTCTTCTATTTTGGATGGTTTACTGTTAGGAATTTTCCCATCAAATAGGGGCACTGTAAATGGTTGAGCGGATGTCGAATAAAGCAAGGAGAATAAGATTAATGTGACTAATGTTCTCATGAGTTGATGTCAGTTGTTTTTATTGATCCAAAAAGGGGCTGTGACAAACCACGTAACCATGCCCACTCCCATCAGGTTGATGTGCATGTCATGACTGATCACAAGCATAAAGACCAGAATGGAAGGTATGATAGTCAACCCAAGTCCAATAAACGAAAGGACCTTGAGTAAGGATAACAATGACTTAGACATTTTTTTGAAGCATTTTATTGAGAATTACATAGAGAAAAGCGGCTACAAACCATCCGGGAAGACCTAGAAAGAAAATGTCAACGCCGAAATTGAAATTAAAGACCAGACAAAGTGCCAGCGTCAGGACCCAGACGAGCCCCGGAGACAAATTGAATTTAATCCCTTTTACCTGAGCATAATATTGGGTGAACTTGAATTTGTCAGCAAAGTAATAGTCCACAAAGATGATCGCTCCCATGGGCATGAGCATAAGGCCATAAAGCGCTACAAAATCCAGTAACTGCATGACCAGTCCGGGAAAGCATGCAGCAACGGTGGTGATCAGGCCGGTAAAAGCAGTCACCTTCCAGGTTTTAGAACCAGGCACAATGGCCTGGAGTGCCAAACCAGCTCTATAAATGGTTGGAGTAGCAGTAGTCCATCCGGCAATCACCACACAGATTGCACCCGCTATTCCGGCCGCATTATAGGCTATCGGACCAGGAGCAAACTCGGTGCTGTTATTGGACTGGTAGAGGAACAATGCATACAGAATACCTGAGGCCATCCAGGCAATAAAGTGCCCCAGGTACATACCTGTAGCAGAGGCCAGTCCGTATTGCCATTTTTTGGCATATCGAAAGATCGAAAGGTCAGCCATTCCAATGTGCATGGCCATGTTGGCGAACCAGGCAAAAAAGGTGACATGCCAGAAGGTGAACTTGCTTTGTCCTTCCAGGGGAATACCCTTCCAGATTACTTCATTGGCGATGGGCCAAAAGTCTGATAGCTGCTCAATGCCCAGTTGAGGAAAAACGGAGACAGCAGCCGCAATAAATACCAGGATCATCCAGGGTGCCGCAATGTTGGCAAACTTTGATACCTGGTTATATCCGTACATGGCTATTATAGTGATCACAGATCCAATGAGAAATACTGCCACGACCCAACTAATGCTGTTGGGATAGGTATCACTCAGGTGTGGCATACGCATGTCGAAGGGGATCCCTACCGCAGTAGCTGACACAGCAATCATAGATCCGGCCAGGAAGCAAAACATCAGTGCATTTACGATGTTGTAGACGGTGACAAGGTTTTTTCCACAGATCTTTTCCAGCTGAAAATACAAGGTAATGCGTTCTTTGACCGCGATTGGTGCTGTCAGAAAGGTCCAGCTTAGCACGGCAAGCGTATTCCCGACGAATAGTCCCAGGAGCAGGTCCAAAGCCGATACTCCATGTGCGACAAACAAAGGGCCTATTACAAATTCAGTTCCTGCAGTATGTTCCCCGGCATACATGCCAATAAAGTTTTTAAGACTCTTAAGCTTATTGGTGGGGACAGGTTGGCGCTCAAACTCCTCTACGGAATCGAGCTCTCCGATAATTGATTTTTTTTGGGTCATATGTTTATAGTCCGGTAGCTACTGTTGACGTTCCTCGTTCCTTGATAAGATTTTCTCGAACTTTCAGGCTTTTGAACGCAGATAAAGGATTAAGCGCTCCTCCTGCTCTGAACCTGGCTTCAGCGACAAGTGGCCTCAGGTCAAGCTGGAAAGCATTTTGTAAAATTTCCTGACATTGAGCCACTTCATTACTTTCCTGTGCATGTCTAAGTTCATCCAGATTCACTGTCAAAGCTTTAGCGTAGTTCAGGTGAATGTTTTGTAATGACTGAAGCAGATCCTGCAGGGGGTCTTTTAGATTATGACTGGCATCGATCATCCAGGCTGGCTCCATGTTGGTGGTTTCTCCTTTTACCAGTTCCAAAAAGATCAGAAACAAAGCATATGGTTTGATTGATCCTACGGAGATGTCATCGTCTGCATATTTACTGTCATTGAAGTGGAAACCTCCAAGCTTGTTGAGTAGTTGGAGTGTTGCCACGATCTGTTCGATGTTCGTGTTTGGCAGATGATGCCCAAGGTCAACGAGCGTGTTTGCCTTATCTCCCAGAGCCGTAACCATGGAATAGGAAGTGCCCCAATCAGGGATCACCGTATGATAAAAGGCAGGCTCGAAGGGTTTATACTCCAGAAGCATCTGCCATTCATTAGGTATTTTGCTATATATCTCCTCCAGCGACGACAAGGTGTTGCTATAAGCTCTTCTGAAATCCATTTGTCCCGGGAAAGAAGATCCGTCAGCCAGCCATACAGTGAGCACATTAGCGTCGAGCATCTTGCCGTATTCAATCACCTCAATATTGTGGTCTACCGCTTGTTTGCGGACTTCCTTGTCCGTATGACAGAGCGAACCAAATTTGTAGGAGTGCTTTTGATCGGGCTGGTCCTGAAATGTATTGGAGTTTACCGAATTGATCTTCAATCCCTTCGTTTTAAGCTCCTGTTTGATGGCATTGGCATCAGATGGGATGTCCCAGGGGATGTGTAATGAAATCGAATCGCAGGCACGTGATAAAGTATTCAGTACTCCGACATCTTCAATCTTTTGAATGAGATTGCCAGGTTCTCCACCACCGGCAAACCTACCAAACCGGGTACCACCGGTCCCCAGCGCCCAGCTAGGTACTTCAATCTGTAGGTTTTGTACTTTTTGGATCAGGTTTTCAACGTCAATGCCTGATTTGTCCAGCTGTTGAGCCAGGAAGTCAAATTTTTCCTTGTGGTCAGCCAACAACGATTCATTGTGACTTGAAATTTGAGAGGGGTTAATGTTCATTGCGTTGGTGTTTTAATTGTGTTACACATTTGTGCCGACCTTGCTATACTGGTATTCTCCAAAATCCAGGAATCCTGGTGGCTTGAAGTCTTTAAATGCCAAAAGGTCCTTGCTTAATGGTTTTTTATTCCACTTGTCATGCAGTACCATGGCTGCACCCAATGAAGAGGCCCGCGAAAGTTTGGTAGAATAAACGTTGTAATCAGGATAAAATCCCGCCAAAGTATTTAGAAAAACTTCATTTGAAGTAAAACCACCTGAGACGATAATATCCTTTGTTTCTTTTTCCAGAATGAGGTCCAACGACAATTTTTGGATATAAGTCAGGTCCAGGATCAGTTGATGATAGGCTTCATTGAAATTTTCGAATACGTTAAGATCGATCTGATGACGACTGAAATCCCCCGGTAGTGGGCCAGTGCCTTTCATGGTTTGTGGCAGGAATACTCTCTTTTCCGAGGGTTTGATCAACAAATTATTCATGATCACCGGATCAAACTTGATGCGTTTATGATATCCGGAGGACTTATTGAAATGTTGCTCCAGCTTTTGTCTCCAGTGCTCATATTCATTCCCCAGGAAAACCCTGCTGGATTTTACTTTTTTACCTTCATAACTAATATAGCTAAGACAATCTTTTTTCAGCTCCTCCAATGTAAGTGGGGACTGGTTAAATGGATTCATGCTGATATTCCAGGTGCCGGAAGAAATCAATACAAACTTCGACTTTAAGATCTTCAGGTAAGGGATTAGGGCGGCTGAGCTATCATGTAAACCTATGCCTACTTTTAGTTTCTTTCCTTCGATTACCACATCTTCGGAATGATCTGTAGGCATGAGTTTGGGAAGCAATTCCTGAATGCCTTCCTTCTTCGTCCAGCCATGGTATTGGTTCTTCTTGAAATCCCAAAGACTGGTATGGGAGCCCAGGCTGGTCATCTGAGAATATTTCTTTTTGGTAAGGAGAAAGCTACAGTATTCCGGGAAATTTAGGGATGACTTGACTTTTTCAAAAGTTGAGTACTTTTTGGTCTTCAGCCAATATAAATGCATTCCCACATTGAGCATTCCCAAAACAGGGGATTCTGTTTCAAGGGGTAGCGCATCTTCACCATATTTTTGATAGAACTCATAGGTTACCTCATCCGGAATCGGCTTAAGGTAATTATACATCATCGTCAAACGCTTGTCGTTCTCACCCAGGTGTACCAGGGATGCCCCGTAAGCGGAAAAATTTACAGCAGCTATGTCATAGGTGTTTGTACTGCAAAACTTTTTTAACGTTTCCGGGATCCAGCGTTCCAGTCTGCTGATATCCTCGGAATGAAAACCATCTTCATCCTCCTTTTCATCAAACTTCAGTCCCTTCTCAAAAATTATCTCATAGTCCTGATTAAAAATGATAAATTTCTTGTTGGTCTTACCTATGTCAAATACTGCTATCGTCTTCAATACTTCTCGCTATTTGGCTAATGTGAAAATCCGGGCAAAAGATAACCTATATAGAAAAGCAAAATAATTTCTATTGAGTCAGATAACCCTCCTGTAATATCCTGAAAAGGATGCTAGAAGGACCTTCTTTTGATCAAAGAAAATGGGTTCTTAATTCTGTCTGTTTTCTTCTCCAGAATAAAATTAGCGGCAGTTTCTCCCATCTTTTCAAAATCTGTAGTCATCACACTGATGCCTCCCATCAAGATTTGCTTTACCGGAGTGTCATTGTAGCAGATCACCCCAATGTCTTCCCCGAATTTTAAGTTGCGGGCTTCGGCTGTCTTGATGAGTTCACAGAGATCAGATTCTTCGATGACGATATAAAGGTCTCCATCACATAAAAGGTCATGTTTGAACGTGTCAGTGATTTCATAACTCAGATGATGTGCCTCACAGAATCTGGTAAATCCACTTTTGATGGAAGGTAGGTAATGATTAGTCAATGGAAAGACCAGTTTGAGTCTTTTGTACTTTTTAATAGCATCATACCCCTGGTTCAACGCCGATTCAATATCATTCTCATAGTCTTCATAAACTGAAGAGAATCTCCCCTCGATTCCATCAATTTCCTGATTGATGAGGATCAGCCTTTCTTCCGGAATTTTATTGATGGTATCAATCAAACTTTCAGTCACTACGTCTACGTGGGGCATCACAACATAGTGATCGTAATTGCCCAGGTTTTCTATGATTGCTGACTCCAGGGTATAAGGATTACAATTGTGGATGATCACATCAATGGTTACTTCATCCTGATTGAATTTATTTTTAAAAGCATTATAAATTAGCTTCTTACGTTCACCAAGTTTAGTGAGGAGCATAAGTATTCGAAGCTCTTTAGGTCCTCCTGTATTGGCAACGAAATAGCCTTTCCCCTTTACGGGTATGATTAACCCTTTTCTTTTTAATACTTTGTAAGCTCTTTCTACTGTGTCACGTGAAAGATAAAACTCTTCACTCGTTTCATTGATAGAGGGAATACGTTCCCCTATTTTGAAGATCCCATTTTCGATATCAGATACAATCGTATCTACAATTTGCTTGTATTTGGGGGTCTTTGAATCTTCCTCGATTCTCAAAAAGTTTAGAAACTTATCTTCTTTTTCAGGTTGATCAATGTGTTGTTTCATATTCTTCTGTTGTCAATAGGGCCTCTAAAGATAGTGGTTTAAGGCTGTCAAATTACAATATAACAGATTACGCCGTTGAATTTTTTTAATTTTTTACATTCTCACAATTAAGTGAGTTGTTTTTTGAGTTGATTGTAATCTGAAGCAAGATTTGAATTTGAATTGGAATTATTGAGTACCTTCAGGCCCAAAATTGCTTTTACAAATGAGGAGGTCGCCCCATTATGAATAATAAACCCTTTTTGTTGCTACTGGTTTTACTCATTTCTTTTCATACAAAAGCTCAATATGACATTACTTCTTTGGATTTGGACGGAAACGTTACCGAGTGGTTTGATAATACCATTGGATTAGCCAACCTGCCAATTACATCCGGGTCACATTATGCTGTTTATTACAGTTCAACGATCTCGCATCAGTTTTTTTCGCATAATAGATGGCTTGAAATTGAGATAAGTTATTCGGATCAGGTCTACAGCGATTTTTTTGGTCTTTATGATGTTGCGGCAGACGTCCTCTTACTGAGACATCCCCTTCAAATTTTTTATTCACAACCTGTAAACCTGAGCCAGGATAAAGTTGAATGGTTCACCATGAATGATCATTTCTTTAAATACTATCATAAAAGTGAGTCACCGGAGAAAAAACAGGGATTCTATGATGAGTTATATATAGGAGAAAGCGTTCAATTGATTGCCAAGCGAAAAAAAATTGCATTTCCATCCAAGGGAGATCTAACAATGGACTTCAGGAATTATGATGTGTATTTCTTGAAACAGGAAGGTACGTACAACCAGGTCTCATCCAGAAGGTCCATCATCAAGGAATTGTGGGATTATAAAAAAGAGCTTAGAAGATATATTAGAAAAAATATGCTTAGGCCCAAAAAAGGGTACGATAAAGATATTGTCTCCTTACTGGAATATTATGATAGCTTAATAAGTCATTGATGGTTAATAATCGTGCAATCGTTTTAGGAGGCGTTTTTCTGCTGTTTTGTCTTGTTATACAATACAACGTATTTGGGCAGGTTCAATCAGACTTACCGGTGACCACTGTGATTTCCGAATTGGAAAAGGCTCACGAGGTACAATTTTTTTATCAAAATGACTGGTTGGACTCTTTGAGCTTCAGTGGAGAACTTCAAGGGGATTCCCTGGAAGATAAGCTTACTCAATTGTTCAAGGGTACTTCAATCAATTATTTTCAATTTGAAGGGAGAGTAATTCTAACAAAGAATGTTGCCATTATTGATGACCCTGAAATAACCAAATCCTTTTTGTCAAAGGAAAAGGACGTTTCAGTCATAGAAAAGGGATTGGTGTTTTCGCGGGAATATATTAATCAGGCTGAAGCGTCGGATTTGGAAAACTATGTGTTTGAAATTGGAAACAGGAATGAGATGGTTTCAGGGGGTAATTCGACGATTGCAGGCTATGTCAAAAATGTAGAAGATGGTGAAGCAATTGAAGGAGCATTGGTGTATACACAAAATCCCTTTATTGCTTCCAGCACAGATGAAAATGGATTTTATTCACTAAAGCTCCCCAATGGAAAACATACATTGTTCATTCAGTTTGTAGGAATGAAAACGACCACCAGAAATGTTGTAATATTTTCCAGTGGTCGCATGGACATAAAAATGGCTGTGGATATTATCGCACTTCAGGAAGTTCTGGTAGAATCCGACAGAGATATCAATGTTTCCAACGTTCAAATGGGAGTAAGAAAGATTGATATAGAGGAATCTAAGAACATTCCTATTTTGCTGGGAGAGAAAGACCTGATGAAAGTGTCGACGACTGAAGCAGGTGTACAAACTGTGGGTGAAGGTGCCAGCGGTTTCAATGTAAGAGGAGGGAAGTCTGATCAAAACCTGATCATGCTTAACAAAGCCCCAATCTATAATTCCTCCCATTTTTTTGGGTTCTTTTCAGTATTCAACTCCGAAGCAATGGAGAGCATGGAAATCTTCAAGAGTGGTATCCCGGCCAAATATGGAGGTAGACTTTCCTCGGTCTTTGATATTCGATCAAAATCCGGTAGTAAGACTGATTTTAAAGGGGAAGGAGGAATCAGTCCTATCACTGGGCGACTTACACTCGAAATTCCTTTGATCAATGAAAAGACGAGTCTACTGGTTTCTGGACGAACCACTTATTCCAACTGGATTTTGAATAAGTCAAAAGATGCTGAATTCAACGGGAATAAGGTGTCCTTTTATGACCTCAATGCTACATTGGATCATGAACTTGGAGATAAGGATCGACTGGTACTGACAGGGTATTTTAGTAAAGATCGGTTTAAGCTGGCCTCTGATACCTTGTTTTCGTTTTCGGATTTTCAATATACCAATTCTAATGCTACGCTTGATTGGATCCATCGGTTCAATCCTAATTTTGATCTGAATATTTCTGCCATTTTAGTAAAGTATCAGTATGACTTATCATTCACTGATTCTCCACCCAATTCATTCAACCAGGACTTTACCCTGGAAGAAAAGAATATAGAGGTTGAGTTAAATAATTTTATTGGGGATAAGCATACTGTGAATTACGGGCTTGGAGCCAAGTATTATGTAATCAACCCCGGGAGTAAGTTGCCTTTTGGGACAGAATCAATTATCTCACCTCAGGAAGTACCCAAAGAGTATGGGCTTGAGTCCTTTATCCATATTTCCGATCAGTTTGAGATTACCGACAGAATTTCTGTTTACGGTGGGCTCAGATATTCGATGTTTAATGCACTTGGGCCTCAGCAGATATTTAGTTACGAAGGTTCTGTTGTCAATGGTTCAACGCGAACTGACTCAACTGTATATGGGAAAGGAGAAATCATCAGTGCCTATCATGGACCAGAATTTAGGTTTTCAGGACGATTCAGCATCACCGATTTTTCATCATTAAAGATTAGCTACAACAAAACGCGGCAATATATTCATGTGATGTCAAATTCCGCATCTCTGTCTCCGACAGATACATGGCGACTCTCCAGTCCTCATTTGCTGCCACAGATTGCTGACCAGGTATCAGTCGGATTTTACCGTAATCTGCTAAATAATAAGCTGGAGACCTCTGTAGAAACATATTATAAGTTCCTGCAAAATCTTAAGGATTTTAAAGTGGGTTCTGATTTTATGCTTAATCAATTTATTGAGCGAGACATACTGCAAGGACCAGGAGAATCGTACGGCATTGAGTTTTCGATAAAAAAGAAAGGAAAGTTGAATGGTTGGATGAATTACTCATACGCAAGGTCCTTTATCAAGCTTGATGGGGACGCAGCAGAAGAGATCATCAATGGAGGTAAATATTTCCCGACATCATATGATAAACCCCACACCGTGAATGTGGTCTCAAACTACAAATTGACCCGTCGATTTAGTTTATCACTAAACATGACCTATAATACAGGAAGACCAGTGACTATACCGGTAGCCATATACAAATTACATGATTTTGATAACGTCTACTATTCGGACAGGAATGAATACAGGATTCCCGATTATTTCAGAGTTGATTTTGGGATGAATCTGGAAGGAAATCACATAACCAAAAAACTAAGTCATTCCTTTTGGTCATTCTCTGTCTATAATCTGCTGGGCAGGGACAATCCATATTCAGTATTCTTTAAAGTGGAGGATGGTGTGGCAAAAAGCTACCAACTGGTAGTGTTTGGCAATCCAATTCCTACAATAAGTTACAATTTCAAATTTTGATTCAGTGAGGAGGGGAGCAAACTATTCTTTTTTATTGGTGTTTATGATCATCTTTTTTGGTTGTGTACAACCTTTTGAAGTCGATTTTCCAGAAAATGATAAGATATTAGTAATCTCAGGAGTCCTGACAAATGCAGACAAAACGCATTATGTAAACATCTCTTATACCCGTAGCCTCAACGATGATTACGGAATGCCAGAGATCATTGATGCAGAAGTGTCTGTTGAAGATGAATTTGGTAATGTGTTTTCGTATCTGCAAGAGAGTAATGGGAGGTACACTTCTCCTATGGGATTCAAAGCAGAAATAGGTGTAAAGTACCAATTAAAAGTGCTTCATGAAGGACAGCTTTTTGTTTCAGAGCAAGTAGAACTGGTATCTCCGACAGAAATTGACAACGTTCATTGGGATCCTAAGGAAGTGATTGACAGTGATTTGGAAGAAGTTGTGTTTGGAGCTCAATTTTTCATTGACTCCGAAGAAAGTCAAAATAGATATTTCAGGTATGAATGGGAAGGTACCCATCTGATTCTTCCACCTTTTGCCGCAACGCATGAGGTAATAGACAGGCAGATCGTCGAGATTGATTTTGTGCCTACCCCATGCTATTCAACCGGGTACTCTAACAACCTATTGCTGGCCACTACGGTTGGTCTTAGTCAGCCTCGTGTATTGGATGTCCCGATTAATTTTATCCCAGAAACAGATAGTAAGCTAAGGCATGCTTATTCACTATTGGTCCGGCAGTATTCACTTACAGAGTCGGCTTATAATTACTATAAGCAACTGAAAGATAACAATGAATCTTCCGGTTCTTTTTTTGATGCTCAGCAAGGCTCAATTGTTGGTAATATTACCAATGCAAGTGATCCGGAGTCAATAGTGCTTGGTTATTTTGAAGTATCCGGTGAAAGCACCAAAAGAAAAAAGTTCACAAGGGGTTCTGATTTTCGTAACCTGATTGCCCTTGCTCCTTTCCCATTTTACTGCGGGGAGATCATTGTTTGTGATGAAGAAACAGGAGAATGTGGTGATATTACGGAAGGCACTCCAGAGGAAGCTATCGAGAATATCACTTTGGGGTTCGCGGATTATATCTACCAGTTGGATACATCAGATATGCCCCAATCAGCTTTTGTACAACGAAGAGGTTGTACAGACTGCTCTTACTATGCCACCACAGATACGCCGGACTTTTGGTATGAATAGAAAAGTAAGCACATTGATCCACCTTTATCTCATGATGGCATCATTTACGCTAATCAGCGTAAATGGGAGTGCACAGGGTAATGCAAATATTATGGAAGAAGTTCATATACACATGAATAGCTCCTCCTTGATTACCGGTGAGACACTACTCTTTTCTGCTGATGTGGTGAGCGCTCAAACAAACAAGCATTCAAATCTAAGCTCCATTCTCTATGTTGAGATCATCGATAAGGATCTTAAGCCCATCTATCAGGCTAAAATCAGATTATCTAAAGGTAAAGGCTATGGTGATTTTTTTATCCCATCACTTATCCCAACCGGAAGTTACCAACTAATAGCCTATACCCGATGGATGAGAAATTTCAATCAATTTTACCATCACCCTTTACAGATAGTCAACCCATTTGAAGTTTACACCCCCAATCAGGAGAGTAAACAGCTATCTGTTGAATTTTATCCCGAAGGTGGTAACCTTGTGAATGGCGTTGAAAATACAATGGCAGTAGAAGTAAAAGATTATCAGGGGAGAGGGGTTGACTTCAATGGCAGGGTGGTGGATCAGGAGGGAACGGTCATAGATAACATAAGTTCAGTTTCACCAGGCTTTGCATTATTCAACTATACCCCGAAAAGCAATACTCAATATCAATTGATCATCGAAGACCTGACCGGGAATTTTCAATTCTTTGACCTACCGGAAGTCATGCCAAACAAATATGCGATTCAAGTGGAGGTGAGGGAAAGGTATTTTATAACACGAATTGCATGTGATTGTGAGGAGACCATTCAGTTTCAGGTTTTTTATGGTGCTCAAAAGATTCTCGAAAAAGAAGTTATCAGTAATGAAGAATTCAGCTTATCAAAATACGAATTAAATGAAGGTACTCTACTTCTAAAAGCGCTCAAAGATGATGTAAATATCTCACAGCGGATCGTTTATAACAGGTCTAAGCAAAAGCCTTTGACTGAATTCATCAACCAACCCTATAAAAACAGGGCATTGGTTTCCTTGCCAATCAATTTTCAGGAAGAAACGAGGTTTTCGATTTCTGTAAATAAGGTAAATGACAATGGAATCCCACTTCACTTGAATTCTTCTGAGAAACTTCTGAGTGGGGTAAAGGAATTACATCGATTCGATCCAAATTTTCTCTTTGATCCTAAAGGTGAAAAACTTGTCAATGACTTGATGATTGCATCTACCTGGAAGTTTGAAGATTTACCTCACGAAATTCGTTTATTGCCTGATCATCGGGGTGAAATGGTATCAGGGCAAATTAAAATTCATGATTCTGTAAATGTTGAAAATGCATTTGTTGCCTACTCAATAATTGGTAAGGAATATCAAATTAAAGCAGCCCCGGTCATGAATGATGGAAGATTTAATATGGTGGTGGAACCACTTGAAGAAGGCAGGGTTGCATATATCACCAGCATGGACAAGCTTTCTGCCGATATGATTGAGGTAGATCCGCAATTTTTACAATCATTTCCGGCTTTGGAATTTCCACCGGTAATTCTAGACTCAGCCATGGTCAGGGAAATCGTTGAGCGTAGTATACGGAACCAAATAGAGAATGCCTACTTTGAGGTAAAGGCTGATTCTATCACCGAACAGAAGCCATACATTGAGCAGTTCGGTCACTTTGATTATTATTATGTTCTCGATGACTACAATCGATTCCCAACCATCAGAGAATCTTTTATTGAGTATATACCTATGGTAGCCGTAAGGGGGAAAGAGCCCTCGTTAGAATTCAGAGTATCCTTGAAAACCCTCATGAAGCCAAAACTGGAGCCCTATGCTTTTTTAGATGGTCTACCAGTAAAGAGTGAAGAGATTTTGGCATTTAGTCCTTATCGTATTGAAAGCATTGGTGTCATCAACAACAGATATTTTATGGGACCCAAAGTGATCGATGGAATTATTTCTTTCAGGACAAAGGAAGGCAACCTACAGGGATTTGTGCCTGGTCATCAAAGTCGGGAATTAAAATACAAAGCAGTATCCCCGGAAAAAACATATACCTTTCCTGAATATGAAAATAGTGAAGTGAGAGAGTCAGATCTAAGTGCAAAGATTCCTGATTTCCGTGATCAGCTTTATTGGAATCCTGAGGTTGTTGTTGATGAATCCGGGAAGTTTGATCTCCAGTTTTTCACTTCTGACACAAAGGGACGATTCGAAGTGGTCGTAGAAGGAATTACAGTGGAGGGTGAACCTGTTTCAATCAGGAAATACTTTAATGTAGAGTAGCTTTTTGATTCTGAACCCATTGATTCACATTTTGCTCCAATACATCCAGTGGAACAGAACCCGATCCCAGCACTACATCATGAAATGCCCTGATGTCAAATCCTTTCCCTAACTCTTCCTCTGCATTTCTTCTAAGCTCTTTGATCTTCAGCTCACCGATTTTATAGGCCAGTGCCTGCCCGGGCCACGCGATGTATCGATCCACCTCCACAATCACATCCTGGTCGGTCATGCTGGAGTTCTCTTTGAAGTAGTCGATCGCATCTTGCCTGCTCCACCCCAATTGATGGATGCCTGTATCCACAACCAATCTTATCGCACGCCACATCTCGAAGGTGAGCTGTCCGTATCTGGAATAAAGGTCCTTATACAGTCCGAGGTCCTTACCGAGGCTTTCAGAATACAATCCCCAACCTTCTACAAAAGCAGTGAACATGACCATCGTCCTAAACTCAGGTACATTTTCCAGTTCCTGGGCTAAGGCAATTTGAAGGTGATGACCCGGTACAGCTTCGTGAATTGCGAGCGCCTCCATTCCCCATTTTGGTCTGCTGGGTAGGTTGTAGGTATTCACAAAGAAGTTGCCGGGTATACCATTGGATGCAGCGCCCGGCTGATAATATGCCGTTGTAGTAGCCTGCTCCTGGTATGCTGGTACTACCTTCACGCCATATGGAAGCCGGGGCAGTTTACCAAACAATTTCGGAAGCATGGGGTCTATTCTTTTACAGATGTCGCGGTAAGTTATTACCAGCATTTCCGGATCATCAAAATAAAAACCTGGATCTGTTTTCAGGAACTCATTGAAGGCATCAAGGTCTCCTTCAAAGTCAAGTTGATCAATGATATCTAGCATCTCATCTTTGATACGGTTTACTTCCAACCTACCTATCTGGTGGATCTGTTCGGCAGTAAGCTTGGTCGTTGTCTGGTGTTGGATACGCATGCTGTACCAGGCCTTGCCATTTGGTAAGTCACTGAGGCCGTAAGTTTCCCTGGTATTTGGTATATACACTTCTTCAAAGAATTGAGTGAAACTTTTAAAAGCAGGATTAACTTTTTCGGTAATGATCTTTCGGGCACGTTCCTGAATGGAAGACCCACCTTCCTGGTGGATCTCTTCAGGTAAAGAGGTGAATGGTACATAAAAAACGCTCTGCTCAGGATTTTCTGATGTAATGCCTCTCAGCTGATCGGGTACTTTTATGACTGTATTCTTAGGCATCACAATCCCTTTGTCAACCCCCTCTCTGAGTGTAGTCTGAAGTTGTTTCATTAATGTTGGGATGCCATTAAGCCTCGTCAGCATGTTTTCAATGGCTTCTTCATCATCTGTGGGCATCATCTGAATAACCTGTGCAATGGCCTGGTGAATTCCCTGTACCTGGTCTATGATCAGGTATTGTTCAGGGAACTGGCTGAAGAGTTCGTAATTGTCCCTGACAGTCCTGCTAAATATCGAAAAATTCAGTTCATCATCTGGTGAGAGCTTAGAAGGATCAAACCCATCGAGGAGGTTATAAAATAAACCCAGCTCATCAACGCTTTTTTGGAGTCCTTCCGGTGAGAGATCATCCCATAAATGATCGTATCCTGGCTTTCCATAAAAAGTAGCATTGATTGGAGAGGAGCTAAGCAGATAGGAGGTATAGGTTTCGAAAAGCGCATCCAATCTTTCCTTTTCTGATCCGAAGTTATCCGGATTATTGATAAAAGTGATTTGTTCACCAAGAGGGCCCGATGGCAAATCGTTTTCCGGTTGATCCTTATTCGTACATGATTGGATGATGAGAAGAAGTAATACAGGAATGAATATTCTCATATGAGAAAGTTTAGTTGCATCAAAAACATTACACTTTCAATTTAAAAGAGATCACCCAATTACAGCCTATAAGGAAGGTATTCTTTGTCGAAATGGTATTTCACCGCTGCCTTCACTGCTTCCAGAGAACTGTACTTTGGATGATAACCAATTAATCTCCTGGCTTTTTCGATACTCCCATTTGGACTGTGGGTGATATGGTCCCAGGTGAGCTCGGCATCTCGTTCTGACACGGTTTCTTTCCATTGATCGAAGGGTAGAAATTTGAGGTTAGCTTCTTTCTTAAACCAACCCGCCACAGCCATGGCAAAGCCTCTTAAGGTAAGCGCTTGTTCTGACACCACGTGAAAACTTTCACCAATCGCTTTCTCCGGATTTTCTATTGCCCGCTCAAAGGCCTGGGCTACATCCTCGGCATGCACGTGGTGTACGGTCTCCATACCCAGGTTTGGTAAGATGACTTCTTCTCCTTTTGCAAGTTTGATGAATACCTCGGGATTAAGGTGCCCTGCAGGATTTATCGGCAACCAGCCAGGTCCTGAGATGTGTCCGGGATGAAGCAATGTCACCGGGAAATCTGTCTTTTTATGTAAATCCAATAGGTAGGATTCTATCTCAGCTTTCAGAATGCCATATTCTCCAAATGGTTTTCGGGGTTGATCTTCCCTGGTGGGCACTGCCTCACTATGGCCATGGACCCACATGGTGCCGCAATGAAGGAAGTGTTTTACACTACCATGAAGTGCCTGTGAAATCATTTGAGCACTTTCCGGGGTGAAACAAATGAAGTCGACAACCACCTCACCACCTAAATTTTTTATCAGTTCACCAAACGTGCTTTGTTGCTCAGCTTCATTTCGATCAATCGTCACAAACCTGACAGACTTCCAGGATTCGTCTGTATGGTAAGGTACACGTTCCTGGCGACTGACGCAGATCACCTCATGTCCTTTTTTGATCAATCCTGGGATAAGGTATGAGCCAATGTGCCCGGTGCCACCGATAACTATTATTTTCATTGTTTGAGTTTAAGAGAAATCCTTTATTGAATTACTTAACATGTACCTAATCAGACTGCTTCCGGATCCATAAAATTATTGTGGAAATTTAATTTAATGAGTACCTTGATATTAGGGATGATAGGTGATGATTTTTTGAACAACAGAAGCATTGACATGTTGAGTATAGTGAGTGAGTCGGATTGGCTAATGTATAAGTTAAACTAATACTTATATAAAATTAATAAATAAAGGTTATAGTACTTTTACCTTCATAAACATTCAAAAATCTATTCAAAAATGGAAAACAGAAATCATTCGAGTACATCCGGGGCTAATGGAGCCGGCAAATGCCCCTTTCACAGCGGTAATTTAAATCAGGCTGCAGGTGGAGGCACAAGAAATCAGGATTGGTGGCCAAACAAATTGAATCTGAACATTTTGCGTCAGCATTCATCCCTGTCTGATCCGATGGGAGAGGACTTTGATTATGCAGAAGAATTCAAGAAACTTGATTTGGCAGCCGTCAAGAAGGACCTGTATGACCTGATGACAGATTCTCAGGAATGGTGGCCTGCGGATTTTGGACATTATGGCCCGTTGTTTATTCGAATGGCCTGGCACAGTGCTGGGACCTACAGGATTGGAGATGGCCGTGGTGGCGGAGGGGCCGGTACGCAAAGGTTCGCTCCCTTGAATAGCTGGCCGGACAATGTGAATCTTGACAAAGCAAGAAGGTTACTATGGCCAATTAAGCAGAAGTATGGTAAGGGAATATCCTGGGCAGACCTGATGATCCTGGCTGGAAACTGTGCGCTGGAGTCCATGGGCTTCAAGACTTTTGGTTTTGCAGGAGGAAGAGCAGATGTATGGGAGCCGGAAGAAGATATCTATTGGGGATCTGAGGGAGAATGGTTAGCTGACAAAAGATACACTGGTGAGCGGGATCTCGAAGATCCATTGGCAGCTGTAGTTATGGGGCTGATCTATGTCAATCCGGAAGGTCCTAATGGTGTGCCTGATCCGGTAGCGGCAGCACATGATATCCGGGAGACCTTTGGACGTATGGCCATGAATGATGAAGAAACAGTGGCCCTTATCGCAGGTGGTCATACCTTTGGTAAGACACATGGCGCGGCTGACCCCTCGAAATATCAGGGTCCTGAACCAGAGGGAGCTGCCATCGAAGAGCAAGGACTGGGCTGGACCAGCAGCTATGGTTCTGGTAGCGGAGGCGACACCATCGGAGGAGGTCCTGAGGTGATCTGGACAACCACCCCAACCAAATGGAGCAACAATTTCTTTGAAAATCTTTTTGAATACGATTATGAGCTGACTCAAAGCCCTGCCGGAGCAAAACAATGGGTAGCCAAAAATGGTGCGGGAGCAGGTACGATTCCTGACGCCCACGATCCATCAAAAAGTCATGCGCCAAGAATGCTTACCACAGATCTTTCATTGAAGTTTGACCCTGCATACGAAAAGATCTCAAGACGATTTTATGAAAACCCTGATGAATTTGCTGATGCCTTTGCCCGGGCATGGTTTAAGCTGACCCACAGGGATATGGGACCCATTTCAAGGTACCTGGGACCTGAGGTTCCGTCTGAAGAATTGATATGGCAAGATCCATTACCAGCTGTAGACCATAAGTTGGTAGATGCTGCTGATATTAAGAAACTGAAAACCGAGATTCTTGGGTCCGGACTTACTGTTTCTGAATTGGTCACTACAGCCTGGGCATCTGCTTCTACTTTCCGTGGATCAGATAAGCGGGGTGGAGCCAATGGAGCACGTATCAGGCTGGCACCTCAGAAAGACTGGAAAGTAAATAATCCAAAGCAGTTGTCTAAAGTATTAGCCAAGTTGGAAAGCATTCAGAAATCTTTCAATGGATCTCAATCCGGCAAGAAGATCTCGCTGGCAGATACCATCGTATTGGCAGGATGTGCGGCAGTGGAGAAGGCGGCCAGCGATGCGGGTGTCAAAATTGAAGTGCCATTCACTCCCGGTAGAACGGATGCCTCACAAGACCAGACAGATGTAGAGCAGTTTTCTTACCTTGAACCAGCTGCTGATGGATTCAGAAATTACAGAAATACAAAGTATGCCATTAGTTCTGAGAAATTGTTAGTTGATAAGGCGCAATTGCTTACGCTGACAGCTCCCGAGATGACTGTATTGGTTGGTGGATTGCGTGTATTAGGTGCTAACTATGACAATTCCAATCACGGTGTATTTACAAGTAGACAAGGGGTACTCACAAATGACTTCTTCTTGAATCTGCTGGACATGAATACTACCTGGAAGCCGGTCTCTGAGGAGGTATTTGAAGGACAGGAAAGAAAAACAGGAAAAGTAAAATGGACCGGAACAAGGGTCGACCTGATTTTTGGATCTGACTCAGAGTTGAGAGCTATTGCTGAAGTTTATGGTTGCAGTGATTCACAGAAGAAATTTGTGAAAGATTTTGTGGCAGCCTGGGACAAAGTGATGAACCTTGACAGATTTGACCTGAAATAATTAGTTTGTATCATTACGTCCTAACAGGACATGTTTTGAGGTTTAAAAGGTGGTTCGGAAGAATCACCTTTTTTTGTTGATTGGGTGCTTTGATCTTTGTGAAGAAGTCAAATTGCTTAACTTTAAAACTAAACCTAACTGAACCTCATGAAACCCAATATTTTTCCTTTTCTACTGCTCTTTGCTTTTATGCTATTTTCTTGTCAACCCCAGTCCTCCGGGGAGTCTGAAAGTGAAAAGCCCAATGTGATCTATATCCTGGCAGATGACCTGGGATATGGAGATCTCTCGATTTTTGGACAACAAAAACTACAGACTCCAAACATTGACAGATTAGGTAAAGAAGGAATGATTTTTACCAATCACTATTCGGGAAATACAGTTTGTTCTCCATCACGAGCCGTACTCATGACGGGTATTGATCCGGGCCATATCCAGGTTCGGGGGAATGCCGGAGAAAACAATCCTCTGGTACATCTTGACCCCAATATGGTTACCATGCCTCGATTGTTTAAAAATGCCGGGTATAGCACTGGTATCTTTGGAAAATGGGGCCTTGGGTATACTTATCTAGAAGGAAATCCAAATCCTTTGACACATGGGTTTGATGAGTATTTTGGCCCACGAACACAGAGCACAGCACACACCTATTATACAGACACATTGGTCCACAATGGAGTACAGATCCCGGTAGATACAACTACCTATATGCATGACCTGATCATGGATCATGCCATTAACTTCATCCAAAAGAGTGTAGAAAGTAAAAAGCCATTCTTTTGTTACATCCCAACGCCCATTCCTCATGCAGCCATGCATGCACCGGCTGATCTACACCAGAAATGGCGTGAGAAGCTCCCTCAGTATGATACGATTATAGGCAAATATGGGGCAGCTGGAGATCCTTGTCCTGATGTGATCAATCCGATCGCGGGATTTGGGGCTATGATGGAAAGTCTGGACAATGAAGTTGGACGAATTCTGTCAACGCTCAAAGACCTTGGTGTTGACGAAAATACCCTCATCATATTTGCCAGTGACAATGGTGCTCACCTGGAAGGAGGACACGATCCAATATATTGGAATTCCAACGGTCCTTTCCGGGGGCACAAAAGGGATTTGTATGAAGGGGGGATTCATTCTCCTTGCCTCATCAGGTGGCCAGCAAAAGTTAAAGCCGGCACTACCAGCGATCATATTAGTGCATTACAGGATGTGTTGCCTACCATGGCTGAAGTTACCGGTCAGGAGATCCCTGAACAGGTAAAAGGCATCTCTTTCTTACCGACTATGTTGGGTGACGAAGCATCTCAAAAGAAGCATGGTTTTCTGTTTTTTGAATTCACAGTTGGAAGGGAACAGCGGGTGGTCTCTCAGGCTGTAAGAATGGGCGATTGGAAAGCCGTTCGGACTGTTTGGAAAAAATCAAAAGAAGAACAGGCTATGCCTATTGATGATTGGCCCGTTGAACTGTATAATCTCAAGGTAGATATTGGTGAAGAGAAAGACGTAGCGAGTGAGTATCCTGAAGTCGTTTCTAAGGCAAAGGAAACCATGGCTAACGCACGAATACCATTGTGAAAGCAAAGAGGAAAATATTACTGAGTCTTTCTATTTTGGCAGGACTTAATTGTCTTGCACAATCTTTCCAGTTTGAGATTCATGAGATCGGAAGACATGGGAATAAAATGGGTCAAACATCACTGGTAGATGTAGATAAAGATGATGATTTGGATTGGGTCTATGGAGCCAGGGGTCAAATGAATTGGTTTGAATATCAATCTGCTGATCAATGGGTTTTTCACAATATCGGGGAAGGTGCCAGTACGGATGTGGGTGGATGCGCCATTGATGTAAATGAAGACGGCTGGATGGATTTCTTTGTGGGAACTGGTTGGTATCAAAATTCCGGTGAGCCGAAGACAAAAGGGTTCACAACAATTCCGGATGTCGGTGGCCTCTTTTGTCACGATAATGTGGCCACAGATGTGGATGGTGATGGTGTTTTAGACATTGTAGCACTGAGCAACCATCCCACAAACCCCCACATGGTTTGGTATAGGAAACCTGAAGATCCTTCATCAAAATGGGATAGTATCTACATTGCTGAGGGAATCCACGGAGGAATTGACCCTATGGGGTATGGAGATCTGGATAGTGACGGAGACATGGATCTTGTCAGGGGAGATGTCTGGTTTGAAAATGCTAACAGTTTAGGCACCAGGTGGATACCGCACAAGGAACTCATACCCAAAAATGGCAGCCGCCCGGATAAATATGGTCTGTGTCTGAAAAGTTGGGTGATTGATTTAGATCAGGATGGTGATCTGGACATCATTCAAACTGAAGCCGATACACCGGATGGAAGGGTGTTCTGGTTTGAAAATGATGATTTAAACTGGATAAATCACGGCATCACGGCAGAGAGCACCAACCAGGACTTTCACTCACTGGTTGTGGCCGACCTGGACAATGATGGAGATGTTGATGTATTCTCAAGTGGTGGACCACTTTCCATCGATACTATGAAAGCCTTTATCTGGGAGAATCTGGACGGCTATGGTGGAGCATGGAAGGAGCATCTTATTTCAGAAGACATCCAGGGACATGAAGCCGTGGGAGGAGATGTGGACGGTGACGGAGACATCGATATTTGTACCAAGCCCTGGAACGGCGATCTCCATCTATTTCTTGAAAATAAGTTGAAATAAAACCCAGAAGTCAATGCGTAAATACTTCCTCCTTACTACTTTTATTCTTCAGGTTTCGTTGTTATGCAGCCAGGACCTCAGGCTCCCAAAGGTCTTTGGCGATCATATGATACTGCAGCGTGAGTCGCCAGTTAGGGTTTGGGGATGGTCTTCACCAGGCAAGGAATTATCCGTAACCATCGATGGCCAAAGCGTCACTACACAGGCTGGGGAGGATGGTAAATGGGAATGCATGCTCCCGGCACATAGCGCCGGAGGACCCTATGAATTGATCATTTCGGGAGACAAGAAAGTACAATTTGAGGATGTGTGGTTTGGTGATGTTTGGATAGCCGGAGGACAGTCCAATATGGCCTGGAATCTCAAGTCTGAGGTTGACAACTGGCAGGAAGAAGTGGTGGATAGTGATTATCCACAGATAAGGTTTTTTACTGTCCCAAACGCCATTGCTTTTTCACCCAAAGAAGATATTGAAGGAGGTAGTTGGCTATTGGCCAATCCTGAAAATTCACCGGATTTTTCTGCTGTAGCCTGGTTTTTTGCCAAACATAATCACCTGGAGAAAGACGTGCCTGTCGGAATTATCGAGAGTAATTGGGGCGGCACACCAGCAGAATCCTGGACCTCCTCGGAAAGATTGCTGGAATTGAACGCTTATCGTGATGAAACAAAGAAAGTGTTAGAGCCGGGCATCGACTGGAAATCAAAACTTGAGGAGAATGAAAGTAACAACCAGGAAAGAAATAGGATTTTCAATAGTAAGGAGTACCTGAATACAGGAGTTCAAAGGTCTAATTTTGATGATTCCTCATGGGAAACCATTCAACTCCCCAACGCCAAAGATTTTGAAGATGTGGTTTGGTTGAGGAAACTGTTTGACTGGAAAGGATCTAAAAAGGATGCCAGACTTTCCCTGGGCAGACTTACCATTAATCAGACAGTATTTATCAATGGGAAGCAAATTGAGGGTTCATTGCATGGGAGGATTGTAGAAATCCCAAAAGGGACGCTCAAAAAGAAGAATAATTTACTCACAGTACGGCTGATCAATACCTGGAACAACATAGTGACCATTGGAATGGATCGTGAGTTGTGGATCGAAGACAATGACCAGAAGCTGGATCTTTCAGGAGATTGGAAATTTTCCAATACAGTAGAACCATCAATACCTGAATACATCAGATACAGTCAATATCCGACAGTCCTATTCAATGGCATGATTAACCCCATTGCCGGGTATACCATTCAGGGAGCTATCTGGTATCAGGGAGAAAGCAATGCCGGACGGCATGACGTTTATCATGAATTGTTTTCTACGATGATTCAGGACTGGAGGACACGATGGCGTCAGGGAGACTTCCCCTTTCTGTTTGTCCAGTTAGCCAATTATATGGCACGTCTTGATGAGCCTTCTGACCCGGACTGGGCCCGACTGAGGGATGCCCAGACCCAAACACTGGGACTTAAAAATACAGGTATGGCAGTAGCCATTGATATTGGCAATGAAGTCGATATCCATCCCAGGAACAAGCAGGATGTGGGCAAAAGGCTTTGGTTAGCAGCAGATAAAGTAGCATTTGGAAATGACTTGGTTCATTCGGGACCTGTATATGAAAGTCACCAGACAAAAGATGCTGAGGTTATTGTCACTTTTAATGAGGTTGGCTCCGGGTTGAAAGCAGCAGGTCCACAGATTACTGGTTTTGCTGTGGCGGGAAAGGACAGGAAGTATTACTGGGCAGAGGGTGAGATTATTGGGGAGAATAAAATTTCTCTCACAAGTAATGATGTTAAGGAGCCGGTTCATGTTCGCTATGCATGGTCTAATAATCCGGCTTGTAACCTGTACAATGAAGAGGGTTTGCCTGCAGTACCTTTCAGGACCGACAACTGGCCACAGCAATAGGTGAAAAACGGAAAAGGATCGGCAAATACCGACCCTAACCCGATTTATCAACTATTACTAAAAATAGCTCAAAGCATCTTATTTCAAAAAGAAGTGATGTTGTTAAGATCTAACAACATCACAATTTGGGTTAACTGATTTGAATCTCGAACGATTTCAGTCATGAGGTTTATAGTTCAATACTATGGATCAATTCTGATTAAAATTTGAAGCAGAAAAAAATATTACCACCAACCGAGAAATTTCCACCAGGCCAATCCAAAGGTGAGCCATATGGTTATGTGGTAAATTGATAACAGGAATCCTACTTTAAACCACCGGAGCAATGGAACATACCCTTGTCCGTAGTACATGATTTCCGGTCCCGAACTGTAATTTGTCAGACATCCACACAGAGTAGAAAATCCTGCAAAAAGAGCAGCCATCGTCAGGGGTGGGATAGAATAAGCCATGGCAATGGCAAAGAAACCACCAATAAAAGCAGCTATATGACCTGTGAGCATGGAAAACAGGTACATAGAATAGAAATAAATAAGGGCCAGGAGCACCATCAACAACAGGGGATCAACCGGCGGCATCGCTGCGGAAACAGAGGTGGCGAACCATTCCACAAATCCGTAATCTTTTAGCAGGTTAGCCATGGTCAATAAACCGCCCAGCCAGATAAGCGCATCCCAGGCTCCTGAAGTCCGGATCATTTTATCCCAGCTGTAAGTCCCTGAAAGAAACAATGTACATACCCCAATCCAGGCTACCAGGCTGGTGCCCATCCCATGCAATTTTGAGGTTGTCCAAAGGGCAATAAGAAAAATGAAAATGCCGCACATCCATTTTTCAGAAGTTTTCCATTTACCCAGTGCCTTATATTGTTTTTTTACCTGTTTTTGCACCTCACGAGTGTCTCTAAGATCAGGTTTTGAAAACTGATAAATGAAAAGGGGTAAGCCTGCTAAACTGATCAGTCCCGGGACAATGGTGCCGGTAGCCCAGGTGATCCAGTCAAAGTTGATTTTGAGAATTTCCCCTGCTGCTTCTGATAATAAAGGATTGGCCGCCATGCCGGTGAGAAACATTCCGGCAGTTACGAGGTTTGCTTGCCCACCGACGAGACTAATGTATGCTCCGGCACGATCTGGTGCTTTATCAGGAAAACTTCCAAGTGCTTCGGACAGAGACTGTGCGATGGGTGCATGGATCCCGGCACCTCTGGCAGTATTGGAAGGTACTACCGGGCCAAGGAGCAATTCAGATCCACAAAGCCCATAGGCAATCCCAAAGATGTTTTTTCCCAACTTAGAAATTAAAAATAGGGCAATCCGATGCCCAAATCCGGAATTCAGCACCGCTCCTGAGATCAGGAATGCTGCGACTACCAGCCAGACTGTACTGTTACCAAAACCTACCAGTGCCTGATCCAGTGAGATCGTTCCCGTGATGATCAATGAGATTAACCCTAGCAAAACCATCGGGGCCATCGGCAAGGGTCGCAAGAGAAAACTGACAATCACGGCAATAAACATGGCAAATATTTCCTGACCGTCCCTGGGGATTTCTGCTGATATGGGATAATACCAAAGGACAATGCCCACTACGACACAAATGAAGATGCGAAAAAGGGGTGACTGAGTCATTTTCAACAATATGGGTCTTCAATATAATGGATAGGCAGGAAAATTCTTGTTGAAATAAGGTTTTGGCTGCTTCGCGACGTCAATAAATTGAAACTAGAGTAACACAGGTGCCAAAGAATTAAGGGTTCAAAGATATTTTGGAAAATTCTTCGTCGGGAAAATTGACCTGAACGTCGAGACATTTGACTCCTACTTCTATAAACGGAAGTGACCAGCTTAATAATGTCGTCTTAAGAGTAAACGATCGAATAAGACTGACAAATTATGGTGACTATCTCATTGAAAAATACAACTCAAAATAGGTTAGGCGGAGTAAGCCGGGCAAGGATTCCTCATCGAGTCCGCCCGGTTTTACTTGCTGTTTTATTCCTTTTTATGATCAGTGGCGTGCAAGCTCAGGCCAATGACAAATGGAGCCTGCATGAAATGATTGACTATGCGATGGCCAATAACATTACCATCCAGCAAAATGAACTTGATCTTGAAACAGCCAGCAACAATTACACACAATCCACAGGACTGCGGTTACCTTCAGTAAGTATGTACGGGTCTCAATCCCTCACAAGAGGTACCAGTACAGACCCGATTACCTATGACTTTGTGACTCAAAACATCAATTCTACGAGTCTAGGTATTACAGCGGAAATGACGATTTATAATGGAGGAGAAATCAATAATACCATCAAACAAAGCAAGTTGATTGTAGACCAAAATTCACTATTTCTGGAGGAGGCTAAAAACAACATTGCGCTGAGCCTTAATCAGGGATATATGGAAGCTCTTTACTATTACGAAGGAGTGGAAATTGCCAGAAAGAATCTGGAATCTTCCAGGACACAGCTACAACGCAGCGAGGCACTTCATGAGGCCGGATCGATAGCAGCGATGGATCTCGCCGAGATCAAATCACAATTTGCCAGCGATCAATACAATTTGGTTGCTGCTCAAAACAGTTTTGATCAGCAGGTACTAACACTCAAGCAACTTCTTGAACTCACACCAGAGACTGTTTTTGATATTCAGGTTCCGGAGAGCCTGGAAGCACCGCTATTGATTCCGGAGAAATATGATGTATATCAGAGTGCCATAGAAAACAGACCCGAGATCAGGTCTGCCTTACTTCAACAGGATATCAGTGAGCTGGACTTAAGCATTGCGAAATCAGGTTATAAACCTACATTGTCATTAACCGGTAGCATGGGAACTGGATATACCAATACACAGGTCATCTCCTTTTCCGAGCAGTTTGATAATAACTTCAATCAACGACTTGGCCTGACCTTAAGAATTCCGATTTTCAGTCAGTTTCAGACAAAAACCAGCATCCAAAATGCTAAAATCGGTATGCAATCTGCACAGTTAGACCTATCTGCCACAAAAAAGACATTATATGCCAATATCGAGAATGCTCACCAAAGTGTGGTAGCAGCAACCAGCGAAATGGAAGCTGCGAAGGAGCAGGTAAATGCCACACAATTAACGTTTGACCTGGCGAGCCATCAGTACCTGTTGGGGCTGATAAGCTCTACTGATTTACTCATTGCTCAAAACAATCTGTTCGCCGCTCAGCAGACTTTGATTCAGGCAAAATATCGGGCTATTCTCTATTACTCACTTCTCCAGTTTTATGCCGGGGAACAAATTGAAATTATTAAGGACTAAATCATTCATTAATACCTATTCAGATGAAAAAATATATAATCATTATCGCAGCTGTCTCAGTGTTTGGGCTGGGGTCCTACTTCGTCTTAAGAAAAGAAGAAGCACAGGTAAAAGTGGAAACCATCCAGGTTAAGTTGGGCGATATTACCAATGTGGTTACTGCCACAGGTACGATAGAGCCTATTACCCAGGTAGATGTTGGAACCCAGGTTTCCGGAACTATTGAAAAAATATACGTTGATTACAACTCTGAGGTGAAAAAAGGCCAGGTAATTGCAGAACTGGATAAGTCCTCGCTAAAGGCTACACTGGCCGAAGCACAAGCCAACCTGGAAGAGGCTCAAGTAGATCAGGCTTACAATCAGAAGAATTATGATCGAATCAAAAACCTGCATGAAAACAAGGTAGTGAGTGACTCAGACTATGAGGATGCACTGTATGCTCTGCAAAGTGCAAAAGTGATAACCAGGCGTGCTCAAATAGATGTAGATAGAGCAAGGATCAACTATGAATACGCTACTATTTACGCTCCTATTGATGGCGTGGTACTCTCAAGAGATGTAGATGAAGGTCAGACGGTGGCTGCCAGCTATAGCACCCCAACACTTTTCACCATTGCACAAGATCTGAAGCAAATGCAGGTAGAAGCAGATGTGGATGAAGCTGATATTGGCCAGGTAAAAGTAGGACAACGGGTTTCTTTTTATGTAGACGCTTATCCTGATGAATTGTTCAGCGGATACGTCACACAAGTTAGACTCAATCCAACAGAATCTTCAAGTGTAATCACATACACTGTCATTATCAAAGCTGATAATCCGGAAAACAAATTGATGCCTGGGCTTACTGCCAATGTTACAATCTATTCAGAAGAGCTTACCAATGTATTAACGATTGGAATGAAGGCTGTCAGTTTTGAGCCGGATATGGCCACAATGGGGGCTTACGCACAAAGTGTTGGCTTAGCGCCAAAGGGACCAAATGACAACGATCAGGGACCACAAGAGCTACCGGAGGGTACTGTTGTATGGGTGAAAAATGATAAAGACATCAAACCAAAATCCATTGAAACAGGATCTGACGATGGTGTGAATATTCAGGTCATAAAAGGGTTGGAAGCAGGAGAGGAAGTAGTGTATAGTATGCAATTGACTAGCGGCGGTAATGCTGCCGGCGGTGGGTCCAGCTCCAGCCCTTTTATGCCTAAACCTCCCGGACGATAAAAAGTAAATAAGATGAATTATCCAATTATTAAAATTCAGGATCTCAAACGAGAGTTTAGGATGGGCAATGAAACCGTGAGGGCATTGAAAGGTATTTCCTTTGAAGTGCAGCAGGGTGAATTTGTCACCATCATGGGGACCAGTGGGTCCGGAAAATCTACCTTACTCAATGTATTGGGATGCCTTGATCAACCGACAGACGGTACCTTTGAAATAGATCAGGTTTCTGTCAAAGAACGGTCTAAAAATGATTTGGCAGCTATAAGAAACCAGAAAATCGGGTTTATTTTTCAATCCTATAATTTGCTGCCCAGGACTACAGCGTTGGAAAATGTAGAATTGCCCCTGATGTATAATGGAGAGGTCTCTCAGAAAGAGAGAAGAGCGCGCGCCGTAAAGGCCTTGGAAATGGTGGGATTGTCAGATCGCTTGCATCATACCCCAAGCCAGCTTTCTGGTGGTCAGCAACAGCGGGTGGCTATTGCCCGGGCACTGGTGAACGAACCTGTGGTGATATTGGCCGATGAAGCTACTGGTAACCTGGATACGCGTACTTCTTATGAGGTGATGTCGCTTTTCCAGGACCTCAATGACCAGGGGAAAACCATCATTTTTGTTACACACGAGCCTGATATAGCCGCTTTTAGCAAGCGAACCATCACATTGAAAGATGGGCATATTGTGGGTGATAATCCGGTTCCCAAAATAGCCAACGCAAGGAAAATGTTAGCAATGCTTCCTGTTGAAGCAGATTAATTAGAAAGGACTAAGTCATGAAAGCAATAAATCTTATAAAAATCGCCTGGAAAGCACTCCTAAGAAATAAAACCCGTGCTTTCCTCACTATGCTGGGCATCATCATTGGGGTCGCTTCAGTGATCGCGATGCTCGCAATAGGAGAAGGCTCTAAAAGCAGTATCAAAACCCAAATTTCCAGCATGGGCTCTAACATGATCTTTGTTCAGCCCGGTTCGGATAATCGTGGTGGAGTAAGGCAGGACAGAAGCTCTTCGCAAACGCTGACACTGGAGGATCTTGACATTTTGAGAGAAAAGAGCACATTGCTTTCCGATATCTCACCCCAGGTCAATGGAAATGGACAAGCTATTTATGCTGCTAATAACTGGCCAACCTCTATTTACGGAGTAAGCCCGGAATACCTGGTCATTAGGAAACTGGAGATTGCCGATGGTGTCATGTTTACTGAAAAGGATGTGCAGCGCGCTGCTAAGGTAGCAGTGATTGGACAGACCATAGTAGAAAATGTTTTTCCGGATACCGATCCTATAGGCAAAACCATTCGCCTTGATAAAATGCCATTGAGAGTTGTTGGCGTGCTTGAAGAGAAAGGCGAAAACAGTTTTGGGCAGGATCAGGACGACCTGATATTATCACCTTATACTACCGTGCAAAAGCGTATCCTGGCTATTACTCATTTGCAATCCATTACTGCATCAGCCTTGAGTGAGGAAGTTTCTGAGGATGCAGTGGAAGAAATGACACAAATCCTGCGCGATAGCCACGAACTGTCTGCCAATGAGGAAGACGATTTTAATGTGAGGTCTCAGCAGGAATTACTTTCAACCATGAGCTCAACCAGTGATATGCTTACAGTACTGTTGGTGGCCATTGCCAGTATTTCTCTCCTGGTAGGAGGTATTGGTATCATGAATATCATGTACGTAAGTGTGACTGAGCGGACCCGAGAGATTGGGTTAAGGATGGCAGTAGGAGGGAGAGGGCTCGATATCCTGGTTCAGTTTCTCATTGAATCCATTCTCATTAGCTTTACCGGTGGGGTGATAGGAGTGGCTCTTGGGTTGGGTAGCACGTTTTTTGTGTCTGATTATATGAAGTGGCCAACTTTGGTAACACCAGAATCAATCATACTTTCTTTTGCAGTTTGTGTGGTTACGGGCGTATTTTTTGGGTGGTATCCAGCCCGAAAGGCAGCTAAATTAGATCCAATTGTGGCGCTTAGATTTGAGTAAAAACAGATGAAGTTTCAATTTGCGGGTATAGACAGAAGATATTTAGTGGCAGGTGCCCACCTGCTGGTGGGAGCTATCTTTCTGAATTTGCCAACCCTGTCCTCTTCACATGCTCCGGAGAGTGGTCAGGAATATTTACTTCGGCTGGCCCCTCCACTCACAGCATTGTTGATATTTTATACCAACTATTGGTTTTTAGTGCCCCGGTTTATCTTTCCCAGAAAATTTGTTCTGTTTGCAGTCACTAACCTCATGGTATATGTGGTTTGCTTCTTCATTTTGGAAGAGAACAGAGAAAAAGCTGTGGAGTTAGGAGTGTTAAAGCAAGTCCGTGACCTGGATGCGGAGCTGATCATCAGAATGTTTTTCTCTTTTGTGGCAAGTACTGCTGTGGCGGTGGCAGTGCTGATTTCTGCCCGATGGTTTAAAAGTGAAAGTCTTCGCAAGGATCTGCAAGAGGAGCACTTAAAGTCGGAACTGCTTAATCTGAAAAACCAACTGAATCCTCACTTCTTTTTCAATACATTGAATACCATATATGGCTTGATCATTCAGGATCAGGAGAAAGCCCAAAGTGCTGTACATCAGCTTAGCAAATTGATGCGATACCTGCTGTATGATAGCAATGAAGAGCGTGTCCCTTTAAAAAAGGAAATTGACTTTATGCATCATTATATCGACCTGATGAGGCTCAGGGCTACCGATAAAATGGCCATCTCTTATGAATTTCCACAAGTACCCATTGACCTCATGGTCCCACCACTTTTATTCATTTCTCTCATCGAAAATGGGTTTAAGCATGGTTCCAGTGTGGATCAACCGTCGTTTATTTCTATCAAGGTGGAAGTGACAGATGCGCGTGAGATTCATTTCCAGATGGAAAATACAGACTTTGCAAAAAGTGACACGGATAGGAGTGGGTCTGGTATCGGACTACAGAATGTAGTGAAGCGACTTGACTTGTTGTATCCTAATAAGCATGAGTTTAAATTTAAATCGATAGACGGAATTTTTGAAAGTAAAATAATCCTAAAACCATGATCAGTTGTCTGATTGTAGACGATGAACCCATAGCGCTGGATATTCTGGAGAATTATGTGAAAAAGACACCCTTTCTGGTGCTAAGGGGCAGGTGTGCCGGAGCGATGGATGCAATGAAAATCATGGCTACAGAAAAAATTGATCTGCTTTTCCTGGATATTCAGATGCCGCAAATAAATGGCCTTGAATTTTCCAAAACCCTGCATGACGATACGAAAGTAATTTTTACCACAGCTTTTGAACAGTATGCGCTTGATGGATTCAAAGTCAATGCATTAGGTTATTTATTGAAACCCTTCAACTACACTGAGTTTCTGGAAGCTGCCATGAGAGCTAAAGAATGGTTTGACCTGAAACAAACTAAGGTAAGTCAACCTGCTGGCTCTGATAGCATGTTCGTAAAATCAGAATACAAACTGGTGAAGATTGAGTTTGATAAGCTATTATTTATAGAAGGGCTGAAGGACTATGCGAAGTTTTATCTGCAAGACAAAAATGCACCTATCCTATCTCTCATGACCCTCAAATCACTTGAGGAAAGCCTTCCTTCCTATTTCATGAGGGTGCATCGGTCCTATATCGTGAACCTAAAAAAAGTAACTACCATCGAAAGGAATGAAATTGTTTTCGGTCAGGCATCCATCCCGGTTGCTGAAAAGTATAAGGATGCCTTTCAAGGGTTCCTGAATAGTAAATGAACTGTAATGGAAGCAGGTATTCAGGTATTGGCAGGATGATATTATTGATCAATGATTGGTTATTAGACTACGGATCCATTTATCTTAACAGAATTAACCTTACCATTTTAAGTGCTGATGAAACCCCAAATCACTCAATTTACACTTTTTGTTGGCTTCGTTTTTCTGGTTTTAAGCTGTAGTCAGAAGGATAAATACATCAACTGGGACGCCTACCTAGGCTCTAAAGCAAGCGAGCAATTTTCTGAAGCAAATCAAATTACCCGGGAGAATGTGTCTCAACTCACAGTGGCCTGGGAATATCACTCAGGGAATCCACATCCTGAGGGCCGGTCTCAGATCCAGTGCAATCCGCTGGTGATTGATGGAGTGTTGTATGGCAGTTCACCTACAATGAAATTCTTCGCGCTTGATGCAACCACTGGAAAGGAGAAGTGGGTATTTGATCCGTTTGCCGACAATTTTAAATCTTATGGCATGGGCGTGAACAGGGGGATGGCTCAATGGCAGCGGGGAGAGGATAAGCGATTGCTGGTTACTGCCACCAACTATTTATATTGTCTGGATATCGAGACAGGGCAACCGATACGTTCTTTTGGAGACTCTGGCCGGGTAGACCTGAAGAAGAACCTGGGGAGAAATGTAGAAAACCGGGTGGTTCTGGCCAATACACCGGGGGTAGTGTTCGGAGATTTGTATATTTTGGGTGCCAGGTTGGATGAGTCAAGTGGAGCAGCTCCCGGACACATCAGGGCATACAACATCTTATCCGGTGAACTGGAATGGATCTTTCATACCATTCCCTACCCGGGCGAATTTGGACATGAAACATGGCCGGAGGATGCGTGGCAAACCATTGGTGGAGCGAATTCATGGGCCGGAATGAGTGTGGATGAGGAACGGGGAATTGTGTATGTTCCAACCGGTTCGGCTTCATACGATTTCTACGGGGCCGACAGAGAAGGTCAGAATCTGTTTGCTAACTGCGTGATTGCCCTCAATGCCAAAACCGGTGAACGAATTTGGCACTACCAAACAACCCATCATGATATCTGGGACAGAGATCTTCCGGCGCCCCCTGTATTGGGAACGATCAAGGTAGAAGGGAAGGATCGGGATGTAGTGATGCAAGCTTCTAAGCAAGGTTATTTATATGTGCTGGACCGTGACACAGGAGAACCTGTTTTTCCTGTTGAAGAGGTGCCTGTACCCCAGGATGCGTTGCCGGGTGAACACCCGTGGCCCACGCAGCCTATCCCCGTCAAGCCACCTCCATTTACGCGCATTGATTTTGGATTGGAAGATGCTACAAACATTTCTGATTCTGCGAATCAATACGTCGTGGACATACTCAAAAAGATCCGGTACAAACATGAATATGATCCACCATCCATGGAGGGCACTTTGATATTTCCAGGCTATGATGGAGGAGCCGAATGGGGAGGCGCGGCGTTCAATCCTCAGTCGAATACCTTGTTTATCAATGCCAATCATGTGCCATGGATCATGACCATGGTAGAAGTGGATGAAAGCCCGGAAACCAATATTGGAAGGGGAATGGCGCTCTACAAGCAAAATTGTGCCAGCTGTCATGGAGCAGACCTAAAAGGCGGGGAGTTTATGGGCAAAATACCATCACTGCTCGACCTGAAGGAACGGGTGACAGTTGCTGAATTTGATACTTTGATCAAAAGTGGGAGAAACACCATGCCCTCCTTTGCATGGTTGAAGCAGGAACAAATTGATGACATCGCTAGTTACCTACTACAAATGGAAGAAGTAAAGTCTTCCGTAGCCACCACATCAAAATCGGTTTCTTATCGCAGCACAGGATACCACAAATTTTATGATCAGGAAGGTTATCTGGCAATCAAGCCACCATGGGGTACACTGTCGGCAATGGATATGGACAAGGCCTCCATCAAGTGGCAGGTCGTTCTTGGGGAACATGAAGAACTAACAAAACGCGGCATACCACTGACCGGTACCCAAAACTACGGTGGCCCGGCCATCACCTCAAATGGCTTGCTGTTTATTGCCTCTACCAGCGATGAGCGGATTCGCTGCTTTGACCAGGAAGACGGAAGTCTTCTTTGGGAAGCAAAACTCCCCGCTGCAGGTTATGCCACACCGAGTATCTATGAAGTTGATGGCAAGCAGTTTGTGGTGATTGCCTGTGGAGGAGGGAAGCTGGGCACAAAATCAGGAGATAGTTATCTGGCTTTTGCTCTTTCAGAAGAATAACCAATTACTAATGGTATGGATACTCAGAAAGAGAAGTAAAATGAAGACTATTTTATTATAAAACTTCATTGACTATGTCATCCATTACAGCTCTGTTGTATGCACCCCATTCTGCTAATATAGTTTGAATTAGATTTAAGGTAAAGGTGGACGGATCCATCCAACAATTGACAGTAAAGCAGCCCTGGAGCTGCAGGCCTTCAAGGTTTCAAAAATCTTAAAGGTCTGATTTGCCTACTCCTTTAGCTTGATGATGACCACACCATTGGGAGCATTGTATTCTTTAATGGCTGTTCCGTCTTTTATCACATCAATGGATTTTATATTGTCAGGATTGATGTCTTTTAAAGTCGATTTTTCCATTACTTTGCCATCAACAATAATCAGGGGGTCTTTACTTCCATCAAGACTTCTTATCTCAAAACTGGTTTTTTTCGTTTCAATCAGAATCAGGCCATTTGGGGCATTGTACTTTTTGAAGGGATCATCATCTTTCAGTTCGGCTGTATTCTTGACGACAGTCATCGATTTAATTTTATTGTTATCCAGGATAGGAAGAATATCATAATGATATTTCTTACCGTCAATGTAAACATCCGGTTGAGCTGATTCTTTGAGAATAATGTTAAGCTGCTTTTCAATGTCCAGGTCCGGTGCCTGACCAGATGTTGCTAAAACAGAAATGAAGCATATGGATAGTATTATTAATTTTTTCATGGCATTAATTTTTAATTTCCTACATAAATGATGATCATGTCATCCTCGTAAATGATATCTACTTCGTTTGGTGTTTTTTCCTCTTCCGGAAACATGGAGAGCGCTTCTTGCAATAGCCTGCGCTTTTCAGCATCAGATTGTTCCTGATTAGCAGGAACAAAAAACGTAATCAGCAGAGCAAGAGAAGCGGCAACTGATGCGGCGATCATGATCCTTTGTCGCTTTTGTTTCCTCCTTCTAATACCTGCCCACACTTTTTCACTAATCCCTGGAGGAATAGGCTGCTTATGCCCCTCTACATAAAGGGACCAAAGCTCATTGTCGATGTTCTCGTCCTCCTTATTCATAGTTGTAAATATTTTTCAGTTGTCTACTCACAGTTTTCCGAGCCCTGGACAGCAATACCCGCACATGTTCTACTTTCAGGCTCATCACCTCAGCTATTTCGCCATATTCCAGGCCATCGATATCCCGAAGCTTCAGTACCTCGCCCTGCTGGTCAGGTAACTCCTTTAGCAGGTTTTCAATGATGGCAAAGAGCTCGTCTCGTTCCAGATCTGATGACCCTTTTTGGGCCTCAATCGCATCCGTCTTACCGTTCAGCGAATGCAGCTTCAGGCTTTTCTTTCTCACCTTATCCAGGCAATAGTTTCTTGCCGTCAGAAAAACATATCCTGTCAGGTTGGGATGATCGCCAAGTTTTGAGCGAGAGTCCCACATGCGGATCATGATTTCCTGTACCGCATCTTCCGCACTGTGGTGATTGTTTAGCATCCGTGCGATCATCGGATAGATCCTTTCAGCTAATGGAAGTACGGTTGCTTTAAAATCACGTTCAGTCATTCATTTATAAATAACGATAATTTGGTAGAGGTATAACAAAGGGGAGGGGATTTTTGGGTTGATGGGTTTTTAAGCTGTGCCATAAAGAATATCTGTTTCTTAGAATAATACTAAAAATACTTTTGTGTATATCCTGCTAAAAATCAGTGATTATTGAGGTAAAAAGCCATATATGCGGCTTCCATTTCCGATCAACATATTCATGGCAAAGACAAAGCATGTTCATGGTCGTTCACGAACGTGTTCGTGACCGTTCATCAACAGCATCGTCGACGCTCATCAACACGTTGATGATTTCGCTGAAGAAAACAGGCCTTTTTGGGTCAAAAACGCACACTTATCAATTGACTACCAGAAACGTCATAGCCCAAAGCCTCCGGCCTCACAGGTCTTGCCTTTTATGGTGTTGTTAGAAAGGTAATCAACTTGTAAAAGTACAATTATGACGTTTGTCATGCTGTAAGTAGATCTCGAAAGGGGTGCCTTATTTTATCGCCGTTTTCTTACTCAAATGGTCAAATGTCAGGTAGAGTTTGTGGAGGTCCTTTTCGTAAATGTATTTCACTCTTAAGTTGAAGTGTTCGACAATCTTTTTCACCAGAGATAAACCTAGTCCCGTAGACTCCGGGGTGTCACCGGTTTTTTGAAATCTGTCAAACATCTGCTCGGTAGGGATCACAGGTGGTGTTCCCGTATTTTCGATCAACAGCTCTACATCCTTCAGTACAATATTGATCAGACCGTCTTTGATGTTGTGTTTGATCGCATTATTGATCAGGTTGGTGATGAGAATGCTGGTAAGTTCACTATTGAGCTCCAGCTCCGGTTCGCCATAATAGGTGATTTTTAACCGGAGATTTTTGATGGCAATTAATTCTTCAAAATCTTCCAGCTTATTTTCAATGACCGCTTTTAAGTTGATTGATTCTTTCTTGATGTATTGATTGTTGTCGATCCTTGAAATCAGAGATAGCCCTGTTTTTAATCGGGAAAGACGACCGGCTGCTTCATATATCTTTCCGATATCCTCTAACTGTTCTTTACTGAGGTTTTCCTGAAGCAGTGATTCAGCCTTGTTTCTAATGATCGCCAGCGGAGTTTGTATTTCATGGGAGGTGTTTTCAGTAAACTCTTTCAGACTGTTGTAGTCCTTGATAGATTGTTTGATCATGTCATTGAGCACCTGGTTGAGTTGCCTGAATTCGTCTACTTTCGAGTCGAAAGTATAATCTTCCTGTTGAATCCTTCTCGGACTGGTAATGTCAAATGTCTTGAGGTGATCGAGCAGATATTCAAATGGTGCCCAAAGTTTTCTAAGTATCACCTTATTTATCAATAGCACTACCAGGATAATCAAACAACCCATTCCTATCATGATTTGGCCAATTCCGGAGATCAAATCCATGTTTGGGACGAGGGGTTTGCTGATGGTGATTTTATAATTGATACCGTTAATCTTTTCTGTGAATGTCAATTCCCGGAAGGGCAGCGTCTCGTCTTCATACGGCTCATAGTACGCGGTATCCACCAGTTGGTCTTCAATCACAGTACCTTCATCTATTGGCATGATCTTGATCTTGTCTCCAACATTCAGCAATTGCCCTTCTCGCAAGGAAGCGTTTACTTTGAATTCATCAATTATCTGCTCTTTTTCAGCAAAAAGTTTCCTGTTAAATTCATTGTTGATGGTAGATCTCAGGATAAAAAAGGCAGCGAGACTGCTAATGAGAATTACCGCTCCAATGGAGATCAGGTACAGTCTGTTGGTTATGGCGAGCAGTTTCATCCCGGAAGCGTCTTTAAGATGGTTTTACAAACTTATAACCAATCCCATAGATGGTTTGGATATAGTCGCCACCGCCTTTCGCGGATATTTTTTTCCGTAGGTTTTTGAGATGAGAATAGATGAAATCGTAGGAATCTGCCATGTCCATTTCATCACCCCAGAGGTGTTCGGCGATTGATTCTTTGGTGATTAGTCTGTTTGGGTTGGAGATGAAATAGAGTAAAAGGTCAAATTCCTTTTTTGTGAGGGTAAGCGCTTCCCCATTCACGGCCACCTGATGGTCGTATGGGTTGATGACAATTTTGTCAAATATGATTTCGTTCTGAGCATCAAAATTCCTTCTTCTGATGATAGCTTTGACTCTCGCATTGAGCTCAGAAAGGTCGAAAGGCTTGATTATATAATCGTCTGCCCCAATTTCCAGTCCGGAAATACGATCCTGGACGGCATTTCTTGCTGAAACAATGATGATCCCTGACCGGGACTTTCTTTCCTTCAGCTTTTTGATGATATCCAGACCACTCCCGTCGGGAAGGGTAATGTCTACAATGAGGCAGTCATAAGAATATAACCAGGCCTTTTCGCTTGCTTCTTCAAGGTTTTTAGCCCACTCACAGTGGTAACCTTCCTTTTCAAGATATTTTAGGGTCGTTTCAGCTAATGAGATTTCATCTTCAATGAGAAGAATATTCATTCAGCTAATATAAGTCCCTAGCTTGTCATTTCCTGCTCTTCTTCGATCGAAGCAATTGAGAATTCTTTCACTTCCTGATGCCCACAATAGGAGCAATTGTAATGTTTCTTCAATAATCCCTCGGTTCGATAGCCAGGTGATTGTTCCAATGTCTCTTTGTATTCTTTCAGTGTTCTGAAATTACAATTCGGACAAATAAGAGACTGCAATTGCCCATCATACCTTTCAATTTCCTTGTAGCCGGTTTCCTCGTCAACCCACACATCATAGTCATAGACGTGGTTGGTCTCATGGTCCATCATCTCCTGAGTCAGGTGGATATCTTCCTCCCGCTCAGTCAAAACGACCATTTCTTTACCGGATTTTGGAGAGATCTTTTTCTTAAACCGGATTCGGCTCATCTTTTTCTCCAGGAAAAAAGGATAATAGAACTTCAGATACTGCTGAATGCCAAATCCAATGGCAAAACTGATTGCACCGGAAATGAAGCCCACATACACAAATTCATACAACCTTACCGAACCCAGAACACTTGCTAATCCATCGAAAAGAAAAAAGGCTAAGCCAAAGGAGAAAATGGTATTTGCAATCTTGTACCATTTGATCTCATACTTTCCGATAAAATCATGTCGCTTGTTTCGCTTGCTGATCGAAACTGACCTAAGATTGTAGAATAATACAATCAATAGTGCAATCGCTAAACCAGCAATTCCTGCAAATTGCACGATTTGCAGCCAAAAATCACTTGCTGAAGTCATAAGTATAGGTTGTTTATTGTTTTTACAAAACAAAGCATAAAATCTGTAGAAAATCTGGATTTTTCGAGCAGATTTATAATTTGTTTGATAATGGAACAATCCATTTCAGGAAATTTTAATAAAGTAATTATATCTTTCGGGGATGGATTCATTAACCCAAGCCCCCTTTTGGCCATTTCTGGTCTTACTTATTGGTATTATTTCAGTCATCTTAGGTATCTCTAAATTCAGGTTTCACCCCTTTATCGCGATGATGGTCTCTGCAGTGGTCGTAGGGCTCATCTCTGCCCCGTTTGAAGGTATGGAAGGCAATCATCTGGTCAATGCCATTGAGCTTCCAATGGTAGAATTTGGAAGTATCACAGGTAAAATAGCCTGGGTCATCGCACTTGCAGCCATCATAGGTACTGCCATGATGGAGAGTGGTGCAGCCGTTAAAATTGTAAATACATTAACCACTGCATTTGGTGAAAAGAATGGAGCGATCGCCCTGCTCCTGAGCGGATTTATCCTTTCTATCCCGGTGTTTTTTGATACAGTATTCTTTCTACTCATACCGGTGATCATTGCTTTTGCTTCAAAAACGGGAAAAAACTACATACTTTATATCCTGGCTGCTGGAGGAGCTGCTGCAATAGCGCACTCTACCATCCCACCGACGCCGGGCCCACTGGTAGTCGCTGAAGTAATGAATATAGATCTTGGAGTGACAATCCTTGCTGGGATAGGGATAGGGATTCTTCCGGCGATCGTATCCTATTATGTAGCTCATAGGATTAACAAAAAGATCGAAATACCCATTCGGGTTCCACATCCGGAAATGAATAGTGAAGGCAACGGACCTTCATTGCTTGCTTCTACATTGCCGATAGTAATTCCAATTATCCTGATTAGTCTCACATCTATCCTGCAGGTAGCCAATGTAGCCATCCCGGATTGGGTGAGTTTCCTGGGTAATAAAAATATAGCAATGTCAATAGGTACGGTCTTAGCCATTACTACCTGGGTACAACAAAAGAAGCTGAACAAAGAATCCCTTTGGCAAGGAATCGGTAAACCGCTGGAAATAGCCGGTATCATCATTTTGATCACAGGAGCAGGTGGTGCTTTTGGAGCGATGATCAAACATAGTGGCATCGGCAATGCCATTGAGATGGCAACTGCCGACTTTCATATTCATTATGTGCTGTTGGCCTGGTTGATTTCTGCAGCCATTAAGACGGCGCAGGGGTCAAGTACTGTAGCGTTGATTACTACGTCAGGCATCATGTATGCCATCGTTGGCAATGGAGCCGACCTTCCTTATCACCCTGTGTATATCTTGTTATCAATTGGTTTTGGAGGGATTTTCATCTCCTGGATGAACGATAGTGGTTTTTGGGTGGTAGCCAAAATGAGTGGTATGACCGAAAAAGAAGCCTTAAAAACATTTACAGTGACATTGGCCATAGCCTCTCTGGTCGGGGTGGCAGAGCTTATTTTGCTTTCTTACATATTGCCGCTCAAATAGTAGGTGATGAAGTGGCCAACTTCTGTCAAATTCCTGTTTTTCATCTGGGTGGGAGCAACACTGTTTTTACCGGGCTGCTCTTCAGACATTTCTCTGCCACTTAGTCCGGAAGAAGAGTTGCGATCCTTTCAGCTTGCACCGGGACTTAAAATTGAGTTGGTGGCTGCCGAGCCTTTGGTCCAGGAACCTGTCGTGATCCAATTTGATAGGAAAGGAAGACTTTGGGTCGTGGAGATGCGCAGCTTCATGCAGGATATCGATGGAACAGATGAAACCGCACCCATTGGCAGAGTATCTGTACTGCTGGATGACAATGGAGATGGAAAAATGGATCGGAGTATCGTCTTTGCCGACAGTCTGGTGTTGCCCCGCTCCATTGCTTTCGTGGAGGATGGTGTATTGGTTGCCGAAGATGAACCCCTTTGGTTATATCAGGACCTGGATGGTGACCTGAAGGCTGATCAGCGGTTTTTGATTGATTCAGCCTATGCCAAAAAAGGCATAGTAGAACACGCTCCGAATGGCTTGCTTACGGGCCATGACGGATGGTTATATAGTGCCAAGTCAGATCATAGGTATAAAAAGATTGATGGTGATTGGGTTAAGGAAAAGACGGAATTTAGAGGACAGTGGGGCATCAGCAAAGACGATGTGGGCAGGCTTTACTATAACTACAACTGGTCCCAGCTGCATGCAGACCTGGTACCACCAAATTATCTTAACAGGAACCCTCATCATCACCCAACAACCGGTATTGATGTAGGGCTTACGGTAAATCGAAGTGTGTTTCCGATCCGACCCAACCTGGCTGCCAACCGGGGATACTTACCTGAGACGCTGGATGCAGAAGGAAAGATCAAGGAGTTTACTTCGGCTTGTTCGCCATTTGTTTATCGTGGGGATTTGCTACCAAATGAATACCTGGGGAATGTCTTTGTATGTGAACCCGTGGGAAACCTGATTAAAAGGAATTTGGTGGTAGAAACATCATATAATCTCCATGCTGAATATGCTTATGACAGTACAGAGTTTGTGGCATCAACGGATGAACGCTTTCGTCCTGTAGCACTTACTTCGGGTCCGGATGGCGCATTATATATAGCAGACATGTATCATGGCATCATTGAGCATGGTATTTATATGACAGAGTACCTGAGAGAAGTCACACAGGAAAGGAAACTCACCGGTCCCGTTCATTGTGGGAGGATATGGAGGATAGTACCGGAGAAGCATCGACAAATTCCGTATATCGATCTGGAATCACTTAATACATCTGATTTGATATCGGTACTGGATCACAGAAATGGCTGGTACAGGGATCAGGCGCAGCAGTTGATCATAGAAAGAAATGATCATCAGACAATAGAATTGCTCAACCATAAAGCCAGGGATCAATCCACGAATTATACAGCCAGGATACATGCGCTTTGGACGCTTTTTGAAATGGGGGTCAACAGCGCAGCTATCTATTTGGATGCATTGGAAGATAAAAATAGTCATGTGCAGGCATTGGCTATCCGGTTGTTGGAAAGTTTAGTTGGCACTGGAGCTATCCAATCAGGTGAGTTTTCACAAAAAATGTTTGAATTAGCAGTCGAGAATGACCCCATCGTTCATTTACAGATATCTTTAAGCGCCTCAGTATTGGAGGCAAGACAAAGGCAAGAAGTTCTCCGTTTACTTATCAATAAGCATAATGATGAACCTCTCATCAGGGATGCTGTACTTAGCAGTCTGACCAATTCTGAGTATGACTTTTTGCTGACATTGATGGACCAAAAGGATTGGAATGCTGCTGACCCCGGAAAGTCAATAATGATTGAAATGCTGGCATCAGCAATCACTAAAAAGGCCAATGCACGTGAGTTAACCTGGTTGGTAGGGTACCTTGATCAGTCAGATGGAGCTATTTCCTGGAAGCAAAAAGCCATTCTGGAGGGAATGAGCCTTTCTGCAATGGAGGAAAATCCAACAGCTATCCAATTACCCAAACAACCCGGACTATTTTCAGGGGTCAATGCTTATGAAGAGACCTACAGGGATAAGATTCAAATGCTTACCGGATTATTCGACTGGCCAGGAAAGCCTGTTTCACGAATAGAAAATGATTCTTTGACCATAAAGGTGGATCCTGAGCAGTATGCCTATGGACGCAAACAGTATTTAAATATTTGTGCCGGATGTCATGGGAATGATGGCAAAGGACTGAACCGTTTTGGGCCACCCCTAAGAAATTCCGAATGGGTATTGGGGTCTGAAAAAAGGTTGGCATTATTACTCATTCACGGCATGCAGGGACCAGTGATTGTGGCAGGAAAAGAATATGATGCTCCGGACATTTTACCTGAAATGCCATCATTTTCTGTCTTTGATGACGGAAAGATAGCGGCCATAATGACTTATATTCGTAATGAGTGGGGGCACAAAGCCGATCCTGTGTCAGGAAGGACCGTGGCCGGATACAGGGTGAGGGCACAGGGCAAGATGACTCCATGGACTGCGGAAGAGCTGATGGAGGTTTCCGATTAGTATTTGATGAGCACACCCCATGATGAAAAGAAGAACATTTATTTCAAAAACGGTAGCAGCTACCTCAATGATGGCTCTCCCAAATTTGGCCATCCCTGATTTTCTAAAAAATGAAAGGATGGGGATGTCCCAGGCTACCTATGCAGTAAGGTGGAAAAATAAGGAGAATGTAGCTGCATATCCTTCGTTTCAGAATGCCCTGGATGTCATTGATCACTGTGTTAAAATAAGTGCAGGAGGGTCCCAGTTAGGCGTTGGTGGATGGACCAAAGCGTTTGCTAAAGAAGTGCGAAAGAAGTGTGAAGCCCATGGGTTGTATTTTGAGGGTCAGATACGATTGCCACAGGAAAATGAAGACATCTCAAGGTTTGAGAATGATTTGATAGCGAGCAAGGAAGCCGGTGCAACAATCAACAGGACAGCCTGTTTGGGGGGCAGGAGGTATGTAAATTTTGAGACGCGCGAAGCATTCATTCAATTCAAAGAAAAGTCGCTGAAGGCCATTCAAACTGCCGAACCGATCCTTAGAAAGCATAAAATGAAATTGGCCATTGAGAATCATAAAGACTGGCGAGCAGATGAGCTGGTGGAGATCATCAAGCAGTTTGACAGTGAGTGGATCGGGGTGACACTCGATACGGGAAACAATATTTCTTTTATGGAGGATCCGATGTACGTCATTGAAACTTTGGCCCCTTATGCCTTTTCTACCCACATCAAGGATATGGCTTATGGCATGTACGAAGACGGGATCCTTCTGTCGGAAGTTCCCCTGGGGGAGGGTGTGGTTGACCTTAAACGTGCCATCAGCTTATGCAAGAAATACAATCCAACGATTACTTTCAACCTTGAGATGATTACCCGTGATCCGTTAAAGGTGCCTTGTCTCACTGAGGATTATTGGGCTACATTTGATCATCCTTATTCAGGCAGGGAGTTGGCCAACATATTAAAGAAAGCTAAAGAAGCAAGTTTTGATCTGCCGACCACCTCTGACAAGGATATGGCTGAAACTCTGGAATTTGAAGAATTAAATAACCTCATATCCCTTAGGTATGCTGAGCAGAGCCTGGGATTATCTTAAAAACTGAAACAATGTCAAACAAAAAATTACCCGGAATTAAATTATTTGATCTGAAAGGAAAGGTCGCAGTGATCACAGGTGGATCCAAAGGATTGGGGCTTGCCATGGGCCAGGCACTGGCATCGGCAGGAGCCGACATCGTGCTGGTAAATCGAAACAAGGAAGAAGGGCAGGAGTCGGCTGACTTTATCCAATCAAATTTTGGAGTGAAAGCCATCTCAATATCAGGTGACGTAACATCAAAAAAGGATATGGAAGCGATGGCTAAATCAACTGTTGATCAGTTTGGAAAGATCGATATCCTGATCAACAGTGCCGGGATCAATATTCGAGGGGCGATAGATGAGCTTACGTTGGAGGACTTCCAAAAGGTAATGGATGTGAACGTAACAGGTACCTGGCTGGCAAGTAAGGCAGTGGTGCCTCATATGAAAAAGGCAAAAGCAGGAAAAATCATCAACCTTGCCAGCACATTGGGTTTGGTTGGGCTCGCTAACCGAACACCATACACCTCCAGTAAGGGAGCCGTGGTGCAGATGACCCGAGCTCTTGGTCTGGAGCTGGCTCCTTATAATATCAATGTAAATGGTGTGTGTCCCGGTCCTTTCCTCACAGAAATGAATTTACCCATTGCTGAGTCGGAGGAGGCAAAGAATTTTATCGTTGGAGCCACTGCACTTGGCCGGTGGGGAGAGCTTGAAGAGATCCAGGGAGTGGCTATTTATCTGGCCAGTGATGCCGCCAACTACATGGTTGGAGAATTGATTACTGTAGATGGCGGTTGGGTTGCTAAGTAAAATTGGGTTGCTAAATAAATAAAAATGAAAAAGATATTAGTTGTATTAAGTGTTCTTTGGACTGCCCAGCTAAATGCTCAAAGCAAAATAATTGCTGAAGGAGCCTCTTTGGTTCAGGTAGCAACAGGTTTTTCTTTTACAGAAGGACCGGCCGTAGATCCACAGGGAAAAGTTTATTTCACAGATCAGCCAAATGACCGTATTCATGTGTGGGAATCCGGAAGAGGTGTCACATTATTCCTTGAGGGTACTGGCCGGTCTAATGGACTTTACTTTGACAACCTGGGAAATCTCCTTGCATGTGCAGACGAGAAAAATGAATTGTGGGAATTTGACAGACTGAAAAATCACAAAGTGATATTGACAGACTTTGAGGGGAAGAAACTCAATGGGCCGAATGATTTGTGGGTAGACCAAAAGGGAGGAATATATTTTACGGATCCTTTTTACAAAAGGAAATACTGGGATCGTGAAGAAAAGGAGATCGAAGAAGAGCGTGTATATTACCTGCATCCGGGATATGAGAAGGTATCTGTGGTGGCTGATGGATTTGTTCGCCCCAATGGGATTGTCGGAACGCCTGATGGAAAGCGCCTGTACGTGGCAGACATTGGAGATAAAAAGACCTATTTGTTTAATGTCGAAGAGGATGGTAAGCTTTCTGAAAAACAACTTTTTGCTGACATGGGCTCCGATGGTATGACGATTGATGACCAGGGCAATATCTACCTTACAGGGAAGGGGGTGACAGTTTTCAATAAAAAAGGAAAAAAAATTGAACAGATTGATGTAGATGAAAACTGGACTGCCAATATTTGCTTTGGCGGGCCAAACCAGTCAACATTATTTATAACAGCCTCTAAATCAGTTTACACCCTGGATATGAAAGTAAAGGGAGTTCGCTGATTTTAAACCTAAAAAGATGAACAAAAAAATCCTCTATTATTCTATAGTTGTTGCCGTGTCCGGATTCTTGTTTGGTTTTGATACAGTCGTGATCTCAGGAGCTAATCTCCCCATCAAGGAATTGTGGCAGACCTCGGACTTCTTTCACGGACTTTTTATCATGTCCATGGCCCTCTGGGGCACGGTGATTGGTGCACTCTTTGGAGGCATCCCTTGCGATAAGTATGGAAGGAAGGTCACACTTATATGGATTGGGATTTTGTATTTGGTTTCAGCGCTTGGGTCCGCCCTGGCTACTGATCCATATATGTTTTCCATTTTTAGGTTTATCGGTGGATTGGGTGTTGGCGCCTCGTCTATTGCTGCACCGATGTATACATCGGAGATTGCAACACCAAAAGACAGGGGAAAGCTCGTAGCGCTTTACCAGTTTTTCCTGGTATTTGGGATCCTTGTCGCTTTCATTTCCAACTTCTTACTCAAAGGAGTAGGAGGGGCCAATGACTGGCGATGGATGTTGGGTGTTGAGGCGATACCAGCTGCGATCTACACCATCCTGATTTTTGGTGTGCCCAAGAGTCCACGATGGATGCTGCTGCACAAAGGTGATGAGCAGGAAGCTTTCAGAATATTAAGACTCTCTGCATCCGAGGAAGAGGCTAGGCGGATGTTGGAAGAGATTAAAGAAGACAGGGCCGATACGAGTAAAGGGGCTGATAATATTTTTTCTAAAAAGTACAGTACGCCATTGTTATTGGCATTTCTTATTGCATTCTTTAATCAACTCTCCGGGATTAATTTTGTGCTGTATTACGCACCTGAAATTTTGGAGAAAGCGGGATTTGCTACGGCAGATTCACTATTGAGCTCGATATCCATTGGTTTGGTCAATTTGATTTTCACCATGGCTGGACTCTATCTGATTGACAGGGCTGGTCGGCGTCTCCTGATGTACATAGGCTCGGTAGGTTATATCATTAGCCTGGCCATGGTATCTTATGCGTTTTTAGCTGAGCAAAGTGCCAATTTTAAATTGGTTTTCATCCTGACCTTTATTGCCAGTCATGCTATTGGTCAGGGGGCCGTGATCTGGGTATTTATCTCAGAGATCTTCCCCAATAGGGTGAGGGCTTACGGGCAATCCTGGGGATGTGGTACGCATTGGGTGTTTGCTGCATTGATCACCCTGTTTGGTTCAGTGCTCATCAATGCTTTAGAACCCTGGATCGTCTTTGCCATTTTTGCTGGTTTTATGATCCTTCAATTGGCCTTTGTACGATTCCTGATGCCGGAAACGAAAGGTGTTTCACTGGAGGATCTTGAAAGGCAGCTTATAAAATAGAAGCAAACCGGGCTTTGTGGTTATAGCTACCTTTCTTATTTTACCGTAGAAACCTAATCAATGTCATTATGCCATGTAGAGTAGGGATCACTACAGATCCGGCAAAACGTAAATCCTATTGGGAATCTCAGGTCATTGGACTCAAAAACTGGAAGATTCTGGCATCGTATAATGCGAAATCTAAAGCACTCGAGCATGAGAAACGATATGCTGAAAGATATGGCTGTAAGCTAAGTTTGGGAGGTTTGGACGGAAAGGGGTCGTGGAGTGTTTACAGGTTTGAATATGTCCGGGTAAAGCCCGAAAAAAAAGTGAAAACCTGATTTTTTATGATTTACCCTTCACTAGGTCACAATCGTTTTTAGTGAGTTAAGAACCTTGTTTAATTTTTATTAAGACTTATGAGAATACTGTTATTCATTTTTACCGTTTCGGTCACATTCACTTCCTTTTCACAAAAGCTTAAGACAGAAAATGTGATACTGATCACCCTGGATGGATTGAGGTGGCAGGAGGTATTTGGAGGAGCCGACTCATTACTTGTTGACGATTCCGGATATGTGGAAGATCCCGATGATCTTACCAGGCAATACTGGAACACAGATCCTGTAGTACGTAGAGAAACACTCATGCCATTCTTTTGGAATACTTTGGTCAAAGAAGGGCAGCTCTATGGCAACAGAAACCTGGGAAATAAGGTGAACTGTAGCAACACCATGAAGTTTTCGTATCCCGGGTATAATGAGATCCTTTCTGGTTTTGCTGATGATGAAAGAATCAACAGCAACAGCAAGACTCCTAACCCCAATGTTACGGTTTTAGAATACCTCAATAAGCAAAAAGCATTTAAAGGTAAAGTCTATGCTTTTGGTTCATGGGATGTTTTTCCATACATCGTAAATGAGGAAAGAAGTGGTATTCCCGTAAATGCGGGTTTCGAAAAAGAGGAGAGAGGTGATCTAACTCAAAAAGAAATGATCCTGAATGATTTGCAGGATGAGATCAGAAGCCCCTGGGGCGGAGTGAGACTGGATGTGTTTACCCATCATTATGCGTTGGAGTGCCTGATGAATAAAAAGCCCAAAGTACTATACATCGCCTATGGAGAGACAGATGATTATGCCCACGGTGGTAAATATGATCAATACTTATGGTCGGCTACACAAACAGATGATTATATCAGAGAAATATGGGAATATGTTCAATCTGATGAAAATTATAAAAACAAGACTTCCATCATTATTACTACAGACCATGGCAGGGGAACCAACCCTAAAGATACCTGGAGAAGTCATGGTGGCAGTGTGCCTATCTCAGACCAGATCTGGATTGGAATAATCGGGCCGGATACACCTGCAACCGGAATGATGACCGGAGACAAACAATATTATCAAAATCAGGTTGCCAGGACTGTAGCTCATCTCCTGGGTGTAAAATATGATCAACCCAAAGCGGGAGCGGTCATCAAAGAAGCCATGAAATAGTCTTAAATAAAAAAGCCAGGACCTGGGTCCTGGCTTTTAGTTTTGATTGGCTGGCAGATCACCACATCATGTCATAATAATCCTCTTTCACAGTGAACTGAACAGGTAAAACCACCCACTCAGCTACCGGTATTCCAGCCACTTTAGCAGGCACCCAATCACCCGAGGTTGACTGGATGGCTTTCTCGGTTTGCTTTTTCATCATCTCTACCTGGATGTTGTCTTTATCTTCGAAATTGCTGGTAAAGATTACATCCCCAATTTCTCCTTCATCATTTACCACGAATTTGGCAAATAGTATTCCTTCCAGGTTTTCAGGCGCTCCATTCATTTCTGGATATTCTATTTTGGAGCGAAGGTCTTTATTAAACTCCTCTAAACCGTCTTTGGGTCTGGGCTCCGTCTCAGTCACATAAAATACTCCTGTTCTATTGGAACGATTGAGGATTTCGTTTTCCAACTCTGCGATATCCAATAAATACACCTCGAGTCGTTTCTTTGCTTTTTCATCACTTATACCTTGAATGGTTACGGCATCTATGTGGTCTCCACTATGGATATACTCGTAGGAGATGTGTGGATATTTTTCAAAGATGGTATAAGTCTTTATATAAAGATTTTCGATTTCATCTTGAATTTCTTCCATCTCCGAGTAATCTGTGGATTGACTCATTGCCGGTTGTGATAGGAAAAAACAGAATAATGTGAATGCTAAAGTGTTTGCTATAAATTGTTTAGTCTTCATAATATTCATAAGTTTAATTAACAATTTTAACAGTTATAGATAATGATATATAACTTGCTTATTATTAATAAGTTAACTTCTACTGTTATCAACAGGAGTACCCATTGAATTGTTATTTTTAATCGAGATTTTTTTGTTCAGCAGTAAACACCCATATCCTACAATGAAGAACTATGCTATATCCTTACTACTAGTGTTATTTATTTTTGCCTGTGGGTCTTCAAAGCAATTTGGCGGATACCAGAAGGATGCTTCAAACGATACAAGTGATGAGTCCATTCTTTCTGAGACTTCAATTGTGCCATCATCCACTCTGGAGATCAAGATGTGCTCCTTCAATATCAAGTTTGTTGGACTGTACAAAAAAAAGGATCATGCTGCTTTGGCTGATGTACTGAAGGGATATGACCTGGTATTGATCCAGGAGCTTGTAAGCCCGCCGACCGATGGTCATTATCCTGACGGCATGCCCTATGAGGCTGATCCGGAAGCAAAAGAGTTTGTAGACGCCATGGCTGGTCATGGATTTGAATACAGGCTTTCGGAGGAGGATACCGGTACCAATGGAGACATTCACAGCAATTCGTCTTCTACGGAGTGGTTTGTCGTGTTTTATAAGCCTGATAAATTGATTGTTGATGATGAACTAATCACTGGTTTTCTGGCTGAGGACAGAAGTGATCATCCCTCATTTGAACGAGTTCCTTATGCTTTCTCCTTTCAAACCATAGATGGTGGAGTGGATTTCACGCTTATTTCGGTTCATCTGAAGCCGGGGTCGGGGACAGCTGACAAAGCGCGTAGAAAAGAGGAATTGGAAGCTATTGCTCAATGGATCGATATAAACGATAGCATAGAAAAGGATTTCATCATTGTTGGTGACATGAATATAAATAACCAGACTGAGTTGCAGTCTTTGTTACCACCAGGCTACAACTCATTGAACAAAGACTGTCTGCCAACTAATTTATCATCCAGTGGCAAACCCTATGATCATGTGTTGTATCATGTAAGTCATACGGGAGCTGAGTTGACAGGCAGTTTTGAGGTAGTTGATCTGAAGGAGGTAATGAGACCCTATTGGAAGGAAACAACACCTTATCCGGAAAATGATCTCAATTTGTTTTATCAGTATTACTCAGATCATAAGCCAGTGGTATTCACGCTGGTTTCAGACGGGTCGGATGATGATTAGTCACCCTGTTTGTTAAATCTGTATGATAAACCTGCAAAAAAGGTAGATACCAGCATCGGTTGTTCCGCAAAGAGGGCATCAATTTTGATTTTGAGAGGAATTCCAAATCCTCCATTCAAACCTATTCGGTATCCGCCACCTCCGGCAATAGCTAATCCGGAGATGCTTTCACCCGAGTAGCCGCCTATTCCAAATTCAGAGAACCAACCTTTTTCATCACCGGTTTGCCCGACGATCATAATCTGTGTTGATCCTGGCCAATATTGCCGGTAGATTGGAGTAGCAAACCCGGCGTCTCTACGGGTTTCATACCAAAATAAGGTTTGATACCCTAATTGAATCCCGGCAGCCACAGGACCTGCACGCAAAAAGAATATTTGAACATGTCCTCCGTAGTTGGCTTGATCCCAATTCCATAATGTACTTCCAACCCATTCTTCCAGGTCGAGGGCGGTATAGCCATACCCGTAGTAAGCTTCGGCATAATCAAACCTAAAAACCTGCGAATAAGTAGGGATAGAAAAAGCAATCAGTATGGTGAGGATACATGCTTTCATAAGAAGGCTTTATATCTACTATTAATTTAGTGAAAAACAGGCTAAATCGGATAGATAAATGTTGTATTTCGTCTTATTAGAGAAGAATCAGCATATCTGATGAGCTTAAAATGTCTCACATCTAACTTTTTAGAGTAAAAACACGCTTTACGGAAACCCTCAAAGGTTGATTACGGTTAATCTGGGCATGCAAACATTTCACGACAGTAGATTGGGAGCCTATTTTGTGATGAGTACGGATCACATCAATGATTTCCAGTTTATCAATAAGCTGCCTGGTTTGATGTCGATTTTATGGAATCAATCACAGGGAATGATTGATATATCATTAGATGACATTCGTATCAGCCTGCAACCCAATCAGGTGATCACTGCCACACATCTGCAAAACCTGGAGATACTTACAAAGGATCAACCATTAACCTCTTTCACATTCAATAGAGAATTTTATTGCGTCGTAGATCATGATAATGAGGTCTCTTGTAATGGTATTCTGTTTTACGGGTATCATGAGATTCCGCTTGTCAACATCCCAATTATGGAAGACCCGAAATTTAAAGCGTTATTTCAGGTTTTTGATGACGAGTTTCAAAACAGAGATGACATACAGGGTGAGATGCTTCAGATCCTCCTGAAGCGGTTGATCATAAAAATCACCAGGCTTGCCAAGAAGCAATTGTTTGGAGCAAAGTCAAATGATTCGGAGATTGAGCTTATTAGGCAGTTCAATATCCTGGTGGATAAGCATTTCAAAACTCACAAAAAGGTGTCTGACTATGCTGACATGCTTTTCAAGTCACCCAAGACACTGGCCAATACCTTTTCCAGGCTTCATGATGCCACACCTCTTCAGATCATCCACGACAGGATTGTTCTTGAAGCCAAACGAAAACTGATCCATACTGATTATTCGGTCAAAGAGATTGCCTTTCAGCTGGGATATGATGATGTAGGCTCCTTCCACAAACTGTTTAAAAAGGTAACGAAAAGATCCCCTCAGTCATTCAAAAATCAGGATGAAAGCGAAATAGGGAAAAATGACCAATCAAACGGGAAGAATAGCCTCTTACCCATCATAGGCTCAGGCGTTAATTGATCTGTAAACTTTTTTAAATCATTAAACTTTTAACATCCATGATCAATTTCAATGTCCCTACAAAAGAGGAAGTAAGCCAAAAGAATCAGGCGATTTTTGATACCCTCAAAAGCAAAATAGGCTTTGTGCCCAATTTATATGCAACGATTGCCTACAATGATACAGCCCTTGAGGATTACTTAAACCTTCAGAATAGAAAATCAACCCTCAGCACCAAAGAAAAAGAGGTTATTAACCTGGTGGTCAGTCAGGTAAATGACTGTAGATATTGTCAGTCAGCGCATACAGCCATAGGTAAAATGAATGGCTTCACAGATGAGCAGATCCTGGAGATCCGCGAAGGATCAGCTTCGTTTGACAGCAAACTTGATGCCCTGGCCAGGTTTGTGAAAAACATTACTATTTCCAGAACTCATCCAAGCTCTGAAGTAGTAGAAGATTTATTTGAAGCGGGCTATACCAAAGCAAATCTTGTAGATATCATCTTTGTAATTGGAGATAAGTTCATTTCTAACCTGATCAATGGAGTGACAAATACACCCATCGATTTCCCCGAAGCGCCTGTCTTAGAGCCAGTTAATGGATAATGGGTCGTTTGTAAACTTTAAAAAAAAGCCACCGTGAGTGGCTTTTTTTGTGTTAAATCAATTTCAAAAAAAAATATCGTTCTGGCTCAAGGACAATAGGTTGAAATCTGAATGATACATATTGGTTTGAGATAGGTGGTAAAATTTGTTTAGCCATTGCATTTCAATTTAAATCTCTATTTTATTTATCCAGAGAGCGTACATGTCTATATTTAATTATTAGTACGAACTAGCTGGTTAAAATATGAATCGTTCCATCAATTTTGGAATCATCGTATTCATTACGGTCTTATTGCTTACACAGTATCTCGCTTTTCAACAATTTAGGATAAGCAAGGCTGAAGAGTCTCAAAGCCTTGCAGATGAGTTGAACGCAGTAAGTGAGCGGTTGAAAGAGACATTAAGCTACAGCCTTTCAGCCACAAACACTTTGGCTTTTATTGTAGAACAGTATGGTGTGCCCCAGAATTTCGATGATCTGGCCAGGAAAATCATATCTTCATACGATCATATAGATGCGCTTGAGCTAACCCAAAAAGGGATCATCACACATGTATATCCTTTGGAAGGAAATGAAAAAGCTGTTGGTTTGGATATTTTGAATCACGCTCCAGCAAGTGCGGAGGCTAAAAAAGCTATTGAAAGAGGTAATTTATTTTTTGCGGGACCTTTAGAACTTGTTCAGGGAGGACTAGCTGTGGTTGGAAGGCTGCCAATTTATATCGAAAATGAGTTTTTTGGGTTTTCAGTCACGGTTATCAGGCTTCAGACCCTGGTTAAAGCTCTCGGAGTAATTTCAGCTGATAAGGAGTTCAATTATCAATTATCCAAGATTAATCCAATAACAGAGAAGGAGGAGTTTTTTCTTTCAGATGTGATTGATAAAGGGAATGAAAGTGTGATGTCAGTAGAAATAGCAGATGGTGAGTGGATTCTTTATGTTAGTCCCAGGTTTCCTCACCTTGTGTATCAACAAGCATTTGGGTTTTCATTTTTAGGTCTGATTTTGTCAGTTATTTCAGGATTATTTTTTTATCAGTGGTCGAGGCAACCGGAGAGGTTGAATAAACTGGTCGAACAAAAAACCAGTGAACTTCAGCATGAAAAAAACTTGTCTGACTCAATTATCAATAGCCTGCCAGGAGTCTTTTATTTATTTGATCGGAATGGGAAGTTTCTACGGTGGAATAAATATTTGGAAACCATCTCGGGGTTTTCCGAGGAAGAGTTGAAAGAAAAACGACCCGATGACTTTAGGGGGCTTGACACCAACCAGGTATTGAATACCATTAAAACCATTTTTGAAAAAGGTGAGGATGAAATGGAAACCAACCTGATCATGCGAAATGGAAAGAGAATCCCTTATTATTTATATGGTAGAAAGATCAAGCTCGATCAAAGAGAGTATTTGATAGGGATGGGTATTGACATTTCAGAACGAAAACGGGCTCAGGAAAAAGCCCTTGCGGCATCAAGAGAAAAGGAAGTGACTTTAAACAGGATCAGTGACGGTGTGATCTCATTAGACAAGGACTGGAAATATTTATTTGTAAATGATGCCGCATTGAACTTTTTCAGGGATAAGAGAGCAGAGATTCTAGGGAAGCATATCCTTGAAATAGAACCCCAGGTCGGGGAAACAAGCTTTTGGAGAAATTCACAGAAAGCATTTGAGAATGGAACCAATAAAGAATTCAGTATCTATTATGAGCCACTGGATAAATGGTTTTCCGTAAAAATATATCCGTCTGAAGACGGAATTACTGTATTTTTTAAGGATATCACCAGCGAGAAGAAGATAGAGCAGGAAACCATGAAGCTTATAGGAAGGGAGCTACACGATAATGTGGTTCAAGTACTTACTGGTGCCGGATTGTTCTTAAATATTGGTTTAAAAAAACTGGGAGATACAAATAATGATCTTGATAAAGTAGGTGAACTGATCAAGAAAAGCATTGAGGAAATCAGAATGCTGTCGCATGATTTGATCTCACCATTTATGCAAGGGGAAACACTGGAAAAATCAGTGAGGGAGGTATTTACTCATGCCAGTAGAACTGCTGGCTTCAAAGTGCAATTTGATTTTAGTGATTTCAGAGAAGAATTTTTGTCTGATAAACTCAAGACCAGCACTTTCAGAATAATACAGGAACAATGCAATAATATTCTCAAATATGCAGAACCGAAAAAGGTGTTCATCAAATTAGCCATGGATGAAGATCAATTCTACTTCGTGATCAGTGATGACGGTGTAGGGTTTGATCCCGCCATAAATACCGGCGGTATTGGGTTTATCAATATTCGTTCAAGGATTGCGTTATTTAGTGGTGAGTTCAGCATCGATTCATCTCCGGGCAAAGGGTGCGAAATACGAGTTTCATTTCCTTTGCCAGAAAAATTGGTGGTAAGGAACTGATAAAAACTTTCTAACTGATCTATACCATATATCGGTTCAATACTTCAAAAATATCTTTGAGGAGATCAGAAATTAGATCACAATGAAGTTAGATTTGCCGCGGAAAGAAAACTTATTTAATCCATAAATTTAAGACGTATGAATTACACAATTAGGATAGTTGCTATTGTATTCTTTATCAGTATGTTGGGGATTTCATCAACCAATGCTCAAGGCTCTCTTGGAAAAGGAAATGAGCAATTCAATGGAGGTGTGGGATTTTCAACATGGGGTGTACCTATTTATTTGGGTATGGATTTTGGTGTGCATCAGGATGTTACCATCGGACCTGTAGTCTCCTATAGGAATTATTCAGAAAGGTTTAATTCTGTGAAGTATTCACACTCCATTTTCACACTAGGCTTTAATGGTAACTACCATTTCAATACCCTGATTGACCTTGATCCTGAATGGGACTTATATGCTGGTCTTACCCTGGGGTATTATATTTGGTCTTCCCCAAATGATTATGGTGGAGCACAGGCATCTTCCCTTGGATTGCAAGGCCAGATTGGTGGACGTTATTTCTTCTCAGACAAGTTTGGAGTTAATATAGAGTTTGGTGGTGGATTAGCTTCCGGAGGAAGATTCGGAGTGACTGTAAAGCTTTAAATAAAAGAAAGATGTGTTATTCAGATTCTTCTGAATAACACATCATGTTTAATTGGTACATCCCAATTAAATCTGCCTATAGCTCGCTGTGGTTGTCTTAATGTCTTTTTTGCCAAATTTAATCTTGCTTAGTATTCTACCCTTCCTTTCAAGTCATTAACAGTACCATCAGGACGACCAAAAGGCTCAGAGAGAAGTATCTAAACAAATTAAACTTGATTGAACGATCCATGTGGATTCATTTTTATTAAATGTAAATCTAAAATAGATGCATGCCGTATTCAATCGAGTCAAACACGTAAATATTAATGGGTGTTTTATAGGTAGAATACCTATAAAATTTTTCTAAGCGCTGGACTATCCTTCTACATTGATAGTGTCTCCCGGGGATAGGGGAGTTTCAATCAGTTCAATATTACTGTCAATTATTTTTCCGAGGGTTCAGCCAGATTCACATTGATCACCGGCTTCTTACCCCGCTGAAATGGATAGTGTTCCTTATAAAATAATGTGTTACGAATAGAAGTGCCCGCCTCATCAATGATGACATGGTAGATCTTTAGAGGGAAGACTGTGGTATAGAATCCGGAAAAAAAACCTCTTCATCGTTAGCGGGTGAGACTTTAAAGGATCACTTGAGTATCCCACCTGCAATTCGATGTAGCTGGAATCAGTCATTCCATCATCATTCACTTCCACACCAAATACCATGCGCTCAGGCTTGATGCTAATTTCTTTCAGTGTTTCATCAGTAACAATGCTTTTCGTCTCATAATAGCTATTCGCCAAAAGTGGCCATGAGAACAGCAACTCAGTACTATCCGCATCTGCATAGATGTATCCATTTTTGAATCCAAGAACACCACCATTTGAAACAATTAGCCAGGGATCTGTATTATTCATCGAATCACACAGTACAGCTGGCTCTGGGTAATTGACCTCCCATGACAGATGAAGGCGATCGTAGGTAATGCCTTCATAATCATAAGTATCCAATCCAATCCCATAAGCGTTTGACTTACTCAATGCGAGCGTCTGAATGGTGTATTCTTTGTTAGAATAAAGACTTAAAGCCAGGTCTTGAGGCAAATAACGAAATCCACCACATGCATAGAGTAAGGTACGCATATGAGGGTTGTGAACTATGGAATCTTTGGAGGCCTCAAAAACCCCAATGAAAAAGTATGTAATGTCTTCGGGTGAAGTATGAGATCTACTATTATCAAGGTCGGTTTCACTAATAAGGACATCCTGGTTAATTCTGACAGGATACGTCTTCAATACTGATTCTGACTTGCCTTCGCTCCCCTGATCATCAGGTGCAGGTGATTCGTCCTGTTGGCACGCAAATAGACCACCCAATATTAAAAGGATAAGTAGTTGTATGTTTTTCATTGTATTTAGATAGTGAATGCGTTGTGAGTTAATAAATGAATGTCAAATTAACCAGTATGTTTAATATTGTTCAGATTTGATAATTTGTGCACACAAAGACTGAAGCATTGGATTTACGCATATGTTTTTTATTACTATTGTGATATAATTTATCCATTCAAGTATTCTTCCTGTCCTCAATGAATTTTTTTAGATACAAAGCAGCTGCACAATCATGCGTCATTTTAGTGGCGATATTTTTCTCTGTAAAGCTCATGTCCCAGCCGGGCACACAGTGGGACAATACACAGGATAAAGTCTGGCCAGATGAATTTAAAGAAGTAGAGATCCGGTCAGGGAGTGATGGCAAAATTCAGCGAGCGTATTTTCATTCAGCGAAGAAGGAAGCCCGACCACTGATCATTAGTCTGCATACATGGAGCGGTGATTACAAACAAAAAGACCCGATTATAAGCCAGATTCTCGAGAATGACTGGAATTATATACACCCTGATTTCAGGGGTCCAAACTGGACGCAGGAAGCCTGTGGTAGCCAACTTGTTGTACCAGATATTGATGATGCAATCGATTATGCATTAAAATATGGAAATGTTGACACTACCAACATCCACGTGGTAGGGGTGAGTGGGGGTGGCTATGCGACACTGCTTACCTACATGCAGTCCCGTCACAACATACGCACTTTTTCTGCATGGTCAGCGATCTCAGATATCAATGCCTGGTATCATGAGACCAGAGCTCGTCAACTAAACTATGCCAGGCATATATCGCTGGCAACAACAGGTGATTCAACTGGCATTGATGTGGAATCTGCAAAGCAGCGTTCGCCTATGTTTATGCAAACACCTGCTGAAAAAAGAGTAAATAGCAAACTATTTATCTACACCGGAGTGCATGATGGGTATACAGGGTCAGTACCCATTACGCATTCTATCAACATCTATAATAAAGTGGTGAGCGAGACGGATCCCTCCAATGCTGTTGACCTTGTACCGGATCAGGTGAGCAACAGGATTACAATGACCAGGAGCTTACCGGGTCTGGATTTTGGTCTACTGGGCGATCGAAAAGTGCATTTTAAGACGAGTTATGACAACAGGGTATTTATCACGCTTTTTGAAGGTGCTCATGAGATGCTTACAGAAGTCGCTTTGGATCACGTTCCGGGAGAGACCATACTGGCGATAGGAGACTCTAATGGCCAGATGACTGGAGGTTGGGTGGATCAGTTGACAAGTATCAGAGTACAGGATGTGATCATCAATGAGTCAATATCGGGTAATACGATAGGTTTTATCAACAATGGCAATCCAATGCTCAATACTGTATTGAATGTTGAAAGTTACCTGAAAAAGCATGACCTGAATAAAGGCAGCCTGGATAGAATTCTTATATTATTGGGGACCAATGATTGTAAGGCGGTATTCAAGGATAGAATGGATGAAGTACCTGATAAGTTTCAGGAGTTACTGGATATTATCCGCAACTATTATAAAGGATATGAAGCACCTGATATCCTGGTGATATCTGCTCCACCCTATGGTTCGAATGAGATTTTACTGGATAAGTATAAAGGAGCAGGAGAGAGGGTACAGAACCTGAATCAGCAGCTACAAAAGGTGGCGAAAAAGAATCAGGTTCGGTACTTAGATGTTCATTCACCACTCAGGCCTGTTATTCGGTATGTATCCAAAGATGGTGTTCACTTAACACCGGCTGGTCATCAGATTATTGCTGAAATGATCAATGAAAAGCTGAATTGATGCTATGAAATTAGTTTAACATCCACGGCATCCATTCCCTTCATCCCTTTTTGTGGGGTAAATGTAACCTTATCGCCTTCCTGTACTGGTTCGATGAGATTACTTTCATGAAAAAAGAACCGGTCTCGTGTTTCAAGTTCTTCGATGAAACCAAACTTTTTATTTGGGTCATAATAGGAGACGGCACCCTGTCGTGTAGGATCCTGATCGTCTTTTTCCTGTTTTGGGATGCTGACTTCGATGTTGGTGGCCTTTATTTCTTTCTTTTTCTTTTCTGGATCCGGAGGAGTATCGGAGATGTTGCCAAACTCATCTACATAAGCAATCATGTCATCAAGGGACTTACCTGAGTCAGCATTGGCCTTCTTTTCTTCTCTTTTCTGAAGCTTATCTTCCTTGCGTTTTTGTTTTTTCTTTTCGTTTTCTCTTTTACTAAATGTACTTCTTGATCTTCCCATATGGTGAATTTAAATTAAAAAATGGTGTAATGAAGCATAGTCAAGACCTTGTCATTGACCATGCTTTTGTTTTTACTTTAGATTACTTCAACATCAACCGCATTTAGCCCTTTGGGACTTGATTCGGTCTCATATCTTACTTTGTCATTTTCTCTGATCCTATCAATAAGGTTGTTTTTGTGTACAAATACATCTTTTGAACCATCAGATGGGGTAATGAAACCAAACCCTTTGGTCTCATTGAAAAACTTTACAGTTCCTTCTTTCATTATTATATCAATTGTTAAAAAATACTTAGTTATTAGCATCCACTAATGTAAATGCTTTTCCGCTCTTACCTGCTCTACCTGTTCTTCCAATTCTATGGATATAGCTGTCCTTAGTTCTAGGTAACTCATAATTGATCACATGGGTTACATCTGGCAGATCCAATCCTCTGGAAGCAACATCTGTTGCAACTAAAACACGGATACCACCCAGGTTGAACTGGTTAAGCGAATTATTTCTTTGATTTTGAGATTTATTTCCATGGATAAGTCCGGATTTTATTCCAAACTGATTGAGTTTCTTACCTAACTTATCTACCTGACGCTTTGTTTCTGCAAAGACTATAACCTTACTGAAATCTTTGTTGGACATAAGTCTTGTTAAAACATCAAACTTGTTTTCACCATTGGGTACGCGAATAATTTCCTGCTCGACCCGATCGGAAGGGGAAGACCCGGAGTTTATTTTCACTTCCAGAGGATTGGTCAGTATTTGATCAATCAAGTGCTGTTGAGTTTTATCAAGCGTAGCAGAGAAGAACATGGTCTGTTTTCTGTTTTTCATCCCATGGATAATCTTTTGGATATCCTTAATAAATCCCATTTCCAACATTCTATCAAACTCATCCAGCACCAGCGTTGAAATGGTATCAAGTCTCAATATACCTTGATTTAGCAAGTCAATCAACCTACCAGGGGTACCAATGATCAGATTATTTTTGGATTTAAGGTTTCGGATATCTTTAGTTATGCTTTGTCCCCCAATAAAACATGATCCTTTTAGGTTTAGTTCTTTTGAGAGGCTGATGAATTCCTGTTCTACCTGTAATGCCAGTTCTCGGGTAGGTAGTACTACCAGGGCCTGTGCATGAGGTTGTAAGGTCATCTTATGTAATATTGGAATCAAAAAGGCAGCTGTTTTTCCCGTGCCTGTTCCCGCAATACCCATTAAATCTCTGCCCTCCAGAAGGTGGTTTATTGATTGTTCCTGGATGGGTGTAGGGTATTGATACCCTTTCATGTTCAAGTTGGCTTTGATAGCCGGATTGATATCGAGGTCTTCGTATTTCCAGCTTGGAGTGCTTTCTTGAGGAGTCTCTCTGGGAGAGGTTTTGATCAAATGATCAGGATTGAAAGAGGATGCCTTCCTGGCATTTTTCTTTTGATTGGAAGGTCCGCTAAATCTGGACCTTCGTGAAATAGTTCTATTCATATTATTTTTAATGTCTTGCAATAATTTGTATCAAATCAATTAGTTGCGGTAGCTGTCCCCAGATGTTTCAGCATTTTCATGTGTGCTGAAATGGCGGACAAAAAGTTCCTTTTAGAATTGTAAGGCAAATCATATTTATCCGTGAGTTTTTTCACGACTTTGCTCAATCCTTTATAATGTACATGTGAAATGTGGGGTAGCAGATGATGCTCAACCTGAAAATTCAACCCACCAACAAACCAGGAAAAGATCCTGCTTTTAGGTGCATAATTACTGGTAGTATCAAGTTGATGAAAAAGCCAATTGTTTTCAATCAGACCATCATTGTTGGGTCTTGGGAATTTAGCACTTGGCATCACATGTGCTGTTTGGAAAACAATACTCAACATGGTGCCGGTCATGAAATGCATACAAATAAAAGCCAGCACTATTACCCACCAGGAAACAGGATTCAGTATTATTGGCAGGATCAGAGCGTAACCGAAGTAAGTAAGCTTCCAGATGGCTGCTTTCAGGATTTCTAGCCTGTAGACGCTTTCTTCCTTAAAGAAGCCCATTTTTTTATATTGTTTGATCCTGGTAAAATCACGGGTTGAAACCCATACCAGGGTTAAAAGTCCATAGAAAAACCATACATAGATATGTTGGAAGCGATGGAACCAGTGTTGTTTTCTGTCTGGAGAAAACCGAAGTATACCCGGTGTGTTTAAGTCGTCGTCCAGCTCATGCACGTTGGTGTAAGTGTGGTGCAATACATTGTGCTGAATTTTCCAGATAGTAGCATTTGCGCCAATTAGGTTAATAGAATAGCCCATGAGCCTGTTGATGCTTTTTTTCCTGGAATATGATCCATGTAAAGCATCATGCATAATACTCATTCCGATCCCGGCCATGCCTATCCCACTTATAAAATAGAGGACAAAAACAGCTAAAGGGGAAGTGGTAATACCTAAATTAAGAATAATGATAGGTATTAAAAACAGGGTGAGCATGACAATAGACTTGATCACGATCGAGCTGCCGCCACTCTTAGGAATATCTTTTTCGTTAAAATATTGATTTACCTTTTTTCTTAATTCGTCAGTAAAGCCACTGTCTGTGCTTGTTGTAAATTTTACATCTTTCATGAAATGGAATGTGAAGTTATGATACCCTTTAGAAAACAGGGTATACGAAGGCTCTTGAGCAAATACAGGTTCTGATAACCAGTCTCGCGTAGTCCCAAATAAATTTGTTGTTTTTCGATAATTTTTAATGGTTCTACTGAAGCATTAAGAACCAATTATCAACACTGGGTGTGACTGAATAAAGAGAAGTTAATCCTACAATTGAATGATGCAAAGCTCGCTTAATTATCCGAGCAATCCTAATAATGCAAAAAAATGGCAATAATATCCTTCTTCGGAAAAAGACTTCGAAGAAGGTATATGTGTTGATTGCTGTCTATAAGACTACTTATTCAGCTTTATCTGATGTTTTAACACCAGCATCAATTTCTTTCTTCACCTCCCTGGCAGCATCCTTAAACTCCCTGATTCCTTTGCCCAGACCTCTTGCAATTTCAGGGATCTTTTTTGCTCCAAAGAAAATAATGATGAAAATTCCTATGACGAGTAACTCGCCACCACTTGGCATTCCAAAAAGCAATAATGTATTCATATAAATTTAGTATATAGTTAATTAAGCTGCCCTCTTTGGGGTTTTTAGATGTTTAGTAATGTTTTTATCAATTAGCTGAGCCCATTTTTTTGCTAAGACCATATGAAACCCCCTCTCAAGTGGGTCGTCTGTCTGTGTATTGAAAAAAGTAAGTAGATCGAATTGGGGCTCATTCCCGAAATCGTTACCTAGCATCAGCTGAATGATTTCACCCGAATCAATGACTTTGCAACTTGAGACACGATTAAGGTCCAGGAGTTTCCAATTCACAGGTAAGGATTGAATATCCACAAAAACCAGCTTCTTATTTATTGGGTCTATTCCGATCGTTTTGTCATTCCACGAATCATAGGCCGTGCATTTGATGGATTTTTCTTTTTCTATGTTCCTTAATATTCTTACTGATTGATGGGTCCTGTGCTGGCCTTTCCAGATCAGATAAGCTATAGGACCAAAAATGGCCAAAATGAAGATGGCCGTGATGATAATAGTACTTAAATCGATAATCATTTCGGGTAGGACGTTAGCTGTAAAAACTGTGGATGAGTATGCAGTGACAATTGAGCTGCCACCAAAAAATATTGAAATTTCCTGGTGGCAGCTCTCAGTCTTTTAGCTTCTTCTGGTTTTGGTTTTTGTTTTATCTATCACTGATTGAAGTTCGGAGTTAATTGAAGTAGCTTTTTGCTTGGCAAGTGTTGCTTTATCCAGACCAGGAATCAGTTGTCCTGAAATCACCAGACTGTCAGTTTCAGCTACCGCATTTTCTACTGTTTTCAATTCTTGTTGGATGGTCAGTAGGATATCAGCAGCTTCTTTTCCTTTGGGTACCTCAAGAATGATTTGCCTGTTGGTATTGATCAACGTCTTTACCTCAGCAATGGTAGTTTGTATCTGATTTGTGAGTTCCAACTTTTTGGCTTCTGTCTGGTTGGCAACTTCATCAGCTTGTTGGCTAATGTAGGAGAGCTGAGCTTTGACAGAGTCATAGTTTGCAAAGAAATCAGCTTTCTCGTCCTGTATCTCAGCCAAAACGGACTCAAGAGAATCTTGTAATGCGATAAAGTTCTCTGAAGCATAGATTTCCGCACCAATCATTTTGGCACTATCAAGAGCTGCCTGAGCTGCGTCGATTTCTTTTTGAGGGACAGATCCGCAACTGCTTAATAATATGGCCGCAATACCCGGTACTGCAAGGCCAACAACGTATTTAATTGTCATTCTATTCAATATGATTTGGAGTCAATTTTTGTTGAATCCAGTATTGTGACGAATAATAGCCAGGAAGTAACCGACTGTTGAAAAATATTTTTAATCTGTTGAAATCCTATAATTACAGATTACGTTAATTCGGTCATATCAAGAATTGAATTGAGTAATATTTCATGGATGTCTACTGATGAGGAGATCATCAGTAAGCTGACAAAAGGTGACCAGAAAAGTCTTTATGATCTTCTTTATAAGAGGTATTATAAAAAGGTCCTGGATAAATGCTTCAGTTTTGTCAGGGACAGGAGGTTAGCAGAGGAGTTGACAGAAGATGTTTTCTCGAAAACATATGAGAAACTAGGGTCATTTAAACACCAGTCCAGATTTTCTTCGTGGTTATATGCCATTACCTACAATCATTGTATTGACTACCTCAGGGAGAAGAAAAAAATCAACTATCCGGAATGGAACAATCAAAATGAGATTCCTGAGATTATCGATGAAACCGAACCGCAACTCTCAGCCATAAACTATGAAAATTTACAGGCTATTCTGGAACTCATTCACCCTGAGGAAAAAGCCCTGCTGATGATGAAATATTTGGATGATCTTTCGATCAAAGAGATCAGTCGAGCCTTACGTATTAGCGAAAATGCAGCGAAGATGAGACTCAAAAGAGCGAGAACACGTGTGTTTTATCTCTATTCAGATAGATTCCTAAAGGAGATTTAATAATTAACCATTTAGAAGATGATTGAAGAAGAATTTGTAAAGAAAATATTGAGTGGATCGAATATTGAAGTCCCCGTACAATGCAATGAACGATTTGAGCACCATTTCAGGGGAGCTCTCAATCCTGAGTGGCAATTGAAGGGCGACATATTTGAAGTATTGTTCCACAAGGAAGGTATAGAATATATCGCTGAACTTGATGCAATGGGTGAGCTCATCAAATACAAGATGAATTTGAACAAGGAGCTATTGCCAACGCTAATTCGGTCTCGCCTGGAAAAGGAAAGAGAGATCATGAATGTAGTGTTGATCAACAAGCGAGATCATATCATGTATGAGATCATTGTTCGTTCCTCGGCCTTATCACGTTTCAGACTAATTGTGGACCAAATGGGAGAGGTGGTTGAAGAAAAGCCCTTGTGAGATACCTTTAAAAAAATAATGCTTCCTAATCAGTGACTTAAAATAAGATCTGCCGTCCAAATTCCAAAACTAAGAATATGGAATCGGCTGATACTATTTACATATTCGTGCTGATTGTAATGACAATTGCCATTATGCTTGGCAGGGATGGATCAGAAAACGATCGGGAGATTTAATGAAGTAGCTACTTGATTTCAATAAAATGAAGTCAAATAGCTACATGATTAAGTAAAAAATTTTAGATGTAGTTAAGCTTCGTCTTTTTGTCCCTGTTTAAATCTGTGTTAGCTAAGGTAATTCTATACTTTTTCATCGATTATTTATTTAAGGTTAGCAAAAGCTTATCCAGTCTTTCTAGTGTAGAGGTCATTCCATCTTTCATCCCCATGTTAATCACCTGATCCAGAGCCTCAAAAGAATCATACTGTACTGTGGTAACTACCAGCGTATTTTCTCCTTTATCCGAAAACTCAACATGCCATTCTGCCTGAGGTAGATCTCTGCTCAAATTACCCTCACTGTCACTAAATGCATCCAGGGTTTTGTAATAATCTATGGCCTTGATTTTGGTGTATTCAGTCCATCCCCAATATTCCTTTCCTTCCGGATCTACCATGGCATAATGCCAGTGACCACCTTCACTAAAGTCCATGGATTTAGTCTTTGTGGTGAAAGGTTCCGGTGCAAACCATTGATTGAGTAATTCACTTTTGGTGTAGCAATCCCAAATCAGTTGCCGATTAGCGGCAAATTCCCGTTTTACGGTGATGGTGTTCATTTTCTTGTCCACCAGGAATTCGAATTGTAATGTGTTCATTTTTCTTTCTTTTGAATTTTAGCTATTAGATTATCTAGTTTATTGAATCGGTTTTCCCAGATCTTCCTAAACTGTTCCAACCATTGATCAATTTCTTTCATTTTATCCACCTTTATCTCATAGTAGATTTCCCTTCCCTGCTGGTTAGAATCGATCAGATCACATTCGTTTAGGATTTGAATATGTTTGGAGATGGTCGGTCTGGCAACGTCAAACTCATTGGCTATGGCTCCAGCCGTCATGGTTTGTGATGCCAGTAATACCAGGATGGCCCTTCTTGTTGGGTCTGCTATCGCCTGAAAAGGATCTCTTCTTAGTTTCAAAGCTTCAAATGTTTATGATAATATGAAGTCATATGACTACAAGTATATAGATATGTAGCTAAATAGCTACATAAATAAAAGAATAATTATTGTGTTTAATGTAAGTGGTTGAAAATCATTAAATTATATTTTAGGGCCTCCTTTGTGGATTGATGGGTAATAGTTCACACATGATCAAACAATGTAAAGCTCTCCAGGTATTCGGGAATGGTCACATTCCAGTTTTTTTCTTCCAGTTTTTGTTTGAGTGTGATCATTCCTTCCTTTTCTCCATGGATGAGAAATGTTCGTTTAGGGGAATCCTTGATGTCTCTGACCCACTCCAGAAGCTGTTCCTGATCGGCATGGGCAGACAGTCCGTCGATGGTTGCTATCCTGGCTTTCACATTCACCTCTTCACCAAAGATCCTTACCTGCTTTTCGCCCTCAACCAGCGCCCTACCTCTACTTCCTATGGCCTGGAACCCTGTAAATAGGACGGTATCTTGTTCATTGGGTAGTCGATGGTAAAGATGATGCAAAATTCTACCTCCGGTGGCCATGCCGCTTGCAGAAAGTATGATGGCATGATTCTTTAGGGTATTGAGCATTCTGGATTGCTCCTGTTTGGTGACATAGTGCACAAAAGATGCATCAAAAATGTGGTGACCAAAATCGTCCTTGCTTTGCAGACGATGATAGGCTTCCAGTCTTTTGTATAGCGAGGTTACGCTAATGGCCATGGGGCTGTCTACATAAACAGGTCTTGATTTCATATTTTGAAAGATCTTCCACAGGTAATACAGGATTAATTGTGTGCGTCCGAGCGAAAATGCCGGGATGATCAGACAGCCTCCACGCTCATCACAATCATTGATAAGTTGGATCAGTTCATCTTCAATATTTTGGTAATGATGGATGCGATTACCATAAGTGGATTCCATAAACAGGATGTCCGCTTTCTTCGGCTTCTGCGGGGATAGATGGAGTGGGTTGTCATCCATCCCAAGGTCGCCGGAAAACACCAGCAGCTTATCCCCCTGAGAAGTTTTGACTGTAATTTCGGCAGATGCGGCTCCGATTATATGACCGGCATGAAAGAAACGAATTTTCACGAAGTCATTCAATATTATTTCGGTATCCATGAGATGTGTTTCTACATTTGGAAATACCCTTTCGGCATCTTTCACAGTGTAGAGCGGTTTAGCAGGATCGTGTTTTGAATAGCCTTTTTTGTTTGCAAATGCAGCTTCTTCTTCCTGCAGCTTGGCACTATCGGTGAGAAGTATCTCCAGTAGTGCACCAGTAGGTTCTGTACAGTGAATTTTCCCTTTATAACCATTTTTATATAGCATCGGCAGATAGCCGGAATGATCAATGTGTGCATGTGTGAGCACCACCGTATCAATGGTTTCAGGATTGACGGGAAGATCATCCCAGTTTCTTAGCCGTAGCTCTTTGAGTCCCTGAAAAAGTCCACAATCAATGAGTATTTTGAAATCGTCTATTTCCAGCAAAAACTTTGAGCCTGTCACAGAGCCTGCTGCACCCAGAAATTTTACCCTTATATCCATTGGGAGGAAGTTAAACATTTTGTATAAAGTTATACAAGTAACCAGGATGATCAATGTCGCAGCAGTTTCTGACTATTATCATTCTGGAATCAGTCGAATGAGTTGATGACAATCAGTTGTGGGGTTGTCGGAAATCATTGTAAATCCTATCAATGTAACGGAAATTAAGCCATTGCTTTTCACACAGTTTAAACTATTAAAGCGATGAGTTTGATCAAAAGAACAATGCCAAACTGGTCTGCACTGACAGACTTTTTTGACGATGATTGGACCAGGGATTGGTTCATGAAGGGTAATGGTACACCAGCGGTGAATGTGGTAGATAATGAAACCAGCTACGAAATTGAGTTGGCTGCTCCGGGCTACAAGAAAAAAGACTTCAAGATACAAATGGATAATGGTATCCTAACTGTAGCCGGGGAAACTGAGATCAAAAAAGAGGAGAAGAAAAAAAATTACACCAGACATGAATTTCACTCTTCTTCTTTCAGCAGATCCTTCACACTTCCGGGTGATGTAAAAAGGGATGATGTAGACGCCAGGTATGAGGATGGGGTGCTGCACCTGACCCTGAAAAAAGAGAAGAGCAAAACTCCGGAAAAAAAGCAAATCACAATTAAATAACTGTTTTAGGAAGGGGATTCAATTCCCCTTCCTGATTTTTTAAAACGGGAAGTAAAAATTATAAAAATGAAAAAATTCACATTGGAAGATGCAAAACGCATTGGTGGTATTCTTGGTATAGACTGGACTGAGGTCAGTGCAGAGGAATTTAAGATGGGGTTAAATGTTGAATTGGAACATGGCTCCAGGTATCCTGAAACAAACGTCACCAGGGATGATGAAATGATTACAGGAAAGATTGCCTGGGCTCATTTAAAGGAATTCGCTGACTACTATACGAGACTCAATCATATGGAAAAAGAAGCAGAGGCCTTTTGGCGCGGAGCCTTAATGCCCAATAAACTGCACAAATAAAATAAGTCTTAGGTTATTTTGGATAGCGGGTAGCTGGTTAGAAGATGCCTCAAAGGGTTCAGTGTGCGATTGAGATTTTTATTTGACTAGAAAAACTGATTCAGGTTTTGAAAGATTCTTACTTTCCATTAGTCATCCATATCCTTACTTTAGCCATTTCAATCGTTAATGGCTTGCATGGGAACCTTACTGAAGATTAAGAACGCTTCACTACAACGCTATTCCAAGACTTTACTTGACCAAATCAACTGGACGATCCATCAGGGAGAACATTGGGCATTGATTGGACCGGCTGGTTCAGGAAAAACTTCACTGCTTCGAGCCATTCGTACTCAGGCATTTATCAGTCGAGGAGAGATCATCTACCCAATATTGGATGGTATGTTGCCAGCATATCAGGAGGAAAACCCATTTTTTACCTATAAAGATCTGATTTCATTGGTGGGAGCAAAGTACGAGTTTCGCGATCTATCCAGCTCATCCTCCAATCTATACTATCAACAGCGATATAATTCTCTGGATTCCGAGACTGTAGAAACGGTCGAAGCACACATTCAAAAACTCAGGTCGGTGGAGCGCCCGGGGTACTGGACTTTTGATCGGGTAGTCTCACGCTTAGGTTTAATGCATCTAAAGGACAAGGCGCTGATCAAGCTTTCTAATGGTGAGGCTAAGCGATTGTTGCTTGCCTCAGAGCTTGTCAAAAATCCGGTGTTGCTATTGATGGATAACCCATTGTCCGGACTAGATCCTGACACCCGGAAGGAAATGAATAAGATATTAACTGAAGTTGGTGAATCAGGGATATCCATTGTGATGGTCACCAGTTCACATGAAATTCCTGATATGGTCACTCATGTGGCACATATAAGGGATCACAGCATTCAGACGGGGACAAAAAATGAAATGTCATTGATTGTTTCTACCATCAGATCACCAAAGTTTGATAAGGAACAGATTGAAAAGTTGCTTGTCAGAACTCATTCATCCTACAAGATGATGGTGAAGATGAGCGAGGCATCCGTGAAATACGGTGAAAGAATGATATTGGATCACATTAACTGGGAGATTAAACAAAAAGAGCGGTGGTTACTAAAAGGCCACAATGGAGCGGGAAAATCTACCTTGCTGAGTCTGATCACAGGGGATAATCCTCAGTCGTATTCAAATGAGATTGTGTTATTTGACCGCAAACGAGGGAGTGGAGAGAGTATCTGGGATATCAAAAAGAAGATCGGATTGGTATCTGCCGAGCTTTACCAGTATTTCCCTTCAAACAGTACCTGTCTCAAGGTGGTTGAATCAGGATTCTATGATACCATGGGTTTATTCAGACCCTCAGATCCGGCTAAAGCTCAAAAGGCCATCGAATGGTTGACTGTATTGCAGGTTTCGGAGCCACCAAAGACATTGTTTAAGAATTTATCTGAGAGTACGCAGCGTTTAGTCCTACTGGCAAGAGCCCTTGTAAAAGGACCACCATTGTTGATATTGGATGAACCCTGTCAGGGATTGGATATTGATCAGCAGCGATTCTTCAAACTGCTTGTAGAGACCATCTGCAAGCATTCGGATATTACCATGATCTATGTGAGTCATTTTCAGGAAGAGATCCCGGATAGTCTGACTTATGTGCTGGCATTGGAGGGAGGTAAGGTTGTTGAAAAAGGATCGCTGAGATAAACACTGTTGAAATAGCTTTTTTCTTCACCAAAACACATTGTCAAATCAAGAGAATTTGTAATTTGGCCTCACATTTTCTTTCTTAAATCCAGTTGTTTCAGCAAAAGTCCATAGCAGTTCTTCCATTCGAAAGTATAAGTTCCGACCCGGAAAATGAATACTTTTCAGACGGAATGACCGAAGAGATTATTAATGCATTAAGTAAGATTGATGGACTCAGGGTGACCGCCCGGACATCTTCTTTTGTTTTTAAAAGCAGAAGGGCAGATGTAAGGATCATCGGGAATGAGTTGGGGGTTTCTACAGTACTGGAAGGGAGTATCAGAAAGTCCGGCGAGCGCATTCGCATCACTACCCAACTGATCAGGACGGACAATGGGTTTCAACTCTGGTCCGAAGTGTTTGACCGTCAAATGAATGACATCTTTGAGCTGCAGGATGAGATCAGCGTGTTGATAGCTGAAAAGATCAGGGAAAACTTTGGTCATATCAGCATTTCGGATCACCTGATAGAGGCACCAACGAAGAATATAGAAGCTTATAATCTATATTTAAAGGCCAGGTATTATCATCTGAAATGGGACGGAGATCGGATCGAGCGAGCCATTGAAATCTATCAGCAATGCATTGATATGGACCCGGACTTTTCCACTCCATATTTTGGTATAGGATTTTGCTACACCATGTTAGGGTCCTGGGGTCTGGACAGAAGTCTTCTCAAGAAGGCAGAGGAGTATTTAGAAAAGGGCTTGTCTCTTGATCGGGATTCTGCTTATGGGTATTTTTCTATGGGAGCTCTTAAGTTTTGGGGTGATTGGGATTTTAAGGCAGGATATGAAAATTACTCCAAAGCAGTCTCAATCAATCCGAACTTTACCGAGGCAGAGGAGGCACTTTCGGAACTATACCTGGCAATTGGTGATTTTGATCTTTCCATGAAGCATATAGAAAATGCGCTTCGGATCAATCCCCTGTCTGCCAATCATATTTATACTAAAGGAAACATTCTCTTTTATCAGGGCAAGTTCAAAGAGTCACTGAAGTACTCCCTGGAATCAATAGGAATCGATCCTACCTTTTTACATGCTATCAAAGAAGCCTTGTTGAGTTACCTGTTTCTGGATGAAAAAGAAAAGTATATTGAATTACTGGAGAAGTACAAAGATCATCCGTTTTATGATGTATTTGCCGAACTCCATCGCATAAAATATGAAACACCGGATCAGGATGAATTTTCACGGGTCATCGAAACGATTGATAGTCGCATTGACGGTCTGATCCTTTGGCCATGGAAGTTTTATTTCTATTCGGTTTCGGGTAAGTCAGCAGAGGCTGTAAAGGCAGTGCAGGAAGAGGTGGCACGCAAATCGGGCCAGTATATTTTTTTCAAACACTTTCCGTTCAAATCGCTGAAAAAGTTGCCGGGTTATCAGGACCTGTTAAGGACTGTATTTGATGCTGAAAGAATGCCCGGGAAGGTTGGAGCTAATAGGGAGATCATCGATGAACGCGCTCCACTTACTCCATCGGAAGCTACCGAGTATCTTGGTACACTTAATCAATGTATGGAGGAAAGGAAACCTTTTAAATATCAGGAACTTAGCCTGAGAAGTCTTGCTGGTGAGATTAATCTCCATCCAAACAAATTAAGCTGGTTGCTTAATCAGTCGTTGGGTAAAAATTTTAATGATTATGTGAATGGATACCGGCTGGAAGCTTTCAAAAAGATGGCCCTGGATCCGGAGAATAAACACCTTACCCTCCTGGGTTTGGCTTACGATGCCGGGTTTAAATCCAAGTCCACATTCAATGATTATTTCAGAAAACATGAAGGATTGACGCCCAAAGAGTGGGTCAAACAAAATAAGTAAGTAGCCTTTTTCACACCTTTTTATCCTTTCAAAGTTCCATTTCTAAATAAAAGGTCCGAAATCTCATTTCAGGAGTTCGGAATAAAAAATCAGGACGTTTCAGACTTTCGGTTCCCAAATCTTTGCTCAAGAATTTTAATTCAAAAGGAACCTAATAGTCAAAAACTTAAAACTAGATCAAAAATGAAACGGACTTTATTATCAATCATCTTCTTCTTACAACTTGTAACAATCTATGCACAGAGTTACCCGCAAAGAGAAGGTTTTAGTATTGGAGCTTCAGTCGGTGGTGGCGTACTTCACTTCACCTCAGGATATGAAGGTAATCAGACCTCAGGAGACCTGGCCCTGCCCAATCTGAAGTTGGGCTGGATGGTCAAAGAAAATCTGGGTGTTTATCTGAATATGCCAGGTCAGATTTATAAGGAAAATGGCAAGGATCGCAGCTTTGAGGGACTGATCCCCAGTGTGCAATACTGGCCGGGTAACCGGTTTTGGCTTAGTGGTGGATTTGGAGTCGCTATGGACTTCCCGGCTTTTTATGAAGTAAAAAATATAAATGACGAAACCTGGAATTGGGGTAAAGGAGCCTTAATTGGGATGGGTTTTGAAGTGCTGCAGAGACGGAAATTCACCATAGACATCCAGTCGAGAATGCTGATGAGCAGTTTTAAAATTGATGATGGGAGAAAAGAAGGTGCCAATTTCTCCATGGCTGTTGGATTTAACTTCTATTAAACACTAAAGAATATGAACAAGGAAACAAAGCGCATCCTGTTGGGGATCATCGTGGCTGTCACAGTGATCTGCTACCAACCCTTGAAAGCCGAGGGGCCATCTAAGATTGAAGAAAAGATCATCAAAACGTTCAATAAGGAGGTTGGAGCTGAGACGATCCACAATGCCTTCCTGAGTGTGAGGTCAAAATCGAATGGAATTGGGATTAATGAGACCTATGGTGTAGACGATCCTACAACTCCATTCTATACGGCAAGTTTGGCCAAGACCTTCACGGCTACCCTGGTTGGTATGCTGGTGGATAGCAAAAAGATTGGATTTCATGATAAGATCAGTAAGTACCTCCCTGGTGATTTGATTGCGGAGCTGCACATTTTGGATGGTGTAGATCACACATCAAAACTTACAGTCGCACACCTGCTCAATCACACCTCCGGACTACCCGACTACTTTGAAGATGAACCAACTCAGGGTGCAAATATGATGACCATGCTGTTTACAGAACCAGAACGGGTATGGACTCCGGAGGAATTGATCGAGTATACTAAAGAAAACTTCAAATCTAAATTTGCTCCGGGCACAGCTTTTCACTATACAGATACAGAGTATGTGCTACTCGCCCTGATCATAGAAAAATTGACCGGGCTCTCATACGCACAGGCTTTGAGTGAGTATATCTTTCAGCCATTGGGAATGAAAGCATCCTATATCAATCTGCATTCAAAACCATCTGATGGAATTGCAGTGATGGCTCCTTTGTACGCTGAAGAGGCCGAGATCAGTACTTTAAAAAGCCTCAGTGCCGATTGGGGTGGCGGCGGATTGGTCAGTACGAGTGAAGATCTGTATCGCTTTATGAGTGCACTTGTCGAGGGTGAACTGGTAACTGAAGCCACATGGGAAGAGATGAATCAATATACACCTGAAAGTAAGGGAACCTATTACGGCTACGGCTTGCGGAAGTGGAACCTCAAGGAGCTGTTTCCTATCCTTCCGGATGTTACTTTGATAGGGCATTCAGGTTCAACCGGATCATTCATGTATTATTCACCCGAACTGGATACCTATTTCACAGGAACTTTCAACCAGACTACAATGATCAGGGATCATATCAAATTCCTGGTGAAGCTGATGGTCATGATCAAAAAGAACTCAAAATAATATCAGGACGATGAAAATAATCGTTGCAGGTGCTACCGGGTATTTGGGTAGCCATATTATTAAAGCATTACAGCAATCAGATCATACCTTCCAGGCCATTGCCAGAAATCAAACCAAATTAAATAAACTAGGTGTGGGAGATGACCAGATCATCGAAGCGGAAGTTACTAAACCTGAGACACTAGCAGGTAAGCTTGAAGGTGCAGACCTTATCATCTCGACTGTAGGAATAACCAGGCAAAAAGATGGACTCACCTATATGGATGTGGATTACCAGGCTAACCTCAATTTGCTGCATGAGGCTAAAATAGCAGGTGTAAGAAAGTTTGTTTATGTGTCCGCCATCAATGGCCAGCATATGCGCCATCTCAAGATCATGGCCGCCAAGGAAAAGTTTGTGGATGAGCTGAAATCATCTGGCATGGAATACCTGGTAGTAAGACCAAATGGTTTCTTTTCTGACATGCGTGATTTTCTCTACATGGCGAAAAAGGGAAAGGTCTACCTTTTTGGGGATGGAGAATTTAAGCTCAACCCCATTCACGGAAAAGATCTGGCAGCATTCATCGTTGAAAACCTGGATTCACCGGCAAATGATCTTGAGGTAGGTGGCCCTGATGTGTTGACCCAAAATGAGATTGGAGAGCTAGCGCTCAAAGCATTCTTTATGCCAACAAAGATTGTGCATATCCCGGATTGGGTGCGAAAGATGCTTGTTGGCATACTCAGGACGTTGACTTCATCGAAGTTTTATGGTCCGTTTGAATTCTTCCTCACCATGATGGCTCAGGATAATATAGCTCCTCGAAATGGGGTCTATAGACTGAAAACGTTCTTTGTGGAAGAGGTCGATAAGGTGAGGCGGTAGCTAAGTTTGCTTCATGTTGGTGTTGCCAGCTTTCACCAACATGAAGTATTATCTTTTGATAAATTTTTATTTTACCAGTGATACAAAAAGCCAGATTAATGCATATTTACTGTTGTTATCATTGAGATAGCATGTCTCTTTTTTGTTTACCCAATTGTCACATAAAATGGCTATTAAATCTGTCTTTTCTGTTTTAGCACTCTTTGTAGGTATTGTCCAACTATTTGCCCAGGATCCTGTCATTCGCATTAAACCATACCTGCAGGATGCAGAGCCGGAGGCGATCACGATCATGTGGGAAACAGATAAAAGTGAAGAGAGTATTGTGGAGTGGGGCACCTCACCCAAGCTGGGTAAAAAGACAAAAGGTACTGCTTTCCCTATCAATTATTCAGAAGCGAGGGTCCATGAAGTAAGACTTACCGGGCTGACAAAGCAAACCTTGTATTACTACAGGGTCAGGACCGGGAAAGCAGTATCAGACATCTACCAGTTCAAGACACCGCCCGAGGCCCATGATCACCAGGCCTTTCAACTGGCGGCCATGAGTGACATGCAAATTGACAGCAACAACCCGGAAAAGTTTGCTGAGATCGTGCAGGATGGTATCCTTCACTATCTGGAACATGAATTCGATGGATCAGTACCGGAGAACCTTGCCCTTGTGATGATCCCCGGGGATCTGGTGTCTGAGGGAGGGGAGTACTACCAGTGGAAAGAGCATTTCTTTGATCCTGCTCAGGACCTGTTTTCTGAGGTACCCGTGTATCCTGTCATTGGAAATCATGAGCGTAACTCCACCTACTATTTCAAATACTTTAGTTTACCCAAAAATGGCAGCCCGGAGCACGATGAGCATTGGTGGTACAAGGATTATGGCAATGTGCGTATCATCGGGATGGATACCAATGAGGAGTATCAAAACCGGACACAGCTTAGCTGGCTGGATGATGTTTTGGCAAAAACCAAAGAAAATGAAGAGATCGATTTTGTATTTGCACAGATGCACCATCCACATAAATCTGAGCTGTGGCTTGCTGGAGAGGAAGATTACACCGGACAGATCGTAAAAAAACTGGAGGCCTTCAGTACCGAGACCGGAAAGCCAAGTATCCACTTTTTTGGTCATACCCATGGTTATTCTCGTGGTCAGTCTCGGGATCATAAGCACCTTTGGATCAATGTTGCTTCAGCCGGAGGCAGTATTGACAATTGGGGTGAGTTCGCGCAGCAGAACTATGATGAATTTACGGTGACTCAGGATGAATATGGTTTCGTGATGGTGGAGGTCAATCCCAATAACGGAGATCCTAAGTTGACAGTTAAGCGGTTTAGCCAGGGCAACAAAATTGTGAAGCGAGACAATGAACTAAGGGACAGTATCACTGTATGGAAGCATAATAAAGCACCAGAAGTTCCGAAAACCATTTCGCCGGTAAATAGGACGATAAGTCCTTCGCAGGTAATCCTGAAAGCCAGTGACTTTAGTAGCGATCAGCATCATGCCGAACATGGAGCGAGCCACTGGCAGGTTTCCACTACGGAAGATTTCAGCAAATTAGTTTTAGACAGCTGGAAGCAGTTTGAAGACTGGTATGCCAATCAGAACATGCAGGAAGGTGATGACCTCACGGATGAAAAGATCTTTAGGTTGAATGCTGGCACCACCTATTACTGGAGGGTTCGATACCGTGATAAAAACCTCAACTGGAGTGACTGGTCGGAGATTGCTAAGTTTACTACGGAGTAATAGTCTGTTGTAGGTAAGTGAAAAGATGGGATGCATTTAGTTGTCTCATTGTATGCTTTGTGTCTAAAATCTTAAAGACTATGCCATATTTGTACAAATGTCATTAGCAACTTATCATAACCCAACCTCATGACCCAGGAGAGGAAGGATTATCTTACACTTCATTTCCTCGTAGTGATATGGGGATTCACAGCTATACTAGGGCTGCTCATAGAAATTCCTTCGGTAGAAATTGTCTTTTACCGCACACTCATCGCTGCCATCGGCCTCTTTGTACTACTGAAGATCTTGGGACGCCCGATTACCATACATATCCCAAAACATTTTTGGTATATTTTGGGTACCGGATCATTGATCGCTGCCCATTGGATCCTTTTCTTCCTTTCAGCACGAATTTCGAATGCCTCAGTTTGTCTGGCAGGGATGGCTACCTGCTCTCTTTGGACATCTTTGATTGAGCCTTTGTCGCAAAGGCGAAAAATCGTGGGTTTTGAGGTAGTACTGAGTATCATCGCATTTATTGGGATCTGGGTGATCTTCAATGTAGAGTATGATTACTTTTTGGGTATTCTAACAGCTGTTCTATCAGCCTTTCTTTCTGCGGTGTTTACGGTGATCAATGGCAGGTTTATCAAAACCTATGATCCCTATGTGATCACCTTTTATGAGATGGTGGGCGCTTGTGTGACCGTCGCGCTCTTCTTTCCTGTTTATTCAGCCTTTTTTGTGGATCACCTGGTATTGAATCCATCCCCAATGGACTGGTTATATTTGTCTATTCTTGCCATGGTGTGTACTGTTTATGCCTATTCAGTATCCGTCCAGCTGATGAAACGACTGTCTGCCTTCTCAATCAATTTGGTTGTAAACCTGGAGCCTGTCTACGGGATCATTCTCGCGTTGATCATTTTTGGGGAGAGTGAAGAAATGAGTTTGGGATTTTATCTGGGGACCGTTTTGATCCTCTTCTCAGTGCTTTTGTATCCTGTGCTGAATCGACGTTATAAGAAAAAAGTCCTTTCAACGGATCTGATTAGATAGGTTTCCTTAAGACCTGGTGATAGATTCCATTTTGATAATCGCTATCTTCGTGGCCTGTAATTTCAATCAATTTTATTGTTATGCCCGACCAAATGAAACCCTGCCCGGTTTGTGATTCTCCCTATGGCTACTCCATTAGCCCATCAATGTACCAATGTCCGGAATGTAGCCACGAGTGGAACCCTGAAGAATTAGTTGAAGAAGAAGAGACACTGGAAATAAAAGATGCCAATGGCAATCCTCTACAGGATGGAGATACGGTCATTGTACTGAAAAACCTTCCCGTCAAGGGAGCCTCCGGACCTATAAAAGCTGGAACCAAGGTGAAAAACATCCGCCTGACCGATGGCGATCACAATATCGATTGTAAAATTGATGGTTTTGGTGCCATGGCGCTGAAATCTGAATTTGTGCGGAAGGCATAGCGGATAAGTGCAATTATCCAGGTTTTTGGTTGGTGCATGGCTGTTCGACCCCTTATCATCGGCTATTGACCAAAATCCCCGGAGCTACTGATGAGTATCAGTTTTTATGTGGGCATCTATTGCGAAATTGTCTCGGATTTTAAACTATTGAAACTATGGAACCACATAATTATAACGTCGTAATCAACTGGAACCAGGATCGTAAGGGCGTGATGTGTTCACCGGAATTGAATAAAGACAGTAATAAATGTATTGAAATAGCCACCCCGCCCGAATTCCCCAAAGGGATACCCGGTATCTGGTCCCCCGAGCATTTATTTACTGCTTCCGTGAGCAGCTGCCTGATGACAACCTTTCTGGCGATTGCTGAAAACTTCAAGTTGGAATTTGTTGATTTTAGTTGTTCAGCAAAAGGCACCCTGGAGCAGGTGGATGGCAAGCTACTCATGACTACCATCCTGTTGGAACCAACAGTTGTAGTAAAAGACGATAAGCACAGAGCCCTGGCTGAAAAGGTGCTTCAGAAATCCGAAAAGGTCTGTCTGATCACCAACTCCATAAAAACCGAAGTGATCATGAAGTCGAACATAAGAGTGGCGGAGGTGGTGTGAGAATATTTATCCTGAAATAGAAAAAGCCGACTTATTGTCGGCTTTTTTGTACCCAGGGCCGGAGTCGAACCGGCACGATATTGCTATCATTGGTGTTTGAGACCAACGCGTCTACCAATTCCGCCACCTGGGCATTATCTTATTAGTTGGAAACCGCTTTTTAGCCTGATTCGGGTATGTTCAAACCGGCCAAATAATAGGCTTTGTCCTCCTTCGCCCGACCGATATAAGAACGGCCTCAGGTGAAGGAGGGCAAAAGTAATAGATGCGTCTTATTAAAACAATAAAATATTAAAACAGACATAAATGATTAGACTACCGGCAGTTGATATTCCTCCCTGTAGGCTCTTCCTCTCATTTTATTCGCTTCCTCATCATTGTCAAACGCTTCTTTCTTTGGATCCCACTTTAATGGTCTGTGCAGATCATAAGCAATATTAGCCAGGTGACAAATAGATGCAGAACGATGGCCTATCTCTGCAGGGCAGATCGGGTCTTTCCTTGATTTGATGCAGTTGATCCAGTCCTGATAATGATTTTCATTCCTGTAAAGTGTCACCTTATCGTCATCCATCTTAGATCGGATAAGTCCGGTAGGGAGTGACTCCAGGTATTGCCTACTCACGTCAATGACGCCTGTAGACCCTTCAAAGCGTACACCCCAGCCCCGTCCGAAATCTTCATGGAACATTTCTATGCCATTTTGATAAATGAACTTTAACCCTCTTACGGCGCGTGGATTTTTAGGCGGTATGATGGCTATTGGCCCGGTATCGTCCATGCCGAGCCCCCATTGAGCTATGTCAAACATATGAGCTCCCCAGTCGGAGATGATTCCACCCCCTAACTCTTCGTAATCTCTCCAATCCGGGAAGAAGTTACCATCCAATGTAGGTGCCAGCCGATAGTTGTATCCAAGCTCCGGTGCTGGTCCGAGCCACATGTCCCAATTAAGGTCTTTCGGTGTCGGTTCTGTAGGAAGATCGTAGGGTACAGCAGGATCACCAACATTTACCAGTACTCTTTTGATTTCTCCGATATGGCCACTTCTGACCATTTCACAGGCGTCTCTAAATGCTGGCCAGGAACGTTGCATGCTGCCCGTTTGCAGGACCTTGTTGTATTTCTTGGTGGCATTGACAACTGCGCGTCCTTCAAAAATGTTGTGGGTGAGGGGTTTTTCACAATACACATCTTTACCTGCTTTGATGGAATCTATGATGTTGATGGCATGCCAGTGATCCGGTGTGGCAATAATGACGGCATCAATGTCCTTTCTTTTGAGGAGTTTCTTATAATCTTCATAAGTATCACATCCCTTATATTTTACTGCACCGGCTTCTTCCGCATAATGATCATTTACCTTTTTCTGAAAAGCCTTTACTTTAGATTCGAAAACATCGCTGGCAGCTACCATCTGGACTTCCTTAATTTTCAGGAAATTGGATGCTAAACCTCCGCTTTGTTTCCCTGTCCCGATAAAACCAATATTGATCTTATCACTGGGTGGAGTTACATTGGTACCTCCAAGTACATATCTTGGTACAATGGTAAAAGAAGCCATTGCAAGGGATGATTGCTGGATGAACTTCCGTCTTGAGTTTTTGTTCTTCGAATTCTTCATTTTTTGATCCATGTTGATACGGCCAATTTAAGCATCTATTGTGTTTAAGGCAAATATTTACCCATGTAATAGTCAAATTGACTTTAAGTGTGTATAACTTTTTTCACTATTTTGCGGCCATATATAATTCTATCATCATTTTAATGAAAAGTTTAGCAGGAAAATCAGCAATTGTAACAGGAGCGGGAACAGGTATTGGTTTTGAAGTTTGTAAGCAACTTGTGCTTAATGGATGCCATGTAATTCTCAATGATTTAGATAAGAAAGTGGCTGAGCAAGCTGCAGAAAAGCTTGCTGGAAATCCGGGTAAATGCGTGCCTGTTGCAGGTGATTCTTCTGATTTGCAGGTGATTCAATCTTTTGTGAGTGAGGCAGTGAGTGAGTTTGGAAAACTGGACATTGCCATTGCCAATGCAGGGATCACCTCTTTTGGAGATTTCTTTACTTTTCAACTGGATAGGTTTCAACAGTTACTGGATGTGAATCTCAAGGGAACATTCTTCCTGACCCAACATGCAGCCAACCAAATGAAGAAACAGGGTGGAGGAGGAAGTATCGTGATGACTTCATCGGTAACCGGCCACCAGGCAGTGAAGAACCTGAGTGCCTACGGTATGTCCAAGGCCGCCATTGAAATGTTGGCTAAGGCACTGGTTATTGATCTGTCACCCTTAAAGATCAATGTCAATTGTGTGGCGCCCGGAGCAACCGTCACTGAGCGAACTTTACTTGAAGAGGAGGATTATGCAGGAACATGGGCTAAGCTAATTCCTATGGGGAGAGCCTGTTACCCGATTGACATGGCAAACGCAGTAATGTTTCTGGCCAGTGAAGAAGCCAGACAAATTACCGGACAGACCATCGTGGTAGATGGAGGCTGGACGGCTACCAGTCCTGGCCCACAATAAAGAAAATGAAAAAGATATCAATCATATTTCTTGGTTTTGCTTTGTTAATATTGAGTTGCGAAAACAAGAAACCGGAAGTGGATAACGCAAAACATTCAATAACAAAAAGTCTCTATGGTCATTCGGGAGATAAACCCGTGCATGAATACACGTTGACGAACCCATCCGGTGCGTCAGTATCCATCCTCACTTTTGGAGGGATAGTCAATTCTATCATGGTTCCGGATAGAGCAGGAGACCTGGGAGAAGTTGTGTTGGGATTTGATAGTTTGAGTCAGTATGAACAGCGGTCTTCTTTTGGGTCCATCGTTGGTCGGTTTGCCAATCGCATCGCCAATGCCCGGTTTGAGTTGGATGGGAAAGTCTATAAACTAGAGGCTAACAACGGACCCAATAATTTACATAGCGGACCGAAATCTTTTAAAACCGAAGTCTGGGAAGTCGTGGAGGAGATTCAAAAGGAGGATACGGTAGGGATTCGGTTGAAGTTTGTGTGTCCGCACATGTATGACGGATTTCCCGGAGAGTTGACCAGCTTTGTGACGTATCAGTGGACAAGTGATCAAGCCCTGATCATTGATTATGAGGCTACTACTGATCAAAAGACAGTATTGAATTTCACAAATCACAGTTATTTCAATCTTGCCGATGCCGGAAAACCCATACTGGATCACGAATTGAAACTCATGGCCTCCCATTTTTTGCCGATCAATGAATTTTCTATCCCTACCGGGGAGCAACGGGAGGTTAAAGACACCCCATTTGATTTTATGACTGCAAAAGCTGTAGGAAAAGACATCAATGCTGAATATGATCAGCTCATGCTGACGAAGGGGTATGACCATTGTTGGGTCATTGACGGATGGAATGGAGAGCTCAGGCAAATTGCTGAGTTATATGAACCAACGACCGGTCGGCAGATGACAACCTTCACTACCGAGCCGGGTGTACAGGTATATACAGCCAATGGTTTGAAAGGAACAGGAAGGGGAGGTATGCCTTTTGTAAGTCAGGGGGGTATCTGCCTCGAGACACAGCACTTTCCGGATTCACCGAATCAACCGGAGTTTCCTACTACAGTGTTGGAAGCAGGAAACACCTTTCAATCAAAAACGATTTATCAGTTTTCAGTTAGATAATTATTTAGGCTAGCAGTTCTTCTGAAATCTTCCTTACCATTTTCTTCTTTTTTTCCTGCTGTTGCCAAATCAGCGAGATAAAGGTGATAAGGATGATTGAACTCACAACAATGTTTGCCTGAATGGTTTTTTTGCGATCTTCTGCAGCCATGAGCTCTTTCTCATAGTTTTCTGTGACTGCTCTGATTCTATAAGCATCCCCATCTTCCAGTGCAGCTTGCTGGCGTTCATAATAGGTTTCCATGAAATCATTGAATTTATTCGAATATTCCAGGGCCCTTTTGTTATCATTTATTGCTAGATATGCATCAGAAAGAAATGTGTACAATTTGGCATCTTGCGGATTGATGATCTGATCAATATATTTTTTTTCTGCATCGGTGCCGGCTTCTATGGCTTTATATATAAAACCCTGCTCCAAATACATTTCGCAAAGGTTTTCAAGTGTGACAAACTGATTACGTGCTTGACCAATTTCTAATATTTGTTTGAAATTGAATTCAGCTGCACCATAGTCTTTCATTTTCCACTGGGTAATGCCTAAAGTATTTCGGGCGTAAAATTCTAAGCTGGCACTTAGGCTATCTTCAAGTAAAACCTTGTCCAGATATTCGAGGGATTCCTGATATTTACCATCATCGCTTAGTAGTTGCCCAAGCTTGATCTGAGATCTGATTTTATAATCACTTACTCCATGCTCAACACTTAGTTTGAATGATTCAAGTAAATAATCAATGGCCTTTTGAGTTTCACCCAATTTTTCATGAGCCTGTGCGAAGCTGTAGAGCACAGCTGGTAAGTGCTCTGCAGGAGCGTATTTTTTAGCTTTTTCGAAGTGATCAATGGCTATTTCCGGACTATTATAAGTGTTGTATAGTCCACCAATGTTATAATGCACAGTGTGATACCTATAGTAGAATAGTTCCTCAGTATTATCACCCGGAGATTTAGCTTCAATAGACTCATAGTGCCTAATAGATTCGCGATAATTGATTATTGCTCGTTGAATGTCATTTTGTATTTCATATATATAACCTTGAAAAAAGTGAAACTTCGCTTTTTCCGAATCTGTGAGATTCATGGTCGCAATACTGTCCAACTGTGATTGGGCTTGATCTAAATCCGTAAAGGTCATTTTCTCCAATAGCTGGGTCGGAGAGAACGCACCTATGATGATGCTGATTGTAAGTATAATTGATTCCATAACTGACTTTAAAAATAAAAAAAGCCCCCAAACTATGGAAGGCTTCTTTTATATCAGTTGTAATGGATTACTCCAAAATGTATTTTTTAACTCATAACCAGCTAGGAAATATTAATTAACCACAAGCGCCAGGAGTAGGACAACCGGGTGTTGGGTCATCACCATTATTAGGAGCCTGAAACTCAGGTACATTTTGCTCGATTTCAGTGAGGTTATCATCCACACAAGAGGCTAGTCCTATAGTAACAGCAGCAACAAGAATTACAAATAACTTTTTCATGGTTTATCTTTTAGTTTAGTTATATATGATTTTTTCTCAAAAGTATAGATTCTTCATACTAACAGACATTAATATTTCTCTATCAAATTATTTATCGTGCTGATTATCAGTGTAAAACTCCTGTTTGCTAAAAACGTATTGATTTATGAATCTTATAAAAGTACAATATTTAACAGTAGGTGAAATGAATCTAAAAATCATGAATAATTATATATAAAATATAACGTAAAAATGTATATGTAATATATTGATATATTTCAATATACCCTTTGATTTAGGGGTACAGAGTGATGAGTATCAATCATATAAGGAGAAAGATGGAAAAAGGAAGTTTTAACAGGTGATTAGTTTTTTCCTAATCAGAATTATATTGTTATAAATAACGATATAATGATAGAAAATTCTGTATTTTGTCGTAATTTGAAAAATTGACAATAGAGGCTAAAAAGAGATAAAAATTATTTTTTACTGCCAACAAAAAGGTCTGAAAAACACCTGATTTTCAAGAAAAAACTTCTTATTTCTACCATTTTTTTTCTTAGAGGTATTTTTTTGAATTCTCAGTTACCTTAAAAGAATGCTCTTCTGCACTAACTTTTATGAAGTTTTTGATAGAATTAGAGATGCTCTGAGCCTTTCATATGTTTAAGATAGCGCTATTGAATAGCAAAGGGCTTCTCTTTTTGCCAGGATTATAATAACGTATACGTGTGGGTGATTGTTTATTGATGCTAAAAAATGAATCATCAGGTGTTGTTAGACACCTGATGATATTTGTAAGATTAATGAGGTTTTAATTTGATGTGGGAAAGCCAGGCCTGGACATTATTTCACGGATTTGCGCCGTGTGCCTTTCTGTATGAGCTGCCAGGAGTAATATCACCTGGTAAGCATCACCCTTACCAAAAGGAAAATCGAAATAACATGTGCGAAGCGGATCTGAAGTGCTCTTCACATAGTTAATATGTTCGTTTCTGAGTTTATTGAAATTATTCAGGGCATCCTGTACCGTATTAAATGTTGATTTTGGTTCTAATACATCCAGTGTTTTACTCTTCTGTGACCTGTCGGTAAAGATTTCTATGAGTTGATCATCCTGAAATGCAATCGCACCCTTTTCGGCACTGTGTTTAAGGGCATCCTGAGACCATTGAAATATGAGTTTCTCAGATAAGGCGAGATGTTCTACACACTCGGCAATGGACCATGTACTTTCATTTACTTTGAATTCCATTTGGTCTTTATTCAAGTTAGTTACCGTATTAATCAGTGTTTGCTTTGTATCCTGCAAATAATTAATAGCTACCTCACGATCTTTTTTTGAAAGTTCCGCAAGTGCTGAAAACACTATCGCAGAAAGACCAATTAAGGTCAATATGATTATATTTTTCTTTTTCATGGTTTTGTATTTAAATGCAACTAAAAGGTTGCTTAAATGGATAAAAAAATGTGCTATTTATCAGCTTTTTGCTGCAGATGGCCAACCAACCTGGAAAGCTTGTCATCCCAAAACTTCTCATAAAATGAAACCCAATCATTGATTTCTTTTAGAGGTAGGGCGTTGGCCTGACAAAATCGCTCCCTTCCATTTTCTCTGATTTCTACAAGACCTGCACCTTCTAGATACTTGATATGCTTGGTTACAGCCTGACGGCTCATGCTAAAATGATCAGAAATCTGAGTGATGGATAAAGCGGTGCTTGCCAAAACCAGAATATGGAAGATTTCCCGTCTGGTAGGGTCAGCAATGGCTTTAAATATTTTGTTGATTTTAGGAGACATTTTGTTTGCTCAAATACTTGGTGAGGTTTACCACACATGATCCCCAACCTTGTTCGAAGCTGGAAAACATATTGGTTGCCATTTCCTTTGTAGGATAGTTAGAAATCCCGGAATGCTCCAGGGTGAGGAATGTTCCTGATTCATTTTCCCTGAGATTCCACTTCACTGTGGTTTCTACTCCCGTGCCCCCCACTATCCAGGTATAAATTAAGGTGTGGAATGGAGACGCTTCCAGTACCTTACCGGTAATTTTCGTTTCTTCATGTGTAAACGTATATTCAAAACCTGGCTCTGCTTTAAAGTCAGCCTGAATAAACCATGTGGAAATCTCTTCAGCTGTAGATATAGCTTTCCAAACATCCTGAATTGGAAAATTGATCTGCTGTTCTTTTTTGATTACATCTTTCATTGTCAATAAAGTTTAAAATTAGTTAAGCAACTTTTTGGTTGCAAGATAATTGGTTAAACTATTAATGCAACTAAAAGGTTGCATTAATTTTCCGATATATGATATGAATCAATCTTTCATGGTATAATTCTATCTGAAATTGATGGTGACCGGCTGTTCTAATTCTACCTGAAGCCCATCAAATTTCCCCATGAAGGCGTTCATTTCAGCAGTTGTTTCTGGCTTTTTTCGGGTGAGCTCAACAAAAGCGTCTTTGTTCTTCATCATTTTACCAAAGTCCATATCAAGCAGGGTGATGGAAGATCCGTTTCTATAAGAAGCATTGGTCTTAGAGATTTTGCCATTTACTTCAATCTTCATACTGAAACGCATTCCTTCAAACATTTGGATCATTTCGTTTCCCATGGAATCCATTTCACCCATTTCATTTGCTTCCTGAGCATCGCTGGTGTTGTTATTTACTGGTTCAATATCAGTTCGATTGATGATGAGTGTAGGTGAACTTCCTTTTTTAAAGCTGAAGTAATAAAATTCGTCTTGTTCATATTCTTCCTCATCCTCCATAGATGAATGGCTCATCCCCGTATCTACTTTATCATCCTGGCTCGTACTCAATTTTATCTTTGATATATCTGTGAACTGATACACGACTGAGTATCCCTCCCAGTCATTTTCTGAAATCTCTTTTCCAGACTTATATGTAACCCCTTCTCCATATTCACCGGCCTGGTTTGTTAGCTTTTCCTCATCAAAAAGAGAAAAGGGCTTCTGTTGTTGTGTTCCTTCCGTAGCAAAGGTCTCACCAAATGAACGCATCATGTCAGAAAACATCTTGCTCATCAACACTTTCTCGGTAATGGTGCCGCTTCCATCTTTGTTAACCTTAATTACGGTTTCTACCCGAAAACAACTGGTAAGAAATAGTATGGAGAAAAGTACGATGGTGATTCTTGTTAACTTTTTCATAGCACTGACATATTACATTTCGATCCTGTGAGTTACTTAATTTATGAAGAATTGGGGTTAAATGATAGTCATCGTTTAGTTAATTCTGTTTCTGTGCGGGTTGGTTTATGTGAATACATAGTAGATTTAAGACTAAATCCCCTTTCAGATGAAAGTCATCAAGATCACTTTTACTGTGTTATTTATATTGGCCATTACTTATTTTGCCGGGCCAAGAGCGTCTTTCGAACCGATTGCTTCTACGGAAATACGGTTGTTGGAAGGAGTGACTATTCAAAACCTGGACAATTATTTGGCTAGAAAAGAGTCTGCCATTGATAATATCAGGGCGGACAACCAGGCTAAAATTATCTGGGCCGACTCCTCCCGTACAAAAACGTCATATGCTGTGGTTTATCTTCATGGCTTTTCTGCCTCACATGAAGAAGGAAGTCCTGTACACAAGGATTTTGCAAACAGATATGGGTTCAACCTGTACCTGGCCAGACTGGCAAATCATGGGTTGGCAGGAGAGGAGTCAATGACAGACATGACACCAAATGGGTTGATCGAAAGCGCCAAAGAAGCGGTGGCCATTGGGCAATTGCTGGGTGATGATGTTATTGTCATGTCTACATCCACAGGAGGGACACTTTCTATTTATTTGGCGGGTGCGAATCCTGAAATGATTGATGCTTTGGTTTTGTTTTCTCCCAATATTGAAATTGCTGATCCATCAGCCAGGATACTCACCGGGCCCTGGGGACTTCAGCTGGGAAAAATGATAGCGGGTGAGTTTCGTGCTTCTGACGATCCGACACCTTTGGAGGACCAATTCTGGACATCCAAATACAGAATTGAAGCGATAGCAGCCTTGCAAAAACTGCTGGATGAGACGATGAATGAAGAGGTGTTCAGCGCAGTAACTCAACCATACTTTTTAGGGTACTATTATAAAAATGAAACGGAAAAAGACGACGTGGTATCCATCGATGCAATCAAAAGATTCTCCCGGTTTACTTCCACACCTGAACAACAAATTAGAGTAGTAGAATTCCCCAACGTCGGGGAGCATGTCATTGCTTCCTATATTAAGAGTAAGGACCTGGAAAGTGTGAAAGGCGCTGTATTTCAGTTTGCTGAAGATGTTCTTCAACTCAAGCCCCAGCCAAGATTTGTAGATACTTTGGTTACGGATACTTTATAAAATTGCTTTATATCTCTGTCTGTATTCAATGCTAACTCAACTTTTACTGGGGATTTTGTGATGGCTAACGATATGCTAATGAATAAATTTTATTCTTTGGGCAATCATTTGAGTCCTATTGATGTTATATTTATGAATAGAAATCTGTTGCTATGAAAAGTTTGTTATTACTTTCGATCCTGCTACTCGTTGCCTGCAATATCAACCAGGAGCCCGAAACGCTCGTGCGATCTGTTGATTACCCTATGAGGCAGGCAAATTATAATCCGGTCTATGGGAATGTAAAGGTTTCCGAATTGGCTCCCGGCAAGCTAGAGATATCCATACTGGTGGAAAATACCAGCAAGAATTTGACACATCCGGCACACCTGCATTTCGGATCAATCAGTGAAGTAGGTGAGTTGGCTTTTAGATTAAATCCCATTGATGGAAGCACTGGTACCAGTGTAACCATTTTGGATCAGGCACAACTATCCAATGGAGAAATATTAACGTATGACTCTTTTCTAAGCATGAACGGGAGTATCAAAATCCATATGGATGAGCTGTACTTCAAAAATATGGTGCTTTCTTATGCCAATGTCGGCTCCAACCAGGATTACTTTTTTGATGGAGTAGCTGATTGCACAGGACACTAGATAGGGTTTTTTAATCTTTACCTTACAGTTTCTTTAAGGTGTCTGTTTATTAAGGCTATAAGCTACTGGTTGTTCGTCGAACAGTGGTTTCACCATTCCCCACGTATTTTTAAACAAGTCTGATTTTCGATATTGCTCCAGGTGATCAGGTGATTCCCAATGACTGATGGTATAATAGACATTTGAGGCTTTCAGGTCCTGGTGGAGTGAAAGGTGAGCGCACCCTTCGGACTTACGTATTTTTACCATAGATCTGTTGAAAATGTCTATAAACGCATTCACTTTATTCGGTTGAAAAGACATTCTTACTATTCTAATGATCATGCGTCGAAATAGATGTGTATAGGGGTATCCAGGTAAAGTCCAAGTAGCTCAGAGGCATTACCCTTGTTAATACCAATTTGTATATTGCCATTGGAATTAAAGATGATAAAACATTCTCCTGATTCTACCTCATGATATGATTCATGAATCTTTGTAGATCTTTCCCTCCCAAATTGAATTTGATAATTGCTGTTACCATTCAATTTTATGATGGTTTCAAATTCCTTACGGTTGATGTTGGTGATCAGGTTGCCATAATGATCTACCCTGATCACGTTTCCGGCGATTTCTTTTTTAGTCACCTTTAGTTGTCGGGCAAACAGCTTTTTTAGCTGACTGTAAGGAGTTCCCAATGCGGATAATTTCCCCTCTTTAGCCAATTTTGCTGCTGCCGGTGCCAAAATATCTTTGGCGATAAAAGTGGAGAATTTGCCGTTTTCGGCGTTTATCTCTACCACTTCACCGGTCTCCAGGTTTCCGATCAGGCTGAAAATACCACTATCAGGTCCTAAAAAGAAGTGTTTATTCCATTGGATAGCTACTAATTTTGACGGTTCTTTGCTTACTGAATCAACCGCACACAAATGAACCGTGTGCTCGGGAAAATCGTTATATACATTCCTGAGGACATATGCTGCATGCGCAATATCCGCCTGTCCGATGTGATGACTCAAGTCGATGATTTGGCATTCCGGATGGTTTTGAAGGATAGTAGCTTTCACTGCAGCCACGTAGTGGTCTTCAGTTCCAAAATCCGACATAAAAGTGATCACAGACATCGCGATAACTAAAAAATTTATTACTTTGAGCAAAAGTAATATTATCGGGATCAATCAAAGAGTAACAGAAAATACATTACGCATTTGCTAGAAAAAATCATTACGCTGGAGAACATGTCCCTGATAGATTTTCTGGGGATTGAGAACAAAAACATCAAAGAGATTGCATCCGCTTTTCCAGAAAGCAAAATCATTTCCAGGGGCAATGAGATCAAGATTCAGGGCACTGCGCCCCAAATCCTGAGAATCAACGAAATCCTGAACTCTCTCATCAGCCATTATGAAAGGTATGGGAAAGTAACTCACGAAAATGTCGTTTCCTATATCAATGAAGAGCATGAAGAAGAGCATAGCAGCCGGATTTCAGAAGATATCCTGATTTTTGGTACCAAGGGGTCTAAGATCTACCCACGAACAAAAAATCAAAAAGCGCTCGTTAAGTCAGTGGCTAAAAATGATCTGGTTTTCGCGATCGGACCAGCTGGAACAGGGAAAACCTATATCTCAGTGGCTTTGGCAGTGAGAGCGCTGAAAAATAAAGAGGTCAAAAAGATCATCATTACCCGACCTGCCGTGGAAGCTGGAGAAAACCTGGGATTCCTTCCAGGTGATTTGAAGGAAAAGATAGATCCTTATTTGAGGCCGATCTACGACGCCCTACACGATATGATCCCTGGAGAAAAGCTGAAATATTACCGGGAAAACGGGGTCATAGAGATCGCACCTCTGGCTTATATGCGAGGACGTACGCTCAACAATGCCTATATCCTGCTGGATGAGGCGCAGAATACTACTCCTATGCAGATCAAAATGTTTTTGACCAGGATGGGACCGGAATCCAAGGCCATTGTAACAGGTGACCGTTCGCAAATTGACTTACCACCAAGGCAGAAGTCAGGATTGATAGAAGCAGTAGAAGTTCTGAAGGATGTGAAAGGCATCGGATTTGTTAATCTCAATCATACGGATGTAGTACGGCACAAACTGGTAAAAGACATTGTTAACGCATACACTCATCATGCCGACAACTCCAAAGATTAAATTTTTAAGTGCTAATACGGAAGCACTCCGGTCAAAAGCTTTTGATATTCGTCAGGAAGTATTTGTGGTAGAGCAAAAAGTGTCGAGAGAGGAGGAGTTTGACCAGTTTGAAGAAACATCGCACCATGTGGTAGCTCTTGATGAAAACGATCTTCCGGTTGGGGCTGCCAGATGGAGAAAAACATATGACGGTATAAAGCTCGAACGTTTCGTGGTGAAAAAATCCTATCGGGGTCAGCAAGTTGGTTCGGGACTGGTAGCTTATGTATTGAAAGAAATTGAGGAAAAAATGGGTAAAGGCCAAAAACTTTATCTGAATTCACAAATTCCGGCGATGCCTCTTTATAAAAAATTCGGATTCGAGCAGGTTGGAGACCAATTCGAGGAATGTAAAATCCTCCATTATAAGATGGTCCTGAATACATAACGGGTCCCACACGTTGTGTAAAAATCAATTTTTATTGCCAACTTTATTGAATAACGGTTAAAAGTTGGTGATTAAATAGGTCTTTCTGTTTTAGCTCACCACTTTAGATCTCTAAAGCAAATCTGTTTCAGATGAATATTTGGAATGCTTTTCCATTTGTCCGCTATGCTGTGGCTTTGATTCTTGGCATCCTTTTGTATTTCGGGATACCCGAAATATGGAACTATTATCAGGTTGTTCTGATTGTGCTCATTTTACTTGTTTTCAGTACGGCTTTCTTTTTCAGGGTGAGAAATCTCGGATTATTCCGGGTGTTATCCGGCTTGTTTACCCTTACATTAATCGCCTTTTTAGGGGGACTCCTGGCCCAGTTGAACAATGAGCGCAAGGCAGTTGACCATTATTATAATATCGATGAGAAGATGGTCGCATTTTCAGGAGTCATCAATTCCGATCATTTTGAGCGTGAAAAATATTATAGATATGAATTTCAATTGGACCATGTGCTCACGGAGACCAACCAGCAGCAGGTAAGCGGAAGCATCTACCTATATCAAAGAAAAGACAGTTTGGCTTCGGTGTTGCCGTATGGAACTCAACTCTATGTGCGGGGGAGTTTCTTTGAAATTGAGTCACCTAAGAATCCGGATGAGTTCGACTACAAAAGATACCTGGCTCACAGGAATATTTTCGCCCATGCATTCGTCTCCCACGAAGATTTAGAGATTGTGGGTAATGGTCCGGCCAATCCGGTCCTGGATTTGGCTTATCGGGTGAGGACTTCTTCCAGTAAAATGATCTCTGATTACATTCCAGGTACTCAGGAGGCTGCAGTACTTAATGCACTGCTCATAGGCGTCAAAGACTACCTGGACAATGAGATCAAGGATGCTTACTCAGCAGCTGGAGCTATGCATGTACTGGCTGTATCAGGTCTTCATGTAGGGATCGTGTATTTATTGATAACCCTGGTTTTTGGTTCGCTGAAAAGTACAGTTTGGGGCAAGGCGGTCTTCGTGGCTATTGCTCTTGGGGTTATTTGGTGCTATGCGTTGATTACCGGCTTTTCTCCCTCCGTGATGCGGGCTTCTACCATGTTTAGCGTGATCATTCTTGCTGAGACCTCAAGAAAGAAGTCTAATATCTATAATTCCCTGGGTTTGGCTGCTTTCATTTTGCTTCTGTATAATCCTTATTTCATCTTCGATGTCGGATTTCAACTGTCGTTTATAGCTGTGTTGGGCATCGTGATGTTACAACCACCGATCTACAGGCTGTTGAGTATGCCAAACAAGCTGCTAGACTATTGCTGGGCCATAATAAGTGTGTCTATTGCTGCACAGATTGTTACTTTTCCACTTTCGATACTTTATTTTCATCAGTTTCCCACTTATTTTCTCCTTTCCAATCTACTGATCATCCCATCCAGTATGGTTATGCTTTCCACAGGACTCTTTATGCTGGGTGTTGGGTGCTTTTCAGACATCGCAGGGGAGACCATTGGCTTTTTGCTGGGCAGTTTTGTGAAATGGATAAACTGGTTGATCCTGTGGATCCAGACCTTTCCATTTCCTACCATAGACTGGCTATATCTCAGTGGACTATCAGTGCTGCCGCTGTATCTGTTCATGATATATTTCTACCAGGCATTAAAGCATCTACATTTCAATGCCTTGATATTTTCAATGGTATGTGTGATCCTTCTCATGGTTAATATCCATGTGGAAGACTACATGAACAGCACTCAGGAAAGAGTGGTTGTATACCATTCCCGAGATGGGTTAGCAATTGACCTGATTAATGGAAAAAGCAGTCAGCTGCTAACCTTCGGGAGTTCGGATCAGCAGTTGGTAGACATGGCTTCATTTAGTATCGACCCACACAGGCTGGTCAATGGACTGCAAAAGGTAAAAGGGGAAACTAAGTCTTTAGAGGAAGCAGGTGTGATATCTGATGAGGGGCTTCATTTCATTGTTTGGAAAGGAATGAAGATCCTGGTTGTGGAATCAAGCACTAAACGTCGATTGAAACAGGACCTTGACGTTGATCTCATCATTCTTCAATGTTTAGACAAGCAGTTGATGGAAAATATCCAATCAAAAAATATTGTAATAGGTTCTATGAAATCCTACAAAGACAGAAAAGCCCTTATCAATTATCTGCAAGGAAGAAATATGAGCTATTTTGATACCAACGAAGCGGGAGCATTCATACTACACCTTAGTAATTATACAATAAGTGACTAAGGAGGTATCTTCGTCAGATAATTTCAAATGCATTTGAACGACCCTTTATCTATACTTAAGCAATATTGGGGATATTCCTCTTTCAGACCCCTTCAGGAGGAGATCATTGAGTCTGTTATCGAGGGGCATCATACACTTGCCTTGCTCCCGACCGGAGGAGGGAAGTCAATCTGTTTTCAGGTACCGGGGCTTTGTCTTGAAGGCATTTGTATTGTGGTCTCACCACTCATCGCTTTGATGAAGGATCAGGTAGAACAGTTAAGGTCCAGGGGGATAAAAGCAGAGGCGTTGTTTTCAGGAATGTCAAAGCGTGAAATAGATATCACACTGGACAACTGTATTTATGGGGATATTAAATTTCTCTACGTGAGTCCTGAGCGACTAAGGACTGAATTGTTTTTGGAGCGGGCAAAAAAGATGAAGATAGGACTTCTTGCCATTGATGAAGCTCACTGTATTTCTCAGTGGGGATATGATTTCCGGCCACCATATATGCAGATTGCAGATTTTATCCAGGAGTTTCATTTGGAAAAACTTATTGCCGTAACCGCATCGGCAACCAAAGAAGTAAAGGAGGATATCCTTTCAAAACTGCTTTTTAAGGCTCCCAAGATCTTCAAGAAGAGTTTTGCCCGAGCCAATCTTTCTTATTCTGTCTTTGATTTGGAAAACAAAGAGTCCAAGATGATGGAAATTTTGAACAACGTACCAGGAACGGGGATCGTTTATGTAAGAAGCAGGAAAAGAACCCAGCTGATAGCAGAAAAACTCAGGCGAAATGGTGTCTCTGCAGATTATTATCATGCAGGTCTTAGTCCTCAGGACAGGGTGTCCAGGCAGGAAGCCTGGATCAGGGGTCAGATCCGGGTGATAGTCTCTACCAATGCCTTTGGAATGGGCATCGATAAGCCCGACGTTCGTTCTGTTATACATTATGATCTGCCTGATTCTTTAGAAGCCTATTACCAGGAAGCTGGTAGAGCAGGCAGAGATGAGAAAAAAGCCTATGCGGTGATCTTATATCATCAGGGAGATATCGAGGACCTGGAGACACGTACTGAAAAGTCGGCAGTAGAGGTCTCATTTATCAAAAGGGTTTATCAGGCACTGGCCAATTATTATAAACTTGCTGTTGGAAGCAATGCGCTTTCAAGTTTCGATTTCCTCTATGCTGATTTCACTGCTACTTTCAACTTACCATTGGTGGAGACCTACCATGCATTGTCAAAGCTGGAAGATGAGGGCCTGATCCAGATTACAGATGCCTATCGGGAAGCTTCCAGAATCCTTATGCTACTAAAGCCCGAGGAGCTGTATAAGTTTCAGGTGGCGCATGAAAATTTCGACCCGCTGATCAAGGTATTGCTGCGTCTTTATGGTGGAGAATTGTATGTTGGTTTTGTAAATATCAAGGAGCAGGATATTTCAAAACTTGTGAAGGAAAGTGTGCCCAAAGTGATCAAGGACCTTGAATATTTGCAGAAGCTGGATGTGCTGGAATATCATCATGGCTCCGATCAAGCTCAAATCACCTTTCTCACTCCCAGGTACGACGCCAATAATTTGCCATTAGACAAAAAGCAAATCGCCTGGAGACGACAGGTAACCATGGAAAAAGCCAAATCGGTGGCCAAGTATGCTCAGAATGTAATCCGGTGCAGGACTCAAATCATTCAGGAATACTTTGACGAGCAAACAGATCAGGAATGTGGGGTATGCGATGTCTGTCTGGAGAAAAGAAGGAAAGTGACAACGATAGGAGAAAAAGAGATCATGTCTGTTTTAAGTCGTGGTGATCATTCTGTCCAACAGTTGAAAAAGACATTCCCAAATGTAGGTGAGGAGCAGATCATCCAGGCACTCAGAATGCTAATGGATGAGGGTTTGGTTTATGAGTACCATTCAAGGTTTGGGTTGAAGTCCGATCAACCCAAAACCTGATTGTATTTTCCTATAGGGATTTTTCTTCTTCCAGTGCAGCCACACCAGGGAGTACTTTCCCTTCCATGTATTCAAGCAAGGCACCACCACCGGTAGATACGTAAGAAACTTTGTCTCCATATCCCAGGTTGTTGATCGCTGAAGCGGAGTCACCACCACCTATGAGTGAAAATGCCCCGCCTTCAGTCGCTTTCACCACGGCATTGGCAATGGCGTCAGTTCCTTTGGCAAAGGTTGGGAACTCAAATACGCCCTTCGGGCCATTCCAAAGGATGGTTTTAGAGCTTTTTAGGATATCAGAGAAAAGCTTTACTGTTTCTGGTCCGATATCCAATCCTTGCCAGTCATCCGGAATCTCACCGGATTTTACTGTTTGTGTTTTTGCATCATTGCTAAAATCATCTGCAATGACCGTATCTACTGGCAAGATCAGTTTTACCCCTTTTTCTTTCGCTTTTTGCTCGATTTCTTTGGTCAGGTCCATTTTATCAGCTTCGAGCAGCGATTTTCCAATCTTTCCGCCTTTGGCTTTGGCAAACGTATAAGACATACCTCCACCAATGATGATGTTGTCTGCAACACCCAGCAGACGCTCGATGATCATGATTTTGTCAGACACTTTGGCTCCACCCATGATAGCCGTAAATGGTTTTTCAGCATCATCCAATACTTTCTTGGCGTTTTCCAACTCCTGCTTCATCACATAACCGGCACACTTGTCATTGAAGAACTTTGCTACAATAGTTGTGGAAGCATGGGCTCTGTGAGCAGTACCAAATGCATCGTTTACGTAGATGTCTCCCAGCACAGCCAGTTTTCGGGAAAATTCTTCGTCACCCTTTTCCTCTTCTTTGTAGAATCTGACATTTTCCAATAGCAGTACTTCCCCTGATCCTAGATTGCGAGCCATCTCAAGGGCTTCCTCACTGATACAATCACTGGCAAACTTGACCTGTACACCTAGTTTATCAGAAAGGTTGGGCACGATATGCTTTAATGAGAACTTCTCAGTAGGTCCCTCTTTAGGTCTACCCAGGTGACTCATCAGGATAGTGGCTCCACCTTCGTCAAGAATTTTCTTTAGAGTAGGAATGGCAGCATTAATTCTGGTTTCGTCAGTGACCTCAAACTTATCATTGAGGGGAACATTAAAGTCTACCCTGATCAATGCTTTTCTGTTTCTGAAATTGAAATCGTCTATTGTAGTCATGTGTAGAAATTTCTGCTAAAATGGATTGATTAAAGTTAAATGCAAAGTTAACGTTGTTATTTCGCCGTGAATAAAATATTGAAGGGTTTTTATTGAAGCATACCCATAGTGCTATGAAGAAGCCCTGTGTAACCTGTCATTAATGGCTTTGCCTAATCCTTCTTCAGGAAACCTTTGGGTAATGATCAGGTCGACGTCTGACTGATCCATTACTCTCAAGGCACCGAATAAGTTTTTTGCAGCTTCATTCAGGTCTCCCCGTTTAGACAAGATGATCTGAGTAGAGCCATTCAGGGGTTTGTAGTCTTCGGTAAAACTGATGATCCCAATTTTTTTATGCTGATATTTCGTCATGAGATCAGCGATCTTTCCCACCATAATTTTTTTGAGCGGTGCATAATGGGTTTTGAGCATGCCTGGAGCCAATGGGTTACTGCTAAGGTTTAGGTTGAGCTTTACCCTTCCCACACTTGATTCCAAATCTTCCAGTCTGATACCTCCCAACCTGTAGATGATTGGTTTTTCAGCTTCGAATCCAATGATGGTAGACTCTAAACCAACAGCACATGGACCTCCGTCAAGGATAAAAGGGATTTTATCGCCCAATTGATCTTCAACATGCTGTGCAGTGGTCGGGGAGACATATCCAAAAGGATTAGCACTTGGCGCAGCCACCGGAAATTCCAGCTGCTTCAACATTTGCAGCGTCAGGGGGTGGTTGGGGATCCTGATAGCTACTCTTTGTGAACCGGCAGTGAGTAAATCGGGTACAATGGGCTTTTTATCCAGGAGCAGGGTAAGCGGGCCCGGCCAAAATTGATTAGCTAGCTGAAGTGCGTTGGAAGGAAACGCTACAACAAAATCCCTGGCTTGATCGAGATTGGCCACATGTACGATCAGGGGATCGAATTTGGGGCGGTTCTTTACTTCGAAAATCCGGAGTATGGCATGCTCATTCAAAGCGTTTCCAGCAAGACCATAAACTGTCTCGGTAGGAATCCCAATGACTTCGCCTTGCTGGAGGTATTTTACAGCTTCCAGCACATCTTTACTGATCTTTGCCAAAATGCTTGAGAGAATTTTCCACAATTATCATCAAAATAGAAGACAACTTTTATATTTACTGCAAGAACTACACGAAATACCCATGAATCGAAGTACAAGAAACATATTGAGAATTGTCTCCGTCGTATTGGTCCTTTTGCTTGTTTTGATGCAGCTTGGCTTTATTCCTTCCTTTCTGGCATATCATTTTTGGTTCATGGTAGTAGCATACGGTCTGCTGCTTATTACTTCCAGATAGCTGCTTTTTAACTCTTCAATAAAGGTTTCTACCGCTTGATTTATCAAGTACAAGGCAACATTTATAAAATGTGGTCTGGTAGGCTGATTTAGCTGTATAAAAATTATCCCGCTTTCAGGCTTGCTAAACGCATAAAGCACTGACTTATGGTCTATTTCACCATATTCAATGCTAATTTTTGGCACCATCGTTGCAAGTATGATCCTGAATACCAAATGAATGGAACTCATGAAAAGGTTAATGATCATATTATCGATAGCTGCTTTTTCTTTCGCAAGTAAAAGTCAGGCGCAGAGCATCTTTTATACATCATATGGCACCCAGCATTTGTGGGGCATGCCTCCCGAAGTACACTGGGTGTTGGAAAGAAACTACTATGATTATCATATGGTGCACTCACGTAGGTTTTGGGACCACGGTAGATTGTATTTTGATGTAGTACTTCAACGGGGAGGGGTATTTGTGGATGTCCGGTTAGATGGTGGAGGATTTATTTATAACACTGCCTTCAGGAACCATTATCCTTTTTATAACCATGTATGTTCAAGCTTTTGTGGTTTTCACCGAGACTACTATATGAGTTACAGGGTTCGTGTAGGTCACCCATATTACTATAAGTATAATCACGTTTATTACAGACCCAACGTGGTAATTGTGAATCATGGTCACCATCATCACGGGAACAACCATGGAAACCATCATGGTAATGATAACGGGGTTCATAAAGGACAGGAGAGATACAGGCCAAATCCTGCTGCCAGATACAGAGTGGATCGTACTGACAACGGACGTGTGGAAAGGGTAAACAATGGTCCGGCCAGGGATTCACGACCAGGTCCGGATTATGGAAGAGGGAACAATGGTCACCATGGTGATAACGGAGTAAGGGATCACGGCGCTGGTGTAGGACGCGGTAATGGAAATGGTGTTGGTAATGGAAATAAAGGTAACAATGGAGTTCGAGACCATGGCGTAGGAGTAGGTAGAGGAAGCGGTCAGGGAAAAGGCCAGGGTAATGGACCGGGAGTTGGAAATGGTAATAGTAATGGAAGAGTATATAATGCTTCAAATTCAAGAAGTACATCCTCTTCAAGAAGTTCATCTTCAGCCAGGGTAGCTTCAAACTCCAGCTCAAGAACTACTGTAAGTTCATCTAGTGGACGAACCTCAAGGTCATCAAACTCATCAAGTTCAGGTCGGACAACCTCTGGCAGAACAGTAAGGACCCGATAATAGATTGAGACACCGCCGATGAAAAAGGGGCCACATATTGTGGTCCTTTTTTCATTTAAGAAAATCCTTGTTTTCGTGATAAGCCTTAAAGCCGGTAATAGAAATGCGCAACGTCTTCTTCCCCGGTAATCGGCGTTCGACGGTAGAATTCTACAGCATGTATTTCTTCTTTCTCTGTCTGAACAAAAACCTCCTGGTACCCAAGCATTCTACAATGATTATTAAAAGCCTTAATCAATGCACCTCCGATTCCTTTTCGCTGATATTTTGGCAATACGGCCAAATCATAGATGTATGCAATCGGTTGAATGGAATGATAATGCTCGAAGGTATAGGCTGTTAATCCTCCAGTCACTTGATCATCAGCTGTTGCGATCATGCTAAAGAAACCGGGCGATTCCAGTACCTTCCGAAGGTGTTTCCGTGTAGGTAATGGCGTTTTTTCAAGTTCAAAGACTTCCTCGAATACATGCAATAGCTCTATGAATGGGTCTAAGTCATCAGTCGAAAGAAGTTTTATGTCGCAATGCATTAGCCCCCCAGTTGTTGGACCTCATTTCTCGATAAGCTCAATTTCTCACCCAGTTTAAAAGCTGTGGGTGCACTGCCAGCCATCAAAATGATCACCAGGGCAAAAATGAAGAAATTGGCTGTAGTGAGTGTGACCAGACAGGCCACTATTGAAAACATGCCTACTCCCTCGAGCATTGCCATCTTGACAATGTGTGCTGTTTGAAAGCTGGTCAGTTTACTGCCGAGTTCTTTCTTGTCTTTTGCCTGACCCATTTGTTTGTTAAACAAAACCATCGAAGTTGGGATCAGGAAGATGCCCGCAAAGGTTGGAACAAAAATGATTGGATTTTCCGGGTCAAAGAATATCGTTTCCGGATTTGTGCCCAATTGAAAAGCCACTACAGCCGCAAAAAGTGACAGTCCACCCACCAAGGCCCAATGGATGGTTTGGATGGTTTTTAACATGGCCGATGGGTTTTGAGCTTCCATAGGATTTCTTTGCCTTAAGTTACAAAAAAATCGATTTTAAGTTTTTAGTTGCGCTTTTTTTTAGCCGCTTCAAAAACGATTTATATCAGTGTTTGTAAGGAAGATCCTCTTAGTTAATATCAGCTGGCTTTACGTTTTCTTGGGAGTCTTCGGTAGCTATAGTGTTTCATCACTTCATGGAGGGCTACTTTTATTGCTTCATTGATCGGAAGCATTTGATTAGCCAGCCTGAAGTCAATTTGTGAGAGCCGTTGATAATAATTGATGAATGAAGGCATTTCATCTTTGTTTGAAATCATGTCGATAGCTGCCTGGTAAGCAGCTGGTTGTTCGGTCTTGATCAGGTTGCAGGTCACAAGTTTTCTTTCCCCGTTTTTGTCCCGTGAGGTGGCGTACCCAAACAGCCGGCAAATCAATCCTCTGTGTACGTAATCGCCACAACTACCGTTTTTGTCTGATAAGTGAACAGGCTTGAACACTAAGCAAATACCTGATGTGTTGGAAGAAAGTTCGACTAGCTTTTCATCCGCTTTTCCTTCGATAAACCATGAAAAAGCAAGGGGTAAAAACTCCAGGGGGTTGGCGTGAATGTCAGGCTTCATGCAGCACCTGCCACATCCTGCTAAACAATGCATGCCTGTACTTTCCGATAAAGCTTTCGTTTCGACTTCAAGTTGTGCGAATACCCGTTCCACAGCCTTGACCTTTCGTATGATTGACATTAAGATAAGGCTGGAACGCAAGTCATTGGAAAAAGGTTGCTATGAAGCGTCAAAATATTTTAGATCGGGGTTGGTGGGCAAAGTAGCTCTCGCTTTGATACGCAAAAATTTTCCAGGCTAGCGCGCGATTGTATCGCGTGTATACTACAGAATCCATGGATATTATCTACTAAAGAATAAAGGGGTATTTGATTGAAATAAACCATTATTCACTAAATTAGATGAATGTCTGAAAAGTACAAGTTCAATAATCCGGAGGGGGTATATTTTGTAACCAGCACAATTGTTGATTGGATTGACTTATTCACCAGAAAAGAATTTAAGCACATCCTTATTGATTCGTTAGTTTTCTGCCAGAAAGAAAAAGGACTAAACATCCATGCCTGGTGTCTGATGCCCAGTCACTTACATATGATTATTAGCTCTAACCAGAATCCGCTTTTTGAAATCATGAGAGATTTCAAAAAGTATACATCGAAGAAAATTATTGAAGAGCTCGGGAACATAAATGAGAGCAGGAAGGAATGGTTGCTTAAAGCATTTATGGGCGCTGGCAAAGACCTGAAAAGAATTAAGCAGTTTAAGGTGTGGCAGGATGGGAACCAGCCTAAGGAATTGGAAACAAATTATTTTATTGAGCAGAAGTTGAATTACCTTCATGATAATCCTGTAAATGATGAAATTGTGGAAGAATCTGAATATTATTTATACAGTTCGGCAAGAGATTATTGTGGATATTCGGGGTTGTTGAGGGAGATTTAATGGGTTGATATTTATGCACGCGATGTAATCGCGCGCTAGCGCAGGGGTGATTTTTCTGCTCACAAATCATGGCCAGTACTATCATTCCCACAACTTCGCCGCCTCGATCTTTAGCAGGTAGTCGGATAAAAATTGGATTTTCCGACTTTCAGATGGTTCGAACTTGGTTAGTTATTGGATGGGTTCCGGAATAAAGAGTATAGCATTTCAACAAGGATGACAATCTTCCTCAGAAGTCTCGAATTCGATAGTTGCGTGGTCGATATGGCAGTCTTTTAGCAACTCCTTTGCTCGGGACTTTATTTTGGCCAGCTCCTGCATGGTCTTGTTTTCGTCTACCACCGCGTGAATGGAGAGGATGTGATACTGTCCATCCATTGACCAGATGTGACAGTCATGGGTTTGCCTGATCTCCGGGATGGTCTGAAGCACCTGGTGAATAGCATCAGGATCGATCTCTTCCGGGGTTCCCTGTAAGATGATCTTAATGGCTTTCCTGAGGTTCTTGAAGACATTGTAGAGAATGAAAATAGAAATGCCAATGGAGAGGATCGGGTCCAACTCCGGGATACTTCTGAATTGCATGATGATTGCGGCAATCAAGGTGGCAGTCCAGCCAAGGACATCTTCCAGTAAGTGCAGATAAACAACCCTTTCGTTCAGAGAATGTCCATGGCTAAGCCTTGAAGCAGCAATAACATTAACAATGATTCCCACAATGGCCAGGTAGATCATTCCTTCAGCATTGGGCTGCACAGGGTTAAATAGCCTTGGTATGGCTTCATTTAGGATCAATGCCGACCCTACAATCAATACGATGGCATTGATGATGGATCCCAATACTGAAAACCTTCTGAACCCATAAGAAAAGTTCTTGGTTCGATCCTTTTTAGAGATTTTTTGAAAATACCAGGCCACACCCAGGCTTAAGCTATCTCCCAGATCATGGATGGCATCGGAATAGATCGCTACACTATTCGTCCACCAGCCCCCGATAAATTCTATAATTGAAAAAGCGAAATTGAGAAAGAAGGCAATCCCCAGATTCTTACTGCTGTGGTCATGATGGTGGCCGTGGTCGCTATCTCCTGCATGCATATGCATGATCTCAGCGATTAATCGGTTCTTCCCAAATCAAAACGCTCCAGGTAATCAGCAACCCTCCTGACAAACATGCCGCCGAGAGCTCCGTCCACTATCCTGTGGTCGTAGCTGTGCGATAAGAACATTTTGTGTCGGATGCCGATAAAATCACCCTTGTCTGTTTCAATAACGGATGGTTTCTTTTCGATCGTGCCAAGCGCCAGGATACCTACCTGGGGTTGAACAATGATGGGTGTACCCATCACATTACCGAATGATCCAACGTTGGAAACCGTATACGTGCCTCCCTGTAGATCATCGGCTTTCAACTGATTTTCACGAGCTCTTCGCGCCAGGTCATTTACCTTTTGAGTGAGCTGCAACAGGTTCATTTTATCCGCATTGTGAATCACCGGCACGATGAGGTTGCCACTGGGTAGGGCAACGGCCATCCCAATATTGATGGCTTTCTTTTTGATGATATTATCTCCATCCAGCTGAATATTGATCATTGGGTAATCCTGGATAGCTTTCACCACTGCCTCAATCATGATAGGAGTGTAGGTAAGCGTGGTCTGGTGCTTGTCCATAAACACCTTTTTCATCTTACCTCTCCAACTCACCATGTTGGATACATCTGCTTCTACAAAGGAAGTAACATGTGGGGAAATCCTTTTGGAGTCCAGCATGCGCTCTGCTATCATCTTGCGCATGCGGTCCATCTGAATGATTTCATCCTCTCCGCTGATAATAGGTTTAACCGGTGTAGGTTGTGAGATTTTTGTCGTTGCAGGCTGGGATGCAGTCTTCCTTTTTTCGATATAGGCCAGGATATCGTTTTTGGTCACACGGTTGTCCTGACCAGTTCCGGGAATGGTTTCAAGTTCTGCGAAACCAATATTTTCCTGTTTAGCAATATTCTTTACCAGGGGAGAATAGAAGCGCCCTGATTGCTCTTCGGCAACTGCAATACTTTCTTTTACCCCGTTGACCTGCTCAATTAATTGCTCGGCAACCTCCTCAGGTTGTGGTACTTCCTCTTCTTTTTTCGCAGGCTTTTCGGCTCCATTGCTTTCCACTTCTATCAGGGCGATGGGTTTGCCTACTTCAACCACCTGACCTTCCTCTGCCAGGAGCTCCTTTACTACACCACTATAGGAAGAGGGGATTTCCGTGTCTACTTTATCGGTGGCTACCTCCAACAGTGATTCGTCTTCATCAATATGATCACCTGCCTTCTTGAGCCAGGAAAGCACTGTACCCTCCATCACACTCTCACCCATTTTAGGCATCACCATTTCAACGATAGCCATAGATTATTTTGTTTAAATCTAAAAAATCGAATAACAAAGGTAAATAATTCTGTCATTTCTCTGAAAGGTTAATTCTCAGTAGGTCTAACGCCTTTCTGGCACCAAATTCAATATTGAGAATCCTGTCTTTTGAAAAATTATATTTCTTGGCAATGGTCTTCTCCTTGTCAGAATACCCAAACCAAATCAATCCGACAGGTTTTTCTTCGGTGCCTCCATCAGGGCCTGCCACCCCACTAATGGATAGCCCAACGTCTGCATTGAGTTTCTCTCTCACATTTTTTGCCATTTGTATCACTACTTCTTCACTTACAGCACCATGTTTTTCCAAAGTCTCAGTATCCACATTAAGCATGTTGTGTTTTACCTCATTGGAATATGCAATTACTGCTCCTTTAAAATACGCAGAACTACCCGGAATTGATGTGATCAGGTGAGATAAAAATCCTCCGGTACAGCTTTCAGCGCAAGCGACAGTCTTATTTGCCTCCTTCAGCATCTTTCCAATGAAGTATTCAATGTTGCCCTCATCAAAACCAAAAACATACTTTTCTATCAGAGGTTTTAGTTTGTCTACCTGTTCATGGATGTCTTTTTTAAGCACATCTCTGTCAGGACCTGAAGCGGTAATCCTCAGTTTTACTGTGTTTTTCGTCGGGAGATAGGCCAGCTTTAGGTGTTTGGGTAAGGCTTCTTCCCAATCCCGAATCTTTTCAGCCAGAGAAGACTCAGGGATACCGATTGTCATGATCATTTGGTGCACGACATGGTAGTTGACCAGCTCTTTTTGAAGACGAGGGATGATGAAATCTGTCATCATCCGCTTCATTTCATAAGGTACACCCGGCATGGAAACGAAGATCTTGCCGCGTTCTTTGAACCACATACCGGGTGCAGTTCCCAGCTGATTGGTGATCTTATCGCAGTTTGCCGGAAGCTCAGCCTGCATGCGATTAAGATCAGTCATTTTTCTGTTGGCCTTGGTGAAAAGCTGCTCTATATCATTCAAAGCGTCTTGATTCATCACCAGGTCTACTCCGAAATATTTGGCAAGAAGGGGTTTGGTGAGATCATCTTTGGTAGGTCCCAGACCGCCGGTAATCAAAATCACATCAGCACGTTTTTCAGCTTCCTGAAAGCTCGTTAAAATTTCAGCCTCAATATCGGGTACTGTTGATTTGCGGATCACCTTGATCCCAATTTGATCTAAAGCACCACTAATCCAATGCGAGTTAGTGTCCAGGGTCTGTCCATAAAGAATTTCGTCACCTATGGAGATGATTTCTGCAAGGGTCTGCTTCATGCGGATATTTTGAGGTTAAAATTATTTATTCTACTTACATTTAGCACTTAAAAAAAAGCATTTGGTATGAAGTCTTTCCTGAAATTAATTATCCTGGGCATTTTAATGTTTGGATGCACCGCCCAACAAATACAACAAACCCTGGATAGTTATTTAGGTTCCGACCAACTTACAACAGAGGAAGTAGCCAATGGTTTGAAGGAAGCCTTGATCAAAGGGATCAGTGAAGGGTCTGCCAGTGCCTCGAAGCTGAATGGTTATTTGGGTAATCCGCAAATTAAAATACCTTTTCCACCGGATGTACAAAAAGTAGAAGATAAACTTAGGTCCATCGGGTTGGATAAACAGGTAGATCAGTTTATTGAAACGCTGAACCGTGGAGCCGAAGAGGCAGCTAAGGAGGCAAAGCCCATATTTGTAACAGCCATCCGGTCGATGACCATCCAGGATGCCTGGAACATACTCAAGGGTGAAGATGATGCTGCCACACAGTATTTGGTAAGAACGACTTCAGATCAGCTGAGAGGGAAGTTCAAGCCTGTGATAGGGAATGCATTGGATGAGACCAATGCGACGAAATACTATGGAGATATCATCAACACCTATAACAAAATTCCTTTTGTAGATAAGGTAGATCCTGATCTGGAGAACTATGCCACTCAAAAGGCCCTCGATGGGCTGTTTTTTCTGATAGCCAAAGAAGAACAGAAGATACGGGAGGATCCGTTGGCGAGAACCACAGATCTGCTCAAACGCGTCTTCAAAGAACAGGATTAATCCCATGCTAACCGATTTACAGGCCAAAAAGCTAACACATTATTTCAATGTGCTGGACTACAATAACAATGGATTGATCCAGGAAAGTGATTTTATCGCTATTGCTGAGAATCTTTGCGTGTTGTGGGGATTCAAAGAAGGAACGGATGACTACCTGATGTGGATCAACAGGTTTAAAAGCCAATGGACTGAATTCAGGGATTACATGCTTGGTACGGAAGAAAATTCTGCTGACCCGGAACAATGGCTTCGATTTGCAGATAAGAAGCTGGTAAATGGTGAGGACAACTTTTACAGCTTATTTGTAGAAAAGCTCACTGAAGATATTTTTGATCTGTTTGACCAGGATCAAAATGGGTACATCGAGCAAAAGGAATTCATTGATTTTTTTATGGCATTCCGAATCGAGGTGAGGCATTCAGCGAAAAGCTTTATGCTGCTGGATACCAATAGAGATGACCGTATCAGTAAGGATGAGTTGACCAGCGGTGTCAGAGCTTTTTTTCGCAGCTCCAGCGAGGAAGATCCGGGCAACTGGTTGTTTGGAGTATGGGACAAGGAATTACAACGCTAAAAGATGATAGGTTTCCCTTCATCCGGGATCAGAAAATTTTCCTGGCTTGTCCTGGTCTTTTTTAAGGTAGCCATCAAGTCTTTCTCTGCACGCCCCATGCCATCATCAGCAAGTGGGAATGTGCCGAAATGCATAGCGATACTTTGTTTTGATTTTACATCCTTGTGGATCTTTATTGATTCCTGAGGGGAAACGTGGATGGGCGACATAAACCATGCAGGCAGGTAAGCCCCAATAGGGATCATAGAAATATCCATTGGCCCAAATTTCTTCCCGATGTCCTTGAAGAAGCTACCATATCCGCTGTCTCCGGCAAAATAGATTTTCTTGTTTTGAAATTCTATCACATATCCGCACCAGAGCGATTTGTCTCTGTCATAAAATCCTCTACCACTGAAATGTTGCGCCGGTACTGCCGTGATGACGGGCTTTTGATTTGTTTTTTCCCACCAGTCCAGCTCTACCGTATTTTCAATGTCGTTTTTCTTCAGGTAGTCAGACACACCCAATGGAACCACAAAGGTGGGCTGAAACGCCTTTTCCAGTCTAATAACTGTGGAGATATCCAGGTGATCATAGTGGTTGTGACTTAACAACACCAGGTCGATCTGTGGTAAGTCTTCAAACCTGAGGCCTGGTGGGCGCATACGTTGAGGACCTACGAAGTTGAACGGACTACATCGGTCGCTCCATACCGGATCTGTCAATATGTTATATTTTTCCCATTGGATCAGGAAGGTACTGTGGTTGACAAATGTGATTTTTACCTGACCCTTTTCAGGAGCTTTGGGCTTTTTGCCCACAAATGTTTCGTAGTTTTTTGTCCAGGGACCTTGGTCTCTTCCAACGAGGAATTTAATTAAGTCCGGGAAGCCCTTGGCGCTGACATTGCCAGGATTAATGAACTTGCTGCCATCAAAATGATCCGAAACAGGTCCCCGGTAAGGCTGAGTACTTATCGCCTGTCCAACAAAAATGATGGCAAGAATAAACAGTACAAGGGGGATGGATATGGAAATAAAAAGGATCATTTGAGGTTTATGTTATTCCACTTAAGTGACTTTTGCTTTTCTGATGATCCTGGAGAAAAGTGAAGGGAAAAACCGCTTGAGATAAATTCCTATTGTTTCCCTTAAGCCAGCGATATATACTTCCTCCCGATCTTTTTTTATGGCCCTGACTATCTGTCGGGCACATTCCTCAGCACTTATACCATTGGCCTGGGCATCATCCATCTTGTTTTGATTAGAGCCATCACCCATAAGCGCATTCAGAGAGATATTGGTATTGATATATCCCGGACAAACAATCGTGACCTGAATGTTGTCTCTAAAGTGTTCGGCTCTTAGGGCGTCATAAAAACCATGTAAAGCATGTTTACTGGCAGCATAACCGGAACGTAAGGGAGTGGAAACAATCCCGGAAGCAGAGCTTATCACCACATGATGGCCTTGTTTTCTTTTTACCATCTTTGGCAATACAGCTTTGCTTAAAGAGATGGATCCAAAGTAATTGACTTCCATGATCTTTCTGTCCACTTCCAATGAGGTGTTGAGCGCAGTATCCCGTTGAGATATTCCTCCGGAATGGATAAGAATATCTATATCACCAAAAAAAGTCTCGGCTTCGAGGGCTTTCTGGCTGAGTGAGAACGGATCGGAGAGGTCAAGAGCCAATATTTTTGTATTCGAAGGATCCGCACATTGTTTTTGGACGCGCTCAAGTTCTGAGTGTCTCCTGGCAGAAAGAATCAGTTTTGCTCCTTCTTTGGATAGTTCATAAGCAAGTGCTTCACCAATACCGGAAGATGCCCCTGTAAGCCAGACTACCTGGTCTTTTATTTTGGTCATTCAGCTTTTTTTATTTTTTGCTCCTCCAAAAATACCCAAATGGTATAGATCCCAAGAGCGGTTCCTATGGGAATATTTAGTAATCCCAGGCATCCGGATACCATAAGTGTGGGTAGGCCCCAGCTTTTGTTGTACAATGTAGCAATACCACCAATGATTGATGGGACCGGACCCAACACCATGATGAGGATAAATATCCAACGAAGCACTTCCAGAATGGCGCCAGCGATGGCAAATCCCATTTCCTGACCCGGATCCATGGCTTCCTCCATGATAAAGGGGAAGATAGTACGGATAATTGCACTAATGATCAGAAAGATCAGGACAGTGAGCGTTCCGTAGACAATATGCAGAATGCTGAGGAGTCTTTTATGTGTTTCCATGGGTCATTGTTTTTGATAAATTACGAAATCAAACGCATAGTCGTGCTTAGCATCTTTCGGGTGATGTATCCTGGATACCTCCTGGAATTCCTTTTTCGAAAATTCAGGGAAGGTTACCTGCCCATCAAAGGTACCCTGTATCTCTGTCAGATAAATGTTGTCGCAAAGTGACAGGCCCATTCGGTAAATTTCTCCTCCACCGATGATGAAAGCTTCTGTTTCACCGGCTTTTCTGGCCATTTCCAATGCCTCATCAAGTGATGAGACCACGGTTGCACCCTTTGCCTGGTATCCGCTATTTCTGGTGATGACAATATTGGGTCTACCAGGCAGCGGTTGAAACTGCTGTTGAAGAGATTCCCAGTTTTTACGTCCCATGATGACGTGATGTCCTTTAGTAGTATCCTTAAAGAACTTAAAATCGTTGGGCAGGTGCCAGGGAATGTCATTGTCTTTTCCTATGACCCGGTTTTCTCCCATGGCAGCAATCATAGATATAATCATGATTGGAAAGTTAAAGTAGTTTCTGATAAGTTGTAACCACGCAGGAATTCTTCATCTTTCATCCTACGCTTTCCTTCCAGCTGTAACTCCGTGATATGAAGGATATAATCTTTCGTATGAACCAAAACTTTGTCATTCTCTGCTGAAATCGTTCCTGTGGGTTTTGAGCTTTTTTGATGGGTTTTTTCAACGGACAGGACTTTTAGGATTTTACCATCCAGAGTAGTCCACGCCGCTGGAAATGGATTGAGTCCTCTGACGAAATTCCTGATCTTGTCAGCTGGTTGATCCCAGTGGATCTCACAATCCTGCCGAAAGATCTTGGGAGCATGTTTGGAAATTGCCGGTTCCTGTTGAGGGATCAGTTGAAAATCATTGGATTCAATGGCCCGAACGGTTTTCACTACCAGATCGGCACCTTTGTTCATCAATCGTTCATAAAGTGTGCCCGCCGTGTCATCTTCATGGATGGGTTCTTTTTCCTGGAAAATAATGTTACCGGTATCAATTTCATGTTTGAGCATGAAGGTAGTCACACCGCTTTCTTTTTCTCCATTGATGACCGCCCAGTTGATAGGAGCAGCGCCACGGTATTGTGGCAGGAGGGAGCCGTGTAGATTGAAAGAACCAATTGTGGGCATAGACCAGACTACTTTGGGTAGCATACGAAAGGCTACGATCACCTGGAGATCTGCCTGGTATGACCGGAGTCTTTCGATAAATTCAGGTGCCTTGAGGTTGGTGGGTTGTAGCACCGGCAGATTGACTGATAATGCATAGTCTTTGACAGGAGAGGTGCCCAGTTTCTTGCCCCGGCCCTGGGGTTTATCCGGAGCTGTGACTACGGCCACCACATTGAATTGATTCTCGATGAGTTTCCTTAGTGAGGGAACGGCAAATTCCGGTGTTCCCATGAAGATGAGTTTTATTCTCTGTGCTGTGTCCATTCAGGCTCAAAACTATCGCATTCTATAATACTCACATATTTAAGAAAATTAAATATATATTTGAACTAAATATATAACCAGTATACTTTGTCTACATGAAATCAGCTTTAATTTTAGTTTTATTGATGGTTAGTTCTAATCTGATTGGTCAGGATATTGAGGCAAAAGTGGATTCAATTCTGACAGAAGCAGTTCCTGCACTAATGGGGCCGGGCATCACAATCGGCATCCTGAAGAATGGAAAGCCAGATATCATCAGGTACAGGGGGTTAGCCAGCCTGGAATATCAAATTCCCTTTAGTGACTCCACAGTATTCGAACTTGCATCAGTAACCAAGCAATTTACTTCTGCATGTATAGGAGTACTTGAGCACAAGGGTCTGTTAGAGGTAGGCGATGATGTCAGGAAGTACATACCTGAGCTTAAGTTTTACGGTGATACGATTAGGATAAAGCATCTTTTAAACCATACCAGTGGAATCAGAAATCACAATGTTTTGTTGGATCTGATGGGTTTCGATTTTCAACACTCAGGATACACAAACCAGATGATTCATGAGCTAATGTTTCGGCAAAATGGGATAAATAACAGGCCAGGTGATAAAATGCTCTATTCTAATACCAATTATGTGATTTTAGCACTAATAATTGAACGGGTTTCTGGTATGAAAATTCATCATTTCGCAGAGAATGAGCTATTCGATCCACTTGAGATGCATGATACTTTTTATGAAAATGATCTGTCGAGTATTGTCAGGAACCGGGCTGCTCCGTACTATAGATCAGGTGATGAATACAAGGAGCCAAAGTCACTTTCCTTATGTGTTGGTGCCGGTGGAGTATACAGCTCAGTGAAGGATATGTTGAATTGGATGAAGTTGTTCAGGAATGATGATCATGACCTTTCGTATATTCCTTCTTTCCTAACAGTTTTGGATACTTTAAACGATGGTCGGGAAATGACCTCAGCAAGAGGTGTGTTTGTATCCAGGTATAAAAATCTGACCACAATTAATCACAGTGGCAGGGATTGGGGCCTGAGGTCTCAAATAATTTGGTTGCCAGAGCTTGATCTTGGGGTGTTTGTTTTTGCTAATTCGGATCATGTCAATGCAGTGGAGATCAGTTATCAACTGGTCGATCTGTTTCTGAATGCTTCCGGAGACCAGCCAGAACAAATGACTGACTATAAACACTCAAAGAAAGAGATGGAGGCTTTTCAAGGTATCTATCAGGAGTTGAATAGCGACATGAAAATGCATGTTTATCTGAGGAATGATTCACTCTTTGCAAAAAGCAGTATGGGAGGGATTCCTGTATATCTGGTATCACAATCCAAAGGGAAGTTTCATCGGGATGATAATGCCAGTGTCACCTATAACTTTGACTACAGGGTAGAGGATGATATAGATATGTCAGTTGATTTCGGGGGCGCAGAATTCTATTTTGAAGAAATTGTTCTGACTGAAAAGCCTAACCAAAACCTGCAAGATTATGTGGGAGAGTACTACTCTGATGAGTTGGAGGTGATCTATGAATTCAGGATGCAATCAGATAAGTTGGTGCTTCATTATCCTAACAATTGCTGCTACACACTAACTGAAGGTCAGAAAGATGTTTTTGGAGCCAATAGAAGAACTAAATATGCTATTAAAAGAGACCGCAAAGGAAATGTGGTTTCATTCACAGTCGCCTCCGAAGGTACCGTAAAGGATATCCTGTTTGAGAGATTGGATTAAAATGTGATGGATTATTAATAGAAGTTAGGCTGTCGATAATTAAAATCTAGTAGAGACCATTTAATTCATATTGTAGGATTTTTCTTGATCAGAAGCTGAATTTAAAAAATCGGATAATTATTTTCATCATACTCAAAATCCCACTCCCGCCAAAAATTGCTTTTTGTTGCATGAATCATGCTGTAGCTTTTATGTATATACTTTGTAAAAGTATTTGTAGAGAGAGATCTATAAAAACATTCCTGGAAAATGACCAAATTTTTAACTGGGTTTGGCGAACTGTCATAATCTAAAAACCAGGTGGTATCACGATCTGTAAGTACATCTTTTCGAAATCTTTCTGCGGTTATAGTGTTAAGGTTGCCTTTGGAATCATAGTGGTACTTATGATATTTAGTATATAGACCTGATTGAATTTGAGTTACTTCGATAATCTGCTTTTGGTCGTTATACTTAAATGATAAAGTGTCATTGTTTCTATCACCATAGAAATCACGACCGAAAATTTCTTGGACGATTAACCCATTTTTAAGGATTAATTTTCTTTTATACTCAAGCATATTGGAAAAATCCTTCTCACTTAAAAGTTGTTTAGTAATCACAATTGAGTCTCCATAGTATTTTACTGTGTCAGCTATATGTTCATAAGTGGTAAATCCAATCCCCGTTCTTATCACTGCACCTATCCGCTGAACTATTTCATTACGTTTCCCATATATGATTTTAATTTTAGTTGTGTCAGGGGGGAACAAAGAGGGGTAAAACATTGATAAAGGATGATACTCCTGAATCATAGGAATACTTGGAACAATATCTTCATCACTACAGTTGAAAGAAATCACTGTAGTACCTATGGGTAAAAATCTTCTTAACCTATTATTTATCAGGTGAAGGTCCATTGGGTAATAACAATAAACTTTACGCTACCTGTCAAGTAATTTAGCAAAGAATATGAGATTGTAGAAACTTCCTCACTCATACAACAAATACTTATTCCGGATCTTATGGAAAGCCTTTAGCTCTTCCTGCCAGCTGGCACGGATCCGGTCTTCTGTCCAGCCGGCTTCAATTTGTTGCTGGAGTAGTTTGGTGCCCGCGTGACGCTCAAAGCCTTTGGTGAAGAAAGGTTTATCTGTCTGTCCTTTCATCTTTTGGTAGAAGTCGATCAGGTATGACAGGTTGAATTCATATATGGGTTCTGATCCTACTAAAGAGACACCAAAACACTTTTCTCCTTCCAGTGGCGGGTATTTGGAGCCTTCATTGGGTGTTGGTGTAAATGAAAAGTCTTTGTCCGGATAGTCCGGATGGCCAATCACCTGGAAGGGGTATTCCGTTCCCCGGCCAACAGAGGCAATGGTTCTTTCAAAGAAGCCTAATGAAGGATATAGTGCAATAGCCAGGTCATTGGGCAGGTTAGGTGAGGGAGCAACCGGCAATGAATAAGGCGTGGCATGGGTCCAGTTTCTCACAGCTACCACCGTCAGGTCACAATACAATCCATTCTTCAGCCATCCTTCATCATTGATCATCATGGCCATTTCACCTATCGTAAGGCCATGTACTAACGGTACCGGATGCATTCCGATAAAGGATTTATATTCATCTTGCATTACCGGACCATCGACATAGCCTCCATGTGGGTTCGGGCGGTCCAGCACAATAAACGGGATCTTGTATTTGGCACAAGCCTGCATCATATAGGTCATGGTGCTGGGGTAAGTGTAAAACCGGATGCCTACATCCTGAATATCAAAGATCATCACATCCACACCTTCCATCTGCTCTTTGGAGGGCTCTTTGCTGCTTCCATAAAGGCTGATCACCTCAAAGTCATAAGGGGTTTCCTGATCTTTGATGACTTCACCATCTGCCTTGGTACCTGAAAAGCCGTGTTCCGGTGAATACGCCTTCACAATGTTGATGTCAAGGGATAGCAGGGTATCAACAAGATGTGTGGTCCCAACAATTGAGCTATGATTTACCAGTAGCCCCACCCTCTTTCCTTTGATGAGTGGAAGGTATTCATTCATCTGGTATGCCCCTGGCAAAATCGACTGGCTTTGGTCTTGCTGAGCGGTGCATGAGCAAAAAATCACACCAAATACACACAGAAAATAAAATCTTCTCATATCAGATCGTTTATAATTGTGTTAAAATTATAAAGATTGAATCTACCGTACTTCATATCAAGTCGGATTACTAAAAATGAGGAAGGTTCTTTTTCCGGTACCATCACCAGGATAGCTATCATCAGCATTGCTGTGGCCTTGTCTTCTTTGATTTTGGCTTTTCTCATACTGGGAGGGTACGAAAATGTCATTACCAGCAAAATCTACAGCTTTTCCGGACATGTGGTAGTGAGCAAATACACCCTGTCTAACAGTGTGGAGGAAACCTCTATTATGGTATCAGACTCCTTGTTGGAAAAGGTGAAAAATACCGAAGGGGTCGACTATGTTCAGGCTTACTCATTTAAATACGGTTTACTGAGTACAAAGGATGAGGTGCAAGGTGTACTGGTAAAAGGGATTGATGAGCATTTTAACCGGACTGATTTTGAGCAGCACCTGATCAGGGGAAAGTTTCCGGAGTTTCCGGAAGATAACTATGGTACTGAGGTAGCCATCAGTGAAAGGATCTCCAATATTCTTCAATTGGATGTGGGGGATGAGGTCACCATCTTTTTTGTGCAGAAGCCACTTCGTTTCAGAAAACTTCAGATCACCGGGGTGTACGAAACCGGGCTTGAAGAGATTGATGAAAATGTGATCTTGGGAGATATCAGGTTAGTCAGTCGTATCAACAACTGGGAAGAAAATCAAGTGGGCGGCCTTGAAGTGTACCTGGAAGACCCCAATGATCAGGCACAGGCGACAGAAACACTCTTCGATAAAGTCGATTTTGATATGTATGTTGAGAAAGTCGCCGATAAATACATTCAGATCTTTGAGTGGCTGAGGATGTTGAATCGGAATGTTTTGATTCTGCTGGTCATCGTACTTTTTGTGGCATGCTTCAACATGGTTTCGATCCTGTTGATCCTTATCCTGGAGCGGACACAAATGATTGGGATCTTTAAGTCCCTGGGAGCCAGCAACGCGCTGATCAGACGTATATTTCTGTTCAATGGTCTCAACCTGATTGTCAAAGGTTTGCTTTGGGGAAATTTTATCGGACTATCATTTTGTCTGGCACAATATTATTTCCGTTTTATTCCTCTTGATGCTTCTAATTATTATGTAAGCTATGTTCCGATCGCCCTGGATTATGGGATTGTAATACTACTGAATGTCATGGCAGTGATCGTGGTCGGGATTACATTGTTTATCCCTCTCTCCCTGATTTCAAGGATACAGCCTGTGAAAGCGATCAGGTTTGATTGAAGTGTTTAGGGGCGTATGACCTAAAGAAGCTGCGAACTTTCATCTCGATCACACCAAATACTGCTTCTTTGAAGATCCCGCGTGACATTTTGGATTCGCCACGGGCACGCTCAGTAAATACGATGGGGACTTCTTTGATCTTAAAGCCATGTTTCCAGGCGTTGAATTTCATCTCTATCTGGAAGGCATATCCTATGAAATGGATTTTGTCAGCATCAATGGAGCTGAGGACTTTCCGGCTGTAGCATTTAAAACCTGCTGTGGTATCCATGATGGGCATGCCGGTGATCAACCGCACGTAGAAGCTGGCAAAATACGACATGAGCACCCTTCCAATTGGCCAGTTGACGACATTGACCCCCTGAATATATCTGGAACCAATTGCCATGTCATAGCCATCTTCCGCACAGGCTTTATAAAGTTTTACAAGGTCTGCCGGATTGTGAGAGAAATCAGCATCCATCTCGAAGATGTAGTCATACTCATTGTCTACCGCATATTTAAAACCGGTGATATAGGCAGTACCGAGTCCTGCTTTACCGGTTCGCTCAATCAGATGGATCCGTTTAGGATGCTTTTTTTGTATTTTTTTTACAATATCAGCTGTGCCGTCAGGAGAACTGTCGTCGATGACGAGTACTTCAAATGGCACATCGATTTCGAGAACGGATTGAATAATTTCTTCAATATTATCCTTCTCGTTGTAGGTTGGTATGATTACGAGGTTACGATGCAAGGCACTAATAATGAGCCACTAAATTAACTTTTACAATTAATAGTCAGGGCGTTGAATACAAGTTTTAAGAAAATTTAAGGCTTATACCCTAAAATTTTCATCATGTGTTCATGGTTTTGTTCTTCGGCGAAAAGCTTGTGAACAGGCTCTCCGTTTTCATCAAGGTCAATAATCACATGCTTGGGTGCAGGGATCAGACAATGCTGAATGCCACCATATCCTCCTAACGATTCCTGGTACGCTCCAGTATGAAAGAACCCGAAATAAAGTGTCTCTTCTTCGTCGTATTTAGGAAGGAAAACCTCAGCGATGTGAGCTTCGGAGTCATAGTAGTCCATGCTGTCGCAGGTAAGACCCCCTATATTCACCTTGTGGAAATTGTTGTCCCAGTGATTGACTGGTAGCAAAATGTATTTTTCATTGAGCCCCCAGACATCCGGCATATGCGTGATGAAAGATCCATCCATCATGTACCAGAGCTCTTTGTCATTCTGAAGTTTTTCATTTAGTACCGAATAGAGTATTGCTCCACTCTCGCCTACGGTGAATGAACCAAACTCAGTAAAAATATTAGGTACTTCCACATGGTTTTTGTGGCAGATCCATTGTACGTTCGAAACGATCTGCTCAGCCATATAGGCGTAATCATACTCAAAGGCCAGAGAATTTTTGATAGGGAAGCCTCCACCAATATCGATGGTGTCCAGATCGGGGCAGATCTTTTTCAGCTCACAGTACATATAGATAAACCTGCTCAATTCACTCCAATAGTAGGCTGTATCCTTGATGCCTGTATTGATAAAGTAGTGAAGCATTTTTAGCTTGGCTTTTTTGTTTTTTGCCAGGCGTTCTTTGTAAAAGGGGATAATATCTCCGTAACGGATTCCAAGTCTGGAGGTGTAAAAAGCAAAATTAGGTTCCTCATCTGCAGCAACCCGGATACCCACCTTAAACTCTTTCTCTGCATTCTGCTCGTAGTAATCCAGCTCTGTCAGATTGTCGAGGATAGGGATACAGTTTTTAAATCCCTGGTTGATCAGCCCTGTGATGTTCTCCAGGTAGAGTGGGCGTTTAAACCCATTACAGATGATGAATTTGTCTTTCTTGATGTGGCCACTTTCCAGCAGGCTTTCCACAATGGGAATATCAAAAGCGGAAGACGTTTCGATATGAATGTCATTTTTGAGACCCTCAGCAAGGACAAACTGAAAATGCGATGACTTGGTGCAATAACAATACGTATAGGTCCCCTTATAATTGAGCTTTGTGATGGCATCATTGAAGATCTTCTTCGCATATTGGATGTTTTCCGAGATTTTTGGGAGGTATGTGAGCTTGAGGGGTGTCCCATATTCCTTGATGATTTTCATCAGGTTCACATTGTTGAAGAATAGTTGGTCATTTTCTACTCTAAACTCCTTGGTAGGGAAGTAGAAGGTCTGTTCTATGAGGTCACTATAACTTTTCATTCAATAGCATTCTACAGGTTTTTCAAAGTCGCAATTTTGTGAAAATATATAACAAATCAAGAACGTGGATAGTAATAATTCCATGGCTGGAAGTATTTGACATTCAATTATTTTTGCAACCTTCTTGAGATCACATGATTAAACTGGGAATATACGACGAGACATCGCCCCTGGAGGCGGTAATATTAGGAACAGCGGAGAGTTTTGGTGGAACACCTGAGCTAAGCAACACCAATGATCCTAAATCAGTGGAAAATATCCTGAATGGAACATTTCCGGTTGAGGAAGACCTGCTTGTGGAGCTTGAAGCAGTCCATCAGGTATTCCTGAAGTATGGTGTGGAGGTATTCCGTCCCCAGGTGATAGGCAACTATAACCAGATCTTTTCGCGAGATGTAGGGCTGGTCATAGGAGACCAGATCATTGTACCGTACATTGCCCACAATAGGCGGGAAGAAATCAGAGGCATTCAATACATCATTGATCAGTGCGACCCCAACAAGGTGCTTAGACCCAATGAGTATGAACGAATGGAAGGTGGAGACGTGATGCCATGGAAGGGAAAGATCTTTGTAGGGTACTCTGAAAAAGAAGATTTTGATGAGTATATCACCGCGCGTACCAACGTTGCAGGATTGGAGTTTCTGGAAAAATCCTTTCCTGAGTGGAAGGTTTATGGGTTTGAACTCAATAAATCGGATACTGATCCCCGCGAGAACAGCTTGCACCTGGATTGTTGTTTTCAGCCTATCGGTCATGATCAGGCCATCATTTACCCGGATGGTTTCAAGCATAAAGAAGATGCTGAATTCCTGATCAATATGTTTGGCCAACAAAATGTTATCTTGATAGATAAAGAGGAGATGTATCTCATGAACAGCAATATTTTTTCAATTTCACCAGATGTGATCGTTTCAGAAAGAAATTTCACCCGGTTGAACGATGAGTTGAGAAAGCGTGGATTCACTGTGGAAGAAGTACCTTATGCCGAAGCTGCTAAAATGGAAGGATTGTTGAGATGTAGCACACTCCCTTTAAGAAGACAGTATGAATGATCAGGTGACCAGTACGCTATTGATGGTGCGGCCAAAGAATTTTCATGGCAATGAACAGACCGCAGTAAACAACTATTTCCAGCAATTAAAAGGAAAACTAACACTGGAGGAGATTCAGCAGGAGGCATTGAAGGAGTTTGATCTTTTTTCAGAAAAACTAAGAGCAAAAGGTGTGGAAACGATAATAGTTGAAGATACTGAACACCCCAAGACTCCGGATGCTATTTTCCCCAACAATTGGATCTCTTTTCATCAAAGTGGTAAAGTATACACGTATCCCATGTTTGCTGAGAATAGGCGGCTGGAACGAAGGGATGCAGTCATCAATCAGATCGATAAGTCTTTTGAAATGGATGAAATCATCCGGCTGGAATCCTGGGAAGATGAAGGCCATTTTCTGGAAGGGACCGGTAGTCTGGTGTTGGATCGAAAGCATAAAATGGCATTTGTTGCTTTATCGGATCGTGCGCATATGCCAGTGATCAAAGATTTTCAGCAAAAGTCTGGTTATGAGATTGTTACCTTTCATGCCAATCAGTCTGTGAATGGGAAAAGACTACCGATCTATCATACGAATGTGATGATGTATGTGGGTGAATCTTTTGCGGTAGTTTGCATGGATAGCATCGATGATCTGAAGGAAAAGGAGGCAGTGAAAACTGCACTTAAATCCACAGGCAAAGAGGTGATTACCATCTCAGAAAAACAGGTGGCCAGTTTTGCAGGAAATGGACTCCAGGTATGTGATGCACGAGGCAATCGACTGATCGTGATGTCTGAGGCTGCCTATAAATCGTTGGATCAAAATCAGCTGAAAGCTTTAGAAAAAAACGGCGAGGTCATACATTCGCCATTGAATACCATTGAATATTATGGTGGAGGGAGTGCCAGGTGTATGATGGCAGAAATTTTTTTACGAAAAAAATAACATGTTTGAAATAGAACAATTGCTCCAGGAGGAGATCGTAGCAGCATTTAAAGCGTTGTTCAACCACTCGTTGAAAAGTGAGGATGTACAGTTACAGCCCACGCGCAGGGAGTTTGAAGGCACACATACGCTGGTGGTGTTTCCATTCATGAAAGTGACGAAAAGAAATCCTGAAGAATCAGCAAAGATGCTCGGCGAGTATCTGAAAGTAAACTCAGAGATGATCAGGAATTACCAGGTGGTGAAAGGCTTTCTCAACCTAATTGTTGATGATCACATTTGGACCCAGGAACTCACCAAGATCAATCTCGACCTGGATTTCGGAATATTTCCTCAAAATGAGGAAAAGGTGATGGTGGAATTTTCTTCTCCCAACACCAACAAGCCTTTACATCTGGGACATCTAAGAAATAACTTTTTAGGCGATTCGGTCTCCAGAATTCTGGAAGCGTATGGATATGAAGTAATGAAGGTAAACCTGATCAATGATCGGGGGATTCATATCTGTAAGTCTATGTTGGCATATTCCAAATACGGAAATGGGGAAACGCCCGAAAGCTCAGGGCTAAAAGGTGACCATCTCATTGGTAAGTACTATGTAAAGTTTGATCAGGTTTACAAAGAAGAGATTGTGAAGCTGGTGGAGGAAGGGACGGACCCCGAGGAAGCTAAAAAAGTAGCTCCTTCTATCGTGGAAGCCCAGGACTTACTGAAGAAGTGGGAGGAAGGCGACCCTGAAGTTGTGGCACTGTGGAAAAAGCTCAACCAGTGGGTGTTTGATGGTTTCGAAAAATCTTATCAAACCATGGGCATTTCTTTCGACAAGATGTATTACGAATCGGATACCTACGTACTGGGCAAGGATATCGTGAAGGAAGGTCTGGAAAAAGAGATTTTCTTTTCAAAGGATGATGGTTCGGTATGGATTGATCTGACAGCGGACAAGCTTGATGAGAAGCTACTTCTTAGGAGTGATGGCACTTCAGTCTATGTGACGCAGGACATTGGTACCTGCGAGTTGAAACACAAAGATTTCCCATTTGATAAATCCGTTTATGTGGTAGGTAATGAACAGGATTATCACTTCAAAGTGCTGTTCAAGATCATGGAGAAGCTTGGAAAACCCTACGCCGATGGACTGTTCCATCTTTCATACGGCATGGTGGATTTGCCATCCGGCAAAATGAAATCACGGGAAGGCACTGTGGTGGATGCAGATGACCTGATGGAGGAAATGTTTGAGACCGCCAGAAGGCAGACCGAGGAGTTGGGGAAAATTGAAGGACTGTCTGAAGGAGAAGCGGAAAAGCTTTACAAGACACTTGGGCTGGGAGCCTTGAAGTATTTTCTACTCAAAGTGGATCCCAAAAAACGCATGCTTTTCAACCCGCAGGAGTCTATCGAGTTTCAGGGAAATACCGGACCATTCATTCAATATACCCACGCGAGAATTTCGGCCATTTTAAGGAGAGCAAGAGAAATAGGTACACCAATGGACTTTAGGGCAGGGGATGTCAAGTCATTGCATGAGCGTGAGTTGATGTTGATCTACAAGATCAGTCAATTCCCGAAAGCGATACAGCAGGCGGCGGAGGAATATGCTCCGTACCTGGTTGCTCAGTACGTGTATGACCTGGCCAAAGAATATAATGGCTTCTATCAGGAAGTTTCGATTTTCAATGAGGCAGATCAGAACTTGTTGAGGATGCGGGTGATACTATCGAGTGTCACTGCGCGGATCATCAGGCAATCCATGAGCTTGTTAGGAATCGACGTGCCGACCAGGATGTAATATGAGCAAATTCAGTATATGGCTTCAGGCTTTTAGGCTCCGGACATTGCCGCTGGCTCTTTCCAGTATATTGATGGGGACGCTGCTTGCAGTTTCTCATGGGTATTTTGATTCTGTGATTTTCATTTTAGGTGTGCTTACCACCATCTTTTTACAGATCCTCAGCAATCTTGCCAATGATTATGGGGATGCCAAGTCCGGTATTGACGGAGAAGATCGCAAGGGACCCAGCAGGACGGTGCAGGCGGGACTGATCACCAGGCAGGAGATGAAACGAATGCTTTACATCTTCGTTTTGTTGTCACTGCTTTCAGGAGTATCCCTTATTGTGTTGGCATTGGGAGACCAATGGCTAAAGGGACTGCTGTTTTTCTTTTTGGGTGTGGGAGCCATTGCGGCTGCAATCAACTATACAGTGGGCAAAAACCCCTATGGTTATTCCGGATGGGGTGATTTTTTTGTGCTGATTTTCTTCGGATTTGTTGGAGTTCTTGGCAGTTATTTTCTGCTCAGCGGTCAATTGGAAGCAATGCTGATCTTCCCGGCCATCTCGACCGGATTGTTTTCGGTGGCTGTTTTAAATCTCAACAATATCCGGGATATAGAATCAGACCGAAAAAATGGAAAATTCAGTATCCCTGTCAGGTTGGGGAGAGCGCGTGCGGTGATCTATCATTTTTTGCTGTTGATCCTGGGCATAAGTGCCGCCGTATATTATGTGATCATTGAAGGAACAAACTGGTATTCATGGGCTTTCCTGCTCACAGTTCCTCTGTTGATCATTAATGCCAGGGCAGTATCTGTAAAAAAAGAAGCTGCTGACCTGGACCCCTTTTTGAAACAGATGGCTATTTCCACTTTGATCTTTGTTCTACTTTTTGGTATTGGGCAGGTTCAATTTTAAGGAATTCAACTTTGTGGATTATGATTATTCGTTAACTTAGGAGTTCATAAATAAACCCTACTAAAATGGACAAAATTCTCGTTCCCTACGATTTTTCGAAAGTTGCAAAAAATGCCTTGAACCTGGCTACTGAGATTGCCGAACAGGTAAAAGAATGCAGTATTACCATAATTAATGTGCTTGAGCATCCGACACCAGAAACTTTCAAGACGATGGGGATCAGTGATATTGACCCGATGGAGGAGGTATATATTACTAAGCTTATTCAGACAATCGAAGAAAAGTTGGAGATCGTGATCGCCGACAGTATATATGCTGATGTAGACCTGAAGTATAAGATTGTGATGGGGCAACCATTCAAAGAAATATCAGAAATGATCTCTACTGAGAAAATTGATCTGGTAGTAATGGGAACGAGTGGCAGTGAAGGGCTGGAGGAGTTTCTTGTGGGCAGCAATGCTGAACGCATGGTGAGGTTCTCAAGTTGTCCTGTCCTCACGGTCCAGAAGGAGTGCCACGTGAGTGACATTGAAGATATTGTATTCGCCTCTAATTTTTTAGATGTACCACCAGCATTTGTTTATAAGCTGAAGCAACTACAGAATGCTTTTGATGCCAAATTGAAAATTGTAAAAATCAATACACCCGCGAGCTTCACCACCACCCGCCACGACACAAAGCAGATTGAGGACTTTATCAGCGAATTTGATATTCACAATTGCTCTTTTGAGATCTACAACCATTCCAATGAAGAAGATGGTATTGTGGCCTATGCTGAAGATATCGATGCAGACATGATTGCCATTGGTACCAGGCAACGTAGAGGGGTCGGGCATTTCTTCTCAGGAAGTATTGCAGAAGATGTGGTCAATCATGCCAAGGTCCCCGTATGGACATTTAGTCTTGACAAAGCATTGTAAAAAAAGGCCATACAAGTAAAAAATTTATTCGGAAAATAGGAATTCCTCGTTAACTTTGGGGGATGAACTACGCAATTTTATTCCACATTTTTCATCATTCCTCTTGAGGAAAATTCTGCTAATACTTTGTCTATTGCGTATTTCAAACTACCTGATTTTCTAATTTTTACTACCAAATTTTACCATGTCAAATCTTAAAGTTGCCATTCAAAAATCTGGCAGGCTAAGCGAGGACTCATTAAAACTTTTTAAAGAGTGTGGAATAAAAGTCAATAACGGAGCTCGAAAGCTAAAAGCAAGTGCATCGAATTTCCCTATTGAATTTTTGTTTCTCAGGGATGATGACATTCCCGGATATGTGGAGGATGGAATAGCCGATATCGGAATTGTGGGTCAGAATGTGCAGGAGGAAGCGCAGAAAAACGCCCTGGTGCTGAAAAAGCTTGGTTTTTCTAAATGCAGGTTGTCGCTTGCTATACCGAGGTCTGTAGAGTATTCCGGTGTTCAGTATTTTGAAGGAAAAAGCATAGCCACCTCATACCCATACATCTTAAAATCCTACCTGGATGAAAAGAAGGTGAGTGCGGAGATTCATGAGATCAGTGGGTCGGTAGAGATTGCACCGGGCATCGGACTGGCAGAAGGTATCTGTGATATCGTAAGTTCGGGAAGTACGTTGCTAAGCAATGGACTGGTGGAAGTAGAAGAAGTGATGCGCTCCGAAGCTGTATTGATTGGTAGTGATAAGCTTGACAATGAAAAGAAGAAATTATTAGATCAATTGGTCTTCCGAATGGATGCCGTGTTGGTAGGTAAAAACAATAAGTACGTTTTGCTGAATGCACCGGATGAATCCCTGGATAAGATCATTGATCTGCTCCCGGGAATGAGAAGTCCTACCGTACTCCCTTTAGCAGAAAAAGGCTGGCACAGCATCCATTCTGTGATCAATGAAGACGATTTTTGGGGAAGTATCGAAAAGCTTAGAGCTGCAGGTGCAGAAGGCATATTGGTTGTACCTATTGAGAAGATGATTCAATGATCACCGTATACAAAAATCCGGACAGAGAGAAACTCACCGATATCCTGCAAAGGCCTTCTTACGACCTGACCAAGATTGATAAGGTGATCAAGCCAGTACTGGAAAAGGTAAAACGCGGAGGAGACAAGGCACTCCGCAAATTTGCACTTGAGTATGACCATGTAGAGCTCAAAGATCTTTGGGTTTCGGAAAAGGAATTTGCCACCGCAGATAAGGAGGTCAGCGAAACCCTGAAGGATGCGATCAATACTGCTTACGAAAATATTTACAAGTTTCATGAGGCACAGCGTCAAGAAGCATTGGTGATGGAGGTGATGCCCGGAGTGGTCTGCAGCCGGCGTTCTGTTCCTATAGAAAAGGTAGGGTTGTATGTGCCAGGTGGTACTGCACCTTTATTTTCTACTGTGCTGATGCTGGGGATACCCGCTAAGATCGCAGGTTGTAAGGAAATCATTATCTCATCACCCACCGACAGGCTGGGAGTGACCAACCCGGTGATTCTTTATACGGCGAAGCTTATTGGAGTAAAGAGGGTATTGAAGCTGGGAGGAGCACAGGCCATTGCCGCGATGGCCTATGGCACGGAGAGTGTGCCCAGGGTGGATAAGATTTTTGGTCCTGGTAATCAATATGTGACGGTTGCCAAACAACGCGTAGCCCGGGATAGTGTAGCCATTGATATGCCTGCCGGACCTTCAGAGGTGATGGTGGTGATTGATGAAAAAGCTGACGCCGCTTTTGCAGCTTCAGATCTTCTTTCGCAGGCAGAACACGGTATCGATAGCCAGGTTGTTTTGGTCACCAACACGATTGAAAAGGCCAACGAGGTAAAGAAGGAAATAGCAAGCCAGTTGGATAGTTTGCCCAGACAGGAAATTGCCAGGGGAGCCCTTGAAAAGAGTGCCATTATTGTTCTGAAAGAAAAGAACAGAATTGTGGAGACCATCAATGACTATGGTCCAGAACATTTGATCATCAACACCAAAGATGCTGAGGAGCTGGCAGAGCAGGTTCAAAGTGCGGGATCAGTGTTCATCGGAGCCTATACACCGGAGTCAGCGGGCGACTATGCCTCCGGCACCAATCATACCCTGCCTACCAATGGCTGGGCCAAAGCCTTTAGCGGGATCTCCCTGGATAGTTTTGTGAAGAAGATCACCTATCAAAAGATCACAGAGGAGGGCTTGCTGCATCTGGGTCCCACAATTGAAAAGATGGCTGAGGCGGAACTGCTCGATGCCCACAAAAATGCAGTCACAATAAGATTAAAGAAATTAAAAGAAAATGGTATCACCGGAAAATCTGGTAAGAAGTCATCTAAAAGCAATAAAGGCGTACTCTTCCGCAAGGGATGAGTATGAAGGTGAGATAGGTGTCTTCCTGGATGCCAACGAAAATGCGCTTGGCTCAGTCACTCAAACCCAGGTAAATCGCTATCCCGATCCACATCACAGAAAGCTCAAAGCAGCCTGGTCCAAAATCAAGGGCATTGATGCTGATCATATCTTTTTTGGCAATGGAAGTGATGAACCGATCGATCTGCTGATCCGTTTGTTTTGCAACCCGGAAAAGGACCATATCATCACCATGCCACCCACCTATGGTATGTATGAGGTAAGTGCCTCTATCAACAATGTGGAGAATAAGAAAATCCCGTTAACAGAAGATTTCCAGATAGATGTGTCGGCTGTAATGGCGCAGATCACTCCGGCCACCAAAATGATCTTTGTTTGTTCTCCCAATAATCCCACAGGGAATTTGTTGAACAAAAAAGATGTGGAGGAGATCCTGGCATCCTTCCAGGGCATCGTGGTGATTGATGAAGCATATATTGACTTTTCTTCGGAAGCCAGCTGGAGCACTGAGCTGTCAAAATATCGGAATCTTGTTGTCCTTCAGACTTTGAGCAAGGCCTGGGGAATGGCGGGAATCCGGGTAGGCTCTGCCATGGCTGATCCATACATCATTTCGATGCTGGAGAAGATCAAGCCACCGTACAATTTGAGTTTGCCTAACCAGCAGCTGGCTTTTGAAGCAATGGAAAATGTAAAGCAGAAGGATGAGGAGGTAGAGTTGATCCTTACTGAGAGAGAAAGAGTGAAGGCTGAATTACAGGACTTTCCTCAAGTGAAAAAGATCTTTCCCAGCGATGCGAACTTTTTGCTGGTGAGGTTTGAAGAATCAAAACCTATATTTGACTACCTGATTAGGGAGCAGGTGATTGTAAGGGACCGTAGTAGTCAAATTAACTGTAGTAATTGCTTGCGTATTACCATCGGAACAAAAGAAGAGAATGATCAGCTCCTCAAATTGATCAGGGATTTTTATCAAGCGTGATATCTAATTAAATAATGAGACCAATATTATTCATCGACCGGGACGGCACCATCATAGAAGAGACTGAAGACGAAAAGATTGAGCGCATCGATAAGCTCAAATTTCTTCCTGAGGTATTTCAGTACATGCGCAAGATCAGGCATGAGTCTGATTACTTATTTGTGATGGTGACCAACCAGGATGGGCTGGGCACACCTTCATGGCCGGACGAAGATTTCTGGCCGGTTCAGAATTTTATTGTTGAAGCACTGGAACGAGAGGGTGTGAAATTTGATGCCATTCACATCGATGAGCACTTCGAAAAAGACAACCACCCAAACAGAAAGCCCGGAATCGGCATGTTGACCGGTTATTTAAATGGGGAATATGACATCAAGAACTCCTATGTACTGGGGGACAGACTTACTGATGTGCAACTAGCCAAAAACCTGGGTTGCCAGGCCATCCACCTCTGGGGAGAACAGGTTACTGATTCTGCCTTGACAACCCTGAGCTGGAAAGAGATCTATGAATTCCTGGTACAAAAGCCCAGGAAAGCTTCCGTCGTCAGGAAAACAAAAGAAACTGACATTACCATTGACATCAACCTTGATGGGGAAGGAAAAACCCATATTGAGACCGGTATTGGCTTCTTTGATCACATGTTGGACCAGCTGGGCAAGCATGGTGGTATCGACCTGGATATCAAAGTGAATGGAGACTTGCACATCGATGAGCATCATACGGTTGAAGACACAGCCCTGGCCCTGGGTGAAGCTTTTTTAAAGGCGCTTGGCGGTAAAAGAGGCATTCAGCGCTATGGGTTCATGCTCCCTATGGATGACGTACTGGCCCAGGTGGCCATCGATTTTGGTGGACGTCCATGGCTGATCTGGGAAGCTGAGTTTAAGCGCGAAAAGGTGGGTGAGCTGCCTACGGAGCTATTCTCACATTTCTTCAAATCCTTCTCAGACACATCCAAATGCAACCTGAATATCAAGGCAGAGGGTGATAACGAGCATCATAAGATAGAGGCGATTTTCAAAGGCTTTGCCAAGGCTATCAAGATGGCAGTGAAGAAAAATCAGGATGAACTGGGAAGTCTGCCGAGCACGAAGGGGGTGTTGTAGATATTGAGTCCTTACGCATAGTTTACTTTCCCGAAAGGATACTCAGGTTGCCCCAAGGCGTACTCAGACTTCCCCAGAGCATACTTAACATTCCCGCGAGCATACTTTAGTTTCCCGGGTGCGTACTTTGGCTTCCCGAGAACGCACTTTAGTTTCCTCCGAGCATACTTTAATTTCCCGAGAGTGTACTCCATTGAGGAAAGTCCATACTTGACTGGGGAAAACGCATACTCAGTAAGGGAAAATGCATACTTCGATAGGGAAAACACATACTGACAGGGGAAGTCCACGCTCAGTACATCCCATTGAATGGATCAAAAACGATAGAGGGGAAGTTTGATTATGCTAATCCATAAATCTTCAATACTGCGAATATCACTCCGCCACCAACAAGTGAGAGTACAATTGTTGAAATCACATATACTTTCTCCAAAGAAGAAACCCTGCTTTTTGTAAGGGATAAATGCTCATTCATGAGTGTTAATTTCTTTTCTGAAAGCACATTAGAATGGATCAATTCAGAAAGAACTAATTTTAGATGGTCAATTCGATTCTTATTTTCCATTTAGCCTGAATAAAGATTAGAACTAAATAAAGTTACCAAAATCTCTTGTACGAAACTGTCAGGAATGTCTGATGATTGAATGATTGGTCTGATGAGCTATCTATGCCATTTGTGATTGACAATGCTGTGGTCACTTCAGATACTCAAACAGGAAGTCATTGTTGGACTTCATGAATTCAAGAGGAGTAAACCCGGTGATACGTTTGCATATTTTAGTGAAGTGTGCCTGATCATGGTAGTTCTCAAAGCTCGTGGTACCATTAAGGAACTTTTGCTGTACATGGTTGAATTGGATCACCATGGCATATTGTTTAGGAGTGAGTCCGATATACTTTTTAAACAATCTTTGTTGGTGTCTGGGACTAATATGATACTTATCAGCAAGATCACTGACTTGAATTTTCCCATGGGAGTCGTAGATATCCTGCAACATTTTTTCAATAGCATGTTCAGTCTTGACACGCTCAATGTTTTCACGGAGAAATCTTTGCATGGCAAGAGCTACCTCAATAGGTTCTTCAATTTGGTCCAATTCTCCTGTTAGTTGATGGATATTTGTGGCATCAGGAGGAAAGACATGTGCCTTGTTTAGCAACTGTGTCCCGGATAGACCAAATAATATGTATGGAATATGAGGTAATACTTCGATGCCAATTTGATAGAATCTTCCTTTGATATGAAAATATGGATGTTCTTTAAATATTTGGTTGGCCATGCCAAGTTTTCCCTCTGGCTTCAGTTTTTCGTTGGAAAAATGCAGAACAATATCCTGAGGGTATCGGGAATAGGTGAGGTAAGCAAATCCTGTTGGGCGGATGGGCAATCGCATATCAACCGGATGATCGGAAAAACCCAGGATGACCCGTCTGATAACATCCTTATGCTGAGGTTCAGGCTCTACGAATTGAAAGGTGGGTTTATGCTCGTTCATTCGCCCAAAATTGAGAAATTTCTCAATAATGATAAATTACTTTGGATTCATATTGATCATTACCTGCCTGAATCAGGATAATATAGAGCCCTCTCTTTAAACTTGTCCGGGTAAGATGGATTGTTATTTTATCTCCGTTGGAAAAGTTTTGTTTAAATACTTTTTGGCCTTGTAAGTTGAAAAAGCTAACCTCACCTTGTTGATAGAATTGTGGTAGCTCAATGGTGAGCTTGTTTTGGGTGAGTGGGTTTGGGTAAACTTTTGCCAGGTTGGTTTTGTTTTCTTTTTCTACCGCTCGCAGGACTTCCTGGGCTAGGTAGAATGTTGCGGCATATCCATCTGCCTGTCCACCAGCATAGATGGTAAGAGATTTTAAGGCTCCTGAAATGAGTGATTGGTACCCTTGTCCGCTGCTACCTTCATAGATTTCCAATGAGCCTGAGCTGAGTAGTGAGCTTTGGTGATTTCCATCCTTTGGTCCACCTGAAAAAATGGACAGGGAAAGAGGATTGGTCAAACTCATCTGCCCATACCCATCATTTTGACCCCCCTGATAAGCAAGCAGGTTTCCATCTGTTTGAATCAGATATCTTTCACTCCCGTCACCAGCTCCGCCCTGATAAAAAGAACTGCTGGTATTATTTAAAGAGAAAAGGCTGTGAAAACCATGGCCCGCGCCTCCATTGTAGGCATGAAGTGCTGATGAACTTTCTTCATGATGGTCTGTGAAACCACTACCCGGACCTCCGGCATAGCCTGGTAAGGCAGTAATGTTTACTACTATAGAGTCGGAAGAAAGGCAGCCTCCCCTCGTGATAAGATTTAAACCATATTCTCCCGATGTGTAGACATTGATGGAGTTGAGGGTGTCCCCTGTATTCCATTCATAGGTATAAAAAGTGTTGTTGGGTGCAGTCACCGAAAATCCACCTACCAGCGTAGTGTCATTGCCTAATGAAAAATCCATCGGTTTTTCATAGACAAATGTAAAAGTGTCTTTTGTGACATATCCTAATATAGAATGGGCAGTTACATAGTAATTCCCTGAGGAATTAAATACTGCTGATGCAGAGTCAGATCCGGTACTCCATTCATAAGCATAAAGCCCTTCAGGCAACGCAAGTGTGTCCAATTGAGTCTCACAGCTGTAATAAGTCGCATCAAAATTAATTTCTGGTATGCATTCAGTGTTAAAGGGCAGTGAAGAAAGTGCGTAGGCCCCAAAACCAAAAGAGGGGTATCCACTGGCATTGGTAAATGAGCCACCCACAAAAAGTGTGTCTCCTAACATGGTCACACTCTTGATGATATCATCTTCTCCAGTTGTACCCTCATCAAAGGGGTGAAATTCACAGCCATCAAAAAAAGCCAGGTTGTTAAATATTTCCCCATTGAGGGTCTCGAACCTACCTGCAATCAGAATGGCGTTATCTTCACCTACAAATATTTCTTCCACTCTTCTGTAACCATCCAGAATGCCTGCAAATGGCAGCCAGGTACTATCATTCCAGGCTACGATACCGTCTACTGTCATCGCATTATTGTCCCTGTCAAAGGCTTTGCCAAATAGTCCGCCTATCAGGATAGCCCCGGACCTGGGGTCTTTGTTTATGCTCAGCACGCTATTGTCCAATCCTCTGGCCAGGGGGTGGAAGGAGCCATCGGAGTATGCTCCAATTTTCCGTATTTTGGTATTCCCGTTTATAGAACTAAACTGTCCTCCTACGTACAATACGGTGTCATCAACGAAGAGGGAGAGCACCGGGTAGTCAACATCTCCCAGTTCAGACCATGAAGATCCGTCGTAAATGGCTAGATAATCTGCAGGTTGCCCGTCAATAGCAGAAAAATTACCTCCGATCAGTAAATTACCTTCAAATACAGTGACGGTGTGGAGTCTTGCCCCGTTGGTGCTCTCTATTCCATCCCCGTAGGTGATCCATGTTTCACTTGACAGGTCATAGGTAGCAATGTCGTTCGTATTGATTCCTCCGGCTACATTAAAATCTCCGGCAACATGTAACAGGTCTCCTTCCAGATGTAAATCATTTACTTCCCCTTGTCCTCCATAAGTATTTTTGATCCCCCCGCCCAATTCACTCCATTCGTCAGTAGCAGGGTCATAAATGGCCAGAGAATAGGCAGAGTCGGTTGAGAATCTTGAAAAAGAACCACCTGCAATAACTTTATTGTTCCATGTCACCAGATCGTTGATGTTTGAATGATCAGACAGGATCCCATTACCCAAAACATCGCACTTTGTTCCATCCCACCGGGCCAGGTTATTGGCATTAAAAGTGCCCGCACTGCTAAATGTCCCACCAAAGTAGATTTCATCGTTGAACCTCTGGAAGGCTTTTACAGCTGCTGCATTGCCGGTCACCCCACCATTGAATGGGTTGGCTTCCCAGCTTGAAGTAGCAGGATTGTATATCCCGATGCCGTTTCCGATGGTGTTTCCATCTCGGGCATCCTCGTAGTTGAAGGTGCCTCCCACGTATACTCTATTTTCCTGAGGATCTTTGTAAATGTCCTCGACACGGAAAACTCCCGACAGGGGTTGGCCCACACCTCCAATGACAGACCATGAGGTACCATCATGCACAGCAAAACCTCTTGGCCCGGTATTCCTGCCAAAATATCCTCCGGCATAGATCAGGTTATTTTCAGCATCATATTCCAGGCTGTGAACAGTTGATGACTGCGCATCAGCTCCGTCCCATGGAAAATAAGGCAACCCTCCGGTAGGAACCCAGGAACCGTTTTCAGGATCCCACTTAATTACACTGAAAAAACTGATTGAATCACTTCCAGCCTGGTTGATATTTCCTCCTACAAAAAGATTGCCGTCACCATCTGCCTCAATGTCATAGACTATGGCTTCGATATTGAATTCCTGAAAAACACCCCCATCCATGGCAGACCACTCCCTGGTGGAAAGATGCATGGAGGCCACAAGACTCACATCCAGAGTGGATAAATCCGGTTGAGTAACTTGATAGATCTGTCTACCGCCGATGTACAGGGAATCCCCGATGATTTCCAGGGCATTGATCCGCCATGAGTTGAGCCCGTTAGAAAGCGCTTCCCATTCGTTTTGCGAAGTATTCCATCGAATCAGATTGGGACTCTCCACATAGCTGCCATCTTCATTGAAAGCTCCTTCAAAAAATCCAGCAATATAAATATTACCCTGGGAGTCCATAATCATGCTGGTTTGATATCCTCTGCCACATGAAGTACATTTGAAAAAACCACCCAGCTGTTCATAGTTTTCACCGTCAAACCGAACAAACTTTTTTAGCTGAGTATCTCCACCAAATTCTCCAGCCCAGGTATTGTCCAGGATGTAGACATAATTTTCATCAGCCACCATTGCTGAGATATTGCCCTGGCTAAGCCCCGGCATGCGAAAATCATTGAGCCAGGAGCCGGAAGGCTGGGCCATTGATGTATAAGCAGCCACTAGAATGAGTATGGAGAAAAGAAATCTCATACTTATCGTACGCCACGGCCCTTAAGAATGCCTAAATTGATACCATTTCCGGGGATGTACTGAAAATTGATTGTTCCACCTAGTCCAAAAATATTATTAGTTGCGGTATATGGCGCTAGCACTTCAGATACCGCTATTCTGGAGTTAAAATATAAATCAATGTACTGATAGAATAATTCTTCTCGAGTCCAGCTAAGCGGATAACTCTTAACAGATCCAGTTCCAAGACTACCATTGAATACGTCATTATAAATTGATATTAGTAGGGGATAACCATTGCCGGAGAGATCCTGTATTCCCCAATATGAGGCCTGGGCATCCAAACGGTCCGTTCCGGATTCAGCAAACATGCCTACACGGTGAGCCATATTGAAGCTTAAGTATTGATAAAACTCAGCATCTTCTACATAGCTCTCAGACTCAGTGCCTGCATTCGCGATATTTCCTGGTATCAGATCCAGGTATTTGGGAGCGCCCCATGCAAACTCGCCGGAAATGGGACTTAGCGGACCCCGTGAAGCTTTTTCATATTCCAGTTCACTCATAGGTCTCAGTCCGGTCCAGTTGAGCATTCGCAAAAAAGCTTCAATGGCATAAGCATCTGCGGCTCCTGCCTCAGACATTCTGGGATCTACCCTAAAGCTGGCTGCAAGGTGTTCACCGTCATCTGAATTGTTGTAAACACCATCATCATTAAGGTTGCAGGTATAGATATTCCCTCCCAAAACATTCGTGGAGTCGATCCTTCTGTAGATCCCCTGTCTGAAGTCTTTACCGAAGGGATATTGTGGGTCAGGGTTGTCACTGGCATAATCTGCCTGGATGATCAAGGCTTGGTCGTCATATGAAAGCTGATTCAGGAAGTCAACAAATTGCTTTTGCGTGAACGGATACTTCATGCAATAGAAAGCGTCAAACCCATTAGGATAAGCAGCTGGCACTCTTAGTTCAGGGTAATCGAAATTCACTTCACCCGGGTTGTCGATAAGGGTAATGTAAGGGTCCTTGCCTTCAGTGTCATACAATGACCCATCAAAAATGACCGAATCAGCACCTAAACTGGTTTCGCTTCCATCACCAACAAAGAATGGACCTTCCGGTACATAGACCATTTCAATCCCATAAATCTCAAAGTCCGGGTATATGGCGATGTTTTCATCTACCAGTATATCCAGGGTGATTGATGTAGCGCTGACATTACCAGAAAAATCAGCTGCATTGCGAATAAATATGCCTTTTTCATCTGTCTGAGGGACCAGTTCAAGGTTGCCACCTGCCGTCCCACCACTAATGTGAGCATGCTCCCACTGATTGCCATTATCAGGTCTGTATTTAAGGTAGACCCACACCGCATCGTGGAATCGCTCAGTCTGACGCCATGAATTCTCCCAGGCAATATCAAATGTTGCCTGAGTATAAGATTCGTTGACGCTAAGGTTACTGATCACAAGACCGTTTCCCAAAGCCAGGGTAGACAGAAAGGATAAAAGAGTAATGAGGACGTTTTTAGACATAACTTAAGTGATTTAGAATAACAAAGATCGGTGTTGTACTATAGAAAGTCTTGTAAAAATCGGACACGGAAAAAGGTCACGGAAGCCTCAGACCCATGATATTAAAAGCCTGTTTGCAGGAAATTGCAGCAAGGTTTTAATAAAATCTCACCTTACGCAAGCAATCTCTTGCATATTTAATAAGCAAGCAATAACTTGCGCAATATATTCCATTTCTTATGAGACGAGATGTATACCAGGCCATAGCAGATCCCACCCGCAGACAGATCCTAATGTCGCTGACCAGGGAGCGAAAAAAGGTGAATGATCTGGCAGAGCAGTTTGATATGACCAGGCAGGCTGTGTCACTGCATGTGAAATTCCTGCAGGAATGTGAGGTGATCCGCATTGAGCAGGAGGGACGTGAGCGGTATTGTCAGCTGGAGGCGCAAAAGCTTACAGAGGTGGCGGACTGGCTTGAACCCTTTCGAGCCCTTTGGAATGATCGGCTGGACAGGATGGATAGCCTGCTGAACGAGTTACAATCAAAACCCAAAAGAAAATAGATGGAAGATATCAGCAAACGATCAATGGAAATATCCAGGACCTTCAACGCTCCTGTAGACCTGGTATGGAAAGTTCTTACCAGTCCCGAACACATTAGTGTCTGGTGGGGACCGGTGGGTTTTACCAATACCATCAGAAAGATGGATGTGAAAGAAGGTGGTATCTGGGACTTTACCATGCATGGTCCTGACGGAACAGACTTTATCAATTATTACCACTACGTGGAGGTGAAGCCGCAGGAAAAGCTGGTGATGGAACACAGGCAACATCCCCGGTTTACCATTGTAGTGCAGCTTTATCCAATGGGTGACCAAACAAAGGTCGTCTGGCAAAATGTTTTTGATTCCGTTCCCACAATGGAGGAAACCATTAGGGCTTTTAAGGCTGATGTTGGACTGGTGGAGAACATTGACCGTCTTTCCAAATACCTATCTGGTATCAAAAAATAATAATTACAGTTCTATGAGAAAGATCATTTCATTTATGCACATGTCACTGGATGGATTTGTGGCAGGACCAAACGGAGAGCTTAATTGGGTAAAAATTGATGACGAGCTATTTAATCACGTCGGTAAGCGGATAGGTAAGGGTGACAAAGCACTGTATGGACGGGTAACTTATCAGATGATGGAAGATTACTGGCCCACTGCTGCAGACAAACCAAATCCTACAAAACACGATATCGAACATTCTGCCTGGTATAAAAATGTTCATAAAGTTGTATTGTCTACCTCTATCAAAGAAAAGACCCCCAACACTACAATCATCAGTGACAACCTGGTTGAAAACATCAATAAGATAAAACAACAGACCGGGCCAGACATCCTCCTTTTTGGAAGCCCTACCGCAACGCATGCACTGATGGAGCAAAACTTAATTGATGGCTTCTGGCTGTTTGTGAATCCAACTGTTCTGGGACAGGGTGTTCCGCTTTTTGTTGGCGATCTTGACAAAATAGGCTTCCGACTATTGAATACCCAATCTTTTGCTTCAGGGGTTGTTGAATTGGATTATGAAGTTGATATATAAGAAAAGAGTTATATAATCAACCTTAGACTAACCACATTCCTTCTAAAACGGTAATTTTGAAATCTATGGGTTTCCATGTCACAGGAGGGAATGAGCAAAAGACTGCACAATGTTGGATGAAAAGAGTTGCTTAGCGGCTATTGCGCAAGGCAGTGAAGAAGCGCTGGAACAGCTTTACAATCAATATTGTGACAAGGTTTACAATACGCTGATCAGCTATACCAAAAATGCTGAGGATGCTGATGAGCTATTGCAGGATGTATTTGTGACGATTTACAATACGGCCTCAGGTTTTCAGTTCAATTCATCCGTAAGCACCTGGATCTACCGCATCGCGGTGAATAAGTCATTGGATTTTCTCAGGAAGAAGAACAGTCAAAAGCGGGCAGGCATCTTTACCTCATTGTATGTGAAAGACTCTTCGGAGGTCAAATACGAGTCCACAGACTTTGTGCATCCGGGGGTGACAATGGAAAATCAGGAAAATGCCAAGCTGCTCTTTCAGGCCATAGATACACTTCCGGAAAACCAAAAGACAGCTTATTTACTCACGCAAGTAGAGGGATTACCACAGAAAGAAGTGGCCGAAATAATGGATCAAAGCAGGAAATCAGTAGAGTCACTGGTGCAGCGTGCCAAGGCAAATTTGAAAAAGGAATTGGAAAAATATTTCCCTGAACGAGGGAAAACCTAAAATATTACGTCGAAATGCATATGAAACAGGAAAATCGTATCAATGAGGTCATGAATAGCCTGGAAGGGATGCAAAAAGCAAAGGCTCCCCATGACGGATTTGCCAAAATACAGCAAAAGCTGGCCGAGCAGCGGAAGCAGCAAGCTTCTATCCGTAAACAGCCTCAATACGGATGGATGAAAATGGCCGCGGTGATCAGCCTGGTAGTTTGTGCCAACATATGGGCGGTTACAAATTATTGGCAGTCAGATACGATGGTTTCAGGTAATACGGGTAGCTACCCGCAGATTGTTTCAGACTATAATCTTTACGAAAATGAATAACAAGATGTATCGAATCGGGTTTCTTATCCTCCTGGTGATCAATGTCGCCCTGGTAGTGATGTTTGTCATGAGACCCAGGCCTCCCATGGGGCAGGTAGGGATCAAAGAAGAAATCAGCCGGGAGCTGAATTTCACCGAAACCCAAAAGGCAGCGTTTGATGAGATGGCCAAAGCACATCGGGAGTCTATTAGGGCACTGGAAAGACAGGAACATAAGCTGATGAAATCATTTTTTGGTCAACTCTCAGTAGATAGTGCAGGTAATAATAATGATTCACTACTACAGGAGATCATACGGTTGGAGAAAGAAAAAATCACGGTCACCTATACCCACTTTGAAGAATTGAAAGCGCTTTGTGATGAAGATCAGCGTACCCATTTTGATCAGGTGATAAATAAGATTGTTCCCTTGTTGACCAATTCATCTGACCGACCCATGAACCCTGGTATGCCTCCAAGGTGATGTCTTAGATAACCTTATGATATTTGATTTTACAATAAAAGAATCCTCCAGGTCCGGGGGATTTTTTTATTTGTTTTTAGAAGGCGATGTATCAGTTGACCGAGGGATTTACCCAAATGATGCGTCTATAGTGGAAATAAAAAACATAGTTTATGAAAAAGTTTCCACTTATAATAACTCTGGCGCTTATCTGGGTTTCGTGCGGCAGTGACGATGCTGAAATGAGCACTGGTGACGAAGCTGAAACCATCACAGAACTTCCAGCAGCATTCGCACTATTTGACTCAGACAACGTCTCCGTAATGCTGACCAGTGAGGGAAGCGAGATCATAATTGAGACCAATGGCCTTCCAAACCACACCTCTCCATACTGGTCAAATACATCTGCCCGCAGTTTGGACGGTCATACAACTCCGGCAGCAACATCGGATCACCCTTTGTTCGTAGAACCAACGGTTACCTCTTTTGATCAGATGGCACCCGGAAATATTGATGATTTTAATGGCTCTTTTTCCTTGACGGTAGATGCGGTGCCCAGTCTGGCCAGTAGCAGTTCAGCCACTGGTCTGGGAGCCATCGGAATTTCGGTCAGTGGCTCGGTGATCTACAATGATCAGGAGGGCCCAAATGTACCGCTTGATGGGGCCATAGGTTCCCTGGATTATAATGGTGCCCATACCGGACCACAGAGCTACCACTATCACCTGGAGCCAAAAGCCTGGTCTGATGATGACGACAACCTGATAGGTATCATAGCAGATGGATTTTTTCTCTATGGCAGGAAGTGTACTTCTACGGGAACTTATCCCACCGATCTGGACGAATCGGGTGGTCATACCAGCACCACCAAATACAACGATGCTGAGGAGTATCATTACCACATTCAGAATGAGGTTTACCTGAACCAATACTACATCTTATTTCCCGGAGATTATCAAGGTACAGCCAGTGCGATACGTTAAGATCTTATCGACTGTCTTTGGCATACTGGCAATCCTGATCACCGGATGCCAGCATAAAGAATCTACCCATGCGACTACGACCTATCTGGCAAAGTCAATCAGCCATACCGAAGTTGCAGTTGATTCCATTGAAATGGATAGAAACAAGGGCGTGGCGCTTCATGAGGGTGTACCTTTCACGGGTGTGTCGGTTGCTTTCTATGAAAGTGGCCAGATGGCTGAGAAAATCACCTATGCTGAGGGCGAAAGGAATGGCATCAGGAAAAAGTGGTTCCCCTCCGGGCACCTTAGCTATCAGGCCAATTATCAGGCGAACAAACTTCATGGAGAAGTAAAAACGTGGTGGAGCAATGGAAATCTGCGCTCTTTGTCAAACTACCAGTCAGGAGTGGCTGATGGGATTCAGAAAGAATGGTATGTAAATGGCCAACTTTTTAAGGAAATAAACCTTGTGGCTGGACAAGAAGAGGGATTGCAACGTGCATGGCGTCAAAATGGTAAGCTTTATGTGAACTATGAAGCTAAGCATGGTCGAAGCTTTGGCCTGAAAAGAGCTAGCCTGTGCTATGAATTAAACGAAGAAAATATTGTGACTAATGACTAGATTTTTAATAATCACACTCATATTGATCACCCTGGGGTGCTCCACCAATACCCGGCAACGAATCGGTAACGTTGAAGAACTGCCCTATTACAGTGAAGCAACCTTTACCCCTGAATGGTTTGATGCAGAAGAAAGAGTTCCGGAAGATTATCATCAGATCCCTTCATTCTCCTTGGTGAATCAATCTGGTGAGACATTGACAGAAAAGGACGTGGAAGGGAAAATTTATGTAACAGATTTTTTCTTCACCTCATGTCCTGGTATTTGTCCCAAGATGACTACCAATATGCAATTGGTTCAGGAAGCATTCATCAACGATAAGAACGTTTTAATTCTGTCTCATTCTGTGACCCCGGAATATGATAGTGTTTCTGTATTGAAAACTTATGCGGAACTAAAGGGGGTTGTGGATGGTAAATGGCATTTGTTGACCGGGGATAGAAATGCGATCTATGACCTCGGCAGGAACCAATACTTTGTAGAAGAAGATCTTGGGCTTGAAAAAGATTCGGATGACTTCATACACACGGAAAACTTTGTCCTCATTGATCAGGAACGGCATATCCGGGGCATCTACAACGGACTCAATAAGACATCAGTCAATCAGCTTATTGCAGATATCAAAACATTACAAAATGAGTAAATGGGCATATTAAGTGAACATCAATCTTAAACCAAAAAAATTATGAAGAAGTTACTACTGACAAGTATACCACTGATGATCGTGGCCGCGATGATCTCTTCCAATGTGGTAAAAAAGGGTGATTTTCCCCCAAAAGAGTTGGATACAGTCGTATCAGTAAACCCTGATCTCTTTCTTGAAGGAACCACAGTCACCATTACGGATTGCACACTTTCAGACGGGACCAAAACGACCTGCTACCAGATCGTAGCCAGCACGCCCACCGATCATGAGATGGGGCCCTGGTGTCCGGACAACATCACTGACGGTACAGAAGCCGGTGGCATCTGGATCAATGATGGCGAGGTACATGATGTGGATGGTAAGTTCATAGAAAACCTCGCTTCATTTTACAATGATGATACGTGGCACATGTACGATGCCGATGGCAACGTCTATAAAACCACCACGAAAGAAGACTGTATCAATGCAGCCAATCCAAATGTGGGGGAGGAATACAAAAATTACTGTGTGGAGTGTGTCCCCGAACATATCACGGGCATTGAGCGTACATGGCTGATCCCTACCACTCCGGTAAAGCTTACCGCCTCGTCATCATTTGCACGGGGAGGTGGCGGACCCCCTCAGGGAGAAAGGCCTGAAAGAGGAGCGGTGCCGGCAAGGGGTGGACGACCCGGTCCCGGGCAACGTCCGGAAAGAGGCACCAGACCCGCGCAACAGATGGGGCCTGGGGTGAGAGGTATTGCCTTTAATGGTGTGGAGTTTTCTGCTTCTGCACCGGTAGATAATATCTTAAGTGCCTATACACTGGCACCTTTTGATGATGCCGGTGGTCACATCAATGTTCATCAGGGATATCACTACCATGTAGCTACGGGTGTGTCAAAGCAGATCAAACAGGCGGATGGCCACGCATCCATGATTGGATATGCCATGGACGGTCACGGGATCTATGCACAGCTTAATGAAGATGGGGCAGAACCTATTGATCTGGATGATTGTCGTGGTCACTATGATGATGTTAGAGGCTACCACTACCACGTGGATGCACCGGGATCCAACAATTTTATCAATTGCCTGGCGGGAGCCTATGTTTTTTAATGGCTGACTAAAATGATTGGTAAAAGAATCAAACTCCTGCGAGGGATTGTGAAGTAATCGGCGTCTAACCAGTATATCGGTTCAATAAAATCAAACACCATGAAAATCAGCATAAAAGTAATATTTCATCTGTTACTTATGGCATTGATTGCTTTCAGCGCATGTAACAATGAAGATGAAATAGACGAGGGATCAGACAACATAGATGAATCTGTTGGGACGGTTGTAGATGTGGATCCTGAGCTATTTCTTGATGGAACCACAGTCACCATAGTAGATTGTACCCTTTCTGATGGTACTTCAACCACCTGTTACCAGATTGTAGCCAGCACACCTACAGATCATGAGATGGGGCCCTGGTGTCCGGACAACATCACCGATGGTGACGAGGCTGGGGGGATTTGGCTCGAAGGGGGCGAGGTTTATGATGTAGACGGGGCGTTTATAGAGAATATGGCCACATTCTACAATGATGATACATGGCTGATGTATGATTCCAATGGAGACATCTACGTGACTGATACCTACAATGACTGTGTAAATGCAGCCAATCCAAATGTGGGTGATGAATACAAAAATTACTGTGTGGAGTGTATTCCTGATTATATCGAGGACCTTATACGTACATGGCTCATTCCCACTACTCCGGTGAAACTTACTTCATATACTTCATTTGCAGGCATGGGACCTGGTCAGGCCGGAGCTTCCATCCGAGGGATAGCTTTTAATGGGGTGGAATTTTCGGCTTCAGCACCAGTCGATAACATTTTAAGCGCGTACACTCTCGCACCGTTCGACGATGCCGGCGGACACATCAATGTGCACCAGGGATATCACTACCATGCTGCCACAGGTGTTTCTACCAAAGTAACCCAGGAAGACGGACATGCAGCCATGATCGGTTATGCATCGGATGGACATGGGATCTATGAGCAACTTAATGAAGATGGAAGTGAACCGGAGGATTTGGACGCTTGCCGTGGACATTTCGATGACACCAGAGGGTACCACTACCATGTTGATGCACCCGGGTCAAACAATTTCATCAACTGCCTCTACGGAGCCTATACTAACTAAGAACAATTATGAAAAAGTTATTAAAATCAATCGTTATCGCTGTGGCCTCTTTGACAGCTCTATCTGTAAACGCACATCAACCGGACTATTCATCCATTATCCTGATTGAGCAGGAGACTGGCGAGTGGACCATGCAATTGAACGCTTCCATGACGGCCTTTCAGTATGAAGTGAGGAATGCCTATGGAGATGACTCCTATAGCTCTCCGGATGAATTCAATCAATTACTGGTGACCCACCTGAAAGACAAGATAGCTATACAAATGAATGGAAAACCGGTGACAATGGGTACGGGTATGGTAAAGCTGGGACATGAGACAGCTGTGGTTATTGAGCTGTCAGATATAACTGAAGATCTCGATGTGGTTTTTGTTAGCAATCTGGCCTTTAAAAATATACATCATAGCCAGGCGATTTTAAGTATCATCAGAGAAGGGTTGGATAAATCCCGCTTTGTGCTGAATGAAGAAAATGACTATCAGGTCCGGTTGACTTTGGAAAAAAACCAGGTGTTGATTGCCGAGACACCATCGCAGAGTTTTCCGATTATGTTGGTTTCCGGTGCCATACTAATTGGTCTGGGTCTGGTGGTGTTTACTTTCCGGCCAGGTAGAAAACCCCTGAGGCAGGAAGCCATCTTTTCAAACTCCTGAAAGATGTGAAAAAAGGTTAAATCCGGAGGCACCTTCGAGGGAAAACAGACTGTTCCAACGTCTAAAATTCAAAACAATAATTAAATGAAAAATCTAATAAAAACATTCGCAATCGGAGCAATTGCTTTCACCATGGTATCATGTAACTCTCAAAAGCAACAGGCAAACAATACAGATCAACGACCGGCACAACAGCAGGGTGCAAGGCAGCAGGGACCTCCTACATTTGCGCAGCTGCTGACAGAGATGGATGCCAACAAGGATGGTAAGCTGGCCAAGAGTGAGGTCAAAGGACCGATAGCCAATGATTTCTCTACCATAGATGCCAACGGAGATGGCTTCCTGGTAGAAAGTGAGCTTGCCAATGCACCTGCACCACAGCGACAAGGCAGAAGATAACAAGAATCGAGTAAGTACCTTTTTCTTTCAATTTAAACCCCTGGCACATGTCGGGGATTTTTTTTGTGGGTAAGATTGGAAGGATTTTATCCTTATACTGGGCGCATTACCATGTTCTCCAATTGTTATGATCCGCGTTTTTGCTGTTTAAAAGTTACTTCAAACTACAATTTTTGATTGCCATGCGTCCCAAAAAAAAGATTAACATTTCGGAATTTTATCCATGGAAACAGTCAACTAGAACCAGTTGTTCGTAATGTCTTTGTGGGTATTAATCAGTTCAGCTATCTTAGTTTCGAAATCAATCAATATTCACATAGAATGAGTAAGAAAAACAGGATCATAGCGCTGGTGGATTTTTCTGAGTATTCTGAAAACCAGGTAGAATTTGCCTTCAGCATCTCTAAAATTATTGATGCAAAGATCATTTTTGTGCACAGCATTGGGGAGATCGCTTCTACAATGGATGATCAGCAAGCCCGGGAAGAAATCACCAGAACAGAAACTGAAGAAGCCTTGGCAGAACTTCGAAAACTTGCCAAAGGGAGAGTTGATGATGACTCGTTCCTGGTTACTTCAAAACCCATTCTATCCACCCTTGAAGAAATGTCTGATGATTCTTATTTTGACTGGGTATTGGCTGGATTGAAAGGCACGGGTGTCCTCAAGCAGATTCTTATAGGAAGTACTACGATTTCTATCATTGATGATACGCACTTGTTGACCATGGCTGTACCATCTATCAGTCCCATGTCAATGCCCGAGAAACTACTTGTTGGCATACAGCCCAGGTTTGCACTCAATAAGCAGCAGTTAAACAATGTGCTAACAAGCCTGAAAAGCAAGATCAATTACCTTGAATTTTTTACGGTGCTGAAAGAGGATGAAGATGAGAGCGAAGCCAGACGCCTCCTTCAAAGTCTACAAAAAGAGTATGAAGGGTATCACCCTGAAATTCAACTCTTCAAGGGAGACGATACTTTGGAACTCCTCAAGAGCAGGATGGAAAACAACCCGGATTCTTTCCTGGTTCTTCAGCAAGGTGCGCGTATGATCACCGACAGGTTATTTAGGAAATTTACTATCAATGAACTGGTCTATAGTGGTAAAACACCGTTGATCGTCCTTTCTTCCTAAAAACAAATCAAAAATAAGCTACAACATACGAAGTTTGTCAAGGTGAAATGATCACAATAAGTCCTATCTATATTACAGATGTGGTATGTAATAAATGATATTACTTCTTACCTCACTTCATTTCTTCCATAATCATTAATATTACCGTACCATAAACAACCTCCATCATGCAAAGAAGAAAATTTATCCGAGAGAGCTCATTAATTGGTGCAGGAAGTCTTGCATTTGGTTCGGGACTCATCCAGGCTAGTCCACTCATTAATAATCCCTTGCCCAAAAGCGATAAGCTTCGGTTTGGAGTCATAGGCTGTAATGGAATGGGCTGGAGTGATACCCGGTCGCTGCTTAAAATGGATGATGTGGAGCTGGTTGCGATTTGTGATGTAGATCAGAATGTCGTACAAAAGCGAAAAGAGGAGTATGCCACAGTCAGGGACAACAAGGTTAAGACTTATGGTGACTACCGTGATCTACTGGATGACAAAAAAGTAGACTTTGTGGTGATTGGTACTCCGGATCACTGGCATTGTAAGATCATGGTGGATGCAGTTCAGGCTGGTAAAGATGTCTATTGTGAAAAGCCACTTGCCAATTCAATCCAGGAATGTAATATCATGATGCAAGCTGCTGAGAAGACAGGTAAAATTGTTCAGATCGGACAATGGCAACGCAGTGGTACTCATTACAAGAAAGCCAAAGAGATCCTTGATTCGGGAAATCTGGGTAAGATCCGATTGGTAAAGGTATGGGCTTACCAGGGATGGATGAAACCGGTAAATGTTGTCCCCGATGGAGCTGTTCCTGAAGGCGTGGATTATGATTTCTGGCTTGGACCTGCTCCTAAACGACCTTTTAATCAAAACAGATTTCATTTCAATTTCCGGTGGTTCTGGGATTATGCGGGAGGTCTTATGACAGACTGGGGAGTGCATGAAATTGATATCGCACTGTATTTTATGGGAGCCAAAGCACCTAAATCCGTGATGGCCAGTGGTGGGAAACTGGCTTATCCCGATGATGCCTCTGAGACACCAGATACACTTCAAACAGTTTTTGAATATGATGATTTCACCATGCTGTGGGAGCATGCCACTGGTATCGACAATGGACCTTATGGAAGAAGTGAGGGGATAGCCTTTATTGGAAACAATGGCACATTGGTGGTGAACAGGCAAGGACTGGAGGTGATCATAGAACGAGACCAGGGTAAGCGATTAATGGAACCCGTTGAAGCGGTAAGACCTGATGGAAACTACCTGGACTTCCATACAAAAAACTTCGTGGATGCCATCAAAGCGAATGATCCCTCAATGCTGGCAACCCACATTAATTCCGGTGCGATTGCAGCCATCAATGCACACATGGGAAATGTGGCCTATCGAACACAGTCCAAGCTATATTGGGATGCTGAAAAAGGCCGGTTCAAAGACAATGATCAGGCCAATGCCATGATCAATGCCAGCTATCAGAATGGCTGGGAGTTGCCGAAGGTTTAAAAAAGTTCAAAAAGTCCTTAATGATCTTAATGCCTTAATGTTTCAAAATTTAGTTTCCCCGATATAAGGATTCTCAATGACCTTAATGCCTTATGGTTTAAATCCTTAATGGTTTAAAATTCATTCCCATTAAGACAATAAGTTCATCAATGTTAGCCTTTGTGTCTTTGTGGCAAAACCTCTATCTATACTTTAACCTTTGAACGCGCTTCAATCTTTTGGGCGATATATTCGATCACCTCATGGTAAGCAATCACTTTATAATGTCCCAGTCCTTTGGTATGTACCCAATGTGCTCCGGGGAAGTTTTCCTTCATTTCTTTACCTTTGGAAAAAGGAACTGTCCTGTCTTGTTCGTCATAGATCAGGTGCATCTCCAGGTTGCTTAAAGTTTCCTGCTTCAGTCTTAGATCGAAATAGTCGATGCTCTCGTTATAATGAGACTCCACCATGTCAGCAAGGTGCTCATAGACTTCATGGTTGCAGCCGGCATCATTTTTCACCACATATTCAAAGAAGTACCGGGTGTAAGGAGGAGCAGCAATCAAAAAAAACTGATCTGGTCTGTAAGCGACCGGTAATTCATCAATAGCGATTCCACCGGCGATTCCTCCCAGTGAATAACCAACAAGCGCATCAAACTTACCCTTATCTAGGATGTAATTTTTCAACACATCACGAAATTCAGGTAGTGCGGAGCGGACCCCTTCAGACCTCCCATGCGCTTTCATGTCCACTCCATGCACTTCAAATCCAGCCTCCAAAAAGTGTTTGATCATCCTTCGGAAGTCAGCAATTTTGGAATTCCATCCGTGACTCAATAATATTTTCTTCGGGCTTTCACCCCATTTATAGGCCACCAGTTGAAACCCCTTATAGGTGATCTTGCTTTGTTCAGCCTCATCCATGATATGTCGTTGATGAGGTGTAAATCTGGCTTCGATGGGCCTGGTGAAATGCCCCCAGATGATCTCTGCAACTCTTTTGGGTGCAGCATACTGGTAAACCTGAAGGAATGACTTGGTCATTTTTGTCTTCCAGGTATTTTTTGGTGGTCGCTCTTTTGGCCGGCTCATGTCCTGTTTGCCAGCGTCTATGATGGTTTGTTCTACTCTCATATTAATATACCGATTGGTATTTTATGGTTCAAAATTTTTTAATTAGTAATTTCTTCAATCAATTTTTTCATTTTTGACTTCACAGTCTGGTAGGTGTCATTATCTCCTTCCACACGTGAGATCAATGTTGCGCCCAGAATGGTGGAATAGAAAGTCGTAGCAAATTCCTCTACGTTAACGTCGGATTTAAGCTGTCCTTCTTTGATTCCACGATACATCACCTTTTTGAGTGAGTCTTTGATCAGGGTCATGATCCTTACCACTTTGGTTCGGAGCAAGGGGTAATTATCATCAGCTTCAATGGCTGTGTTGATTACCGGACAACCACCCTGAACAGGTGGGTTATGCAAGTATTCACCATAGTAGTCCAAAATGGCATTCAACTTTAGTGGGGCAGTCGGTGCTGACTTGATCCGTTGCCGGATTTGTTCCGTAATTATTTCAACAGCTGACTCGAAAGTAGCCTCTGCGACGGCATCTTTGTTTTCAAAATTGCCGTAGATGGCTCCTTTGGTCATCCCGGTCACCTTGGTGATGTCTGAAAGCGATGTTGCTCTGTAACCTTTTTGATTAAAAAGCGGCATGGCTTTCTCTACTATCAGTTTTTTCGTCAGCTCGGGGTTTCTCATATTACAAATATACCGATCGGTATTTTAAAACGCAAATATATTGGATTAGGTTTCATTGTTTCTTACTAATTGATGGTTGGGAGAGGATATGCTATTTGATTTTAAGAATAAAAGCCACTGATTCACGAATGATAACGAATAAATGGGGTCAAAGGAATTTCACGAATTCCGATTAAGCTTAATGTTGGTATTGTTACCAACATGAGCATAATCCTTTCCGTCTGGTGGAGACACCAGCCGCGGAGTTCTATTAAGGACTTGTCTTATTCCTTGACGTCCTTCGGAACACAGGTATTTAATTCCTATGCTTATTTCCTAAAACTCCAATTCCCTTCATTCATCGTCTCTCGAAGAGGACGATGTAGATAGGATATTTTATATTAGTCTTGGGTGGTCATGCGACTCACCATGGCTGTCAACCTAAGAAGATTCTTAATTTAATTTAAATCTTTAATAAATCCCGAAGGGATGCCAGTATTATAGATGCTAGATCGAAAATATGATTCTAACCCCGAAGGGGTGTTATTATGTCACTCCTTCGGGGTTTATTCTTACATTACGAATTTTTCTACAATCCTGTCATCCCTTCGATATTAGAAATATACCGTTTTAAGTAAATAATTATTAAGTTGACACCTATGTTGAGTCACAGTGAGCCACGCTTTCACCAATTTGGGAATCCTTCACCCCCTCAAAAAACGCGACTCGATATCAATAATTTGTATTATTCTAATAAATACACCCTACAGTCCCTCTATTCTCCATCCATAGTGCTCCCATAGTGCTCCCATAGTGCTCCCATAGTCCCTTTAGTCAGGCAATAATTGTACTTAAATAAGATGGTGAAGCCTAACCAATAGGGCCCTACCAAGAAACGACCTGCCACACAATCTGATATCTTACGCCTATCAGGGTCATCGCAGGAATTCCCCATCCCCGCATTCATCATAGTCTCTAGAAGAGAAAGATCTAGGCCTTTAGTAGCATCGCTTGGTCCCTGGTCTTTATGCTGACGGCTATGGGCACTAGCCGGGGAGTTCGATTAATAACTTATCTTCTTCCTGGACGTCCTTCGGAACACACGTAATCAATTCCAAATGCTTACTTACCTAAAACTCCAACGTCAACTGATTAGGTGTGTCTTCCTCCTGAAGAAATCCAGAAATCCCAATACCAAGCAAACGAATTCCCTCAGGTCTTAGTAAATCCTCATCAATCAATGATTTAGATAAGTCCCGAATTTCATCCAGCGTGGTGATCAGTTTTTCTTCCGTATGACTTCTGGTAATCTGTTGGAAGTCTCCATATTTCACCTTTACTGTTAGTGTCTTTCCAGACTTGTCCTGCTTCTGAAGCCTGCGTAGCAATTCATCCGCTAACCTGTCTAAGGATGAATGAACTTCATCCATGGTCATCAGGTCGCGATCAAATGTGTGTTCCACACTCAGGGACTTTCGCTCCCTGTCTGGTTGCACCTTCCTGTTGTCGATCCCACGGCAAATGTTGTAGTAATAGCCTCCGGATTTGCCATATCTTAAGGTAAGATCCTCCAGGGATTTTTTCCTGAGATCTCCTCCGGTGAAGATCCCGGCTTGTTTCATTTTTTCAGCTGTGACCTTACCAATCCCAAAGAACTTATGAATAGGGAATTTTCTTAAAAACGCTTCAGCATCTTCTGGCAGGATCACATATTGTCCATTGGGTTTATTGATATCGGAGGCTGTTTTGGCCAGAAACTTATTGTATGAAATCCCTGCTGAAGCAGTGAGTCCGGTTACATCATAAATCTTTTTTCTGATTTCTCTGGCAATTTGCGTGGCGTAGTCTGCGCCTATTTTGTTTTGGGTCACATCCAGGTATGCCTCGTCCAGGCTAAGCGGCTCTACCAAATCAGTGTACTCAAAGAAGATATCCCTGATCTGTCTGGAGACTTCAGCGTATCTGGAAAACCGTGCCTTCACAAAGATCAGTTCCGGACAACGCTTGGCAGCAGTGACAGAAGGCATGGCAGAGCGCACGCCAAACTTCCTGGCTTCGTAACTGGCTGCGGCTACCACTCCACGTTCTTTGCTACCCCCTACAGCAATAGGCTTTCCCCTCAATTCCGGATTGTCTTTCTGCTCTACCGAAGCATAGAAGGCATCCATATCGATGTGAATGATCTTACGGATTTCAGTCGGGTATTCCATGAAAGTATAAAGTTAACTCCGGGGCTTTTCGTAAATTAAATTTCAGGAGGATTTCCTCATTTTAAGCGACGCAAATTGGAGGTTTTATTTAATAGCTTTTTTGAATATCCCTTCCATTATTTACAAGAATTATTTAATTGTGGGATTGATTAATTTTAGGAGCACAACAATCAAAGCAACCCCAAAGTGATGAATGATTATTTACAACAGCTGGGATACAACAGCGAATTATTGACTCAAGAGGAAAAGCAATTTTTAGATCAAAACGGTTACTTAAATTTAGGGAAAATACTTTCTGATAATCAGGTGGAAGCAATCCTGAATCGAATAGATGAACTATTAATTGAGGAAGGAGAGCTGGCTGGCAAAGAGCTATTTGATTCGCCTTACATCAGGCATCCCAAAGAGATAGGAGCAGACCGGTTGGCAGATCTTGTAAATAAGGGTGAGATATTCGATCAGTTCTATAAGACCCCCAGGGTTTTGGCTGCTATATCTCATGTCCTGGGTAGTAATATCCAGTTGTCTTCTCTGAATTACCGTGCGGCCCGTCCGGGGGATGGATTACAAAAGCTACATGTGGATTGGGGCGAGACCATCGAACCGGGTGATTACAAGGTTTGTAATTCGATCTGGCTTTTAGATGAATTCACAAAGTCCAATGGAGCAACCCGGATCGTACCTGGAACCCATCTGTCAAGTGATTTGCCTCAGGATGTATTAGAGGACCAAATGGCTACACATCCGGATGAATTATTGATCGAAGCTCCTGCGGGAACAGTGGTGATTTTCAATTCACATACGTGGCATGGAGGCACAAAAAATACCACCGATAAACCCCGAAGATCGATCCATAGCTACTTTTGTAGAAGAGATCAACCTCAGCAGGTAGATCAGTCACGATACATTAAAAATGAAACTAAAGTGCGCATTGGAGAAGCAGCAGCGTACCTGCTAAATGTGTAATCCAAAGCGCAATGGAATCCGCAAATTTGGTCAGTACAATAGCGTACATTGCGCTAAATTGCTCTCCTCAGCTCAAAATATAGAGTTTAACAAAGATTTGAATAAATGAAAGCCTCAGTTTTAACAGAATATGGCCGCATAGAGTGGCAGGATAAAGAAAAACCCAAGTGTGATCCCGATAAAGTGTTGATCAAAGTTTCCTACGGATGTATCTGTGGCAGTGACCAACATATTTATAAGGGGGAATTCGTACCCAGGACAACGACTCCAATGGTCATGGGACACGAATTTGGTGGCACCATAGCCGAGGTTGGCGCTGAGGTTTCTGGTTGGGAAGTTGGTGAGAAGGTAGCCCCGGATCCCATCATTCCCTGTATGGAATGTCCGGCCTGTAAGATCGGTCATTATCCTGCCTGTACGAGCCTGAAAATTATTGGAGTGGATTTGGATGGAGGATTCCAACAATACATTCAATTGCCACCTCATATGCTATACAAAGTGCCTGCAAGCATTCCTGATAAGTATGTGGCACTTGTTGAGGTGATGGGTGTGGCATGCCACGCCAAGAATCGGGCTGGACTTAAAAAGGATGATTCTGTCGTGATCTGGGGTGCAGGAAAAGTGGGGCTGTGTGTGCTGCAGGCTGTTAGAACGGTGACAGATAATACTGTTTTCCTGGTGGATGTTTTACCGGAAAGACTCGCATTGGCGCCTCAATATTATAACAATGTAGTGACCATCGATGCCACTAAGGTAGATCCCGTCAAGGTCATCAAAGAAAAAACTGATGGAAAGGGTGTTGACGTGGCCTTCGAAGTCGTGGGACATGCACATGAGGTTCCCGGGCAGGTAGAACCTGTGAGAGGATGTATCCAGAGTATTCGGGGAGCTGGCACGGTATGCGTGCTGGGCTTAAGTGCTGAAACAACCCCGGTACTATTCAAGGAGTTGATCTGGAAAGAAGCCAAGATTGTAGCCTCAAGAGTGAGTCATGGTGAATTTGCCGAGGTGATAGATCATCTGGTGAATAACCGGCTGAAGCTGGATATGATTATTACCGATATCCTGGATGGTTCCAAAGCACAAGAAGCCTTTGACATTCTGGATAATGATCCGGCCAATAATGTGAAAATCTTGCTGGACTTTAATGGGTAGTAAGCTGCTGCTGATTCATTTTTTGTTTCTTAGATTGAGAAGTACTGGTTAGCGAAGACCAATAGATCCAGAGAATGTAAAGTGGTTGAAAAGCCAAACGTGACCAGGTGTACCAGCCTTGGGATGGTAAGCCACCTGGAGCTGAAAGATGATTGATGGCCACGTTGATATTGGCAGGGAACATCATGGCGAGCTGAATAATCAGTAACCATGCTGATATTTTCCTTGACCTTTCCCACCAAAGACCCAGCCCCAGGATGATTTCAGATATCCCTGAGACAATGACTAGTAATTTTGGATAAGGAAGGAAACCTTCAATCATATAAATAAGCGCAGACGGATTGATGAGATGTATAATCCCCACCTGTACGAACATGATGGTAGTAGGCAGCTGGGCGGAGGTTCTAAAATCCTGAAACACCCCCCGGCTGAGTAGTTTGCTAATACACCAAACCGTGAGGGTAATAATTAATAGACCTATAGTAAATGCCATAATCTTTAAATTTGATTCAAGGCAAAATTGGATGGTCCTTTAGTACGAATCCTTGATCGAAATCAAGAAATGGAAGATCTGATACGGGAAAGTGTTTCAGGAGTGATTCCAAGGTATGAAGCCAGATGTTTGAGAGGTATTTGTTGGATCAGATGTGGCTGTTCCTCTAGCAATTGAAGATATTTCTCACGGGGATTGAGGGTTAGGAGGAAGACTTCTCTGGATGATTTCTTCTGGAATTGCTGCTCAGCAGCGAGTCTGCCAATTTTTTCACCACATTGCGTATTGAGATAAACATCCTGCAGGCTATCATAGCCTAAGTAATAGCAATCCACTTCACTCGTCACTGGTCTGATCTCATAAATGCTGGGTCTTCGACTAATAAAAGAAGAGTACGAACTAAAAAACTGGCCTGGGAAGGCAAAATCCGAGGTGGTTTCTATGGAAGTGGTATTGACAATGTGGCGAACGATCCCCCGGGTGAGGAAGTATAACCTGTTTTCGATTTGTCCAAAGCGCGTGATGATATCTGTGCGTTTGAATCTGGTTTGATGCAGCTTTTCTCTGAAGTAAAACCAATCATCATCAGTCATAGTGACCAGCTGGTCAAAGCTTTTCCTGATTGCGTTTAAGCTGTCCATTATGTAAGTTACAGTCGGTCTGATCCGCACTCAAAAAGTCCGATGGGTGATCCGTCAGGAATTTTCGGCACCTTGATTTCAGGGACTTGAGCAGGATCTTTAAAGTAGTTTTCGATCAGCCTGATGTTACCATTTTCATGGGTGTCACGGGATTTTTTGCGTTTCAGATCCTTCAGATATATCGAAAGGTATTCATTGATCAGGTCTTTGATTTGCCTGTAGCTGTCCTGATGCTGGGCAAGTGTCATCAGTCTAGTAAGTACTACCTGATCGATCACCTCCTGAACATGAGCCATGTATTCATTTTCATAACTTTTCTCCAAAGTGCTGGCAAATAATTTATCCAGCAATTCTTCGAAGCTCAGCTGTGTTGAAGAGATAGCATGCTGATTGATTAATCTGGCCACACGTTCCGGGTGGAGTAAGTAGGTCAATGTGTAATCGGCTGCTGTAGTGGCTGCACTCAATGGATCAAATGTGGGTCCTGTCAGCGTTTTAAAACTTTCCCTGTCACGCTCACCATAACTTCTGGGAACGAAAAGTTCCAGTTTGTTTTCCGGAACAGCCAATGTATGAGCATCAAGTGTTTTCAGCACCGCTGTCAGGGCTTCACGTTGTTTTTCAGGAGTGACCACTTTAGCCGGATCTTCTATTTCAGCTTTCAATGAATATCCATATTCTACTCCACCAATGAGCTTTGTGGCAGCTTCTGTCTGGTATCTGTGGTAAAAATACAATAGCACGAAAAGGTCTTCCAGGTCATCATAGCCTTCACCAGTTTCAATATTATCTAACCCAAATTGATCAATCGCGAGTTTTCTGACATCCAATACATTGTTGAGTTCAGCCACAGGGTCTTCTCCATTGTCCCAGAGATGTCCGTAGGCACTCGCTCCTCCTGCAGGGCGGGCATCTGCATCGGATACATATCGGTGGCCTTCATCAAACGCTTTATTCAGGATAGATCGTAGCTTTTCTTCTTCATTTGCTTCAAAGTCAGCATAAGCGTAGGCAATAGCGACTTTATCCCACGATCCAATGCCATTGTCATAGGCGTTCGAAATATCAATTTCCCCACCATTGATCTTCACCCAGGGATGTGGATAGTCCATCACAGAAGCCCGGTCTTTGATGCTAGCTGCAAAATTGTGTGCCAGACCGAGGGTATGCCCGACCTCATGTGCTGAAAGCTGCCTGATCCGGCTGAGCGCAAACTCCAGCAATTCAGGTGTTGCATCATTTCCAGGACCAAAAGGGGCTTTACTAAGCGCTTTGGCTATCATGTAGTCTTGTCTCACCCTCAGACTTCCCAGGCTCACATGCCCCTTGATGATTTCCCCGGTTCGGGGGTCTTCCACCGCATTACCATAGCTCCATCCCCGTGTAGACCGGTGTACCCATTGGATGACATTGTAACGTATATCCAGCGGATCGATAGTGTCGGGAAGTATTTTGACTTGAAAGGCGTCTTTAAACCCAATGGATTCAAAGGCTTCATTCCACCAGCGGGCTCCTTCGAGCAGGGCCGTTCGTACCGGCTCAGGGGTGCCATTGTCAAGGTAATAGATGATGGGTTCCACAGGTTCGCTTATTGATGCAGATGGAACCTTTTTCTCCAGCCTGTGTCTGATGACATACTCAACTTCCATTGATTCATTGATCGGTGCAGAATAGTTTTGGAATGAAAGTGAAAATCCGCCAGCATTCGGATGGAATTTTCGTGGTTTGTAGCCGTCATCCGGGAGTTCGATGAAAGAATGGTGCTGAAAAACAGTCACGTGTTTGTTGTCGGGAGTTACACTTTTAAGTTCACTGCCAGATGCATCACCGGAAAGCGTGATCAACACATCAAAATCTACATTTTTAGGAAAGCCTTTGGTCTTTTCCATATTCAAAGCCGATCGACTGGGGCCAACACTGAAATTTCCCTGGTTTTTGTCTTTGAGGATGTCAGTCACTCCATGGGTATCCTGAAAGAGGAAGGGGGTCAGGTTGATCAGGTAACCATTGGCTGTTTTTTCCATGATAGGGAAACCAAAGAGAACGGACTTGGCAAAAGCTTCTTGGACTGACTTCTTTTCCAGTGGGTTTGCCGTGATGGCCCGGTATTTCATGTTAGGCTGAATGAGTAGTAACTTATTTCCGGCTTTCTTGAACTGTACAATCCTGGATCCACCAATTTGTCCCCTGTCCAGAAACAGGTCATTGCTTCCCAATCCTTCACTTAGGGCGCTTACATACAGGAAGGGGGTTTCCAATATTTTGACCTCCATGAAGATTTCATCCTGATCTTCGATATAATGAAAGTCAAAATATCCGGAGAAATGTTGGGTAGAGAGGTCATCCAGGAGGGATTGTGCAGATGTGGCATATGAAAAACAAACAAGTAATATCAAGGTGAATCTAGACTTAAACGTCATAAAGATATTCTTCATAATGGTTCTATCTCTGTAAAAGTTGTTTTAAGTTAGAAAATCATTACCTTATCTTACTTAACATCAGATAAAATGGATCGAATAATTTCAAGATTTCTAACAGGAGCAATCCTGATTGTCATATTTTCAGTGTTCGTCAGCATGCGATTGCCTGATCCCGTCCCTGTGGGTGGAAATGTAACCATAAGTATGGAAGGCAAGGATCATGTGATGTCTGATCTTCCGTCAAACGAAAGTAATGTTAAGATTGACGGCAGCAAGTATCAGTTCTTACTAAGGCATAGTGAAGCAAGTTCGGTTCAGGTTAATTTGAATCTCACTGATCCTATTCTGTTGATTGCCGGGTCAAAAACATACCAAATACCAGACAGTAACAATCCCAACATTCTGGTGGATCTGAATTTTTTTGATACAAAAAGAGAATCCTCCAGAATGAATAAGCGGATCATTTTCAGAAAGGGGACTATTACGATTGAATCATTCACAAAGGATAAATTGGTGATGAAATTTGATGGGGAGGGCAGTGGTATGATGGAACGAGATGGAAATTTCAACATTTCAGGCACGGTCAATGTCAGTTTTTGATACTATTTCCAGTCCTCTTTTTCCAGTTCAAAGATCTCATTGACTGGTGTTTTAAAAATAGCTGAAAGTTTAAGCGCCAGCACCGTTGATGGTACATACTTCCCCAACTCCATAGAATTGATCGTTTGTCTGCTAACTCCCGCTAGATCCGACAGCCTGGCCTGAGTCAGGTTATTTCTTGCTCGTTCTACTTTGATACTATTCTTCATGCTTCACAGATTTACGAGATTTCCAAATCAACCAGTTGAATCTGAGTATGAAAAGTATGAGTGGGGTGAACATGCTATATACCATGACTGATAAAAAAGAACTTTCATAGAATAAAATAAATGCAATGGCCAGTAATCCGTAGTTCCAAAGAATTGCCCAAACCAAACTCTCTAATCTCATTCTTGAGATAAATTCATCTTCGTCATATTCCTTTGAAAAGGCAACCATCAACCCTCCAATAATTATGAATAATCCTAAAACTTCATTTAGGATATTATCCTCAATAAATCCAAATAATTCTCTGTTAGGGCGGGTAGACTCGTCGAAAGATATCGCAAACACATTAATGCTTAAAAAATCAAGGTGAATGTCAAAGATCATATACAGAATTCCTAGAACTACACCGGGTATTAAGATCAACCAGCCATATTTCTTAAATTTTGATGATAAAAGAAATTTAGTGTTCATTTCATTTATTGTTTGTTAATAGAAATGTATGATTTATTTATCAAAATGTAAAAAATACTTTACATAAAGACAAATTTACAACACGTAATTGCACAAGAGATAGTTGCATAGACTACGATATTTATTTTCAATGAAGGAAAATTTATAACTTGCCTATTAAAATAAAATCAACATGAGACCAACCAATTACTTCCTCTTAATTATCTCTATTTTAATCTTATCATGTGAGGCTCCGAAGCCAGAGGCCGAACAATCAACAAAACCTGCATCTGGCAAGGAATTTTATGAAATGAAAGTATACACTTTCGCTAATGATGATCAGGTGGCAGTGACTGACGCTTTCCTGGGTAATGCATTTATCCCTGCTATGAAGAGACAGGGTGTCTCACCCATTGGTGTATTCAAAAACAGGATCAATGAAGAAGATACCATTCAAAAGATCTATGTGCTGATCCCTTTCAAGAGCATGGATCAGTTTCTGAGCTATGAAGACAAGCTCATTGCTGATGAGACGTTTCTGGATGCCGGAAAGACCTATATTGATGCACCTCATGATAATCCACCTTATGCAAGAATTGCATCCTCACTGGTAGAAGCTTTTGATGAGATGCCCAAGATGGCCACTCCTAACCTGGAAGGACCAAGAGCAGATAGGGTGTACGAGTTTAGAAGCTACCTTGGACCTACAGAAAAGCTACACCTGAACAAAGTAGACATGTTTAATGCCGGTGGTGAAGTGGAGATTTTTGATCGGTTGGGTTTTAATGCCGTTTTCTACGGAAGAGTAATTGTAGGAGATGAGATGCCCAACCTGGTATACATGACCACCTTTTCTGATATGAAGAGTCGTGATGAGCACTGGGATGCTTTCCGTACGGATCCACAATGGCTGGAACTTAAGGCAGTCGATAAATACCAAAACAACATGCTCAAATCCAAAGTTTACCTGCTTTATCCGACGGATTATAGCGATTACTGATGAGATACTGCGTTTTTGTTGCAATCCTGCTTTTTCTGGTAGCTTGTCAAGCCAAAAAGAACAATCAACAAGAGCAGGAAGAATGGATTTCTCTGTTCAATGGCATTGATCTCACTGGCTGGACGATTAAAATGTCGGGATTCTCACTTGGTGAGAATCACAAAGAGACTTTTGTAGTTGAGGACAGCATGATCCGCATCAAGTATGACAAGTATGGGACCTTTGAGGAGGCTTATGGTCATATGTATTTTGAAAAACCATTTTCCTGGTACAAAATCCGGTTCGACTACCGATTTGTAGGCGAACAAACGCCCGGAGGTGCAGCATGGAATGTCCGTAACAGTGGTATCATGTTGCATTCCCAATCTGCAGAGAGCAATGAATTTGACCAGAATTTTCCGGTTTCGGTTGAGTTACAGTTATTGGGGGGATTGAATGAAGGAGAACGAACTACAGCCAATGTTTGCACACCGGGAACAGCCGTAATGATGGGTGACACAGTCAATTACCATCATTGCATTAGTTCTACTTCCAAAACCTACCATGGGGATCAATGGGTCCATGTAGAAGCCATTGTAAGAGGTGGTGAGTCCATGGAATTTGTGGTGGAGGGAGATACGGTATTGTCATTTCAGCGACCGCAAATTGGAGGAGGGTTTATCAATAAACAATCCGCCTGGGAGACACATGGAATCACGCGTGATATAGATATGTGGACGTCCAGGGAGGGGGAGATTCTCACTGAAGGATATATTGCCTTACAGGCAGAAAGCCATCCCATTGATTTTAAGAATATTGAGTTATTGGATCTATGTGGTTGTATGGATCCCAAAGCCGAGAATTACAAGACCTATTATTTAAAAGACAAGCCGGAAAGCTGCAGGTATTGATCACAACCGTCGTTGTAATTTACCCGGATTTTAAAGCTTGATAAAATGAGATGTGCTATTGAATGACTGCGGAGTCACACACATAGTTGGGAATAATGCCTGTGCCCTGGATGTGATAAGAAGCACGTTCCGGCAAGGTGTTTCCAGACAATACCAGTGCTGTATCCAATCCAAACTTATTTCCACCAAGAATATCTGTTCCTAAGGTGTCGCCAACCATCAGGATATCACCCTTGTCTACCAACTGACCATTGTTTAGCGCATGCTCATAGGCATAGACAAACATTTGGGTATCAGGTTTTCCAAAACGGATAAATTTCTTACCAACAATGTCCTCAACCATTCTTGAGATTCCTCCTATGGCAATAGCAACTTCTTCTTTGGAAACCGGATAAGACTTGTCAGTATTACAAACGATCGCGGGAATAGTTCTCCTTCTAAGTAAGTTTAGAACCTTATTGATATCATGGTTCCAGTCAAATCCCTCATCGTCCAAAAAGACAACCGCCGTGATATCATCTATTTTTGTCATATCCAGCTTCTGAATAGAAATCGTTTTTAATCCAAGTGCTTCTATATAGTGTGCTGATTTATCTGTTCCCAGATAAGCAATTGTTCCCGATTTCACTTTCAATCTCAGGTATTCCCGAGCCAGCATGCCAGAAGAGATCAGTTTAAATTCCGTCACCTCGTGGAGGCCCGCTTTCTGGTAATAATCCGCCAATTCGGAAGGACTCCTGGAAGCATCATTGGTTAGGATAAAATAGTCGATATTTTTCTCAGCCAGAAACTGAAAGGTCTGATTGATCCCCGGTATCAGCCCTTTGTGGTTTTTAAGCACTCCGTAAGCATCAAAAAATACGGTTTTGTACTTCTGTACTACGGACTTAAATGATTTTAATTTCAAATTCATAGTTTCAGAGCTTTTAGGATCTTTTTGGCGTCAAATGATTCTTCCAATTTAGGAAAATAAATTTCATGTGCCTCACGCTGAAGTTTGGTAGCATAGATTTCATGGAAGAAATAGCGTCCGTCTTTGACTACATAATTGATAATAAAGAATCGATACGCTTCCTTCATAAAAAGTATCTCCTGCTCTGTGAGCGGATATATTTCGTGATAGCTTTTCAGGAAAATCATAAATCGGTCTTCCATCATAGGATCGAGCAGGTAGCTGAATACGGTTTTGTCACCGGCTTCTGAGCACACCCGGCTAAAGAAATAAAAGTCCATAACGCGTGAACTCATTCTGAACCAGTCGTAGTCCCATCTGGAGAAGAAACGCATGTCTTTCGTGACCGAGAAATTACCGATGTTCCAGTCGACGAATACCGGGATAGACTTTAAAGAATCAATTCCTAATGCCTTATAGTTTTCGAAGAAGGTTTCACACTGGTTTTGGATAGATTCTATGTGACCCCGGTGTTCAAATTTTCCGTGGTCTGTCTCCAGTATTTCCTGCAGATGGTTGATGTCATCTTTCATCTGCTTGTACTGTGAGGGTAACGTATTGCGTATTGTAAAACAAGCCTTGTGGAATTTGGCCAGTTCGGCACCCAGTTTCTCCACCGTTTTCAGGTTTTGCTTCCGGGGCAACTTCTTGTCTATTTGTATTGGGTTGTAGAAGACCACCCAGGCATCCAGCCCACTGGACTTGTAGCGATAGGTATAGAGCTGACCATGCTTGGTCAAAGATTTAGCAACAAAGTTCTCGTAGGGACTTTGGAGATTATTGGCCAGTGCATTGATGATGGTGTGGTCATCCAGGAAGTATTCGTACTTTCCGAAATAAGATAGCTTGCCAATGATGATGCCTTCATCTTCAAATTTGATTCGGTAGACATGATTGGTAGAGACCTGTGCACTGATGTCAGTGATTGACTTGATGGGTCTGCTATCATCATAATCCAACCAGGCAGCTTCAATGATGCCGGAAAAGTCGAGGAGTCTGTGCATGAATAAGGTTATCTTTAATTGCGGCCAAAATTAACGGCAACAGATGTTCTCCCTTAGGAAATCACTAAATTAATTTGAAATACAGGCAAAAGCCATGAATCGTCCGTGATGGGTAAGGCTAATTGGTGATTGGTTGTGGCTCAGAATTGGAAGTCCTTGAGCGTCTGATATGACCGATGTTTCAATGTGATGTTCTTCCAAAAACCATCTTGTGATTTTGTGGCGAATTTCCTGTGATGAGTTAGGGGTCTCCCTGTTGAAGATGCAGTGTTCTGCAACAACCCCTGCCAGAGAAAGGCAATAGTCCTCGGTTGAGATCACTGTTCCTTTCCACCCCTTGGAATCAAAATTTTTATCCGAAAGGAAATTGATTGGAATATCTTTAGGTTTGAAAGGCCCGGTTTTGCGTTGGCATTTAAAGATGGCCTCCTTAGCGGTCCAGTAGTCCCAGAAGTCGCGAATGATTCGGTCCTCCGGGTGAAGGATAAACCGATCTGAGCCAGTCCTGTTTTTGAGGAGGGGGTCTTGTAGGTCTATGATGTCTATACCGATCATTCTACGTAGATTTCGTGAAAAATGATTTAAATCTTCTTGTGCAACTTTAGATTCTTAGTGCTGTGCTCAAAGCTAGGTAGAAGTTTATTTCATCACTTAAATAGTATCTTTTCATGTTGTAGCAATAGCTTGTTTCAAGACCCAAATCAAGGTGGTCAAATTTTTTCTGAATATTAAATGATAAAGTGTATTCAACGTCATGATTAGTGACACCTTGAACATTCCTGATGAAATAATCCTTATTAAACTCAATCCTTTGAAACAAAAAGTCTAGTGCCAGGCTTTTATGAATATAAAATAATTCTAAATGGTCGCTATTACTGCCAGGTCCAATTCCGGCCCCTAATATTTGGCCATTGTGAGTATAACCTTGCATGTTTACAGAATGAATGTAGAATGGTGGTTCTGCTCTCCATAGGTAGGAATGATTTAGTGAAAGGTTAGTGTGTTCATATGAAAGAACAAAATAGTCTCTTTTCAATTGAACGATCTTTTCAAATCCAATGGTGTATGCACGGCTGTGCTCTGGTTCACTTAGCGTCCATCGAATATTCCCAGAAAAGTCATTCTTTGCAAATTCCCCGTATGCCCTAAAGCCAATATCTGGAAAATTCCAACTGGCTGTAAGTGATGCCAGTTGGTCGAAAGTATCATTCGTATTAATACTATCACCTCTTACTCCACTATCAATTATATAAAATACACTTAGTAAATCCCAAGGTTCAAAAAACTGGGTGTTTTTGTATAGAGTTTTATTTAATCCAATTGTAAGGTTTTGCAGTATACTTGGGCTGAACCCTACAAAAAGACCATTAAAATACCTTCGATCATTTAACGAATTATTATCAAAATATTTTGATTCAGAAAGAAGCCCGGTAACATGTTGTATTTCAAGCTTACCGATGTCAAACCTTTTTAGCCTGATATTAATAGGCTCCAATCCCAGTCTCAAATGTGGGAATCCTGCACTCTGTCTACTTAGGATGATAGGGTTATAGTTAGATGGTCCCGCTGAGTAGTTTTGCGTAGAAATGCTTGTTGAAAACTTTCCAAAGGTGAGCCTTATTTCACTTTGACCAGGATGAAGTGCAACAAATGGGCCTGATCCAAATTGTTGTACAAAATCAATGCCGTTGCCAAACTTGTACCTTTCTGGAATTAATGATTGATTTCCATTTGGGGCGAGATTGAAGTTGCTGTTTTGAGAGTAATAGACAGATGGAAACAGCGTAATAGATAGAGCCGCACGGTTCATTGAAAAGCCACCATGAAATTCCCATGTCGCTCCTTTACCCTTCCAAATAGGTCCATCATTATACCCTCTTGGGTAAGAGGAGTTTATGGATAGTTTCGAATATGGATAGAGTACTTTAAATTCATCATCAAGGTTTTTTGTAATGGATGGATATAGATTTAAACTGGTTGTATCTTCAATTTTATCAATCCTATTAAAAACATCTCCAGGAATACTTATTTGGGCGATTGTTTCAAAAGCTGGATAAGAAAATGCTAATAGGAGAATAAGTTTAATTTGATTCATGTAGAGATTTGTAGGATCGCGTATATGGTGATTAGTAATTATTTAGGTCTATTTCAAGTTCAACAACTTTTCCTAGAGCATTATTATCTCCATATTCATAAAAGAAATCGAGTTCCTCTTTTCCTCTGAATAATTCAAATCTCAATTCCCAAATCGGATCTACTTGATGAACGGAGTATGGTGGATGTCCGTTGTACAAAACTACCTTGACTTTTTGATTACTGTCATCAACATAAGCTGATAAGTTGACATCAAACTTCAAACCTGGAGAATTGTCAATAGTTTCACTGTCAAAGATAAGTGAGTCACCAACGAATACATTTACCCTATTATCTACTTTGCTGAATTGTAATGAATATTCTGAACTTTGAACAAGAGAGCTTAAAAGAATGAATAATGCTGCTAACATTTTAGTTATTAATTAGTCCCGTTTTTAATTTCAATGATCTGATCTGCTACCTGGAAATATTGATCATCATGTGTAATAGCAATGATGGTTTTTCCCATTTTTTTTAAATTTGGTAGGATTTCATTGTAAAATAATTGCTTAAAGTGTACATCTTGGTAAGCAGCCCACTCGTCAAAAAACCAAATGGGTTTATCTTCCAATAGTGATGTTAAAAAGGCTAGTCTTTTCTGTTGACCACTGGATAGTTTCATGTTTGTATATATACCATTTTCTATGCCAAGATGATCATCAAGTTCTAATTCTTTTAACTTTTTATTCCAATCATAGTTTTTCCATTGAGTATAATTGACGTCTTCAAAGAGGTAATTATCATTCCAAATTGCTGTAAAATGGTTTCGATAATCATCGAGATTCGTTTTTTCTACTTTTTGACCGTTTAGTTCTATAGTCCCTGTATTTGGAGTATAGAGACCTGTAATAACCTTTCCCAATGTTGTTTTACCACTTCCGTTACCTCCAGTGATAAAGTTAATTGTGCCAGGTGGAATCGTTAAATTAATATTATTTAGCGTGTATTCGGTTTTATTTGTTTCATACTTAAAGCATATCTTATTCAATATTAACGGGGTAAAATGACTGCTATTATTAGTGACAACTCCCGAAACAGATACTTTTTTATCTAATTCTAAACCAAGGGTTGATATTTGATTCATCGCTGCATTAAATGTTTTAAGGCCTTTTGCAAAACTGGCAACACTGGCAAGTGGGGCAGCCAGGAACAAAGACATAGTAAATCCTTCAACAAATGAATCCTGATTTGTGTCTGAAGATAAATAAGTAAAGAATAGTACCATTAAGGCAATGCTGGCTAGTGCCAATGATTCAACAATTTTATCTGTTGTAGTTATAATGATTCTTTCTTTTACGGTGTTTTTTCGTTTGGTCTCAAGAGTTCTTTCAAATTCATCATCAATAAAATATTTGTAATGATGCTTGTTGAGCTTTAATTCCCTAATACCATAAATCAGGTGTTTTGTTTTTTGTAGGTAAGTATCAAAAATGCTACGGTTTATCCGGGCAACCTTACGCAATGGCCTATTAGTGATTAATACGGAAAGGCCGACAAGCATGATCATTCCGATAAGAAATAAGAATAGTTGAGAAGATAGATAGTAGATGTAACCACTACATACCATCACTACTGTGCTCGACACAAATAGATTTGGGATTTTTTCAGTGAGATTTGAAATAGTATTTATATCATGAAAAAACACAGACATTAATTTATCTTGATTCGATTCGGTATTAATGTACTCTGCATTGAGGATTTTAATTGCAAAATCCTTTGTAAGCCCAGTTACAATTCTTTGAAGTATTGCAACTATGGTTGTGCTTGCAATGACAGAAGATGTAATGAATAACAAAAGAGAACTTCCAATTACAAATAGATATCTTTGCATATCAGGAATTCCATTATGAATAGACTCATTGATTGATTTAATGGCAAGACCACTACTCATACCTGCGACCAAGCTGAGTAAGCCAGCTCCAATAAATTGCCAACCACCAAGTTTTATTAAAAAGAATATCGCCTTCATTGGGTACAAGGTTAAATCAAAAAGTAATTTTTAGTGGATTTGATGACCCTGAATATTCTTATTCTGTGACAAAAAGCTTGTTAATATATTGTAATGAGCGATAAATATTTAAAATATCAAATTACAACTCAAAAAGCCGGATTGCGTCATCAGGCTTATAACCTCAAGACTTTGATTTATGAATCATATATACTTGGAAGGGTTGCAGTTATTTCAAAGTGGCATCTGTTTGGGTATCATAATTTTAGAAAAGGTGTCGACACCGATTTTGAAAAATATTTTGACTTTCAGGGAGTACGAATTGAAGGAAAAAAGCCGCAAATAGAACTTGAAAAAAATATAGGTAGAATCGAAGTCGAACAGGAATATCAAATGAATGATTCCATTGATCCTCTTGCAGTCATGGCTGTTCGGAAGTTTCCACCTAATGAGGGTTGTAGCTGGAAATACCTTAAAACAGATTTTGATATCTATCATAAAGTCAAAATACCTTATTCAAAAGAAGTGGTTACTCTTGCTCAAAAGTTACGTAAAGAGATAGATTATCCACTGACGGTTGTACATGTTAGAAGGAGAGACGTATTGAAAAAGAAATGGCGGCTATGGAAAGATACCAGACCAAAAAATATTTTAAACGTGCTCAAAAAAATTGGTAGTCCAAATATTGTATATGTTATGTCAAATGAGACAAAAGAGGGGTTTTTTGATGAAATAAGTAGAGACTATAAACTAAAGTTGATTCAAAATATTCCCTGGTTGTCAGATATTCAAAAGGAAGATAATTTTCTTGCCTATTGTATTGAAAATCAATTGCTTAAGATGGCTGATAAAAAAGTGACTACATTCTCAGACAACACCGATGAAGAGTGGGATGGGTTTCTAAGTAAAGCTACCTGGTAGTCACCTGTAAAGCATTTGAAAAAATTTTGCTCCTATTTGATTTTTGAAAAGTTCAATGGAGGCCATTTTATTGTAGTTTCGGGCGCCTTTTGATAATGATTTATACCATAGGTATCTCTGGGTTTTAGCTTCATCTATAAATTTTTCAGGGTTTGGGTGGTTATTCGGTCCTACATAGTGTTCAACTTTTACCTGATCGTCAACGACACAAATCATGTTTGAGTTTAGTGCTATATAAGCTAAATAAACATCAACACCCCAGCCAATTTTATTGAGTTTCAAGTCAATTGGAAATATTTTATTTAGTAATTCCATTCGAGCAGCAAAACAAAATCCGTCAACAAAGAGTGCATCTCTAAATCCATTTGTTTTTTTATTCCTCATCTGTGGATGATTCGACCCTTCTTTGTTTACTGAGGGTGCATAAACACCAATTTTTGGATCTTGAAAGGCTTTACTTGCTCGTTCTAGTATTAATTTGGAATTGGTAACCTTAACATCAGACGCAATAAATAAAACAGTATTGGTGCTACTATTATAGTGCTTAACAATGTCATTCAACATCCCACAATAGAATACGTTTGGTAGTATTGAATCAAATTGACTTCGCTCTTCTTCATTCTCAAAGCGTGAACCGCTATCAACCAAATACGTATTGGCAAACTTTCTGAATTCTTTAGTCAGTTTGATTGCATTATAATTGCAATTGTGATTAAATACAGCAACTTCAATCATTCTTCAGATGTCAACAATCACTATTTTTTATCATATTGCAAAGATCAACAACTGGCAGTTGATAAAAAATGAACATGAGCAATTACTTGAAGAAATACCTAATTCTAATGTAATAGAGAATTTTTTGGAAGTTGATGAGATTGATCAATTTGAGGTCCCTACTCTCCACAAGTTGTGGGAGTACGCCAAAGATAAGCCGGATGACCATGCGGTCGCATATATACATTCCAAGGGTGTTTCAAAGCCTAAAGATAGGCTAACCAGACGCTGGCGTGAAACATTAAATTATTGGGTATTATATAAATGGGAAAACCATATTGTGAACCTTGAGACAAATGATGTATCAGGCATTAGGTATTATGATTTTGAGGTTGAGGGTAATCGGCTTCCACATTACTCGGGAAATTTCTGGTTTGCTAGGTGTGGTTACATAAAATCCCTTAAAGATCCCAAAGAATACGTTCAGATTTATGAACCCAAGTTTAGCTCCAAAAAATATGGACCTGAGAGATATGGATGTGAATTTTGGATTGGATCTGGTCAGGGGAAAATGGCTTCTATAGATAATCAGGATACTGCCTTTATTAAGAATGGAAATGCCAAAATGGGAAGAGGGTTACATTCCTTTAAATATTGGAAGAGAAAGTATGGCTAGTCATATTTACCTATTTTAAGATTTTACGAATTTGAAAAAATATTTTCTATCAACCGTTTCAGTTTTTAAAAATGAAAATGAATACTTCCACGAGTGGCTGGAATATCACTTGATGATGGGTGTAGATCATTTTTATCTGTATGATCAGGATGGGGGTCTTGATGCCATGGAACTGCTTAGACCATATGAACGAGCTGGTCTTGTAACTCGTCATCCATGGACGCATTTTGATGGGACAAAATATGATCGCACTACTCGATTTTGGGAGAGGGATAAAAGCCACATTGCTTATGCTCACTGTGCAAAGAATTACCGATACGAAAGTCAGTGGATTCAAAAGCTTGATATTGATGAGTTTTTGGTACTTAACGATGGTGGAAATGACTTAAAGGAGTGGGTTAAAACTTTGGACCACACAAAGACAAAAGGATATCGTGTATATCGGTATAATTTTGGAAATAATGGACATTTGAAAAAGCCCAATGGTTTAGTAATAGAAAACTACAATAAACGGGAAGAATCATACTCAGACTATAAAGATGCAGGAAATGGTGATTTTCTTTCTAACAACCGATATCACTATAATTCTCATCGTTGGGGCTATAAAAGGTTTTCTGGAGGTAATGTTTTAACAGACCCTGAAAAAGTGGGGATTCATATCAATCATTATTATACCAAATCGCACGAGGAGTATAAAAACAGGCAAAATGTAATGAGGTCAAGGGATACTTCCATTGAAGCTTTTGAACGAATGAATAGCCAATGCAACGAGGTGGAAGATTTAAGGATGAAAAACAAAGTAACAGGAGTAAAAGAACGAATTAAAGATAGAGCCTCCTAAAACCCTTCAAACTCCGACCTCTCAGGATACATCCTATCAAGAAAACCCTTTACCAATTTCACTACTTCTGGGTTTGGATTATCTCTTTGATCGTCATTGAGGCAATAGAATTTTGGTTTTTTCCTTTCGAGCCGCAGGAAGGCCTTCCTTTGACTTGGCAGATGATTCATGATCTTATGGAAAGTATTGATCTTTAGCAAGTCCCTGATATAAATCGGTTGGCTCTCCTGCCTTTTATATTTAAGCATAAAATATCTGAAGAACTTATAGGTCATCAAATCTTCATCCTTTCGGAATTTGTTAGATCTGGTTTGATCCATTTTATCGGGGAACAATTTGGTCATTGCTTCCCAATAATCCTTATTGATAAAGAGTGGTGTGTGCTCAATGATGCCCAGACCAATGATATCATTTTTTCCATCATAGATTCTCCACGGCAGGTTTTCACCAAAGAGTGTATTAAAAATTCTGATCTTCCCATTTGGGAAAAAGTCGTGAATTTCTGTTTTTGAACCAAATAGGAAGTCATCATTGATATAGAGAAAGTGCTTTTGAAGTCCCGGAATTTTGTGCAAAAAACTCTCTATGCAATTGGGATTGAAAGTGGGAAGGTATTCTTCATCTATGATCTCATCGTGATGCACAACACGAATTTTCGGGTGAGAGGCGTCTATCCATTCAGGTACCTGGGGACGAGCTGTGACGATGTAGATTTTGTTAAACCAATCAATATGCTTTACTACCGACCGTAGGCTATACTTTAATAGCTGATATGTATCCCGGTATCTTTCAGGGTTTGTATCTCTTGTCCCACCGGAGTATTCAAAACAGGTTTTTAGGTAATCCTCATCTTCACCATTCACCCAGGTATATACGAGATCCACTGCAATTTTTCTATTTTGCATTCCTTTTCAAATCCAATTCTCGCGATATTATGAACCTTTTACGTATAAGCCAATATTTCAAGCGCTTTATCTATGTGTATCTTACGACTATGCCAGGTAGATATAGGCAAAAAAAGCTTCGAATTCTACGCGAGATGTTCCTTAAGAGCATAGATTTTATGAACAAAACTGGCCTTGAATATTGGTTGGATTTCGGAACTTTGCTAGGATATCATCGGGAGAAGGGGATAATACCTCATGATATAGATGTGGATTACTCAATGCCGGAAGAGGCATATGATAAGATCCTCCGTAAGATGGATAAGATTCCTCCGGGGTTCAGTTGGTACGATACCTCTCATCGCCACCATGGCCCCAAAATATATATGAATTATAAAGGATTTGACATAGATGTTTATTTTTATAAGGACTTGGGAGAGGCTGTCAGGTCAACGGAAAATACCAGTTATCCCAATGAGAGACAGGATATTCCAAAGTCTTTGGTTTTTCCATTGAAGGAAGGGAAACACTTCGGACAACTTGTGAAAGTTCCCAATCAGGTAAAGGAATACCTGGAATATATATATGGTTATATAGGAAAAAACGGAAAAAGAGATACGAAAACAGGTTTTTGGATTGAAGCATGAAATTAACAGGAGAGCAAACTGATTTTTGGAATAATAATTCCTATTTAATCTTTCGTGGATTGTTTAAGAATGATATTCAAAATATTGCCAGATGGATTGAAGAGGTAAGCAATTGGCCTAATGAAATAGATAAGTGGTTGAATTTTTATGAGATGGATGATCCCAATAAATTATCCAGGATTGAAAATTTTGTGCCTTTTCATGAAGGTCTAGCTAAAATTATTAATGGACCACTATTGAATGGAGTTGTTGCGTCGTTGATGGGTACAACTCCTGTGCTGTATAAAGATAGAATAAATTTTAAACCATCAGGAGGTGGGGCCCACGCTGCACATCAGGATGGGGTAGCGTATGAAAGTGGTTCTTTAAGTCAGTTCGAAGCTAATTCAATACCTTATATTTCTGTATTGATATCTGTTGATCCCGCCACCATTTCCAATGGATGCTTTGAAGTGGTGAAAGGCTGGGGAGTTACTAATCTGAATATTTTACCTATGGAGCGTCCTTATCCCAATCATCCCAACTTTTCAAAGATCAAACAGGAAATAGAAGATGAGCTGGATTGGGTTCAGCTGGAGACTCATCCAGGAGATGCCATCTTGTTTACCGAGCGACTGCCACATCGATCAGGAGTCAACCGCTCACTTAATAGTCGCCGAATTTTATACGGGGTGTATAATCCGCTTAGTGAAGGTGATAAGCGAGATGTTTATTTCAGAGATAAACGAAATAATATCAATGATGCCAGGTACATGGTTGGTAACCCGCACGCGCCTGTTACTTAAGTTTGGGTATGATGTATTTTCTCGCCCGCTCCAGATGTTCCTCATCATCGATTTCGCACCAGGTCAGGTCTTCAAGCAGACACAGTTTAACCGGATAGTCATTGGCAATGTCTGAGATGGCCTTTTCATAGTCTTTCGATAGGGCGTCTTCTGCCACCTTGTGGTGATCCAGCAACTTTTGATAGAGCGATTGAGAAATTTTCCAGATGCCTACAAGCTCAGCATCTACATGGTTGAGTGCTGTCGGATCTTTCGAAAGATTTTTCAAATAACCATCCAATGCTTCCACATAAACTTCATCATTGGATTGGGTAAACCCACTACAGAGGATCACATCCTTTTCTTTAGCATCAAGAATACTTTGAATGGCAGCGGAATCGTAGAGCAGGTCTGACTCCAGTAATAAAAAATTCTCCTTGATAATTTCCTTGCCACAGCAAAGCGTATGAAAACTACCAGTTGTGGCAAAGTCCTCATTGATATAGGTAACAAAGCCATGCTTTTTGGCAAATGCTTCATACTGGTCACTCAAATAACCGGTACCTAGTATGATGTTTTCAATGCCTTTTGATTGAAGTATTCTGACAGATCTTTCCACCAGCTTTTCTTTTCCTACCTGAAGAAGTCCTTTGGGGATTTCGTGGGTGTGAGGCCTCAATCTCATGCCCCTGCCAGCAGCAAGTATCACGGCTGTTTTCGTCATGAGCCGCAAATTAAGAGATGCAATTGGATTTGAATGTGCGTATTCTTCAAATTATCACACGGGATCAGTTAATTTGCCGCTTGAAATTCGAAAAATTCAAAGGATGAAAAAAGTTTATGTAGGGATGGGGACTGATCTTATCCATCATGGTCATATTAACATTATCGAAAAGGCTCGTGAGTTGGGTGAGGTCACGGTTGGACTACTGTCTGACGAAGCGGTGACGAAATACAGTAGAATGCCTTTTTTGTCTTTTGAAGAAAGGAAGCAAATCCTGGAAAATATCAGAGGGGTCAAAGAGGTTATACCTCAGGCACATTTGGATTATGAAGAGAATTTAAGAAGACTGAAACCTGACTATGTGGTGCATGGTGATGACTGGAAGGTGGGTCCTCAAAAGCATGTGAGGGATCGGGTCATTAAGTTGCTGGCAGAATGGGGTGGTCAATTGGTAGAGCCGGAATATACGCAGGGGATATCTACCACAGGTTTAAGAGCAGCAATGAAAGAAATAGGAACGACTCCTGACATTCGAAGGAGAATGCTGCGTAGGTTATTAGAAGCTAAGTCGATTGTCAGGGTATTAGAAGCTCATAATGGGATCAGCGGACTGATCGTGGAGGAGACGAAGGTTGAAGTAGAAAATGAGCTGAGAGAGTTTGACGCCATGTGGGTAAGTAGTCTTACAGACTCAACTGCAAAGGGTAAGCCAGACACCGAATATGTTGACAGGACTTCGAGATTTCAGACCATCAATGATATTCTGGATGTAACGACCAAACCTATCATCCTGGATGGAGATACCGGAGGAATGATCGAACATTTTGCCATGCAAGTAAGAAACCTTGAGCGATTGGGGGTTTCAGCGGTGGTGATTGAAGATAAATCAGGACTTAAAAGAAATTCGCTGTTTGGTACAGAAGTTGAGCAGCAACTCGATTCAATAGAAAACTTCTGTGAAAAGATCTCCACTGGTAAGAAAAGCCAGGTCACACAGGACTTCATGATTTTTGCCAGACTGGAGAGCTTGATCGCTGGAATGGGGCAGGAGGATGCCCTGAAACGGGCCAAAGCTTATATCGAAGCCGGAGCTGATGGCATTATGATACACAGCCGGCATAAGGATGGAGCAGAGATTAAGGAATTCATGAAGGCATACCAAAGCTTTGATTTCAAAGTTCCGGTGATCTCAGTACCTTCATCATACAATCAATTTACCGAAGATGAATTATCAGAGCTGGGTTTCAATATCGTGATTTACGCCAATCACCTCTTGAGAAGCGCATTCCCGGCGATGAAAAAAACTGCAGAGACGATACTGGAGAATAAGCGATCACTGGAAGCAGATAAGTACTGCATGTCCATCAAAGAGATTCTTTCCATCTTACCCAACTAACCATGCTCGATTGCAAAGCCTTTTACGATTACCTGAAGGGCCAGGGAGTACATTTGACTACAGGTGTTCCCGACTCATTGCTTAAAGATTTCTGTGCTTACGCTTATGATCATGGTCGGGATATCATTGCTGCAAACGAAGGCGCGGCCATCGGCCTGGCAGCTGGCCATTATTTGGCTACCAGCCAAATTCCTTTGGTTTATATGCAGAACTCGGGTTTTGGAAATGCTATCAATCCCATTACCTCCCTCATAGATCCCGAAGTGTATGCCATCCCGATGCTTATCATGATAGGGTGGAGGGGCGAACCTGGTGTGAAGGATGAGCCTCAGCATATCAAGCAAGGGCGTGTAAATGAAGCACTTCTGAAGGCTCTTGAGCTACCTTATGCAATCCTCTCAGATGATTTTGATACCGCAAAAGGTCAGGTTGATGTCGCTTTTAAGCACATGAATTCTACCAAAAGCCCATATGTGCTTTTGGTGAGAAAGGGCACCTTTGAATCATACAAAATCCAAAGTGCATCAGGTAACAGTTTTGAGATGAACAGGGAAGATGCTATTCGGGAAATTCTTCCTTTTCTGACAGATGAAGATATTCTGGTATCCACAACAGGAAAATCTTCTCGTGAAGTTTTCGAATATCGGGCAGCAAAAGGTGAACCTCATAACCGGGACTTTTTGACGGTTGGGTGTATGGGACATGCTTCTCAGATAGCTTTGGGGATAGCCCTGGAAAAACCAAACAGGAATGTTTATTGTCTGGATGGAGATGGAGCGGTTTTGATGCACATGGGTTCTCTGGCTATTATTGGTGATCAGGCTGGGACTAACTACAAGCATATCCTGATCAACAATGGCAGTCATGACTCGGTAGGAGGGCAGGCTACTGTAGCTCAGGATCTGGATTTTGAAAAGATTGTAAGTGGCAGCGGGTATAGATCCTTTAAATCTGTTGAGACAAGGACTGACCTAAAAAAGGCAATGCAATCTTTTGTCACAGAGCCAGGACCTTCATTTTTGGAGGTAAAAACCAAAGCCGGTGCAAGGGCAGATTTAGGAAGGCCCACCATCAAACCTGTTGACAATAAAGTTGATTTCATGAAAAATTTGTCAAGATGAATTTTGAAGAGCACATTTCCAAGTCTGTGGATCGCAAAATCCTGTTAAACCCAGGCCCGGGAACGACTTCAAGCCGTGTAAAAGAGGCAATGATTGTGCCTGACATCTGTCCGAGAGAGCAGGAGTTTGGGGAGGTAATGCATAAGATCTCAGAAGGACTTCTCGAGATAGGAAATGGCTTAACAACTCATGAAGTAGCCCTTTTTGTGGCCAGTGGAACAGGTGCCATGGAGGCCTGTCTTGTTTCTGCTATTGGGAAAAAAGATAAAGCGTTAATTCTTACCAATGGGGCATATGGTATCAGAATGACGCACATATGCGACAGATTTAATTTGCCTTATGAAAGGAGGTTTTCTTTTGGTGATTACCCTGACCCGGAGGAAGTAGAGAAAGCACTGGAAAGTGGTTCTTTCACACATCTGGCCATGATACATCATGAAACGTCAACGGGTATGATGAATCCTCTGGAGGAAATCTCCGGGATTTGCAGAAAGCATGGTGTTAGGTTAATCGTTGATGCCATGAGTTCATATGGAGCCTATCCCATTGATTTGAAGAATACCCAGGTAGACTACCTTTTCTCCTCTTCTAACAAATGCATCCAGGGAATGGCTGGTCTTTCCTATGTGATCTTCAGCAAAGAGCGACTTGAAGAATTGAAATCAAATAGTGGTGGGTACTATTTTGATGTTTATGGACAATGGAATAATCTGCAGACTAAGGATCAACTTAGGTTTACTCCTCCGGTCCAGATCTGCTATGCCTTTTTAGCTGCCATCCAGGAGACCCTGCAAGAAGGGTTGTTGAAAAGATGGGATCGTTATCAGTCCAACTGGCAACTGTTTTATGATGGGTTGAGGGAACTGGGGTTTTCTTTTTTCCTGTCTGAAAAATACGAGTCAAAAATCTTGCTGGCTATCAGATTGGATAGTAAACCAGACCTGGATTTTAATCACTTTCACGATTATCTATATGAACATGGTGTAACGATCTATCCAGGAGTGATCCCTGAATGTCAAACATTTAGAGTGGCTGTTATTGGGGATCTACACCAGGAGGATATTGAATATGCAGTGTCTTTGATGAAAGACTACTTCAGCGCAGATAAGTAGATCTTTTCGACTTCCTGTGCAACAAAGCTCCATTCGTATTTTTTGACAGCTTCCAGGCCCCACGTGATCATATCATCACGGATTGTTTTTTGAGTGATCATGGTATTGATGGCATCAGTAAAAGCATGCTGATTTTTGGGTTTAGGAAAAAAGCGTGCCCATTTGTCGGGAATAATGTTCAGATATCCTTCATTTCCAAAGCCCACCATTGGCAACCCCGATGCCATCGCTTCCAACAGGACAATACCAAAGCTTTCCCCAAAAATGGCAGGTGCCAGATAGAGATCAGCGGACTTAAGGAGTGATATTTTGGTTGGTTCATCTACCTGTCCCATGACCACTACATCCTCAAGTTTATGGTCTCGGATGAAGGATGTCACCAATTCTTTTTCCTGGCCTTCGCCGGCTACGATTAGTCGCAGTTCGGAGGTTGATTTTTTTAAGCTTTTATATGCTTCAAGTGCATAGATCACACCTTTTCTGGGTTCTAGCCTTCCGAGGAAGAGTAGGTTAAACTTTCCATCATCAAACTCACTTATCTTATTCGATGGCAATTGATATTCCGCTATTTCAAGGCCATTGGGGATGATTTTTATCCGTGGATGATCTGCGCCACCAATATAGCTGGCCTGAGAAGCTGAAACAGAAATCACCCTGTCCATCATCCTGAAGATCACCGATGCTGCCACGGGCATAACTGTCTTGCCCAACCATTTTTGCTTTGGGGTGTCATGGAAAGTCACAATATTCCGTGCCCTGGACTGCTTCCAGACCTGGTAGGGGATGAGAGGATTCCAAAATGTATGATAGTGAATGATGTCAAATTGCTGACTGTGGAGAAATGACTTCATATTTTTCCTGTCTTCTCCCAGAGCCACATTCAGGTCAATCTTGGTCCCACTGATCTTAAGACTCCTGTTCCGCCCAAACAAGCGAACTCTGCTGTCAGAAGATTGCTCCATGCCATTTGGAGCTATGATCGTCACCTCATGCCCCAGCTTTTCCAGTTCATCACTCAATCCAAAGATGTGATTCTTTACCCCACCAGGTCTCGATAGGTCGTATGGACAAACCTGTGCGATTTTCATGCAATGTGTCGGTTAGGGTAAAAAAAAGCGTGGAATTCCATTACTTCGCGATAATCTTTGCAACTCAAAATAAAAGCATGCAGACCAAACTGTTAGTCGATTCACATAATTTCATGGCTCAGCTGGTAGAAGATATGTGTCAGGCCAGCAGTTCTGTGATGGTGCAGGCCATGACTTTTGAAGGGGATCAGGCTGGGAGTGAGTTGGTTGCTGCGATGATTGCATCCAATGCCAAAGAAAAAATTCTCCTGGTGGATTCATATACCAAAGCTGTGATCAATGACCATTTTGTAGTCGGGACGGAGTACCTGAGGTCAAAGAGCTTCAGGGATGAGGTAAAGAATACCAGGAAGCTTTTAGAGAAAGCCAGAAAAGCTGGAATCAAAGTAAAATTCACAAATCCACTGGGGTTGTTGATGTGGAAGTATCCACTGAGAAACCATAAAAAGATGATCTGTATCGATGGGAAGATCTCATATCTTGGGGGTATCAACTTTAGCGACCATAATTTTGCCTGGCATGATGCAATGGTCAGGATAGAAGATGATCAGATAGGTCAGATCTTAAAGGACGATTTTGGCAATACGCTTTTGGGGAGGAATCAAACTGCTGAATTTAATTTGGATGTAAGCAGTATTTATTTCTTCAATGGAATCAAAAGTAAGGAATTGTATTCCAAGCTGTTTTCGTATCTGGCCAATGCCAGGCAATCGATTGATATCCTGTCACCCTATATTTCTGACCCGTTATTGAGTTATATCAGAGATCATGTGAGGAAGGATGTTGCAGTAAGGATCATTTCACCGGAAGAAAACAACAAATCTATATTCAAGAGATTTCTAAATCAGGAGTTAACTAAGGGGTATTTTCAGCTATACCATTACCAGGGTGGGATGTCACATCTAAAGGCAATTTTGATTGACCGGTCCATATTAATTATGGGAAGTAGTAACTTTGATTTTGTGAGTTACTATTTTGAACAGGAGGTCGCAATGGTGTCAAGTCACCAACCATTTATTAACGAATTCATTGACAAGGTCCTGCATGTTGATTTTGCAGCAAGTAAAGAAGTGACGGCTGCTCTATTGGAAAAGTCTAACATTTCAGGATTATTGAAGAGGTTGAATTCACTTTGCCATTTTGCATCATCTACATTCCTAAAACCAAAATAGATGTCTGGATTCGTTTGGGATAATAAGAAAGAACCGCATCACGAGCGTAGAAAGCGTATCATGAAAGAGGTACCTGAGGTGAAAAAACTTTTTGGTATTGACCCACTGCTGAAATACAAGACATTGCTTTTAGTTGCAATTCAGCTCCTCATTCCTATCTATATGCCTGAAAATATTTGGATCCGGGTACTCATACTCTTTTTTGTGAGTGCCACCATCAGTCATATATTGTTTCTTGCCATCCATGAGATTACGCATGGCCTGGCTTTTAAGAGCAAAACTTTGAATAATATTCTGGCCATAGTGGCCAATATTCCTTTGGTCTTTCCTTATGCAATGGCCTTTCGGATTTATCATGGAGAGCATCATTGGTACCAGGGAAAAGACGGGATAGATACCGATATTCCCACAGAGAAGGAAGCGTTGTTATTTAGTGGTTTTTTAGGAAAACTGATCTGGCTTGTCAACCAAATTCTGTTTTATGCAATCAGGCCCTTAGTAGTGCATCCTATTAAAATTGATAAGTGGCAAGTCATCAATTTACTTGTGCAAATAGTATGTATGACGGCTTATTATTTTGTGGCTGGGTGGACAGGGATAGTTTTTCTATTGTTGTCCATTTTTATTGCCGGAGGTCTGCATCCCATCGCCGGACACTTCATCGCTGAGCATTATATTTTTAAAGAAGGACAGGAAACATATTCATACTATGGTTTCCTGAATAAGATCACCTTTAATGTTGGTTACCACAATGAACACCATGATTTTCCAAACATCCCGGGAAGCCGATTGCCTGAATTGAAAAAAATGGCTTCAGCGCATTATGACAATCTGTATGCGCATGACTCATGGACAAAGGTTCTCTGGCATTTTGTGACCAGTCAGAAAATAAATCTTTTTTCCAGGGTAAAAAGGAATCAGTAGTTGATGGGTTTGAAAGAAGCAGTAGGTAAGCATTACAGTGAGGTGTTGTCTACTATTAAAATGTTGGACATTGAAGAGCGGTTTGATCTATATTTTAGCCGTTTCTTTGGATTGTTCTTTGCTAAGGCGGGTAGATCTTTTGGGCTTACCCCGACACAGGTTTCAGTTATCAGCTTAGTCATTGGAATAGTAGGGGGTGGGCTGCTTTATTACCAGGAATTCTGGAAAATAACCCTGATAGGATCACTATTCATCACAATTGCTGGTGTGCTGGACAGTGCAGACGGACAGCTGGCCAGGATGACTGGACAGTCTTCTGAGACAGGCCGGATCATTGATGGACTGATAGACAATCTGGTGTTTGCTTCTTGTTATGTGGGAGGAACCATCTATTTTATAAAAGAATACAACTACTGGGTTCTGTTAGTGGCTTTACTGGCTGGAATAGCTCACAGTCTGAAGTCGGCTCTGTATGAATTCTACAAAACAGAGTATTTATATTTCGCCGGGCCCTTCGAAAGTGCCAGAATAGCATACCCGGAAGAAATTAAGGCTCAGATTGCTTCTGAGAAATCTCTATTCAAAAGGTTATTAAACTATACCTATCTGGATTATACAGCCAGACAGTTTTGGCTAAGTACCCGGACGAGAGAGTTGCGTGATCGCTTTGGAGCGCTTGCATACGATAAAAAGACCCAGCATGATTTTACAACTTCCTACAGAAGACGGAATCACCCATTGTTATTTTGGTGGGCTCTAATATGCGGTTCAAATACCCATCGATCATTGATTATGATATCAAGTTTGCTGGGGAGGTTCGATGTATATCTGATTATTTCTATCATTACCATCATTCCAATGGTAGTGATTAATCAAAGACAGAAAAAGGTAGACAGCGAACTGGAAAGGGAGTTCTTATGATTTAATTTTTTCCAAAATCATACTGACCGATTCACCAACAGTATTCATTTTACCGATGGCATCATCATCAATCATGATGTCATATTTTTCTTCTACGTCAAGTACAATATCTACGATATGCGCCGAGTTGATATGAAGGTCATTAATCAGTTCTTTTGACTCATCAATGTTATCAATCAGGTCCTTTTCAGGTACATAGGGTGTGATGATTTCTATGAGCTCCTTAATTATTTGTTCCTTGTCCATGTTATCCTTTCCATTTCTGTAAAACTACACAACAATTTAGATCACCAAATCCAAAATTAGCTTTTATCACTGTGTTTATCTCCTTGTAAAGTGTTTTAGAAGGTACCTTTTCTTGCGATAAAATATCAGATAATTCGGGATGCACTGTTTCACAATTGATAGAAGGATGTATGTAGTTATTTACAAGCTGCAAAACACAAGCCACCAACTCGATGGAACCTGCTGCAGCTATTGAATGACCAATCATTGACTTTGGCGTATTGATGTATGGGAAGTTCCCGGAACTCAGTCCAAGGCCTTCAGCCCAACATTTAACTTCGTTTACGTCATTGGGTGTACTTGTCAGATGTCCTGAAATAAGATCTATTTGCCCGGGCTCAATCTTAGACAGTGCCAAAGTATTTTTGATACAATTGACAATTGCCTGGAAATTTGGTGCCGTTAAACTTCCACCATTCCGCTGACCTCCTGAATTCACGAAACCCCCTTTGATCTCAGCCAGGATATTGGCACCTCGCTTTTGAGCAGATTCCAGTGATTCCAGAACCAAAGCACCCGCGCCACTCGACGGTACAAAGCCACCTAGCGAGTCACTCATCGGTCTTGAACCTTTTGCCGGATCATGGTTAGAATCTGCACATAATACCCGAAGCGCGTCAAATCCACCCCAGATATAAATGCCATCACCCTCGGTACTTCCGCACAGCATTCTTTCTGCTTTACCGGAGACAATATGCTCATATCCCAGCAGCACAGCTTCACTACCTGTAATACATGCCGAAGAATTTGAAAGGACCCGGTTACCCAAACCTAAAATGCTGTTTAGAAAAGCGCTGGCCCCACTGCTCATGGATTCAGGAATGGTAAAAGATCCCAGTTTTCTGCTTAGGCCATTTTCTACAGTATGCATTTTTTCGCTGGTTGAAAAATCCAGGCCCAGTGCACCTGATCCCATGATGATTCCGGAATCATCATCCACTTTTTCAGCACCTGATGTTAATCCTGCGTGATTCCAGGCTTCCAGTCCTGCTAATAACCCATTTATTACAGCATGGTTTTTCACCTTGGAAAACATCAGATTAGACAGGTAAGCATGCTTATAGTCATCTGATATCATGGGTCTTCCGGCAATATGACATCGTAGCTGGGCATCTACCATATCCTGTTGCCGCCTTATTCCCGAAACGCCACCTCTCAAAGCCTCATCAAAAGCTTCAATCCCCACACCATTTGATGCGACGACGCCCAGGCCTGTGATCACTACACTGCGGTTAGCCATTAGTATACATTATGGTAAAAAACTAACAGCATATCATTTAGTTCTCCCATTTCCGTAGTACAACACAACAATTCAAATCACCAAACCCAAAATTTGCTTTGATAACAGTTTTTACATTCCGGTGAATGGGTTTTTGAGGAACATTTGTTTCCGGAATAAATTCCAAAATCTGGGGATGAATTGTTTGCGTGTTTAGGCTGGGATGTACAAATCCATTTTCCATTTGTAGAATACACGCCACTAATTCAATAGATCCGACACCTCCAATACAATGTCCGATCAGCGACTTCACACTATTCACATAAGGGAAGTCATTCCCACTTAGCCCAAGTGCTTTCGTCCAGTTTTCTATCTCTATAGGATCTCCTTTTGTAGATGTAAGATGTCCGCTGATCAGGTCAATTTCCCTAGGCTCTATCATTGACTGCGCTACAGCATTTTCAATACATTCTACCACCGCTTCGCTATTGGGTGCCGTTAGGCTACCTCCATTTCTTTGTCCTCCGGAATTAAGCGCTCCGCCAAGTATCTCTGCATAGATTTTTGCTCCTCGCTCCAAAGCACTGTCCAGGGTTTCCAGTAACAAAGCTCCGGAACCACCACCAGGCACAAAGCCAGAACTGGTATCGCTCATGGGTCTTGACCCTGCTGCCGGGTTGTCATTAGAGTCGGCACACAATACCCTCATGGCATCGAAAGCGCCCCAAATATATCTACCATCTCCCTCAGTGCTACCACAGATCATTCTTTTTGCCTTGCCGGCTTTCAAATGTTCATATCCAAGGAAAATGGATTCACTACCCGTGGTGCAGGCTGAAGAATTGGAAATCACTCTATTACCTAAACCTAATAGACTATTGAGATAGGCAGCTGCTCCACTGTTCATGGCCTCAGAGATCGTCCTGGATCCCAGCTTTCTGGGCTCACCACGATCAACATAATAGGAGTAATATTCCTGGGAGTTCCTTAAACTGTCAAATCCCAGATCACCGGCACCAAACACGATACCGGATTCGGGATCACGTATGTCTGATTGCACCGGTAATCCGGCATCCAGCCAGGCCTCAACGCCCGATAGACAGCTATAGATTATAGCTTTATTGGAGATTTTCTTACTAAAATATTCGGGTAACAGGGAGTCAATATATTCATCGGTAAGCGGTGGGACTCCTCCTATCTGGCATCTGAAATTTAGTCGGGTCAGCTCTTCCCAATATTGGATGCCTGACTTTCCTTGCTGTAAAGCGTCGTTAAAATCTTTGACACCCAATGCATTGGGTGTAACCGCTCCTATCCCCGTTACGACAACTCTATTTTCTTTCAATTACATCTTCATTTAGGATCAAACCATCCATCTCTCCCCTGCAAACAATCTTTCCTGTGGTCATATTTACACACTCCACACTACACTTTAATTTATTGAACCTAAAATATAACTTTTTTGAGTGGACTTTCAATTGATCTCCTGGTTTTACTATATTTAGAAAATCAACTTTTGAGGAGGTAAACACCGGATAGTTCTTTTTCTGGTTAGCCGCATTTGGCTTCTGGAGAGATATTCCAAACGAAACCAATCCTATCTGGGCCATTATCTCGATGAGGATAACTCCCGGCACAACCGGATTTCCCGGAAAATGACCTTTAAAGAAATATTCATCCGTTTTGATGCGGTATAACCCTGTGATTTCATTCTCATTGATTGATTGGATCTCATCAACAAACAGGAATGGATCAGTATAGGGTAATAAATCAATGATATCCTGATAGTCCTTCATCAGATCAAATGTTCTCCACCATCTACATGGATAATACTACCGGTAATCCATTTTGCCTCAGGCAGGGTAAGAATATAAATCGCATTGGCTACATCTTCGGGTAATGTCATTCTGCCACTTGGATTCCTTGTGGAGGCATAAGTCTTGAGTTGATCATATCCTGGGATCATTTTAAGAGAAGGCGTATCCGTGATGCCAGCCTTCACACAGACGACCCTGATGTTTTTCTCAGCAAGCTCTACCGCCAGGTATTTACTCAATGTTTCCAGGGTAGACTTGGCCATACCTACAGCGGCATAACCAGGCCATATTTTTTCACTTCCTGCCGAGCTAAGCGTTACAATGGTGCTCCCATCAGTTAGGAGATCAGCGTCTATCACCTGGTTTACCCAGAGCTGTAAGCTAAGTGCCATAGCATCAATGGTAAGCCTCAGGTCTTGCATGGTTAATCGAGGGTTGCCGATAAGAGGCTTTAGGTTTCCTCGGGATATGGCATGGACAAAGATGGCTATTGGGTCCTGGCCAATAAGTTCTTTTATTTGATTGAAATGCTTAGGGATCTTTTCTTCATTCGTTGCATCGAAATTGAAAGCTTCCAAGCTCACACTGGATTCTCTGATTGTATCAAATTGTGCATTGATATGATCGAGGTCACTTCTTCGGTCCCGGTGGACAATAATCAGGTTGTATCCGTGTTTACCCAGCTTCTTTGCAGTTGCCAGCCCAATACCACTCGAACCGCCCAATATGATTGCCCATTTCTTCATTTTACTGCATCAAAGTATTTAATAAAGCATCTCCTCTGTATCCTGTGGGAATCCAGGTGATCTTCCAGTCCTTTCCATGAGTTCAAAACAGAATTGTTGGTTTCCATCATGGGACCTGTAGAAAGATACTTAACTCCATTATTTACAAATATGCTGAACAATTCATAGAATATGATGGCAAAGGCTCCACGTCTTTGGTACTCAGGTTTGACAGCGATCAGGAAGAGGTCCAGGTGATTATTGCTGTAGAATGACTTTAAAACATGAAGGAAGCCAAATGGATACAAGTGACCTTTTGCCTTTTGGAACGCTTTTGAAAGGGAGGGAAGGGTAATGGCAAAAGCTACAACATCATCCTTCTCATTGACGATCAGACTGATATACTCTAACCTGATAAACCCAAAGTACATCTTGATAAAATACTCAATTTGCGCTTCTGAAAGCGGATAATAGCCATACAAATTGCTATAAGTCTTATTGAGTAGGTCAAAGACCGGTTTACTATATTTCAGGACATCTTTGGTTCGTTTGAATTTTTTGGATTTGATTTTGAATCTATGACTAACTTTTTCAGCAATAATCTTCAGGCTTTCCGGTACTCTTGCAGGCACAGTGCCACGCATTTCAAACCAGTCACATGCCTTACCAAACCCTAATTTCTCAAAATGATTTTGATAGTAGGGGTAGTTATATATGGTTGCCTGGGTGGCCATCTCATCAAATCCCGATATGAGGGTTCCCTCAAAATCCAGGTCTGTAAAACCCAATGGTCCATGCACACCGATAGCACCATGTTGCCTGGCAAACTCCTCGACCGTTTTTATCAAAAGTGCTGAAACCTCATAGTCATCAATGAAGTCGATCCAGCCAAACCGGACAAGCTTTTTGTCTTCAAATTCTCTGTTTAACAAGATTGCGACTACTCGCCCAACATTTTTATTTCCATCTTTTACTAACCAATACTTTGCCGTAGCTTCTTTGAAAGCCGGATTTTTTTTTGGAGATAAGGTGCTTACCTCAAAGTCTATGATTGGGGGTACATAGGATGAATTACCCTTATATAATTCAAAAGGAAATTTGATGAATTGTTTGAGATCTTTTGGGGAGATCTCATGGATTTCATATGCCATGGATTATAAAAGGTTTTGCGCTCGGTAGTATTCCAAAGTTTTGGCAAAGCCATCTTTTAGCGAGATTAAATTTAAGCCTTTCAGCATATTATGTTCACTTTTTAGTTCATGATTCCAATCCTGCCTGATTTCCCTGTACTTTTCCCTTGTTAAAACAGGTTTTTTCCCGGTAACACGGGTCGTCAACTCTAAAAATAATAATGCTGTTAAAACTACTGGCCCCGGAATTTTGAAATAGGCTATTCTTCGCTGTAGCGTATCTTCAAGTGCGCTCCTGAAATCCTGATGGCTGTAGACCTGACCGTCATCCAGATGGACAATTTTGTTTTCCCATTCATTGGCATAATGGAATACCAGCCTGGCAACATCGGCGCCATAAACCATTGTGATTTTTTGATGAGTAGAGGCAATATTTGGGTAAATTCCAAGCCTGGCTGATTTAAACATAGTCAGGAAGGAGCTGTCTCTGGGACCATATATCGCTGTCGGCCTGAAGATCAGATAGGGGAGTCCCGATTGACTTACTATCTCTTCAGCTCTGAGTTTACTTTGACCGTAAGCAGATACCGGTCCTCCTGCATTTACCGGTCCCAGGGCTGCCATGGAAGATATATATGCAAATTTACCGGTATCGCTAAGCAAGTCCGATAGTTTGATAGCCTCAATGACCCTCGTTGTGACTCCCTTGTTCACATCAAGGTTATCTGTGAGGGAATTGCTTTTGGTTAGACCTGCATTGTGAATCACCAGGTCAATTTTGCCCGCTTGTTTGACAGAGTTGAAACTATTTGAGAGCGACTTAATATCATGATAATCCAGGGTAGTGATTTCAGTACTAAGGCCATCAAGATATTTCAGATTTGCATTTACTCTAACCCCGGAATACACAGTATTCTCAGCATTCTTTGATGCAAATTCTACAAGATGACTACCCAGGAAACCATTAGCACCGGTAATGAGTATTCTCAATGGCTAAGACTTAATGAGCACTTCAGAAAGCAGTGGAATCCCAATTTCCCTGGCTGTTTCATGGATTATATCGATGGCCTTGTCAATCTGCTCGGTAGTATGCGTGGCCATCAGTGAAAACCTGATCAAAGAATCCTGAGGGGCAACAGCAGGGGCTACCACAGGATTGACGAATAAACCCTTTCGGAACAATTCAGTAGTAAAATCATACGTCTTACGCTGATCTCTGATATAAATAGGGATGATAGGTGTTTCGGCATCTCCGGTATCGAAACCAAGCGACTTAAGCCGGTTAAGTGCATGATGGGTATTTTTCCAGAGGTTTTGAATCAGAGCATCATCGTTTTCAATGATATCCAGAGCAGCTAAAGTTGCAGCGACAGAAGCTGGAGTAATACTGGCACTGAAGATTAGCGAACGACTGTGGTGTTTTAAATAGTTGACCGTTTCTTTATTGGCGCCTATGAATCCACCGAGTGAAGCGAGGGATTTACTGAAGGTGCCACCAATGAGATCCACATCGTCCTCAAGGCCGAAGTGTGATGGTGTTCCTGAGCCGTTTTTACCCAGTACGCCAATGGCATGCGCACAATCTGTCATCACTATCGCGCTATATTTCTTAGCCAGATAGACGATATCCGGTAATCTGGCAATATCTCCTTCCATGCTAAATATCCCATCCACAATGATCAGCTTGAAAGGTACATTAGCTACCATCTTGAGTTTTTGTTCCAGGCTCTCCATATTGTTGTGCCTGAAAATCACTGTCTGCGCTTTCGAAAGTCTGGCACCTTCGTATATGGAAGCATGATTTAAACGATCCAGCAGGATGGTATCATCTTTTCCTGTGATGGTCGGAATGACTCCAATATTTACTTGGAATCCTGTGCTGAAAACTAGGACAGATTCTTTTTTTAAGAAACGGGCAAGTCTCTCCTCTAATTCTACATGGAGGTCGCACGTACCATTCAGAAACCTGGATCCTGAGCAGCTTGTGCCATATTTTTTAATGGCAGCATCTGCTGCTGCTTTGATTTTCGGATGTGTGGTTAAACCCAGATAGCTATTAGAACCAAACATCATCACTTCAGAGCCATTCACAGTAACGGTAGTCCCTTGTTCTGAAGAAATTTGCCTGAAAAAAGGATAATAGCCCTGTTCCTGGGCTTTTTGAGGTTCCTGAAAATCGCTAAATCTGTCTTTTAATATACCCATCAAATCAATTTAAGGAGTAGATAAAGTTTTATTCTGGGGTAATGATTGGTTAAGTTGAACTCAGTGTTAACGATTGATAAAGTTAACTTTAATTCTTTACTCTTTCAACAAGAGGAGTGATGCAAAGGTAGAATTATTCATCATGTTAATTGCTGGTTTAGTGTGAAAGATCGCCACATAAATATTGAAAACGAGTTATAAAGCATTTAATTATTCCAAATCCTGTTGGTTTAAACAGGGACATCACGTCCATGTAACGACCCAATAAAATCATTTTAGGTTGTATTGTGCAATTCAAAGTCCAAAGTGTCCGATGTTATTCGGGTATTAATTTAATATTTGCACTTTGTTGGAAGTCGTAATCAATAATTAATAGATGATCAAATCAGGTTGTGTAATCCTGGCTGCAGGAAAAAATACCAGACTGGATACCGGAAAACCCAAGACACTGTTAAAAATCAATGGCCAGACGCTTCTCGAACGACATATTACCTTGTTCACTAATTATGGGGTTGATCACTTCTGTGTAATAACCGGCCATAATAAGGAAGCCATTGAGGAAGAGATTAAAAGGTTACTGTCCATTTACCCTGTCACCATAGATTCTGTCTTCAATGATCAGTTTGAATTTGAGAATGGTTTATCTGTCTATAAGGCCCGGGAGTGGGTCAAGAAAAAGGATTTGAAGTCATTTCTATTGACCATGGCAGATCACGTATTCAATGGGTCATTGATTTCTGCTTTCACGAATGCAGAAAAAGATTTCCACAAATCAAATTTATATCTGGCAGTAGATAAACCAGGCCCTCATAATCAACACATCGATCTAGATGATGTAACAAAGGTATTAGGCAAAGAGGGGTTGATCAGCAGGATTGGAAAAGAGCTCACAGAATATAATTACTTCGATACAGGGCTATTTGAGATGAGCCCGAAAGTATTTGATGCTTTTGAAGCTTGCTTTGCAAAACAGCAATATTCAATATCCAACATGGTGTATGCACTTGCAGCTGAGAACAAAGCAGCGCTTACCGAAGTCATTGGAAGTAGCTGGAATGACGTAGATAACCTGGATGACTATCAGAATAGCCTGGACCTGAGTCTCGACTAGCTATTCATAAATTCCTGTAGCTGGGGATAGATCTGATCTTCATGCATCTTCACCTTTGGATGCTTAAATCCAAAGGAAGAAATAATGGAAACTTCACCTTTCATGCCTTTGTCTTTGGCTCCTTTGGCCAATCGCACCACATCAATCATAATACCAGCACTGTTAGGACTATCCTCAACCTTCAGCTTCAGGTCAATTTCAATTTTTTGATCACCAAACTGTCTGCCATGAATATTGATATAGCAGATTTTAGTGTCATTCAGGTGAGGGATGTAATCACTGGGGCCGATTCTTACAGGAGGTTTTTCAGTATCACCAAACAGTGAATCCACTGCTGTGGTTTTAGAGATTCTTTTATTTGTGAGCCTCTCTTCATCAATCATGTTTTCGAAGTCTGTGTTTCCTCCAACATTCAATTGGTACATATCATCGATGGCAATACCCCTTTTGAGCAGGCTTTCTGTCAATATCCGATGAGTATATGTAGCACCAAATTGTGCTTTGATATCATCCCCAATACAAACCAATCCTGCATCAGCGTATTTCTTGCTCCATTCATCAGTGGAACATACAAAGACCGGAATGGCATTGATAAAGCCAACCCCTGCTTCCAGCGATTTTTGGGCGTAGAACCTAACTGCTTCTTCACTTCCAACCGGTAGATAGCAAATTGCAAAATCCGCATCGGCAGATTTCAGATAAGCTGCAACGTCCACACTCTTTTGATTGTCATCTACTTTAAAAGAATCCGTCATGTGTTTGGCTACGCCGTCATAGACTTCGCCTTTCATAACTTCAACATTCTTTTTAGGGACATCGCAGAACTTTACCGCACAGTTAGGGTCAGTAAAAATGGCTTCAGATACATCTTTGCCTATTTTTCTTTGATCTATGTCTATCGCCCCGACGATTTCAACGTCTCCAATTTCATAGCCAAAGATCTTTTCAGCGATGAAACCTGTTTTGTTCTTTTTGTCTTTGTAGTATTCTATGCCCTGGATGAGTGAGGAGGCACAATTCCCAACACCTATTATTGCTAACTTGATCATTGAATCTTAATTGAAGCCGTGAAAATAATGAAAATCAAATTGATAGTCGGCAAACTATTTTATTTCCTGAATCTCAACCTTGAAATCAAGGCTTGCTTCAGCATTCCCTCTAAACGATCCCTGCACGGGAAATGTGTTAGCAGGATGATAACTTGATACTACGGGAATGTAGCTATTTGTTGCCAGTAGGCCGGCGCTGGGATCAAGGGGTACCCAACCAGCTCCTGGTACCCAGGCTTCAATCCATGCATGGAGTTCATGCCCTTCTCCAAGTTCATTATTGAAGGCGTATCCGCTGACAAACCTTGCAGGGATGTCTTTGCTTCTCAGCATATTGATCATCATCCAGCTGAGGTCCCTGCAACTTCCCCTTTTAGTTTCGAAACATTTTGTAGGAGTCATCAAATCTGACTCATACCTGGATTCATGGTCCCAGTTGAGGTTGATTTCTTTGTTTAAGTAAGTAATAAAAGTAATCAGGTTGTCATCGCTTGCATCTTGCAGATCACTCAACCATTTGTTTATCTGATCAGGAAGAGTCTCTTTCTCAAGGAAGATATCCAATGCTTTCGTGTAGGGAGTCTTTGTTTGCTCTTCTAATAGAAAATTGTAAGGGTTGATCTCCTCGGATTCCACTTCTATTTCAGCAGTGATTTTAATGTGGTCCTGCATTTCATTAAACCAACACTGATGGTACAGATTATCCTCTGCATCAACTCTTTGTGCCAATCCGGAGCTGGCAGGATCAATTTTCAGTTCGAAACTATCTAAAGTAATGTAGTTTCTGGGGAGTGGATAAAAATAGAAATGTTGTGGTTCAACAAATACTTTGCTGCTGTAATTGTAAGTGGTTTGATGTATGATTTTAAGCTTCATTTTTCAATGTTATGCTCATCTGAACATCCTCATTCTCAAATGCTCTTTTCAGCGCTACGGCTGGTATCCTTTCAATACCATCTTTTAAACGGCTATTCCAAAATTCTGAAATATGCCCAAGATCTTTTTCTGTAAAGCGATGTTCAATCATGTTAAAAGTGTTTCGCTTCAGCACGATTGTATCGATAGGATAATCTACATCATTGGCAGATATACGCGTGGCATCAAATGAAAGAAATCCACTTTTAAGGCCAAACTCCAACGGTGTTTCATAGGTGATGGACCGCTTTAGAATTGGATTTCCAAAGCCGGTGTTACCAATGATGACATAGGGTGTGCCAGGACCAATTTCTATCCAGTTTCCCTGAGGGTAAAGCAGATATAGTTTAGGCGCATCATCTTTTTCCAACTGACCGCCTACAATGGCAAACAGGTTAAAATACATGCCAGCTTCTTCAATGGATGCTTTGTCCTCATCTGCAACGCGCTTTACCTGTTCCCCAAACTTATTTACGGCTTTGTAGAGTTTGTTGAAGCTTTCATCATCGTCCTCCACCACTTCTGTGAAGTATGTTAGAGCCTTATCACGTACAGACCTGAGGCCTGAGGTCATGATAAAGAACGAATGGTTCTTTCTTTGAACCGTAAAGATTTTTTTAGCAACCGTAGTATCATTTCCGGAGGTTATTCGTGTATCGGCAAGTCCGGCGATGCCTTCCTTACTGAGAATCCCAAGGCAGTACGTCATGATTGTGATTGTGATTGACTGTCGGCGACCAAGTTAGGCCGAATCTTGAAATATTGCTCATAGATTGCTGATGAAATGTCATTAAGTCGTATCTGAAGCTGATCCAGATACTCATGAAGCCCGAACTCAAACACCTCGCCGATGTCTGCATATTCCAAGTCTGCTCTAAGGTTGCCAATGGCTTTTTCCGCACTATTGGAGTAACCTCTGCCTTTGTATTCTGATATCTCCAGTAAGCATGTCTCTACATTGATCAGACAGAACAGAATAGACCTTGGGAAATATTTGTTCAGCACAAGATATTCTACAATTGTGGTTGGTGCAATTTTGCCATATACCCGACGATAGGCGTTAAAAGCACTCACAGATTTCAAGAGAGCTGCCCAATGCAAGTAATCAAGTGGTGAACCTACTTCTTCTACCGAGGGCAAAAGGAAATGATACTTTACATCAAGGATCCTTGATGTCTTATCTGCTCGTTCCATAAACTGGCCAAGTCTTGTGAAATACCAGCCCTGGGTTCTGGGTACTGTATCGTATGCTATCCCATTTAATAGCTGAATTTGTTTTTTAATGGAATTAAAAAAGCTGTGTGGATCTTCTTTTTTCCAAACCCGCTTCTTTACCAGGTCATGAATGTAATGGTACAGGTCATTCAATACCTCCCAGGTTTCTTTTGAGATGTTTTCCCTTACAATACGTGCATTTTCCCGGGATTTTGTGATTGAGGTTAAGATACTGTTTGGGTTTCGTTCATCAAAAGCGAGAAACCGAATGGCATTTTCCCTGTTCACTGTTTTATAAAGCTTCAGGAAATGGTCGTTGTCTCCCGTGGCCAGCAACAGTGGAGCCCATTGCTCCCTGATTCCGGGTGGGAGGTCTAGAGACAGGTTGAAATTTACATCTATAAATCGCGCATAGTTTTCAGCTCGTTCCGTATATCGGCCCAACCAGAATAATGAATCAGCTACTCTACTTAACATACAATTTTAATCAATTAGAACCCACGTATCTTTACTTCCACCACCTTGCGATGAATTTACAACCAACGACCCCTTTACCAGAGCTACCCTGGTCAATGCTCCTGGTATCACTTTGATGTTTTCGCCATAAAGTATATACGGTCTGAGATCTACGTGCCGGGGAGCTATGCCTTTGCTGGAAAGGGTTGGCACGGTAGACAAAGAGAGGGTCGGTTGTGCTATGTATTTCCTTGGAGAGGCCTTTACTTTTTTGCGAAACTTTTCATGCTCGTCTTTGGTAGCTTTCGGTCCGATCATCATGCCATATCCACCCGCGGCATTGGTTTCCTTAACCACCAGCTTTTCAATATTCTCCAACACATATTTTAAATCCTTCTCTTCCGAACAAAGATAGGTTGGTACATTTTCGATGATAGGATCCTCATTCAGGTAATATTTAATGATCCGGGGCACATAAGCGTAAACAGCTTTGTCATCAGCAACTCCTGTACCCGGTGCATTGGTAAGGGCTACGTTCCCTTTTTTATAAGCTTCGAAGATGCCAGGTACACCTAGCATAGAATCAGGATTGAAAACCAAAGGGTCAATGAATGTATCGTCAATTCGTCTGTAAATCACATCTACCTGCTGAAGACCTTTTGTGGTTTGCATGTATACAAAGTCATCCTTTACAATCAAATCCTGTCCGGTGACTAACTCAACTCCCATCTGTTGCGCTATGTAAGAGTGTTCGAAATAAGCTGAATTATAAATACCAGGAGTAAGCACTACCACATTCGGCTGCACCTGAGTGCTCAGCGATTGTAGCATGCTCAACAGATTGCCACAATAGTCTGAAACAGGTTGCACACCCATGCTGGCAAATAAATTAGGAAAAGCCTGCTTGATGATTTCCCGATTCTCCAGCATATAGGATACCCCGGATGGGCACCTGAGATTGTCTTCAAGAACAAAAAACTTTCCCGACTTATCTCTCACGATGTCACTGCCAGTGATGTGGCACCAAATTCCTCTCGGAGGAGTAAGGCCAATACATGGTTCCAGGTAATCACTGCTTGATAAAACTAGTTCACTGGGAATGATCTTGTCTTTCAGGATTTTGCGTTCATTGTAGATATCCTGAATGAACATATTAAGTGCCGTGATCCGCTGCTGTAAACCGCGGTTAATGATGTCCCACTCAGACCCACTAATGATCCTGGGAACCAGATCAAGATGTAAAATCTTTTCAATGCCTTTATTGTCATGATATACATTAAAGGTCATACCCATTGATACCTGAGCTTTATCAGTAGAGTATTGCAACTGATGCAACTTCCGGTTGCTGAATGTTTCTAAGGCTTCTCTAAATGCCTGGTAGTGGGGCCTGCAATTTCCATTTTCATCGAGCATCTCATCATAGTGCTCTTTGTATTCATAATTTTCTGTCAACACGGTTCCTTGAATTAACTTTCAAGGAAATATACAGAAAAATATGAATTTTATAAAATGAATAGTGAAAAATTGATAATTAAATCAGTAAATAACAGAAATGTTGTTAAAAATCTCAGTTAATCAGTCAAAAACCATTGGATTTATCAGCTAAGGGTAGATAAACTTGCTTTGATCGCTTTGATCTTTGCTTCGGCATCCTCCTTCTTCTTGCGTTCCATTTCCACCACCTTTGCCGGTGCCCCTTCAACAAATTTCTGATTGGATAATTTCTTGTTCACCGAGTTGAGGAAACCTTCAGTGTATTTCAATTCTTCCTCCAGTTTCTTTTTCTCCGATTCTACATCAATGGTTTCTGTCACCGGTAAGTAAAATTCATCAGATTGGTAAACAAAGCTGAGACAGTTTTCCGGTTTGGAAGCCACAACGGAAATATCAGAGAGATTAGCCATTTTTTGCAGGGAGCGCTTGATCTTATCGAATTTCCCTGCAGAATTGGTCTTAATGTTAAGTTCAAGTGCATCTTTAGGCGACAACCCCTTTTGATTCCTGATATTTCTTATTTCACCGGTGAGATCAAAAAGTAACTGAGCATCGTTCAGATGATCGTCCTGGTAGTCCTTTTTCACCGGCCATTCCGATACAATCAGGTATGTATCCTCCTTGGTTTTAATATCCTGCCAGATCTCCTCAGTGATAAATGGCATAAAAGGATGAAGGATCTTCATCAGTGATCTGAAAAAATCAGTGGTCTTGTCGTATGTAAACTGATCAATCGGGTCGCCATAAACTGGTTTGATCCATTCCAGGTACCAGCTACAGAAGTCGTTCCAGATGAGCTTATATGCTGCCATCAGTGCATCAGAGATCCTGTAAGTTGAAAAGTGCTCTTCAACTTCTTTGAGCCCCTGTTGTAGCCTGGCGTCAAACCACGCAATGGCTTGTGCATTGACTTCGTCTGGTTGCCTGTCTACGATTTCCCAACCTTTTACCAGACGGTATGCGTTCCAGATCTTATTAGCAAAGTTTCGACCCTGCTCCACAAGCTTTTCATCAAAGAGCAGGTCATTTCCTGCTGGCGAGGAAAATAGCATTCCCGTTCTGACACCATCCGCACCGTATGTTTTGATCAGATCGAGCGGATCAGGGGAGTTGCCCAATGATTTGGACATTTTTCGCCTTTGCTTATCTCTTACAATCCCCGTAAGATAGACGTCTTCAAATGGCTTTTTATCAATGTATTCATAGCCTGCAATGATCATCCTGGCTACCCAGAAGAATAATATCTCCGGAGCAGTTACCAATACTTTGGTAGGATAGAAGTAGTCAAGTTCTTTATTTGTACCGGGCTTGATTTTTCCAGATTCACTATCATAATATTCATCTTCAAAACCCTTGAATGACGTAATTGGAAAAAGCCAGGACGATGCCCAGGTGTCCAGAACATCCTCATCTTGTTTGAGATCTGAAAGGCTCAGGCCGGAGTTACCAGATTTTTCTCTGGCCATTTCGAGTGCTGTTTCCTGATCTTCTGCAACCACGTATTCTTCATCGCCAGTACCATAATAGTAGGCTGGTATTCGCTGACCCCACCAAAGCTGACGGGAAATACACCAGTCCTTTACATTTTCCATCCAGTGGTTATAGGTATTCTTAAATTTGGAAGGGTATAACTGGATCTCGTCATCCATCACCACCTGGTGGGCCGTTTTGCTGATTTTCTTCATCTTGATGAACCACTGCAAGGAAAGTTTTGGCTCCACGACCGTGTTGGTTCGTTCGGATCGACCAATCCTTGTCACCATCTGATCTTCCTTTACCAGTAAGCCAGCCTCATTCAGATCTTTCACGATCTCTTTCCGTACTTTAAACCGGTCTTTTCCAACAAATTTTGAGACTTCACATTTCTCATTAAGTGTTCCGTCCAGGTTGATGGTGTCGATGACTTCAAGGTCATGTCTCAGGCCTATTTCGTAGTCATTTACGTCATGAGCAGGGGTTACTTTCAAGCAACCTGTTCCAAAGTCGGTTTCTACGTAGTCATCAGCTATGATAGGAATAGGTCGATTGATAAAAGGAACCAGGGCTTTTTTACCTACCAGATGTTTATATCTTTGGTCTTTGGGATTGACAGCAATCGCAGAGTCACCCAGGATCGTCTCAGGTCTTACGGTAGCAATGGTGACGTACTCGTTGCTGCCTTCAATTTGATATTTGATATGATAGAGTGAAACAGTCTCTCCATCTTCCTTATAGATCACCTCTTCATTAGACAATGCTGTCTGTGCTTCACAGTCCCAGTTGATCATCCTAAGTCCCCGGTAGATATATCCTTTTTTGTAGAGGTCAACGAATACCCTGATGACCGCCCTGTAGTAGTCGTCATCCATGGTGAATACCGTACGGTCCCAATCGCATGAAGCCCCTAGCTTTTTAAGTTGTTCCAGGATGATCCCACCATATTTTTCTCTCCACTCCCATGCATACTTGAGGAATTCTTCACGAGAAAGATCACTTTTTTTGATGCCCTTTTCCCTGAGCATCTGTACCACCTTGGCTTCTGTGGCGATAGATGCATGGTCAGTACCTGGTACCCAGCAGGCTTCTTTACCTTCCATCCTTGCCTTCCTGATCAATACGTCCTGAATGGTATTGTTGAGCATGTGACCCATATGAAGTACGCCAGTCACATTTGGAGGAGGGATTACGATCGAATAAGGTTCTTTGTCAGGGTTAACTTTAGCACTGAAAAATCCCTTCTCCATCCATAATTGATACCATTTTGCTTCTTTTTCTACCGGGCTGTACTTTGCTTCTATGCTCATTATGCTAAATCCTGAATTCAAGTGCGCAAATCTAGTTTTTTTAAATAAAAACGAATGTGGTCATTGACAACATTAAACTTCAGTTAGATTGTTTAAGTTTTTTTGATTCCAAAATCCAACAATGTAAGTTGGATCGTATTTAGTGAAAATTGAATTACAAAAATAAAAGATGGAACAACAAACTATTTCACAGGATACCCGGTCGCTTAAATGGAATGAAGTCTATAGTCTGGCAGCGCTAAACGTAGCTGTTGTCATTAGCTGGATAGCATATCATGAATACCAACCACACTTGATAGAGCGTTTTGATTTAGGCAATCTCACAAATTTTTTGATCATCACTAAAGCATTGGTTTTGGTGCTGGTTCCGCCTTTAGCCGGTCTGTTGGCTGACCAGATCATGAAAAAAAGCGGCAAATATTTCATTGTATTTACAGTAGGAATAGGAGCTACAGCGATGATTTTTATGGTTGTCGCTACAATAATTGGAGCAGGACCACTCAGCAATATTCAGGTTGCTCTGCCTATCATGATTGTATTCTGGCTTATTTCCATGAATCTTTTCATTAGTCCGGCCAACTCGATGATTGAAGCTTTTGCCCCGGTTCAGAAACTTCCTGTAGTGATGGGTTTTTTATTTCTAACCACCGAATTGATTTATGCGCTTGAGCCCTTGGTCGTTGAGCTTGTTCATTTTTTTGGGGATACACTAACTTTTGTTGTTGGAGGAGTATTGATCAGCGGTACGGGCTTCCTGTTTCACAGAATATCTAGTGATGAAGTAATTGCAAGGAAGAAAGAATTATTAGGCCTACCTTCTAAAACTCTCAGCATTGCAGGCTTTGTCACTATTATAGTTATTGGGCTACAATTAGGGCTGGGTAAGGCGCTGCTGATAGAATTCTTTCCGGAAAACATAGAATCCAAGTTTACAGACTATGCCAACTACGCCAATTATATCACGTTTGGGCTGTTGGGTTTTGCTGCCGTCCTGGCATTTTTTGCTGGATTTATGATCCAAAACATGAAACTGGAGAGGGTTCTGATCATAGCTTTTATCATTCAGTTCATTGGCATCATCGTGATTGTGGTCTCTGATACATTTTCTATTACCATGGCCGGAGCTATCCTCACTGCAGGCGCTTTCAGCTTCATCAATGTGAGTGGATTGCCATTCGCACTCAAGTATTTATCAGTGAAGCATATCACCTACGGCGTTGGGATCTATATCGGATCGTCTGAAGTAGTCAGTGGAATACTTGAGTACCTGTTGAGATAAGAACAGTTAAAATGAAAACCGCTCTACCATCGATTTGATATTATCCTCAAAGGAAGTTTGATTTTCAATTTTTATGTATTCAGACAGGTGCAAGTCTGTCTTTACCTTGATGCTCTTTAGGTTTAGGTGCTGATTGATGAAAATGAATTCCAGTTTAGGATTCAGCATTTTCAGCACATCTACAATATCCAACACCGAAAGATTCCGTTCTACAAGATTGTATGTGCCATTTGGGATCTTAGAATCCAGCAGCTTACTAAAAACCTCAGAAATGATGTCTACATGAACAAAAGCACGACTTTGTTTACCATTTCCATGAATGGAGATCTGGTTGTTGAAGTTGCTTTCGAAAGCAAATTTGTTGATCACGGAATCAAACCTCATGCTCCGGCTGTAGCCATAAATGTTGCCGCATCGGATGATGTGTGCAGTGATCTTTTTCTTTAGCCTTCTCACATGTTCCTCTCCCCTGAATTTTGAAATGGCGTAAAAGGTACGGGGATTGGGTTCTGTTTGTTCGTCAATATTGATTGATGAGGAACCATATACACCGATGCTGCTGGCATATACAAACTGCTTTACTTCAGACTCTTCAACTGCATAAACCAATTCAGCGGTGCCCCAATGGTTTGTTTGTTCGAAAAAGTGGGGATCAATGTCTGAATATGGAGTGGTCACCTTGGCTGCCAGATGATAAACAACATCAATACCTTTCAATGCTTTTTTTAATCCCCTGGAGTCCAACAATTCACCTTGAATGAGTTTGATGTTTTGATGATTGGGGAATTTATGGCTTGTAAACAAAGCATAGTTTCCTTTGCTCAGGTTGTCATAAATGGTGATGTTTTTAACTTTTGGATTCTCAGAAAGCTTTTTGATGAGCTCTGTTCCAACATAACCGGCGCCGCCAGTAATTAGTACATTCATGATTCGGTTGGTTAACGCTTACTTTTCCACCAGGTCGGTATGAAGACCACATTCTACCTTGTTCATTCCATACCATCTGGCTTCTCTTTCCTGCATTTCAGGATCTAATCTTCTGGTGCATGGCTCGCAGCCAATACTTAAATATCCTTTAGCATCTAAAGGATGCCTTGGTAGATTGTGTTCGCGAATGTAAGAATAAATCTCTTTTATTGACCAATCCAGCATGGGATGAAACCTCAGCGAATCAAAGGGAGCTGGTTGTTCAACTTTCATGGATTTTCTCACGGCACTTTGATCAGCACGCACACCATTGATCCAGATATCATGATTCCTTAAGAGGTGTTCTGTAGGTGCGGTTTTATTGATGTAGCAGCAGTGGTCAGGATCTGAAGTAAAGAGCAGTCTTCCTTCATGATCTTTTTGCATGTATCTGGGCATAGAAGATTTCACTTCTTTTACCTGCAATCTAAACTCACTTGCGATCTGATCCTTGAATGAAACTGTTTCCGGAAAGTGGTAACCTGTATTGAGGAAATAAACAGGTATGCTATTGTCAATCCTGCTGATGATGTGTAGCATCACCAGGCTGTGTGTCTGAAAGGAGGAGGTGCTAAAAAGCTTTTTACCCTCTTCCTTATATTTTCTTAGCTGCTGTTCTATTTCTTCAAACTTCATGATTCGCCAGATGTTGGTGTGGTACAAAACAACCGTAGATTAAAATAAATTCAAAAAAGAAAAGGGAAGACAAACCATTTATTTTTAAATCAGTCGAAACAAATCATTTCTGACTTAAGTTTGTTTAACCAATTGATACCCTGATATTTTACAGAATTTGAAAGTCGCAGTATTTCGTAAGGAACATTTTAATGCAGCACACAGGTTATATAACCCGGATTGGTCGGATTCAGAAAACGACCGTGTATTTGGAAAGTGTAACAATCCAAACTGGCATGGCCACAACTATGAGCTGGTAGTAAAGCTAGTGGGGGAACCAAATCCGGATACCGGATATGTTTTTGATATGAAGAAGCTGAGTGATATCATCAGGGAGGAGGTTTTGGTTAGATTTGATCACAAAAACCTTAACCTGGATGTTCCCGAATTTAAAGAGGTAAATCCAACAGCTGAGCATATCGCCATTGTGATTTACAATTTATTGCGCCCAAGAATTAGTGACAATCTTGATCTGAAAGTAACATTATATGAAACAGAAAGAAACTTTGTTGAATACCCCGCTGGCTAACGAGCCTATCGATGATCAGGATGATCACATGTATGGTGCTGCTGATACGCCACTTCGAGCAGATGCTTTTGAAATGGATGACCAGTTGAAAATTGAGCTTATTGAGAAGCACTTTAGGGAGATCATGCAAATCCTTGGGTTGGACCTCAAAGACGATAGTTTGAAGGGTACGCCAAAGCGTGTTGCCAAGATGTATGTCAAAGAGGTGTTCAGTGGATTAAATCCAAAAAACAAACCAACACCTACCTTATTTGAAAATAAATACAATTATGATCAGATGCTTGTAGAAAAGGACATTACGTTCTATTCTCACTGTGAGCATCATTTTGTACCCATTTATGGGAAAGCCCATGTCGCTTATTTTTCAAGTGGTAAAGTCATTGGGCTATCCAAGATCAATCGAATTGTTCAATATTTTGCAAAGCGGCCACAAGTTCAGGAGAGACTTACAGTTCAAATTGCCACTGAACTCAAGAAAGTACTTCAGACAGAAGATATTGGGGTCGTTTTGGATGCTACCCATTTGTGTGTATCCTCTAGGGGAGTGAGTGATACGAATAGTATGACAGGGACGGCTTTTTTTAATGGGAAGTTTAAAGATCAGACCATTAAAAATGAATTTCTTAATTACATTAACTCAAATACTGAAATCAGATAATTGCCGTGTATGGCAGTTGTAAGTAATTTCTATTTTTAGTGGTTAAAGACCACTTCATCCTATTGTTACCTGTTTAGTCAAATCATTGATTTTTATAATTTGGCCATTCAGTTATATTTGCACCTCTTTTTAAAAATACATACTGATTTTTATGAATAATCTAATATACGCTGTGCCGTTGATGGCCGTAATCGGTCTGATTGTAATGGCTATCAAAGCCATTTGGGTCAATAAACAGGAAGCAGGAGAGGCGAAGATGAAAGAGATCGCGCAGCATATTAGAGAAGGTGCACTCGCTTTCCTTCATGCTGAGTACCGGGTGTTGGGGATTTTTGTTGTGGTTGCGGGAGTTCTTTTAGGGGTGATCGCCGGTCTTGTCGAGACTACGCATTGGTTCATTGTAGTAGCTTTTGTAATTGGAGCGGTATTTTCGGCTTTGGCTGGAAATATTGGGATGAGGATAGCCACTGCTGCTAATGTAAGAACGACTCAGGCCGCAAGGACCAGCTTACCTGAAGCCTTAAAAGTTTCTTTTACAGGAGGAACTGTAATGGGGCTGGGGGTAGCAGGACTTGCTGTTTTCGGATTAAGTATTTTATTCATCGTATTGTTTCAATGGTTTATGGGTGGGGAATGGACTTCCACAAGTGATATGACCATTGTTTTAGAGGCTCTAGCGGGATTCTCCCTGGGAGCAGAATCCATTGCACTGTTTGCCAGAGTAGGTGGAGGTATTTATACCAAAGCGGCAGATGTGGGAGCTGACCTTGTAGGAAAAGTTGAAGCAGGTATCCCCGAAGATGATCCAAGAAACCCAGCGACCATAGCTGATAATGTAGGTGACAATGTAGGAGACGTGGCTGGAATGGGTGCCGACCTGTTTGGGTCGTATGTTGCCACAGTTTTGGCTTCCATGGTTTTAGGCAACTATGTTATCAGAGACATGGGAGGTGCTATTGAAGATCAGTTTTCAGGAATTGGCCCGATCCTATTGCCATTGGTTATTGCCGGCTTAGGTATTATTTTTTCCATCATTGGGACGATGTTTATTAAGATTTCTAATAATGATGCGAAAGAGCCGGAAGTACAATCTGCTTTAAATAAAGGAAACTGGGGAGCCATCATTCTTACAGCTATTGCTTCCTACTTTGTAATTGATCTGCTTTTACCATCTGTGATGCAGATGAAATTCTTTGAGCAGGGCATTATCGATATTACATCTATTCGCGTTTTTTATGCGGTACTTATCGGATTGTTTGTTGGTGGAGCCATTTCCTATTTCACAGAATATTATACTGGATTGGGCAAAAAACCTGTGCTTGATATCGTGAGAAATTCATCAACCGGAGCCGCTACAAATATCATAGCAGGATTATCTACAGGGATGATCTCCACTTTTGCACCTATTTTATTATTTGCCGGAGCTATTTACGGGGCATACTCGCTGGCGGGATTTTACGGCGTAGGTATTGCTGCGTCTGCTATGATGGCCACCACAGCCATGCAATTGGCCATTGATGCCTTCGGTCCGATTGCTGATAATGCGGGTGGTGTCGCAGAGATGAGCGAATTGCCAAAAGAAGTTAGACAAAGAACCGACATATTGGATTCAGTGGGTAATACCACTGCAGCAGTCGGAAAAGGTTTTGCGATTGCATCAGCTGCTCTGACTGCCCTGGCGCTTTTTGCAGCTTACGTTACGTTTACCGGCATCAATGGAATCAATATCTACAAAGCTGATGTTTTAGCAACGCTGTTTATTGGAGGAATGATTCCGGTAGTTTTTTCTGCCCTGGCCATGCGCTCCGTAGGTAGTGCAGCCATGGAGATGGTGAAAGAGGTAAGAAGACAGTTTAAAGAGATTCCCGGAATCATGGAAGGAACCGGTGAACCGGAATACGCCAAGTGTGTGGATATCTCTACTCAGGCAGCACTTAAAGAAATGATGCTTCCTGGTGCGATCACTATCATCACTCCTGTGTTGATTGGTTTCCTGATGGGACCTGAAGCTCTGGGTAGTTATATGGCAGGAGTTGCGGTGTCGGGTGTACTATGGGCGATCTTCCAAAACAATGCGGGGGGAGCCTGGGACAACGCCAAAAAATCATTTGAAGCTGGTGTAGAGATAGATGGAGTCATGACCTATAAAGGTTCGGAGGCACATAAAGCAGCCGTAACTGGCGATACAGTAGGAGATCCATTTAAAGATACGTCAGGCCCTTCGATGAACATTCTGATCAAACTGACCTGTCTTGTGGGACTTGTAATTGCACCAATACTTGGAGAGATCTACGGCGAGGGACATGCTGCGGCAGAGGTTGAAGAGCAGGTGACTACTGAGATTGTGGTTCAACCGGAGAATGATATTCAATAATTAATTCATAATTATTTTACTGACCAGTCTTTGATAAAGACTGGTTAATTGCCAATTTGCCGTTCCTATGAACGGTAAGTGGTTATTTCTGTGTGTTTTCATCCCCTTTCTAGGGCTTTCTCAGACAAAAGAGAGCGGTCATTCCGAGCGCATTGAAGGTCGTCAAAATGCCGAATGGGTATTGAATAAACCTTATGTGGTCATGATATCACTCGATGGGTTTAGACACGACTACGCTGAGAAATTCCAGGCTACAAATCTCCTGAAAATAGAAGAGGAGGGATCAGGCAGCAGCAAACTACTTTCAGTTTTTCCAAGCAATACTTTTCCGAATCACTATACCATTGTTACTGGTCTGTATACGGAAAATCACGGTTTGTTAAATAATAGTTTTTACAGCCGAAAAAGAGATGAGAAGTACAGCATCTATGATCGTGATGCTGTTGGGAATGGCGACTGGTATGGGGGAATGCCCTTGTGGTCACTCGCCGAAAGTCAGGGCATGCTTTCTGCTACCTACTTCTGGGTTGGGTCTGAGGCGGAAATAGCTGGCTTTCGACCAAACTATTCTTATGCCTATAATTCAAAGACTGGCAATAAGGAACGTTTTGATAAGGTGATTGAATGGCTAAGCCTCGACCCAAAGGAAAGACCTCATCTCATCCTGATTTATATTTCTGTAGTAGATCATGATGGGCACGATTATGGGCCCGATGCAGCAGAAACAAGGAAGGCTGTATTGGAGGTTGATCAATTGCTGGGGGGATTTAAAGAGGATTTGTCTGAGCTGGATTTGCCTGTTAGCCTGGTCCTGGTTTCTGATCATGGTATGACCCACACCAACCAAGCATTAAAACTCTCGGATTATACTGATCTGGGGGATTCCAAAGTGATCAATGGAGTCCCTGCAATGATCTACAATGAGGATCAGGAAGAATGCGACAGAATCTTCAATGATCTGACCAAAATCCCTGAATTGACATTATATAAAAAGTATAACCTACCTGAGCGATTCCATTTCTACAATGAGGATAAGACCGGAGATTTGTTGATTATGACAGATCCACCCTATTTTATCACTTCTTCAGGAAAGATCTCATTCAAGGGTGGTCATGGGTATGACCCCGCATTGGAGGATATGGGTGGGATTTTTTACACCATTGGACCAGCATTCAAAGATGGAAAGAAGATCAAACCATTCGAAAACATCCATATTTACCCGATGATCACCCATATTTTGGGGCTTGAAACACCTGAAATTGACGGAAACATTAAGGTATTGAAAAGCATTTTGAAGTAATATTTAGAATATTTTCCTGTTATTAGAGGAATGCTTCAGCTCTATGACATAGGATTTACAGTTTTTCATTCGGCGTTTATATTGTTTGTCTTATTGGGTTGGATTCATCCGAAGACACAAAGAGTCCACCAGGTTGCCTTGCTCATCACATTGGTGGCCTGGCTATTAATTGGTTGGTATGTAGGCACCATTGGTTATTGCCCTTTGACAGACTGGCAATGGGATATCAAGCGGCAGCTTGGTGAAAGAAACCTGCCAAGTTCATTCACTGAATATGTGGCAGAGAAACTAATCGGAATTGATTTTAACAAAACCTATGTGGACATTGCTACAGCGGCTGGCCTGGCCTTTGGAGTGATCATGGCGATCATCAAGTACTTTCAGGGGAGGATTGCCAGACCTTAAGTCTCATTATCAATGAGCAAGGCCTCCAGTAAAAGGGATCGAATAAGGTCTTCCTCAATATCATGGAGTTTGTGAAATGTCATGACACCAACCTCTTTTCGGCCACCCATTTCTATTGCCGGATGATCGATTAAATAACCTTTTGAAAATCCCAACTGGACACCATCCATCGGGGTATTTCCCCAGGGAATACTGGCTGGCCATATGTGACAGATCCGTTGCTTTCTCGAATAAAATGGTACATTATAGGATAGCATTTCCTTGACATCAGGGATCTCCTCAAGTATCAAGTTCCTTAATGTGTCAACAATCAATGACTCATCTTCGCTGATGTGATTCAGGAAATCATGGATGCTTCTAAATTTTATTCCTGGTTGGAATTTATTTGACATGTGAGTAAAGATGAACTGAGGGAAGAAAATAGTAAATTAACTAAATATTGATCCAATTTAAATGTAGTCCGACATGAAAAAAATAATTGAATGGGTACTCAGCATTATAGCTGCTATAATCCTGCTACAGACATTGTTTTTTAAGTTCAACGGGGCAGAAGAAAGTATCTATATCTTCACTCAGGTGGGGATGGAACCTGCAGGCAGGATCGGTTCAGGGATTGTTGAGTTGATCGCTGGTATTTCACTACTGATACCCAAAGTCAGGGTTTATGGAGCCATTTTGGCACTGGGGGTGATTTCTGGTGCTATTTTCTTCCATCTAACAGTTTTGGGTATTGAAGTGAAGGGTGACGGTGGTTTACTCTTTTATTATGCCTTGGTAGTTTTCTTCAGCAGCTTAGTAGTGCTATTCTTTAGAAGAAATGAGATACCGGTTATAGGAAGCAAACTTTAACATCTTACTTTTCGTTGCTAACTTAGCTAACTTAGCTAAGTATGAAAAAATATAACATCCATGAGGCTAAAACCAACCTGTCCAAGATCATCAGTATGGTGCAGGAGGGCGAGACTGTGTACCTGGCAAAGGCGGGAAAGATTGTCGCTGAAGTGAAGCCGGTGAAGGAGAAGAAAAAGAGACCTTTTCCTTTCGGGAAATATCGGGATCAGATCAGATTAACAGAGGATTGGGATAGTAAAGAGGTAAATCAACAAATAGCAGATTCTACGATGCAGGAAGATATTGAGGATCCGAATTCACCTGAGGAGGTAGATGGTAAAATTCATACAAAGTACAAGTGAAATCTGCTAAAGTAAATGAGATTATTATTAGATACACATATCTTGATTTGGTCTTTAGTGTCTCCTCATAAGGTTCAGGACCCCATCAAGCGGTTAATGGAAGATGGTGAAAACAGCTTGTTTGTTAGCAGCATTACATTTTATGAAATTGAGGTTAAAAGGCAAATTGGAAAACTTTCATTCAAAATGGATTTCAATGAGTTGTTGGAGCGGAAATTCTTTAGTGTGATGGATTTTAATCATCATCATGCTTTATATACTGGCGAACTTCCATTGATTCATCGGGATCCTTTCGACAGAATATTGATTGCTCAGTCTGTTGTCGAAAATATGCCTTTGGTTACCGCAGATGAGGTGATTCATCAATACAATTTTCATTTCATCAAAGCTTAAATGGATAAGATTACCACCATCGGTCTCGATTGGATGGAATCAAAGGGATGGAAGCCATTCCAGTTTCAGTTGGATACCTGGCAAGCTTACCTGGAAGGAAAAAGTGGTCTGCTAAACGCTCCCACAGGAAGCGGAAAAACTTATGCCTTGTGGATTCCCTGTCTGCTGGAATACCTGCAGGAAGAACAACTCGAAAGATCCTCATTGAGAGTGCTGTGGGTCACTCCATTACGGGCTCTGGCCAAAGATATTCAAAGAGCCATGCAGGAAGCGGCCCTTGAATTAAAGATAAACTGGGAAGTTGGGATGCGGACTGGTGATACCACGGCTACAGAGCGACAAAACCAAAAGAAGCATGCTCCGGAGGCTTTGGTGATCACACCGGAAAGTCTGCATATCCTGTTGAGTCAATCCGATTACCCGCATTATTTTAGAAACCTGCAATCCATCATTGTAGATGAATGGCATGAAATTCTCGGCACAAAACGAGGGGTTGCGACTGAGCTAGCCATTTCCAGACTTAAATCAATTACCAGAAAACCTCTGAAAGTTTGGGGGATTTCTGCAACCATCGGTAATCTGAAACAAGCCAAACGCGTACTGCTTGGTGAGGACCTTTATAAGCATGCGGTTGAAATCCGATCTGATGTAGAAAAGAAAGTGATGGTTGAGTCCATTTTGCCTGACGAAGTGGATTCACTTCCCTGGAGTGGTCATCTGGGCACACATCTGCTTCATAAGATCATCCCAATCATTCAACAAAGTAAGACCACATTACTTTTTACCAATACAAGATCACAAACGGAGCTATGGTACCAGGCTATCGTCAACAACTACCCTGAGATGGCGGGTGTGATCGCCATGCATCATGGGAGTATCAACCAGGACATTAGAATTTGGGTTGAAGAAGCCCTGCATGCTCAGAAACTTAAATGTGTGGTGTGTACATCCAGCCTCGATCTGGGAGTGGATTTCCGACCGGTTGACACCGTAATTCAAATCGGGGGACCTAAAGGAGTATCCAGGTTTTTTCAACGGGCAGGCCGGAGTGGACATCGTCCAGGTGAGGTGAGCAAGATCTATTTTGTGCCTACACATTCACTGGAGCTCATAGAAGCATCCGCACTAAGACAGGCAATCAACGACAAAAAATTTGAGACCCGAAAGCCATTAGAAAAATCCATGGATGTTTTGGTTCAGTACCTGGTGACGCTGGCCGTAAGTGGTGGGTTCCGACCATTAGACATCCTCGAGGAGGTCAGAAATACCTATTCTTTTAGGCTACTCACTTCAGAAGAATGGCTATGGGCTTTGGATTTCATTACTACTGGTGGAAATACACTCACTGCCTATGATGAATTTTCCAAAGTATACAATGACAATGGGGTTTACAAGATTATCAACAAACGGGCAGCAACGAGACACAAGTTATCCATTGGCACTATTGTAGGAGATCCTTCATTAGAAGTGAGATTTACCAGTGGTGGCTACCTGGGTACTGTGGAGGAGTATTTTGCGTCAAAGCTAAACCCCGGAGATACCTTCTGGTTTGCCGGTCGTAACCTGGAGTTTGTCAATATTCATGAACTGACGGTGAGGGTGAAAAAGTCCAACAAGAAAAGCGGGATCACTCCGGCCTGGGGAGGAGGAAGGTTGCCATTATCCTCTTTATTGGCCGAAGGGATCAGAGAGAAGATCCAATTGGCTGGGGAAGGCAATTACAACGACGTTGAATTGCAAACCATTAAGCCCATCATTGAGTTACAAAAGAAATGGTCCGGTTTACCAGATAAAGATACCCTGTTGATCGAGCGAACAGAGACACATCATGGCTTTCATATCTTCTTCTATCCATTCGAAGGAATGTTTGTGCATGAAGTGTTAGCTGGTGTGATCGCTCATCGGATTGGTAAACTGGCGCGTATCACCTTCTCAATATCGATGAATGACTATGGCTTTGAATTGCTATCAGAAGATGAGGCTCCTCTGGAGGAGGCACTTGAGCTTGACCTGTTTTCCGAAGAAAACCTGATGGAAGATATTGCGCATGCCATCAATAAAACTGAGCTTGCTTCAAGGAAATTCAGGGATGTGGCCACCATTGCCGGTTTGATTTTTCAAGGATATCCGGGGAAAAACATTCGTGCAAAACACCTTCAGGCATCTTCTTCCATACTTTACAAGGTATTTGAAGAATATGATCAGTCCAATCTATTGATCAGGCAAGCCATGGATGAGGTGATGACCTTGCAGCTAGAGAAGTCAAGGTTGCTGGAAGCCATTCGGAGAATCAATGAACAAAAAATCATTTTAAAAAATACGGAAAGACCCACACCTTTTGCTTTTCCTATTTTGGTGGATTCCATCAGAAGACATAGTATTAGCAATGAAAAGCTTGGAGACCAGATAGCCAAATTTCAATTACACTTTGACAAATCTGATTTATGAAGTTCAATTATTACAAACTAAAGTACTTAATCACCGCTTTTATCTTAATCTCATTTACTCAATTACCCCTTGCTCAATCGATTGTTGGTAAGTGGAAGACCATTGATGACAACTCGGGGAAAGCGCGTTCTATTGTCGAGATCTATAAAAATGGCGATAAATATTTCGGTAAAATAGTGAAGCTATATCGGGAACCAGGAGAACCCCAGGATCCACTTTGTACGGAGTGTAAAGGAGATAAAAGGGACCAAAGAGTGCTGGGTATGGAAATAATCACCAACCTTGAATACGACCCCAGGGATGAAGAATATACTGATGGTGAGATATTGGATCCTGAAAACGGCAACATTTATGATTGTAAAATCTGGCTCGATGAGAGTGGAAAGTTAAAGGTGCGAGGATATTTATATTTCCTTTACAGGACCCAAACCTGGCTGCCGGCTGAAAGTTGATGGAAGATTTTGATCTGCAGCTGGAAGGACAGCACTTGATCCTTGATCCAGGAAAAGCTATCTATTGGGTAGATCGGTCCATGTTGATACTTTCAGATCTACATCTGGGTAAAGCGGGTCATTTCAGGAAGCACGGTATTGCAGTGCCGGGTGATATTCATTTCCGTGACCTTCAAAAACTGGACTTACTAATCAATAAGTATAACCCACGGGAAATAGTTTTTTTAGGGGATCTCTTTCACAGTGACCTCAATGTAGAATGGGAGTTTTTTGATGCCTGGATGGATAACCATTCATGTAAAATGATCCTAATAAAAGGGAATCATGATATTCTTTCCAAAGAGGTTTATGAATCATCAAAGATGGATGTCTATGATGAACTGACTCTGGGTCCCTTTCATTTCACACACGAAAAGACCGACTCAGACCTCTACAACATGTCCGGGCATGTTCATCCTGCTGTCAGATTAAAGGGAAGAGCGAAACAAGGTCTTACCGTACCCTGTTTCTATTTTTCTCAGGGGTTCGGACTGTTGCCCGCCTATGGCAGTTTTACCGGAACATATAAGATCAGACCTAAGGTTGGAGATCTGGTTTTTGCCGCCACCGGCGACCAGGTTATTGCCTTAATGCCATAAATACCTTAATTTACATAGAGAACAGGTTGAAAAATTTGGGGTGTGACTGGTTACTTTTCAGTCATTTAAAGTATTTAATAACAAGGATCCCCGGGTCCATGGTGTATGAAGGATAGTGAGATACTTGATCGTATAAAACGGGGGGATGAGTCTGCCTTAGACTATTTGTACAAGAAGTACTATCGGATGATGACCAAAATTGTTATCTCCAATAATGGTACGGAGGACGAGGCTCAGGATGTATTTCAGGAAGCCCTCCTGGCTTTTTGGCAGAAGGCCATAAGCGGAAACCTGGTGCTTACTTCCAAGATCAGTACATTTTTGTACAGTATTTGCTTGAATCAGTGGAGGAAGGAGTTGGAAAGGAAAAGCAGGCACTCCCATGAGGAAGTAGATGGTGAGGAGTTCCAGGGACATGATGAGAATGAAAGGTACCGTGTGGTAATGAGTTGTATCGAGGAGCTGGGTGAGACGTGCAGAAAGATTTTGACCTTTTATTATTTCGATGGAATGTCAATGACAGACATCGCAGAGAAATTAAATTTTGCCAACACAGATACGGCAAAAACGAAAAAATATAAGTGCAAAAAGAAACTTGATCATTTGATCAGGGAACGCTATAGCGAAAAAGACTTTTTTTGATAAATACCGCATGAGTATCAAAAGAACTGAATTAATCGATGCCTACCTTCGGAATGAACTGGATTCCGAAGCAACTGAAGCTTTCGAAAGCCAGCTTGCAGGGGATCCCTCACTTCGTGAAGAACTGGGATTCCAACAGCAAGTGATCAAAGGTCTTGGAGAGTTTCGAAAAGCTGAGCTGAAAAGCAGGCTCACTGCAATTAATATTACTACACCATGGTGGGAAGTAGGACAACTTGTAAACCCTGGCCTCGTCAAGCTCACCGGAGCTTTGGTGACTGCGACTTTCATCGGAACAGGTATTTACTATTTTGCCGATCAGGATATCAACCCGGAATCAGCCTATCTACCCACTGTTTTTGAAGAAGACTTGCTAAGAAACAACCCTGAGAACGTAAGTTTCTTTGTTGAGAATACCGATCAGGTTCCGGAGGCCACAGCAATGGAAGAGGTTGCGGAAGTTAGTACTGAGGATTCCAATGTGGAAGCTGAACCTTCCGGGCAAAATGAAATTGCATTTGTAGAAACTTCTTCAGGTTCATCATCTGCTGATGACCATAAACTTGATGCTACGTCCAGTGATTTTGTGCCTGAGGTTGATTTACCAAATCCAGGCGACGGATCAGAAGATAATCAGTTTAAGTCTGAAAGTGCTAAGATCCCATTAGCCAGCAATGCAGATATCATAAATGCTACAGAGCGGATCGATATTAAGACCTCACAGCGTAGCAATGATGAAATCAGGTATAAGTATTACGAAGGAAAATTACACCTGTACGGCAACTTCAAAGACAATCCATATGAGATTCTGGAGATAAACAGCAGTAGTAGTAAGCATGTCTATTTGTTTCACAACAATCGCTACTATAAACTCCTGACTACGGATAAGGTGCTTGCACTACCTCAGATCACAGATCGGGTGCTTATTCATGAACTGGAAATAGTACGTAATAATAAGGTAGACTGATAGCGACTTAAAAATCCCTCACTTTACTTAGTTTTGAGGCGGGATGGAACAGAAGACCCGCAAAAAAAGAAAACTCGGTAGTTACCCATTTGTCAGCGTTACATTAAGTATTACGCTTGCATTGATGGTGATTGGCATCTTTGGGTTGCTGGTAGTACATACCAAAAAGCTCACGCTCAATATTCAGGAAAGCATTGAAATACAGGTATTTCTTAACAACCAGCTGACCAATACCGAAATAACCAGGATCAATCGATCCATTAGTTCCCAACCCTATACCTTAAATAAAGAGGGCACACCGGGCGTAAGATTTATTTCAAAGGAAGAGGCCAGTAAGCAATTTATTGAAGAGACAGGAGAGGATTTCACAGAATTTCTGGGAGATAACCCATTGCGTGATTTACTTGTGGTAAATATTGCGCCGGAATATCAGGCAACTGACTCTTTAAAGATGATCACAGAAGAGATTGAATCCATGAATGGTGTCTTTGAAGTGGCTTACGTGGAATCGCTGATAGAAAGCATCAATGACAACATTACTAAAATTGGTCTGATCATGTTGGGGTTTTTTATCCTGCTATTGATAGTGGTGGTGATCCTGATAAACAATACGATAAAGCTGGCGTTGTTTTCTCAACGGTTCCTGATCAGGAGCATGCAGCTTGTTGGCGCCAAGGGTAGCTTTATCCGTGGGCCTTTTTTGAAGAGAGCTGTCTGGTATGGATTTCTTGCCGGGACAATTACCTGCATATTTTTAGTGGCGCTCCTGTATTATGCAAACAACCGCATTGAAGATTTGGAGAAGCTACAAGATCATACACAGCTTGCTATTTTGTTTACTTCAATCATTTTGGTTGGTGTTCTGGTTGGCTATTTTAGTACTTACAGAGCCATAAGAAAATATCTGGGGATGTCCCTGGACGAATTGTATTAAAGCTTAAAATATGTCTGATAAAAATAAATTCGCATTCGGAAAGAAGAACTATATGATCATGATTGGGGGAGTCCTTGTGATCCTGATTGGATTTGTAATTATGGCTTCTGATAGTGAACCCTATGGGTTTGGGTTTTTAGGATTGACCCTTGGACCTATCGTTGTGATGCTAGGTTTTCTGATCCAATTTGTTGCAATATTCTTCAACGATAAGAAAGATCCTGCCAATAAATGACCTGGATCGAAGCTTTGATCCTTGGGGTGATCCAGGGACTCACAGAATTTTTGCCGGTAAGTAGTAGTGGACATCTGGAGATGGGATCTGTTCTGTTGGGGACTACGTCGGGCGACAACCTCCTGTTTGCAGTGATTGTACATGCCGCAACTGCCCTTAGTACCATCATAGTGTTTCGAAAAGATATCTTCGATATCTTGAAAGGGCTGTTTGAATTTCGTTGGAACGAATCCTGGAAATTTGCGGTGTTGATAGTGGTTTCCATGATACCGGTGGGCATCGCAGGTGTTTTCTTTGAAGATGAGATTTCCGGATTTTTTACAGGAAACCTGATTTTAGTTGGTAGCATGCTTCTTTTTACTGCAGCCTTACTTTTTTTCACCTATTTCAAAAACGATGGCACAAAAAAAGTGTCATTTCCTGAAGCCATCGTAATGGGCCTTGCACAAACGATAGCCATACTCCCGGGAATCTCAAGGTCCGGAGCCACCATTGCTACAGGTTTGCTGATTGGTGTGGATAAAGAGAAGGCCACGCGTTTTTCATTTTTAATGGTCCTTCCTCCAATACTTGGGGCAAGCCTGCTGAAAACGAAAGACTATTTTGAGGCCCCTGAAATGCATCAGGGATTGGCGACTTTTCCAATGGTTGTCGGTTTCATCGGTGCGCTCGTGTCTGGCTACATTGCCTGCAAATGGATGACTAACATCGTGAAGAAAGGCAAGCTCTACTATTTTGCTATTTATTGCCTGGCCATTGGACTGATTGCGATCATATCCCAAATGTGATGGAGTTAGATGGTCAATTGATTCTTGTAGACAAAGCATTGGAGTGGACATCATTTGATGTAGTCAATAAGTTGCGATATGCACTCAAGGTCAAAAAGATCGGTCATGCAGGCACATTGGATCCACTGGCTACCGGACTTCTGCTGGTTGGTGTTGGAAAATATACCAAAAAGCTTGGTGAGCTTCAGGGCCTGGATAAGACCTATGAAGGTGAGTTTGAAATAGGGAAGACCACCCCGTCATTTGATTTAGAAACAGAATTCGATAGCGAAACAGATGTAAGCCACATTACCGAAGATCAGATGCACTCAGCTGCCAAACAACTTTCAGGTGATATTGAACAGACGCCACCTACCTACTCAGCAATTAGAGTAGGTGGTGAAAGAGCTTATAAGGCAGCCAGGGAAAAACGTGATATCAAACTACAGCCCAGGTCAGTGACAATACATGAATTTGCGATCACCGGAATAGAAGGAAGCGTTGTTGCATTCAGGATCAGGTGCTCTAAGGGGACCTATATCCGCAGTATGGCCAGTGATTTTGGAAAAGAATTGGGTGTGGGAGCATATCTCAAGCGTCTGAGGAGAACTTCAGTTGGCGATTATCACGTAAAAGATGCGTTTCCGGTCGAATACTGGGTGGATAAATTTAAAGTATCATGATACTGGTAGATAACCTGGAGGATTTTTCCTGTGTTGATCACAGCATTGTGACGTCAGGTACTTTCGATGGTGTGCATGTGGGGCATCAAAAGATTCTCCGCCAGCTTGTGGAGACGGCAAAATTTCACAAGGGTCAAAGTATTGTCATTACCTTATGGCCTCATCCACGGTTTGTACTCAAACGAGACCCGGAATCACTCAAGTTACTGTCCACCTTTGAAGAAAAGGCCGCTTTAATTGAAGAGATGGGCGTAGATATCCTGCTGAAGGTGCCGTTTACCAAAGACTTTTCTGAACTTTCATCACAGTCCTTTATAGAAGACATAATTATCAAAAAGCTCAAGACGGAGGTATTGATCATTGGGTATGATCACCGGTTTGGGAAAAACCGTGAAGGAGGATTTGACTATTTGATGGAGCATGCCAGTGAGTTTGGCTTTGAGGTGAAAGAGATACCCAGGGAGGACATTGATCATGCAGGGGTGAGCTCTACCAGGATCAGAAATGCCCTGGCTGCGGGAGAAGTGCATATAGCCAGTGAATTATTGGGCAGGCATTATTCGCTCAGCGGTTTTGTGAAGGATGGCGACAGGATTGGAAGGAGTATAGGATTTCCAACTGCCAACATTGATGTGCCGGAGTCCTACAAACTAATTCCATGTGATGGAGCTTATGCTGTCTATATCCATTTGGGGAACGAAAAGTTTCAGGGAATGCTTAACATTGGTTGGAGACCAACTGTTTCTGGTCAGGAGCGTAGGATTGAGGTGAATATATTTAATTTTGACAGGGAAATCTATAATAAGAGGTTGACTATTGAGTTTGTGCAACTACTGAGGAAGGAAAAGAAATTTGATAGCATCGAATTGTTGAAAGATCAGCTCAATAAAGACAAGTCACAAGCTTTGGATGCGTTAAGTCTTTGAAAATGAAAAAAATTGCATTAAACCTATTCATTAGCCTGATCCTATCAGGGTGTGTAGGCTCTTCATCATCGGGTAGGGTATCATCACTTTTTTTCTCTGTGGAGGATGATCAGAAGCTGGGTTTACAGGTACAGGAAGAGATTGAATCTAATCCCTCGGAATATCCACTGCTTCCGGAATCTAAATATCCTAAAAGCTACGAATACATCAGAGATATGACCAGGAATATTGTCAACAGTGGCAATGTTGCCTATAAAGATGATTTCGCCTGGGTGGTGAAGATCATTCAGGACGACAACACGCTAAACGCCTTCTGTACTCCGGGAGGATACATCTATGTGTATACTGGTCTCATTAAATATCTAAACTCAGCGGATGACCTGGCAGGTGTGATGGGACATGAAATTGCTCATGCAGACAGAAGACATTCCATTAAACAACTGGAAAAACAGTACGGGATTTCTTTGTTGTTGAGCATTGCTTTGGGTGAAAGTGCTTCACAGACCGCACAGATTGCCGCACAGATTGCCGGGAAAGGCACGATCCTGGCCTTCAGTCGAGGTGCTGAATCGGAGGCAGACGAATATTCAGTGAGATATTTATCAGGAACCAGCTATGCCTGCAATGGAGCAGCTACTTTTTTTGAAAAGCTGACAGAAGAAGGGAAGTCCGGGGGAATACCAACGTTCATGAGTACACATCCGAGCCCCGACAACAGGGTGGATGATATCAATAAGTTTGCTAAAAGTATCCAATGTGCTACAAAACCCATCCAGGAAAGTGGAATGACCTATGCTCAGTTTAAGGCCAGTTTACCATGATTTGAAAAGAGGAACAATTGTTGCAAGAGGAATCATGTCATTAAAACATTAATTAAATGAAAAAATTTAGACTTTACCTGTTTGCTCTTTCCCTTTTTGGGCTGGGAGTGCTAACGAATTGTGGGGATAAAGACGGTGTGAAATCATTGTTATTCTCCATTGAAGATGATAAAAGCCTGGGATTGCAGGTTAGTCAGGAAATAGAATCTGATCCGGTTACCTACCCCATCCTGTCTGAAATAGATTACCCTGAAGCATACGAGTATTTAAATGGTATGAAAAACGCTATTCTGGCAAGTTCAGTAGTTGCGTATCGGGATGACTTCGTCTGGCAATTGAAAATTATTGATGCAGACATTCTAAATGCCTTTGCCACACCAGGTGGTTACATTTATGTTTATACGGGTCTGATTAATTATCTTGACAATGCTGATGATCTGGCGGGTGTTTTAGGTCATGAAATTGCCCATGCAGACAGAAGACATTCTGTTAAGCAGCTTGAAAAAGTATATGGTGTTCAATTGCTTTTATCTATCGTATTGGGTAATGACCCATCTCAAATTGAACAAATCGCTGCCCAGATTGCCACTGCAGGATCAACGCTTAAGTTTAGCCGTGACAACGAAAGTGAAGCAGATGAATTTTCTGTGAAATATCTTGGAGATACTGAATATGCCTGCAATGGTGCAGCCTCATTCTTTTCAAAGCTTATTGCCAATGGGCAGGACAGTGGTGTTCCGGAATTTTTAAGTACACACCCCAACCCGGACAACAGGGTAGAAGATATCAATGGTCATGCATCTACTGTAGGATGCAGCACATCTCCAATATCGGAATCAGGGATGACCTACGAAGAATTTAAGTTGAGTTTACCATAATTATGAAAAAATCAGAGATCAAACTGCTCGTAGAATTAGATGATGAAAACATCCCCGAAAAGATCATGTGGGATGCAGATGATAAGGACAATCCGGGATATTCCGAGAGCAAATCTGTGACTTTATCCATCTGGGATCACCAGAATAAAAATACACTTAGAATTGATTTGTGGTCGAAAGACATGCCAGTCGATGACATGAAACGATTTTACATTGATTGTTTGGGTGGTTTGAGCCAAAGCCTGCTAAACGCTACCGGTGATGAATATATGTCAGCACAAATCAATGATGTGTGTGACCGTTTGGTTGAACACTTAAAAAAAGAGAACAGCTAGCCTACCTGTTTTGTAAATAAAAAACGGCTCTCAGTGTCATTTTAGGGCGGAATTGTGGTTTTTTTTCCGTAATATTAGTTTAGTATTTTACTAACGCCCCAAAATGATGAAGAAATACATGATCGCCGGATCACTGTTGTTGATCCTGCAATTTATCGTACATATTGTTGTAGCTCAGACAACTGTATCCGGTACTATCACCGATGCGTCCAATAAGGAACCACTTATAGGTGTCAATATCCTGGTTAGAGGTACTGTCCTCGGTACCACTACGGATATCAATGGTGATTTCAACCTTAATGTAAGTTCGGCACCCCCAATTACATTGGTCATCACCAGTGTGGGTTTTGAGCGACAGGAAGTGGAAATCACCCAAAGCAACCAACAAGGACTTAATATTCAGCTTAAAGAATCTCTCTTGCTGGGACAGGAAGTGGTTGTTTCAGCTTCAAGGGTAGAAGAAAATATTCTTAAGTCTCCTGTGAGTATTGAGAAAATGGACATTTTGGCTGTCCAGAATACTTCAGCCGATAATTATTATAAAGCCATTGCAAACCTCAAAGGGGTTGACGTGGCCACAAGTAGTATCAACTTTCAGATCCTCAATGCCCGCGGATTTGCCAGTACAGGTAATACAAGGTTCGTTCAGCTCATTGATGGGATGGATACCCAGGCCCCTGCTTTGAACTTTCCTATTGGGAACCTAAACGGACCCTCTGAACTGGATGTGGAAAGCGTAGAGCTGCTTCCTGGTGCTTCTTCTGCACTATACGGTCCCAATGCTTTCAATGGTGTGCTGCTGATCAATAGCAAGAGCCCTTTTGAATACCAGGGATTGAGTGCTTTTGCCAAGGCGGGCGTCAACCATGTTGGTGAAGAATCCGGCCATCCGACCTCACCGCTCTATGAGGGATCATTACGCTATGCCAAAGCCTTTAATAATAAGTTTGCCTTCAAAGTAAATGCTTCCTATTCCAGGGCCGAAGACTGGCATGGCCAATCGGATTTTGACAGGAATGCTGCCCTTCAGCCGGAAGGCTTTAATTTCAATCCAGCGGCCGACAGGCTCCACTATATGGGGGATGAGGCATCCACAAGCATGGGATTCCTGGCCTTTGCGGCACAAGCAGCCTTTGCGGCACAGGGTACTCCGGGTGATAATGCTACTTTTCAGGGGTTGCGGGCATTATTTAGTGATGTTCGAAATTATCTGGATGCTGGTGATGTACCAGGTCACACGGTGGCAAGAACTCCTTTCACAGAAGCTTCATTGATTGATTATGGTGCAGAAAACTTTAAAGTGAATACAGGGCTTTACTATCGATTGAATGATAACCTTGAATTAAGCTACTTATACAATGCCGGTTTTGGAACAAGTATATATACCGGTGCTCAGCGATATGCATTATCCAATTTTGGGATTCAGCAGCACAGGTTACAACTAAGAGGAAGTAACTTTTTTGTTAGGGGGTATACAACTATTGAAAACTCCGGAGGATCGTATATTACTGAATTCCTGGGTAATTTAATGGGAGAAGGATATTCTGGGAATAGTACCTGGTTTGCTCAGTATACATCAAGATACCTTAAACATCTACAAAATATTGGTTTAACCCCCGGTGAAATTCAATCGATTTCTGAGAGCCAAAGAATTAGTATCCAGCAAGATGCTCATCAATTTGCTCGTTCATCTGCCGATGCTGCCAGATATTCTGAAAGCGGAACGCTTTTTAATGCACAAAGGGACCGGATTTTTGATGACGAAGAGTCAATTCCAAATGGTCCCTTCTTTGATGATCAGTCCAAAATGTATCATGGAGAATTCCAATATGATCTAACAGAAAATCTGGGTAATGTATTTGATATGCAGGTGGGCGGTAGCTACCGGGTATTTGATCTCAGATCAGGTGGAACCATTTTTCCTGACCAGGATGGTGGAATTCAGATCAACGAAATTGGGGGATATTTACAAGCAGGTAAAGATGTTGTTGAAGATGTGTTGAGACTCTCCGGGTCATTAAGGTTTGATAAAAACCAAAACTTCAATGGGCAGCTTAACCCAAGGATTAGCACAGTATACACATTTGCAAAGAATCATAATATCAGAGCCTCCTTCCAAACGGGTTTTAGAAACCCTACTACACAGGGGCAATACATTAACTTAAATGTGATCAGTGCCAGGTTATTGGGAGGACTGCAAGAAAACTACGAGGCTTATAACCTGACCACGAACACCTATTCAGGGGGATCTGTTCTGGCATTCAGGACTTCTTACTTTAACGACCCTTCTGCGGGATTGGGTAGCTATGCGGGCTTGTTGGAATCAGTGGATACTTTTGATCCTGTAAAACCGGAAAAAGTGAGATCTATCGAAGTGGGATACAAAAGCCTCATCGACAACAAATTATTAATTGATGCAGTCTTCTTTTACAATGCTTATACAGACTTTATCACACAAATCAGGATTCATCAGGCCTCAGACGATATTGGCACCAATCCGGCTGCGCTCACCTCCTTGTTGAGTAGTAATGCTGATAATACCTTCCAGATCTATACCAACCTTGACGACCGGGTGACCTCGCAGGGTGCTGCCATTGGCCTTACTTATAGTTTGCCCAGAGGGTATAATTTAGGAGGTAATTACAGCTGGAACAAGCTGATTGGAGGCTTTACAGAAAATAATTTGGCAGAGTTCAACACCCCGGAACATAAATTCAACATCAATTTTGGAAATAGAAAGGTGATTGATAACCTGGGATTCAATATTACCTACAGATGGCAGGATGCTTTCCGCTGGGAGTCTTCCTTTGCAATTGGGGATGTGCCAGCCTACAGCACATTGGATGCCCAGGTATCTTACAAACTTCCTGACCTGAAATCCATCATTAAAGTTGGAGGTTCAAACTTATTTAACGAGTATTACATTCAAAGCCTTGGTGGACCCTCTATAGGTGCCATTTACTACGTGTCGATCACCTTTGATGAATTAATGAATTAATCAACGGGTGAATACCATTAGATTTGGCCTGATCAGTTACTGATCAGGCTTTTTTCATATATTTAAATAAACGAAACTATGGAAGGCAAAGATTTTAAAAGGTTTCCCGGCCTGAGGAGCAAACTCTATACAATAGTTTTTGGTACTGAGACACCTGCAGGAAAACTTTTTGATGTTGTGCTATTGTGGGCCATTGTCGGCAGCATCCTGGTGGTGACATTTGAAAGTGTCAAAGAACTGAATGATCGGTTCGAAATAGCTTTTGCCGTATTTGAATGGGTTTTCACCATCTTATTTTCCATAGAATATCTGCTTCGGATATTTATTCTCAAGAAACCTCTAAAATATGTTTTCAGCTTCCTGGGGATTATCGATTTCCTGGCCCTGGTACCCACCTACCTGTCTCTATTTGTAACCGGTGGAGCCTATCTGGTTGTGATTAGAGCCATTAGGCTCCTGAGGATTTTCAGAATACTCAAACTGTCCAGGTATCTAAGTGAAGCTCAGATGTTGGGGAATGCCCTGGTTGCCAGCAAATACAAGCTATTTGTTTTCATTGGAACGGTACTTAGTGTAGTGTTGATTGTGGGTACACTCATGTATGTGATCGAGGGTGCTGAAAATGGATTCACCAGTATTCCCAGGAGTATATATTGGTGTATCGTAACCATCACTACGGTGGGCTACGGAGACATAGCACCACACACAATTTTGGGTCAAATATTAGCTTCCGTCCTCATGCTAATGGGTTATGCGATTATCGCAGTACCTACGGGGATTGTAACCGGTGAACTAGTTAGAGAAAATACCAGGAAAGCAACCATTAAACTCAGGAGTTGTCATAGTTGCAATACAGAGATCGATGACCCAAAGGCAAAATTTTGCCATGAGTGTGGCAGCAAATTACCATAAAAAAAAGAGGTCAGTAGATTTACTGACCTCTTCTGATTAATAATCAAGTATTTCTATTGCGGAGATGGTGGTGACATCACACCAGCAATGATATGAATGAAACCGTTATCTTTTGTTAAGGTTTCTGGTAGTGCGGTGTTAGGTACAGCCACCTCAGCTTCAAATTCCTGATCCAGGTCACTATCAATGAAAACTCCTATACCATTTACAGCCTCAGATTCAATATATCTGAAATATAACTGAACCCCAGCTGCGCTTTCGTAGGAGGAAATACCAGGATCAATGGCTGCTGTGCTAGTAAGCTCTGCAGCCCCTACATCATCTAACACTACATGGTTTGCGATAATGCCGTACCATTGCTCACCTGTATAAGTCGCAGCTGTGATAGATGCAGCATTGAACGTTTCGTTAGTAGGTGCAAAGACTGTGTGGAATGTAGTTCCGGTCAAAATACTCACTAAAGGAGTCTTTTGGTTAGCGGCTGCATATGCATCTGCTTTGGCAATACCTGATGCAAGAATTGAAAAGCTTGCTCCAAGGCTAAGTGCTCCATATGTAGTTGGCAAAACGGCGGCAAGACCATCCAAAGCAACAGGAATTAATACCTTATTGGTTGTATGGATTACACCATTTGTTGCTTCAATATTTGCGGTAATTATTTCAATGTTCTTGGTAGCAGAACCGGTCAGGAGAGTACCATCCTGATTCACTGTGATGACCTCATCAGCGCTGGTTGTGGCTACAGCCAGTGTCATTACCTCTGTACCTGCCGTCAAATCTGCAGCATTGTATCTGGTGGCTGAAACATGGTAAAGTAGCACATTGGCAATTATATCTGGATTGACTAATGTAATATCCGATGGAAATCCAGGAACATTCAAAAGGTCTATGAAAGCTGTATTTGTAGGAGCAAATAAAGTCAAAGAACCCTCTGCCTCCAGTGCAGCTGCTACTTCAGGAAACAATCCTAAATATTTGGCCAGGGAATCAAGTCCTTCCGTACTTTCAACGATTTCCAGGATATTTTGAGTTGGACCTTCATCATCATCCTTATTACAGCCTGCGAGTGCCATTACGCCCACAGCTACAAAAGCCAGGACCAATGTTTTTATGTTTTCTTTTAATAAAAAGCGCTTTTTCATTTTTGGTAACGTTATGTTGTTATATAAAAATAATAAAAAAATATCATGTTATATTAAAATAATGCACAATAGGTAGTTAATAACAGCATCAGATTAAGAATAACATAATAACGACACCAACTGTTATTTATTCGTTGGAAAATTTCACCCTCCCGGATGATTTAGATCATCGCTTTGTTTGACCCTCCTCATGAAATAGTTCATACCGTTTTTGGACCTTAGTTATACCAAACCAATAGAATAAGGCCATGAAAACTGAATTGATCAACCCAACAAAAAAAGGCAAAAAACATGATGAGAATCTTCATGGAGCATTGAAGGCCAATGACTTACTTACACCTCCCGTTACCAAAAAACTCTTTCAGGAGATGATGGATATAAAACGGCAACGGGCTGAACAGTATCAAAGTCAGACCCGATTGTTTATGACGATCGGGCTGAGCCTAAGCTTGCTGTTCTGTATTGTAGCCATAAACTGGAGGACCTATGATAGCCAGGAGCTGGTAAATCTGGGACAATTAGACGCAGACTTTGAGGAAGTGATGGAAGTCCCGCCAAGTGATCAGCCACCTCCACCACCACCAAAAATCGAGCAACCGGTAATTGTGGAAGTAGATGACAGGGAAGTTGTGCAGGAGATCAAATTGGATTTTGATGTGGAGATCCTGGAGGAGACTGCTGTAGATGTAGTGGTTTTTGATGCTCCGGCCATGGAAGATGAACAAGCAGATCAGATATTTCAGATTGTAGAAGATGTGCCGGTACCTAAAGGAGGGCTGGAGGCGTTTTATACTTTCGTTGGGGAAAATCTACGGTACCCACCTCAGGCTATTCGAATGGGGGTTTCTGGCAATGTCTTCTTGAAGTTTGTAGTGGAAAAAGACGGTCGGCTTACAGATGTGCAAGTGATCAAAGGTATAGGGTCAGGGTGTGATGAAGAGGCTGTGAGGGTATTGGAATCTGCCCCTCCGTGGAATCCTGGAAAACAAAGGGGAAGACCAGTACGGGTTTATATGGTTATTCCCATAAGATTTGTCCTGTTGGGAAAGTAAGTTGACTTTTTCCAGGTTTGGTAAGGTCCCGCTATTCGGCGGGACTTTTTATATATCTACTTTACTGATCTTTTTATGTAACTCATTGATTTTCATCAGTGCTGCTGAAGCATACCAGGGGTGGAGGTCCATGATGAGCCTGCCTGCCTGAATGGCCGGATCTGTAGTGGTCAGAGCCTTCGCTTCTTCGATTGTTTCCACTGCAAAGATGTAAATACCTCTCACCTCACCGTCGTCGAGGAACGGACCGGCCAACACAAGTTTACCTTCTTCGGCCATTCGCGTAATATTGTCCAGGTGTGCCCTTTGAAGTCTGGCTGTTTCTGTGGAGTCCTGGTCCCGGTTTGGTCCTGCTTTGAGATAAGCAAGTACATATTTTCGCATCCCGTAGTCATCGGCTCCTGTTTCAACTGCCAGTAGTGAGTCATAAGCTGTTTTGTTTGCCGGGATCACTGCTTCTTTGTTTGCTTCTTTTGTCGAGCACCCTAAAAGGAGAACAAAACCAAAAATCACTGGATATAACTTCATAGGTCAGTCGATTTGCTTTTAATTTGAAGCATATAAAATGCGTTTATACTAAAAATAAATGCATCCTAATTAAATTCATATCAATATGATCAAAATATATCACAATCCACGTTGCAGAAAGAGTCGGGAGGCACTTGAGTTGGTTAAAGACAAAGTGGGTGATCCGGAGATCATTGAGTATCTCAAAACACCACCCACTCAGGAAGAACTTCAGAAAGTTGTGGAACTACTAGGTATCAAACCTGAGAGTCTGGTGCGAAAGAATGAGTCTATTTATAAAGAAAAGTATAAAGGAAAATCATACACGGATTCGGAGTGGATCCAAATCCTTGTCAAGAATCCAAAGCTTATAGAGCGCCCCATCGTGATCAATGGAGATAAAGCCAGGGTGGGTAGACCCCCTGAAAGCGTACTTGAAATTCTCTAACTACCCAAATAACCTGTTCCCGGGTGTTTTACTGGGACCCGGTCCTTGAACCATTGCATGGTCAGGAAGCTAAAAATAAATCCGGATGCTGCTGCCTCAATGAATATGACTATTCCGATCCCATATTCATTGAGATACATCCCATGGGGTTCATTTTGACGGATCATCTCCATAAAGTTTGGACTGGAAAGTATAAAGATGAGCACAAATGCTGCGAAGCTAACTGCTGTTGTCAATGAGGTTAATACCCCTAAACTCATGCCTCGCAAGTAGCTGAAGTCACGATCATGATGCTTTCTGTACGCCCTGATGGTCAGAAATACACCCGTAAACATGATGACCGCATTGAATCCACGAAGTTCATATTGGTGGATCAGCCCGACTGACTTCATGATCAGAAAATAGGCGATCAACAACGCTGTAATGGTCAGACCATTTTTAAATGCTTTTTTTTCTAAATATCCGGTATCCATGGCATGTTGTTTTTTAGGTTTTACCTTGTTACATAATTATATTAAGCGATTTTTAACGATAATAGTTTAATAAACACCCCGGAATCTATGAAAGCGCTTGTTTGTCACGAATTTGGCCCTATCAATCATTTGCGCTTTGGGGAAATGAAAATTCCCACTATTACTTCTGAAGAGCTTTTGATTAAGGTGAGTTATTGCGGAGTCAATTTCCCGGATACTTTAATTGTGGAGGGCAAGTATCAGTTCAAGCCAGAGTTGCCCTTTGTGCCAGGAGGTGAGGTATCAGGGGTTGTGGAGCAGGTAGGGGATAAAGTAAAAGATTTTAAGCCAGGAGACAAGGTCATTGCTGCCATGGGTTGGGGTGGCTTTGCTGAATTTGCTGTAGCAAGTGCTCACAATACTTTTCATTTTCATCCAAAAGATGACCTCAAAAAGGGATCGGTGATGCTGGAAACCTATGGTACCGCTATGCATGCCCTAAAAGACCGCGCACAGCTTTCAAAAGGAGAGGCGCTCGTGGTTTTAGGTGCCGCAGGAGGTACCGGAACTGCTGCTGTACAATTAGGTAAAGTTTTAGGTGCTACAGTGATTGCGGTAGCTGGCTCTGAGGATAAGTTGGCTTTTGCGAAAGATGCAGGAGCCGATCATCTCATCAATTATCAAAATACGGATCTTAAGGAAAGTCTTAAGGACCATGGGGGTGTGGATATCGTGTTTGATCCGGTAGGTGGAGATGCTTCAGAAGCAGCTTTTAGAGCTTTGAAGCCCGGAGGTAGGCACCTGGTCGTAGGTTTTGCTTCTGGCACAATCCCCAATTTACCATGGAATCTTCCCCTATTGAAGTCAGCCTCTATAGTAGGTGTTTTTTGGGGACATTTTTGGAGGAATCAACCTGAAGCCAACCGGAAAAACATTGAACAATTGCTGAAGTGGTTGAATCACCATGAGATTGATCCGCGAATCACAAAGACCTTTAAGCTAAGTGAAGGTATTGAAGCACTCAACATGCTCAAGGGAAGAAAAGCATTAGGAAAGATTGTACTGAGTACCTAAAACCGCTGATTCATCCGAATCCCAACATAATAGTGACCGGAGGATTCCGTTGTTTCAGGAGATCTGATATAGCCGATAAATCCAAGATCAAATGAAGGCCAACTCATCATGATGCCATATCTGTGCTGTATGATTTGTTTTTCTGCGGTTTTTACAAAGGTGGATTCATCACCCAGGAAGTTTCCTTCTATCGTGGCATTATAAAATACATATTCGTAGCCAGGTGCATAAAACACATAGAATTCGCTCATTTCTGGTACAGGCAGTATTTTTTTGATGTTGCCAAGTTGGGCAGAATAGAACGAAGATCTGTCAATGGATAAAAACCGTCCAAACCGAATGACTATTTCCTGTCGTACCCAATCGTTTGTGGTTCCAACCGCAAGACTTGATTCACTGAGTACTTCCAGCTTTTCAATATTGAGCAACGAATGGCCATATTTTAACGAAATAGTAGCCAATGGACTGTCATTGATTTGATATTTCCAGCCTTTTGGTGTGCCCAGGTTAAAGATCTGATGCCAGTATTCATGCATTTTCCCCACCCTGGTCGAAGGTCCCATCAAGCCCAGCTCAACTTCCCACTTAAAGTATTTTCCTTTTTTGAAATAATATTCGGTGGCAAAACTCGCTGAAAACTGTCCGGCGTAAGGACGATCAAACAATTCTTCGAATCGCCAGGAAATGTTTTTGGGAGTATAGATTCGATGGTTTAGCTGAAAGCCATGAATGACTTTTCTATAGGTTGAGGTATCATGGACATAGCGAAATGAGGGGTATATACCACTGCTATAGTACTGATCTTTATAGAAGTTCAGCGTGAAGGCATCATTCTCCACAACAAGCCTGGCCTCGTTTTTAAGGTACCTGGTGGATTGCCCGTTTAAATGAAATGCGCAAACGAGCACGATATAGGCGGTGATAAAGTAGCTTCGCATTAACCTTTCAAAAATAGAAATTTGACTGATGGATTTTGATTTTTTAAAGAAAAAATTGGATGAAAGAAAAAATTCAGGGAATCTAAGACAATTACCGGGCCAAAAAGGTCTTATTGACTTTGTTTCCAATGATTATATGGGGTTGGCTCGGAATGAGGAGCTTGCTGAAATAATAAGGAAGCGGGAAAAGGAAGAATCTCCCGGGATTGGTGGTACGGGGAGCAGACTCCTGTCGGGCAATCACGATTATTACTCACAGGTGGAAGATTATCTGAAATCCGTTTTTGAAGCGGAGGGTGTTTTGATTTTTAATTCAGGCTATCATGCCAATCAGGCCCTGGTGTCATCGGTAGCTCAAAAGGGAGATACCATCATTTATGATCAGCTTGCACACGTTTGTCTGAAAGAAGGAGCCTGGCTTAGCAAAGCGGAAACCATAGCTTTCAGGCACAATGATATGGAGGATCTGGAACAGAAACTGAGGCAGGCCAGCGGAAGAAAATTTGTAGTAACCGAGACGGTCTTCTCCATGGATGGTGACATAGCTCCTCTCCGGGCAATCGTGGACCTTTGTGAGCAGTATAATGGGTATCTTATCGTGGATGAGGCGCATAGTACAGGATCTTTCGGTAAAGACGGGTCCGGGCTTCTACAGAGCCTTATGCTTGCTCAGAAGGTTTTTGCCAGGGTATATACTTTTGGCAAAGCCATGGGAGTTCATGGAGCTTGTGTGGCTGGTAGTAAAATACTTATTGATTACCTGGTCAATTTCGGTCGACCATTTATATACACCACTTCATTGCCACCTATTAGCCTGATTTCCATTGAAGAAAGCTTTAAGTACCTCGCTTCGCACATTGAACTACAGCAAGCCTTGCAGCATAAGATCAGGTTGTTCAGGGAGCGATTTACAGATTCCGTCAGTGAAACAGCTATTCAACCTGTTTTAATAGGCTCCAACGAGAAAGCCAGGGAAGCTTCGTTGAAATTAGCAGGACAAGGGTTCGATGTAAGGCCCATTTTATCTCCAACTGTGCAAAGAGGGAGTGAGCGGTTGAGGATCAGTTTACACACCTTCAATACCTCAGATCAGATTGATGAATTAACTTCGACCCTGAAAAACATTCTCTGATTTATGCTTGAAAATTACTTTGTGACAGCTATTGGGACAGATAGTGGAAAGACAGTTGTCAGTGCAATCATTGCTGAAATGCTTGGAGGAGACTACTGGAAACCGATCCAGGCCGGATATCCCAGAGATACCGAAACGGTAAGAGAGCTGGTGTCGAACACCGAATCTAAATTCCATCCAGAAGCTTACCTGTTAAATACTCCTGCATCTCCTCATGCCTCCGCCCGGATCGATGGGGTAAACATTGACATTGAATCCATCAAGTTGCCTCAAACAGAAAATAGCCTCGTCATAGAAGGAGCAGGAGGATGCCTGGTTCCTCTAAACGATCAGGAGGTAGTGGCTGATCTCATCCCTCAATTCAGGTCACGGGTTGTCCTGGTCTCCAATTTGTATCTTGGTTCCATCAATCATACACTTTTGACAGCAGAATACTTACATAACAAAGGCTATTCTGTCAAGGGGATCATCTTCAATGGTGAGGAAAATGAAGAAAGTCAACGGATCATACTGAAAAAGACTCAACTTAGATACTTGCTGCATGTGAAAAAAGAGCAAAGTATAAACAGGGAAATGATATCCAAGTATGCTGAATTACTTTCAAATAACTGGTAAATGAACTGGCAGAAACTCGATCAGAAAAATATCTGGCACCCCTTTAGTCCACTCTCCGAAAAGCCGGTGATCCAGGTGAAAAAGGGGAGAGGGGTCTATTTGCAAACCGTGGACAATCGCTGGATCATGGACTGTATTTCTTCGTGGTGGGTAAATACACATGGACATGCGAATAAGCAAATATCAAGAGCCATTGCAAAGCAGTCCCGCAAGTTGGAGCAGGTGATTTTTGCAGGGTTTACTCATGAACCCGCCGTCAAGCTGTCTCAGTTGTTGCTTAGTATCCTACCTGAAAATCAATCCAAGTTGTTTTTCAGTGATGATGGATCCACATCTGTAGAGGTTGCATTGAAACTGGCTATCCAGTATTGGAAGAATCTGGGAAAACCTCGTATGAGAATTATTGCAATAGATGGAGCCTATCATGGAGATACTTTCGGGTCAATGTCCGTTGGTGAGCGTGGTCTTTTCAATCTTCCCTTTTTTGATTTTCTGTTTGAAGTAGATTTTATTCCGTTCCCTGAAGGGGATGGTGCGAACAGTATCGCCAAAATGAAAGAGCTGGCGTCTGAGGATACTGCGCTTTTTATATTTGAACCACTGGTGCAGGGAGCTTCAGGAATGAGGATGTATACTCCCGAAGTGCTGGATGAGCTGATAAGTATTGCAAAGTCAAAAGAGATAATTTGTATTGCAGATGAAGTGATGACAGGATTTGGGAGGACAGGAAAGGTCTTTGCCTCAGATTATCTCAAACATCACCCCGACATCTTTTGCCTGTCAAAAGGAATTACCGGTGGTTTTCTACCCATGGGGGTGACTACTGTGTCACAAGCAATTACCCGGACCTTTGATGCCACAGAGTATTCAAAGACTTTCTTTCATGGACACTCCTATACAGCAAACCCGTTGGCTTGTGCGGCTGCGGTGGAGAGCTTGAAAATTCTGGGTACCCAGAAATGTAAGGATCAGATTGAAATGATTTCCAGGAACCATGAGGAATTCGTTTCTACTACCGAATTACCTAAGACGATCAGGGAGATCAGGTCATTGGGCACCATCTTGCGAATAGAGTTGAAGGTGGATGATCCGGGATATGTGAGTATGATCAAAGAGCAGATCTATGATTTCTTTATGTCGAGGAACTTACTGCTGAGACCGTTGGGGCATGTGATTTATGTTTTACCCCCCTATGTGATTGAACCCAGGGAGTTGAAAAGAATTTATAAGGCTATCATTGAATTTTTTGAAGAGTTGGAAAAGAACTAGTCTGTTTGTTTATTTAACTGAACTTATTTCAGAATGACTTTCATTTTTAACGCAGGATACCTGATTCGGAGGATACTTCTGGTTTCCCTTGGATTGCTTCTATTGACAACTTGTATCAGGCGTGAGGATGAAAATAACGTCAATCTTCCTCATATTATCGTCATCCTTGCTGACGACTTAGGTTATGGTGATCTTGAGGTTTACAACCCCGGGTCTAAAATACCCACACCCAATCTTAATGCTTTGGCAGCCTCCGGGATGCGCTTCACTGATGCCCATAGCCCCAGCAGCGTCTGTACACCAACGCGATATGGAATTTTGACAGGACGGTATGCCTGGAGAACGGCTTTGAAGAAAAGCGTACTTTGGGCATGGGATAAACCTTTGATTGAGGATGATCGGGTAACCCTTCCAAAAACTTTGAAAGGAGTGGGGTATCAGACTGCATGTATAGGTAAATGGCATCTGGGTTGGCGTTGGCCAGCGAATACAGGCGGCTTTATCAATGACGATATTGCCATGGGTGATTATAATTTGGAAGGTAGGAATGAACTGTGGCACAATATTGATTTCACCAAACAATTAGGTGGAGGACCATTAGCGGCAGGGTTTGATTATTATTTCGGGGATGATGTGCCCAATTTTGCTCCTTATGCGTTCATAGAGAATGACAGGCTATTGAATATTCCGGATACCATCAAACCAAATGGGATTTTTGGCGGTCCGGGACCCATGGTTACTGGTTGGGACCTTGCTGAGGTGATGCCTGCTATCACACAAAATGCCATGAAATATATCAGGGAACAGGCGTCCAAAGAAAGTCCGTTTTTTCTATACTTTCCACTCACAGCTCCTCACACCCCAATTGCACCTGCTGAGGAGTTTATTGGCAAGAGCACTGCCGGTCGTTACGGCGATTATGTGCATCAGGTGGACTATACTGTGGGCCAAATCCTACAGGTACTGGAACAGACAGGTCAATTAGAAAACACGATCGTGATATTTACTTCTGACAATGGATCTCCCCAGCGTGATGGTGAAAACATGGCCGGAAAGGTAGGTTCTGTGAAGGCTTTTGGTCATGATCCCAGCTACCCACTCAGAGGAACAAAATCTGATATCTGGGAGGGAGGTCATCGTGTACCGCTAATCGTTTCATGGCCTGATAAAATCGATCCAGGGCAGGTTACTAACCAGCTTTTTGGATTGAATGATCTTATGGCTACGTTGGCCGGACTGATTGGTATCGAAGCAGGAAGTGAATTTAAAGACAGCGAAGATCTCAGTGAAGTCCTGTTGACCCATCCTAATCAACCCATCCGGGATCATCTGATACACCATTCCATCCAGGGGATGTTTTCAATCCGCAAAGGTCCCTGGAAACTTATCGCCGGAAAAGGTTCGGGTGGGTGGAGTGCCAATACCACTGAAAATGATGCCCCTGGTCAACTGTACAATCTGGATGATGATCTTGGGGAGACAACTAATCTATATAATGAATATCCGGAGATCGTTGAAGAACTACTGGCTCTTTTAGGAAAATATCAGGACCAGGGTTTCAGCAATTCGAGATTTAGGGGATTACATGCTGCAGAAGACTAGACACATGAACAACATAGACAAGACAAGATTCTTAAGCCGGAATATCAGAATCTGGATATATTTTTTCATAGTCACCTGGTGTCTTGATTTATCAGCACAGGACATACAAGTTGAGCCTGGAACTGTCAATATCACTCTAAACAAAGAGTTTCCGGCAATACCCTCAGGGTCTTCCGTCCTGCAAATCCGTGACTATTTTGTATGGGGAGGAAGTGTGGTAAAAGGGGACGATGGCAAGTACCACATGATCTTTTCTTTGTGGGAAAGCGGACCCGGAACGGAAAATTTTGTCAACAGCTGGGTTTTAGAATCGAAAATCGGGTATGCAGTTTCAGATTATCCAGACAGGGAATTTAAGTTTCAAAAAATAATCCTGAAGGGTGCACGCTATGATGGTGATACATCAGCCTGGGATGCCCAAAGTGTGCATAACCCGCACCTGAAAAAATTCGGGGATACCTACTACCTCTATTATATTGGGACGAGAGACCCGGGCCCACAAACTGATGACCCACGAGCCAGTTCTCTCAATAAAAGATCCAGGTCTCAGCAATCCCAGCAAATAGGCGTGCTACAGTTTAAAAATTTTGATGAGCTCCTCAATGGTCATTTTAAGAGAGCTAAAGAACCTTTACTGTCACCTAGGACCAGGGTCAAGCCTGACAATATCCTCAATGGTTCACCAGAGGGGACTGAAGCCAAGCCGGACAATATCATTGTTGTGAATCCTTCTGTGGATTATAACCCTAAAACCAACAAATACATGTTGTTTTTCAAAGGCAATTTATACGAGCCCGGTTGGAAAGGGGTTCACGGAGTTGCTATAGGTGACTATCCTACAGGCCCTTTCAAACCATTGGATCAGTTTATTTTTGATGTGCGGATGCCAGATGGTACTTTGGCAAGTACTGAAGATCCATACGTCTGGTATGCTAAAAAATGGGATTGCTTTTTGGCGGTTGTCAAAGACTTTTCAGGTCAATTGACAGGGCATAAGAATACACTGGCATTGTTATCATCAGGTGATGGTATTCACTGGAAGCTTCCAAAGAATCCTTTATTTATGAAGCGTGAATTGTACCTGCAAGATGGTTCAGCAATCGGTTTAAGCAGGCTGGAGCGTCCTCAGTTGTTGTTGGATGACAAAGGAGTGCCACAGGTAATGTATGCTGCTTGTGCCATTGAGAATCCAAATCAAAAAAATGATGGCAGCACATTCAATGTCCACATTCCTTTGGCTGTTTCAGATACGAAATGACTATTAAATAATAGACAGTAACCAACTGTCTTATATGCTTTGCTGAGCGTTTTAATAAAACATTAGCAATTTCGTGACGGTACAGGAAGGCTGGGTGGTAGTTCATGGCTTAATTTGCACTAAATAATAAAGCAATTCAATGAGCATAGAAATCCCCAACATCTGGAACAAAGAAAAAGAGCAGTCTTTCAATGGAGATCAGGTAGATCTACTGATATACCGGTCCAATTTGTTAGGTTCAGACCTCAGAGTGACGAACTACGGTGGTGGAAATACATCCTGTAAGACGATCGAAAAAGATCCGTTGACTGGTGAAGAAACTGAAATCATGTGGGTTAAGGGTTCCGGAGGAGATATTGGAACGCTTAAAAGAGATGGTTTAGCTGGTCTTTATATGGATCGGTTACTTAATCTAAAAAATATTTATCGCGGTCTGGAGCATGAGGATGAAATGGTAGCGCTTTTCAATCATTGCATTTATGATTTGGATTCAAGGGCTCCTTCTATTGATACTCCATTGCATGCATTTCTTCCGTTCAAGCATGTGGATCATGTCCATGCCGATTCTCTGATTGCCATCGCGGCATCAAAAGATGGGGAAAAGATCACTCAGGAATTGTTTAACGGGGAACTTTCATGGGTGCCCTGGCAGCGTCCGGGATTTGATCTTGGCCTCCAACTAAAGAAATCACTGGATGAAAACCCGGGAATCAGAGGTATTGTATTAGGAGGACACGGACTGTTCACCTGGGGTGATACGGCTGAATAGTGTTATAAAAACACTTTAGACGTGATCAACAAAGCCGCGGTGTATCTGGATAAACACTATGGTAAATCACGACCTGTTTTTGGAGGTGAAAAGCTTAAAAGCCAGCAAGATGACAAGAGAAAGGATCAGGCTGCCGCTTTATCACCCATCCTGCGTGGACTGGCAAGTAGCCATTCGCGCATGGTTGGTCATTTTACCGATGACAGCCGGGTACTTGAATTTATCAATAGCAAGGATCTGGATAAGCTAGCGCCATTGGGTACAAGCTGCCCGGATCATTTCCTGAGAACAAAAATTAAGCCGTTGGTTCTGGATCTACCGGCGGATCAGGATCTGAGCGATAGTCAGAAGATCAAAGATCAGCTGGAAAAGGCTTTTGCAGATTATCGTGAGGATTATAAAAACTATTACGAGACACACAAAAGGTCAAACAGTCCTGCCATGAGGGATCCAAATCCTGTGGTAATACTTTGGCCTGGTGTAGGGATGTTTACTTATGCCAAGAATAAGCAAACAGCCAGAGTAGCCGCAGAATTTTACATCAATGCCATCAATGTGATGAAGGGGGCCGAAGCGATATCAAGCTATGTGTCATTGCCATTGCAGGAAGCCTTTGACATTGAATATTGGTTGCTGGAGGAAGCTAAGCTTCAGCGAATGCCGAAAGAAAAGCCATTGTCCAGAAAGGTAGTGTTGGTTACGGGCTCCGGAGGAGGAATTGGTAAAGCCATCGGGGATAAGCTTATAGCAGAAGGGGCCGCTGTAATCTTCAGCGACATCCGTCAGGATCTTTTAGACGAGATTAAAACCGAATATTCTTCTGATCAGGCATTCTTTACAACACTTAATGTAATTGACTCTAAGTCAATCAGTGAGGCATTCAAGCAATGCAACCTGGCCTTTGGTGGGATCGATATCCTGGTGAATTCCGCGGGTCTGGCTTTGTCAAAACCTTTATTGGATCATACTGAGGAGGACTGGGACAAGCTGAATGACATCCTCGTAAAGGGACAATTCCTGATGAGTAAGGAAGCTGCAAAAATCTTGAAGGCTCAGGGGCTTGGTGGTGATATTGTCAATATTGTCAGTAAAAATGCTTTGGTGTCAGGACCAAACAACGTGGCTTACGGTACTGCCAAAGCTGCTCAGGCACATATGAGTAGGTTGCTGGCTGCAGAATTAGGTCCTGATAAAATCAGGGTGAACATGGTGAATCCGGATGCGGTGATCAGAAATAGCAATATCTGGCAGTCAGGATGGGCAGCAGGAAGAGCTAAGGCTTATGGCATTACTGTAGATGAACTACCGGCATACTATGCCAAGCGCACACTCTTAAATGAAGAACTGTTGGTAGAAGACATTGCCAATGGAGTGTTTGTATTTGTGAGTGGAATGCTCTCCAAATCGACGGGAAATATTTTGAATGTGGATGGCGGAGTAGCTGCAGCGTTTGTGAGATAACAGAAGTTTCAGAAGCTAATTTAAATTCTAAGCCCGTCAGATTGACGGGCTTTTTTTATATTTCAAGGAAGGAGAGTAGTGTGAAGGGGTTTCTAGCATTTTCTGAGGTAACTACCCAGTAGACGCAGGGTTTCTGCAACTTGAGAACTGAACGAGTCTTGAAAGTGTTATTCAATCTCATTATCATCCCCGTTTTGTGACAGTCTAGTCTCCAAGTAGGTAGGGGTTTATTGCATCTGATTTTTCAATTCAGAAATGGCTTCTTTCTTCAATTGGATATTCTTAAGAATAAATTCTGCTACATTTTTCCCTTGCTCTACTCCGTTGACACATGCGGGCAAATAGTGAATCCCTCCATACATCCTACTGATCGCTGCTTCATCTGATGCATCATAAAAGGAATCAAATTCCCGGATAGGGAGTCCGAATTCTACTTCGGTACTATCCAAAAAGGCAAAGTTGTCACCAAGGATATAAGTGAGTGATTCGGCGGCAGCTCTTGAAATGACAGAGTGTCCGGAGGTGTATTCCGGAAAGGCAGGAGTTTGCAGGAGTGGTCTCCATTCTTTGTCAAGGTATTTGTTGATGTATGTTTCCGGTCTTATCAGGCTGCTTCTGAATTTTTCATCCCAGCAACTGATAAAAGCATCATACAGACAGATGGCTGTGAGTGCAAAAACAGCGCTTCGGTCCATAAATGGCAATTCCTCTTTTTCTGTTGCAATGGACGCAATGGAAATCCAATGACCACCCGGAGAAATTTTCTGGGTGTAGAACATTACATGTCCTTTGGTGAATGAAATGTTGGGATTACAATCCCAAAACTTGGCGATTTCCAGGTGTTCATCCGTAGCGTTCTTTACTGCATCATAAACTTCTTTTGCTTCCTTAAAAAACTGAGAAGAAACAAGTGTATCGAAACTGGTAGGTGGTGGGGGAGGAAATTGCTGTGCAGAGTCAAGGACCATGGTACGAATCGTATTCCAATGTGGCTCTATAGCTGGCATGTAATCCGGTGGTGTCGGCTTCCATTTCCCAGGCTCATCGAGCAGGTTATATCTGGTCAGGGCTTCACGGTCTTTATAGCCATCTTTGGAGGCCCATGAGATAATATGGTCAGCTACCTGGTTTCCATATTTTATAGAAGCTTCATATACTTCGTTCGAAATGCCCAAATCTCTTACCTGCTTGAGAAAGTTATCTTCATACCCCTGCATGGCCTTTTTATCAAAGACAAGCGTTCTCCCGGTTTTAGAAAATGCAATGATGCTGGCTAGTGGGTGGTAAATGTTTTCGTCGGTAGGAGCCGGCACAGCGCTAAGCTCATTCAGCTGACCTGCAAGTGTTAGATAATCCGTAGATTCGATGACTGATGCTTCATATGCTGCAATATTGGCATAAGCATAGATCCTGCTGGCTACTGGCGGAGTAAAAATATCATCGATAATGACATTGGTTAAATTCTTGTTCCAGATATTAAGTTGCGATTGGAAATAGTCATCCAATGCTTCCTGATTATGTGGTGTCTGACAGCTAGAAAAAATAACAATGATGAAGATGAAAGCGCTAAATTCGGTGATCCTTCTCATACCGATTTGAAATCAATTAATTTTGAACCTCGAATCTTCAAATTTAATAAAATTATAAAGGTAAAGTGCCTATATAATTGACTATGGTACAGGTCGTTTACATACTTAATCCATGAATTACATGCTGGGCATAATAGTATCTGTTCCAATCCGTTGAAACGGATTTTGTTTCTCTTGACCATGAATAGAAGCCTACTTTTTTTCTGCTTACTGATAATACTTGGAAGCTGTTCAATGGAAAACAGTAAACGAGATTTGGTCAGGCTTGAATATGAGCATCCGAGCATGGGAAGTTTGTTTAGGGTGGTGGTTTATGCAGAGGATTCTGCCACGGTATCAGCATTGGTGCAAGCTTCCTTTCAGGGTCTGGATTCACTGAATCTTATCATGAGTGATTACCTGCCCAATAGCGAATTGATGCAATTATCCCGGAGCTCAGGAGTTGGTGAATATGTCAAGGTGAGTGAAGACCTAAAAGACATTTTGAAGCTGAGTGAATACTGGTATTCCTGGTCAGGTGGTATTTTCGACGTGACCATTGGTCCAATCACCCAGCTATGGCGGAGGGCAAAAAGACAAGGGAAGCTACCTGGTGAACAATATTTTGAAAGAGCAATGTCAGCTGTGGGTTTTGAATATGTGCAATTGGACCCACAAAAGGGGGTGCTCCTTAAAAAACCAAACATGCAACTGGACCTGGGGGGAATTGCCAAGGGATATGCTGTGGATCGGATATTTGATCACCTGAGTGCAAATGGATATCCGATATGCCTGGTGGATGGCGCAGGAGACCTAAGGGTAGGTGAGGCACCACCTGGCAAAGAGGGATGGGAGATCGCTATTCAAACGTATGTTGGAAGAGATTCCACTTTGATACTATCCAACCGGGCAGTAGCTACATCAGGTGACTTTTACAGAAGCCTTCAGATCGATGGAAAGACCTATTCGCACATTATTGATCCATCAACAGGGTATGGCATCACAACCTCGAGAGCTGTTACAGTTTTTGCTAAAGATTGTACCACTGCAGATGTGTTGGCATCTGTTTTTAGTGTTGCAGGCCCCTATCAGTCGGACTTAAATGATAGAATACCAAATGGTAGTCAGGTCATGATCTTTGAGAAGGCAGAGGAAGAAACTGAAATATTTTCTATAGGCACAAAAAAACCGCAAAGCGATTTTTGATCACCCTGCGGTTTTCGAAAGAGATTTTGATTGCTTAAAGCACCTGAGTAACCCCTGGCGTTGGAATCGGATATTTTCCGTTCGCATCAGGCATTACAGGAGGATTCACATCCCATCCGAATTTTTCCGGTACAAGCACATCTGTAGAGTTGAGTGCTTCATCCCAGGTAATTACCTGTCCTGAGTAAGTAGCCATCCTTCCCATGATCGCAGTCAAAGTGCTTTTTGCGCCATTTTCCAGGTCGTTGATCTGGCCACCGCTTACGATGGAAGCAAACAATTTATCATGCTCAACCTGGTAAGGGTTCGGATCATCCTGGTTTCTGTGTTTCCAGATGATCTTTCCTTTCAGGTCGTAGATGGTTCCGTTTCCATCAGCACGTCCTTTGGTACCGGCCAGGCTTTCACCTACTTTGTTCCAGGTGTTTTTGATGTGTCGGCATTGGCTGTTGAGCAATGTGCCATCTTCGTATTCGAATTCTACAAAGTGATGGTCGAAGATCTCTCCGTGGTCGATACCATTTCTGACTTCTCGGCCGCCCATTCCCTGTGCTTTTACCGGGTAAGCATTCTTGGCCCAGTTGATAACGTCAATGTTGTGAATGTGCTGCTCATTGATGTGATCACCACACAACCAATTGAAGTAATACCAGTTACGCATTTGATATTCCATCTCAGTTTGTCCGGCTTCACGAGGTCTTACCCATACACCACCACTGTTCCAGTAAGCTTGCGCAGAAGTGATCTCACCTATCTCACCACCGTGCACTCGCTTCATAAGCTCAAGGTATGAGTTCTGATAATGCCTCTGCAGACCAACCACAACGTTTAGGTTCTTTTGATTAGCTACCTCTACAAGCTCTAATACTTTTCTTACACCAGCAGCGTCAGTAGCTAATGGTTTTTCAGTAAACACATGTTTGTTTTTAGAGATCGCATATTCCAGATGAATAGGTCGGAAACCCGGAGGGGTAGTAAGAATAACTACATCGGCCAAATCGATGGCTTCTTTGTATGCATCAAAACCAACAAACTTGTTCTTTTCTTTTACTTTGACTCTTTTCTTGTCTTCAACCTTTTCCAGGATATTGGTATAGCTGGTGTCCAATCGGTCTCTAAAGGCTTCGGCCATAGCTACCAGTTCCACATTTTCTTTCACGCTTAGGGCCTGGACCGCGGCACCTGTTCCTCTACCTCCACATCCGACAAGAGCGATTTTGAGTTTTCCTCCGGCAGCACTGTTGGCTGCAGACTGGAAGGGAAGACCTCCCACCATCAGCCCGCCGGCAACTGCCGCAGAACCTTTCACAAAATGTCTTCGGGTTACATTGTTGTCTTTCATTTGTATGTTGATTTTAATTTTTGATTGTTCGCATGGAATGGCCAGGTTGGTGGTCATCGCATGAAGTATTTTGTTTCTATAAAATTAGCAATTTTTAGCTTTCATCGAGGTTGATTGCCCAAAAAGCTGCCTGCTCTTCCGGTGTAGGCTGATCAAAGGGTTTCACAATCCTGAATCCGACAAAGGGTGAATCAGTATTCCACCAAAAACTCTTGGGTATCTGAGGGTCTCTTCCTTTCCATCTTTCAGGATCCGTTGGAATCCGTGAAGCACATCTCAAGCGATCCGGATCATCATCATATGAGCCACCTTTCACAGTTCTAGGATACAATCCTCTGGGCTTGATCCATGGATTGTCTACAGGATCTCCTTCAATCACAGACAGGAAGTCAGGAAGATAGTAATCCAAAGTCCACTCGGCCACATTTCCACTCATGTCATATAATCCAAATGCATTTGGTTCCAGTTTACCTACAGGATGATAAGCATACTGGGCATTCTCATAGCTCCATCCATACTTATCCAATTCCTCAACTTCATTTCCAAAATAATATGCTGTCTCACTTCCTGCCCTACAGGCATATTCCCATTCTGCTTCGGTTGGCAATCGATAGAATTCCCCGGTTTTGAGTGAAAGCCACTTACAAAACATTAAAGCAGAGAAATGAGTCATGCTACCAGCAGGGTATCCATATTTACCCATGCCAAATGAAGGATCTTCATATGGAGGGCTTGGCCGTGTAATAGCATCTGCAATAGCCTGATCTTCAGAAGTTGCCGCAGGATCATTCTTGTCCTGTTTTTTCATGAAAGCTTCAAACTGCCCCCAGGTGATCTCATATTTACCCATCCAGAATCCATCCACCTTGACCAACCGCTGTGGTCCTTCATCGTCATCTCTTTTGGCTTCAGTTTCGGGGCTTCCCATCTTGAAGGTGCCACCCTGAATAGGGACCATCTCAATGGATTGGTCGCTTCCTGGGATGTCCTGACTAAATGGCTCTTCCTGTCCGAAAACTGAAAAAGACAGAAAAAAACATACGTATACTATCCAACTGCTTCGCATCTTAAATTTCTTTATTAAATGGGTTTATTTGGTATTATTTAATAGTAAGTCAAATTCAATGGTCACCTCTTCACCGGTTTTGATCTGACCAAACATTGCGGACGGAGGAACCATCTCATAAGTAGTCATATTGATCTTTTTTGAGGTGAAAAACTTCAACTGATTGTTGGCCAATCTTTCACCATCCATCTCCATTGTGATGGATTCAGTATGACCTGCCATGGTGAGATCGCCATTAACGATCAGCTTAAACTTGCCTTCTTTAGTGACTTCCTTCAATTCATCCGATTTTACTACGAATGTAATCTCCGGGTTGGCTTCATACTGAAAAGCGTTATGCGTTTTGTTGTTCATTGCATCACCTCTTTCACTGTAGAGACTGGTTACCGGAATTACCAGTTTTACATCATTTACGATGCTTCCAGAGGTGGGGAATTTCTTTGCTGTCACCTCTGATTTGAAAACGTAGGTTCCCTGTATGGTTTTTGTCTCACTGGTCCAGTCATGCAAGGTGGAAGTACCCTTCACGGTCACTTTGCTGGATGGATCGACGGTGTAACTTGATTGACCAAATGAAATTTGGCAAAAAAATGCTAAGGCAATAGATAAAAATAGCTTCTTCACTGTTCATTCAATTTTTGAAGTCCCAAATATAAGTATCACGATTTAAATACAATCCTTTAATTTTCAGGGTTTAAAGTGAATGACTAACTAAAATATCAACGAAAAACCCGGCAATTAAATGAGATCCATTCTAACGCTGTTGATCTTCTGCGCAACAACCTCTCTTCTTTTTGCACAAAAGACTGAGACTGTCACATACAAACAACTCGATACCATCTCGCTTGAGATTCGCGTTCTTTACCCGAAAGATCATGCCAAAACTGATCAAAGACCTGCAGCCGTATTCTATTTTGGCGGTGGTTGGGTAGGAGGTACCATCAATCATTTTCAGCCTCAGGCTGAGCTATTGATTTCCAAAGGGATGGTTTGCTTTTTGGTGGAGTACAGGACCAGAAAGAGTCATGAAACCACCCCCGTAGAATCACTCAAAGATGCGAAGTCAGCGATGCGCTTTGTGAGGGAAAATGCAGCTCAGTTCGGGATTGATCCCAAAAAAATTGCAGCGGGAGGAGGTTCGGCTGGTGGTCACCTGGCAGCTGCTACAGCTTTCATAGATGGGTTTAATGAGGTTACTGATAACCTGGGCATAGGAGCAGTTCCCAATGCCTTACTTTTATTCAATCCGGTCATTGACAATGGTCCCGGTGGTTACGGGTATGAGCGGGTAGGAAACTATTACAAAGACTTTTCGCCATTGCACAACCTCAGGCCAGGAGCACCTCCAACTTTGTTCCTCCTGGGTACTAAGGATGACCTGATCCCTGTGGAGACCGCTGAATATTATCGAACGGTGATGGAAAAAATGGGCAGCCAGTGTGACTTGATTTTATATGAAGGTCAGGCGCATGGCTTTTTCAATCCTGGTCATCCAGAGTATCATGAAAAGACAAACAAAGCCATGGTGGATTTTCTTGAATCTATAGGGTATCTGCAAGAGAATTGAGAGGCACAGAAAGTCTATCGATATTCCAATATTTCATTGAAAGACAAGGCTTTATTAAATAACTTTGAATTATTGTGCTAAAAACCCCGATAAAACCCAAATTCATTAATTTATCTATTGTTCTGCTGTTATTGATAAGCAGTTGCTCCAGCCGAAAAATAGATTTCAATGCTGAAGTACGGCCTATCCTCAACAACAAGTGTATTGCATGTCATGGAGGAGTGAAGCAATCCGGTGGGTTTGGTCTCGTTTTTCGAGAGAATGCCCTGGGCAAAACTACCAACGGTAAATATGCTATCGTGCCAGGCAAACCGGATAAAAGCGAGCTGATTGCGCGGATCAAGCACCATGATCCGGAAATGCGAATGCCCCTGGATGCCGAACCGTTAAACGAAGAGGAAATCAATATTTTGACGGAGTGGATCGAACAGGGTGCGGAATGGGAAGACCACTGGGCATACCTGCTGCCGGAAGAACCTGAGATTCCTCAGCAAGATCATGAATGGGGTGTAAACCCAATAGATAAGTTTACGCTGGATAAAATGCTTGAACATGACCTGCAACCCTCTGCTGAGGCGGATAAACATGATCTTATTCGAAGGTTATCCCTTGACCTGATTGGGCTACCTCCAACACTGGAAGAGGTTGATCAATTTGTGAATGATCAATCGGAAAACAGCTATGAAAAACTTGTTGATCGTTTGCTTAATTCCCCACAATTTGGTGAGCACTGGGCAACCATGTGGCTGGACCTGGCCCGATATGCCGACTCCAGAGGTTATGAGAAAGATGCCTTGCGCAGTATCTGGATGTACAGGGATTGGGTAATCAAAGCTTTTAATGAAGATAAACCCTTCGATGAGTTTACCATTGAACAGTTGGCCGGTGATTTATTACCTCAACCAACCATTGATCAACTTGTCGCAACAGGATTTCATCGCAATACTCTGAATAATGACGAAGGAGGTACTTTCAACGAAGAGTATAGGATTGCACAGGTGATCGACCGGGTGAGTACCACCTGGGAGGTCTGGCAGGCTTCTACGATGGGATGTGTGCAATGTCATAGTCATCCTTACGATCCGATAAAAATGAAGGAATTCTACCAGTCAATGGCGTTTTTCAACAATTCTGCTGATTGGGATGTTGGCACAGAATTTCCTGTGCTTAAGGATCTCAAGGAGGAAGATGATCAAAAGCTGGAGGACCTCAAAAAATGGATTTCCACTTATGGAGCAAAAGATCAGGCTGATGAAGTTGCCCACAAAATCCTTACAGGAACTCCCCGGATCATCCATGAAGACTATACGGACACTACTGGTGCAGTGCACCAAAACAGGGGCGACCAGGATTTTATGGAGGTCTTTGATGGTTCTTCTATTTCCGTCAGTGATATTGATCTCACAGGCAAGGGTTATCTGGTGTTGTTCTATAGACAGCGTGATCAAACTGGCAAAGTTGTAGTAAAGGCCAATGGTAAGGAAATTGGTTACGGAGCTCTCGAAAGATCCGGTTCATTCACGCAGATGGTGATCGATCTGGAGCCATATAAGGGTGTAGCTGAACTGACATTGCATTTCCGAAGCGAACATGAGAAGTATCGAACATATACGGATGGATTTTTTCTGGTGGATGAGCTGCCTGGGAAAGGAGAAGATGGTTATGAGGAGCGGGTGGCTGAGTTAAAAGCCTTGTTTCAGGCCGATCCGGAAAACACCACCTTGATCATGCAGGACAAACCCGAACGTTTTCAACGCGTGACCAGGGTATTTCATCGGGGAAGCTGGCAGGAGCAGGAGGAGGCTGTGGAGCCGGCGGTTCCGGCTTCATTAAGAGATGATAGTACTCAATTGAATAACAGACTTGATTTGGCCAAATGGCTGGTAAGTGATGAAAATCCTTTGACTGCCCGGGTGATGGTAAACCGGTTCTGGTCTAAACTATTTGGAGTGGGGATTGTGGAGACAGTAGAGGATTTTGGGACTATTGGGGCTATCCCAACACATCCTGAATTGTTGGATTGGCTGGCCCTGAGGTTTTCTCATGATTATGAATGGAGCATGAAAAAACTTGTGAAGACCATGGTGATGTCGGCCACCTACCGTCAAACATCAGTGGTAAGTGAGCTAGCTAAGCAAAATGATCCCAATAATGTGTGGTTGTCATTCAGCCCACGAACACGGTTATCTGCTGAGCAGTTGAGAGATCAGACCCTTGCAGTGACAGGGTTACTGAGTGATAAAATGTATGGTCCCAGTGTGATGCCCTATCAACCGGAAGGGATCTGGAATGTGGTTTATAGTGGCAATAAATGGGTGGTCAGTGATGGCGAAGATGCTTACCGAAGAGGGCTCTATACTTTCCTTAGAAGGTCTGCAGCATATCCGTCTTTTATCACTTTTGATGCCAGCAGCCGGGATGTGTGTGTTTCCAGAAGGATCAATACCAATACGCCACTACAAGCACTTACCACCTTGAATGACCCGGCATATGTAGAGGCAGCCTCCCATCTGGCGAACGAGATCGCGCAATTAGAAGCAGATGATGAGCAGAAACTAAAACTGGCTTATCAGCGGGTAATGTGCAAGCCGCCATCATCAGAGAAACTGAATTTATTGAAATCACTATATGAAGAAATGCATGTCCAGTATACCAATGACAGAGCTGCTGCGGTTGAATTGGTCGGCGAACCGGATGCGAATAAAGCTGCTCTGGTCATCGTAGCTAACACCTTATTGAACATGGATGAATTTATCGTGAAAAGCTAAGACAATGGATCACTTTAACGAAGCCAGACGAAAATATTTAGAGTTTACTACACGCAGACATTTTCTAAAAAAATGTAGTACCGGACTGGGAATGCTGGCTTTTGGGTCACTCATGGGCATGGACAAGATGGCCGGACTCGACAGCAATGGAGTGGTCCCTCATTTTGCTCCTAAAGCCAAACGTGTCATTTATCTCCATATGGCTGGAGCACCCTCCCAACTGGAATTATTTGATTACAAGCCGGTCCTCGAAAAGCTCAATGGGCAGGATTGCCCACCTTCCTTATTGGAAGGAAAACGTTTTGCTTTTATTGAGGGTATTCCTCAGATGCTGGGGCCACAGCAAAAATTCCGGCAGCGCGGTGAAGCCGGTAATTATGTCTCTGATGCCATGCCTCACCTGGCTTCCATAGCTGACAAGCTTACCTTTCTGAAGGCCATGCACACAGATGAGTTTAACCATGCACCCGCACAGCTCCTAATCCAAACAGGCAGCTCACGGGTAGGTAGGCCTAGTATTGGATCCTGGGTAACCTATGGTCTGGGCTCGGAAAATGAAAACCTTCCCGGCTATATGGTTTTGATTTCTGGTGGCAATAACCCTGATGCTGGAAAAAATGCCTGGGGTAGCGGGTTCCTGCCTTCGGAGTACCAGGGTGTTCAATGTCGGAATTCCGGTGATCCCATCCTCTTTGTATCCAATCCGGATGGTATCAGTAGGGATATCAGGGGGCGATCTTTGGAAACTCTGAAGAAACTCAATGAAGCTGAATACAAAGAAATCGGTGACCCGGAAATCCTTTCCCGTATTTCCCAATACGAAATGGCTTTCAAGATGCAGATCTCCGTTCCCGAATCGATGGATATCAAAGACGAGCCCGAGTACATCAAGAAGATGTATGGCATTGAGGATGGAGGCAACACCTTTGCTAACAATTGCCTCCTGGCCAGAAAACTTGCAGAGAAGGGAGTAAGGTTTATTCAGCTCTATGACTGGGGATGGGATATGCATGGTACCAGTGAGAATGGTTCTGTAGATATTGGTATCCGTAAGAAGTCCAAAGAGATTGATCAACCCATAGCTGCCTTGCTGAAGGACCTGGAGCAGCGAGGCATGCTGGAAGATACCCTCGTGGTATGGGGTGGGGAATTTGGTCGAACACCTATGCGGGAGAACAGAAAAGGTGAGGTCATGAGCTACCTTGGACGTGACCACCATGTGGATGCTTTCACCGTCTGGATGGCTGGAGCAGGACTCAAAGCCGGATACAGCCATGGTGAGACCGATGAAATCGGATATTTCGGAGTGAAAGACCGAACCCACATCCATGATCTACAAGCTACGATCCTTCACTTGCTCGGAATGGATCACGAGAAATTCACCTATCGCTTCCAGGGCCGTGACTTCAGGCTGACTGATGTCCATGGTCATGTGATCGACAAGGTGCTGGCGTAAGTGTGGAGTAGGGGAGTTAAGATATTCAGGGTTTCCGTCTGGGGAGGACACTAGCCGAGGGTAGGGAAAATTGTGGAGACCTTTCTCCATTCATCATCTCTCGAAGAGGACGATGTAGAAGGAACTTCGTGTAGATGTATGCTAAAAGTATCGTCCCTTTTAGGAGACGATACCTGACACGTCCTGACTTGTAGCCTTTCCTTGGCATATATTCTGCTTCCTTGGCAATGAAAAACAGATCACTAAAGATCTAATTGGCTTCCTTGGCCGATATGCGGTCTTCCTTGGTGAATATGTGGTCTTCCTTGGCCATTATTTTTCAAATCTTGGAGACTTGAAACCCTTCCTTGGACGTTTATAACCAAATCTTGGAGATTTTTTCATAAATCTTGGTGAAAAAAGTCCTTCCTTGGGGTTAAATAGTGCTCCTTGGGGCTGATTTACACTTCTTGGAGCACTATAGAGACACTTTAGACTGCGGGCCATCTCAGTAAATATTTAACAAAATATCCATTTAATCAGTCAGACTTCCTTCCATTTCATCGTCTCTCGAAGAGGACGATGTAGAAGTATCCTTTCCTTGTAGTTCCTTTCGGAAGCCGATATTGAATTTAGGGTTTGAGCCAAGGTGGAATTCCATTATCTTTCATTTCTGAATTAACCTAAAACCGACAACATTTTGAACCCAATCAGCAATGTGTGCTGGATGTTTATCATCCTGGCACTTTCAGCATGTAATCAACCAACAAGTACCGAAAACACTCCTCCAAATATTATCCTGATCCTCACTGATGACCAGGGTTGGGGAGACCTGAGTATCAGCGGCAATACCAATATCAGTACGCCCAATATTGATCAGCTGGCTACCACCGGTGTCCGGTTTGATCGATTCTATGTCAGCCCGGTCTGTTCGCCAACCAGAGCGGAGATCCTCACGGGAAGATATCATGTGAGGGGAGGGGTCTATTCTACCTCAGCAGGAGGTGAGCGACTCGATCTGGACGAGACACTGATCAGTGAAGTTTTCAAAGAGGCGGGGTATGCTACGGCAGCTTATGGAAAATGGCACAATGGGATGCAGGCACCTTATCATCCCAATGCCCGGGGCTTTGACGACTACTATGGGTTCTGCTCAGGTCACTGGGGTAACTATTTCAGTCCCATGCTTGAGCACAATGGAGAGATCGTACAGGGAGAGGGATTTATCATTGATGACCTTACCAATCACGGGCTTGAGTTTATGGAGAAGAATAAAGACAACCCATTTTTTCTATACCTCCCTTACAATACACCACATGCTCCCATGCAGGTGCCTGATCGGTGGTGGAATAAATACAAAGACCTGGAATTGACAATGAAACATAGGGATGAAGAAAAAGAGGAGCTGGATTACACCCGGTCAGCATTGGCCATGTGTGAGAACATTGACTGGAACGTGGGGAGGATCACTGAAAAACTGAAAGAACTGGATATAGCTGAGAACACCATTGTGATCTATCTGTCTGATAATGGTCCCAATGGTTGGCGGTGGAATGAAGGGATGAAAGGGAAGAAGGGATCCACCGATGAGGGTGGAGTGCGATCACCTTTGATCATGAGCTGGCCAGGAACATTAAAAGAGGGACAGGTGGTAGAGCAGATTGGAAGTGCCATTGATCTGTTGCCTACTTTGGCTGAATTGTCAAACCTCAACTTCGATTCATCAAAACCTTTGGATGGTATAAGTCTTGCGCCTTTACTATTGGAGGAGAACCCTGACTGGCAAGACCGGTATGTAATCAATCACTGGAAAAACAAAACCAGTCTTCGGAGTCAGCAATTTCGATTAGATAGTGACAATCGGCTATTTGATATGGTTAAAGATCCGGGGCAGGAGCAGGATATTTCGGATGACCATCCTGAAATATACAGAGAGATGAAGGGTGTGGTCGATCAATGGGAAAAAACCGTCTTGACTGAGCTTCCATCTGAAGATACCCGTACTTTTCCAGTCGGGTATGAAGGTTTCTCCAATACACAGATCCCCGCCAGAGATGGTATCGCGCATGGTAACATTACCCGTTCAAACAGGTATCCGAACTGTAGCTTCTTTGAAAACTGGACCAGCCTTTCAGATTCAATTACCTGGGAGGTGGAAGTTCTCAACGAGGGCGACTATGAGGTGGTGATCTATTACACCTGCCCGGAAAACTCTGTAGGTTCAACGTTTGAATTATCCTTTCTGGGGAACAAACTGGTAGGAAAGATTATGGAACCACATGATCCACCATTAAAAGGAATGGAGGATGATCGCATCGAAAGATGGGAGTCCTATGTAAAAGATTTCAAGCCGATGAATCTTGGTAAGGTGCACCTGACAAAAGGTGTGGGCTCACTCAAGCTTCAGGCGCTGGAGATCCCGGGGGAAGAGGTGATGGATTTTAGGTTGATGATGCTTAAACGAATTTAATTTTAAATTGATGATACGGTTTTCGACAGTTCTCTTATTGTTTTTTCTCACTTCGGGTCAGTTAATTTCCCAGACGGCCATCTGGATGAAAAAGGAAATTCTGCTAGAGAGTAGCAAGGCATATGACAATCCAATTTATCGGGTTACCAGTTTCGATGCCATATTTACCTCTCCGTCTGGCAGAGAAAAAACGATCCGCGGTTTTTGGGATGGAGGAAATAGCTGGAAATTCCGGTTTGTACCCGATGAGCTAGGGACATGGACATACAAAACATTCTGTTCGGATAAAGAAAATACCGGCCTACATGGTCAGACAGGTTCATTTGAATGCATCGTGGGTAAAAGTGCTCATGAGATCTACCAAAGAGGCAGCATCAAACGTAATCCAGGGAAGTACCACTTGAGCTATGCTGATGGAACACCTTTCTTTTGGATGGCCTGTACAGCCTGGAATGGTGCCTTAAAGTCGTCTGAGGAAGAGTGGGACCAATACCTGACCGACAGGAAGAACAAGGGCTATAATACCATCCAGTTTGTCACTACCCAGTGGCGGGGTGGGGACATGGACAGAGACGGGCGGGTAGCCTTCACGGGCTCCGGACGTATAGAATTGAATATTGAGTTTTTTCAAAGACTTGACCAGAAAGTAGATCGAATCAATGAGTATGGGCTCATAGCGGCACCTGTTTTACTTTGGGCACTCCCGTCGATCACTGGAAGATATCTGAGTCCCGGATACTACCTGCCACATGAGGAAGCAATATTACTTGCTAAATATATGGTAGCACGATATGGTGGCAACCAGGTGGTCTGGATCCTGGGTGGAGATGGTGAATATCTCAAAGCGTATGAGCAACACTGGAAGGAGATTGGCAGAGGAGTATTCGAAGAAGGAAAACATCAGGGTATTGTAGCTCAGCATCCGCACGGAAGGTCCTGGATCGGAAAAGCTTATGTGGAGGAGGACTGGCTCGATATTCTGGGATACCAATCCAGTCATAGCACAAGTCAGGGGACGGTGGACTGGATCAATAAAGGACCAATGGTGGAGGACTGGGACCGACTCCCTGCCAAACCCATCATGAATCTTGAGCCAATCTATGAAGAGATTAATGAAAATGTCACACCATTGGATGTGCGACAAGCAACCTGGTGGAGTCTGTTTTCAACTCCCGTATCAGGTGTTACATATGGCGCCAATGGTATCTGGCCCTGGTTAAGGGAAGGGGAGTCTATACTCAATCACCGGGATGCACCCTGGACAAGCACCTGGTCAGAAAGTCTGAAGTTGCCGGCGGGCACACAGGTACCCTACTCAAAGAAATTCTTTGAAGGATTTGATTGGTGGGACCTAACACCGGCACATGAGGAGCTATTGGTGGATCAGCCGGGTGATGATCAGTATAATACTTTTGTCTCCATGCTTAGGTCTCCGGACTACACTACGCTTTTGGTCTATTTTCCATCACAACTTGATATCAAAATAATTAATAGACTGGGATTAGAATATTCAGCGAGATGGTTTGATCCGGTATTAGGGATACACAAAAAAGGCCAAGTGAAAATGTCTGGTAACCTGATCGAGGTGTCACAGAAGGCTCAACAGGATATGATCTTAGTACTTGAAGCAAATTAACATGATGCAACAACCAAAAATCGTCAAAGTTTTTACGTTCCTTCTAATGGTCACTTTTTTGAGTTGTCAGGAAAAGGAAGCTGTTAAACCCAATGTATTATTTATTGCCGTGGATGATCTGCGTCCCGAGCTCAACAGCTTTGGGGCGAGTGGTGTCATCTCTCCGAATATTGATCGGCTTGCCGCAAAGGGTACCATTTTCCCCAATGCCTATTGTAATATCCCTGTATGTGGGGCTTCCAGGGCCAGTATCCTGACCGGGTTGAGACCCACAATGAACAGGTTTCTCTCTTTTGATACGCGAATTGACGAACAAGCCCCGGGAGTGACCACATTACCCAGCCATTTCAAGGCAAATGGATATTATACCATCACCAACGGGAAGGTAGCCCATCATAAGGGTGATTGCGTGGGTGCCTGGGATGAAGAATGGCGACCCAAAGGACCCGGAAGGAATTTTCTGATTCCCGAAAATGCAGCCATGGATGCCGTAGAAGGACAGCGTGGACCCGCCTGGGAAAAAGCCGATGTCCCGGATTCGGCCTACCATGATGGACAAATTGCCCTGAAAGCCATCAGCGACCTGAAAAGACTGAAGGAAAAGGAAGAGCCCTTTTTCCTGGCGGTAGGATTTAAAAAACCTCATCTGCCGTTCAATGCTCCTGCAAGGTATTGGCATATGTATGATCCGGAAAAAATCGGACTGGCTGATAACCCGTACAGACCCGCTGATGCACCTGATCAGGCCATGCACAATTTTGGGGAGCTGAGAAGCTATAGTGGAATTCCTCAGGAAGGTCCGGTTGGTGATTCCATTGCTTTGATGCTCAGACATGGTTACCATGCATGTGTCTCTTATACGGATGCGCAGATCGGATTGGTACTGGACGAATTAGAGCGGTTGGGATTGGCTGACAACACCATCGTGGTACTCTGGGGTGATCACGGCTGGAACCTGGGTGAACATGGGCTCTGGTGTAAACATTGCAATTTCCATACCTCGATCAATGCCCCATTGATGGTGGCTGCTCCCGGATTCAAGGGTGGTCAGAAAGCCATGACCAAAGCTGAGTTTGTAGATATTTTTCCCACTATCTGTGAGTTGGCGGGATTGCCTTTACCGGATCATTTGCAGGGCCAAAGTTTTGTGTCTGTCATGAAGGATCCGGCATCTTCACACAAGGATTTTGCCTTATCAAAATGGTACAATGGCTTGACGATTGCGAAGGATCAATACCACTATACAGAATGGCGCAATAAAAATGATAGTTTATATGCCAGGATGCTTTATGATCATGGTACAGATCCCCATGAGAATCAAAATGTGGTGGGCGAAGAAAAATACAAAGAGGATATATCGGCGCTATCCGAGTTGATGAAAGCTAACAGGGGAGCGGGTTATTTAGTAGAGTGAAACTACTTTGACATTTATTGATTCCTTTATAAATTCATGGCATCATGACCAAAAAAGAAATCGCCACATCTTTTCTGAAAATGGCCGGAATGGAAGATGTTCAAAAAGCCTATGAAAAATTCGTAGCTTCCGATTTTATTCACCATAATCAATATTTCAAAGGAGACAGGACTTCACTGATGAACGCAATGGAGGAGGCCAACAAAACTGAACCCAATAGGTCACTGGAGGTGAAATTTATCTATGAAGATGGAGACACTGTTATCACCCACTCCCATGTGGTTAAGGACAAGATGCAGATTGCTGTGGTCCATATCTTCAGAATCCCAAAGGACAAGATTGTTGAATTGTGGGATCTGGGACAGGTTATGGAAAAGGACTCACCCAATGAGCATGGGATGTTTTAATAGCTAATCATGTGCTAGTCATAGCAAAAAAAAAATATTACTTTAAGTGCAATATTTCTAGTCGATTAAACATCATTGCACAAATCATTGTAGCTTATTTTTTGCCTTTATTTCGTACCAGTTTCACTGGTCCATTTATAGGAGGTCTAAATTCACCAATGTTTTCTATGTATTCAAGGTTTTGATTTAATCTCGAAGGATTTAATTTTTGGTATGTATAATAAATAAAGTTACGGGCTGGGACTATAAAGTGATCAGCAACTTTAGATGAAAAAATAACTCGATCTCTTCCTATCTCTTTTGATAACTTTTTTAAGTCAGAATGTTCGATGAAATGTTCTTTTTTTAGGTAATTAAGTATTGGTTTTATGTTTGATATGAATTCAGAGCTTTCTCCAAGCTTGGTTGGTTTTCCTTGTTCGTCTAATTCATTTAAATCAATTAATTCTTTGATTTCATAACTGATTGATCCTCCATGAGCTAACATATTTCTTAAATTCATAAGAGCATTGACAGCATTATAATCTCGAGATTCTTTTAAATCGAGGTCAAAGATTTCTTTATAAGCATTAATTTTTTCATTAAACCCTCGATTCAATCTTTTAAGAGTTATTGTAAACATTTTGACCGTTGGGAAATCATCTTGATGATGTGATTTTTGATAAGAAGGAAGTTTTCTTATGCTATTTTCTAAGTGTCTAGTGATTGCTCCCTCTACTGTTGCAGCAAGATTCAATAAAATAGTAACATTGAGAACTTGAATTTGCGATTCCTTCCTATTGTAATTTGATTTTTCAATTTCCTGCCGATAATTCTTCAAGAGGTAAATAGAATCGGCCAACCACTGCCAACTATCAATAAACCTTTCATTCAATGAAGTAATCATTTGATAAGTGATTTCATTCTTTTTTACGTTAGATGATATAGCCACAATTTATTGATATTCTATCAATTTATTAATCCAGCAGAAGCCGCACTAATTGATATTAACTTTATGGATAATTGATTAACCTCATAAGTCAATAGAATTGCACTTTATGTAGCATCAAAAAAGAAGCGAATATTTTTTGTGTGATTATTCAGATGGGGAGTTCCAGCTTCATTATGGTCTGAGAAAATGCTCAAAGAACAGATAAGCCTGTTCATTTGATGTTGCTGAGGGTGAATGAGCTGGCCGATTAGTCATTGCAACACGGTTTTTATACCCTAATACCTGGTTAACGGCTATGGCATGATTGATTGCGAGCCATCGTTCAGGAGGATCTTCAGAACCTCCGGACACCAGAAAAGGACGGGGAGCCATCAAAGCATGAAGATCGGTCAGGTCAACTCCCATGTCTATTAATTTCGGATACAATCCCCTTGCAGGATTGGAATTGGAAATGATCCCTCGCTCCCTCCAGGGGGGCGGGTGATATCCCAGATACCAGGGTTCCCAATAATTTATGTCCCCTCTGGATTCATCAAAGACAATTCCAGGATCAGACCAGACAGCACAAGCAAATTTCTCATACAGACAAGATGCAAACATGGCCCATTTACCCCCAAATGAATGGCCCATAATGCCAATTCTGGTAGAATCAACACCCTCTACTTTTGACAATACCTGCCAGGCATTGGCTGCAGCATATGCAAGCATAGACAAAGGTTCTACTTCCGCATGATCAACGTCCGGATAATAGATTGAATATCTTTTTGCCTCGGAAGCATCTTTCGTGCCAAGCGACAACGTGATAAATCCACGCTTCGTCAGTTGATAAGCAAAATCCCTGAGGGCAATCCCGTTACCTATAGCCGTCTCAGGCTCATAATATACGGTAATGACGGCGGGCTTAGGTTCTTCACCATCAGGAATCAATAGATAACCTTCCGTACGCTCATTGGGCGTCCAATAAAACCGAACACGATATTGGACAAAATTTTCCCTGTACAAAGTATCAATGATTTCCAGCTCCTGATTTTTCAATAAATCTGGCCATTTCCCCATTTGCTGATGCCAAAAATCAAGGATCTCTTCCCTTCTTTTTTTCCATTCCTCATTCGATTTAACTGAATCACCATTTGAAAATATAAGGGGCGATTTGTATTTTCCATATCTTCCAACATACATCTCAGGAGGAGAAAAATAGGTTGATATTCTATCCCATGGTTCATTAGCTGGTTTGAGCTGTCCCTTGCATTCAATAGCATTTAAACACAAAATAACCGGGAGTAATATGATGAAGCAGTATGACCTTTTTAGCATAGCAGTGAAGACAAATATATACCTAATCAAAACGTGATAGATTACTAATCGCGCAAGTTGTTTTCCACTTGTGCGATTGGTGGACTATTAGTATTTCGTGGCCGCACAAGTCAAAAAGACTTGTGCTATTGACTTCCCTTTCCCAAGTCTGACAACTAATCTTTCGCCCTTATCACTTCCACCCAATGTCTGGGCTTGGCATTGGTGAAATGTTCTATCTGATGCCGACAGCTGAAACCACATGCAACCAGCGATTCATCTTTCATCTCCCTGATAGCCGGGAACAGGATCTCTTCACCGATTTTCTCAGAAAGCTTGTAATGCTCCTTCTCATAACCAAAAGAACCGGCCATGCCACAGCACCCCGATGGAATTTCCTGGACGGTATGACCATTTTGGCCCAAAAGCTTTTTCATGGCTGCGGTACCGTATAGTGCCTTTTGGTGGCAATGCCCATGGACCTTGATGTCACCAGCAATGGAGTGAAACCGTTTGTTCAGCTTGCCTTCTTCGACTTCTTTCATCAGGAAGATGTCGATCATCATGATTTGCGCTTTGGCCTGACTGGCCAGTGCTTCATCCTCTATGAGGTCAGGCAGGTCATCATTCAATGCTGATGCACAGCTGGGCTCGCAAACGACAACAGTCAGCCCCTCATCCATGTAAGGTTTCAGACCCTGAAGTGTTTTCAATCCTTCCTTTTTGCCAGCCCTCAGGAACCCATGCGAGATCCTGGGTCTTTGACAACAACCTACATTAGCCAGGATTACCTCATATCCACAGGATGTCAATAACTCCACTGCAGAAATACCAATGTTCGGTTCGTGAAAGTTGAGGTAAGTGTCGGCAAAGAGCACGACCTTCCGATCGCCTTTGGTCAATTTGCCCTGGTTTTTTTCAAACCATTTGAAGAAGGGTTCTTTTGCATAAGCAGGTAGGGACCTTCTTTGATCAAACCCTGCTGTCATCTCCATCACACTGCGAAATGCCTTACTCTTTTGGATGGGATTAATGACACTGGACAAAGCCCCGGAAAGTCTTTTGGCAGCTTTGGAAGAATCCCGAATCAGTTTGTCTCTCAAGGAAGTTCCGTTCCTGTCATAATACATTTGTAAAACATCACTCTTCATTTTCGCCATGTCCACATTGCTGGGGCATTCGGATTTACATGCTTTACACGAAAGGCATAAGTCGAGGGCCTCATGAATACGTTTTCCATCCAGACCTTCTGCTTTGAGCTGACCGGACATAGCCAGCCGCAGCGCATTGGCGCGGCCCCTGGTGGAGTGCTCTTCATCCCTGGTCGCCTTAAAGCTGGGACACATCGTTCCACCGATAACCTTTCTACATTCACCCACCCCGGTGCACATATGCACAGACTCTCTGAAGCTCTGCTCTTTCTTATATTGGAATTCAGTTTGAAGCTGCTGATCCTGATACTTCACCCCATACCGGAGATTTTTCTCTATGGTCTGAGCTTCCACGATCTTACCAGGATTCATCAGGTTGTCCGGGTCAAACAATGCCTTGACTTCCCTGAAAGATTCATAGAGTTTAGAACCAAAAAAGCGCTCATTGTAGGCACTTCTCACCAGCCCATCACCATGCTCACCACTCCAGGAGCCCCCATACTTCATCACCAGCTCGAAGGTCTCCTCCGTGATCTTTTGTAATCTTTCAATATCTTCTGCCTGCCTCAGATCGAGGATAGGTCTCACATGGATCACACCCACGCTGGCATGTGCATACATCGCCACCTGCGTGCCGTGTTTTTCACAAACCTTCAGCACCTCATCGATGTAGGTGGGTAAATGCTCTACCGGGATGCCCGCATCTTCAATGAATGGTAGTGGTTTCTTTTCTCCTTTGATCCCCAGCATGAGGCCCAGCCCTTTCTTACGGATCACCCAGACGTCTTCATAGGATTCCCCATCAGGGAAAAGGGGGTATGCATACCCAAAAGCATGTTGTTTCAGGTCCTCAATCATCTGTTTTGGGCGATCCAGAACATCTTTTTCATTGTCTCCATAAAACTCCACGATCAGGATGGCCTTTGGATCTCCCTCCAGAAAGTGACAATGGTGTTTGGTGGTGAGGTTTTCTCGACTCAGCCTGATGACCGTGTCGTCCAGGATCTCCACCGCAGAGGGGTTGTATTTCAGCATGAGCTCTACCGAGCTGATCGCTTCGAGTAGCTTATGGTAGTGCACCACACATACGGACTTGTGTTTGGGAAGCGGAGTGAGGTTCAGCTTGAGTGCTGTGGTCACAGCCAGGGTACCCTCACTGCCTGTGACCAGCTTGGCCAGGTTCCATCGATCCGTATCGACAAATTCATCCAGGTTATACCCCCCAACACGGCGCATCACTTTCGGGAAGCGGGTCTTTATTTCTTCCTTTTGCTCGCTAATGATCTCCTGGAAGCGCTGATAGATTTTTCCCTCTCTGCCAGACTGGCTGGCTTTTTCCTGGTAAGCTTCTTTGGATAGTTCTTCCAGCTTCAATTCCGTACCGTCAGCCAGGATAATATCTGCTTCCAGCACATGGTCTACTGTCTTTCCAAAGATCACACTTTTGGTGCCTGAGGAGTTGTTGCCCACCATACCACCGACATTTGCCCTGCTGGAAGTGGCCGGGTCAGGAGCAAAATGGAGTCCATGCTGTGCCAGCTCCTGGTTCAGCACATCCCGGACTTTGCCAGGCTCCACCCGTACCCATTGCTCTTCCACATTGAGTTCGAGGATGTTGTTCATGTACTTGGAAAAATCCAGGATCATCGACGACCCGACCGTCTGACCTGCCAGGCTGGTTCCACCACCACGTGGCAGGATGGTGACCTTGAACTCGTTGGCCAGTGCGATCGCTTTTTTCACATCATCTTTATTCCTGGGTAGGACGATGACTTTCGGGTTGATCTGATAGATACTGGCATCGGTGGCATACATACCAAGGGACGCAGGGTCATGAAGTACATCACCGGAAATTTCCTTTCGCAGTTGTTCAATGAATTGCGGGGTGTCGTTCATAGAATCGGGGTGAAAATGAATTTTGTAAATTATGAAAAATGGAGGTGATTGTCACATGATACTTTGTGAAAATTCCAGGTGCGTGATGGGACCTACATCTGCAATGAATGAATCTAAGGTGTGAACCATCAGAATAAGCTATTTTTTCTCATCCATGGCTTTTTCAGAGCAAGTCCAGTCTGCGGATCAACTCAGGTCGCTTGGATCTGCTGATGGGGATCACATCCTCGTCAATCAATATGCTGTTGTCCTGGATATCGATGATCATGGAAAGGTTGATGACGTATGACCGATGCACCTGTAGGAAAGAATCTTCCGGTAGCTTTTCTACGATCTTTTTGAGAGTAGAGTGTACTTTGTAATCTTTTTCAGTGGTCTTGATATAGATGTAGTCTCCTTTAGCTTCAATCAGTTTGACAGTGGGTGTCTTTATCTTGATAAGTGTTCGGTCTATGTTGACATAGAATTCTTTGTTTGAAGGTACGGAAGCAGATTCTGGTTTTTCCTCAACTGGCTGGGCTTTCTCTGAAGGGACAACAAATTTAGATGCTTTGTTGACAGCTTTTTGAAAACGATCCGGGAGGATAGGTTTTACCAGGTAATCTACGATGCACTCGTATTCAAAGGCGTCCAGTGCCAATCCGTGATCTGATGTGGTCAGGATAATTTTTGGTGGGTTTTTGATTGTTTGTATAAAATCAAATCCAGAAAAGTCAGGCATATGGATATCCAGAAAAATAAGGTCTATCTCATTCCTATTCAGGAACTTAATGGCCTCCATGGCATTGGGAAATTCATCTACCAGATCTAACTCAGGAGATGTTTCACAAAACTGGTTGAGGATTACTCTGGAGGTGCCTTCATCATCTATTATGATACAGGTCATTTCTCTTTATTCTGATTCTTGTAAAAAAGTAATCATTTTTTCCAAAATAACCCTAAAATCGGAGAGCAATGATTCCGAGCCATTGTTTAGCTGCTCTTCAAATGCCTGGGCGATTTCATAACTCTTTTCCATGCCCAATAAGCTGATTTTGTGTTTGATCTTATGAACTAACTGGGCCGCCTGGTGGTAGTCAACCTGCGCAATGGCTATGTTGAAATCTTTCACTTCCTCCTTTAGCTCTTGGCTGGCCACACTTAAAATTTTCTTTTCAAATTCCCTGTCACCCTGGGACATTTTACGGATAGTTGAAAAATTAGGCGCTGTCACGGGATAGTAAAGTAGAATGTAGAGCCTTTTCCGACAGTTGATTCAACACGGATTTTTCCTCCACTGTGGGAAATGATCTTTTTTACCAGTGAAAGCCCGATGCCTGTGGATTCAACCGTATGATCAAGTCTTTGGAACATCTGAAAAATCTTTTCATGGAATTGAGATTCAATGCCGGGTCCATTATCTTCCACATAGAATTCAAAGCCATTGTCTAATGGTTTAAAACCAATGTTAATCATACATTTTGGTTTATCATTGTATTTGATGGCATTGTCAATCAGGTTTTGGAATACCTGGTGAAGCTTAAACTTGTCACCCGCTATTTCGGGCAACTTATCCTGAACATTGATGGTGCAGTGTTCGGGAATATTCATTATCTGTAAGATTTCCGGTAAGAGAATAGAAAGGTTTACCTTTTGTTTTAAGCTATGTTTTTTATCAATAGTAGCGTATTTCAGGATTCCCTCGATCAGGCTATCCATTTTTTCCAGGTTTGCCTTGATAAGACCTACAGTATCTTTCCCTTTGTCATCCAATAATTCCTTATAGTCCTCTTGAAGCCAGCTTACCAGGGCTTCTATGTTCCGAATAGGAGATTTTAGGTCATGAGAGATTATATGGGCATAATCATTGAGTTCTTCGTTTTGTTGCCTGACGTCGTTTAGCGTAGATTCCAACAATTTTTCATTCTTCCGAAGCTCCATCAGCTTTATGACCTGGTTGGCCAAAATCCGCAAGGACTTGATCTGACCATTACTAAGCAAATTAGGTTTGTTATCAATGACACAAAGTGTGCCCAGTGGGAACCCATTATTGGTGACCAATGGGACGCCCGCATAAAAAATGACATACGGTTCTTCAGTCACTAACGGGTTGTCAGAAAATCGAGCATCCAGCCTTGAATCTTCTATGATAAAAACGTCATCGGGTTCATTGATGGCATGGGCACAAAATGAATAATCTTTTGGAGTTTCGCTGCTTGCCAGGCCATGATGCGATTTGAACCATTGGCGATTTTGATCCACAAGACTGATCAACGAAATGGGTGTTTCACAAATCTCTGAAGCCAATGCGGTAATAGCATCATAATCATCTTCAGAAAGTGAATCCAGGATGGAATACGATTCCAGCTCAGCTATTCTTGCCCCTTCATTTTGAGGAATCTCTGGTTTTTTCATACGCAATCACTATCTCCTATAAAATCAGAGCGGTGAAGAAATCAATGATTGTGGAATTTCAGCACGTAACTCATTATGGCATTATTTGTTAATTTATCAACTTTTATGAAAGTTGCCAAGTCAATTGGTGATTAACAATCCGCCTCATAAATGCTGTATTAGGTTTTAAATAGTGGGTGAGGTGATGAATTGGTTTTCTACCAGTTCATTGACGCTCCAGTAGGAGATTAATTTCGAGACTCTGTCTTCGTAGTCTTCGTACTTGAGTGGTTTAATCACATATCCGGCGATGCCTATTTTGTAGCTTTCCAACATGTCACGATGATTTGAAGAGGTGGTAAGTACTATAGAAGGGATAAACCGGAGGATGTCATCATTCTTTAAGATCTTAAGAAATTCAAGACCATTGATGCGTGGCATATTTAAATCCAGAATGATGATGTTGGGTATGAAATTCTCTTCTTTGAGCATTTTAAGTGCTTCCTCTCCATTGACGGCTTCCTGAACTTTAACCTGCTTTCCCAGCGGGTGAGAAGAGACGGTACGATTGAATTTCATTCGCTCGATCGTATCGTCTTCGATTAATAGTATCGACAAAGGATTGGATATTTTCATTTCTAATTTTTTATTTATAGCACTACAAAATTGGAGTATTTAGAAACAGATTGCACATATAAATAGGGACTGACCATTGTGTTTCGGTGAACGACGTTTAAGTTTCGGTGAATCGTCATGTCTGCACACCTGTTCTTCTCAGTAATTTAATAGTTCCTTTATGTTATTTTCTTTTAATGGTTTAGACCAATAATTGATCACCTGTGAATAGCTCAGCGATTTTTCAATATCACTCGATGAAACCGAAGAGCTAAGCATGATCACCCTTAAATTCGGGTGGGTTTTAGTTATACTTTCCAGAAATTCTAATCCACTCATTTCAGGCATATTGATGTCCAGCAGGATTAAATCCGGTCTTTCTTTTTCAAGCAACTCGAGTACCTTGATTGCACTACTAAAGCCTATAATATCCCATTTGGGATTCACTTCATGGAGTATCGTTTTTGCTAGCCAGTTTTGGATTAAGTCGTCATCAATAAGCCATATTGAGTTTATGCTACCACCTTGTTCCATTTTATTATTTACTTCAGGTTTTGCGCCATTTACCTTCATGTTTATTTGGTTAATGGACTTGTCCATTTCTTTCCCTGAAGCTTCCAGTATATTCAACCCCCGGTCAAGAGGAAATTTACCGGTTTTGATAAATGGGATCATTCCCTGCATCAGCGCTAGTTTGCCTCTCACGCCATGTGCATTGATCTCTTTTACTTCTTCCAGTTTTGTCTTTTCCTCAGCTAACTGGTTTTGCAGTCCGTTGAGCTGATTGGCTATATGGTACTTCTTTTGTTTTGCAGCATTTAATGCTTTTTCAAGACTTTCGTAAGTAATCGGTTTCGTTAGATAGTCATCGGCACCAAGATCCATCCCTTTCCTTAGTTCTCCCATGGTAGACCTTGCTGTAAGAAAGATAAAGGGAATATAAGTAAGAAGATCCGTATTTTTCAACGCTATTAGTACTTCGTAACCGTTCATCTCGGGCATATTCACATCACATAATATGATATCTATAGGTTCTTCCAGAGCCAGAGTTAAACCTTCTTTTCCATTGGAAGCCTGAAGGACATCATATCCCATAAGACACAGTAGATCTGAAAGTGTTTCCCTGATATTTTGCTCATCTTCTATGATTAATATTCGCTTCATTGGGATTGTTGATTAAGTGAGATTAAAATTGTTGTTCCTTTGCCTGTCGAGCTGATGATTTCCAGGTGCCCTCCGATCTCTTTTATCTTTTTCCGCATACTTTTTAGCCCATGGCCTTTGTTTGATTGATTGATATCAAAACCGTTTCCGTCATCGGAAGTGGTTAACTGAATTCCATTATCTGTAGAGGAGAAGCTAATCTCGAGTTTATTTGCCCCTGAATGTTTGATGGTATTATTAAGAATCTCAAAAATTGTTCTGAGCAAGACCTGAGAGACCTCTTTCTCAATCTCATGATCAAAATTGACATGGAGCTGGATCTCAAACGGAACATAGCTGCTTACCTTCGACACCACATTACTGATGGCGGTAATGAAGTTGGTGTCCTGATACATGATATCAGCATCCTCAATGATCATTCTTAATTGAGAAAGTGCTAAGTTGACTGTTTCAAGACTTTCTTTCAGTTTGCTGGTCATAGGATGATCCGGAGAATGTTCCAATATGTAAGAAATATTCATTTTAATCCCCAGGATGGTCTGTTGTAAGGTGTCGTGGAGTTCTGCCGTTATTCTATTGTTTTCCTCCATTTGACCAACCTCGAGCAGATGTTCATATCTGCCTAATCTATTTTCGATGACATCATACAGGTGATTGGCGTCAATGGGTTTGAGCATGTAGTCATCAGCACCCAGATCCATTCCTGATCTGAAATCATCAAATGTTCCTTTTGCTGTTAGGAAAATAAAAGGTATCTGCTTAAGCTTTTCATGTTCCCGGATGGCTTCCAATACTTCATAGCCATCCATTTTAGGCATCATTACATCACATAAGATCAGGTCGGGAGTTTCCTTGATTGCCCGGGTGAAGCCGGCCAGCCCATTATTGGCTGTCTGCACCTCGTACCCTTTCAGCTCAAGAAGATCCGCAAGAGTTTGTGCAATATTTACTTCATCTTCTATTACGAGTATATTTTTTTTCATAGCGCTTTGATTTTTACAGGAAGATCAATACAGAATTCCGTGCCTTCTTTTGCTTCTTTGTTTAAGTAGATCGTCCCATTGTTGAGTCGGACAAACTCTTTGGCTACCGCAAGGCCAAGGCCTGTACCCTGGATGTGTTGCGTGTTACTTCCCCTTTGAAAAGAGTTGAATAAGTTGTTCTGGTCATTTTTGGGAATGCCGATCCCAAAGTCCTTCACCTTAATGCTTATTTTTTTGGCACCAAATTGGATTTTGACTTCTGGATTTGGGGCATTTGGAGAATATTTAAATGCGTTGTCAATCAGATTGTGTAATGCATGTTCGATAAACTGTTCATCAAGAAGTATGGATCTTTCCTTACCATTAATAGCAATGTCCAGTATCCTGCCATCTTTTTGTTGTCGCTCCACTTCCATTTTGATCTTGTTTAGGATCGAAGTGATATTTGTGGGTTTAAGATTTGGTTCTATGTTGTTGGATTGGACCTTGCCCATTCCCATGATATCTTCCATGAGATTCACTAACCTGTCAACCTCAGCATTTAGCCGTTGGGACACTTTATTGATAACCGGACTCTGAACTCCGGAAAGTTCGAGCAACTGCATGTTCGCTTTGATGACCGTGAGTGGTGTTCGAAACTGGTGAGAGGCCATAGCCACAAATTCTGAACGTAACTCAGAGAGCTCTTTTTCTTTTTGTACACTTTTGATTAATTCTTCCTCAGCTTTCTTCTTGGCTGAGACGTCATTAAGTGTTATGGCAAGCCATTTGGAGCCATCTTTTCCTTCGAAAGCATGTAATGTAGTTTCCTTCCAGGTATCTATACCATTGACCTGATATTTCACTGAATATGGTTCTACAGTTTTACCATTCAATGCATCTTTGTACTTCATTAATATAGCTTCTTTACTTAGCCCATTATTACTAAGTAATAGTTGCATGGCAGGGTCATCCAACTTTTCTGCTACACTCATACCTGTGAGTGACTTCTTACCTAAGGAAACAGGTTCTTTGCTGAATACTTCTTTGTAGACCAGGTTTTCATCAGCGATCAGTACGATGTTGTCCATGGATTTGACCATCGCTTCCAGGTTTATCAGGTTTCCACTAAGTTCTCCTTCTATTTCCTTTAGCTCAGTGATGTCATATACAGTTCCAAAAAGTCTGAATGGTTTGCCGTCTATAAATTCTATAGTAGCATCACAGGTGATGTGTTTAACCTCTCCTGATTTGGTTATGATCCGGTGAACCATGTTGGACCAGCCGCCCTTTTCGAAGCCTTTAGCCTGTTCGCTTTTAACTCTATCCAGGTCGTCCGGATGGACAAAATTGTGGAAGTCCTCATATGTATTCAATTCATCAAAATCTTTGATGCCCATGATTTCCATGTGTTCAGGCGAATACCAGTTGTTTAATTCTCCTGTCAGATCAAATTCCCACCAACCGACTTTAGCCAGTTTTTGAGCTTGTTCCAATTTGATCTGAGTCTCTTTCAGGGCAGAGACATCCATGAGTGTGCCCACAAGTTTAATGGCTGTTTCACCGTCAAAATAAATCCGTCCACTTGTAGTGAGGTATTTATACCCCCCTGCCTGACTCATGTATCTAAGCTCCTTGTTGACCCAGCCATCACGCTGATGTTTCAAAATATTACTAAGCCATTCCTGATCGTCCGGGTGAACCCGCCGTACGAACCTGGAGAGAAGCGTAGCATTATCTCCCTGTTCCAGTTCAAGGATATGATGGGCTGTATCAGATCCAATGGATTCTTTACTTAGCAAGTTTATTTCCCACCAGCCAATGTTGGCTATATGCTGGGCTTCCTCCACCCTTGTTTGCATTTCTTTGATATCACTGATATCCATCAGGGTACCAATCATTTTTACTGGTCGATCCCCATCCCAGATATACCGTCCATTGGTAGCAAAATAGCGGTATGTCCCGTCAGGACCTTTGTGACGACTTTCTTTGTTGTGCCATCCATTTCTCAGAATATCAGTATCCTGGGTGGCATCTACTATCTTCTGTTGGTCATCCGGATGCATGGTTGTAAGGAATGACTCAAAGGATGCTTTGGTTTTTTCCTTATCCAGGCCAAATAGCTCAAAAACTGAGTCTGACCACTTGCTCTCACCTGTGATCAGATCAGTTTCCCACCAGCCTAGTTTGGCTGTTTCCTGCACTAATTCTAGCCTTTTTGATTCGAGAACCCTGTCAGAAACATCCTGAGTGGTGCCATAATATCTCTTGGGGTCTCCGTTTTCATCCAACTCCAGTTTAGAATTAATTAAAACATGTTTAACACCGCTTTTGGTCACATGCCGTGCTTCAAGATCTTTATGCTCCTCAATGGTAAATATGTTGCTTTGAAACAATTCCAGATCATCCGGATGAGTAAACTGCATGACTGATTCTATATCAGGAACGAAGTCATGCGGAACTTCCATCAGATCAAACATTCCCCTGGACCAGGTGATCTTATGTGATTTTAGATCTACTTCCCATGACCCGATTTTGGCTATTTGTTGTGCTTTGTAGAGTTGATCTTTGCTAGACTGGAATTTATCTCTTGTAATTTTTTTATCATGAATATCTGTCAGGTAGCCTAACACATAAAAAGATTCCTCGTTGATCACCGAACCGTGTACCTCTACCCATTTCAATTCACCGGACTTGGTAAGCAGTTGCTTTTCAAAGGAGAAAGATTCTACTGCTCCCGAAACCAATTGCTTCAATTGATTTTTACACACTTCCCTTTCTTGCCGGGGAGTTAGGTTAAATACATTGAGTTTTTGTAGTTCTTCAGTAGAATAACCTGACCATTGTTGGTATGTTTTGTTAGTTCGTAGAAATTGTCCTTCGGTATTTAAGATAAAGATTCCTGTTACTTTGTTTTCAAAGATCCTGTTGAGCCATACAGAAGAAAGGTGATCACCAAAATTGTCATTGCGTTGAGTGATTCCTGATATTTTAGTGACATCATATAATCTAATATGGATAATGTCAGGATTTTTAGTCTGATGAAAAATACCAGCCATGTTGGTAATATGCCCGGCCCCGGTAAGGATCTTGAAAAGATCGTATTTATCATGATTCAGCCCGTTGATACGTTCATCAATGGTAGTAATTAATTGTGGCTGGTCTTCATCGATCACATAGGAAAGAAACAACTCATGGCTAGGCTCAACCTCTCCTGGTTTTAGTCCCAGAAAATCATACAATTCGTCTGACCAGGAATGTTCATTGGTCTGACGGTTAATATCGACTGTGCCAACCAGTTGGACTCCTTTGATTCTTGGAATGTCCCGGGCTTTGAGGGAAGACTGGTCAAATACTCTTTGTAAAAGTTCCATGGTAGATATTTTGGTGTGAATATGATCTGACTTGGCGTAAATTGTTGGTGAAGTGTCCAAGGGCGAAAAATTTAAGCTTTAGACTAAAAGGTTTGATGGGCTGACTCCAAAATACCTTTTGAAGGCATCGGAAAAGTGTGCTACAGAACGGAAGCCAGTTATCCGGGCTACTTCAGAGACATTATATTGCTGTGTAATCAGGTGTTCTCTTGATTTTTTTAGTCGGAATTCACGTGTAAAATCAAGAAAGGTCTTTCCGGCCACACGTTTAAGTTTGGACTTAAATCCCGATTCCGATAAAGCAAAGTATTGGGCAACCATAGGAAGGGAAATCTTGTTTTCCTTTAGCCGTTCATTTAGTAAATCAGTTAGTTTCTTTAAGAAGATAGTATCTCCATTTGTATCCTCGATTTCTCCTTTGTAAGTGTATGAGCCATTAAGGATGTTACTTTTTAATTCCACTAAGTTCCTGGCAACCAATGACAACTCCTGGAAATCGAATGGCTTGGCAATGTATGCATCAGCACCTATCTCCAGCCCGGTGATCCGGTCTTCCTGTTCACCCTTAGCTGTGAGAAGTATCACGGGTATATCATTCCATTCCTTATCTGATTTCAGGGTATTTAGTAACTGAATCCCGTCCATATCAGGCATAATGATATCGCTGATGATCAAATGAGGTCTGTAGAGAGGAAGCGCTTCCAGAGCCCTAACCCCGTTGTTAGCTGATTTGATGGTGTATTCTGCTGAGAAGAGGTCCGTCAGAGTTTCTCTAATAGCCTTTTCATCCTCAACTATGAGTATCCTGTTACGCATAACTATGAGGATTTAGATTGTTAATGGCCGATTCCAGTTCTTCGACGGAGGGTGGTTTCACCAGGTAATGGTCTGCACCGGCCTCTATACCTCTTTGAATAGTCTCTCTTTCTGAGAAAGCAGAAAGCAGAATGAAAGAATGTTGCGTAAAGCTTTCTTTTATGGTTTGAGCGAAAAGAAAGGCATCTTCTCCGGGAAGTCCGACATCACAGATAACAACATCGTACATGGCAAGATCTGAATTCATCATTGCTGAATGAATAGAAGGATATGAATCCACTTTGTGACCAATGACTTCAAGCAAGTCAGCCATTGACTCTCTAAGAGTGTTTTCATCATCGATCAGTATAATATTTTTCATAGGCTTATTGATTTTGGAATTAATTAGCATAGCCAATGCTTTGCTAGATTACGTCCTGTTTTTGCTCATCGCTTTTTTGAATTATACCCCTAACCTAGGAGGATTGAAATTTTGACTGGAATGTCTGTCGGCGAATGGTGTTTAAGTTTCGGCGAGTGAATGTTAAACAGTTTTGACCCGTTTGGTCGATAGCAATCAAGCTGGAAATAGGCGAAATATGGGCTTTTAATTGTAGGTTGGTTATTCGACAGGTCGATGCCAGGTGGTATCCGGACAGTAGCACAATTTAGTGTTCGACAGGTATATGGTTAAATGGAGGCACACAGCCAATGACCTATTCGGTGATTATGCACCGTTTAAATAAAAGCTATTCAATGGAATGATATATAAGACCCTCAAACAAAAAAGACAACCACGAACTACCATGATTGTCTTTAAAAATGAGCCTCCTATCGGGATCGAACCAATGACCTACTGATTACAAGTCAGTTGCTCTACCAGCTGAGCTAAGGAGGCTGCTTACTTTTAATTTCTTATTTTCTATCAATCTCTTTTGATTGATTCTCCTAGTCAGTTGCTCTATCGGAGCGCCGAACCGCAGCTGAGCCAAGGAGGCTTGCTTTGAAAGCGACTGCAAATTTATGTCGACCTAATCTTTTAGAAAAGTAATCCACTAATAAAATTTGAAGTTTTAATCTCAAGTGTTTTTTAACAGGCTGAGATGCCATTTTGAGTAGGTGATTCTCACTTTATCAACAACTCATCAAAGTCGGCTGCTACCTGCAAGGGATCGATACCCGCTGCGAAATCACTCACAATTTTATGGTTAGGTCTGTTGGGCTTGAATCGCCACATATGCACCGTCTTCAAAAATATGGAAGTAGCCATCTTCTCTTAAAGTAAAATAGGGTTCATGCCCTCTCACTGCCACATATACGGCGATCAGGTCCGCACTGTGGTGGTAGTCACGGTTCCAGCTTTTCAGGAATATTTTGTAGGCAGTGGACACGGGATTTCCTTTTTCTGCTTTGTTGGTAAACAAGATTTTCCCCGTTGGGATGGCATTGGAAAATACCCCGCCTGTGGTAAATGTGATCAGTGTTGGCCATTCATTGGTTACATGCACAACTGCCTCCGGGTCTGGTTTGAAGTTGCCCCATTTTCCGGGGTCCTGCTCCTGTGGATAGCGGCCGCCCATGCACACATAATGCTTCACCTTCTTTTTGACCAGCTCCATTCCGGTCAGCGGACTTAATTCATCCGGTTCGCTGGAGAGAAGCTTGGAGAGATTGGTGAGGTAGCCGACAGTGACAATAACCACGCTGGCGTCTTCCTGCTCACTTAAAATCCGGCGATACAAGCTGGTAGCTTCCTGTGCTTTTTCACCCAATCCGATATTCTGTGGGAATTGTTCGGAAAGTGGTTTGGCATAGATGGAATTTCTATAAACCCCTTTGGTCTTCACATTCCCAATGGGGATATCAGGCCTTCCAAAATAAGTATTGATGACATCTATCGTTGGAGCTGACCAGGGATTAAGGCTTGAGCTGATGGTGGCCAGGATTTCCGCATCTCCCTGATCGGCAAGACCATGAAGCATGGCCAGAGCAGCAACATCATCCACATCGGATTCCATATCCGTATCAAATATGATTTTGACAGGTTGGGCTGAAATGAATGAAACTTTGAAAAGAACGAGTAAAAGAAAAAAAATCAGTGTGGCCTTCATAGATATTTTTAGTGTCTTTAGCCCACAAATGTAAGGAGGAATAAGGTTCCTCTTTCATGAAAATACAAGCCTCTCAGTTTAGCTGATTGAATTGGCTGAACTTGCTCAAAATAAATTTATCTCAAATCACATCCTCCTCATTTCTAATCCTTCTCAACCTGATCAAACCCTCGATATAATAATAGTCAGCATAGATGATGGAGTAATCTATTTCGCTGCCATTGGGGAAGTGTCCCGTGGAATGAAGCAGGAAGGCACTATTATGATTTCTACTTTGGTAAGTTTTAGAGGATAGATTAAACAACATTTTCTCTGCCTTGGATAGATATTCTTCTCTGAGCTTTTTATCTTCTGTATAGGAAGCTAGCTCAAGCAAAGCAGAGGCAACCACAGCGGCGGCAGAAGCGTCTTTGGGAGTTCTCTCTTCACGGGCAGCATCAAAATCCCAGTAGGGGATCAGGTCCTGAGGAAGTCCGTCAAGGAAAGGTCTGGTCACTGCATGTGCAAATTCCAGAAACTTAGGATCCCTGGTTTCCCTGTAGATCATCGTATAGCCATAAACCGCCCAGGCCTGACCCCGTGCCCACATCGTTTCATCATCGAGTCCCTGGTGCGTCACAGCTTTTATCTTCTTGCCGCTCTCCTTATCATAAATCACCACGTGATAAGAGGTGTTGTCTGGCCTGAAATGATTTTTCATGGTAACCTCGGCATGGCTGACGGCAATATCATACAGGGTAGAGGACCCCCCGTTTTTGGAAGCCCAAAACAACAGCTCCAGGTTGATCAGGTTATCGGCTACGACATTGCCTCAGATGAAAGGGGAATGTAGTACTGGAAAAGAAAGCCGGGAAACTCTTTTTACACAACGAAGTCCCGGTTATCATTATCTTTAAGAAAAAGCAATATCAATTGGACACTGGTTCTTTCAGGACCATCACATTAAAGTAACACCCCATATTTTGTAAAAGGTCATATGAAACAACTGACATTAAGCCTCATTGCACTCCTTTTCTTAAACACACAAAGTCATAGCCAGAAAAAATCCGGGCCTGAGATTCAAAAGGTCCGGGTAGCCGGTCATGCCCACATGGATCCGGTGTACAGGTGGCGATGGAATGAGATAGAAAATCGGGAGGTCTACAACACATTTTTCAACGTCCTCAACATGATGGATAAGTATCCGGACCTCAAATTCACGCAAAGTTCTTTACTGTATTATTCCTCAATCCAACAGCGTTCCCCGGAAGTATTTGAAAGGGTAAAGCAATACATTGCCAATAAAAGATGGAGTGTGGTAGGTGGCCAATGGGTAGAAACGGATGAGTCGATGCCTTCGGGAGAAAGTCTTATCCGGCAATTCTTGATATCCAAAGATTACTATTCCAAACATCTGGGAATTGAAAGCATTCCAATTGCCTGGTCTCCTGATATGTTTACCGGGCACACGTCCACTATTCCGAAAATCTATGTGGGTTGCGGCATCAAATACTACGTTTTTAGTCGGGCGGCACCTGAAGGCAAGAAGATTTTCTGGTGGGAGTCGAGTGACGGTACCAGGCTGCTGGGTTATAAAATACCTGACCATTACAACCCAAGCTTTGGCAAAATGCCTGAATATATCAAGGAATGGACCGGAGTATCCGGGTATGATACACCAATGGTCACCGTAGGGAAGGGAGATCACGGTGGAGGACCGGACGAGGGTGACCTGCAGGCACTGAAAAACCTGTCGGAAAAGCACGACATGAGTTTTGAATTTGTGAATCCTTATCAATTCTTTGAGGATTTGGAGGATACTGATAACAAATGGCCCGTTCAAAAAGAGGAATTCGGGATTCAACCCAATGGACAACAATGGTTAGGCTGCTACACTTCCCATGCAAGAATAAAAAAGCTTAACCGCTATTATGAGAACCAATTATTAACAGCGGAGAAGTTTTCGGTCATCGGAACGCTTCACAAGGGCAAACCATTTTTTCCGCGTGAAGACTTTGCCGAAGCATGGAAGATCCTGCTATTTAATCAGTTCCATGACATCATGGCGGGCACTTTTACCGGGCTAGGGGCTAATGATGTGTACCGGGATTATGAACGGTTAGAGGAGATCACTACCGAGCAGTTAAATGCCGGTCTCGAAAATATCGGGGCAAGAATCAATATTGATATGGACGGTATCCCACTTGTGGTTTACAATCCTCATTCATGGCCTGTCAGCCAATATGTTGAAGCCGAAATCAAATTTATCAAAAAACCAGCCTCTTTTAATATCAAAGATCCGTCGGGAAAAGCGGTGGCCTACTCCATTGTAGATCAATCTAATGACGGATTGAAGGTCAGTGTTTTATTAGATGCTCAGGATATTCCGCCCCTGGGATACAGGGTGTATGAGGTCGTGGAAGAAAAGACCGAAAAACCTGTTTCAGATCTCAAGGTTGATGGCAACAGTGTTGAAAACAGCTTCTACGTGATCAAATGGGATGTGTCAGGATTAACAAGCATTTACAGCAAAGTGCTTAACAAAGAACTCTTAAAAGGGAGTGGAAATAGCTTACAACTTCTTGAAGACAATGGAAGTAGCTGGAGCACGAAGTTTACAGGTAAATCGTTTTCATTCCAATCCCTGAAAGCTCCGGAAGTCGTCTCACAATCGCCCCTGAGTATCACAGTAAAATGGGAGGACTTCTTCCAATCCACCAGAATCGTCCGGACGATGACGCTGAATGCCAATTCCGATCAAATTGATTTTGAGATGGAGGTGGATTGGCACAGCCACAATAAATTACTGCAGGTGGTTTTTCCTACGAGCATAGAGAAAGGAAAGGCCTTTTATGATCAGCAATACGGGTATGTTGAAAGAAAAGATGCTGATCTGGATTTCCCCACCCAGAAATGGATTGATTATTCAAATAATAACGAAGGTGTCACCTTATTGAACAATGGGAAATATGGTTTCCATATCAACAAGGGAAAAATGTCTATGTCGGTGGTTCGTGGAGCCCGTGATATGGACCCACGAATGGATGAGGGTATCCATACATTCAAATACGCTTTGATTGCCCACAAGGGAGATTGGAGGGATGATGATATTCCTCAAAAAGCCTGGCAATTTAATCAGCCACTTCTGGCAAAGCAAGAAAACAATCATCCCGGTGAAATATCAGGATGGCGGTTCACAGATGAATCCTTTCCCCTGGAGAAATCCTTCTTCAGTATTGACAGTGATCACGTGATGATTTCAAGTGTGAAAACAGTTCAGGACGCCTATAACCCATATCCGCTGATACTGAGAATTGTAGAAACGGAAGGAAGAGATGAGGAGGTCAACGTCTACTTTCCATACAAAGTGGCTTCAGTTATTGAAACGAATCATATTGAAGAGGAAATCGAGCCTCGCAGCGAGGTTAAGGTTGAAGAAAATAAGTTTAGTTTCAGGATCGGACGTGATCAGATCAGAACTTTCATGATTAGATTTTAATATGAATTATCGAACCATAACAGGATTATTTTTCATCGCAATGCTTATGACTTTGTCCTCCGGGTACTTGCCATCTGTCTGATTTCCTCATGAAGGATCCTTTGGCAGCACGCAGGGACCGAAGGATGTTCCAGTTTATGACATTTAGTGGGAATAATAATGTCTTCAACCTGGCCGGAGTTCGGATCGTTGTAGAGACTGAACTTCGAACAATTTTAAAGCCCAGGACTCACACAAGTGAGTTTCTCATCAGTGGGAATGAGAATACTTTGATTGAGCTTAAGATCAGGTATATTGGACAAGGCACTTCACCAGGAGGTTAAGCCATTAAAGTTGCTGGTGAGAACAACACGGTGAATCCATGTCACCATTTGGAGAGTATGAGACTTCTGGTATGCATTTGACCAATGAAACAGGAATGCCTGCGGTGGTCGGTGTAGAAGCCAGCAACTGTACTGTTGAGACGAGTGGAGCAATAACAAAAAATAAGGGAACAAACATCAATTTCATTGAGCTTAATAGTAGGTAATCATAGAATAAAATAGTCAAATCTCTCAAATCCAGCTTCACCCTAGTTGAGCGTAAAGGCCATGTACCAGCCACCTGGCTTCATGCCTCTGCCACCACCAACAGCTATGGCAATGTATTGCTTGCCATCTACTTCATAGGTTATGGGAGTTGAAAAAGCCCCTGCTTTCAATTGATATTCCCAAACTACCTTGCCCGTTTTCTTTTTGAAGGCCCTGATCTTTTCATCTCTTGTACTGGCGATAAACAGAAGTCCGCTGGCGGTGACGATGGGACCACCGTAAGTGGCCGTGCCTGTAGTTGGGATACCTTTTGCAGTGAGTTCAGGATATTCACCCAATGGCACTGTCCATAAGTAATCTCCGGTATTCAGGTCAATGGCATTCAAAGTTCCCCAGGGTGGCTTGACGGCTGGATAACCATTGTGATCAGTAAAGTAATCCCAGGTTTTAATGACATATTCTGGTGAGTATGGGAAATCCGAAACCTGCTTCTGGTCATGGATATCCGCTTTTTCAATCTTTTTGGGTTTACCGGAAGGGATCATCTCCTTGCCAAGTAAAAAATCGATAATGGCTTTCCGTTTCTCCTCAGAGAGATAGGGGAAGGGTGGCATGCGTCCATTTCCCTGGCTAATGAGGTTGTCAATTTCATTGGTTGAACGCCTTTCACCTATGCCAATCAGGCTGGGAACAACATCCGCATTTCCCTCCCTATTAACGCCATGACAAACCGAACAATTTTTAGCATATAGGGCATTTCCAGGAGACATTAAACTCGTTTCATTATCGAGTTCAGCTTTCCTGATCATTTTCAATTCCCACGGGAAACCTGCGTTAGCATTTTGATAGAGGATGCCATCAGGATCAGTGGCATTTCCTCCCCATTCAGCTCCACCATTATAACCAAAGAGAATGGTGCCTTCTGTTGTTGGAGGCTGGAAGGGACTTTCCATCCTGGGAAACTCTGAAAAACGCTTTGAAACAAAGTCGTGTGCCTCTTTTGAAATATCCGTGATATCATCTTCAGTCATTAATTGCCTGGAAAGTGGCTTTGGCTTCGAAAGAAACTTTTGGGTAGGATAAGGATGTTCACCGGGAAGTCCGTTGGTTGGTACAGGTCTTTCTTCAAATGGGAAGATGGATTCTCCCGTGTCACGGTTTAATACATAAACGTTGCCATCTTTACCTGTTTGAACAACAACGTCGATCCTTTTTCCATTGTGGTTTATCGTGGTCAGGTTTGGAGGGCAGGGAAAATCACGATCCCACAGGTCATGATGAATGGCCTGAAAATACCATTTCATTTCTCCTGTGGCTGCATCCAGGGCAAGAATACAATTGGAAAACAGATTCATCCCCTCTCTTTCTCCACCATAAAAGTCAGATGAAGGAGAACCAGTTCCGAAGTAAACAACCCCTCGATCTTCATCCAAAGCCATTCCTCCCCAGTTGTTTGCTCCCCCAATTTTTTGATAGGCACCATCTGGCCAGGTGTCATAACCAAACTCCCCTGGCTGGGGAATGGTATGAAATACCCATTTTAATTCACCAGTGATCACATCAAAGGCACGTATATGTCCTGGCGCTGCATCTCCGCCTTCCGATACACTTGAACCAATGATGTAGTTGTTTTTATAAATAACACCCGGAGAGGTAGCTCTCACGGACAATTGTTGCACATCATGCTTCAAATTCTCACCAAGGCCTGCATGCAAATCAGCTTTGCCTTCCTCACCAAAAGTGGGGATCAGTTGGCCCGTTTGCGCATTGACAGCATGAAGGAAGGGACCAACAGTATAAAGAATCCGTTTGTTTTCACCATTTTCCCAATAGGTAACACCCCGGCTGGAGTGGCCATGCCGTTTATCAGGCTCATACTTCCACAGTTGTTCCCCCGTGGCAGCATTTAGTGCAAACAGGTCAAGCTCAGATGAAGTGCCATACAAAATCCCATTCACAACAATGGGTTGGCATTGTATCTCGCGTCGTCTCCCACCTGATGAGGTGTCGATGGGCAGGTAGGTCCAAGCCACTTCCAGATCGTTTACATTGTCTTCATTGATTTGTGACAGGGGTGAGTAGCGGTTGTTTAAATTATTGCCTCCATAAGTAGGGAAATCCTTTCCGGTTTCCATCCTTCCGGACCTGAGATCGCAGCCGCCAAGAATAAGCATTGAAAATAGAAAAATGATTGCAGTGTTTATTTCACTCCTGCTTTTGATGTTGGAAATTTCCAATTCCTTTCTATGATTCATTTTGAAACAGAACCTTTATTATCCAAATCTAATTTTTTGCAACAAATTTCAGTTAGTTATACCTGATTATTAATAAAGTATATCTTGCTTGTCACTCGTTGGTTCACTATTTATATTCTCTGAACAGATATTAATACGCTTTGAATGCAATAATTTTAATATTACATGTTAAAGTAACTTATTAACCTACTCACCCCATGCTAAAAAGTGATCGTACTTTCACTGGATGTCAGGCATTCAGAAAGATTGATAAAATAAGGGTCAAAACGGTATTCATTTGGCTCTTTTTGTTGATTTATATTTTAAATCACCAGGTGAATGCCCAAATTGAACCCAATGAGTCGTATAGACTTAAGAATCCCATTTCAGTTGCCTACCTGAAAAAGAACATCAGAAAGCAATCTCCCCGGCTTTTATTGAACAAACAGGCTGAAGATAACCTCAAAAAGAAGTTGGAATCAGATCCGGTTATTCAGAATGTATACAAAGCCATCAAATTGAATGCGGAAGCTGTATTTGAGAAGCCGATCATCAATCTGGATATACCCATGGAGGAGAGGTCACAAAACAATCAGTTAGATATTTCAAGGGATCTCCTCCATCGCATCGGGGCTATGGCCATGGTGTACCGGATGGAAAAAGACCCGAAGATGCTGGAGCGCATTAACCAGGAAGTCATAGCGGCCTGTAATTTCCCCAGCTGGTTTCCAAAGCACTTTCTCGACGTTGCAGAAATGTCGCTGGGCATTGCCCTGGCCATCGATTGGACGGCAGGGGACTTGCCGGCATCCACGATTGAGCTGGCTAAAAAATCCCTGGTAGAAAAAGGGATTGAACCCAGCTGGCCTGACGATGGGCGACCCGGACCCTTTTATGGTCACAGCAACTGGAACCAGGTTTGTAACGGGGGTATGGTGGCTGCATCCATTGCTGTGGCAGAATATGCACCGGAGCTGGCAGCAAAGACATTAAGCAGGGCTTTGGACGGAATGCCAAACGCACTGGACAAGTACGGACCCGACGGGGTATATCCGGAAGGCGCCACTTACTGGAGGTATGGTACATCCTTTACAGTTACTACTGCAGCCATGTTTGAGAGTGCGTTTGGGACTGACTTTGGTATTTATGAATATCCCGGCTTTAAGGAAAGTGCCATATTCAGGCTCCTGGCTGTAGCACCATCCGGGTTGGTATACAATTTTGCTGATAGTGGCGAAAGAAGTGGCAGCAACGGGGATATTACCCTGGCATGGTTTGCATCGAAAACGGGCAATAAGCGATATTTTGAAAAGGACCAGTTTATGAATCCTCCGGAGGAAATGGGAGAATTGTCCAGACTGGCTGGACCGGCGCTGGTATGGATGGCACAGTATGAAGAAAAAGGAGATGTGATCGTTCCAACAGCCTGGAAAGGAGATGGTGATAATCCTGTGGTATTTTTCACAGGAGAAGAAAACGACCCCAATAAATATTATTTTGGAGGAAAAGGCGGTAGTGGATCGGTAAGCCACGGCAATATGGACGGTGGTTCGTTTGTGTTTGAATTATACGGGTTGCGATGGAGCGTAGATCCGGGCAATACAGGCAGATATGGTCGGATCGAAAGGACCGGGTTTGGATTGTGGGACAGAGATCAGGATGGTGACCGATGGAAACTGTTGAATAAAGGCAATTTTGGACACAGCACGATTTCTGTCAACAATCAATTGCATCGGGTGGATGGAAAAGCCGCGATCATTGATTTTAAAGCAGGTGAAAACCCCGAAGCCACCATCGATTTGTCTCCCACTTTTGATGGTCAACTCAAAAGCGCAACAAGGAGGTTTGTGAAAGATGGTCCGGCTTCTCTTCTGATTGAGGATGACATCGAATTGTCTGAAGAAACTGAACTGATTACCTGGCAATTGATTACACAGGCTGATGTACAAATTGTTGATGGAGGAGCCATTCTAAGCCAGGAAGGGAAGCAAGTGAAATTGGAAAACCTCTCTCATCCTGATCTGACTGTCTCAGTCATTTCACTTTATCCCCCGCCAATGTATATCGATACCATGAAAGAAGGATTGAAACGGTTGGAGATCAGGATACCTGCATGGACGATTGAATCGGAAAAAACAAAGATTCGGGTCCGGCTGGTGGGGATGTGATTGCTATGAAGTAGTCAATATGATGAATACGTAATGCTAAAAACAACCTTAACCTAATCCGGCCATTCTATGAAAACCAATAGACGAAAATTTTTAAGATCAGCTGCAATAACCGGGGGTGCTTCCGCCATGCTGCCACTTTCCTCCTGTAATCAGCGTCCAAAAGCGACCGAACACACAATAGCAGATTACTCAAAACTCGATGCTGTCATAGATCAACCAGTTTTAAGACGTGATCTGTTCAAGGATCCGGTGATCATTGAAACGCTGGAGTTGCTCAGAGACAGAAACAATACACTATGCAGGGTGCGTTCTAAAGATGGAGCTGTAGGTATTTCAGTGGGACATCCTTTTATCGCGAAGTCTGCTTACCCCATGTTCAATCAAATCCTAAAGAATCATTTCGTGGGCAAGGATGCCAGAGACCTCGATATGTTGATCTTTAATGCTACTGAGCGAAGTGTAAAAAATCAGGGAATACCATTAAACGTCCATGTGGCAGCGATAGAATTTGCCATTCTCGATATGCTTGGGAATGTCATAAATAAATCTGCCGGGCTCCTGATAGGCGAACTACAACGCAATGAAGTACCTATTTACCTGGGTCATCATTTGGCAGACCTCCGAAGACTTGAGCCTGAAGAGTCGCTCGAGCTGATGCACCAGGATGCCGTGGCAACTGAAGCCAAAGCAGTTAAGCTTCGCGCTGGCCGTGGAGACAACCTGGCATCAGATATTGACAATGCTCCGGGGCGAACAGAAAAACTCATTCGGATGGGGCGGGAAAAATTTGGAGATGATTTTACCCTGATGATAGATGGCAATGGCTCCTATTCTGTGAAAGAAGCCATACGGATTGGAAAAATTCTGGAAGAATACAACTACTATTTTTATGAAGAACCCATTCCCTGGGACTGGTATGAGGAACAAAAACTCGTAGAGCAGGCACTGAATATCCGAATGGCTGGTGGCGAAGAAGAATTTGGATTGCACGCCTTCAGGTACCTGATTGGCAATGAGGTTTTCCAGATCCTTCAACCGGACATTTTTTATTTCGGAGGAATGATTCGCACAATGAAAGTAGCAAGAATGGTAGAAGCAGCAGGCTTAAAGATCACCCCGCACATGTCGGGTGGAGGCCTGGGCTTTATTTATCTAATGCACATGGTTTCTGTTTGTCCGGCAGCCGAAAAGTACCATGAGTTTAAGATGTTCGAAACACCGGATGCCAATGGCACAACCATACCGATTGAAAGTAAAACGGAGCCATTCGAAAGCTCAGGAGGGTCCATAAAAGTGACATCAGGCTCTGGCCTGGGCATCCATATCGATCCGGATTATATCAATACGCATAAGATAGTTCGCAACTAACACTGTCATTAAATGCTATATGCAGCTTGTATTAAAATAAGTAGAAGAATTACCGTTTCGATCAACTTGAAATAGAATAAACATGATCAACATTAAGTCATTAATCTATCTCCTTTTTATCATTCTTGCCATAGGATGCAAAAACCAGGCTCCTGAAATAAAGATCTATGCAGCCGATGACCTGCTGAATGACCTCACCTACGCTATTGAGAAACTGGAGGGTCAGCTGACTGCTTCCGGTGGAAATATATCAATTGTGAGTAAAGAGCAGGATGCCAATTTAAAGCTGGAATTGGTTCCACAGGCAAATACGGATGCTGAAAAGAATGATGGATTTTCCATTGTCAAAAATGAAAATACATTTACCCTCAGTTCAGAATGCAGCCGGGGATTACTCTATGGATTGCTTGATATTTCAGTGCAGCTGTCTGATGGTAAGGATTGGAATCACATAGAAGAAAAATCCATCCGTGCTCATCATGATTTCCGTGCAATCAAGTTCAACCTTCCCTGGTATTCATACCGTAGCGGTGAGCACCTGGCCTTACACACAGAAACCTGCAAGGACCTTAAGTATTGGGAGTCTTTTCTGGATATGATGGTGGAGAACAAATTCAATGCGCTTACACTTTGGAACATGCACCCTTACATGTACATGGTTAAATCCCCGTCATACCGGGATGTTTCCCCATTCACTGACGATGAAATGAAAGAATGGGAGACCTTCTGGAAAGAACTTTTTGGGATGGCAAAAGCCAGGGGCATTCAGACTTTTGTGGTCAACTGGAATATCTTCTTGCCTGAGAATTTTGCCAAAATATATAACGAGGCAGATTACATGTCAGAAGAAGGAGACAATCACATTGGTGAGGGCGTTACCAATGAGCATGTAGAAACCTATATGCGTGAAGTAGTCACAGAGACGATCAATACCTATGAGGATCTGACGGGTATTGGGATTACGCTAGGTGAAAGAATGGGCGGTATGACATCAGAAGAAAGAAAGGACTGGGTAAATCGCACAATAATTGCTGGTCTTAAAGCTGCAGACCGAGAGGCACGACTCATTTACAGGGCTCCATTATCTGCAGGAACGAATAATGGTGGATCTGTAAGTGTAACAACTGAAAAACTCACAAGGGATGCTATTGAAAACCTTGATTTGGAAGAAGATGTTTGGATTTCTTTCAAGTTCAACTGGTCGCATGCGCACTCTTCTCCGAAATTATCTATCGTACACGGAGGCATGCTGACGGACACCTACTGGGAACCCTATTCTACAAAGTACAAAGGGGTCTGGACCATGCGCAATGAAGACTTTTTTGTGATGCGATGGGGAGATCCTGATTTTATTCGGGATTTTCTTGACCTGAATAGTCAGAAATATATTGGCGGATGTATCATAGGATCTGAAACATACATTCCTGCGAAGGACTTCATCACCAAAGAGGAATATCGGACCTGGGATTATGCATTTGAGAGACAATGGCTCTTCTATAAGGTATGGGGCAACCTGTTGTATGATCCTAATACACCGGATCAGTTTTTCTCGGATGCCCTGGCTGAAAAATTCAATTTATCAGATGGAAGTGACTTGTTGGATGCCTGGAAGTTGGCATCCAAAAATCCTAACAGGCTAGCGTCCTTTTTTGGGAGCACCTGGGACGCGACCGTCTATTCCGAGGGATTCAAGACCAATGGTGGTCAGTTTATTGATATCAATAAGTTTATTTCACGAAATGTGCTCGATTCTTCCTATGTGAATATTGCGGATTTTGTGGCTGGAAGTTATGACAAATCAATACAGACAACACCCATTCACCTCGCTGATAAAGCAGAGCAGCAGGCTCATCAAATTTCTAAAATAGTAAATGCAATAAGAGCAAATGGTGCATCAGCTGAACTGGAAATAGAACTTACTGATCTCGAATTTTGGGCTAACTATGGGCTGTACTTTGCTTCCAAAGTGAGAGGAGGTATCGCACTGGAGCAATTCAGAAAAGGAAAAATGGATTCCAACGATGAGGCCGTCCGGCATCTTGAAGAAAGCAAAACTTACTGGCAAAAAATGGCCGAACATGCCGAAAAGTATAACGTGGAGGTTATGCCGCACCAGTTTGACAAGGAGTTTTCCTGGAGAAAGCATCTGGAAGATGTAGATAAGGATATTGTGATAGCAAAAATATCAGAGATTGAATAGTTGAAATTGAAAGAAGTAAAGAGAAAACAGAACGACAATGGGACAAAAGCTAAACAGATATAGGGAAGTGTTATTAAACATAAATAAGGTGAACATAGACAAGGTTTTGCTGGCATCAATATTTGTCATTTTGAGTTGCGCCTTTCCATCATGCAATAAGTCGAAACCTTCGGAGGACATCGCCTTCATTGATCGAATTTTACCTGCTCCCAAAGGTGGGGGGTATGAAGATCCCGACTATTGGGTGTGGGGTTCTTCTGTCATCAAAGGAGAAGACGGAAAGTATCATATGTTTGCCAGCCGTTGGCTCAAAAAGCTGGGATTTGGCAAGTGGGTAACGAACTCTGAGGTGGTTCATGCCGTGGCTGATACACCCATCGGTCCATATAAAACGGTGGAAGTGGCTTTGCCCATGCGAGGCAAGGAATATTGGGATGGAATGGTTACACATAATCCTCGTATCGTAAAATACAAGGATAAGTACCTCCTTTACTATTTTGGCAACACCTACGATTTCGAACAGCCAACACTTGAAAATACGGACTTATCCAGAGAAAACTGGAAAAAAGCATGGATGAACAAACGCATTGGGGTGGCCATCAGTGAAAGTGTTTATGGTCCCTGGAAGAGGCTGGACAAGCCGGTAATCGAACCACGTGAAGGGCACTGGGATGCCACCATCACTTCCAATCCAGCCCCTGTGGTAAATGACAAAACAGGTGAAATCCTGTTGATGTACAAATCGTCTGCTGTCGGCCCGGAACCACCGCTTTTATTAGGTGTGGCAAAAGCCACAAATCCTGAGGGACCCTATACCCGGTTGAGTGATGAACCGATTTTCAGGTTTGAAGCACCCGGGAAAGAACATGTGGACGTGGAGGACCCTTATGTATGGTGGAATGGTGAGAAATATGAGGCCATCATAAAAGACCGTTCTGGAGAGATTTGTGGTGATGAAGGCGGTGGAATCCATGTGTGGTCGGAGTATGGTATCAACTGGCACTTGTTTGAAAAAGTGCAGGCTTACAACCGTGATATTCTATGGGACGATGGTACTACCACACACCAGAATCATTTCGAAAGACCATTCCTGCTCATCGAGGATGGCGTACCCACGCACTTTTTTGCAGCTACCGGAAACGGTGATAAACCATGGAGTTTTGATAAAACCTGGAACATGGTGATCCCACTAAAGACTGAATGGTAAGTATTTGTGTATTTTTAATCAACCTTGAGAATACACTAAACTCAATTAACCCCAACTTAACCTAAATTAATGATGAAAAAACTGATGATGATTTTATGCCTGGCTTCCTTCACTCTTGGGACATCCTTAGCACAAAAGAATTCAATTGAACCCGGAGCATTTATTGTTGAACCCCCCACACTACAAAATTTAGGATTTGAATGGTACATAGCAAGTGGAGATGCTAACCGCAATTCGACCGTCAAGGTGGAGTATCGGGTAGCCGGATCGGACAAATGGAAAACAGGGATGAATCTCCTTAGAATCGGAGGAGAACATATCGAAAGAGCCGGCATTGATTACACCACGCCCCACATGTTTGCAGGAAGTATTTTGGACCTTAAAGAAGGGACTGAATATGAAGCACGCTTTACACTCGAAGATCCTGACGGTGTGGAAGGTGAAGCGGTAAAAGTGGTCAAGGTCGCAACACGTGCAGAACCTAAAGCTTATCGGGAAGGCCGGGTAAGACATGTGTACCCCGAATATTATGAGGGTAAGATGGAAGAACCCAATTACCCGGGTTTGGTTTCTGCTTATGGCGGTTCTAAAAATACCAAGGGTGATTGGTACGTGGTTGCTGAAGATCCCGTTCAGCCAGGAGATATCATCAAAATACATGCAGGACTCTACAATGCAGATATCCTTAACTACCCCGATTGGCACAATGTACCCTTCGATGGTACCTATTGGTTTACCCAAAAGGGGACCGCAGAACGTCCCATTGTCATCGAAGCAGCAGGAGATGGTGAGGTCATCTTTGATGGAAAAGGGGCTGCCAATCTGTTTAATGTGATGGGGACAGACCATCATATTTTTCAGAACCTCACCTTTAGAAATGTTGACAGGGTATTCGAAGCCGGCAGGAAGCATCTGGCGGGGGCGAGCAATCTAACGATACGGAATTGTCGCTTTGAATTTGTGGGTGAAGGTATTAGGACGGAATATGCCGGTTCAAAAAACTTTCTGATCCAGGACAACGTCATTCTGGGGCGTGACGATCGGCACAGGTTATATGGATGGAATTTTAACAGAAAGGGTTTTGCTCCATACGGAACACACCTGATGGATTCTTATTATGGCATTAAAGTGTATGGGGCAGGACACGTCATAGCGCATAATTCCATTGCCTACTTCCACGATGGCATTGGAGTATCAACATATGGCACACCAGAGGAAGCGCAGGATTTGAAAGCAGTTTCGATAGATATTTACAACAATGACATTCACCTTATGGTGGATGATTTCATTGAGGCCGATGGTGGGGTACACAACATCCGGGTCATGCGTAACCGGGGTGTGAATGCTGCTGAGAATGGTATCAGTGCCCAGCCCGTATTCGGTGGACCTGCGTATTACATCAGGAACATCCTCTATAATGTGCCGCTTGGAGGAGCCCTGAAAATTCATGGAGGTGTTCCGGGTCTTACAGCCTATCACAATACCTTCATTGTGGAAAATAATGCAGGTGCCAGGTACCCAAATGCTAACTTTCGCAATAACCTGATTGTTGGAACTGACGGACCCACTCTTGTTTCATCCTTACATTTTACTACTCCCTATTCAATAGCAGATTACAATGGCTATCGTCCAAACCGGGGTCCTGACAGTCCTGAAAATCAATTTAAGTGGCTGTCTCCGGAAGGAGAATCCGTAGAATTTAAAACGTTGAAGGATTTTAGTAAAGCAAGTGGTCTTGAAAAACACGGTATCACCGTGGATTATGATGTCTTTGAGAATCTTAAGAAACCGATCCATGCCATGGAAGGCGGCTTGCCCAGCCCTGTTTATCATGCGGTAGATCTCAACTTCAGATTAAATGCCAAAGGGAAGGCCGTTGATGCCGGGGTTGCCATACCAAACATCAATGATGAATTCAATGGCAAAGCCCCGGACCTGGGAGCCCTTGAGGCAGGTAGTGCCCCGGTGATCTACGGAGCACGTCACCTTGATCCGGATCAGGAGTTCTATCGATGATTAAATATGCCGCCAAAATGAAATACTTTCTAAGCTTTAATCTTTTTGTTTTGTTGTTCGGAACCTGCGCTCAGGAACTCACGACTCAACCCTCACCGGCTACCAATGAAAGTGACTTCATTGTTATTGATGCCATCGAAGAGTTGCGGACATATTCCAGCAGAGACAACGTTAAAGTCAGGCTCCTGCCGGGGTTCTATCAGATTGATGAAGCAGACTGTAAGCAATTCATCCAGTTCACTGGCAACAATTCCGTTTATGACCTGACAGGTGCCCGTATTATGGTAGATACCAGGTTGTTTACCCGGACGGATCTGTCACCAGGTCTCAATGATGGTCGGATGTATTGTGTCTTTGGCATCCATGGAAACAATGTGCTGATGGAAGGGCCTTACATCGAAACCTACGGAGATACACCGGGGGCACAAAGTCGCAATAAGATCTTTAATCTGACGGGTAAAAATGTTACCCTGAAAAATGCGGAAATACGCACTTCAGGTTCCAGCCCCTGGGGATATGGTAGCTTTTATGGCCTGGGGGGCGGAGATGTGAGGAAGATGAATGGCATCAGGATTGCCTGGCCCGGTGAGAACATTCAGGTGATCGGTTGCACGGTGCACATGCGTGCCATGGGGCATGCGATTTTTGTGCAGGGAGCTAAAAATACCCTGATCGAAGACTGTCATGTGAATGGGTTGCTCAGGACTACAGATGATATTTTGGCTGAAACAAGCGGCTATGCTTTTGACAAAGGATTTAAAGCGGCTAAGGGCGGCTATATCGAGGGAGTTACCGTGGCGGAAGACGGAAGATTTTTGCCCGGTGAGATGTTTTCGCTCAGTGAGGATGGCATCAGGATCTATCCGAGGGCACAGAGAGATCAGGATACGGAAACAGGTACCACCATCATTAAAAATTGTACGGTCATCAACATGAGAAGAGGGATTTGTACAGGCCTTGACAAGACCGGTGACAAAGTGATCAACTGCGAGGTAAGGAATTGTGTGGCCACAGGATTTAATGTGGGGAACGCAGATACATTGATCAACTGCAAGTCTGACGCTAAATATGCTGAAGCTTTCGGACTTCCGTACCTGCATGCCAGTGATGCCTTTGTGGACATTGAAATAACAGATAGTCGGGGAAGAATGTGCAACAATATGCTAGCCAAGATCAATGGACAGGACCATCAGGTGACAATCCGTACCACGGACCCGTCATTCATTCCCGATGATATGGAGATCAGATTTTCTACCAAAGAAGGGTACGGAGGACCCAGAGGTGATACTTCGCCTTTTGCCAGGAATATTGAACTAAACAATTTAACTGATGCCGAAGTCATTTTGCTCCCCGGCGCGGAGAACAATCAGGTTGAGGGGAAAGGAAAAGTTGAAGATAAGACCAAGTGAAGATATGACTGTTGAAACCCTAAATAAAAGGGGTACAGACAGTAATTTCCAATCCTAAGTATTCAATACCATGACAAATAATAAATCAAGAAGAAATTTTATTAAAAGATCCACTGCAGCAACGGCCGGATTGACCTTTGGAATGTCAGCACTTGAAGCCGCACATCTTGTTGAAGGAAGAAACAAGCGTAATATCAAATGGAAAAGGAATGGAAGGCTAATTTCTCTCAACCTGCCCTATTCAGGTGATTTGTCTTCGGTGGAAGTAAGACTTTTTAGCAAAGCCAATGATTACATTTTCGAGTATGACGATGTTTCTCCTTATGCTCCAAAAGTTAACAATGAACAAACCAGGGACGTTTGGATGCCGGGTTATGATGAACAGGCAGAAATCAGAAAGCAATCCAGCAGGGAGCAGCGTTTTCCGGTAGTGGATCTGGCATTGAATAAAGGGATGGAAGTGGTCATAGAATTTAACGTGAAGGAGCCAGGGGAATACAATTTCAATGAAAATGGATACAGGTCAATCACAGAAGAGGTTAGACTTCCTAAAGAGCAGGTGGAACACTGGGGGAACTCCTTGTATTTGGATCCTAAGACCAATTCAATTCAGCATTTTTATCTTTCATCACAGGTTGATGTAATTGATGGTAAGGTAAGTTTCGAATTTGAAACGTTGCGCGATGATTGGGTTGGAGCGATATCGGTGGTCAATGCTGACACCAAAGAGCTCATTGCAAATACTACAGTTTCATGGGATGTAAAATTGCCTGAAATCTCAACAGGCACTGGCATAAGTCGTGAGCGAATGATCGCATGACATAATAAGACGGGGAAGGAGCACTCCGGGTGAGATACAAAAGAATGATGAAGTGGAATCGTGGAAACAGTTAAACTGGATGCATAATTAATCTCATGATTATGCTATGCCTTCAGGTTGTGTGTATTGGTAAAATAAGTATACCATACATTTAGGTTTGCAGCTAACATTTCAGACGATCGGGCTTAGTAAATTTCTCAGTGTAAACCTGGTCATCGAGTTCTGATATGGGCTAAGTAAGTATTAACAAATTACCAATGGATAGAAGAACCTTTTTGAAGGGGGCATCAGCAGTTGCCCTGGCCACTCCGGTAGGCTTATACTCCTGTTTACAAAAACAAGCAGTACCTATTATAGATACGCATCAGCATTTATGGGACTTGTCCCAATTCCCATTGAGTTGGGTTTCTCCACCGCTGGATAAAAGTTACATGATGAGTGACTATCATTTGGCCATAAAGGGAACCGGAATCGAGAAAGCCATTTACATGGAGGTTGCCGTACCCAAAGAATTGCGAAAAAAGGAAGCACAATGGGCACTGGATTTATGTAAGGATGAAAACAATCCCACTGTGGGGGCTGTGATCTGTGCTGATCCTACTGAGCATGGATTTGAATCTTATATCAAAGCCCTGGCAGAAAATTCATTTTTGAAAGGGATTCGCTATTTCTTTTCAAGTGAAGAAGAAATGCTTCAGCCCCAGGTAATCAACAATATTAGAATCCTTGGGGAGTTGGGACTCAGCTTTGATCTTCATGTTTCTACCAGTCGCCTGAAGACAGGTGCATCATTAGTTGATAAGTGTCCCAATACTCAATTTATCCTTAACCATTGTGGGGGTCCGGAACCTATTGATTTCAGGGAAGGTAAATTTGACTTCCCACAGAAACCTGCGCATGATCAATGGATCACCGAAATGAAAAATATGGGGAAGAGAGATAATATTGTATGTAAAATCTCCGGTATTGTAAACAAATTACCTCACGCACTTGACGCAGTATCAGGGTTGTCACCGATTGTAAATCATTGCTTTGAGGTCTTTTCTTCAGACAGGGTCATCTTTGCTTCGGACTGGCCAGTTTGCCTTAGAAGGATGTCATTGCTCAACTGGGTGGATGTGTTGAAGGAAATCGTTTCAAATTATTCTCCGGCAGAGCAAAAGAAACTGTTTCATGACAACGCCTTCAGCTTATATAAGTTAAAGGCCGAATAGTGGAATAAGGCTTTCGTTCAGTTTATTTTAGTCTGTTTGTAAAGCAAAGGCAACATATTGATTGCCAGATTTCAATCCACTTTTACCACCACCGCAGGCAATTACCACATATTGTTTTCCATCAACAGCATAGGTGGCAGGGGTGGTCAGACCAGCATAGGGAAGTTTAGCTTCCCATAGCTTTTCCCCTGTGTCCTTATCAAAGGCTCTGATCTTTTCATCCATCGTGGCTGCAATGAAAACCAATCCCCCGGCTGTTACTACAGGTCCACCGTAGTTTAATGTGCCGGTAACCGGATGACCCGGAATATTGAGGCTGTCGATATTGCCCAGCGGAATTTGCCAGACTATTTCTGCCTTGTTCAGGTCAATGGCCGTAAGTTGTCCCCATGGAGGTTTGAAAAATGGCAATCCGTCCGGGGCATGAACCTCTTTGTATCCATCAAATACATAAGGATATGGCCAATTGCCATATTTATTTTCTCCGGTGTCTTCCTTTTCAATTCCCATTAGAAAGTTAGTCACACTTTCAATTTCATCCGGGGACAGCATACTGAAAGAAGGCATGTTACCCTTTCCTTTTGATATTGCTTTCTTGATGTCAGTCCTGCTCAATGAGTCCGCTACATTGATCAGGGGAGGCACATTACCATACATATTGGACCCCTGCCTTTCAGCTCCATGGCAATTTTGACAAAGTGTACTGTAGATGTTTTTACCAGGTGTTGAGCTGACATATCGAGACATATTGATATGATAAGCTTCTTCATTGGAGTTGACATACAGGATACTGGTAGACCGATCCACGGCTGCACCACCCCATTCACCTCCACCATGCATTCCCGGGAAAAGAATGGTACTATGCTCGGAGGGAGGTAGGTATCTTTTACCTTTTAGATTTTTATCCCACACTTCTTTGGCAAAGTCTGCTGCTTCTTTGGATCTGATGGCAAGATCTTCTTCAGTTAAATTGATCCTGGAGAAAGGAGGGTAGACCGAAGGTGTGGGTTGTGTAGGCCAGGATTGCTCACCTTCAAGATCCGAAACAGGCACTTCGGTTTCTATGATCGGGTACAAAGGTTCACCAGTCAAACGATCTAAAACATACAGATATCCGACTTTTGAGATCTGTACGAGGGCATCAATCTTTTCTCCATTCTTTTCAATAGTTGCCAGAGTGGGCGGAGCTGGCAGATCATAATCAAACAGATCGTGATGTACGGTTTGATAGTGCCATATCCGCTTCCCTGTATTGGCATCAAGTGCAATGATGGAATTGGCAAAAAGATTTGATCCGATTCGGTCACCACCATAAAAATCAAAAGAGGGAGAACCCGTAGGCGCGTAGACGATCCCCTTTTCTTCATCAAGGCTCAGGCCAGACCATACATTTGCTCCTCCACTTCTTAAATAGGCATCTTCCGGCCAGGTATCGTATCCATATTCGCCGGGGTGAGGTATGGTATGAAAGATCCATTTCATCTCACCGGTGTGGACATCATAAGCCCGGATATGGCCCGGGATGTGCCCGATGGTTTCTGACACCTTTCCACCAATGATTAGCAGGTTTTTATAAATGATACCCGGGGAGTTGGCAGAAAAGCTATAGTCCATTACTTCGCGCCCAAGACCTTTCTTCAGGTTGACCATTCCTTTTTCACCAAATGATCTGATCAATTCACCAGTAGAAGGATCTACAGACAGTAAATAAGCACCTAAAGCATAAAACAGAATACGCTGACCTTCACCATTCCACATGGCCAGACCCCGATTTACTTTGCTCGAAATAGTGGAGTCTTTGTTTGGATCAAACAACCAAATTTCTTTTCCCGTCGTGGCATTTAACGCGAATAGTTTAAGATCCGCCGTGGTCCCATACATCACTCCATCGATGATCAATGGATTACATTGGATCTGTGTTCTGCTGTTTTCTCCAAGCTTGCCACCATCATAAACCCAGGCTACCTGGAGTCGATGGACATTTGCTTTCGTTATCTGGTTGAGTTCGGAGTAATGGGAGACAGCCTTGTCACCAAGGTAGGACGGCCAGTTTTCTTTTGAATTATTTGAATCAACGAGGTCCTGACATGAAAGACAGATCCCAAGTAGCACCGGAAAAAAGGTCGTTGGTTTCATATTTTATGACAAATTAAATCAACACAAACGAAACTTTCTTCACCATTGGGGATCTGCCTCCCTGTAGGTAGATCAATAGTTTAAAACTGACCGGTAATTTATCCTGTTTGAATTATAATTGATGCTCAATATATAGCCGATGCATCATCTTGCATTCGGAAATTGTAATTTGCATAACCATTTAGATTAGGATTTCAAACAACATACTCAACGAATGTATACACCCCGGTTGCTAATATTGCTATTGTGCTGTCTTGGTTGCACACCAAAGCTTACTGCACAGGATCATTTCCATCAAATCAGCAAGGCCAAAGATTGGAAGCTGGAATTTTCAGATCCCTGTACCAAAAACTGGGAAAAAAACTGGTTCCTGGATGGTGAGCTCGCAACCATCAAAAACACGAAGGATGGCATGTTTTTCAGTGCCGGCCCGGAAAACAGAAACAATGCCCATCACGCCGTTTTATGGACGAAAGATTCCTTTTCGGGTGACATAAAAATTGAATATGACTATACCAGGACGGATAGTCAGGTCATCAATGTGAATATCCTTTTCATTCAGGCCACAGGAAAAGGCGACGGGGAATTCGCCAAAGACATTACCCAATGGAACGATTACCGGAAGGTGCCCACAATGAGTAAGTATTGGCTCAACATGAATACCATACACATTAGCTATGCAGCTTTCCCCATGGTAAATGATGACCCAAACAATGATTATCTGAGAGTCAGGAGGTATCCAGCATCCAACAGGGAAACTTTTGATGAAACAGAGGTGACACCCGCATATTTTAATACAGGCCTGTTTCAGTCTGGAGTAACCTACCACATGACCTGGATCAGGCATGCTGATAAGTTGTATCTTCAGGTTTCAGGCAATGGGGAGGAAAAAGGATATGAATGGGACCTTTCGGGTTTCGACCCGATTACCGAAGGCCGCATCGGGTTGAGACACATGTTTACCCGGTCGGCCAGATACAAGAATTTCAAAGTTTACACGAAGTAAGATAAACCAAAGAAAAAGTAGTTGTTATTTATTGCTTGCCAGTTTGTTATTTACCTCAGACATCATTGCTCAGTACGCTTTAGTTCTTTTTATGATTTCTTAGCATACAATGGGAGAGTCGCATCAAACTAGTGATCAGGAAGGCACATACTTTATCACCAGTCAGGTGGTGGGTTGGGTAGATGTATTTAGTCGCCAGACATACAGGGATGTAATTATTGATAGTTTGTCATTTTGTATAAAAGAAAAGGGTCTACAGGTTCATGCCTATGTAATATGACCAATCATGTGCATTTGATTGTAAGTAGTAAAACTGGAAGATTATCAGATACAATCAGGGATTTTAAGAGATTTACCTCAAATAACATACTAAAGATAATTGATGAACCTCACGTAGAAAGCCGAAGTGAATGGATGAATATTGTATTTAAATACCATGCTAAATACAATAAGCGAGTGAAGGAGAAGCAATTTTGGACACATGAGAATCATGCTGTTGAATTGTCTAATAACGAACTGTTGGATAGTCGATTGCATTATATTCATGATAACCCGGAAAGAGCTGGCTAGAGAAACCTGAGGATTATTTGTATAGCAGTGCAATTGATTATGCAGAGGGAAAGGGGCTATTTGAGATAGCTTTGATATGAAAGCGTAGCTTCAACCTACGCTTAGGTACAGTTACCCACCCGGCAAGCGGATGAGGCTGTTGTTGTATTGAAAATTGAGTTGTAAGCAGGGCTTTACTGCTTTTGATCACCAATCTTTTCAATATACTCAGTAATGCTCTCATTGGCCTCATACTGACCTATTTCCACCTGTTCTTTAGCCCGGTAAAAGTCGAAAGTGCCACAGGAATCCCTTGAAATATTGATTTGCATATCTATCGTATAATAGTTCATCAACAGCTGCGCCATCTGGTTGGTCATCAGGTTGATGGTTTTGTTGATCAGGTCAAAATACCCCATGTCGCTACTATCCGTACCTGTTTCCTGCCTTGATAGTGGATTGATCTTCTGAAGATGCTTGTAAAACTCATTCATCTTTTTGAGATAGATTTTTTGGTTGGATTTCTCTTCATCCGCCGTGACGGGTCTTACCACTGGCTTATTGGCATTGACATTTACCGCTACAATAATATCATCGGGAGTTCTTTTGGCGTGGTTGATTGGTAGGTTGTTGAGTACACCCCCGTCGATCAGGACCCTGTTGTCCATCTTTACCGGTGTGAATACGGTGGGTATGGCCATAGAAGCCCTGATGGCCTGGTATACGCTGCCTTTTGAAAACACTACCTCCTCACTGTTTTTGATGTCAGCTGCTATGGCCCGGTAGTAAATGGGTAAATCCTCGATGTTGGCGTCAGGGATGAAGTCTTTCATCTTCTGCAGGACCCTTTCTCCCTTCACAATGCCCTGGGTACTGAGGGTGAAGTCTACGAGATTAAAAGTTTTTAACCTGTCGAGGGTATAGAGCCACTCCTTAAATTCTTTCATTTTGCCGAGTGCAAATACGCCTCCAATCAAGGCACCCATTGAGGTACCAGCCACCGCTGTGATTTCAAATCCCTGCTTTTGCAGCTCCTCAATCACCCCAATATGTGCAATCCCCCGGGCTCCACCACCAGACAATACTAAGGATACTTTTTTCTTCATTTAACCTGGATTATTCATTAGAGTTTTGTAATGAAGGACTAAAGTACAAGAAAATCAAACACTTACTATCGGAAGCATAGCAACCGCTATGGTGACGAGAGAATATCATGCTAAGTGCTTGATTTTGAAGTAATTTAGTCATGTAATAGAAAGTCTAATGCATAACCCAGGTTTAAGACAGAAACGAATGATGATACACTTTGGATTAAATCTATGCGATCTTTTTCAATTGGTGGGGGAAACATGTGATGGATCTGGATTAAATGCAGTTGATTGTGTCTTAGAATAATACAATTGATGTTTCCAGGAATGTGGTTTGTTGTCTTAAGTAATAAAAATAGCCCTCAGGGCCTTTAAATGGGTATTTTGTGATCGTACAAAAAGTCTGCGGGGGTTTTACCTAAAGTCTGCGCAGACTTTGGTCGAAACCCGCGCAGACTTTAATCAAAATCTGCACGGACCTGGACTAAAATGAAGGCAGGTTTTTGGCTGTATTGGAATAGTACAATTGTTGGGAGTTATTAACTTGACGGTTGAAGACCTGCTGCCTCCATGGTTAACACCATATTCTGGTGGTAGGTGAAGACACCTGCCATGGTCGATGGCCTGTGCGTCACAAGGATCAGAGTCCCTTCGGTGACTCCGATTGGCTATTGATGTTTATGAAGGAACTGAAAAATTGATCAAAATCCGATCATCATTCTGGGGAATCTGGTGCATAAGCAGGGGTTACAGCCCAGATGGGAACTAAAATAATCATTTATGCGGAAAGTGGTTCATTTCCTGATTTGTTGGTATTTGAGTGTTTATTTCATTAGTGGCTTCTGAAGATGGTGGTCTGTGGGTCGCAGACCTGGGGAATATTGGCAGGAATTTTATCATAACTTTTAAATATCTTTAGGTAAGTGACATTCTACAAAACTGCGTTCTATAGTAAAGGATATAGACACATGGAAATCGTTAATTGAATCAATAGTATGATGGAAATCCTTGAAACCCTTTATCAGGAAATAATTGGCTTTTTTGGCATTGACCAGGCATGGGAAATTCTTAAATCCGGGGATTATAGTTCATTAAGGACCTATGATGGGATTGTTGCCCTGATACGGCCCATCATCCCCACACTGATAATCCTCGAACTTCTGTTGGGCCTGGTCTACAAAAAGCCTCAGATGAGGGTATACAAGATCAATTTTATGATCTATGTTTTTAACCGGATCGTCAGCCAGTTTATCGCTATTGCCATGGTGATCTGGTGTATTGGACTGTTTGAGAAATATGCGATCATCCAGACTGAATTCACCTGGTACTGGTTTATCTACGGGTACATTGTATGGGAGTTCGGGCATTTTATCTATCATTATTTAGGTCATAAGGTGCGGTTATTCTGGTGCCTGCACTCTACACACCACGCTCCTGAGGACATGAATCTTTCCGTTTCACATGCCCATTTCTTTCTGGAAGCTCCTTATGCTGATGCGATCAGGACTACGGTATGTATACTGCTTGGGGTAAGTCCTGCAATGCTCTTTGTTATCATGTTTATCGATGGTACATATGGAGCATTTATTCATATCGGGGAAAATGGTTTAAAGAACGGGAGGTTAGGATTTTTGAACCGGCTGATTTTGACGCCATCTCATCATCGGGTACACCACGCGAGAAACCCGCTTTATATGGATACCAATTTTTGCAACCTTCTTAATATATGGGATAAGATCTTTGGTACATACCAGGAAGAACAACATAATATACCGATTGAGTATGGCATTACTCGCGAGATGAATTCCGGCAACTTTCTGGATGTCTATTTCGGAGAAATTGTAGCCCTTGCAAAGGACGTCGCCAGGGCTCCCGGTATCAAAAACAAGTTGCTTTACATTTTCATGCCTCCGGGATGGAGCCACACCGGAGCGCATAAAACAGCTAAGATGGTGCGAGCGGCATACTTACAGGATAAGAAAACTGAGCAGAGATAAAGCTGCCTACGTATTCAGTAACTGAAACATGGTGGCCTGTGCGTCACAAGGATCAGAATTATATATCCATACCTCAATATCCACCGCAGGTGGTAATTTGTGTTATTTTCACCCTCTTAAGACCTTCCTTATTTGTGAATTCGTGGCCTTTAAAAATGGTGGCCTGTGAGTCACAGTGAGTCACAGGCCACGGATTATAGAAACAGCTAAGATTTACTCAATCGTGCATCCTCCGGTAAATCCTTCTGCAGAGAAATCTGATTGAAACGATCCTGTGCTCTCCATGTAATCCAAACGAACTGTGATGGTATGGGTTCCTGAGCGTTTTGGTGAGCAATACTCAAGTACATAGAATGAATTCGCCTCATCACTGACTGACTTGGCGACCTTTTGAAAGGTATCATTCAGATCCAGGTCAGAGTCTGCAAATTCATAACCACTTTTACCGAAGGTAGACAGAATGTTTTCATCTATTTCACTACCCAGACCGATGGTGAAGATCGTTAAGTCACTTCCTGAAGAATTCACAGCTGTAGTCGCCTCGGCATCGCTGGCCCAGTTGGCCTGATCAGTACCATCTGTAAAAATGACCAGGGACGAAGCTGTTGAGATATCCGGATCTAACTTAATCTGTTCCAGGCGTTCACTCACCACATCTATTCCCTGTATCACGGCACCATTCAGGTTTGTGGAGTTGTCATTGCTTATGTTCTCATCAATGGATTCAATAGATTGAACCAATTCTGACCTTGAAGTACTGAAAGGCGTCAACAAATGAATGTTTTCCTCACCATCAAACCAGTAGATGGCCATTTCGAATGATCCGGCATATGGTTCTTCCGGAAGTGGTATGACGGATTCAATGAACCCGATTGAAGATGATTTTAATGTGGGCAAATCCTCCGCATTTAGCACGCTTCCACTTAGGTCGAGAAGCAGTACAGAAGTAAACATAAACTGTCCCGGATCCCTTTGGATCTGGGCAAGAGATTCACTCGAGGAAATAACACTTCCATTTTCTGAGATCGTAAAGTTTTCAGCTTCGAGACCTGCTATCGGGTCACCATTGTCAAAATCTGCTTTGAAAAAGAGACGGATCTTGGCAGGTTCTTCAGAACTTGATTCCAAAAGATCCAGGATTATAGATCTTCCCGGCTCCACGTTTTCCTTACCCCCACAAGCAATGATCAGTGAAGTAGCAGCGATGATAATAGACAGAGTGAATACTTTAAATATGTTTTTCATTGATGATGATATTTGGATTGGTTTTCCAATAAAAGCACAAATGTAGTATCCTATCTTAAACTACATGCAGGTTGTCATTACTCTTTTCTTATAGTGTTATTTTCCCTGTCAACGTGGGGAAAGTGTTTTGCCTTTGGCGGTTCTTTTCATCAACGAAAAGAGGGTTGACAATATTTTTCCATTCACAAGAGTTATATTTATTAAAAATAACTGAACTATGAAAAGTGTATGCTTGCTATTTGCTTTCAGTCTCATTTTAATTGGCTGTCAACCTGAAAAGCCTAATGGGTATATCTTAGAAGGGGTCATTGAAGGCGAACCGTACGATGACTATATATTTCTTGGGCAATACGGAGGTTTCGCTAAGGATAGTGTAAAGGTTGAGAACAATAGATTTTATTTTTCAGGTGAACCTCTTGATATGCCAATATCTGGCTGGCTCCACTTAAGACCAAGGGCTAATATTCAGTTTGTCTATCTTGAAAACAGTCATATTAAAGTAAAAGCAAAATTCAGATATAAGGAGGAGACTACTATCAATATATTAGAAATAGTGGAGATAGAAGGCTCTGAAACGGCTAAACTTCAGGAAGATGTTAGAGAATTCTTTAATGAAAACAGTGAAAAGGAGAATTTTAATACCATGCTGTTTGCAAAGCTTAAGGAATTATTCACTAACTATCCTCAACACCCCTATTGTAGTGATATTCTTAGAAATCAAAGTGTAGAACCAACACTCTCATATGATCAGCTAGTAGAATTATTTGAGATGCTGGATACTGCCTATATCGAAAGTGGAAATATGCAATTGATAAGTAAGAGTTTGATGTCGAAGAAAAACTTTAGATATGGGACACCCTTTCCAGACTTTTCACTCAGAAATGAAGATGATCTCACAATTTCAAATGCTGATATAGAAGGAAAAATTACTTTAGTTGATTTTTGGGCTTCCTGGTGCAAGCCTTGCAGGGAAAAACACCCGGAAATGATTGAGCTGTATAACAAATATAGCGAGAAGGATTTTGAGATTATTGGTATATCTATTGATAAGGATAAAAATCAATGGCTTAAGGCTATACAAAAAGACAAAATCATTTGGCAAAATGTTATTGACCAAGAGGCAGCATTGTATGAAGGAATGGGAATGGTTGTTGTTCCATTTCAATTCCTGCTTAATAAGCATGGTGATATTCTAAAAGTTCAACCAACATTACAAGATGTAGAAAAGTATCTTGCGACTAACTAAGTTCATTATCCAGCTACCAACCCTAACTTTTTAAACTGCTCAATCAGAAAATCAGCATACCGTAGGAATCCCAGGTCCGTAAAATGTACGCCATCTACAGTCCCTTCATGATCTGCGCCCATGGCATTTTGGCTGTTGATATAAAGAACGTTTTTATATCCGGCTTTCATCATCTCGTCATATTCGGTTTTGAGCGCCACATTTTTTTCATCTATGAGTGAACTTAGCTCCTGGTTCAGGAAAGATTTTTCATAGATGAAATTCTCAACAAAGATGATCGGTGTTTCCGTATGCTTTTCCCGGATTGTCTTAACCAGGGGGATTACCCTCTGGGTGATCTCCTCTGTCTTCATATTGGGCAGGCATTCTATCACATAGAATGCAGGGTTGGATTCCGCGATTAGTTCATTGATGGGCTGCTCCATCTTTCCATTCCCACTGAATCCCAGGTTGATGCAGTCCATGTTCAGTTTCCTGCTGATGATATTGGTGTGAGCCATACCCGGCCGAGAAGCACAGCCTCCCTGAGTGATACTGGTTCCGTAAAAGATGATAGATTCCTTGTACGTTTCTGTAGGTTTCTCGATCACACTGGCAGAGTCAATACCCACTTCAATGCTGGAAATGCCATCGTACAGGGGCAGGTACATTTTAAACTCCCGCATAGTGCTGGTCATGTTGTCTATCAGCAAAGCTTCATTCTCCATGCCAGTAGGCCTTCCGGTATTTACATATTGCCAGGTGCCATCGTTGTTGTGGTACAGGTCAATGCCCTTGATGCCTGTTTCGGCCATGTGATTCATCTTATTGTCCTTTAGTACTGTCCACTTCACACTTATACTGGTTGTGTTAGAGAAAAATCGAATGGACATTCCGGCAGAAGATTTTGACAGGTTCCATACAGCCGGTCGGACAGTTTCTTTGAGTGCCAGGGGCAACCGGTCATAGCGGTTCTCCTTCAGGTTTTCCGCGACATCGGTGCCTTCCAGGATAAAATGGTCTTTCCCATAATAGGTGGGGGTGGGGCTATCCTGTGCATGTAAATGGTTCGCGATGGTTAAGCTGAATAGGATGAGCAGTATAAACGATTGGGGGGTTGTTTTGGATATCATGGTTCTGTTGCGAGATTGGATGATGATCTTTTTGTGTAACGAAAATAGTCTTTTCAGGTGAGGTGGGAAAAAAGAGAAGAACTGTCGGTCAGATAAGGATTGGAAAGTACTGTCACAAGCTAATGTTTGCGCCAGTTGGTGGGGTGTAAAAGAGGTGTATAGCTACCGTATAGCTACCCTGAACGGAAGATTGTTGTCGAAGCTATGGACACTGGTGCTCAATGATAGTTGGTGAAAAACACCAACTATTGCCACGGTGGCCTGTGCGCCATAGGCCACGGGGAAACAGAGACGCTTTCCCAAGGAATAACCAAAAACAAAAGCCGAACATTGCTGTCCGGCCATCATCTATGGTATGCCAAATAATCGCTATTTAATCAACTCAAGGTGCCTGCCCATCCAATAAGGGAGCAGCCAGTACACAGGCTCTCGCTCCTGGTGAGGATTTCCTGCCTGAGCAAAATAGGGGTTACGGTCCCAGCGCATCGTGCGGTATTCGCTTGGAGGCCTTAGCTCATCCACTTGCACTTCTTCAAGGATGGGATACCTTACCAGTTGTAAATCCTCCCTTTTTCCATTGTCAATGTAATCATCTACCAGGCTCAAGGGAGCATCCTGCAGGAAGAAAATAGATTCTTCCAGGCCGTCATAGCCCCCTTTCAGGATGTTGTAAGTGAAATTCAGTAAAGGACTATTCGTTTCACTGAACTTCTCATACCACTGATCCAGGTGGTCCCTGTAAGCCTGATTCAATTTCGGGTCTTTCTCCAGGTTGATCAGGGCCGGATATATGTACAAAGCCAGGTAAATATCAAAATAAGTCTCCCAGGCAGGGTTGGTCACATAAAGTGTCTGGGCATTTTTTAAGTACCCATGCTCATGAATGAGCTTTAGGTAAGCCTCCTGATAGCGCTCAAAACCGGTAATCTCATATGCGAACTTCAGGAACGACAGAATCTCCAGTGAGTTCAGTGGCTTTTCAGGTGACCACTCAGGATCTTCATTCAGGCTCTCTGGAGACCAAACTCCCCACTTGGTCGGTTTGCCATCCACATCCACCAGGTAAAAATCATTTCGTACCAGGTGATCCATGATCTTGCTTACATGACTCGCTATCCTTTCTTTTTCAGCCTCATCAGCCACGAGGTAATAATACCAGTAGTATCCAAAGAAATGTCCGTCCAGCTCATCACTGCTGGTGTCTCCTTTCCATTTCCATTTTCCATCTTTGGAGAGGTGCCACCTCACCTCCACGGGTTTATGTCGTGGATTGTTTATCAGGTCTTCCGCCAGTTCCTGTGGCGTATACGTCCGATTCATGTCGTGCATCTTATCCCAATCTGCAGGAACGATCGTCCGGGCAAAGAATCCGTCTATTTCAGTGACTTCCCGAAGTAAGTGAAGGAAATCAAAGGCTTTCTTAGCGCGTTCTTTGGCAATTGGATCACCTGTGACGGCATACCGGAACGATTCCATGGCCAGGTACATGGCGGTATATTCCCCATCATTGTCATCATCATCCGGGACCAGTGTGGAGGTATCTCCAGCTACGGTCAATGTGAATCGACCGGCGATCCAGGGTTCCCGGATATGTCGGGTGATCAGTTGCTCATAGAAATAATCTGCTTTTTCTGCCAGCGTCATTTCCTTTCTGTAGATCACACTCACTCCGCCGGCTGTCGCGATCCAGGCATTGCCCGCAGTATCAAAAGTGATGTCTTTCACCTCATCGTTCATCAGCCACCGCTTGCTCAGTCTGACACTGTATTCAGTTTCTCCGGGAGTAAAGCGGGTAATGCCATAGTCTGTGCCTACCCACATCACTCCATCAGGCCCTTTTTTCACCACATTCACATTGGCGTTGGTAATGCCATTTTCAGGTGTTTTGTGTCCGACTACATTTTCCCCGTTCCTGATCGTAACTCCACCGAGACCACCGACCCAAAGGTTACCCGAATCATCATAGGCAACACCTTTTGTATAGGCACTGAGTAGCTCTTCATTTTTATTATAAACGATAGTCTGTGCATCATTGCAATGGTAGAGCCCGACATCCGTGGCCAACCATAGTCCACCATCTCCATCCGAAATGACATCTCTCATGCTTCTTGCTTTGGTGTAATCTTTTTGATTCCACGCTTTGCCATCATAAAGCCAGATCCCCTTAGGTCCCAGGACATAAATACCTTCTTTAGCTATCACAACTTTGGCAATAGGGGCTTCCGGACCTTCCTGTTTGGTAAGGGTTCCTTCCTTGCCCGTGTAAACTCCATCCCAGGCCGCCACCCAGATATTTCCTTCCTGATCAAGATCCACATCATAAGCTGGCCCCTGTGCTTCTCCGGAAATCATGAGCTCCCAGGTCTTTGACGATTGAGGTTTTTTGTATACTCCCCCTTTCGTAGCGATCCAGACATCTCCGGCCTTACTAAGCTTGATGGCCCGGACTTCATTGGAGGCCGTATTGCTTTCATCTACTATAAATCCTTCATGATATTCCTGGATGAACGGGACATCAGTATGGGACGTCAATTGGGAAGCATCTGGTTGTTCTGCTTTTCTATCGCAACCAGAGATGGCAAGCAGTAGAAGCAAACCCACCGGAAAGATGATTTTTCTTTTCATTGTCTGTGTTTTGTCTGGTACATGATCAAACATCACTTTGGGTTAAAGTGAATTGAAAGTGCAGAGCGCTAGTTTTCCTTTACCCAGCTTACTGGGAAAGATGCATATTTTATGGTTTTGTGAGGTCCTCCATCGCGATCCTTGTGATGATAACTGTAGACTGTGTGGATTACGCCATTGGCACCTTGAATGATGGCTGGATAATGGCTGGAAGTAGCCAGTTCTCCTCGTTCATCCAGCTCAATTTTTTTCTTCCATTTCCATGTCTCACCTTCATCATCAGAGATAGCCACCGTCAGGTCGTGTCTTCCTTCTTCGGTTTCATTGTAGACCATAATCCATTCTCCGGTATTTAGTGTTGTCATGTCAAAACCTGCCCCGGAGTTGGGGATGTCAGTGTCTTTGGCGATGGACCAGGTAAAGCCTCCGTCAAGAGAGGTGGTGAGTTGCATCCTTTTCGGAGCAGGACCATTATCTCGTAAGTATGCTGAAAGACTTCCATCTTTTCCTATTGCAATGGTGGCCTGGATGCCTACACCTCCCAGCACTGGATTACTCCATTGCCAGGTCTCTCCAAAGTCATCGGTGATGGCGAAAATGGAGCAATCCAAACCATCGGAATACAGCGGCAAAAGAATCCTGTCACGAAAGACAAGTGGCTTGTTTTTGGTTTGCCAGCCAATCCTGCGGGTAAGGGGGTATCCCAGGTCTTTGCTGATGGTTTCTTCTCCAACTTTTACTCTACCGCTTCTGATCATGTTTTGACCCCCGGCCAGGCTGTCCATCTTTTTCCGGTATTCAATCCATCTGGGCTCCAGTCTTTGTTTTTGTTCAGTACTCATTTGCGAGAAAAGCTCTTCTTTGAGGTAGACCTCGTAAGTATCCAACTGCTTAGTTACTTCCGCTACAAACCGGTCATCGGACTGGATCCCCCGTTCCGTTTTACTTCCCGGTTTGGCAATGATGATGTCCTGCCATGACCAGATCGGAGCACCCTCACCGGTGTAGTCTTCACTGATCCTGTATTTAGGAATGGAGGTCTCCCATTGGTTGGCGATGACCGGGTAATACATCAGCCAGAGCTTATCCCTGGAGTCCATAAACAAAACGGGATTGATATCAGGGAAATCGGGTGTATCAGCCATCAGGAAGGGTTCGCTCCATGTGGTATCGCCTTTATTAAGCCTGGAACCCATAATACGCACATCATCTGCCCATCGTTCACCCGACCCCTGAAACCAGGCCGAAAGCAGGTCGCCATTGGGTAATTCTACGATCGTTGGTCCGTGTACATGATCGTGTTGCAGCGGAAAGATGATTTGCTCTTTGTACGTGTAAGCAGCCTCCTCGTCATTGTTAGCCCCGGTATTACAGCCCACCAAAAGCAGGACAGGTAATGCGGTAATTAGAAAATTTATATGCTTTAAAACCCTCATTGGTTATGTCGTTTCATGATCTCTTTCCAGTTGGTAAAAATGATTCCCTCATCTTCAAAGAACTGTTTGAGGTCAGGATCACCAAACATTTTGGCTTCCCATACACGTTGCTGCCAGGAACCAGTGATGGTTTTCAACTGCTCGGTGTCCACCGATGGGTGGAAAATGATTTCTGTCAGTCCGGGCTTCAATGACCTGATGAGTTCTTTGAACGCTTCCACCTTTTCTTCATAGGTCTTGGCATTGGGTGCACTGGTGAAGAAATCCAGTTTAGGCAGCGTATAAGTGGACATAAAGTCTACTACGTCATCAGTAATGGGGTACCCAGCTGCACGAAAGGTCTTGACCACCTCAGGATTCGAAAGGTCGATGGCATTGGCTGGAATGCCGTATTCCATGGCGATTTTCAAATATCTCTTGGCATATTCAGGGTGACCATACAATGTGCCCATATGTGTGTCAATATGGTCTGGTCGATAACCTAATGCAATGGATTTTTCAATCTGAGCTCTTACTTCTTTCTCAACTTCATCCGGGGAGGCATTTGCCACTACTTCTTCTACACTTCTCCACAGCTTGCCTTCCGGATCTATCAAGCCGGGCACTTCTTCTACAGGTGTGACAGATGGCCATCGCCAGGTTTTCCATTCACTGGTCAGTGCCAGGTGCAGTCCCATGTCGATCTGTGGGTTTTCGATCGCCCAGGCAATGATCTCTTCGAAATTTGGGCAGGGAGGCATGGCAGCAGCCGACTGAATGTCACCCGCTAGCAGTTGCGCTTTGGCAGCGATGTTGGCTTCTGGACACATTCCGATATCATCGGCATGAAGCATGATCACTTTTTTTCCGGCCGGATACCCCAATCGCTCTGCCCAGGTAGCGGGCATGCTTTCAGCGGATGTTTCCTGTTTGTCACTGGATTGTGCTTTTTGGCCACAGGAATAGGTTATAAGCAGGGAGCAAAAGATAAGGCCGGTTAGTATCAGGTTGGTTTTCATGTGTATATAAATTGATTTTCAGCAGTCACATGGAATGTCCGGATACAACAAGTCTGCTTCCAATTATTGATCTGTTTTAAAAATTCCTGCCCTTCGGCATGGCATCTTCGGTTGGCATAGTCGACTTTATGGACATTTCATTAGGACTTTTTATTTAGTACTGTCAATTACCTGAAACTTACTATCAGTTATCCCAAAAAAAATTAACCGATAGCCTTGCGATCCGTATAGGTAACAGCAAAAGAAAATGCTAATGAAGGGCTCTTTTTTCTAAGGCTTTGATCAGCAATTCAGGCTGGTCTGTCTGGATCACATTGGCGCCATGTTTGAGCAAGCGCTCAAGGGCTTCGTCTTCCTTACCCTCAGCCAATAGTTTGTCGGGTTCACCTAGCGCGTTGATCCAGACTCTTGCTTTATTGGCTTTGATCAGTTTTACAACTTCATGGTCATAGAAGGAAAAATCAATGTGTATCAGCTCCGGTTGAAACCGTGTGATGGCAGAATCGGCCATTTCATAGGAGTAAGCCCTGGGCATGATCATGAAATCTTGGTCTACTGATTCTACATAATCCAGTGCCAGGTAGTCATTGTCAAACCAGAAGACATGGTCTTCAAGCTTTAGTTTTTTGATGACTGTGATGATGGGGTCCAACTTGTCCGTCTTGATATCAATATCAATCAATGCTTTACCTTTTGCCAGCTTAAGGGCCTGCCTGAAAGAAGGGATCTTTTCATTGGTGGTATCCCCATTGTGGATCAGTCGGAGTTTTCTGAGCTCTTTAAACGTATAATCAGAAGGTTTCCCAGACCCTGTGGTAGTCCGGTCAATGGTTCCATCATGCATCAGCACAGGAATACCATCTTTGGTGACTTTTACATCTAGTTCCAAAATATCGACACCCATCGCTATCGCAGCTTTGATGGCCGGGATGGAATTTTCAGGGTGGTGAAGGTGTGCCGCCCGATGAGCGGCCACCAAAACAATCTCAGATTCAGAATTCAGGAGTTCTGCCCTGATCTGATCAACACCCTTTTGCCCGAAGACCAGTGAAGCATAAACACTGATCAGCAGGAATCCGATAAGTTTTTTCACAGTCTTTCTGATCTGGCTTTATTCTTTGTTGAGTCGGCGTTCAGGCATTTCAGGAATCTTATTCACCAGTTTATTGGGTGCTCCTTCGGTTTTCACCAGGTCAAAGGCATCATAAAGCTCTCCCGTAGCTGTGTAGGCTCCGTAGGTCAGGGTATTGTCCTCAATGGTGATGATCTGGAAAAGCTGCGTGTTGCCTGCTCTTCGATCCATCCATGGGTCATCCGACACATCATACATCTTGGGTCCGCTCACGGAAACAACGTACATTGTTCCCGAAGTTTTGTCTTTTACCTGGTACCCTGTGGGCACATTATTTACCATTCCGCGTCCATAAGCATGGTCATGACCCTGTAGCACGATGTCTACTTTATGTTTGTCAAAGACTGGTTTGAAATCCTTCCTGAATTCAACATTATCCCGGTTAGGCTTTGTAGAAAAAATAGGATAGTGGAACGTGATGGCAGTCCATTTTCTGGGATCATTCGTTAGGATGGAGTCTAGCCATTCCAGTTGTGCTTGCTTGTACTTCGGAGATTCGTCGATTTGCTCTGCATCGAGTGAGACAATCTTGAAATTCGGATAATTGACCTGGTAACACACTTCGTCCAGCCCTTCAGGTCCGTTTTTAGGGAGGTTAAACTGCTTTTTCCACTGTGGTGATAGTACCACGTTTCTATATTCATGGTTTCCGGGCGTCATCACACTGGGCACCATGGCATGGATAAACGAACCAGCATAAAACCAGTCACCCCATTCAATGTCCCGGTCAAACCGGTTGATCAGGTCTCCGGCGTGCAACATGAAATCTACATCAGGCAATTCACCATAGGCTTTGCGGATGACCCGTGACCACATGGATTTCACGTCGTTTTGGGCATCCCCGAAGTAAATAAAAGAGATCTTCTTTTCCGGTTCGGGCATCCTGATCTGGAACCATTCACTCCAGCCTCTTTTAGATCCGACACGATAAACATATTTCTTTCCTGGCTCCAGTCCGTCAATCAAAGCTGAATGATAATGAGCAGCAACTTCCGGGTCGTTCTCCGGTTTGTGAACAAGGAGCTCGTATTTGGCCCTGATAGTTCGGGTGTCATCCAGAAACTCCGGGCCATGTGTGGCTTCTGCAACCTGTGCTACAGACTCAAAGATCGTAGTGTCTGTTCTCCAGTTTACAGCGATAGAGGTAGTGGGATCCTCAGCCAGGTTAGCAATGACCCTGTCAGGAACCGGGGTGGGGAATAAGCCGGGGAAGGCAATATAGGTTGAGTCAGGCTTGTGAACAAACACAATGTCTCTGCTGCCTTTGTCGCTACATCCTGCAAGGATTGTAACCGTGAGTATTAAACCAATGATTACGCTTTTGAATCTGTTGTCTTTCATTGAATGGAGTCTTTTTAAATGTCATTCAGGTTATTGCCTGAACTTTTCTTGAAACACTTTTTTATAAGGTACGGTTAAGATAGCAATTCATACCCCTGTGGATGCGTTAATCTGCATTAAAAAAGTAAGATCGAAATAGGAGGAAGGAAAAAAGCCCCTTTGTTCATTTGGAAGCCACCAAATGGAAAACCAGTTCTTTTTTATTACTTTTCTAATCCAAACCCCTGAAAATCATGAGAATAAGCAGCTTTTTAACCCTCATATTGTGTGCTTTCTTTTCGTTCAGCACACAAGCACAACTTACCACCGGAACACCACAGTCAGCCAATTTGTCGGCAAAACATCTAAACCTGATGGATGATGTGATCCGGGACTACATCGAAAACGATTGGATTCCGGGAGGGGTATTTTTAGTAGCCAGACGAGGTAAAATAGTGTATTTCAAAAGCTTTGGAGACAAGTCAGACAAACAGGGTGATACCTATCAAAATGATGACATCTTTCGGATCGCTTCGATGACAAAAGCAGTGACTACGGTCAGTATCATGCAGCTCTATGAGCAGGGTAAGTTAAGGTTGGATGACCCGGTATCGGATTTTATTCCAGCATTCAAAGAGATGAAAGTGCTGGAGTCTGTTGATTCTTTAGATAGCTCTTATACCGCAGTTGAAGCGAAAAAACCCATTACTATTCGACATTTGTTAACGCATACATCGGGCATCACCTATGGATATGAAGAGGATTTGACCAAAGTGTATACCAAGGCAGGACTACCCCGGGCAGGACTTTCGTCAGAAGACTGGACCTCCGAAAGGTTCATTAACGAGCTGGCTTCCCTACCACTTGTTTTTCATCCTGGTGAAAAATATAGCTACGGGCTAAACATGGACGTGCTGGGTAGGGTAGTAGAGGTTATTTCCGGTCAGTCGTTAAGTGAATATTTCAGGAAAAACATTTTTGATCCGCTGGGGATGAATGACACCTGGTTTTACCTGCCAAAAAACATTCAGAATCGGTTAGTCCCTGTCCATCAGCAGCAGGAAACTGGCTTTGAGGTGATGGATGGAAAAATGTATAATAACCCTGATCATCAATACCCCTTGTCAAAAGATCATGCTTTCTACGCCGGGGGAGGAGGGTTGTCTTCTACAGCCATGGACTATGCCAGGTTCATCCAGGCATTGGTGAATGGAGGAACATATGGAGAGGCCAGGATCCTGGGAAGCAAAACCATAGAAGTGATGACAGCCGATCAGATGACACTGCTGAATGAACAGGGCAAAGGATACAGTAAGAAACCAGGTATTACTTATTGCCTTGGCTTTTCGCTGACTACAGAAGAGGGGGCAGGTCAGGGTCCCCGATCACCCGGCACCTACGAATGGGGTGGTTACTTCAACACCAACTTTTTCATTGATCCCCGGGAGGAACTGATTTTTGTCGGAATGACCCAAATTGAATTTGCCAAAAAGGGAGGCTTGTGGGACGGGCTGGCAGCGGTGATCTATGGCTCGATGATGGATTAGTGGGTTTTGTGAATCGGTGAATCCAATTGTGATTTAAATATCAGTCCTCTGGATGAGTATGGTCATAGTCTTCCTATCTCTTCATTTCTAAATTCATGCTTTGAAGATATCAATGGGTTTCAACCCGCTTAGTAAGGCTAAGATTGAATATGGAAATTAAGAAGCTGACTACTGAATTGAGTGAGATATTGACCTCTATCATTCATAGAGAACCAAATATTGACGAAATCACATCAGGAGTACATCCGGAATACCGGCTAAGTGCCAAGAACCTTTGTCGCTACCTGATCCTTCGAAGCTATGACCTGAGAAAATATCACGACAGTTTATCGGATGTTGGTGTGTCTTCTATCCGAACGTCTGAAGGATATGTCTATGGCAACCTGTTCAATGTGGTAAAGAACCTGCACCTGATCCAGGGACTACCTTTTTACCTGGAGAATGAGATAGAGTTGATTGGGTACAAGAAAAGCAAGAAGCTGGTAAAAAGTCACGCAAACAGACTCTTCAATGAAACCCGGAAAAAGCATTTGACCGAAATTATGGTCACCCTTCCCAATGAGGCTGCCACAGACAAATCGATCATCCGCGAAATGGTACTCAATGGGATGGAGATTGCCAGAATCAATCTGAGTCATGGAAACATTGAAGTTTGGAATCAGATGGTGAAGTTCGTTCATGAAATCAAAAATGAAACTGGCCTGGGTATAAAAATATACATGGATTTACCAGGTCCCAAGATCAGGACTTCTGAGATCAGAATTTACGAGGGTGAGGGCAAATCGAAGGCGGGAATTCCCGTTCGTCCGGGAGAAAATATCATTTTGACCAGGCGACAAACACTGGGAAGACCCTCAAAATTCGGTGCTTCGAATGAACAGCTTGAAAAGGCTGAAATTGGCGTGTTGCTTCATGAAATCATTGATGATGTCCGGATAAACGATACGGTTTTGTTTGATGATGGGATGATACGGGCTGTAGTCGTATCCAAAAGTGAGGAAGATGTGGAACTGGTTATTACAGATTGTTACAAGCATAAATTGTCCTCTCATAAAGGGATCAACCTTCCAAATACCAAGCTCAACTTACCAGCGCTAACTGAAAAAGATAAAGAAAACCTGCCATTTGTCTGTCAGCATGCTGATATCGTGGGGTATTCTTTTGTGAGGTCTGGCAATGACGTGAAACAGCTCTATGAACAGCTTGATCTAAATCATGCCCATGACCTGGGGGTGGTTTTCAAGATTGAGAACAAGGAAGCATTTGAAAATCTTCCATTTATTCTGTTGGAAGGAATGAAGCGAGACAAGATTGGTGTGATGATCGCCAGGGGAGATTTGGCGGTTGAGTTGGGTTTTGAGAGGATCTCTGAAGTCCAGAATCAAATCCTTTGGATCTGTGAAGCGGCTCATATACCTGTAATTTGGGCTACTCAGGTATTGGAAAACCTGGCTAAAACCGGCATTCCTACCAGGGCAGAGATCAGCGATGTGGTACAGGGAGTAAAGGCAGAGTGCATCATGCTCAACAAAGGGCCCTATATCAATTCAGCTATCAAAGTGCTGAGTAATATCCTGATCCGCATGGAACCTCATCTATTCAAGCAAAAACACTCATTGAGAGCTTTGCAGATTGCCAAAAACGCTGTGGATCAGTTGATGGGTGATCAATGGACCAGGCTTGGGGTCTAATAGCAGGTTCGGGCCCTTCTAATTCATGCTGAGGTGGTTTCTACCTTAAGGTGTCTCTATACTTTCAAAAGTACAGTCAATTTCATATATCGAAATGAATAAGTTTAAAAATGAATGTTATAAACATATTAAATGAAAATAAATTATTTAATAATAAGTAAACGAAAGTAAAATACTTATATATATTTGCGATATACATTATTAAGCATATGTGTTTCCCCACCATAAGATGAAGATCGCTAGAGTGAAAAGTTGTGTGTATAACCTGGATTTGACCAGGCCCTATACAATTGCATTTGAAACTTTTGATTCTGCGGAAAACATCTTTGCTTTTATTGAATTGGAAGATGGAACCTTTGGGATTGGGGCTGGTGCCCCGATCCCGCTGGTGACGGGTGAAACCATGGAAGGCACCAGGCAATTGCTGGCCGACAAGCTGGAAGCATGCCTGGTTGGAAAAGATATACGTCATATCCATCAGCTGATCAGCGATTTTCAACGGGAAAATGCTGACCATCCCGCGGCTTGTGCTGCAGTAGACATTGCGCTACACGATGCATTTACCAAATATTTGGGCATCCCCCTTGTCGATTACCTTGGTCGGCACCATCAGTCATTACCCACATCCATTACCATAGGTATCAAGTCAGTGGAAGAAACATTGGCTGAGGCAGATGAATATATTGACCAGGGATTTAAAATCTTAAAGATCAAGACAGGTAAGTCGCTTGAAGAGGATATCGAGAGAACCTTGAGAATTCGGGAACATGTTGGAGAACACATTGGAATCAGGATTGATGCCAACCAGGGATATAACCCGGAGGAGCTTACCGAATTCATGGAAAAGACTGAATCTGCAAACCTGGAATTCCTCGAACAGCCATTAAAAGGATCTCACTATGCTGACATGTTTAAAGTCATGGAACCTCTCAGAAAAAGGTGTGCAGCCGATGAGAGCTTACACAGCCCAAAAGACGCATTAATTATGGCAGCAAAGCCACAGCCTTTTGGGATATACAACATTAAACTGATGAAATGTGGAGGTATTTTCCCAGCCAAAGGCATTGCTGACATTGCACTTTTAGCCGGGATAGACCTCATGTGGGGTTGTATGGATGAAAGCATCGTCAGTATTTCAGCTGCCTTACATGCTGCCCTGGCCAGCCCCGCAACCAAATACCTGGACCTGGATGGAAGCTTTGATCTGGCAAAAGACCTCGTGGAAGGAGGTTTTGTGTTAAAGGATGGATTCCTGAGTACCAATGATCGTCCGGGCCTCGGATGTGAACTAACGACTAAAATATTTTAACAATGAAAGAAAATGCTATTGTCCTGACAAGTGGCTTACTCGATAAAGATTTCTCTAAAACCAGCCACGGGCTGATCAGGGGTACCGATCGTTTCAATCTCCTGGGGATCATAGATCATGTACATGCAGGCAGGGATGCCGGTGAAGTATTGGATGGTACCCATAGAGGGATCACAGTATATGAATCAATCGAATCATTTTTTGAAATTTCTGATCAAGCGCCTAAATATCTCGTGATTGGGGTGGCCTTTCCGGGAGGCGGATTGCCTGATGAATGCAGAGGGGTGATCATCGAAGCCATGAAAAGAGGTGTTTCAATAGTTTCAGGTTTACACGAACGATTGTGTGATGATGAGGAGTTTAGTGCTACAGCTGCTAAATACCATGTAGAACTGTTGGATATCAGAAAATCAAGACCAGCTAAAGACCTGCATTTCTGGAGTGGTGAAATTTATGAAGTAGACACACCCAAAGTAGCTGTTTTAGGAACAGATTGTATGATTGGTAAGCGAACCACCTGCCGTTTTATCATGGAAGGCTGCAGGGAGGCAGGGCTAAAAGCCGAGATGATCTTCACAGGACAGACAGGCTGGTTACAGGGCAATAAATACGGTTTTATCCTGGATTCTACACTTAATGATTTTATTAGTGGAGAGATCGAGAGAGCCATTGTTGACTGCTATAGGAACGAAGCTCCCGACCTGATCCTTGTAGAGGGACAATCTTCGCTTCAAAATCCCTATGGTCCATGTGGATCAGAGTTCATCATCTCAGGAAATATCAAAGGAGTGGTTTTACAACACGCTCCCGGAAGGAAGTATTATAAAACCAAAGCTCCGGTAGGTTATGAAATTGCTCCTATTGAAAGCGAAGTAGCTTTGATCAATGCATTGGGAGCTGAAGTGCTCGCAGTCACTTTGAGTGAATTAGAAGCTAATGATGCAGAAATGATCGCACATCAAAAGGAGATTGCTGAAAAACTGGGAATCCCTGTGATCCGTCCATTGGTAGATGGAGTAGAAGAGCTCACCAGTATTGTGATGGATTATCAGAAGAGAGCAACCAAAGAACAATTATCCGCCTAATAGTTGATGCCCTGGTGCTTATTCCGATAACAGGAAGATAGCTACCAGGGCTACCAATACCCCAATAGATAGAAACAAGTCAGGAATTACCGCATAGATAACCAGGGAAATGGCCACGGTGATGAGTGGTGATAACCCGGTCATGGGTACCACAATGATCGACTTACCATATCTTACTGCATATACGAGTGTAAGAGCTCCAATGGAGTTGAGGACATGAATACCACTCGCCAAATAGGGGCCTTCAAACCCCCAGTTAATCTCCTTTGTAAAATCCGTCATGGACAGTGCTACGGGTATCAGGATCACTCCTGTAATCATCATATAGAAGAAGATACTTTCGGCTCGCATCGTTTCATTGGAAAATTTCATTACAAAAGCCTGAATGCCCCACATCAGGAAAACAAGTGCGGTAAACAATAACCAACCTTTGGAGCCAGATTCACCATTTTCAGGCTCCTGATAAGAAAGGAAAAAGACTGCAATAAGGGCCAGGGCAATGCCAATCCACTGACGGGTGCTGGCTTTTTCTTTGAGAATGCTGGTAGAGAGCGCAATGGTAACAATGGGGAACAATGAGATGATGGGGAAAACGATATAGGCGGGTCCACTTCTCAAAGCCTGAAACAGGAGTAACTGTCCGCCAGCACCTAACAAGCCCACGGTGGAGCCCAGCAAGATAGACCGTACATCATATTCTAGTTTCCATCCAATCAGGTACAGTGCGACAAGTGCACATGGAATCATGGTCAGCGCCCATACAGAATAACCCAGAGTGGCCGGGAAGCCTGCTTTTTCAGGAATTTCTATGAATGCTCCCCAAATCCCCCAAAATACTGTGGTAATGATGGCAAAGAATAACCATGATCGCTGAAAGAAACTCCCCATGCTCAAGATATTTAATAAGTATAAATAGAATTTTAAATAATATTACGCAATATATAATATTTCATAATCTTTCGAATTAATAGTTTTATTTAAATTTAACGTTTCAAATATCTTTTCAATAATTGAAATGTGTGTCCGGGTTTCTTCGGAATTTTCAATACATCGAACATGAAAAAAGGAATGAAATATAAAATTGGTATACTGTGGTTTGGTTTGAACTTAATTTTTGTATCGGGAATTACTCAACCAGTCAAAATTTCGACAGAAAAAATGACGATCACCATTGATAAGGAGGTGAATTTCCAATTCCAGTGGAATGAAGAAAATCACTTGCCGATAGCTACTGACAAAGCTCAGGCGGCTTTAGTGGTCGGTGGTGAACGTTGTGCTTTTTTGTTGGATGAAAAATCTGTGATGCAAGGACAGCAGGTCCATCCGGAATGGGGGGTGAGTCAGGTGACTACATTACAGGGACGCTATCAAAGTAAGCAGTTGAGCATCATACAACATTTCAGGATCATTCTTCCTGAGAAATTTCCGGATGTGGTGCTGGTAGAAACGTCCTATACAAATGAAGGGAAACAAAGAATACATATCGATTCGGTTTTCAATCTGCATTTGACGCTTTCTGCAGAACAATTGTCTGCTGGCCAGCGTGATCACTTCTTAGCATCTTTCCAGGGAGGGATCAATGAATGGGGCAGGGACTATGCGTTAATCTGGCTGAAACCAGGGTTTGAGCAGGATAATTTCCAGGGTATGCACCAGACGGTTTCTCCGGAACGTATAGAAATGATCGGAGGAGGAATGCCTTTCGTAGATATCTGGGGCAAAGAAATGGGAATCTCCATTGCTCACATTGAAAAAGAGCCACAATGGGTATCACTACCGGTAAAGGTCGAAGCTGATAGCACCACCCGGATCGGTATTGTGGAAGTCCCGGATGAATCCATTGGAATGGAGGGATGGGTTGAGCCAGGGGCGTCTTTTCAAACGGTCTTAAGCGCACTCATCTTTCATCAGTTGGATTTTCATGATGGCTTAAGGCAATATGGTGAGTTACTACGCACAAGAGGAGTAAATATCCCCAGGACCTCCCCTGAGGCAGCCTATGAACCCTATTGGAAAAGCTGGGGTTTTGAACTGGATTTTACCCTTGAAGAGATTTATGGTATACTGCCCGAACTGAAAGATCTGGGTATTTATGTAGCTAACCTGGACGATGGCTGGGTTGATTATTATGGTGACTGGAAAGTCAATCAATCTCCAGGCAAATTTCCTGGTGGAGAAAAAGACATGGTCGATTTTGTGGATAGCGTTCATCAAAGTGGCTTCAAGACCAACCTCTGGTGGTATCCACTGGGGGTAAGTCCAGAGAGTGACCTTGCTAAGAATCACGGAGATCTTTTAGTGATGGACAAGGATGGAAACTACCCCAAAGAGTCCAGGAAGCTCTATCAGCTTTGTCCGGCTTATGGTCCGGCTATGGACCATGTGGAAGGACTTGTGAAAAGATTCATCAAAACCTGGGGCTATGATGGACTTTATACGGATACCAGGGGATTGTCAGCGGTGCCTCCGTGCTACAACAAAAAACACAAGCATGAAACCCCAATGGAGTCGTTTCAGCAAACCACGCGGGTATTTGAAGTGATCAATGAGACGCTAAAGAAATACAACAAAGAAGGGCTGCATGAGGTGTGTATCTGTGCGGTACCGCATTCTCCCTACCACATGCCGTACTATCAGATTTCCAGTGCATCAGACCCGGTTGATCTGTTGCAAACACGTAGACGGATCAAAGTAGAAAAAGCCATTCACGGACCATCCTATGCAGCTGGTGACTGTTACCAGGTGCCGGACGATGAGTGGAGTGGGTTTTCTGTTCCCCAGTCATTCCAAAGTGCAGTGGGAACGGGAGGTCAGGTCACCACTTTTTATACAGACCTGGATTCCTCTCAATATGCCATCTGGAAACGATGGATCCATGAATACAGAAGTCTGGAGCTGAGCAGTTCGGACTACACCAATTTGTATGATATCGCTTTTGACAAGCCGGAAGTTCATGTAGTGAAAAAAGGGAAGGAAATGTACTATGGTTTCTATGCAGAGCTGTGGTCCAAAACGGACCCTATCGAGTTGCGGGGACTGAATAAGGGAGTAAAATATAGGGTACTTGACTACGCGAATGGGAGAGACCTGGGCGTGGTTAGTGCTGAAGAGCCCTATGTCTATTCCGGATTTAAGGAATTCCTGTTGCTAAGGGTGACTCCGGAGTAGTTTGCCAGCAATCCGGACCATTCAGTTTAATTAGGTTCCTTTTCCATTGGTATGATTAATCTTTAGCAGTTAATTTAATGCTTTAATTAATCGACTATGAGCAATTCCTTAGTTACGGCTGCCTGGCTGAATGAGCATCTATCTGATGAAAACCTGGTAATACTGGATTCCAGTCCGACGTCAAATGTATCAGGCCTGAAGAGTGAGTTGGATGGGTTAGTGATCCCTGGTGCCAGGTATTTTGACCTGAAAGGCCAGTTTAGTGACCCGAAAAGTCCATATCCCAACACGATGCCATCTCCCGGGGATTTTCAAAAGGCTGCCCGGTCTCTTGGGATCAATACAAACAGCGAGATTATTGTTTATGATAACCTGGGAGTGTATACCAGTCCCCGGGTCTGGTGGATGTTTAAGGCCATGGGGCATGACCGGGTCAGTGTGCTTGACGGAGGCCTGGCTGATTGGGTGAAAAATGGCTTTGCAACGAAAGACTCGCACCAGTCAGCCTTTCCGGAAGGGGATTTTACGGCTCGCTTTCAAGCTGATGCTGTCAAAAGCATGCAAGAGGTGATTGAAAACATCAATCAGTCATCTTTTGAATTGGTTGATGCCCGGTCGAAAGGGCGTTTTGAGGGCACTGCACCCGAACCCCGGGAAGGAATGAGTAGCGGACACTTACCAAATTCCTGCAACTTACCATTCGAGGATGTCCTCAACGATGGAAAGTTCAAGTCTCCTGAAGAACTCAGGCAGATCTTTTCTGACTTGAAGCTAGGCGACAAGCCCATTACCTTTTCCTGCGGTTCTGGCCTCACCGCCTGCATTATTCTCCTGGCGGCTGAGCAGGTACTGCCCAACCAGAAGAGTGTCTATGATGGCTCATGGACCGAGTATGCCTCTACCCCTGGAGTGGTGATTGAGAAGTCTTAGATAAAATTCGTCTCTTTTATTCCTAAGATGCTTCGCAGGCTCAGCATGATGTTGTAATAATTCATTCCTTGCTATTTAAAATGTTCAAGTGAAGTTGAATAACAGGTATGAAACCCGCATGACAGCTACAAAGGAGTGCAATCATTTAAATGATTTCATCCAAACCTAAACCTTGAGGTTCCTCATCAAGATCTAAACCTCCCTCAACAGATTTTCATATTCCCTCAACATCAAAAGTGTCTTCTCTAACAAGATTTATCGCTTGCTAAACAGTAAAACTGCCGTGCTAAACATAAATACTATTGTGCTAAACGTTTAGGAAAATATAATGATGTTAAGGAAGATAATGATGTTGTTGAGGACAGAATAATCTTTGTTGAGGGAAATAAATAATATGTTAAGCACAGAATAAAATTTGTTGAGGACAGTGGGAAACAAGTTGAGGAGTGTCAGAACTACCCAAAAAGTGGTTGAAACTGGACCATTCTGAGCATGCGACGCAACTTGAGGTTAAAACAAAGGCGACTTGTGAGCCCGAGCTCCAAAGGAGCGTAATCATCACCTCAGGGTTCAGCCCTGAGGTCATAATAAATCCCTACAAATAAGCCCTAAAAGGGCGTAATCAAACCTTCTTCCTTTTTTTATAACACTTCTGTCTTCCCTGGAATAGGAATAGGATAGTTGCCATCAGGTCCTGGCTGATCAGGCATGTCAGCATCCCAGCTCCACTCTTTAGGTAAGATAGATCGCTCAGAAGCTAATGCTTCATCCATGGTGATTTGCTTTCCGGAATGGATGGCCATTCTACCCAAGACGCATGTAAGCGATGAGCCGGCACCATATTCGGTTTGGTTCAATGGCTTTCCTTCCAATACGGAATTGATAAACTCCGATTGACAAAGCTGAGAAGACCCTGCTCGTTGGTCCCTGTTGCGGTATTGCCAAATCACTTTGCCACTGGTATCATAGATGCGGGAATGGTCATTAGCTGATCCTTTGGTGCCCACGATCTCGAATCCGTTCCTGTTCCAGGTGCTGTCAATGTTTTTGCTCTGTACATGGAGCTTTATGCCACTGTCATACTCAAACTCCGCATAGTGATGGTCATAAGTATTCCCCTGGTTAGGTCCTGAGAAGGCAATTCGTCCACCGAGGCCATTTACGGTGGTAGGATAGTCATTCATCAACCAGTTGATGATGTCAATCTGGTGGATGGTTTGTCCACTTAGCTGGCCACCCCAAAGCCAGGTAAAATATCGCCAGTTGCGCATCTGGTACTGCATCTCGGTCTGTCCTTCCTGCCTTGGATGGATCTTTGGTGCCCCTACATTGTAGTACGCATTGAGACTTCTGACTTCACCGATCACACCCTCTTTGATTTGCTCCATCAACTGCTGATACCCGGGTTCGAACCTTAGCTGCAGCCCAACAGCTACATTCAGGTTCTTCTGTTTAGCCAGTTCATTGGTTGAAATGATCTTGTGGTATCCGGGGATATCTACAAAAAGGGGTTTTTCCATGAACACATGCTTGTCTGCTTTTACAGCCGCTTCGAAGTGTATGGGTCTGAATGGGGGTGGCGTAGCCAGGATGACCACATCACACTTTTCAATGACTTTTTCATACCCGTCAAAACCTACGTGTTTATCTTTTTTCGAGATAGCTACTTGTGATCCAAACTCGTTGCTCAGGCGCATATAAGATGACTCCACACGATCTTCAAAGGCGTCGGCCATTGCGGTGAGTTTTACATTGGGAGCGGTCTTAAGGGCTTCAAAAGCTGCTCCTGTACCTCGTCCGCCACAACCAACCAAACCTAAACGAAGTTCATTGGGTTTACCTGCACCTAATGCATTGATAGAAAATCCACTGAGTAAGGTGCTGCCAACGGCCATGGTGGTGCTGGCTTTCACGAAGGTTCTTCTGTTCTGTGTTTTCATGTGTGTATAATTTGTTTTTTATAGGTCACATGGAATCTTTGATTAAAAATTCATTCGCGGTTGGTGTTAAAATTCGCTCTGAATTTTTAATGTCGATTTCATCATCTAATATTTTAATATTTGTTGAGCTGGGATCAGGACTGTTTGATCTCGCTGATCCAGGTCTCAATATTGGCTTTAATAAAATCGTCATCGTTGAGCTCCGGGTAGTCTCGATACACCCTGTCAATCTCTTCTGCCTGGCCGGGAGAAAGCGTTTCATCAGGGTTAAGACACCAGATCCCTTCCAGGATGCCCTGTCTTTTCAGTACCTCATGAATGCCAGCAATGCATCCTTTGAAAGCATTCTTAGTATCAAAAAAGGCTGAATTGGAGTCTGTGATATTGATATTCCTGGTGAGGAGCTCCTTGTCAAATGCTGTACCTGAAGCCTTTACTTTTTTAACTTCTTTCAGTAGCGCTACTGCCTTTTGTGTCCACACTGCCAAGTGGCCCAGCAGCCCACCTACAATTTCTTTTGCTACGATCTCTCCATTATCCTTTCGGATATGGTAGGTAGTCAACAGGTCATTCAGGATATTGTCGTCGTTGCCAGTATAAATGGCTATTTCATCGTTTCTGTCTGAATTGCACACTGCCCTGATCACTTCCAGGGACTGATACCTGTTAAACGGTGCAATCTTGATGGCATTCACACCCGGGATGTTGGCGAACTGCTTCCAGAAATCTTCCGTAAGCACTCTTCCTCCTACAGAGGGCTGTAGGTAAAATCCAAAAAGGGGCATGTGTTCGCCGATCTTTTCAGCCCGTTTCAGGAGATCACTTTCGGACCAGTCTTTCAACCCATTCATGCTGACAAGTACAATATCATATCCCAGGTCACGTGCAATCTTGGCTTCATTCACGGCCTGTTCCGTGCCACCGCTGACACCAGCCACACGGATAAAAGGTCTGTCAATAGGTTTTCTTTCGATTTCTTCCGATGCCAGTGCCAGGACCTTTTCATACAGGTTGATCTCCGGGTCACGTATTTCAAACTGTGTGGTGTGCACACCTACGGCCACACCGCCGGCACCCGACTCGATATAATATCTTGTCAAAAGCTTTTGCCTGAATTCATCAAGCTTTCTGTTGGAATCCAGTGCCAACGGGTGAGCCGGGATTACAGTACCTTCTTGAAGTAGTTTATGAATGTCTTTGGATGGTTGCATGCTTAAAAATTTCCTTTTCTTTCCTGAAAATGCGTGGGCTTGCCTAGCTCTTCACCTCCGGACATCACCCAGTCAGCGGTCCATTCGATGATCTTATCAAGACCCACTTTTGGTTTTCCAAAGAGTTCGAAAGAGTGTGACGCATCATTGAGCAAACAGGTGGGTTCTGTTTCCCCAACTAGGTTTACCGGCTTGTCCATGATGGCTCCAAATTCATTTGCCAGCCAGGCTATTGAGATTTTTTCCGGTCCAGTGATGTTGAGGAATTTAGCAGGTGACTCACAATGTAAGAGTGAGCGAATCGCATAGCTATTGGCATCTCCCTGCCAGATCACATTGGCGTATCCTGTGCTGATATCAATAGGCTTATCATTGAAAACAGACTTGGCTACCTCATAGATCACCCCATACCGAAGATCTACAGCATAGTTGAGGCGGTAGATCAGCATAGGTGTTTTATTCTTGATAGAGAAATGCTCAAAAACTCTTTCCCTTCCGAGGCATGACTGCGCATACTCACCGATCGGACCGGGTTGTGTAGACTCATTGGCGCCCGGTCCATCTGTAGGCATGAATGGATAGATGTTTCCACTGGAAAACACCACAATATTTGACTGCGGATACTTTTCAGCGACTCTTCCGGGGAGATACGCGTTCATGGCCCAGGTGAAGTGTTCATTGCCTGACGTACCGAACTTGTTTCCGGCCATATAGATCACATTCTTGCTGGGAGGAAGGTTTCTTAAGAATCCCTCATCGAGCAGATCTCCGGCAATTGTTTCTATGCCAAAGTCCTCCAGCTCATCACGTAAATCTTTGTTTGAAAACCTGGAGACTCCGGTAACCTTTTTATTGAGGCCGGCCTTTTCAATGGCATTTTTAGCCAACATAGCCAGGCTGGGGCCCATTTTTCCACCTAATCCAAGGATCATGATATCACCCTCAATACGGCTCAGGTCCTCTATGAGTGCCTCATCTGGTGTGGCCAGTTGCTGATCAAGTTCTTTTGTGGTATTGATTTTCATGATGTAAGGACAGTGTAAATAAATTGAATGCTAAAGACAGACATAATTAACAGGATCAGGATCCCGGCAACACCTATCGTGTTGAGGTATCTGTTGTTTCTGAGTTCTTCGGGTGCTTTCGCTGAGTTGGCGAAAAGTAGAATAATAATGGCAGTAACAGGCACGATCATGATGGTGATGCCCTGGGCGAAAATGATAAGTTCCAGGGGTAACGAACCAAAAATCATGGCAACAATGGCTCCGATGATGATGACCACAGCTATCATGGACCTCGCATTGATGCTGCTTAGGTCATGCTTATGGAAAAAAGTGTCGGAAAGTATTCCCCCGCCTATAGTAGCGTTGCCGATCATCGAAGAAAAAGAAGCGGCAAAAAAGCCAATCATAAACACTTTTGATGTCAAAGATCCAAATAAGGGCTCCAGTGCCATGCCAAGGTCTGCAGCACTCCTTACTTCTACGTTGTTTCCTTTTAGCACTGCCGCAGCAGCAACCATCACCATGGTAGATAGTAGACCCAGGATAATGATTCCAGCCCTGCTTTCCTCTATCCCTTCTTTTACATTTTCTTTGGTCCATCCCTTTTCCCGTACCAGGTAGGATTGATAAAAGGCGCCCACAATAGAAAAACTGGAGGCTGTTAAAGTAATGATCAGGTATTCCGAACCTTGAGGAATCCTGGGGATCAATCCTTGCGCTACTGCGCCAAGATCGGGTACTGACATGATGATGGTGAGTAAAAATGAGATCAGCATAAGGATGACCAGGGAGATCATGAGTTTTTCCAGGATCTTATAGAATGATCTGAAAAAGAGCAAAAGAATCGCACCAATTGAAAAAAGCGAGACCCATAGGTTCAAAGACGAATTGAATAGCTCGGAAAAGGCCACACCCACGCCTACGGTATTGCCGGCTTGAAAGGAGGCTGTGACAAGAAACACACCCAGTCCAACAATCAGGGCGAGTGGTTTTCCTAATTCAGTACGTACCCTCTCAATAAAGGATTGTTGTCCGAAAAGACCAATCTTGATAGACATAGTAGTAAATGCCATCATGAGGACAATGGCCAATACAATCACCCAAAGTAAATGGTAACCATAACTAGCTCCAAGTTTGGTATTGATGGTTAGACTGCCCGGGCCAAAGACCAGGGCTGCAGTGATGAAGCCAGGACCTAATTTTTGAAGGAATGACTTAAGGGTAGGCTTGGGTTTATTCTCTTTTTTCACAGATATGATTTCAGGATCACTTGACAAATATAATAAGCTGAGTTTAAAACAGTAACGTTTCGAAGCTTAAAAATAATGAAACGAAACACTTTAAAGTGTAATGTGGATTGAACTACACTATTTATCACTCATTATCTTACAGGCAAGATAATAAAGTAACTGTAAGGACGATGTTTTCTCGAAGGACATCCAGACCTCTTCTGATGAGTTTGGTTACAGAGTTTTTATCCTTTAGGCTCATAAGTTCGGCTACTTCGCCCTGCGACATACCTTCGTAATAGTAAAGTAATATGGCCTTTTTCTGTTTTTTGGAAAGTTTCGAAAGCTCCTCTTTGATCTTATGCATCACAGATCTTTGGTGATCATCGGCAATCATACGTGATTCGCATGACAAATCGATTTCAAAACCTTTTTGATTTTCCAGGGCAGGATGACCCAGAAAATACTTACGGTCTTTTTTCGCCTGATCCATGATTTCCCGGTAGAGTGACTTAAATAGGTATGATTTAATGGAGCTAATACCGTCCAGCGATTTTTTGTTTTTCACAAGCCCGGCAAAGACATTCTGGATACAGTCTTTGACCATTTCCTTGTTTTGTATGATCTGATTGCCAAATCTGTAAAGATCATGCACATGCTGGCTGTATACATACCCCAAAACAGATTCATCTCCCACCTTGAGACCAGCAGAAACCTCTTCTATTGAAAGCTTCCTTTCATCATTCCTGTAAGTACTCAGAGATGTTAGTGGTTTTTCTTTTGTGGTGATTTGATCTGTTTGAGCTATCATAATAGAACCCTATATAAGATAATTTTACACAAGCGATAAAACAATATTACGAAATAAAAAATTAAATATTAAGTTTCGTATCATTATTTTTGTAATAAAATCATCAATAAATAATTTTACTTTCGAAAGAAGTATTTAGAAACGTTGTTTATTAAGAACTGTGAAGACCCGAAGGGTAAGGGATGAGGCCTAAACCGAAGGCAATGTCTATTCTTCGCAATGGTTTTCCGGTTTCAGTACTTTAGTATTTAGGAAAAGACCTGTCCAGAAAATGAAAAGAAAGATCAAATATATATTAAGAATAGCTATTGTCTCAACCATATTTTATTCATGTAAAACGGATAAAAAGGAAACTTCTGACACTGATTTAGTAAAATTTCCTGATGAAATGGTGAAATTTTCACCGATTACCAACAACCCGGTTTTTAGTGGGACGAAGAAGGCTACCTGGGACAAAGATATCCGGGAAAGAGGATACATCATCAATGATGAGGGGCTCTATCGGATGTGGTATACAGGATATAATGATAGTATTTCTGAGGTTAGGTACCTGGGATATGCTACATCTAAAGATGGTATTTCATGGGAACGTCATCCTGAAAATCAGCTTGTGAAGGATAGCTGGGTCGAAGACATGCATGTGGTAAAGCATGAGGGGAAATACATCATGCTTGCTGAGGGAAGAAACGATATTGCGCATTTGCTTACATCTGATGATGGAATAGAATGGAAAGAGGAAGGAAACCTGGTGATCCTACAAACCAATGGTGATCCTATCGAAGAAGGCCCATATGGCACACCAACCCTTTGGATAGAAGATGGTAAATACTATATGTTTTATGAGCGAAATGATTTGGCTATCTGGTTGGCTACATCCAGTGATTTTATCGAATGGACCAATGTGCAGGATGACCCTGTACTCAATTGTGGTCCGGAAGAATATGACAAGGGAGCTGTAGCTGTGAATCAAATCATAAAATACAAGGACAGGTATTACATGTATTACCATGCCTCCACCAGCACCGATTGGATGGATCCCAATGCACATGCCTTATGGTCTTCTAATGTGGCCGTTTCAGACAACCTGATCGATTGGGAAAAGTATCCGAACAATCCTATTGTAGATGGTGATCATTCAAGCCCAATACTGGTATGGGATAACAGGCTCAATGAATACGTGCTCTATACCATGCACGACCAGGTGTTCAGATATGAACCAGCCCAATAAGGAGTAGCTAGGCAATAATAATATTGACGCCCAGGCTTTCGATTTGTTTTTTGATTCCCTTGGGTATGCCTTCATCGGTGATCAGAATATCTACTTTGTTGAGTGGGCAGATGTAAGCCAGGCTTCTTTTGGCAAACTTGCTTGAATCAGCCAATACAATGACTTGTTTGGAGATGGCAATCATCTTTTGGTTGAGATGAGCTTCCTCAATATTGGGAGTGGTGAGTCCGAATTCCAGGTCAATCCCATCAACTCCCAGGAATACCTTATCACAGAAATAGTTCTGAAAACCACTTTCTGCGGGTGTACCTACAAGTGATAAAGACTCCTTTCGAAGAAAGCCACCCGGCACGATCACGTTGATGTCCTTTATGCTGGAGAGTTGACTGGCGATATTCAATGCATTTGTGATCACATTCAAATTGGAGATGTTTTCGAGGTGGGTGGCAAATTCAGAGGTGGTCGATCCCGAATCAATAATTATGGTATCGTTGTTCTGAACAAGCTTTGCTGCTGCTTTACCGATCTTTCTTTTTTCCTTGATGTTGATTTTATTCTTTTTCAACAATTGGTGATCAAGACCTACACGTTGGTGAATTTTAATCGCACCACCTCGAGCCCTTACAAGAAGATTCTTTTCTTCCAGTTGAGCCAGATCATTCCTGATGGTAACCTCACTTATTCCAAATTCTTCACTCAGCTGACTTACATTGACCTGATTTTCTGATTCCAGTTTCTCCAGGATCATTGTTCTCCTGCTCACCGTTGATTTCATGCCTTCCTTGCTGTCTTTCATATGGGTTATGTTATGCAGTCTATTTCAAAGTCAGAGACAATAAGAAAACTTTGAACACGCTGTTTTTACTTTTGATAAGTCAAATATCTAAATAAATATCTTTGAATAAAAGGTTTCATTGATCCATTTTGTTTCATTTCCTTAATAAGTAAGCGATCACGAAACTTCCTGGTTTTAAATTAATGATCAAATTAATCTGTTGGTTAGCACACTATAAAATAAAACAAAACAGATATACGAATTAAACATTAAATAATTAATAAAAGCAATTAAAAAACTTTCATATACTTTCGAAATATATAAAAATGTCTTTTATTTGCTAAATATTATCGGTGTTGAGAGGAATAGGTATAGTATTCTGTAAACACCCAAAGTCTACAGCATGGCATTAGAAATTACTGACATTACTAACGAAACCAAAAGCGATACTTATAAGGAGATCATGGCTCAGCCCAGGTTATGGGGTGAGACTTATGCAATCATCGAAAACCAAATATCCACTCTGACGGATTTTCTTGATCCGATTCTCAACGACCAGGAAACAAATGTAATCTTAACAGGTGCGGGGACATCAGCTTATATAGGTGATGTCTTGTGTAAGGTATTCCAGAAGCATACGGGTAGGATCACCGAACCGATTGCCACCACAGATATTCTTACCAACCCAAAGGACTACTTCAGCAAAGACAAAAAAACACTGTTGGTTTCATTTGCCAGATCAGGTGACAGTCCTGAAAGCGTGGGAGCTGTTCGGCTTGCTGAAAAGCTCTGCGACCACATGAGTCATCTCATCATAACTTGTAATAAAGAAGGCAAACTGGCAAAAATTGCAATAGATTTGAATGCTTACACGGTATTCATGCCTGAAGACTCCAATGACAAGGCATTGGCCATGACGGGCTCATTTACATCGATGCTCCTGGCCGGGATTCTCATTTCGGATTTAAAAAACCTAGAAAAAAACAAAGGTTATGTAGATCATCTGGTAGGATATGGCAACAGCATGCTGGAAAAGGATCAGGAAATAAAAGAGATCGCACAGCTTGACTTTAACAGGGCAGTGTTTCTCGGATCAGGACCGCTAAAAGGTATCGCACGAGAATCCCAACTGAAACTTCAGGAATTGACTGACGGACAGGTCATTTGTAAATATGATTCTTTCCTTGGATTGAGACATGGACCCAAAGCAGTGATTGACAAGCAGACCCTTGTTGTGTATCTGTTTTCAAGTGATCCATATATCAATCAATATGAAATGGACCTTGTCCGGTCAATCCATGATACGGACGATAAAATGGCTGAGGTAGGGATTGGAGAGGTTTTGAAACAAAAGGTAAGTCTCGACCTAACCATTGAGCCCGGAAAGAAGAACCAGCTTCCTGAAGAATATTTTGCGGTGTGTGCTGTACTTCCAGGGCAGATGCTTGGGTTTTACAGGTCTTTAGCACTCGGACTTTCCCCTGATTCACCGTCCGTGAACAATGCAATCAACAGGGTAGTACAGGGTGTGAATATTTATCCATACCAATAGCTTGCAGACCATGATCCTTTGCGTTTGTCCCAACCCTTCTGTTGATAAATATGTCTGGGTAAAGAATTTTACCAGGGGAAAGGTCAATAGAGCGAATAAAGAGAAATTATTTCCTGGAGGGAAGGGCATTCATGTTGCGATGGGGGCAAAGGAGTTGGGATTGGAGGTAGCCGTATTGGGATTTTGGGCAGGTGCATCCGGACAATGGGTGAAGGAAGCCTGCGAATCCCTGGGTATTCATTGTTATGGACCTGAGTTACCTGGAGAAACGAGAACCTGCCTGACTTTTAAATCGGAGGATGACTTGAATGATACGGAGCTTCTTGGTGTGGGACCAGTTGTTCGAAAAGATGCTTTAGCTGAATTTACCAGGGTTCATGATCAACTAATCAAGGATGCGGACATGGTAAGCTATAGTGGATCCTGGCCACCTTCCGATGAAAAGGTATCCTATGCATCCCTGGTAGCCAGTGCAGTTGCGATGGGTAAACCGACCATTGTTGATTGTTCCGGATCACAATTGGTTCAGGTTCTAGCTGAGAACCCTTATTCAGTTCACATCAATAGATTCGAGGGGTTCGATGTGTTTCAAACCATGGATCCTTTTGAATTGATTGAAAAAGTAGCCGTAAATTGTGAAAGGGCAGCAATCACCTGCGGAGCTGAGGGGCTATATCTTTCGGATGGAACAACTATCGTGCATGCAGTGAGTAGGGTGGATCAGGTAATTAGCACTGTCGGTTGTGGCGACAGTCTGATGGCTGGGTTAATGGCCGGGTTTGTTCAAAGACTGGATTTGATGGATACTGCAAGATTAGCTGCTGCATGTGGGGCTGCTAACTGTCTAAGGGAAGAATTGGGTATGTTTTACAAGAAGGATGTGGAGTCACTGAAAGAATCTTGTGAATTGAAAATATTAAATGTGAATAAATCCAGCTGATATGAAAAAATTAGATGTCATAGTTGTTGGTGAGCTAAATGTGGATTTGATCCTCAATGGGATCGATGGCTTTCCCGTTGTGGGAAAAGAGATCCTGGCTGATCAGATGGAGTTGGCCCTGGGAAGTTCATCTGCTATCTGTGCCAGCAACCTCAGCTCGCTTGGGTTGAAAGTTGGATTTCTTGGGATGCTCGGTAATGACGTCTTTGGAAAGTTTGTGATAGAGCAGTTGGAAAAGAAAGGAGTGGATACCTCAATGATCATTGTTGAGGATGACTTAAAGACCGGGGCTACGATCGCACTGAGCTATGGAGAAGACCGGGCCATGATCACACACCAGGGTGCCATGAAGCACCTGACGCTGGACGATATAGAATCAGACAAGCTGCATCAGGCCGGACACCTACATTTCTCCTCATACTTTTTACAGCCAGGACTGAAGGGCTCATTGGATGTGCTATTTCAACGAGCCCGACAGCTAGGACTCACGACCTCACTGGATATGCAATGGGACCCGGCCGAGCAATGGGACCTTAACTTGCAAAAAACACTTCCGTATGTAGATGTTTTTCTACCCAATGAAACCGAACTCCAGAAGCTAACTGGAGCACCCGATCTCGAAAAAGCCATTCAGGCTGTTCAGGACATGGGAAAATACATTGTGGTAAAATGCGGTAGCAAAGGTTCCGTACTCTCCTATGAGAAAAAGACAATAGAAAAACCTGCATTTCTGAATGAAGACGTGGTGGATACCATAGGGGCTGGTGACAGTTTCAATGCGGGGTACATCTACCAATTTATCAAAGGAGCTTCACCCGAGAAAGCTCAGATTTTTGGAAATGTTACAGGTGCAGTTTCTACCACTCAAGCCGGAGGTACCAATGCCTTTACCAACCTTGCGGAAGTGATGAAGCTGGCAAAGGAAAAATTCAATTATACAGAAGGATGAAGTTACAGGAGAAATTCATTGAATTACGAAAGAATCACAAAGCGCTTTTAGCTACCAATTTCTACAACTATGAGACGCTGGAAGGTGTGTTGACTGCTGCCAGTCAGTCTCAGATGCCCATTATTTTGCAGCTTACCAGGAGTTCAATAGAATACATGGGACTGCCTGTAGCTTACAACCTGGCCAGGACCATGTTGGAAAAGCATCAGGTAGAAGGATGGGTACACCTGGATCATGGAGATTCTTATGAGCTGGCCGCACAATGCCTTGATATCGGATTTGACTCGGTCATGATCGACGCCAGTGAACAACCTTTTAAAGATAATATAGCGCTTACAAGGAAAGTAGTAAGACTTGCTGAAGGCTATCAGGCCAATGTAGAAGCAGAACTCGGATATATTGCGAAGCTGGGTCAGGACAAAGATGGGAGCGGGTTTACTCAGCCGGAAGAAGCCAAGACTTTTGTGCAGGAAACAGGTGTAAATGCCCTGGCGGTAGCCATAGGTACCGCACACGGATTCTATGACAAGGAACCAAAGCTGGACCTGATACGACTGGAAGAAATTGCAAAATGTACAGATGCAGCACTTGTATTACATGGAGGGTCCGGGATACCGGGATCCAGCTTAAAGAAGGCCATTGATCTGGGTATCTGTAAGATCAACCTGGCAACAGAGATTAAGAATATATTTATGCAAACCCTGAAGGAGGTTCTGGCCACCAATCAGGAAATTGATTTAAGGAAGGTGTTTCCCAAAGCGACAGATCAGGTAACCGGACTTGTGAAAGAGAAATTAGTAATAGTACATAACTAAATCCATAATAATTCTCTTCATATAGTTTGATAAGGTTGTAGTAGACCTTGTCTTTTAATGGTTTTACTAACTTTCATGATCCAGCCGGGTCGTTGCTTTGGGGTGTCTTCTTTCCCCTTGTTTTTATTTCTGCTTCACTCACTCAAAAAAAAATAAAAAGTTTTATAGGTCAAATGGCATGAATGGAATTTGACCCCCCTCTTTATAGGTAAAGCAATTATTCTAACCCATTTAATTTTTTAAATGAGTCACCAAGATTACAATACCTACAAAGAATATACTGCCTTTGATTTCATCGAAGACGAATACTTCATTCGTTGGGTGAAGAATCCTGATGAGCAGTCAGAGCAGTTTTGGAAGATGTGGGTTGCCAAGTACCCCGAGAAGTCGAAGGATGTGATGATGGCCAAGAGTATTCTCCTGAATCTAAGCTATCAGCATGATCCTGATTTAAGTGAAGATGATTATGTAGAGATGTTTGAGGGAGCGCTCAAGAGGAGCCGTATCGAGCCTGGCAAGGCATGGTTACTTCGTTTGACCTTTCTTCCTGTAATGCTCAAGGTCGCTGCTTTTGTAGCAATAATATGGGGTATTGGCTTTTCTGTCTATCAGGTAAACCTGAAAAACACCATTTCAACTCCTAAGGTCACACTGGTAACAAAACAAAGTCCTCTGGGACAGAAAACAATCACCTGGTTGGAGGATGGAACAAAGGTTCATCTCAATGCCGGATCCATCATCCAATACCCCAGCATTTTTTCAGATTCAACCAGAGAAGTAGCGGTAGAAGGAGAGGCTTATTTTGAAGTCGCAAAGGATGCGAGCAGACCATTCATGGTCTCCACAGAAAAAGTAAAGACTACGGTGCTGGGTACGATCTTCAATGTAAGGGCATACCCGGAGGAAAGCCGAATTGATGTGGCAGTTAAAGAAGGTGTTGTTCGGGTGGAAACCACAAGTAAAGATCAAACAGACAGCAGGATTCTGAGAGCCAATGAAATGAACTCCTATGATATCATCAGTAACAAATCCAATAGGTATAACATAGATCCCGAGGATGTATTTGCCTGGACCAATGGAGTGATAAGTTTCAAGGAAGCAAACATTGATGAGATAGTAAGAACACTTGAAAGATGGTATGGAGTGACCTTTAATATCAATGTGAAATTGAATAGAGACAAAGACTTCACTTTCAGATATAAAAACAAGCCGCTCAAGGAGATACTGGATGGGTTGAGCTTTGCTTACGGCTTTGAATATAAAATTGACAATAAGACCATTACACTGTATTAACCAACAAAATCATGGAGTATGTAAATACCAGTTGAAAGGAATTAAAAAAAAGACCCCACGCTGTGATAGTTCATTTGGCAGATTTCCTACACGGCATGGGGCTGATGTCCTGATAAAATCAATTTTCACCAAAACATTTTAACAATATGAAGTTAAAACTACTCAAAAAAATTGCGATTATGTCCAGATATGTAATAATTGGCATACTCATACAAAGTCTACTGTATTCGTTTGCTTTGCCGGAATCCGGTAATGCACAAAAGATCAGTATTGAAGAGATCGAGATCTCCATTGATGTTAACAATCTGAGCGTTCAGGAAACCCTTGATAAGGTGGAAGAGGCCACAGATTTTGAATTTGCATATAAACGTAGAGTCATTGATACCGACAAAAAGCTCTCATTTGGTCAACAAAAAACGACCATTGCAGCTTTGCTAAGAGATATTTCAAAAGAAACAAATCTTGGATTCAAGCGGGTCAACGAGGTAATCTATGTGAATAAGAGTATTGAGGCAGCTGTGCCTGTTACCGAAGAAATCATCAATGCGGATATCACGGTGAAGGGAAAGATCACCGATGAAGCCAACAGCGGGTTGCCCGGAGCTTCGATTGTGATCAAAGGGCTGGGCACAGGAACAACCACTGATATTGATGGTAACTTTTCACTATCTGCTCCTGAGGATGCAGTACTTGTCATCTCCTATGTGGGTTATTCCACGATAGAAATTCCTGTTCAAAACAGGACACAGATAAATATCCAGTTGGAGCCGGATTCTCAGCAACTGAATGAGATTGTGGTAACAGCGTTTGGTATTGAGAAAGAAAAGAAAGCCCTGGGTTATTCTGCTCAGGAAGTGAGTGGAGATGAGTTGGTAGAAGCACGTGAAGTAAACGTTGCCAACTCTTTGAAAGGTAAAGTGGCCGGTGTATTTGTGAACTCATCTTCAGGAGGTCCTGGTGGATCTTCTTTCGTACAGATCAGAGGTAGTAGCTCTTTGGGTGGAAACAACCAACCTCTTTATGTAGTGGATGGTATTCCGATCAGCAATGACAACCTGGCTCAGACCAACATTTTTGCAGGTAGAGATTTTGGTGATGGTATCAAAGATATCAACCCGGATGACATAGAAACCATTTCAGTATTGAAAGGACCGAATGCGGCAGCCTTATATGGGGCACGAGGAGCCAACGGCGTAATTCTGATCACGACCAAGAAATCATCTAAAAAAGGCATTGGTGTTAGTTTTAACTCCAACGCAACCTTTGAAACACTTAATGTGATTCCAAAATTCCAGACAAGCTATGGTCCAACATACGATGATGCATACAGCTTTCAAACCGTAAATATTGACGGTGTTGATTATGATCAGATTCCTGGTTGGGCACTCGATAACTGGGGCGGAGCATATGACGGACGTCAGATCGTACTCGCCAGATTGGCGGATATGGGTCCTGTGACGTATGAGAATCAAAACAATGATGTTCGTGATATCTACAGAATGGGTTCAACTTATACCAACACCATTGCTGTTGATGGAGGAAATGAATCGGTTGTTTACAGGGTTTCATTGTCCAACATGGAGAACAAAGGGATCATCCCTAATGCTGAATTTGCAAGACGTACTATCACTGCCAGGTTTGGCGCTGACGTTACAGAAAAGCTTCACATCGAAGCAAAGGCAAACTTTGTGAATAGTGTTGGTAAAAACAGACCTATTGTAGCAGTATCCAGTGGAAGAAACATCGCAGGATCCATTAACCTGATCCCTCAGCATGTAAACTACGACTGGTTAAGAGATTACAAAAGAGATGACGGAAGTCACAGAAACTGGAGAAACTCTCCAACCAATCCTTTTTGGATCCTAAATGAGATGTCCAGCTACGACAACCGTGACCGATTGATAGGAATGGTGTCAGCTAATTATAAACTCACAGATTGGTTGAGTATTCAGGGTAGAGTAGGAAATGATGCCTATACAGAGAGCCAACGCGAACAATACAATGAAGGAACACCGGGTGGTGCCTTTATCAATGGCCGTGTAGTGTTTGCTCAATACCGTGTAAATGAATTGAATGCGGATGTTCTTGTTACTGCCACTGGGGACTTGTCTTCAGATCTGAATGGAAGCATTTCATTCGGTGCAAACAGATTTACCAGAAGGTGGGAAAGCAACCGGACTACGGCTTTTGATATGAACATCCCTGGTTTGTACATCGTTGAAAACGCCAACACAGTTGTACCATCCTATACCATTACTGAAAAAGAGATCCAGTCGGTCTTCCTGACAGGGCAATTGGCTTATAAGAACCTGCTTTTCCTTGATGCATCTGCCAGAAATGACTGGTCAAGCACACTGGGATACGGTAACTATTCTTTCATCTATCCATCGGTGAGTTTGAGTTTTGCTCTTACAGATGCTTTGGCGCTGGACTCCAGGGCCTTGACATTTGCCAAGCTTAGAGCTTCATTTGCTCAGGCTGGTAACGATGCTGATCCTTACCAGACCACAGGAGGATATTCAGTGGAGACTACGACATTCCGCGGACAGCGATATGCCAGTATCAATGGTACGGTTCCTCCGACAAATCTGAAAAATGAGCTCACAAGTTCATTTGAAATAGGTACTGATGTTCGTTTGTTTGGCAATAGGGTTTCAGTGGATTTCACTTACTATGACTCCAAATCTACAAACCAAATCTTACCTGTCGACCTGTCTACAGCTACCGGATATAGCGCTCTTTATCTAAACGCGGCTGAAGTATCGAATAAAGGGATTGAGTTATTTGTTTCCGGTTCTCCGATAAAAATACCACAATCAATAGAGTGGACTATCGATGTCAACTTCTCTAAAAATAAGTCAGAAGTAATTGAGCTGGTAGAAGGTGTAGAACAACTAAACCTGATCTCTACAGGTAATGCAAGCATAGTAGCACGACCTGGATTACCATATGGAACTATCTGGGGTTACAAGTATAAGCGAAGCCCTGATGGACAACTCGTCGTGCATGAAAGCGGTGATTACTATATCAGGGAAGATGAGCTTTCTTCACTTGGAGATACACAACCTGACTGGTTAGCCGGTATCACCAACACCATTTCTTATAAAGGGTTCTCCCTCGGAGCATTAGTAGATATCAGAATGGGTGGAGAGATGTACTCATGGAGTAGATACGATCAGAATGCAAAAGGAACAGGTGTTTGGACCAATGACAGAGACAACCTGGTGGTAGAAGGGGTGATTGAAAATGAAGATGGTACTTATACACCTTCAAGCAAGACCGTCTGGGCGCAGCATTACTGGGCGCAAAGATCATGGGGTAACATTGGTGAAGAGTTTGTGATTGATGCTACTTATGTGGCCCTGAGGCAAGCTACTTTTGGTTACACCTTCAACAAATCATTGCTAGCGAAGACACCATTCAACACAGCTAAATTATCTGTGGTAGGAAGGAATCTTCTATATCTATATAGAGATGCAAAATTTGAGGAAATGGGAATCGCACCTGAGACAGCTTTTGCACCTACAGCAGCTGCACAGGGTTTCGAAGCCTTCTCAATGCCAACTACCAGAAGCATTGGTTTCAATTTATCAGTAACATTTTAAGGTAAAAAGGAAGACACATGAAAGCGATAAATAAACTTTTTTATACGGCTATTGTCTTGTTACTTGTGTTGGTCCCCAATGCATGTACAGACCACTTTGACGAACTAAATACAAACCCTAAGCTGGTTACCGATGAGATTATCAAACCAGAGCTATTGTTTACCAAAGTGTTGAAACAATCAAGCTTTGAAATCCAGAACCAGGGAAGGGTGGGCGAGTACTCAGGGTATACCTCCCGGGGAGACTCAGGTCAGCCATTGACATTTGGAGACTTTGGTCCGTTTGATAATTACAGGGATCACATTGTGAACCTTTCAGCGATTATTCGACTGACTGCTGAAGATCCTGCGGATGTCAATCTGAATGCGATTGCCAGGATCTGGAAAGTATGGGTATTTCACAGAATAACAGATAGTTATGGTGATGTTCCGTATTTTGATGCTGCACAATCTTTTGAAGATGTGGTAATATCTCCAAGCTATGATTCTCAGGAGGATATCTATATTGATATGCTTAATGAGCTGAAGGAAGCTGCATCACAGCTCAGCACCGACGATGAACTCAATGGCTTTGGTGCTGCTGATGTAATGTTTGGTGGTGACGTGGACTCATGGGAAAGATTTGCCAATTCACTGAGGTTGAGATTGGCGATGAGGGTTCGGTATGCAGATGAATCGTTGGCGCAAAGTCATATCACTGACGTATTGTCTGAGCCTTTGATCGTATCTAATGATCAGAATGCAAAAGTGACTTCAGAAGGGGAGGATTTTGCCTTCCTGGCTAACACCAATCCACTCTATCAGAATTTTTATAATGGATCAGCAGGTGCTTCAAATGCTACTGTCGTTGGTTTGCCAATAACAGAAAATCTTGATGCGAACAACGATCCTCGAACAGATTTGCTTTTAGATCCAAACCTGGATGGGTTTTTCATCGGTAGAGCAATCAACATGAATGTTGAGGAAAGAGATGCGTACGTTAGTTCAGCGACCAGAATGGATGAAATGTTCCTTCAGGCAGAGTATGATTTCAATGCTTTTCTTGCTGCAGAAGTTTCTTTCCTGAGAGCTGAAGCTGCTTTGGCAGGATTGAGCTCAGAAGATGAGGCTGCACTGTTTCAGGAAGGTATTCAGCTTTCAATGGAGCAATATGGCGTGGATCCTGCTGACATTACCACCTTTTTAGGTTCGGCTGCAGGTTCATTGGCTGGCACTACTGAAGAGCAACTCGAGCAGATCATTGTTCAGAAATACATTGCACTCTTCGGAGATCCTTACGAAGCCTGGGCAGAGCACAGAAGAACCGGTTATCCAAGAATTTGGATCGGCAGTCTGACTGCACTGGATACAGACAATGCCATTCCGAGAAGGTCAGCTTATCCACTTGATGAGTATAACCTGAATGGTGCGAATGTTTCAAGTGCTGCAGGTAGATTAGATGAAGGTGATATCCTGACCAGTAATGTATGGTGGGATGCAAAGGATGGACTGCCATTTGCACATCCCCTACAAGGAACCTTCCCTCCGTATTAATAGAAAATTCGTTTGTTTTTTGAAAATGATGACAGGGTATTTGCTCTGTCATCATTTTTTCAACAAACCACTTTGTCAATACAAAATGAAATTTGGAAATGATAGGTTTAAGAAACTGGATTCCGCTTTTAATAATCATCACCTTAGCGTTTTCTGCCTGTAATACCGAACCAACTGAGACAGTTGAAGTGCTCCCTGTGAGTGCTGAAGGTAAGACAATCATGGCAGTCTTTGCTCACCCTGATGATGAGCTTTCTATTGGTCCGCTGATGGCGAAATATGCCCGGGAAGGTGCCAAAGTACAATTGGTCACGGTAACCGATGGTCGTTATGGTACGGGGCAAACAGATCTGAAGCCCGGCGATGAGCTTACAGCCTTAAGAAATGAAGAGGTAAATACAGCTGCCGCAAAGATGGGGATTGAAAAACCTATCTGGATGGGATATCATGATCAACTCAAGCTCAAAGGTGGCTTTTTCGGTCATGTGCCTTATGTGCAGCAATTGATGAAAGAGCTGGATAGCCTGGTCACGCTGATCAAGCCTGATGTGATCATTACCTGGGGACCTGATGGAGGATCCAACCACATGGACCATCGGCTGGTAGGTGCTTCTATTTCTCAGATTTACCTGAGCAAAGATTGGGGCAAACCGAATATGCTCTATTATGTGGGTACACCTTCATCTCACCTGGATGATGAAGAAAGTAAAGTACTCAGGGGAATAGCTGATAAATACCTGACCACTGTTGTAGGGTTCGAGGAGGAGGATCGTGAAAGGGCGATTGAAGCCCTGTATTGCTACAAAAGTCAGTTTGCACCTGATCTGATGGATCGCCGTGCAAAACATTGGCGTGAAGGGGACCAAAAAATATATCTCAGACCATTGATCAGGTCGCAGGTGAAGTCGACCAATGTTTTTGATTCACTCGAGAAATAAATCTTTATATCCTGATGCCCTGGTGCCTTTTTTTATCTCTATATTTTAAATGACGAATTCTAAAATGATTAAAAACAATAAGTTCTTGTCTTTACTGGTAGGAGCGATGCTTGCGGTTGCCACCTATACATCTGCCCTGGCTTCTGATCTGACAAACCTGGGATTACATGTGATCCCATATCCACAACAGGTTGTACTGGGTGGAAGCGATTTTGAATTGTCAAACACAGTCAGCATTGTATTGGATAAAAATGCAGGTGAGGTGGATAAGGCAACAGCCGGGAAGCTAAAGTCGGAGCTGGAAACCAATTGGAGTGTAAAAGCCTTGATAGGAACAACTCCGGGTAGCACCAATATCATACTCACCCGCAAGGGAGCGAATAAGAACTTAAAAGCAGAGGGGTACCAGTTATCAACAGATCAAAAAAATCTGACCATCTCTGCCAATGACGAAGATGGACTGTTTTATGGCGTACAGACCCTTTTCCAGGTGTTGAAAAAGACCCGATCTGGCGTTATCGTGCCAGGCATGGAAATAACGGACTGGCCGGATATTGCCATCCGTGCGGTCCACTATGATACCAAACATCATCAGGACAAAGCCAGCTATGTGAAAAGCTTTATCCGTGATATGGCCAGGTATAAGATCAATATGCTGGTGTGGGAATGGGAGGACAAGCTGGCCTACAAAAGCCATCCTGAGATAGGTGCTCCTGGTGCATTCACCATCGAAGAGATGCAGGAGTTTACCAAATATGCCAAAGAGTATCATATGGAGTTAACACCACTTGTTCAGGGCTTGGGACACGTTAGCTTTATCCTGAAATGGCCGCAATACCGACACTTAAGAGAAGTGGATGATTCTGATTGGGAGTTTTGTCCTCTTGAGGATGGTACCTATGATCTGCTATTTGACCTATGGGATGAGGCGATGGAGGCTACCCCGGGTTCGGAATACATCCACATTGGTTCTGATGAAACGTTTGAACTGGGTCTTTGTGATAAATGTAGAGCCAAAGCCCAGGAAATAGGCAATAGTGGACTCTATCACCTCTTTGCTGGCAAGGCTGCAAAGCATCTGAAAAAATCCCGAAAGGTCATGCTGTGGGAGCGCCCTATGGGATGGAAAATGAGTCGTTCACCGATCAAAAACATGGAGCCCGATAACGACCTGATCCTGACAGAAGAATATCATTACAATAAGGCGGATTTCCAGTATGTGAAGGAAGCCAAAGATCTTGGATTTGAAGTGTTTGTCTATGATCCCAATCCCGGACTGGAACCATTGTTCTTACCGTATCACTTTAAGCTAAGAGGTCGTAGCCGCATTGATGATGGTAGCATGAAAAACAGTTACAACACAGTGGCTCCCGCTGCACAGTCAGGCTTATTTGAAGGTATGATCAACACTTCATGGGATGATTCAGGCCTTCACAATCAGATGTGGATGCTGAGCTTTGTGACTTCGGCGCAATATTCATGGAACGGAGCAGCCCCGGGGCTTGAAGAGTTTGAGCAGTCTTTTTTCCATAACTATTATGGTAAAGATGTGGTGGACATGAAGGAGCTTTATCAGTTACTCAATGAGGCTTCGTATTACTATGCCTGGTCACTGGAAAGAAACGTGTGGCACCATGGCACCATCGGAAAGACACATCTGCCTGACCTTCCAAGGAGGCAATACATAGAATATGATCCATTCTGGAACGAGGAATATGAAGAAATGGTGAAGAAGTCCAGAACTATGCAATCCAAGATGCTACGAGCGATGCAAGTCATCGACATGAATAAAGATCTTTCAACCAGCAATGCTTATGATTTTGATGTTTACCGTACCGTGGCCGAACTTGTTGATCACACCTGTCAGACTTACCTGGATTTGTCAGAACTGGAAAGAACGATCACCCGGGCCCACAAGGAAGCCTTTAGTGATCGAAAGGCAGCAATTGGACATTTAATGGATGCTGAATCGCTCATCGAAGAGAGTCTGGAAAGACGTGCAAAGGTGTATAGCAACCTGGTGTCCGTTTGGGAGCAAACCCGGATGCCAAAAGGCATGTCGACACCAGAAAAGGAATATTTCTATAAGATGGACCGATCACGTCATTACGCCAATAGAACACCCGATATGAGCTACCTGATCTATGATGAGCAGCTGCTCGATATGGAGGGTTACTTGGAAGCATTGAGAGCCTATCGAAAAACACTTAAAACTGATTTTTAAGCAGTGATGAAAATTATTACATTCATACTACTAATTGCGATGACCATGGCATGCCAGGAGACCTCAGAATACTATACCATCGAAGACTATTCCAGGATCAAAAAAGTAGATACGCATATCCATACAAGCGCTGATAACGGTGCATTTGAAGAGCTGGCTAAAAGGGACAATTTCCAGCTTGTCAACATTGTGGTAGATACGAAGGACCCACAATTTGTACTTGATCAGTATGCATCCCGTACACGTCTGAAGACCGAATATCCAGATGTTTATGAGTTTATCACTTCTTTTTCTGTTGAGACGTGGGATGATGAGGACTTCGTGGAAAAAACCATTGCCTGGCTGGATGAAGGATTTGAAGCGGGTGCTGTAGGTGTAAAGGTCTGGAAAAACATCGGGATGGAATTCAGAGACAAAAACGGGGAGCTGATCTTTGTGGACGACCCTAAGCTGGATCCGATTTTCGACCACATTGAAAAAAGAGGTAAAACCCTGATTGGTCACCTGGCAGAGCCTAAAAACTGCTGGTTGCCACTGGAGGAGATGATCGTTAACAATGACAAAGATTACTTCAGAGATCATCAGAAGTACCATATGTATCTCCACCCTGAGATGCCTTCTTATGAGGAGCAGATCGCTGCACGTGACCGAATGCTGGAGAAGCATCCCAACCTGACGTTTGTCGGGGCACATATGGGCAGCCTGGAACATGATGTGGATGAGCTGGCTAAACGGTTGGACAAGTTTCCTAACATGGCGGTTGACCTGGCAGCGAGGATCGGGCAGGTCTTTTATCAGACCATTCATGACAGAGAGAAGGTACGGGACTTCTTTATCAAGTACCAGGATCGTCTATTGTACGCGACCGATATCGGATATGGCGGCAAGCAGGAAGCTGAAGCATTCCAGGCATTTGCACATGAGACCTGGATGCTGGACTGGAAGTTTTTCGTGACGGATGAGTGGATGACCAGCGATCGGGTTGATGAAAAATTCCAGGGATTGAAATTACCCAAAGAGGTGGTTGATAAGATCTTCTACAAGAATGCGATCAAGTGGTTTAAGATGTTCCCGGGTGAGTGAATAGGCAACTGAATGATCAATTCCTGATTTAATATCCAGTTGATGCAATCTTATCTATATATGATTTGTTTATGGGTTGCCATGCTTTTTACAGGCTGCGATTCAGTTACAAATAGCGTGAAAAGCACTGAAGGGGAGCCCGATAAGGAGTTAACCATTGACATCCCCAGGATCGACTTTGTAGAGATGTCGGAGGTACAGGAACATGAGATCTCTGAGCACACGATTTGGTATGATGATTTTAGTACAGAAAAAGCTTACATGGATGGGTACGGAGGGATAGATCCGGATAACAATTTCGGTACCGTAGGGGGTTCTCTGGATGCAGGTTTTGATGAAGGGGATGTCAATGGAAATGGAAATAGAAAAGTAGCATTCGGAGATTGGCCGGGTAACGGGCCTGTGATGAAAGAGGGCAAAAAATTTGACACCATCTACTGGCGGATCTATGTGAAGCATGAGTACGGATGGGAAGGCCAACCGGCTAAGATGTCCCGAGCCACAAGTATTGTATCTGAGAATTGGAAACAAGCCATGATCGCCCATGTATGGAGCGGGCATGGTACGCTTACCTTAGATCCTGCCAGAGGGATATATGGCAATACGGACAGTGTGATGACCACCAAATACAACGACTTTGACAATCTGTACTGGTTAGGCAATGCGCCCGCTTCTGAATTTGATATTTCATCGACGGAAGAGTCTGGTTATTGGGTCATGGTAGAGTCTATGGCCAGGTTAAATACACCTGGTGAATTGGATGGCCTGAATCAACTATGGATTGATGGGAGGCTGGAGGTAGAGCGCAAAAGCCTGAATTTCCGGGGCAAATATGTGGGTCATGGCATCAATGCAGTATTTCTGGAGTCTTACTGGAACAGTGGGGCTGTGAAGACCGAAGGCCGCTGGTTTGATAACTTTGTGATAGCTACAAAGCCTATCGGGCCGGTGACTGTGCCACCAAACCCGGTGCTTCATAAGACACCTTATCGGAATGGAGGGACATTGTTGGATTGGGAGGTAGAGGTTGCAGCTGACTACAATGGTGATGATGTGGTATTCGTAGCAAATAAACTCGGTGATCAGACATCTGTCATGGTTTCAACAACGACAGGAGCATTTACGGGTTCATTGGAAGGAAAAGATGCCCTGGATTCAGGGAATACTTATTTTGCCAGGGTTCGACAGAAGGACTCAGTAGTCGGTTGGTCAGAATGGAGTCGCTGGCATCAACCCTTTAAAATAGAATGATCATCAATTAAGTTTTTCAAGTGAAGCATTTACACACCCTGTTATTAAACCTTGTTGCAGTAGGTCTCGGCTGGTCTCAGACTATACAGATGCTTCCCGATCCGAAGTATCCCAATGATATACAGACATACTTATGCAATGAAGCCAGCAAGATCACCTATGGTTCGCTCGAAGAGATAGAAACACTTGATCAATGGGAAAAGGTAAAAGAAGAACGATACCAGGAGTTTATCGAAATGATTGGTATGCAGGACATGCCCTTGGACGGTAAACGGCCTCCTTTGAATGTTACCTATACGGGCACCATCAAAGAAAAAAAGTATCGCATAGAAAAGCTGTACTATGAATCAATGCCGGGTCTGTATGTACCTGCAAACCTGTACATTCCCAGGGGATTAAAGAAAAAAGCACCGGCCATTTTGTACGTCTGTGGCCATTCACATACCCAAAAGCATCACTACCAGGAGCATGCCATCAATTTCGCTGAACATGGTTTTGTTGTTCTTATTATTGAGACCATCCAAAGAGGAGAGGCGAGGGGAGAACACCTGGGAGCGTATGAAAAGGGGTGGTTCAATTGGTACAGCAAGGGATACAATCCCGCGGGCGTAGAGGTGTGGAATGGAATTCGGGGCCTGGATCTCCTCTGTGAACTTAAAGAAGTGGACAAAGACAATCTGGGTGTGACGGGTATTTCAGGTGGTGGTTCTCAAAGCTGGTATCTCCCGGCAGCAGACCCCAGGATCAAAGCTGCCGCAGCGCAGGCGGGTGCTGCCTCCCTGGAGGGACAGATCTGTCAGTCCACCATTGATGATCATTGTGACTGCATGATGCCCATCAATACCTATGGCATAGATTTTACGGATGTGGGCGCATTGATTGCACCGCGACCCTTTATGATTGCGCAGACTACGAATGACCTGTATTATTCGATTGATGCTGTGCGGACGCTCCATGAAAAACTGAAACCTGTGTATCAATTGTATGGGCAAGAGAAGAATCTCCTGATGCGGGAAGCTCCGGGGCCCCACAGCTATGGTACCCATGAAGAGTTGAGGGCTGAGATCCTGTCGTTTTTTTATCGGGAACTTAAGGGAAAGGAAATAGATCCGGATGAGCTGAGGCCCATTGACATTACAAAGCGATACTCTGATGAAGAGCTAAAAGCCTATGTAGATGGACTGCCAGAAGGAGACCTGACCAAAGTGATCCAGGATCATTTTGTGGAATTGGCTACCCCGCCGCAGATCGAAAACACCCAACAGTTAGCTGATTATCGCAGCGAAGTCATTGAGTTTCTGAATGAAAAATCCTTTGGCGCATTTCCGAAGGAGAAGGTGCCCCTGGAGGTGAAAGAGGAATTTCAGTATATGAACAAAGGCGGTAGTGTGGGTAAAAAGTATAGCTTTGTGTCAGAGGAAGGGTGGAAGCTCAATGTGAACCTGAGCCTGGGGCAACCTGTTGAAGAAAAGCGACCTGTTTTACTGGTACTCACCAATCCCGATGCGGGAAGATGGGCTCCCTATGAGCTATCGCAGGGATTGAGAGGCAAGATGATTGTGGCCTCTTTCGAAGCCCGGGGCATCGGAGAGACAGGTTATGCGCCGAAATACCAATGGCACCTACGCCGGTCTGCTGCCTGGACGGGCCGCACCCTAGCTTCGATGCGGTTGTACGATGTGCTGAGATGCCTGGAAGCCCTACGGGAGATCCCGGATGTGGATCCGGATCAGATCAGCATTGTAGCAGAAGGAGAGATGGCCGCCGTGGCTGCTTATGCCGGGATGCTGGATGAAAAAGTCAAAGCTTTGTTATTGAAAAACCCGCCTGCCACGCAGAATGTAACCGGTGATCCTGACGGAACCGGCATGGCCATCGAGATGCTGAATTGCCTTCAGGTTACTGACCTGCCACAGGTGACAGGGCTGATGTTTCCCCGTGAGGTGATCTCTATCGGCGAATGGCCGGATACCTATGCATGGGTAGAGAAGCTCTATGAAACCCTGGGTAATTCTGATGCCGTCCAAAAGGTGGATAAGCCTGGTGAGTGGTTGGAGGAGTAGGAGCATAGCATGCAAGCGGAGTTGGGATTAAACCCTTTTTCGTACTCCCCGGCTGGTGTCCCCACCAGACGGATACCTACAAGGTGGACATGCTTTTTGCCCATGTTGGTGTTTTCATCATGCATCTACTAGCCAATATTCGTTGGTGAAAACACCAACGAAGGCTAAAAGAATATAATAAAACTAATATTGGAATACATGGAAGCAGCTCCTGTGGAAAGTCCCCGGTTAGACTGGGACCCCTATATTATTTAAGTACAATTAATGCCTGACTGGAGGGGTATGGGAGAAGTTCGGATACACTCTGGGAGCACTCCGGGAGCACTCCGGTTGGATGATTTGTTCGTTTTATTAGAATAATACAATTTACAGATGGCATTTTGTGTTTTTAAGAGGCATACGATGATCCTCCTGGTTAATGGATAGAAGGTAATACGATGGTTGTTTAATGGATTGCTATCCATCCTGGTGAACAACTTCTATATAAATATTCTAAGAAATCTATAGTAGTACTATCAGTTCGATATATTACGCATGGCATAAGGGACTCCAAGAGTGGTTGGAGAGTAGGAGCATTGCTTACTTGCGAAGTTGGGCCTAAAACCTTATCCGTCATTCTGAACGAAGCGTAGCGGAGTGAAGAATCTCATGTTCGTGAGGTGAATCGAAGAATCTCCCAACCATTCACAAGATTCTTCACTTCAATGGCACTTTTCCAACTTTAAAAAAACTGTACCGAAAGGCACATATCTCATTACCAATTTCGACTTATCTATTCCGTTGCTTATGACGCATCTTGGAAATGAGTTGATATCCAAGTTCTTTTGCGTTTTTAACAAGCCATCTTTCTTTATTCATTTTCATTTGTTCTTCATATGCTTTTATACCTCTTTCCGTGTAAGCTACACCATGTATTATTAATCTCCAGTAAAGAACTGCTAGTTTTCTAGCTGTGGCTTTTACTGCAATCCCTGGCCCTCTTTTAGATTTCAATCTTCTGCCAAAAGCTCCGATAGCGATCTTTTTACTTTCTATGAGACTTTGGGCGATTTGTCTGAAAATCTGACCCGCTTTTGGCCGATGTTTTTTGCTTCTGGCTTTGTTCTTCTTGCCCGACTGATGTTGTCCTGGGGCTAATCCCAGCCATGAGGTAAAATGTTTTTCAGTTGGCCAATTCGTTAAGTCTTTACCAACCTCTGCATAGAGTTGTAGCCAGGTGTAATCGGTGATTCCAGGCAATTGGGTAGCATCTGTTCCCGAGAATATTTTTAGCAAATGCCCTCCTAGATGATCCACATCGGGTTTGTTATGTCTGATCGGCTTACGACCCTTGGTAGATGAGATCATTTTCTTTGACTTGTCGTCCTGATGAAATTTGTTAAGTTTTTCCATCGAGTCTTGTATCTGTTGGTCACATGCTTTGATTTGTTGCTGATAAAAATTGTATTCATCATAGGCTTGCTTTAAAGCAAACAAACCGGATTGAGTATAGTAGCCGTTGAGTGATTTCCGTACTGCATCGGCTTTGTTTTCCCTAATGCTCACATGGCACAAGGCTAGCAGTTTTTCAGCATTCCTTTCGCCTGCTAAAATAGCTTCTATGACTGCCATACCACTGGCTCCATGAATTTGGCTCAGCACTTCCTTCAGCCGGATATTCATCTCTGTCAATGCTTTCTGCATGTGGTTAATATGCATGGAAGCACTGCGGATATGATCCTCACGCATTCGTTGATACGCCCTAACTTCCTTTACTGCATCTTCGGGAACAAAACACCGATTCAACAGACCATAACTGTGGAGTTGTTGTATCCACTGGCAATCTTTTACATCGGTCTTTCGGCCAGGAACTTGTCTGGTTTGCTTGCCATCAACCAGCCAAACGTCTAATCCTGATTGTACCAAAATCTCATACAAAATCACCCAGTAAACACCTGTAGCCTCCATTGCTACAGTTTCTATCCCTTTGGACAACAAATAATCACGAGCTTCATAAAAGCTTTCGGTAAAAGTCTCAAAAGATTTTACTGGCTCTGATTCCACACTAACAAAAATATTCTTAGCACCTATGTCTATCCCAGACGCATTTTTCCTGATTCTTTCCATTCTAAATAATTTATATGCTTTCTTAAAGCCATGCTGAAAGGAATATTTATCATCGAAAGACTGCTTATCGGGCATCCTTAAAAAAGAAGCACTATGTTTTATGACTCCTCCCTTTCGACCATGCTCAGACACAGGTATTTCGCACTAATTGAACTTCGGCCATTTGCATAACTTCCTGATCGAAGCTACCAAGCGTCATCCTGTTTTGTGTATTTTGAAACCAAAATATTAAGTCTCAGAATGACGATTAGTTTGATGTTTTATCCTCTGTTGTTCGACTCCACAGGCATGCCGGACTTCAGAAAAAAAGGGATTTCCAAATCCCTGACAGATAAACCTCTCTGATCTTCCCCTTTTATGCACACCTGTTTGATGGAAAAGATTTAGATTTAATAGGTCATATAATAAGTTATTGCGTCTTTGTGAGGCAAAATCGGATGTGGAATATACTCTCATGAGAACTATCTTCATACTTATACTAATATTTATTGCTTGTGAGCAGCCAAGCAAGACAGTTCAACAACAAGTGTTTGATGATTATCTTTTACTTCATTTCAATTCTTGGGGAGATGCCATTGGGAAGAACTATGTTCCAGAATTTTACTATGAAATTGGGGATACTATCAGACTCAGGTCCAAACTGGAGATGTTAGTTATTCCAAGGGATACGACAACTGTTATTGAACTTGATGATCGGGATAGGTTTATTGATCTTGACTCTGGAACTCTAATCGTCATAACATCTAAACACAAAAAACTTTCTTTTCAAGCTGAAACCATTCTGAAAGACACAGCTTACATAGGAGTCGTATTTACAGATCAATTTCTGAATGCTCAATGGGGTGAAGATTTTTTAAACGATCAACGAAAGAACCTACTTGAAGAACTTTTTAGGTTAAAAAACATAGGACTTTCTCAACTAGAAAGGAATTATGGGCTAAGTAAGGATTCAATTCTCACATTGATCAGTTACGAATATTTTGAACGGACTGGAAGACGTGGAATAAACTACTAGTCGTCTCACAAGGCTGCTGTCCAACCCGTTTGGAGCAAATAGAACCCTAGATAAAAAGGGATTCCCAAATCCCTGACGGACAAAAACCATTCTGATCTCTCCCTTTATGTACACCTGTTTGATGGAAATACATTAGATTTATAGTTGGTATAAGCAGTTATGTTGTACAAAGAGCAACCCATTCACCATAACTACAAAGAATATGAAAATCTTAAATGTGATTCTGATCCTAATAATTCTTGTAGGTTGCTCTTCTGAATCCGGGAAGAAACAAGAACTTTTAAACGAACGAATCTCCAGAATCGAAAACGGGCTTCAACCGAATCTTCAAATCCAGGGAGATAGTATACCAAACTACAATATTGAGGAAAGATTAAAGGAGCTGGGTATTCCCGGAGTAAGCATTGCGGTCATTAATGATGGTCAAATTGAATGGGCCAAAGGTTATGGTGTTGCTGACAGTTCAGAAAATCGTCCGGTGACAAGTGAGACAATGTTCTTAGCTGGATCAATTAGTAAACCAGTTGCTGCTATTCGCGCTCACCAACTTGCAGAGGAAGGTGTAATTAGTTTGGACTCAAATGTTAACAATTATCTATCTAGTTGGAAGTTACCTGAAAATGAGTTTACTGAAAGAGAAAAGGTGACCACGCGAAGAATACTGAATCATACTGCTGGGTTGACAGTATGGGGGTTTCCTGGATATGATAAAGGTGATACTATTCCTAGTGTAGTGGAGGTTTTGAATGGACAGGGTAATACAGATTCTGTACGTGTTTATAAAGAACCTGGTGAAAGTTGGATGTACTCTGGTGGAGGGTATACGATAATGCAACTAATGATTACAGATCTTGAAAGTAAATCATTCCCAGAAATAATGCATAAGAACGTATTAAATCCTCTTGGGATGACCTCTAGTACTTTTGAAAATCCACTACCAAACCACTACCATCCCATAGCTGCAACCGGTTATCGAACAAACGGTGATGAGGTAGAAGGTAAATGGCCCATATATCCTGAAATGGCTGCAGCAGGTCTTTGGACAACTCCTTCACAACTCATACTTTGGGCCCAAGAAATTCAACAAATACAGCAATCACAGAAAGATGGCCTATTGCATGTAGAAACCGTTAATGAGATGCTAACTCCAGGTATGAACGATCATGGTCTCGGTCCGGGTGTTAGTGAACACACCTACGGTCATGGTGGTGCTGATGAAGGATTTAGAGCACGTCTTGTAGCTTGGAAAGAATCTCCCATAGCTGTGGTAATCATGGTTAATTCAGACAATGGAAGTATAATACAGGAAATAATGCTGAGCATAGTTAAAGAATATAACTTACCTGGCATTGCTCCAAATACCAGAGTTATTAAACAACAATCAGCTGAGGAGCTTCAAAGATTTGTTGGAAAATACAATTTTCCAGAATTAGGAGATGTGGAGATCATTTTTAAAGACAATGGTCTTGAATTATCAGCTGATTTTCTGGATTCACAAATATTTATTCTTCCTGAATCAGACACTACATTCTTTGGGAAAAATGATGGTGAATACTTCAACTTTACAATTGAACAAGGGAAGGCTCAAAAGTTTAAAGTTCAACAATTTGTAGCTACTCGAATCAAATAAATCCCTGACTGTTTTGTTCTACAGGGATGTCAGACTTCTGATAAAAAGGATTTCCAAATCCCTGACAGATAAACCATTCTGATCTTCCCTTTTGTGTACACCTGTTTGATGGAAATTGCTTAGATTTAATTGTTGATTTAAGTGGCATTTTGAGATGTTTATTAAAGCAAAATGTACTTTATTAGTTGTCCTAAGAAATTTCCGCTATGAGTCCAATTGTATATGTTGATACTTCTGTAATAGGTGGAGTATTTGATGTAGAATTTGAACTGTGGACCAATTTATTCTTTAAAGCAGTACATAAAGGAGAATTCCGAATTGGAGTATCGTCCATCCTTAAGGATGAGCTTTTAAATGCTCCTACACATGTGAGTTCATTCTTGGATAAATTTGAAGCAGATTGTGTCATTGATTTAGCACTTGACAAGGAAGCAATTCATCTTGCCGATCAATACTTAAAGTCAGGAATCGTTGGTAAAGGTAGTCTTGCTGATTGTCGTCACATCGCAACTGCAACGGTCAATAAAATAGATATTTTAGCTAGCTGGAACTTCAAGCACATTGTAAACCTTAATAAAATAAAACACTACAACGGGATCAACATCCAGAACGGATATGGTATCTTAGAGATTCGAACACCCAGAGAATTAATTGATTATGGGAACAGAGGTTAAAAAAAAGAAGAGTTTTGATGCAGTCGAACTTCAACGAAAATTAAGAGAAAAACTCAGCAAAAAAATTGAAGGGATGACTGTTGAAGAAGAATTAGAATATTTTCGAAAAGCTTCTGAACGGTACAAAAAGCATAAGACCAAAAGGCAATAAAACGAAAAGCACCGTCACTGCGAACTCCTGATCCAATTGAAGTTTGCTGAGGCAAGGAATGAAATGGAATGCTTCGCTCACCGAAGTAAAACATAGGTGAGAAGCAGTCTCCCAATACGTTGACGAGATTACTTCAGTCAGTGGTACCTCATTCATACGATAACGGTTCTGTGGTTTTCCAGAAGTCATAGATGAAAATACCAAAGAAGGCTAAATATAGAGGACACCAACGCAGGCCAAAAAAGCCAGAAAAGACCTCGATTTCCGGTGCATAGCCTTACTACTCTACCTGTAAGGCCTTACGCGAGGTTCAACAAGGCCTTACGCAAGCCTCTATAAGGCCTTACGCAGGCTCCTGTAAGGCCTTATATAAGTCCCTATGAAGCCTTACATATTTATGGGTATCACTGTTGTCATGTGAAAGGCTATTTGTTGCCCATGTTGGTGTTTTCAGCAGCATGCCAATTTTCATTGGTGAAAACACCAACGAAGGCCAATGAAAACATCAAAGATGGCCTAAGGCGAAAACCCATCAAAGACAACAGAAGAGTCGGAACTCATTTAGAGATACCCCAGCTTCTCAAGTTGCTCCTTCACCTTCGGATAGACCCGGGCAGCATTTTTATAATAGATCTTTTCCAGGACATCTTCAGGCAGGTTCAGGCCCTGAATCGGCTGACTGCTAAAGAAGCTACCTTTTACCAGGTGATCTGTTTCCAGGATCTCGAACGTATTCAGGTATTGTTTCTTTCTTTTTTCTGTTTCTTCAGGATCTTTCCAGGCTCCATTGTCAGTGGCATACAGGATCCTGTCGGCCCACTCGATGATAAATGACCTCAGGTTGCCATGACTGACCAGGTTGAAATATTGAAACGTGGCTGCCAGGTCGATATGAAGGTTTGGAAACACGGTGAGCATGTACCTCAGGTAGTCAATCTGGGCATCCTGACAAAGCAGCCAGTTTCCGTGTGCAGCCACGACCGTCAGATTTGGGTGCCGTTCCAGTACCTTATGCCAGGCATTGATCTCTTTCCAGTATTCCACCGGGTCTGCCAGCCAGGGGCTCCGCTGGTTCCAGGGCCCATTAGGGTCCGCTATATGGACAGAAGCACCTGGGAAACCAATGGCTTCCATCTTGCTGAAGGTGGGCGTATGGGCCGGATTATCAATGTATGGATACCCATCTTCCATCTTGTCCAGGCCCCTGTACCAGGGTCCGGACCAGATCTTGTAACCTACATAGCCCTGTTGCTGATATTGGGCAATCTCCTCCGGAGTATATGCCAACCCATCATGAGCCCGGTAATCGGCGATCCCGCAGACCATCCTGCCCCCACTCAATTTGTTTACCAGCTTAATGTCTACGAGGCTGTTCCGGGAGTTGCCCAGGTTGACCCATATAGCCATGTCCACCTGACTTTCATCAACCAGCTCGTCATGTAGTTTTAGATAGTTGGCAATTACCGTGTCATTTTCACCGATATGGGTGTGTACATCTACCCTTGGTATGTCCGGGTATAGCGTGATGTATTGTGCCATGAGTGTGCCACAAAATAGCAGGTGAGTGAAAAGGGATATGATCGTTAATTTCATGATTGACTAAGTTTTGAGTGTTATGCCAATGCCAGGTACATCAGCTGATAGCAGGTATTGAGGCTCCCGGAAATCAGGGCCTCCGATAAACGGGTTATCTGCCGGGTCCAGGTGTGGGTCCAGGTCCACAAATTGAAAGCCACCCAGCCCTGCTGCAACATGTGCTGCACATCCCAGCCCCAGCGTGGTTTCCAGCATACAGCCAACCATCAAGCCTATATTCGCTCGTTTAGCAATCGAAGCTATATCAAGTGCTTCAATGAGTCCTGATTTCATGAGCTTAATGTTGATGATGTCTGCACAGCCTGACTTCACAACGGCCATGGCGTCAGCAGCAGTGAAGACGGTCTCGTCGGCAGCTACCGGGATGGGGGTGTTTTCCCTGATAAACCGCATCCCGTCCAGGTCATGTTTGATTACAGGTTGCTCAAAAAGGACCGGGGTGATTTGCTGATCAGCGAGTTTATCGAGAAAGGTCAAAGCCTGTTTGACGGAGAACCCCTGGTTGGCATCGATCATGAGGTCACATTCGGGAGCACCTTCCTTGATGGCCAGGAGTCGGTCGATGTCTTCATCCATGTGCTTTCCCACCTTGGTTTTGATGGTGTTGTAGCCTCGTTGGGTGAGTGCAGCAGCGAGATCCTTTGCCTGATCAGCCGGTAGAATGTCAATGGTGTAATCCGTTTCTATCGCGTCCTGGACACCACCGAGAAAACGGTAGAGCGGAAGGCCAAGCGTTTGGGTATAGGCATCCAGCAACGCCATTTCAATGGCACACCGTGCAGCAGCCTGCACATGAAAGACGCCTTTTATCTGGCTGGCGATCTGCTTATACTCCTCCACATCTTTCCCCAACAAAAAGTCTTTACAGCTGTGCAGTGTAGCCAGCACCGTAGCCTGGTTTTCCCCGTTAATCGGCTCCAGGGGGGCAGCCTCACCTAATCCTTCCACACCATTGGCCAATCTGATTTTGATCAATACATTTTGAATGCTCTCCTTTTTCCCAATGGCGATGGTAAACGGTGTCTTCAGGGGGATGTCCAAAGGAATGATCTCGATGTCGATGATCCTAGTGGGCTGGGTGCTCATTCGTCCATTTCTTTAAAGTGAATAGTAGTTGCTCAATTTCATCGGAGGTATGCAATGCGTTTGTGGTTATCCGTACGATCGACTTCTCCATTTGGATCGGGTATTTGATGGCGGGTACCACAAAACCAGCTTCCTTCAGGTATTGGGAAAGTTGTTCAGCTTGCTTCACCTCTTTGAAGAATAGAGGTATGATGGGCGTGAGGTCAGGTGTTGTTTCAAACCCGAGGGAAGACACACCTTCCCTGATTTTACGGGCATTTCCCAATAACTGAACCCTTAGCTCGGGGTGTTGCATGAGGTATTGCAGGGAAAATAGACTCGCCAATACGATGGCAGGGGGTAAAGCAGTGGAGGCTATGTAAAAGTTGGATTCGGCCTGGATCTTTTCAATCAGTTTTACTTCCGAAGCAATAAAACCTCCGTAGGAGCCGAGGGCCTTGCTCATGGTTTCAGACTGATAGATATGTTTGGAGCCAGGGAGGTTGAAATGTTCAGGTGTGCCGCGTCCGTTTTCCCCAAGTATACCCGTTGCATGGGCGTCGTCCACTATGAGGGCCGCCTCATATTTCATGGCCAGTTCATACAGCTCATCCAATGATGCAATCTCTCCCGTCAGCGCAAACACACCATCGGTCATAATGAGCAGGTCTTTCGAAGGGTGCTTTTTCAGAAGTTCTTCCAGATGCCCGGGATCACGGTGGGCATAAAGCTCCACCTCAACCTCGTCCTTCGGTATGCTATCGACGATGCTGGGGTGCGACTGTGCATCCGCCAGTACAATTGTGTTTCCTTTTCGGAGTGCCCGGACCAGCAGACTGTTGCCCAGGTACCCGGTAGCAAACACTATGCTTTGTTCGCTCTGCTTGAATGTAGAGAGCAGGTGCTCCAATTGAAGGTGTATTTCATGGGTGCCGGTTGTTTTTCTTGAAGCCGAAAAGCTGTTACCATACAAATGAAGCTCACTTGCCACCTTTTCCACAATCTCCGGGTGGTTAGCCAGACCGAGGTAGTTGTTGCCGGAGAAAATCAGGGGTGATTGATGCCGTAATGGTAAATCAGATGAGCTCACATTTGAAGGGATTAGTCATTATAATTTAGCATAAAAATAACTCTGTAAGTAATAAAATGAAAGTATATTTGATTTCATAATGTTATATATCACTTACATAAAATTATATATAGGTGTTTGTTTTTCTTAAATTCTTCTCCTGGTCATTGGTACTTCTTCCGCTTTTCGCATGTGAAACTGCGGTCAATGAACCTTCTGATACAAATACAGATACAAAAAGCGAAGAAAGCAATGCATGTGAGTCTCAAACTATAACAAATTCAGACCCTGTTTCAAACCCCATCTTCCACGAAACCTTTGAGCATGAAAGCATCGAAGCCATGCTCGAAAACTGGAATGACCGGAAAAACACCAAAGGGATGGCTTTCAGTGATGATGTGCCGGAAAAGAGCAAGGGAAAACAATCCCTGATGATGACCTATGTAGCGGGTGAAAACGAAGGTGGACATCTGTTTAAGGAGTTTCCGAAAGGCTATGACTCATTGTTTGCCCGATTTTATGTCAAGTTTCTCACGCGCGAGACCAGCCTTCACCACTTCGTCAAGCTGGGTGGGTACAATCCATCCGTTGGGTGGCCGCAGGGATTTGCCGGGATGAAACCAGCTGGTGACGACTTCTTTATTTCCGGTATCGAGTCACCCTCTCCCAATAATTGGGATTGGGGTTTTTATACCTATTGGATGCACATGAATGGGAGCCCGGGAGCCTACTGGGGCAATGTCTTTTACCCGGAAGAACATAAAGAAGTGGCATTGGATCAATGGATCTGTGTTGAATTTATGATCAAGCTAAATGATCCTGTGGATGAGCAAAATGGAGAAATGGCTTGCTGGATCGATGGTGAAAAGATTATGCATTTTGGTGAGGGTTTCCCGATGATGGACAGGCGAGGTGGTTTCAATCAGGAAAATGCTGAAGGAGAACCTTTTGAAGGTTTTCAATGGAGAAATTGTGATCAGTTGAAGCTTACCTTTTTCTGGTTAAATTATTATATGACCAAAGGAGAAGCGGGTGCTGTTGATAAGGTACTGTTTGACGAACTGGTGGTGTCCACAGAATATATCGGACCGCTCAAATAATGTGTGTCATTTAATCTTTAGCTTACATATATGGACTCCGCTTCACAAAACATAAGCATACTTGAGATATTCAAGATAGGAATTGGCCCCAGCAGCTCACATACTATGGGGCCCTGGAAGGCTGCCTCAAGTTTTGCCAATGCTTTGGCATCCGCTAAAAGTCCGGATACTGTTGATCATATTCAGGTAGATCTTTATGGATCTCTGGCCCTGACTGGAAAGGGGCATGGGACAGACAAAGCGATTATATGGGGGCTTGCGGGGTGTGATCCGGGAACAGTCTCAGTGGAAGCATTGCCGGGGATTTTGGAAGAAGTGGAGAAAAGCAACCAAATCACATTGGCTGGCAAGTTTCGGGCCACATTTCATCCAAATCAGTCTATTGTATTTCATCCCAATGAATCCCTGGAGTTCCACCCCAATGGATTACGATTTCAGGCTTTCGACAGCAATCAAAATTGTTTGCTGAGTAAAACCTACTTTTCTGTTGGCGGTGGATTCGTGGTGGAAGAGGGGGAGGAACTCGTTTTTAACGAAAAGCAGTTTCCATTTCTCATTGACAAGGCCAGTGACCTGAAGAAATGCTGTGATCAGGGCGCATTGAGCATTGCTGATGTGGTTTATCAGAATGAACTGACGCTGCGTGATAGAGATACACTTGATCGGGAAATCCTGAACCTGTGGGAGGTGATGTCTGCCACCATCTATCAGGGTTGTCATTCGGAAGGTTATCTGCCAGGAGTCCTCAAGGTCTCACGACGAGCGCAGGGGATTCATTCACGATTGATGAGCTCAATTGATTATGGAGATTCTAAAGGTGAATGGTTAGCCGCTTTGAAAGGATATCAACCGGCTTTCGACAAAGTGATCAAGTTTGTCTCATGCTTCGCCATCGCCACCAATGAAGAAAATGCCAATTTCGGAAGGGTGGTTACAGCACCTACCAACGGAGCTGCTGGTGTAATACCTGCTGTGTTGATGTATTTTATCTGTTTCAACACCCAAAAAGAGGTCACGGATCGTGATATCATCAATTTTATGTGTGTAGCTGGTGTCATCGGTAGCTTGTTTAAGAAAGGCGCTACCATATCGGCTGCAATGGGAGGGTGCCAGGCAGAAATTGGTGTTTCCTCAGCCATGGCTGCGGCGGCTTTGGCCTCGGGTCTGGGGGGTACCGTAGACCAGTCACTCATGGCTGCAGAGATCGCGATGGAACATCATCTGGGGCTCACCTGTGACCCGGTTCAGGGGCTGGTACAAATTCCTTGCATCGAGCGCAACTCGATGGGAGCCATCAAAGCCATAACAGCTGCAGAAATTGCGCTGGAAAGTAATCCTTCACTCGCTAAAGTATCCCTGGACGATGTGATCCGGACCATGTGGAAGACAGCTTGTGATATGGATGTGAGGTACAAAGAGACTTCACTGGGTGGGTTGGCAGCCAATATCGCCGTTTCTGTGCCTGAATGTTAAACCTGGATTATACATTAGACTTTCTATTACATGACTAAATTACTTCAAAATCAAGCCCTTAACATGATATTCTCTCGTCACCATAGCGGTTGCTATGCTTCCGATAGTAAAAGCTTGATTTTCCCTGCCTGCCGGGCAGGCGGGTTGTACTTTAGCCCTTCATTACAAAACTCTAATGCACAATCCAGGTTAATATCAATTGTAGATTTAAGTTTATGATAGAGAAGATAAAGGGACTGTCGGACCAATACTGGAAATCATGTGTAGAGATCAGAAGACACTTGCACAAACACCCGGAGTTATCTTTTCAGGAGGATCAAACGGCCCAATTTGTTGAGAGTCAGCTTCAGGAACTTCCGTTTGATGAGTTGAAACGTGTAGATAGAAATGGGCTATTAGCTACCATCCATGGCAAGGAAGCAGGGAAAACCATCATGCTGCGTGCAGACATGGATGCTTTGCCCATTACGGAAGCCAATACCCATGATTTCGTATCTCAAAATAAAGGAGTCATGCATGCCTGTGGTCATGATGGCCATACCTCGATGCTCATCACGGCAGGAAAGATCCTTTGTGACCTGAAAGAACAATGGAAGGGTACCATCAAACTGATATTTCAGCCAGCAGAAGAAAAAATACCAGGAGGGGCTAAGCTGATGTTGGATGGAGGTCTCTTTTCTGATATGAAACCCCGAAGCATGGTTGGGCAACATGTATTCCCATGGCTGCAAACGGGTAAAGTAGGAATTAAGCCTGGTAAGTTTATGGCCTCTTCAGATGAGATCTTCATCAGGTTTATTGGGAAAGGTGGTCATGCGGCCATGCCGGAAAGTTGTATCGATCCCGTACTGATCGCCAGCCATTTTATTGTGGCAGCACAGCAGTTGGTGAGCAGAAACGCAAGCCCTAAGATCCCGACGGTGCTTTCTTTTGGAAAGATCATCGGAGAAGGGGCTACCAATGTCATTCCCAATGAGGTGGCCATCGAGGGTACCTTGAGAACATTGGATGAATCCTGGAGGGAAACCTGTTTGCAACGTATCGAAACACTTGTGGTCAACCTGGCTAAAAGCATGGGAGGTCAATGCGAGGTTGAAGTAGCCAGGGGATATCCTTTCTTAAACAATGATATCGAGCTGGCGGGCAGGCTAAAACAAGGCATTTCATCATATATTGGTCCTGAAAATGTTGTGGAACAGGACATTTGGATGGCAGCCGAAGATTTTGCCTATTATTCTCATCAGGTACCATCCTGTTTTTATATGCTGGGCGTTCAAAATCAGGAAAAAGGGATTGATTCAGGATTGCATACACCCACCTTTGATATCGATGAAGATGCCTTAAAAATAGGATCAGGTCTGATGGCATATCTTGCGCTGGAAGAATTGATGGATTGATTACCTTTAGTGATCAAAATTAATTTTTTGTGATTTGATAGTACTTAACTGCATTTGTTCAGTACATATAGATAAATGGTATGCATGCATACTAAATATTCCCGAATTGATCACCCATGAAGAAGATAATCTACCTGTTGCTTTGTTTCAGTATGGTATTGCTGGAAGCATCGGCACAAGTCAAAGTAGGAGCTGCTGTCAGAAAGATCACTCCTGACCCCTTATTACCCGTATCCGGAGGAGTTGGTACCCCCAAACCAGTCAAAGAAAACAAAGGTGATCTGTTCGTCAGGGCGATGGTGGTGGAAAAAGGGGACACCCGTGTGGCCTTTGTAGGCATAGACAACCTGGGGTGGCCGGCCTTGCTGGGAGATCAATCCAGGAAGCTGATCCAAGGAATTCCACCTGAAAACGTGATGATCGGTGCCACGCATACGCACAGTGGTCCCGATGCCTACGGCTTTCCCAATGAAAAAGGCGAGATCCTTGCAGACTTCGAATACCTGGAATGGTGTGTTCAGCAGGTAGCAGATGCCGTCAATGAAGCTGTGGACAAGCTGGAGCCTGCAAACCTGAAAATTGCAGTGGGTGAAGCCAAAGGACAAATTGCCTATAATTATTATGCCCCTCAGTTGTACGACCCACGATGTGGTGTTATTCAGGGCATTGCCACAACCGCTAAAAATAAAGGGAAGGTCATCGCTACACTAGTCAATTATGCAATACACCCGGAGGTGATAGGCAATAGCAGGGAGATTTTGTCTCCGGATATGTGTGGTCCGCTTTATGATCGCATCGAAGAAAAAGCCGGAGGTGTAGCCATCTTTATGAATGGGGCCCAGGGCGGCATGGTCACAGCAGACAATCGAAGACCTGAAGGCAAAGAAGCCAATGACTGGGAAGAGTGCATTCGGATAGGGGAGTTGCTGGCCGATCAGGCTTTGTCCATCATAGAATCTGCACCAATGCAGGGAGACCCATCCCTGTTTTGTACCTCCAAAAGGGTACAGTTTCCTGTGGATTCAGAGCTCATGAGGATGATCATCGACAATTCTGGATTAAAACCACTGGTAACAGATGATTATTTGCTGAGTACCCAGGTGAATCTGGTAAACATTGGATCAGCCCAGATCCTGACCATACCCGGTGAGGCACTACCCAACATTGGCTATTATCTGAAAAGAAATATGAAAACAAATCATCCGTTTCTATTTGGGTTGACCAACGATGCTTTTGGATACATACTCACCAAAGAAGATTTTAATAGCTTCAAAAGATATGAATATGTCAGCCGAACCAGTCTTGGTGAAATGACGGGGGAGATCTATATCGAAAAAGCACTTGAAATGGTTGAAGAAAACCCGGCCTCAGATAATTTTTAATTACATCACAATACACACAAATGCGAAAATCACTTTTTGGAATCCTTATCCTGCTCTTGTTTTCCTGTCAAACGAACAAGGAGCTACCTCTGTCTCCCGAAACGGCCCTTCAGAAATATCTTGAAAACGGCGACGACAATTATCACTGGGTGATGAAGGAAAAATACTCGGTGGAGGGAAAACCTGTTACCGCTTATGACCTTGTTCTGACCTCTCAGCAGTGGAGAGAACATACCTGGAAACACCAGCTTACCATTCTCGTGCCTGAGAACCTGACCAAAACTGGTAGTTTGTTGTTCATCACAGGAGGTAGCAATAAAAAAACTGAGCCTAATTTCAAGAAGAAAGACGATGACACCACTCTGGGCATGGCGATGATCGCTGAAAAGAACCAGGCGATTGTGAGTATCATCAGGCAGACGCCCAATCAACCTTTATATGACGACCTGGTTGAGGATGAATTGATCTCCTTCACACTTCACAACTTTAAAAATGATGGTGATTATACGTGGCCATTGTTATTCCCCATGGTCAAAACGGCTGTGAGAGCCATGGATGCGGTACAGGAGTTTGCTAAAAGTGACCTGGATGTAAAAGTTGATCAGTTTGTCGTATCTGGGGCGTCCAAGCGTGGATGGACCACCTGGCTGACAGGTGCGATGGACCCCCGGGTAATGGCCATTGCGCCAATGGTGATTGACGTGCTGAATATGCCAGTGAGTCTGGACTACCAGATTGAGGTTTGGAAAGACTACAGTGTTCAAATTCAGGATTATGTGGAATTGGAAATTCCTCAGACATCGCGTACAGAAAAGGGAGCTGCTATTACAACGATGGTTGATCCGTATTCATATAGGGAAAAGCTCACCATGCCCAAGCTGATCTTTATTGGTACCAATGATGAGTACTGGCCAGTTGATGCCATCAAAAATTATTTAGATGATATTCCAGGGAAGAATTTGATTGAATATGTCCCCAACGCAGGCCATGGTTTGGGAGACGGAGTACAGGCATTACAGGCTTTGAGCTCATTCCTTGCTATTACATTGAATGGAAAGGAATACCCAACCTGTGAATGGAATGTTGAAGAGAACGGGAAAGAAGTAATGATTTCCACGACAACCACTTCCGATAAATTAATTGATGCATTGATTTGGTCAGCTGATTCAGAGGACAGGGACTTCAGAGATGAGGAGTTTGGAAGCAAGTCGTTGAATGCGAAGCAGCTTAGAAAAATTGATACAACAGTTTCCTTTCCTGAATCAGGATATCGCGCTTTTTATATCGACCTTAAATACGTGGATCCAATCGGAGAGGAGTATGTGGTGAGTACACGGATGTTTGTCGCTGATAGTACACATGTCTTATAAATGGAGCAGATAATTCTATGAGAAATGCAGGGTTCATATCAGTTGTATTGATTTCAATGATGATGATTTCCTGCATGTCCAAGCAGGAACTTCCAGTTTCCAGGTACTACGAGTATGATCATTCCCTGCCCTTAAATGATTCCGTAAGATCGCTCGATGCAGAGGGTTATCATTTGTATGCTGTATCATTTAACAGCGTTCATGATAAAAAGGTGACTGGTTTGTTGTCCGTTCCCCAAGGAGCTGATAAACCCATCCCTGTGATTTTACTACTTCATGGTTTAGGAGACAGAAAAACAGTCGATTACATTGAGGCAGGTCATCAGTATTTTATTGAGGCCGGGTTTGCAGTGTTCAGGATAGATATCGATAATCACGGTGACCGAAAAAAGTATGATTACGATTTTGATTTGACAAATGGACGTCGCTACTGGACCCGGGATCTCATCACCCAAACTGTCTTTGACCTCCGAAGGTCCATCGACTTTTTGGAAACAAGACCTGAGATAGATAATTCCCGCATTGGATATTATGGGATAAGCCTGGGTGGGATCATTGGTACGATCTTTACCGGTGTGGATGATCGGGTGAAAGCACCCGTTATTGCCCTTGCCGGAGGTAATCTTTCCCTGATGTTTGGCCTTGACGCCCTGTCTGATGAGACACAGGAATTTTTCAGCATCATTGATCCTATCAACTTCGTGGAGCTGATTGCTCCCAGACCTCTGTTGATGATCAATGCGGAAAATGACGAGGTGATCGACCCGCTCACCAGTAAAATGCTATACCAGGCAGCGGATGAGCCGAAGGAAATCATCTGGTATCCTTCGAGACACAGGGACTTACCCATCGAGAAAGCGTATCCGGATGGAGTGGAGTGGTTTAACAAATACCTGTAAAATGAAGGGAACATTTGTGATCGCAATCAGCCTGATCCTATTAACGTTCCCGGAAGCCGGGTTTACACAACAAAAACTGTCGTCGCCAAAACTTGGGAATGTGTATGTAATCGCTCACAGGGGAGTCCACAACGGAATTCCTGAAAACTCACTACCGGCCTATCAAAAAGCCATTGATATCGGTTGTGACTTTGTAGAGATTGATGTGAGAACTACTAAAGATGGTCATTTGGTGAGCGTTCACAACAATACCATTGACGCATATGTTGAAGGGAGATCCGGAAAGGTCAAAGACCTGACCCTGGCTGAATTAAAGGCTTTGGATATTGGTGTTAAAGTTGGGGATAATTGGAAGAACACCAGAATCCCTACATTGGAAGAAATATTGGAGTTGTGTCAGGGCAAAATCGGTATTTATCTGGACCTGAAAGATGCCGATCCGAGTGTAATCATACCCATGCTGAGAAAGTATGAAATGGCTGAGCAGGTGGTTTGGTTTCTCTATGGAATGGATAGGAAGAACATTCAGCAAATTCAAAGTGAATGTCCGGAATGCATCCCGATGCCAGATCCTGGTGAGGAGAAAAATCTGAATAAACTATTAGATACCTTTCAATTGGATGTAATTGGAAGCGGGATGAAGAACTATTCTAAATCTTTTGGAGAAACTTCTCACGCTAAAGGAACCATGGTTTTTGTAGATGACAGTGAGGATGATTCTCAGGCACTGATGCGGGAATGGAAAAAAATGTTGGATTGGAAGGTAGATGGCATACAAACAGATCAGCCGGAGAAATTGATTCAACTATTAAAAGGTCTGAATTCTCATTAGTTATGAAGGTATTTATCAAGGTGCTCAGAATACTTTTATATTTCCTCGGGGGAATTTTAACTCTTCTGATCCTCCTGATTATCTTCAAGATATCACCAGCATTGTGGAATCATTGGACCGTTTATCCACAGCTTGAAAAAGAAAGACTTGCGCTCTGGGAGCAATACAGAAAACCAAAACAAATTATTCCACTTAGGTCGGTCAAAGGGGTACTTCATGCACATACCTTCTGGTCGCATGACAGTCGGGGTTTACTGCCTGAAATTTTGGATGGAGCAAAAGAGGCAGAGCTGAAGTTCATCTTCAATTCCGATCATAAGCGATATCAGTTGGATACTTTTCCGCGCGGCTATCATGGTGTGTATGACGGGATCATCCTGGAATCCGGTACAGAGCATAGTTCAGGGTTGATGATCAGTCCGTTTGACTCGACTGTTGTTGACTGGAACAAGACCGAGTCTGAAATCATCAAAGAGATTGCGCAAAATGGTGGATTGGTTACCTATGTTCACTCTGAAGATGAGCATGACTGGGATGATCCCTATTATCATGCAATGGAGATCTACAACATCCATACTGACGTAAAGGATGAGGAGGGAGGTATCCTGCCTTTTGTGATCAATGGCACAGTTAATCATAAATACCGACATTGGGGGTTTAGGGAAATGTATGATGATCAAACAGCTATCCTGGCCAATTGGGATCGGTTAAACCAACAGAGAAGGGTAGTAGGCATTGCAGGAGTGGATGCACACAATAATCAAAATTTTAGAGCGAGATACCTGGAGAATGGCAAAATAGAATGGGTCGGCCCCAACGCAGATACATTGGCGATTCGGGAGCCTACCTGGTTTGATAAGCTGATGATGGGAGAACCCGATCAGTATGGCTGGGCCTTCAAATGGGAGCTGGATCCCTATTTCAATTCCTACAATTTCGCAAACGATTATGTGTTTTGTGACACCCTGACCAATACCAATATACGAGATCACATCAAGAAAGGGCATGTACTCGTGTCTTTTGAGCACCTGGCCAAAGCTGAAGGTTTTCAATACTATGCATTGAACAATGGTGGTAGTTTGAGCGGGATAGTAGGGGATTCGGTTCAGGTTGGTCATGTTGAAAGTATTCATGCAGTTTCACCTTATCCTGTGAAATTTCAGCTGTACAGAAATGGTAATTTGTTGGATGAATCTGATCAGGACTATGAATACAAATTTTCTATGAATACACAAACAGGTAATTACCGAATAGTTGCCCGGGTATTTATTGGGGAGGAATGGATACCCTGGATATATACCAACCCAATATATGTCTATGAGTAAGTTGAAGAAAATATTATGGAAGACATTTAAGGTACTCCTGATCGTGATTGCCTCACTTGCCATATTGAGCTATGGCTATTTTATCTATCCACTCTGGGGGTATCCTTTCAATCAGCAGCGGCATGGTCAGCTGCCTCTTACACCTCAGTGGGCACTGGAGTGCTGGCTTTGGGAGGATGACGTAAATACGGCCGCTTATGTAGATGAACTGCTGGAAGGATACAAAGCCCATGATATCCCTGTAAGAACGATCCTAATTGATAGCCCCTGGGGATATCGGTACAATGATTTTGATGTGGACACCACTTTGTATCCCGATTATGAGAGCTGGTTCAAAGGTTTGGAAGAGGAAGGGTATCGTGTAGTACTCTGGATGACCTCCATGGTGAATAGCTTCAACAAAGACCTTGAGCTCAAAGAAGATCCGGAATGGTATCAGGAAGCAAAAGAAAATGGTTACCTGGTGGCTGACGGTGAAGAGAACAAGTGGTGGAAGGGCAGAGGAGGTTTTATAGATTATACGAATCCGGAAGCTATGGAGTGGTGGCGTGGTATGCAACAGAAGGTTTTTGATCTGGGCATTGACGGCTGGAAGTTGGACGGTACAGCGACACTATTCTGGAAGAACCTGGGACCTATTCCTTTCTTTTATAAAAAGACTGCCGGAGGTCTGATGACCACCCGGCAATACATGGACCATTATTACCGGGATGAATATCAGCATGGGCTCACCCAAAATCCTGAATTCGTCACCTTATCCAGGTCCATGGACCGGGGATTTCATCCTGAAGGTTTTGCTCCTTTCGACGCCTCTCCAGTCAACTGGGTAGGTGATCAAGAACATAAATGGGTAACCAAAGAGATGATTGCGGAGAAGGAGGAAAAGAAAGATATTGCCCTGGAGGGCATTCAGGGTTTTGAATCTGCAATAACAAGTATTCTTGAAAGTGCTGAGCTGGGGTATAACATTATTGGGTCGGATATCGCCGGGTTTTCGGGTAGTACCATTCCACCACGGCTATACATTCGGTGGGCACAGTTCTCTGCTTTTAATGGTCTGTTTCTCAACGGTGGTCATGGCGAGCGCAGGCTATGGAAAAGAAGTGAACAAGAGCTTCAAATTATTAGGGAATATTCATGGTTGCACACGGAATTGATCCCTTATATGTACCATTATGTGGTCACAGCTCATGAGGGAGGACGAAGGTTGATGAAGCCTGTAGATGGCAAGTATCACTACATGTTTGGCGAAAACTTGTTAGTGGCGCCTATCTACAAAGATGAACTGATCAATGAAGTAAAACTCCCCGAAGGCAAGTGGCGTTACTGGTTTGATACCAAAAAGGTAATTACAGGCCCGGTTGAATTTAATCAGGAGTTCTCTTTGGAAGAATATCCCGCGTTCATCAGGGAGGGTGCGATTATTCCTATGGATATCAAAAGACGATATACAGGGATTGGGGAGTCGGAGGATGATGGATACCTGACACTCCTGATATTTCCAACTACAGGTTCCGAAAGCTTTGAGGTGTATAGAGAAAAAGATGAAAGCACCATCATTTCATACCTCATGGACGAAAAACTTGAGGTAAACCTGACGGGTAAAAAGGTGCCCCACATACTGAATATTCAGATACCAAAAATTCCCCAAGAGGTCATACTGGATGGAATGGTATTGGAAGAAGGGGTAGACTATTCGTTTGACAGGCAGCAGCTAATACTAAAAGTCAGGACTTTATCCTACCAGAAAGGAAAATACACTATTAGCATTCAATGAGTATGTCAGGTTTGATACGGTTTTTTAAATGGTTTTTGGGGATACTTGGGTCATTGATATTACTCATCTCGCTGGTTGTTTTCATTGGATGGAGGGTTTATCGGGGTTTTGTGGATGAGGTGGGTAAAGCAATTCCGGAAAGTGTGATCAATGAGTTCCCCTTATCTGCGAAAGTGAACCCTTTCATAGGAACCGGCGGAGTACCCTGGACATGTGCCTATAACTTCCCGGGAGTTTCACTGCCATTTGGGATGGTGAGGTTGAGCCCTGAGACAGCAGCAATGGTTACGGATGCGCTGGGTTTGAATACGTCCGGATACTTTTATGGAGATGACAAGATTATTGGCTTCAGCCATACCCGGCTGGTCGGCACAGGAGCTACAGATGGTGGGCATTTTCTGATCCAACCGGTGGAGGACAACGAGATACAGGATCCATCCATGGTTATGCATAAGTATTCACATGCCGATGAGCTAGCCTATCCCGGGTATTACCATATTGGGCTACCTGACAAGGGAATTAAGGTGGAGTTGACGGCTACTGAACGAGTGGGCCTTCACAGGTACACATTTGATGAGCCTTCTGGCTTTTTACTCGACGTCACCCATGCCCTGGGAGGAAAACGCAGTGAAGATGGATTTCTCAGGGTGGTGAATAACCAACATATAGAGGGTCATGTCAGGACCTTTGGGAGTTTTGCCGGAAGGTATGGAGGGATCAAAGTCTACTTTGCAGCCAAATTTTCATCACCTTTTACTCAGCAGAAGGTTTGGCAGGATGAAGTAGAGGTACCTCCGCAAGGAAGTCAAGAAGGCCATAAGCTGCAGTCACTTTTTATGTTTGGAGAAAAGGAGGTTCAGGTACACCTAGCTATTTCACATGTGAGTATTGAAAATGCCTGGGAGAATATGGAGGCCGAAGTAGGTGAAAAAACCTTCAAGGAGGTGCTCAACCAGGCCACTCAAACCTGGGAGGATCGACTTTCATCAATAGAGATCAAAGGTGGCAGTAAAGAACAACAAAGGATCTTTTATACCGCCTTATTCAGGTCCTTGCAGATGCCTACCCGATTCAATGATGTTGATGGAAAATACATAGGATTTGATAAGGCCATTCACGAGGCAGATTCTTTTCAATACTATACGGATATGTCTATATGGGATACTTTTAGAACTACCCATCCCTTATATACTTTGATTACCCCTGATGATCAGCGGGACATGATTGTCTCATTGACCAGAATGACGGAGCAGGGGGGATGGTTGCCACGATGGCCTTCGGGGCATGGATATACCAATTCCATGTTGGGAACCGCTTCCGACATTGTGATTTCTGAAGCATATCAAAAAGGGATCAGGGACTTTGATGTGGAATTTGCCTATCAAAACATGAAAGAAATAGCCTTGAATCCAATGCCTAAAGGAGCACCCTTTTCCGGTAGAGAAGGAAATGAAAGTTGCCGGAAGTATGGTTATTGTCCGGCGGATTCCATGGATGAGGCAGTATCCAGGACGCTTGAGTTTTCCTGGTCAGATTATTCCATTTCCTTACTTGCAGACGCTCTGGGGAAAGAAGAAGACGCAGTTCTATTTCACGATCTCTCCATGAACTACAAGAATACCTGGAATCCCGAAACGCAGTTTTTCCAGGCCAGGAATGCAGACGGAAAATTTGATGAGCACTTTAAACCTCTCTTGTTGACCTATGTGGATGGTGATGAAACTTACACGAATGACTATGTGGAAGGAAGTGCTATGCAGTGGCGATGGGCACCATTTTTTGATCCGGAGGGGTTGATAGGCCTGTTCAGGAGTAAGGACTATTTTGTGAGTGAGCTGGATAACTTCTTTCGTCATTCTGACATCCATATTGGTCACTGGTACCCGGGATCTTATTACTGGCATGGCAATGAGCCGGACGTTCATTCGGTGTACCTGTTCAATGAAGCAGGTCGACCAGACCTGACTCAGAAGTGGGTACGTTGGATCATGGATCAAAAATATGCTGATCGATATGATGGACTGGATGGCAATGACGATGGAGGTACGTTATCTGCCTGGTATGTTTTCAGTGCCTTGGGTTTTTACCCTGTGGCAGGTACAACGATTTATCAGCTTGGAGCACCGCTATTTGAACAGGCCATTATTGACATGGGCGATAAAAAACTTGAAATAAGAACTAAGAATTTTCACCGGGACAATATTTATGTCAAAACAGTGTGGCTGAATGGGGAAGAATTGAATCGCACCTGGCTGAGGCATCATGAAATTGCAGAGGGTGCAATACTTGAGTTTGAGATGACTAATCAACCTATAATCACCAAATAAAATGAAATACATATTAATTCTTTCAATCGCTTTTATCACATTGCTGGGATGTGGCAACCCGTCTACAGATCCTGATCGTCCTATGAAACCACCGAAGGGCTTTATGAATGAAACTCTACTCAAGGCTGCCTATGGTCTTGGGATGCTGGATTTGATAGAAGGTGATCCGGTTGTTCCGGAAAATATTGAGCAGTTTAAGGATATTGAGTATAAACAGATCGGTGATGTCAGCCTGCAGCTGGATATTTATAAAGCCAAAGACCTGAAAACCCCTGCTCCAACAATGATCTTTATCCACGGGGGTGCATGGAGGAAAGGAAAGCGATCGGATTACCTGCCTTACCTGCTTGATTATGCAAAGAAAGGCTATATCACTGCCACTGTCTCGTACCGACTGGTCAAGCAAGCGCCCTACCCGGCAGCCGCCCAGGATGTGAGTTGCGGGATCAAATGGATCAAAGCAAATGCAGAACAGTTTGGTATCGATACAAGCAGGATTGCTCTTGTTGGCGGATCCGCCGGTGGACACCTGGCCTTGCTGATCGGCTATGGAGGGGAAAACCCACTGTTTAATGAAGAATGTGACATTGACGTGGATTCTAAGGTGAAAGCCATTGTGGATTTTTATGGACCAGTTGACCTGACTACACCCTATGCGGTTGGTACCTATCAGACACAGGACTTTCTAAATGCAACCTATGATAAGAATCCGGAGGTTTATGAATCTGCATCACCTAAGACCTATATCTCTTCTGACGACCCGCCAACAATATTCTTCCAGGGAACCATTGATTCTTTGGTCCCGGTCAGTCAGTCAGATTCATTGGATATATGGCTGGAAAGGGCAGGGGTTCCAAGAGATTATCACCGATTGAAGGGCTGGCCACATACCATGGACGTAGCTCGAAAGGTCAACGAATACTGCCAGTTCTATATCGATCGGTTTTTGAAGGAATATCTTTAAGAGACGAAGTCTCCCCAGCCAGGCAAGACTACAAAAGTCTCTTTCAAGAAGCACAAGAGACTTTTGTAGTCTGGTGTATCCGAGTGAGAGACTTATGTAACCCAGCCTACCTCTCCGACACCACCTCGATCATCTCCCCAACCAGGTAATTGATATAGGGATTGTATGCAGGCCCCAACCAGTTCATCAGCCTTGACTCATATTCATTGAGGTGGTAATATTTGCACGGTATGATATATCCGGTATAGGCACCGTTGAAGCTGGTGACCATGGCCCGATGGCCCTTTCTATGCATGGCATTTTTGTAGGCCAGGGTAGTTTCCCCGCTAAAATCACTTGGTGTCGTTGACCAGATCAGGCTGTCCAGTTTGACTGATTGTAGATATACATCCCCAATTTCCGGGAAGAATTTCCCTGCCAGGTAGGTGTTGAGGCGCAGTCCGTCAGAGACTCTAATCTGGAATTCCGGATAGTCAATTTTTAATGTGAGTGAATTGATTGAAATGGTATCCTTAAGTAGGATTTTGGCTGCTACTTTGGCTGCACTATCTGCCAGGGCTTCACCAATATACCTGGATCTCTCAAAACCATCACCCCGGCTTCTGAAGCTGTGACTGCCCACGCTGCCGGCATGGAATACCGCCATATCATATCCAGTGGTTTCCAACCTGCGTTGGAAATACCCGGGGTAATCCCCACTGGTTTCCAGGTTGTCACCACCAAGCGTGGTAGCATGTGCATTGAATGACCCAATGATGGCAGTTTGGCCGATATCCTGTGTTGCTTTAATGATCATGAAGTCATCATCTACCTGCCCATCTTCACCAACAAGTCGGTTTTTCACATAATCAGGAGCATGAAAATTTGCGAAACCAATTTTTCCGGGAGAGAGATCCTGCACCGCATCGACGATGGCACCGGATACTTCCTGGGCAAGCCATTCCACCACTTGTATGTTGTATTCACCACTAAATAGCTCTCCCACTATGCCTTCGGACCAGGCACCGACACTCGAATGCGTATGGGTGGCAGAATAGAAGATGCTTTCTCGTCCAAATCCTAGTTGTTCTTCCACCAGTTTGTCAACCAGCTTACTCACATCTGGTGGCATGATCAACAGGTCCGACCCAACAAATACCAGGATCTTTTCATTGACCCTGATAGCAATTGTCTTGACAAACAGGCTATCATGAATACCCGTCGCAGAAGCACCTTTCCTATCCCCGTATCCCGATAAGGGTATTGCTGAAAATGTCCCTGTGGCGGGATTATTCTTGTCCCCATGTAGGATAGGAGTGATACTCCTTTTTCCCATCCCAATATTGACTTTACCCTCAGCACTTGAAAGCTGACTCGACAGACTGTCTAATCGACTTTTCGTGCTTTCATAGTAGGAGGTCTCAAAGTAAGGCGTGTAATCTACTTTACGAATGGCCCAGAAGAGGATCAGGGTGATCAAAACCAGGATGCTTAATATGATCTTCAGGAATAGTTTCATAATCGCAGAGCTTTTTAAAAAAGAAAACCGCTCCGAAAAGAGCGGTTTTCAATAAGATATTAAATTCAATTAATATGGTAAACCAGTTCCCTGTAGCAGACATGGCTTAGACCAGGCGCTGTTTTTAGGGTCAGGAGAAGCAAAGCTTGTCATCTCTAGGTTTTCAATGGCAGCTTCCGCATTATCCGTGTTGGTTGCTAAATCTTCATTTAGGCTATAGTAGAAACGAAGAGGTATCGCGTCTCTTCTGCCAGATGGTCCAGCTTGAAGGGCAGGAAAGCCTGTTCTTCTGTAATCAAACCAGGATTCGGCAGCAGCGGTCCAACTGGCTATCCATTTTTGTTCAATTATTTGTTGAATGGTTCCATCATAGGCAGCACCTCCTCCTATATAAGTACTGTATTCATCATCTACACCCCAAGCTGTGAGTGATGCTTCAACTCCAGCTTCATAATAAGTTTCAGCATCCGATCCAACAGCCCATCCTCTAAGGGCTGCTTCAGCCAAAATCAAATTGACTTCCGCAGCAGACATCAACCTCATTTGCAACAGATCACCAGAGTTTTCAGCATACATCAGACTTAGTTGAGAGGTATGAGGATTGTAAGCACCTTGTGTTACATAATTGGGTGTTAGATTAAATGCCTGGGCAGCAAAAGTTCCCGGAGGAATTCCTACATATTCCTGGTCATAATCAACGTAAAGATCTGTTTCATCAGCCCAGTTATCTAAAAAGGCTTGCTCCACATCTGATGAAATTTGTCTCACACCATTTACGGTCTGATCCACACCAGTTCCACCAACCAGTTCCAAAGGAATTTCAACAGGTTCAAACCATACGGCAATACGCGGGTCGTTCAATGCCTGAAGAGCTTCAACCAATGTGGCACATGGTTTTCTTCGCAGGTATTCACTGGAAACATCATTAGGTGAATATTGCATGGTAATAGGCCATGAAGTATTGGGAGCATTACCAGGGTAACCAATATTGGCATCATCCGAAGCGCTTGTAATAATAGGGAATGTGGCAGGGTCAGAAGCAATCTCTACAATACCTGCTTCAGCAAAGCTGCCTTCTTTTGCCTGCAATCGCATGTAGTATCGCAATGCAAGAGAGTTGGCTAATTTTCTCCATTTAGAAACATCACCACCGTAAAGGATATCCTGAGTACTGTTGATTGCCAGACTACCACTTGTAGATAAAATGGTGTTAGCAGTTTTAAGATCCTCTAGAATTCCATGGTAGATATCCTGTTGAGAATCGAATGCCGGTTTGTTGATTCCCTGATCACCTTGCAAAGCCTGCGAATAAGGAGCATCACCCCAAAGATCCGCTATCATACCGTAAGCATATGCTTTGATGATTAATGCAACAGCCTGGTGATATTCAAAACCTCCATCTACAGCCTTATTGTAGAATTCATCAGCATTACGCAAAATACCATAAAAGCTGCTCCAGCTTTGGCCCGGATTGTTCCAGTCGTAGCTGTTATGTCCACCGGACCATCCTGTTTTTTGTGTATGTTGCATTACACCAGCCAGGTCTCCAATACCCATATCAACTATCCTGCCCCCTAAATCTGTGAGCATGGTAGGCAGCAGCAGGTTGAGATCCGTTGTCTCAGGGGCTGGTTGGTTCGGGTTGATATTTAATTCGTCTAAATCCTCACAGGCAAAAAATACCAGTAGAATACTTAGCGAAGCTGTGATCAATTTATTATTCCACTTTTTCATTTGTTTCAATTTTTTGATCTCTTCAATATTATAATGTAAGACTAACTTTGAATCCCACTGGCATTACCCAAGGGTTGACGTTGTAACGTTCAACACCTTGCAACAATCTGCCACCAGAAGGCTGATAAGCTCTCTCAGGATCAATATTGAAAGTGTTTTTCGTCCACAAAATGATATTTCGGCTATACACAGAGATGTCGATATTTTCCAACATCACCCTCTGAGCAATACTTCTTGGAAATCTGTAATTCAATGCCACTTCTCTAAGTTTTACATAGTCCGCATCAAATACGTTGGCCAATCCAATATCCCATGGGTAACTCACAGAGTATGGAAGGAATACTGTTCCTGGATTTCCAAGGTTTTCACGAGTCAGGATAAAATTGCCATCCCCATCATACGTTCCTACTACACCGGGAGAAAACACACCATCGTAAACAGTGATGCCACTCCAAGATTCAGGGAATCCACCGTACTCCGGAGTCGGTCCGCCAACAGGATATAGTCGGTCTGGATAGATCAATTTATCAGCATTGGCTACTACCCAGTCACGAAGCTCCTGGCTAGGACCAGGGTTTTCAATATCATACACTCCTGGGTAGTTCAGGTTTTCAAACCAGTGGTTTGTTACCTTATCTTCAGTCAAATAACGATATGATTGCGATACAAACTGACCACCTTTACGCCAATCGAATGTCATGCTAAGTGAGAAGTTCTTATACCTGATGGTTGGCTGAAAACCCATAATAAAATCAGGATTAGCATTTCCAATTTTTTCATACGTTGTGGCAGCTTCCCATTCGGAATCAGTGGCTGCGTCCGGAATTAATGGGTACATGTAATATTCAGAATCAGGATCAGTGACTCGTCTCACCTTACGGGAGTACAGTGTACCTACTAGTCCATCACTGATTACTGCTCCACCAAATTGATCTATTGACACCTGGGAGCCTTTGGCATAACCACGGCTTTGAACCCTGGCCTGATCCCAAAGCTGAATGAATGGAATATCCTCATCAAGCTCCAGTATATGAGTAGCGTTTTTGGTGAAGTTAAGATTTAGATCTATGACAAAATCGCCTGTTTTGAGTGGAGTACCACCTAGGTTGATTTCAATACCTCTACTTTGAATTAATCCTGCATTGATGAATCTACTGGTATATCCAGTGGTAGGTGCCAATGGAACGTTAAAAATCTGGTTTTCATTGTCCAGAGTATAATACGTTCCTTCGAATCTTATTCTGTTTTGAAAGAGTTTTGCCTCCAGCCCTACTTCGATAGAAGTTTGGAGCTCAGCCACCAGGTCAGGGTTTAGCAATCCTGATGGCTTATTCAGTCGAATTGCATCCCCCCACTGACCCGAGTTGGAATAAGTCTGTTGCAATTGGTATGGGCTTGTGTCATTACCAGACTGAGCCCATCCTGCACGCACTTTAAGCATGTCTACAGATCTGCCCATTTCGATGAACTCATTAACGATAACGCTTAATGAAGCAGAAGGATAATCATAGCCTTTTGCCAAAGTACTTGACTTGTCATAGCGGTATGTCAGGTCAAGAAAGATGGACTCTCTCCATCCTAAATTGACTAAGCCATAGACACTGTTTATTCCCTGCTCGCTGAGATATGAAGAATAGTTTAGCGAGGTAAAAGGAATATTGCTCAAAGTAAAAAGATTAGGGACTACCAGCCCGCTTCTACTTTGTGCAGAGTTACGTACGTTTGAGTACTTCGTATATCGTGTATTACCGCCAGCAGATACCGTTAATGAGAAATCTTCCAGGAATGAATCTTCATAAGTAAGCAAAGCATCCATATTACGCTCAAGGCTATTGCTTGTGCTGATACCATAGGTGCCATTATTTGCTTCCTGAGAATATCCCTGTCCGATTTTTGTTTCTTGCGTATCGTCTATCTTATCAAGAGTCATACGCCCCATTAGGCTCAGCTTAGGAGTGATTTCCCATGTAGCCATTACATTACCAAACAATTGATATCTGTTGAATCCATTGTTTACATCATAAGCCAGCATCCATGGGTTTTCACTATCATTTGTTACTTTTTTAATGGTATTTCCCTGTCCGATATTGTAGTCACGCAATTCATTGATGTCTACTTCAACCGGAGTAAAATAAGCCCATTGTAGTGGGTTGGTGCCACGGTCACCAGCAGGTCTGTTTTTAGCATAGCTATTCACAAAGTTGATATTGGTGCTAATGGTTACTTTCTCATGTGCTTTGGCAGATGAGGATAGTGAAAGGTTATGCCTGTTAAGATCAGAATTAGGGATAAGTCCACTATGAGTCATATTGGTGTATCCCAAACGATAACTTAAATTATCAGTAGCATTGGATAATGCCACAGAGTTGGTACTAGTAAAAGCATAGTCATTCAGGAAGTCTTTCACATTATCCGGATGTGCTACCAGTTCTGTAGGAACGGGATTACCATTGGCATCCAGAGGAGAATTCCACTGAATAGCGTAATAGCCCTTATTCAACTCAGGACCTCCACCTCCAAGCCCACTGGCTACAGAAGGAAGTGCACCACCCCCAACATCCTCAGGACGGAATGAAAAATAACCGGCAGCAAATTTTTTCTGTGTATCCAAAAACTTGTAAGGAAGATCAAAGTTATTGCTGGTAGAAATATCGATTTTCATACCTGTTCCCTGCTTTGCTTTTTTGGTAGTGATAAGGACCACACCATTACCAGCACGTGTGCCATAAAGGGCAGCAGCAGCAGGACCTTTCAAAATGGAAACGCTTTCAATGTTTTCAGGGTCCAAATCAGAAATGGCATTACCATAATCAACCGGGTTACTTGAACCAAAACCACCAACATTATTAAAGTCATTGGTCATAGGCACACCGTCTACCACGAATAGAGGTTGGTTGTCGGAGCTAAGAGATATTGCTCCACGAATGATCACACTGGTTGTAGAACCAGGTCCTCCGGTTTGGTTGATGGTTACACCAGCTACCTTACCACTCATACCATTTAAAAAGCTTTCCTGGGCAACCCGGTTAAATTCTTCTCCGTCTACTTTTCCAACGGAGTATCCAAGTGACTTTTCTTCCCTTTGGATACCGAGCGCGGTGACAACAACTTCTGAAAGTGCAGTGACATCCTCACTTAGCTCTACATTAATGGTACTGTTGTTGCCAACAGCAATTTCCTGAGATTCAAAGCCGACATAGGAAAATACCAGGACCGCACTGGCATCGGGAACCTGGATATTGTAGTTACCGTCAATATCGGTGATTGTACCACCTCCGGTATCTCTGATTGCGATATTTACTCCCGGTATTCCTGAACCATCGGGCGCAGTTACCGTCCCCTTTACCTGCATCTGGGCCAGTGCAGGCAAGGACACAAACATCAGACTGCATAATATGAGCAGCTGAAATTTTTGAAATATATAATTCATTTGTTTCATTGGTTTTTGATTTAGGCTAGTTTACAACTTCGAAGGATAGCAGAAGTGCGTTTGTGTTATACCCAATTGCACTGGGACTTCCCTGCATAAACATGATCAATTGCATTCTTGTATCAGAGATAGAATTCAGGATCACTCTGCGTTCCATATCATGAAAGCCGATAAACTCAGTACCTGAAAACTCAATCATGCTTACATTACTGTAGGTGATCTGACCACCTGATCCGAAAGCTGAAGGTGTAGTAAAGTTGGTACCTTCAGTTAATTCAAAAGTAGCCTCCGCATCCGGAGTGTATTTGGCAATACATAATCCATAGCTTGCGCCATTAGCATTGACAATGTCAGCACCACCATTGGCTACCTGCTGATATAAATACCCACTAAAGGTTGCTTCGTCTTCCTTTACGTCATGTATATAGGTCCCGTTAGGAAAGAAAGTGTATTCATCATCATAGATATCACCCATTCCGAATTCTGTGGAGAAGATCCCGTCAGGAAGTGGCTTGGGTGTATCATCGACAACTGTAAAGTTGGCATCAGAATACGCAAAATAATCTCCACCGGCAGCATGACTGCTTGATAGCTTCCATTTCTTGCCATTTCCTGTAGCAGGGTCACCGGTTAGCAGTTCAAACGGGGGAAGTGAGATGGCCAGGTATACATCATCACTTGCCTCACCTGTTCCACCTGTAACGCTCAATGAGATGGAGTAATATCCACCTTCTTCGTAGATATGTACAGGATTTGCTTCCGTACTCGTTTGGCCATCGCCGAAATCCCAGAGATAGGAATTGACATTGTTGGCCAAAGCTGTAAATGCTACCTGCTTATCATCGACACTATAATGGATGTAAGCGGTTGTAGGTAAATCCGGTCTCTCATCATCATCATTGCACGATGCGAGAAATATTGTAGACAGCACTAAAAAGCTGCAATACAACTGTAGATTTTTCTTCATAAATGTTTAATTAAAAAGTGTCTAAGAAGTTCTGTTTCTTGTTAATGGTTCAGGCGGACTTATCTTTCTTGAACCATAGCTGTTTGAATGTGAGTTGAAAGTGCTGTGATCTTTAAAAAATTCTATTAAAGTTTAGAAAAATGCCAGATAACTATTACGCTATTTACGTAAATGATTCCTGATTTTACGCAGGCCCCGGGGACAGAATGATTTAATAATTTTGAGGAAGCATCATGATAACATTCGGTATGATTTTGATTCATACAATTCAAGGTTAAACTTCCTCTTGCTTTCATTTATGGTAAGGTTTACTAATAAATTACATACATCATAAAGATACTTAAGTTTAAGCATAATTTTAGCTATCCCGGATAATGAGATTTTATCAACTATTAACATTTTCAATCCTCTTAACCTACAGTTCATGCAGTGAACGGTCTGATCAGGTCAATAAAAATTATCCAAAAGCTACAGTTCTGACAGGGGATGTTCTGGCTGTACAACATTGTAGTAGCTGCCATGCATTCGTGCCTCCCGCTATGTTAACCAGACAGATATGGCGGGAGGATATACTGCCGTCGATGGGACACCGGTTAGGAATATATCAGGGAGATCATCAACCCGACAGCCTGTTTGATGAAGGAATAGGAGGGGATATCGCTCGAAAAGCTAACGTTTATCCTGAGCAACCGCTAATTGCAGAAGAAGACTGGGATAAGATTAAAGCATATTATCTGGAAAATGCTCCTGAGGATATTTTCCCACCCATTAGAGAAAAGAAGATTGCTATTGGTTTAAAATACTTCAAAGTAAAGGTTTCCGCATTTTCACATAGGCCACCACTCACCAGCATGGTCAAAATACTTGATGACAATAGAGGATTCGTGATAGGAGATGGGAAACGTGACTTCAGTAACCTGACATTTTACGATAGAAAGACAGCACAAGAATTTAACACAAAGCTGAAAACCACACCTATTCATTTTTACGAAAAGGCGGATACGGTGTATTTAGCGACAGTGGGAAAAAGTCTCTATCCGCATGATGCTCCGGATGGAAATATCCTGAAACTGTTTCGGAAGGCACCTGGAGAACCCATTCGCAATGCTAAAATATTGATTGAAGACCTGCAACGTCCAGTCCATGTGTCGTATGGTGATCTCAATGCGGATGGTCTGGAAGATATTGTAGTATGTGAGTATGGAAACCTTACAGGTATGTTGTCATGGTTTAGCAATCAGGGAGGAAGTTATCAAAAGAACGTACTCAGAAATAAGCCGGGAGCAATCAAAACTGAATTGATTGATTTTGATAGGGATGGGCTGACCGACATTCTGGCTTTGATGGCGCAGGGTGACGAGGGACTATTTTGGTATAAGAATCGGGGAGGAGGATCGTTTGAAGAAATTAGACTTCTTTCGTTTTTACCTCTTTATGGTTCTCAATACTTCGAGTTACATGATTTTGATAGCGACGGCGACCTGGATATATTATATGTCTGTGGTGACAATGCTGATCAAACACCTATTTTGAAGGAATATCATGGGATTTACATCTATCTCAATGATGGAAACAATCAGTTTAATCAGAAATTCTTTTATCAGTTAAATGGAGCTTACAAAGCGATGGCCCGCGACTATGATTTGGATGGTGACCTTGATATTGCTGCCATTTCATTCTTTCCGGATTATGCTCGACATCCAGAGGAAAGTTTTGTTTATCTGGAAAACACAGGACTATTCGAATTTGCTGATTACAGCTTTGAAAATGCTTCACAGGGTCGCTGGATCGTGATGGATGCCGCTGATATGGATGCCGATGGTGATATCGACATTGCCCTGGGATCTTTTGTGGCTTTCATTGCTGCCGGGGATACCACAGGTCTTGGCCAACGATGGATCAAACAAGGACCTTCGATGTTGGTGCTGGAGAATACGGTGAGGTGATTGGTTATCTTTTGGGCAATCAGATATAGTTCCCAACACCCACCATGTAGTTCCCAACACTTATTCAAATGTTCCCAATACTCGCCTGATAGTTCACAACAACTTTATACTCCTTCATAACATAAAGTATACTCTTCACAACATTTTTTTGCCTCTTCATAACGTTGTGAAAAGCTAATTGTCTGTTGTGAAATACCATTTATATGCTGAGAAATGTGTTTATAGTGTTGTGAACAGCATTTTATTTGTTGAGAAGTAATATTTTATGTTGAGAACAAAATAATATTTGTTGTGAACTGAAGTATTGACTGCTTTGAAATGCCTTATTGCCGTTACGAGGCGCGCGACTTGTTTGAAGAAGTATCTGGTAGGTTAATTCTTAAAAGATGACGCCATTAAAAAAGCCATCCACCTTTCGGCGGATGGCTTTTTATATAAGCTAAATTCAGTTTTGTAATCCTGGCAATTAGAAAGGTTTTCCAGTTCCCTGAAGCAACCACTGCTTAGAATACTGACTGTCCTTACCAAGCTGTCCTGAGAATCCGGTGATCTCCAGGTTTTCGATGGCAGAATTTACATTTGTTGTGTTGTTATTCAACTCATCGCTTCCATATCCGAATCGGATAGCAGGAACAGGCTGTGCTGCACCAGCTCCAACAGATAGGGTAGGGAAGCCAGTTCTCTTATAATCGTTCCATGCTTCTGTAGCAGAAGTAAATGAAGCTACCCATTTCTGAGTGATCACCTGTTCTACTGTACCATCAAATGGAACTTCGGCAAGGAATGTGGCAAGTTCAGATTCAACGCCCCAAACTTCCAATGAAGCTTCGATTCCAGCTTCATAGTGAGTTTGTGCATCTCCAACAGACCAGCCATTGATAGCCATCTCAGCAAGTGTAAAATGCATCTCAGCTGCAGAAACCAACCTTGATTGCAGCATATCACCAGCAGTAGCCTGACCATCCATGAAAGTTTCTGTTAACATCGAAACGTGGATATTGTGTCTTCCCTGACCACCTACCGGATTACCATTGAAGATGTTCACATCAGGAAGGAAAATCCCTGCAGGAATTCCAACATACTCACTGTCATCGTAAGTAACATCAGTAGGATTGTAGTGACGTGTGAAAGTTTCTGTACTTCCGCGGTAATCAATCCAATCAGGATAGATATCAGTCAACACGCCATCAACTCTCATTTGAGTCTCAGCTCCTGAAACCAACAAATCCTGTACCCATCTTACCTGAACAGGTGCAAACCACACACTGATTCGAGGGTCATTGGTTGCATTCATTTGATCAATCAAGGTTGCGCAAGCCTGGTATCTTGTAGAACTTGTCTCATTGTCATACTGGATCGGCCATTGGTCGTTTGAACCACCTGTGTAATCCATGGTTGCATCCTGGCTGGATGAAGTGATGTATTTACCACTTGCAACTACGCTTTCAACGATTGACTGCACTGAAGAACTCTTTTCAGAAATTCGTACAGCATATCGGATCAACAGTGAGTTAGCAAAACGCTCCCATGCTTCCATATCACCGCCAAAGTACAAGTCTGCACTTTCATCAATGAAAGTATCATCACCCGTGGCGAAAAGTGCTGCAGCAGCCTGCAGATCAGCAATTACGCCATTGTAGATGTCTTCCTGAGAAGAAAACGTAGGGTAAAGAGTACCTTCATCTCCCTGAAGAGCATCAGCGAATGGAGCATCACCCCAGTAGTCAGCTATCTGGCCATAAAGAAAAGCTCTCATTGTCAGTCCAACACCTTCATGGAAGGCGAAACCTTTATCCTGAGCATTTGCAATTAGCAGATCGTTGTTTCTTAAACGATCATAATAGCTGGTCCAGTCTCTACCACTCCACTCGTAATAGTTGTGGCTTCCAGCCCAGCCTGATTTTTGTGTATGTTGCATCGCTCCAGCCATTTCATTCAGCCCCATTTCAAGGTAGCTTTCGGCTGTCGGTCCAAGAACTGTAGGCAATAACAGGTTGACGTTACCATCTTCCAGGTTGATCGCATTGGGGTTCTTATTCAGATCCGTTAGTGTTTCATCACAGCCTGACATTACAATTGCTGTAGCTATGAAAAACACTCCTAGTTTATTAAATATATTTTTCATTTTGATTTCTATTCAGTCTGTTAAAAGTTGAAGTTCATTTTGAAACCAATTGAGTAACTCCAAGGCATTACGTTTTGTCTCTCAAACCCTTGCTTGAATTGACTAGACGTGTTACCCTGTGTTCCGCCATTTGCCTGGAAAGCTCTTTCAGGATCGATACCGATTTTAGCAGCATTCCACAGCATTAAGTTTCTGGTGTAGATAGCAAAGTTGGCTCCCTTACCAAGGTTAGGAACTCTGTACCCAAATGATAACTCTCTCAACTTGATAAATGAAGCATCGAAAGTGATGTTCTTGTTATAGCTCCATGGATAAGTATCTGTAATAGGAGCGAAGATGGTACCAGGACCACCCAGGTTTTCAGTGTAGACATCATCAGAGTAGTCATCAGGAGTATCTGCTCCTGCTACCTGTACAACTCCAGGAATAAAGGCTCCGTCAGTTCCACCATCACCAAGTGTAAATCCACCTGTTTCAGCAGTATGTCCACCCACTCTTGGGTACTTACCTACTTGAGGGATGATGTATTCTTCAGGATTAGACTTCAGTAGAGCTTCTAGTTCACTTTCAGAGTAAAGACCTCCAGGGATCAGTTGCTCAATCTGGCGATTAGATCTCCAGTCAGATTCTCCATATCGGTAAGTGTATGATACGAACTCACCACCGTTTCTCCAGTCAAAGCTTGCAGCCACAGTGAATTGTTTGTATGAAATCCTCGTTTGCATACCTAATAAGAAGTCAGGGTTAAAGTTTCCTACTTTTTCCCAGTCTTCAACGTCTCTCAGTCTGATCCATCCACCACCTTCAAGGATTGGCCACTGATAGTATGGTGAGTTTGGATCTTGTACCTGAGCAATACCGTAGCTGTAGATATCACCAATTTTATCTCCTACAAAAGAGTATGCACCGGCATTCTCACTCCAGATTTGGATGAAATCCAGATCTTCTGTCAATTCCTCAACAGTAGTTCTGTTTCTGGTTAAGTTGAAGTCAACATCCCATGTGATTCCGTTAGGATTTTTGATAGGTGTACCACCAAAAGTGAATTCCCATCCCTGGCTATTGATCAAACCAGCGTTGATCAGCTTACTGCTGTAACCTGATGATCTTGGAAGAGGCACTGAGAAAATTTGGTTTTCGTTGTCCATAGTGTAGTAAGTACCACTGAATCTTACCCTGTCATTGTACATGCTCAAATCAACTCCAAACTCAATGGAGGTATTTTGTTCAGGAACTAAATCTGGATTTCTAAGTGTAGCTGGTACACCCTGAGTGATCAGACTATTCCACGATCCGAGGCTTAGAGATTGTTCCAGTTGATAAGGATCAGTATCGTTACCTACCTGAGCCCAACCACCACGAAGTTTCAATAAGTTGATGGTTTCAGGAAGATCAAAAGTGTAGTTAGCCAGCCAGCTTAAAGATGCTGAAGGATAAAAATATGATCTATTAGCTTCAGGAAGTGTACTTGACCAGTCATTTCTACCGGTTACATCCAAATAAATCTGACCGGCATAACCGATGGAAGCCAATGCATACAAACTATAAATAGCTTTTTCACTTTGGCTGCTGTTTACGCTGATGTTATCCAATGGAATGTTACTTACATTGTACAGTCCCGGAACAACCAATCCGTTTCTTCGGTCTCCACCTGAGCTGATGCTTGAACTGGCACCCTGTCTGTTCATAATGTTTCCACCACCAGACACACTGATATCCCAGTCACTTGCTACTTTATTATATGATAACAAGAAGTCAGAGTTTCTTTCCTGGAAGAAGATATCAGCAATAGAATAATGTCCTTTAGGCATCCTGTCTGCGCTAAAAGGTACAATGGACTCTCTGCTTTCATTGTAGCTATCCATTGAATGCCTGATCATCAATGACAGGTCATCTGTTAATTTGTAGTCTAATGAAAGTGTACCGTAGATCCTGTCTCTTTGAAACCCGTTAGACATACCATATGCAATGAAGTAAGGGTTATCACCACGTGGAGATCTTCTTTGTTGTACACCTTCCTGTCCAGGCTCCCAATAATCTTCGAAAAGGGCTATATCAATGTATGATGACTCATAAACTGCCTGAACGGGGTTGTTTCTTCTATCCCCAATACTTGGGATGTCATTAGAATTGGTTCTAGCAAGGGTCACATTACCATTGAAGGTAAGATTGTCGAATAACGTGTAGTTGATGTTGGTTTTCAAACTGTTGTTATATCTGTCGCTATTAGGCACCATACCCTGCATGGACATGTTTGAATATGAAATCCTGAAATCAGCGTTTTCACTTCCTCCTGATACCGCAACGTTATTTGTTGAGGTTATACCTGTTTGAAGAAAATTTTTCATGTTATCGGGATATGATCTTAGCTCGGTTGGCTGATCATAGCCAAACTGCTGAGCAATGATTCCCGCATCCAGTTCCGGACCACCCCAGTAAGCAGATCCTTCATCAAGTGTAGAGTTTCTTCCACCATTGGCATACTTGTAGTGAAAATCAAGATATCTGTATGGTTTTTCAAACAATGTACTTGAAGAAACTGATACGCCAATTTTTTTGGATCTTGATCCGGATTTTGTAGTGATGATGATCACACCGTTTCCAGCTCGTGTTCCATATAATGCAGCAGCACTAGGACCTTTCAACACAGTAACATCTGCGATGTCATCCGGGTTGATGTCAGAGATGGCGTTACCATAATCCACCTGGTTGCCGCTACCATTTTCAGATACGTTATTCAGTGAGTTACCCATGAATACCCCGTCTACAATGAACAACGGCTGGTTGTCCGTGGTCAAAGAAGATGCTCCCCGAATGGTAACACTTACAGTAGAACCAGGACCACTTGTCTGGTTGATCGTTACCCCAGCTACTTTACCGGCTAAAGAGTTCAGCACGTTATCCTGAGATACCTGAGTTAAAGACTCCCCATCTACCCTTCCAACATCGTATCCAAGAGACTTTTCCTCACGCTCAATACCAAGTGCAGTTACCACAACTTCGCTTAGGGAAGTGACATCTGCAGCCAGGGTTACATCAATAACTGATCGGTTACTTACAGGGATTTCCTGGTTCACATAACCTACAGAGCTGATAACCAATACAGCACTTGCGTCAGCAACAACTATAGAGTAGTTACCATTGAAATCTGTTACGGTACCATTTGTTGTTCCCTTTTCAACGATGTTTACACCAGGTAATCCTGATGGCTCTTCTTCAGAGACAATTTTACCAGTAATTCTGGTTCCCTGAAAAGTGCTGGTAGGAACAACCTCAGTCTGTACTGCAGCGCGCTTTCTAACAACAATGTTGTTGTTAACAGCTCGGAATTCCAGATCAGATTTTTTGGAGATCTCTTTCAGGATTTCCTGTAGGTTGCTTCCTTGCTCTAATTGAATTTCTTTATTCAATTCACCTTTAATTTCATCTTCGTAGATGAAATTATATGCAGTTCGCTCAGAAATTTCATTCATCAATTGAATGACTTTTCCCTCACGAAGATTCAGACTTAGCTTAGTCTCTTCCAGGCCAGGCTGACCTGTAGAAACCGCGTAAGTCGCATTGTAAGCAACAATTGCCAGTAGCACCAGCAATTGCCTTAAAAACTTGGTAAGTTTTGGTTTCATAGTTTAGTGTTTAAATTATTAAGCGTTTGTAATTGGATTAAAAATTGGTTTCTTCTGTCCGTTTTTATTCATATAGTTTAGTTTTTAATGATTATTTTATTGTTTTTGATTGAATATTTTGTGCCGGTGGCAAAAGTCAATGACTCAAGGACTGACTTAATATTTTCGTTTTGATGAATGCCTGTCAATGACTTTTTATAAATCGCATCATCCTCAATAATTACTTCAACCCCATACCACCTTTCAAGCATCTTCTCTACATCTTTCATAGGAGTAGAATCAAATCTTAGGATGCCTTTTCTCCAGCTTAGCTCATCTTCCGGATTTACCTCCAGAATTTTCATCTGATGATTTGAGGGTGAGAAAAGGAGTTTTTGGTTTTCAGTTAGGGTTACGGGTTCGGTTTGATCCTGAAACTCCACTTTAACAGATCCGGTCTCGACAGTTACTGAGAAAGTTTCCTCATCATCGTATGCTCTGATATTGAAAGATGTGCCAAGCACTTCAACTCTATAGTCTTTTACTTTTATGGTAAATGGTCTGTCTTCTTCTCTTTTTACATCAAAGTAGGCCTCTCCAATAATCTCAACCTCTCGTGTGGTGCCATCGAATTTCCTAGGGTATGATATGCTGCTGACTGCGTTGAGGTGTACAAAACTGCCGTCAGCGAGCCTGGTCCTAAACATACGCTTGTTGGGCGTGTTTTTGATGATCAGTGAATTCGTGTTTTCTTCTAAAGCAGCCTCTTGGTTTTCATCAGCCACGGATGGCATGACCAGCAGGATATAATACCCAATGCTTGTTAGCACCAGGAGTGTTGCTGCAATAGAATAATACTTTCTAAAACTTTTGGCTGAGGATATTGTGGTTGTAGCATGAGACTTTTTTAACGGGGTTGGTTGTGGCCCGGTCTCATTTTCCTGAATAGATGATTCAATCTCCTGTAAAAATAGATTCTCCAAATAGGCGTCGTACTTGGCAACCAATTGAGGGTCATCAAGATTCCTCAGAAGAGTTTCGAACTCCTCCCGTGTAATCTCATTGTTTATTAGTTTCTCAAATAATTGCTCAGAATCCATCTGCTTATTATCAAATGCTGTCATCCTAAATACTAGAAGACTATATATTCGGACTACGCCAGATGGAAAATATTTATGTTACGACGGGAGAGAGATTAATGATGGTTCATAACGCTATTAAATCCTTTACTGAAAGTGCCTTACAAGCCATATTATTCAGATCGATAGCCTAATTAGGGATTCGTAATGTATAATAGGTGGATCTGATCTGTAGGCATCTGATCAATCTTAAGAGTAATAACCCAAAGTTATGATGAAGAACAAACAACTTCTATTAAATCTGATAATCGTAGGGATGACTTTAGGGACTAACTGGGCCATCAGGGGCCAGTTTGGTCATGAACAAGGCGCTGCATGGGCAGGGGCAGTGGGAGCACTTGTTATCATCCTTTTATCCGGAAGAGTCGATTGGAACAGCAAGCTTTTTAAAGCTACAATGGCCGCAGCCATCGGGTGGGGGCTTGGTGGACTGATGAGTTACGGTGTGGTAGTAGGTTATGGAAGGGGAACAGACTTCGTTAATGTCTACTACGGGCTCCTGATGCTTTTTGTCATTGGTGGATTATACGGTTTTGTTGGAGGTGGGCTGTTTGGACTTGTATTGGTAGATTCAAAAGCTAAAAAAGTCAATTGGCTATCACTTTTCACCGGATCAGTAGCAAGTGCTATCGTTTGCTATTTCTTTATCATTATAGAGTGGGAGTGGTTTATGACCCCACCCAGGTCAGAAGTTTGGGCAGCATGTCTGGGAGTAGGGGCCTTTCTTTTGTGGTTTACAAAACATTATGATTTTAGCTCTGCGTTAAGGGTGGCTGTGTTTTCCGGACTGGGAGGAGGATTTGGATTTGCTTTTGGTGATTTTCTCCAGGTGCTGGGAAATGTATCCGGGATCTCATTCAATTTCTGGAATGTGATGGAATATTCACTGGGCTTTTTTGGAGGTCTAGGGATGGCTTATGGCACCTTTACTTCCAGCTGGGAATCTTCCGATCAGCTCCAAACCAAATCTTCAAATTTGATTCCTATTTTGTTTGTGGTACTGTTTATACCGTTTGTTGTCTGGGATCAGACCTTCAGTATTGAGAAGATCCAGGGAATATATGCAAAATTACTATCCGGAGATGTGACTGAAATTGCCTGGATCATCAAGATTGGGGTATTGGCACTTATACTCCTCAATACAGCTTTTTTTGTGATAAACTATCACTTCAGAAAGCCCAATGAGCTGGTTCAGTATTCAAATAAGGAGGTAAAAACATTCTTCTTTTCTCACTTTGCCCTTTATACCTTGTTTAGTCTGCTGATCACAGGAGCCCTGATCAGCACCTACAGAATAGAACAATATCTTTATCTGGTTAATTTGATTGTGATTTTGATTGTAATTCCGAAACTCCAACCGGTTTTCTCACCAGTGGGAGAAAACAAAAACTGGGGAAGAAATTTCGTGCCGTTGCTGTTGATAATAGCTGTTCTGGCTTTTATTGCTATCAACACGCATGGAGAAATGCCTGGGATGCAGAGACGATTTGAATTTTAATAATTCGATAGCCTTTTCTAATTTCAAGTCAGTAGACTAGAATATTAATAGAACAACAGCATGCAGAATATCGCAATTGTGGGCTTTGGATTTATGGGAATGACCCATGCTGTCAATATCATTAAGAACGATCAGCTCAGGCTGGCTGCAATTATTGACAAAGACATCGAAGGCATTGAGCAAAAACTGACTTCCAAGACAGGAAATTTTGCCATTGAGGGCATCGACAAGGATTTACTTGGAACCATCAATAAATATCTTGATATACAAACATGCCTGGACAATGAGGCCATAGATGCTGTGCATGTTTGTGTGCATACTGATCTGCACTATTCCATGGCCAAACAACTGCTTTCACAAGGATTGCACGTTTTCCTGGAAAAGCCCATGACCCTCGATATAGAGGAAGGACAGGAACTGATTGATTTGGCCAATAAAAATAACTGTGTTTTTATGGTCGGTCATGTGGTGCGATTTATGCCTCCATATCAGCGACTCAAACAATGGATTGACGAAAAAACCTATGGTCCATTGAAATTTTTGAGTCTTTCCCGTTTTTCAGGGGTTCCATCCTGGGGCCAATGGAAGGAAAAACAAACCGATTTTGGATCATCAGGTGGTGCATTGTTTGACCTGTTGATCCATGACATTGACATGGTCAATTATCTGTTTGGCCAGCCCGATAGCATAGAAAGCACCTCGATGCCCGGGTATCTCAGCAACAATGACTACACCTGCGCTTTTTGGACCTACGATAAGTTAGGGATCAGGGTGAAGGTAGAAGGAGGTAATGTCTTTCATTCAACCTTCCCGTTTCAGGCAGGGTTTTCGGCCCAATTTGAAGAGGCAAGCATTTTTTACTCTACTTTAACCCCGGAGTCTATTCAGGTGGCAACGCATGATGAGATCACTCATGTGGAGGAAATAGATAGTCCGGATGGATTTTATCAGGAGATCGATTATTTCTACGCATGCATCCGCGAGGGCAAAAAACCTCATATGTGTATGCCGGAATCATCTCTCGAAACGATCAAATTGTGTTATCAGCATACAAAAGATATTAAGTAATTACCCATGAGCTTACAAACAAAAGAACAATTGGCCATCAATGGTGGGCCAAAAACGATCAAAAAGTCCTTTTCATGGCCCATTTTTGATGAAAGTGATATTCAGGCAGTGCAGGCAGTTGCCCAATCAGGTGCCTGGGGAAACCCGGATTGCAAGGGTTTGGTAGCAGAGTTTGAAAAAGCCTATGCAGCCTACTGCGGAACGAAATATGCCATTTCCTGTGTAAATGGTTCGGTAGCACTGCGTTTGGCATTGATCGCTTGTGGTGTGAGGCCTGGTGATGAGGTGATTGTACCTCCATATACTTTTATTGCAAGTGCATCTATCATCCTGGAAGCCAACTGTGTTCCCGTCTTTGTTGATATAGAGCCGGATACTTACAACCTCGATCCTTCTAAAATTGAAGCGGCCATTACTCCAAAAACAAAAGCCATCATTCCGGTGCATTTTGCTGGTCAGGCGTGTGACATGGATGCCATCATGGCTATCGCTAAAAAGCATGGATTACGGGTCATCGAAGATGCTGCACATGCCCATGGTGGTGAATACAAAGGTAAAAAGCTGGGAAGTATTGGGGATGCTGGAAGTTTTAGTTTCCAATCCTCGAAAAACCTCACCAGTGGGGAGGGAGGAATTGTCGTTACCAACGATGAAGCACTTTATGACATGATGAATTCCCTTCGCAATGTCGGTCGTGTAAAAGGTGGCGTATGGTATGAGCACCATAATCTGGGTTGCAACTACAGGATAACACAACTCCAGGCAGCCTTGTTAATGAAACAGCTTGAAAGACTGGAGGACCAAACCCGACGAAGAGATGAAAACGGTCAATACCTCAATGGCTTACTCAGTAGTATTGAAGGTATAGAACCATTAAAAAGAGGGAAGGGTGAAACACTTCATACCTATCACATTTATATCTTCAAATACGACAAGTCAAAATTCAATAACCTCCCGAAAAAAGAATTTGCGGATATGTTGGCTGCGGAGGGTGTTCCTTCTTTTATGGGCTATCCCGAGCCTCTCTATAAGCAGCCTTTGTTCCAGAAAAAGAACTTCCTGTGTTATGCCATACCGGAGGAGGTAGATTATACCCATGTTTCGTGTCCGGAAAGCGAAAAGGCTTGCTATGAAGATGCTGTCTGGATCATGCAACATGCGATGTTGGGAACCAAAGAAGACATGGACTTAATAGCTGCTGCCATTCATAAAATCCAGGATGCCGTAAATAGTTAATAGCGACTGTCAATAAAGGAGTCATGATGAAAGTACTTTATCCTTTACATGGCATCGTTACGGTGCTCAACACTCCTTTTACCCATGATGATAAAGTTGATAGGGAAGCCCTGGCCCATCATGTGAGGATGGCCCTCGATGCTGGTGTTTCCGGGTTTTTGGTGCCTGCCATGGCCTCCGAAGTAAAGAAACTTACCCATTCTGAAAAATTGGGGATGGTAGAAAAGGTGTTGGAAGTTGTGAACAATGCCGTCCCGGTATTTGCGGGGACTGCAGATGTGGACATTCAATCTTCAGGAAAAATTATCAAGGCCTATCAGGCACTTGGATGCCGTCATTTTTTGGTCCAGATCCCTTTTCAAGAGCCTGATCAATTCAAAGGGGACTTCCTGAATTTAATGGATCATGATCCGGAAGTGGTCATGCTGCAGGACTGGGACCCCAATGGCTATGGGCTTCCTGATGAGTTGATACTGGAGCTATTCGATCAGGTTCCTGCTTTCAGGTGTCTGAAGGTTGAAACTGTCCCGGCAGGAGTCAAATACTCGAGCATATTACGTCAGACGGAGGGCAGGTTGAATGTCAGTGGAGGATGGGCGGTCTCACAAATGCCTGAAGCCCTGGAGCGGGGCGTCCATGCATTTATGCCCACAGGGATGCATCACATTTATACGAAGATTTTCAGTGATTATAAAGCAGGAGATATTGATCAGGCAAAAGCACTCTTCAATAAGCTGTTGCCAGTACTAGCCTTCTCCAATCAACACCTGGATATCTCCATTCATTTTTTCAAATGGATGTTGTGGAAACAGGGGATTTACCCAACACCCAATGTCAGAAAACCCATTTTATCCTTCGATGAAACCCATCAAAAGATCGCGGATCAACTCATTGACTTTGTGATCAACAAAGAATTAGAAATTCAGGGGTTAAAGTAGTCTTTGCAAGTAGCCTGACCCTTCAATCAGAGGGTATATTAAACGGTAATATCATTAAACTAATTTGCAATGCTTAGAAATCTTTCAACAAGACCTTTCAAAAAAATCATAACTGGATTTTTAATGACCTTAATCTCCCTGGGGGCTTTTGCTCAGGGTTCCGAAAAGTTTTGGAAGCCTATTGCTGATGAGGTGTACCTTCAGGAAGTTTCGAAGAAGATTCCATTTGATCAGCCAATTACCAGTATTGGAGTTTGGAAGGATCAGGTCTTCACCGTAGTGGGATCGCAAATATATTCTTTGAACAATGATCAGCTTGAGTTAGCAAAGAAAGCTCCTCAGGATATCAACCGGTTGATCTCTCTGAATGGTGAATTGTGGGCCTTGACTGGCAATGGATTATCCCGCTATACCGGGAAGGCCTGGGAAAAAGTATCTGATCTGTTGATTGTTGACCTGTGCACTCATTTAGGTACGTTGCATGCCGCCACAGTCGAGGATATTTACCGGTTGGAAAACAATAAGCTGGTTTCGATCAAACCGGAAGGAGGATATCTCAACAGTGATATTACTACCCTGATGGAAGATGGAACACAGGTCCACACAGACCCCGTAAGACTTGGACCGATCAGCAGGATAGATTCCTATAGCGGTACTCTGCATGTGCTACGCAGAAATGAGCTTGTTCAGTTTGACGGACACATTGTAAACACGGATTTTATTGATTGGGGGCAGTTGCCTTTCGGCAAAACCAATGATCTGTTGAGCTTTGGCAGTAAATTATATATCAGTACAGACAAAGGACTGGGTGAGTTGCGTGGCGCAAATCTCGATGTCATCAAAGGAGAAGATGGCCTACCCGTTGAAAGTACAACATCCCTGGCGCGAGGCTTTGACAATGATCTTTGGATTGGTACAGCCAGAGGTGCGGTCAGGAAGATTGGTGATGAATGGCATTATTTCGGAGCAGATCATTGGTTGCCAGACAACAAGGTAAATGAGATCACCGTTTCAGGAAAGCAGGTTTTTATCGCAACAGATGGAGGTATTGGTGTGATTAGCTACGAGCCTTATACACTGCAAAAAAAGGCAGGTTATTATGAACGTCATATTCATGAGTGGGGACATAAGAGGCTTGGGTTTATTCAGTCCTTGAACAAAAGTGATGGTGAATGGATTCGGTCTGTGAGCGATAATGACGGAGCACATACAGCCACGTATCTGGCAGCTATGACCTTCAAGTACAAGGTGACTGGGGACGAAACGGCCCGAAAGGAAGCCATAGATGCACTCAAAGCCCTGGTCTGGTTAGAGCGTATTACTCCAATTGACGGATTTTTTGCCAGGGCCATTTATTCTAAAGATGGAGATAAGGGCGGACTAAGCCGACATGGTTCCGGAGGTCTTCCTGCCAAATGGTATGAAACCAAAGACGGTAAGTTTTACTGGAAAGGGGATACCTCCAGTGATGAGGTGATTGCTCATTTTTATGCTGTCTCACTATTTCATGATCTGATTGCTGAAGGAGAAGAAAAAGAGTTGGCAAAGGAACATTTGGTGAGGATCGCACGCTATATCATGGAAAACAATTGGGTCCTGATAGATATGGATGGAAAGCCAACACGCTGGGGAAGGTGGAACCCTGAATATCTTCTAAGACCTTATGGGTACAACGACCGGGGTGTCAATGGATTGGAAGCGCTGGCGTTCACTCAGGCAGCCTATAAGCTATCAGGAGATGATGACTTTAAAGAAGGCTTTGAAGAATTGGTCGACCTGGGTTATTTGACCAACACACTTAGGCAGAAAAACACATTTCCTCCTTCGACTCTTGCTCCATGGGACGATAACCTGGCATTTGAAGCATACAATACCATCTTAAGGTATACTGATGATCCGGAGACCCGGTCGTTTCTGCTGAGAAGTCTGGAAAGAACATATGAAATCAAGCGTATGGAGCATGTTCCATGGTTCAATTTCACTTATGGTGCTTATACAAATAATGATTTTGACAATGAGCAATGCGTGAAACACCTGAGAGCCTGGACCCTGGATTGTGTGGTACATAAGTTTACCAACTCGCATAGAGATGATCTATTTGTCGAGGAGGGTTACAAATCCTATGAAGGAGGTCTGAAAGCGATATCACCAAGAGAATCAGCAGTCAAGCGAGGTAGTCGCAGAGCCATTGATCTGGATGGAGGATCCGGGAGACAGGTTATGGAGCCGACCGGGTTTTTACGTGATTACTGGATGGGACGATATTATGGATTTATAGAGGCTCCTACAACTACTGAGAAGGGTTTGCTTAATGTAGAGCCAAGAAAGGGACAATTCGGAGCAACCCCATACCAGGGACCTGGTAGACCTGAGTTTTAATTCAATACCATCCATTTGTGCTTCTGGATATTGCTTAAAGTGGGAATATAACATATAACGCTGTTATTTAGTTGAAATCTAGCGGTTTGTTGTCTAATTTGTTATATTTATAAATATTCCGGTAAAATCGAGGCTGTAGTTGATAAAATAACCCTGAATTTCTTATTCAGGTTAAAGATTCATTTATACCAGTGAGCGATACAATCTGTCAATTATCGAAAAGTAATCCCTTGATAAACGGAAATAGTTCAATTTCGAACCATTGATTACTTTTTTTTAAAATATATGGAAGACGTGTTAGCCAAAGAAGATAAGTCCAATAAGGAAGAACGATTTGCCAGGAAAGTATTGGCGATCGTTGAAAACGATGCTGTTGAAGCTTCGATTAAAAAGGCACTTTCCGGTGATCAGTATGATTTAATTATAGAGAGATCTGGTTTTAAGGGGAGTATTACAGCTAAAAAGGAGCACCCTGATGTCATCATTTGTGATTTTGACTTAACTGATATCTCAGCAAGAGAGATATTGGAGGATTTGGGTAATCACGGGCTACTCACCTTTTCACCATTCATATTTTTAATAGGGGATGACTGGGATAAAAGATCCTCAACTGTGATGGACACGGACATGGATGCCATTATCAGGCATGCTATCGTTGAAGAGGAATTGGATTCTGTAATTAATCAGGCCATCTCTGACAAACTTAATCAGATCGATGAATTGAATCAGGTTCAACATGAATTCAACGAGTCGTTTATTCACAAAGATCAGCAGTCTGACGAATCACCAGAAGATATGAAGAAACGTCTTTTGATTATTCAAAGATTGTTTCCACTCATCAAACTGGGTAGAATGTCGTTGGATGCCGGAATTGAGATTCTCGATGAAGCGGTAGCTGGTTTAGATGATAAGATCATGGGCGCAAATAAGTTCATCAATATTGGTAGAGGGATTGAAAAGAATCAGAGTGCTATCGGGGCTCAGCTCAATAATATTTGGTTGATAGATGATGATCCTGCACAAAATTTATTGAATCGTATTCTTCTTAAAAAGAGCAATCCTGGATGGAATATCAGTGAGTTTAATGATGCGAACAGAGCATTTCAAACATTGTCCGTAAGAAGACCTGATCTGGTATTTTTAGATATTAATATGCCAGGAATGAGTGGATTCGAGTTCCTTAAAAAGCTTACTGTCAACAAGATAAAACTGAACGTAATCATGCTCAGCTCATCTATCTCCGTTACTGAGATCAAAGAGTCATTCAACTTTGATCAGGTAGTCAACTATTTGACGAAGCCGATGGAGAGAGATAAGGTGACCAGCTTATTGAAGTCAGTGATTAGTCAATAAGAGGCAAACGTTTATTTTTCCTTTTCTACCAGGTATTTTCTTCGGTATTCTGTTGGGGTACAGCCTTTGATCTGCTTAAACTGCTGTGCAATATTTTTACTGTCATTGAGTCCCAGATCTACCGCTATTTCAAATATTGAACTATCGGTTTCCAGAAGTTTTTGAGTAAACCTTTCAATCCTCAGGTTGAAAATATATTCATATACTGGCAGACCAGTCACTTTTTGAAACCTGATCTCTAATGATCTTCTGGACAATGGAACCTGAGTGAGCACATCACTCACCTTCATGTTCTTTTCGATGTTGTTGTGGATATACTTGAGCGCCATTCCGATGTATTTGTCCTTGGCAGCATATATATCCGTTGAGTTTCTAGTGACTACCTGGGTAGGCTCAACCACAATGTCATAAAATTCCTGATTCTTAGTTTTGATCATGGTATGCAACAACCTGGCAGCTTCATAACCTCCTTTTTCAATATCCAGCGCCACACTAGACAAGGGAGGATCAGATAGGTTACATAACATTTCATCATTATCCACTCCCAAAACTGCGACTTCTTCCGGAATGCGAATGTTTGAAACCCGACAGGCTTCTGTAATATGCATACCCTGGTTGTCATCGCATGCCATAAGAGCAATGGGTTTGGGCAATGATTTGAGCCATTTACTCAGTGCAGATGGTTTGTAATACCAAAGTTCTCTGTATTTAAACCGCCTGTTGTGTTCAAATTGATGTACCTCAAGACCTTCCTCATTTACACGGCTTTCGAAACCCTGAAGACGTTCTCTTGACCAAACAATATTTTTAAAGCCATAAAAAGCAAAGTTCCTGAATCCTTTCCTAAGAAAATATTCGGCTCCCATACGACCCGTGCCAAGATAATCTCCGGTGATATTGGGAATATCTTTCTGTCTTTCTTTAAAGTCCTGTGCCACAACCGCTATCCCAGCATCCATCAGCTTTTCCACATGAGAATCAGAATAAAACTGCCCAATGATGCCGTTGGCATCCCAGTCTTTGGCCCATTTCAGGATCCCATCCACGCCATTTTTTTCCCTGTAATAGCCTGGCATTCTGCAGAATACCCAGGGTCCGTATTTATGGGAGTATTTCGTGATCCCCTTCAACAAGCTGGTGCCATATTCTTCACCAAAGTCAGTTAAGAGAATTATCTTGATCATTACAGCCTTAAATTAAAACTATTCCCCTTTAAAAAGGTCTTTTAGGCTATTTATTGTCTTGTTTACGATGATTGGTTTGGCCCAAAATGAAATACTCAGTACGTAACCGAGGGTAACAAAAACAAAGGTCATCCCCAGTTTTAAAGAAAACAGATCGCTGAGTCCACCGATCAGGATCTGAACAATCGCCCCACCTGCAATCCCTGTCATGAGGATGCCAGCAAATGATCCGTGGTGTTCAGAAACGGAATTAAGCCCAAGGGATACGATTGAGGGATACATCACAGACATGAAAAATCCTGATATCGGGAAAGCCCAAATAGAGATGCCCGGACTACCAAAAAGGCCAAAGAAGACACAAACAATGGTCAGTATGGTGAACCATCTGAGAACCAGCTTGCTATCAAACAGCTTCATAAATACCAATCCGAAGACCCCTCCAATGGTCATCAGTCCCCAATAATAGGAGACTGCGCTTGCACCACTCGTATCCGGATCAAAGCCGTGGTAAACACTTAGAAATTTCGACATCCAATAAGAGATGCCCTGCTCTGAGCCGACATAACAAAATATACCCAGGAAATACAGGATCACGTATTTGTTTTTGAAAAGCGCTAAATAGCTATCCCGGCTTCCAACTTTTTCATCTTCTTTCAATTCCACCTTAGGAAACCTGATAAAAAAGATCAAAGCGATCATGAGGAGGCTGATCAGTGCAAATACCCAATATACCGACACCCATGACATATCGATGGAAACCAGTTGACTCATGAGTCCAATAAATGGCTTTTCAGTAGCTCCCTGATTGATGTTGGTAACCAGATATGTATACATCAATGGGCTGATAAAGGATGCCAGTCCAAAGATCAATTGAGCCATCACCGAATTAAAAGCAAAATTCTCTTCGCCACCCGATACTCTAAGCAGCGGATTGATGACAACCTGTAGCGCAGCCATACCTGCACCGATGGTAAAGAGCGAAGCCACAAAGACACCAAAAGTGGGTACAAGTGCAAATAGCAATGATCCTGAAAAGGCTGTAATGAATGCGATGATCATCATGGTCTTCTCACCCAATTTTTCAACCAGTAAGCCAGAGGGTATGGACATGACCCCGTATGCGATGAAAAAGGCAAAAGGCAGAAAGCCAGCCATGGTTTCTGTAAGTGTGTAACTTGCTGATATATTGGGATTTAAAGCACCCAGGATATTTGTTAAGAAGGAAACAACAAAGAATGTAAGAAGTATTAGCGTGACAATTAGATAATTTCTTTTCATAAGGCTGTTTTATACCAGTTGTTTATTGCTGAACAGGTGTTTCATGTTGCTGGATCACTAACGCAGCAGCCCCCAACATAGAAGCATTCTCGATTTCAGAAAGACAAATTTTAAGTTTATCCACAGATTTGGGGAAATACGAAGTATTCAGTGACTCATACATTTTTTCCTTAAAGTACGGATATGCAGCGGATATTGAGCCACCCAGGATGATGATTTCAGGATCATAGGCATACATCACCGACTTCAGAGCAATCCCCATATTATGTCCGAATTCACCCCAAAGTTTTAAGGCATCCGCATCATTCTCCTCGGCTTTCAAAAAGGTGTCATAGGCAGTAGTTTGGTGAATCTTTTCAAAGAAATTGGAACTGCAATAATACTCAAGGTCCTGGTCTTTGAATGGGAGATAACCAATTTCACCTGCACCACAGTTTACCCCATTGAAGAGTGAACCATTCAGGATGATCCCACCACCCAGACCAGTTCCGATGGTTATGCCAACAATGTTGTCGTAATTTTTCCCTGCACCAAAGTATTTTTCTCCAAGCACAAAACAGTTTGAATCATTATTGATAAATACTGGCACCTCAAATTCTTTTTCCAAAATATCTTTGAGATGCACTTCCTTCCATGAGGGGATATTTACCACATCAAACACGATGCCCTGCTCCCGATCAACCACGGAGGGAACACCTATTCCTATGCCACACACCTCAGGGTTGTATATGGACTCAATGAGTTGTGTCAATTGCTTAAGCGTACTTTCAAGACTATTCTTGTTTTTTAGATTGATCTTTTTGATCTCCACGACCTTTTGATCGTGTATCAGTCCGGCACGGATGTTGGTCCCACCCAAATCGACTCCGATTTTCATAATGGATTAAAATAATGTTATAAACCTCTAACCCTAATAATACGCTGATATACAATATGGTACTATCGCAATTTGCGAATTATTTACCCGAAGTTGCGAAAAGGTTAAAAAGAGGTCCGGTGATTCATGTAGTCTAATTTACTCAGATTTTGCATCTGATGTGAGGCCTGTAGTCTGAAAGGTCAGTTTTACAGTATATTTTAAGATACCTATTAAGTTCACAAACATGACACCACAAGCTAACCGGCTGATCTCCCTGGATGCCATGCGTGGGTTTACCATTGCAGCCATGATTTTGGTAAATTTCCCAGGCAACGAAGAATTTGTCTACGCTCCTCTAAAACATACTGTGTGGAACGGGTTGACACCAACAGACATTATCGCACCCTTCTTCCTGTTTATTGTCGGGGTTTCCATTGCTTTGGCATATACCAAACGACTAAAGCAACAGGTGCCAAAGGGTGATATGTACAAAAAAATAGTCATCAGGTCGTTCAAGATCTTTGCTATCGGGATCTTACTAAACCTCTTGTGGGATTTCAACTTTGCTGAGCTTAGGTGGACGGGTACGTTACCGAGAATTGCCATCGTGTTTCTCGCTTGCGCAATTCTATTCTTAAATACCGATTGGAAAAAACAGGCCTGGATAGGAGGAGGTGTACTTGTTGCTTATTGGCTGGCCATGACTTTGATCCCTACTCCCGGAGTCGGAAAGGTGATGCTGGAACCCGGTGTAAATCTGGCAGCCTGGATCGATAGTAAATATCTGCCAGGTACCATGTGGCAGGGCACCTGGGACCCGGAAGGGATATTGAGTACATTTCCTTCAATCGTTTCGGGGATCACCGGAATGCTGGCTGGCACACTTATTTTAAATAACCGGACAAGAGAGGAGCAGGTGATCCACCTGATGGTCATTGGTTTCTTCATGGCCATTGCAGGTTATATCTGGGGGCTCACTTTTCCTGTCAATGAAAATATCTGGACCAGTTCTTTCGTGCTGGTTACTTCTGGTTTTGCCTTTTTGGCTTTAGGTGTTTCCATTTATTTGGTGGATATGAAAGGATATACCCATGGAACGAAGTTTGGGATCATCTATGGTGCCAATGCCATCACTGCTTATGTAATGGGAGATTTATTTGCTGCTATTTTTTATGGGATTAATTACGGTAGCGAGACGCTTAATATTCATTTTTTTAATGCTCTTACCTCCATTGGCATGGGTGAGAAATTCACCGGTATGATCTACTCACTTATATATGTATTCATTGTGTTCTTACCTACCTGGGTGCTTTATAAGAAAAAAATCTTCATCAAGCTTTAATGCTTCTTATTTAATGTATTCAACAACCTAAAAATTCCATATTTATGCGCTTCAACACCCCAACGAACATCATTCCATGTGTATGGATTCTGGTCTTAGGCCTTTTTGGTTGTCAGCAGCCCGAACCAAAGGCTGACAGTGTGTTTGAATTTGTAAAGGAGCATAAGGATGATCTTCAGCTTAGTGTGTACATCACCGCACACACTGTGGAACGACTGCTTGCACAGGAGGCGGGGCTGAGAGAAGCTACCTCCCTGATGATGGCAAATGGCATTACCAAGGTATATCTCGAAGTGTATCGGAGTGGGTTGGTGGTAAAACCAGCATTGTTGGCTGAGGTGACGGATTACTTTTCGAAGCAAGGGTTTGAAGTTGTTGGGGGTATTGCAACAGTTCCGGGTAGGGATTTTGGAGTGAGGCAGGAAGGACCCCTGGGTTGGTTCAACTGGCAAAACAAGAAAACCCAGGATGACCTCAAAAAGGTGATGCAGGATGTGGCGCCCATCTTTGATACATTCATCGTAGACGATTTTTTGTGCACCAGCGACACCAGTGTGGAGTCGAAAAGGGCAAAAGGATCCATGGAATGGTCTGTATACAGAAGGTCCCTGATGACTGAGCTGGCTACTTCTATCTTCATAGCACCTGCAAAGTCGGTAAATCCGGATATCGAAATGATCATCAAGTACCCGCAGTGGTATGATCGGTTTCATTTGTTTGGGTATGATGTGGAGAGCGGACCCCGCTTATTTGATAAGGTTTGGGTAGGAACAGAAAGCCGGGGGCAGTATACGCAGCGATTTGGGTTTGTACAGCCCTATGAAGGGTTTGTAAACTATCGTTGGATTAGTGCCCTTTCCGGAGCAAAGATCGGTGGAGCCTGGTTTGATCATGGGGACTGTGACGCATTGGATTTTATAGAGCAGGCTTATCAGTCCGTATTAGCCGGAGCGAGTGAATTGGTGATGTTCAATTACGACAGTTTTGTGAATGGACATCCCGGGCATCATCATATGAGAATGGATCTTGAAAAGCTCGTTAAACTGGCGAAAGCCGTAAAAACCAATCCGGTAACAGGTATACCGGCGTATAAACCCCCACACAGTGATGCAGGAGGAGACTTATATGTGATGGACTTCATTGGAATGTTGGGAATCCCCATTATACCTGTTAGTAAGTATCCCACAGATGCCAAAACCATTTTCCTCCCGACTCAGGCAGCTGCTGACCAGGGAATCGTTGAAAAGGTGACCAGATCCGCAGAAGGGGGTGCCAGGATTATTATGACAGCCAGCTTTTTAGCACAGGTAGATGATAAGGGCGTTTTGTCAAAACTGGCAGGGGTAAACAAACCCGTTATCGATCCTTTCAAGGCTAGCCAGGTGCTGGTTGAAGGAAATATCATGGAGACCGAGCTGCCACTGGAATTGGAAGCAAGACTTTCGGTATCCGGTGCGGAGACATTGTTGTCCGCGGCTGAGAATAAGGTCCCATGGCCTTTCCTGACTGAATACAATAACATCTATGTGCTAAACTCACACACTTTTTCACAAGCAGATTTCGATGCAGTTGGAGAAGTTTTGTTGAGCCCGAGACCACTTGGGATTCTGGAGTTGGCTGATGAATGGACCAATTTGATCAGAGCGGTCTTCAATGATGACCTGCCTTTCGAGATGGAAGCTCCTTCCAGGGTTACCTTACAGCCGCTGACCAATGGTGAAGTGATTATTCACAATTACAATAAGGAGTCCGTTGAAGTTCATTTAGCAGGATATGAATATACCGATTCCGATGAGTTTAGTGGAGGATCACTGGATAAAAAAAGTGGAATTCTCAAAATGGCCCCTCGATCAAGAGTGTGGTTATTGTCTAAATAAATTTCCGAATTCTTTTATTAGCAGTTTCCGGTTGCGAAAACATTTGCGCAGTGATGTGACAAAAGATTGATATCATTACGGGTTATTTTTACAGTAACCCAATGTGTAATGTATCAATCACTTCTTACCTCCCTGATTATCGGCTTCTTATTATCTGGCTGTGCAAACCAGACAGATGATACACCAGATTATTGGCCTCAGTCCTCGGGGCCCCCCCCATGCAACCTGGAAAGTAAAAACTGAGCAGGAGACCCCACATGATTTTAGTGTGAGAACCGGGAAAAACATTCTGTGGACCATGGATCTGCCTGAAGTAGGGCAGGGAGGGATCACCATATGGGGAGATAAGATTTTCTTAACGGTGATGGAACCACTGTTTGAAGTGCCAGGGAAGGAGGGACTCCTGACAAATGCTATTATGGCCCTATGTATCGATGCTTCACAAAAGAAGATCCTGTGGCAAAAACCATTGAAAGGCGTTTCCAAAAGCCCTTATTTCTATGGTTTCAGTGATTCCACTACTCCGGCACCGGTCACTGATGGCACCTATGTTTGGTTTTTCAATGCCAGTGGTCTGTTGGTGTGTTTTGATATGGAAGGTAACCAGGTCTGGGAGCGATCCTGGAACCCGGTAGAAGAACTGGATGGTGTACATTTTCCTTTCAACAAGCAATTTGAACCGATCCTGCAGGGTGATTTATTGATCAACATGGAAACCTACTGGGAAAAAGATAGCCAAAGGGTTTACGGCTGGAACTATCTGTACGGGCTGGATAAAAAGACGGGTGAAATGGTTTGGATCTCGGAAGATGCATTGACTCATTACGACACACCTGGTTTTAATATAACCGAGGAGGGTACGCCTGCCATGCTGATTGCCCGGGGCGCTCATCATAAAGTACCTGAGTCACCCAAAGGATATTCCTTGATTGACCTGGAAACAGGCAAGTCCTTATGGAGATATGAAACTGATGAAGGCATGGCTTTGTACAATTCTACCTGGACGCCACAGATTGCGCTGTGGTTTACTGAGCAGGAAAATGTAGTGCACAAGATCAATGCAAAGACAGGTAAGTTTATTGAAAAATTATCCCTGACCGCTGATGTAATACTCAGTGCCTATGATACAATCACCGGGACTTATCAAAAAAAGAAAAGTCTCAATTTGGGTGATTCCTCAGTGGTGTTCCCTGCATGGTATTCCAATATCATTGTGGGAGATCACTGCTACTTTATGTGTTTCAAGAAAGACAATGGTAGAGTATATAACGAGCCTGAATATGCGTATGGACGGCTTAACCTGAACACTGGTCTGGTAGAATATCTCGAAGTGCCCGTGCAATATGAAATAAAAGATGGTCAGAAGGAGTTTATCTGGCACCAGGACCTGAAGACCGAGACTAAAAATATTCGGGAGCTGGATATTGCGCAGGATCAGCGATCCAAACGAGATGGCTGGGTGTGGAATTTTAATCCCAATCCGATACTCATAAATGAAAAACTGTTTTACACGACCATGTCGGGCATAGTCTATTGCTTTGATACTTCCAAAGATGTCTTTGATGAGAAAAGTTTGATAGGTGTAAGCGACCTCGGACCCAAAGGAAAAACATGGACATTAAGTTCGCCATCGTTTTCCGAAGGGAGCATATATCACAAGACAAGTAAGCAGTTGATTTGCATAGGTACTTCAAAATAGAAAACCCAGAAATTGAATGAAGATGAGTAAGTGGATTTCGTTTTTTACTGTTACTATCACTTTCTTTTTATACTCATGCCATACCTCATCCGATCAGTCTATAGCACCTAACATCATCATCATCTACACTGACGACCAGGGTTATGGGGATGTCAGTTATCTCAATCCGGAAGCTAAATTCCAAACGCCAAACATCGATAAGATAGCCCGGGAAGGGGTGGTCTTCACGGATGGCCACAGCAGTGATGCAGTTTGTACTCCCTCCAGGTATTCGCTGTTGACAGGGAGATATAGCTGGAGGACATCCTTGAAAAAAGGGGTGCTGGAGGCTGATGGCCCTTGCCTCATTGAGAAGGACAGGATGACTATCGCTTCTTTGCTCAAAGCAAATGGATATTATACAGCCATGGTGGGGAAATGGCACCTACAAATGGAATTTCAAGGGGAGCCTGGTGAGAATCGCGATTGGTCCCAACCATTTACAGAAGGTCCTGTGGAGCATGGGTTTGAATACTTTTTTGGCATCCCTGCCTCCATGAATTACGGGATACTCACATATCTGGAAAATGACAGGGTAACGGATCCACCCGTGCTTTGGACAAAGAAAAAACCAGACCCAAGCGACCGATCATACGGGGATGATATAAACCCGAAAGCATACCGCATGACCCCACCATATGATAATGATCCTGGAGAAGGTGGTGGCTGGGTAGAAGTGGCTCCTTCCTTCAATGATGAATTGGTATTGGAGACTTTTGCAGCCAAAGCAGTTGAATTTATTGATGAGGCAGCCAGGGATGAAAGACCTTTCTTCCTCTATCTTCCTTTGACGAGTCCTCATTTACCCCACTGTACCCATCCCGATTTCCGTGGAAGAAGTGACTGTGGAAATTATGGTGATTTTATGGAAGAGACAGATTTTCGGGTAGGGCAGGTGCTGGATGCTTTGAAAGCCAATGGAATTGAGAATAATACACTGGTCATATTCAGCTCCGATAACGGAGCAGAAACAAATTATGAGTATCAGCGTGACACACATGACCACTACAGTAGTTTGCATTTCAAGGGAGGCAAGCGAGATATCTATGAGGGTGGTCATCGGGTGCCTTTTCTGATGCGTTGGCCTGATATGATCGATGCAGGTAAAACAGTAGATGTTCCGGTTTGCCAGACAGATTACCTGGCTACGATTGCGGACATTATTGGAGTTGCGTTACCAGATAATGCTGCGGAAGACAGCTATAGCCTGTTGCCTTATCTAAATGATCAGGAAAGCATTGAACAAGAAAGAGGACCAGTTATTCATCATTCGGTAACCGGGCATTTTGCGATTCGGGAAGGAAAATGGAAACTCAATATGTTGAGAGGCTCCGGCGGTTCACTCAAACCCGCTTTTTACAAGCCAAAAGATGGAGAGGCTCCATACGAATTGTATGATCTGGAAAATGATCCCGGAGAAACTACTAACTTATACTTTGAGCATCCGGAGGTTGTTGGGTCCCTCATACAGAAAATCACATCAATCATTGAAAATGGGAGGTCTACACCTGGAGTGCCTCAGGATTTTGTGAGATCAAACTGGGAACAAATTACCTGGATGAGTTTGTCTGAATAGGTAGTTTAATCCATCTTTTTACGCCTAAGAAGCCATCGTTGGTGTTTCATCAGCGATTGGTGAAATGAAGAAAGTACCATTGCATGTTGGTGAGAAACACCAACATGGGCCCAAAGACCATTTTTAGTGAAACAACCGATATGGGAACAAAAAATGGATTTTCCCCACTGAACTATTCAATAGTACATGCTGAGTATGGACTTTCCCTTCTCAAGTATGCGTTTTCCCCATCGAAGTATGCATTTTCCTTGACGAAGTATGCGTTTTCCCCTGCTGAGTATGGATTTTTCCCAGTCAAGTACGGACTTTCCCCAATGGAGTAAACTTCGGGAAACCAAAGTAAGATTTAAGGAAGTCAAAGTATGCCTTCGGGAGGTCAAAGTGGGACTTGTCCTAAAATAAGTTGTGACTCGTCCAAAGCCCGGACATGCTGGTGAAAACACCGACATGGGTACTAATCCCCCTTGCCCCCTTTGGGAAAGGGGGATTACTTCTATTCTCAGTACACAAAAGTTTTTCAAATTAATTTTTTTCATAATACCGGTATACTATTGGAAACAAAGTAGCAGGAATATAATCGCATTTGGAGTCCCCTTATGTCACTCCTTCGGAGTTTATTCAAATAATCGAAATCCATTTCTATAATACTTTCATCCCTTCGGGATTCAGTAATTTATATTAGGTTGATAGCTATGGTGAAAAACATTAACATGGACTCCGGAGATTGAATGTCATTTTATTGGAATCCCCCTTTACTGATACCCAAAATCAACGCAAAGGACTTGCATAAAGGGGGCAAGGGGGATTACACGGGTTCATTTCTTCTTACGTCTTGAATCCATCGTTGGTGTATCACCCGTGATTGGTTAAGTCCTGGACATGCTGGTGAACATCCAACGTGGGCTAAAAAAACTAATATGGGCACTGAACATCCTTCACGGCTGCCAGATGGTGGCGGCAATATACCTTTCGGGTTTTAGCTTGTCTTCAAAGTAGTACATCGTCACCACCTTACCATCCGGTCTTTGAAGGGATCGGACATAGCCGATGTCTCTGCCGGCTCCGTCATCACGAAGCACAATCTCATCTGACCAGGTTTTGCCTTTGTCTTCGCTGATCTTGGCAGCGATCCGGTAAGGCTCAGCACGTACCCCATAGGTCAGGCAGAGCCTGCCGTCATTGAGTTTTATCAGGCTAGGTGGGTTTCCTTCACCCAGGTCCTCAACAGGAGGGGGAAGGAGCTTCCAGGATTTACCGGCATCCGTTGACCTCCAGGCATCAATCCACCGGTGATCTCCTTCGCGACGGCGCATTGTGGAGAGATACTCGGTGTCTGAGAGCTTTACGGTTGATGGCATAATGCCAAACCCTTCCGGTTCCGGGCCGATCATTCCCACCAATTCCCAGGTGAGTCCGCCATCTTCTGTAATGGCACAAAAAGGTCTGCCTTCATGGTTATCTTCCTTGGACATAGACTGAAAAATCATGCACCGCTTTTCATCCAATACGATGTAATCAGTTCGCGCCAGGATGTTGGACTGACCGGAAACCTCCAGGTTGAAAGGACCTTTCCAGGTATGACCGCGGTCATATGAATAATAGAGTAGGGAAGGCCCGGTGTTGTAATTGAGAAACCTCAAAGTCATGGCGAAGTCCGGGTGCTTGAAATTAATAGGCTCTTCCAGGTCAACTGGCTCCACCCGATGATCATACTGAGGTTCTACACCGTGCAGAGATGATCCACGCGCTACTAATCTACCTTCCGGGGATGGATCTTCGATTTTCCATGATAGCCCCCCATCGAGACTTCTGGCTAATAAGGTAATCTCTTCTTTTTCCCGGTCTATATTATGTCTCGTCTCACCCAGGTCTTTATGAAAACCCTTATCGAAACCCACCAGGATCTCATTGTCCCAGCTCCAGGCCCCAAAGTTGGCTGGCCAGCCACTGAACATCCCTTCTTCGTAAGAGATCACCACATGCTGTATTACGCCTGAGTCATTGGACTGTTGCTCCTGGGATTGTTTTTTGCTGCATGATCCTAAAACAAGGACTGCCAGCAGGGTGATCATTAGTCGTGGCATAATGTTACTTCTTTTTGTTGAGATAGGTATTCAGGTCTGACTCCCAGGAGTCAACCAGTTCTTTTTTGTATCGATCTTTAAAGTCGGCTGGCGGAACAAGTGACTCAGGGGGAAGATTTTTGCCCGGTTCGTAGCTCAGCTTTCCTTTCTTGTCTTTTGTGACCGTAAACTCATCGTATAGCTCTCCTGTAATCGTTTTTGATACATAGTGAAGTTCAGTTGGAGTCACTTTGATCTCCTGAAACAACTGTAGTGAGGTCCCGGCACGTTCTATCCAGTTACCAAACTGGATGGCATTCTGCCATGGACCGGATACTGATACGACATAGACAGGGAATTTGTCATCCATCCGACCCCGTGCATAAAGATGTTCATGCCCTGTCAGGATGATCGGCACCTCGTATTTTTCATAAAGTGCCTTGAAATCAGGAAACCGTATCCCAGGTGTCCTGTTTCTTGCAGAGGCATCCATGGCATAGTGATGCGTAATGAAAACCCAGTCGCCTTCAAATTCCTTAAGCCGTTCCTCGGTCCATTTTAGTATGACATCCCGATCCTCCGGGTATTTGTATCGACAGAGGTTTAAAGAGATCACCCGGATGTTGTTGTAGTCTACATAGAAAGTCTCTTCCTTGTGGCCTTCCGGTCCATTCTGTGGGAACCTGAAATTGAGCCCCCAGTGTTCCGACAGGTTTTCCCCACTCCTGGCAATCAGGTGTTCATGATTGCCGGGGGTACCTATGATCGGGTAATTCTGATAGATCCATTCACCAGTCTGAAAGAACTCATTCCAGTTTTCTTTGTTCAATCCACCTCTGTGCACCATGTCACCACCAAAGAGCATGAATTTGGCCTCCGGACTGTGGATAATAGACTGACGAATAGCCCTGCTGCCCTTGGAGAGGATGAACCTTTGCACATCGCCATAATACAGGAATGTGAAAGGTTCATTGGTGCCTGTAGCCGTACGAAACTCTGCCCACTCTGACCAGAAATTGCCATTTCCTACCCGATAGGAGTACAGTGTGTTTGGCTTAAGACCGATAATATTGGCACTGTGATAGTTCCAGACAGCATCATCACCCCCTTCAAAAGTTTCACTTTCAGCTTCAATGCGCTTCACGTCTTTTTCGAAGAAAGGAGAAGCTGTTGCTTCCGTGTATTCTACAAAACTCACCTTCTGCAGCTCATTGGTCCGCCAATTGACGGACTGACTGGTGGAGGGTTCGGTTTCCCATGAGATGTTGACATGGTGGGGATACTGATACTTTGAGATATCCTGGGCACTGACCGCAGCGCCCATTAATATCCCCATGATTGCTGTTAGGAATCGTATCTTCATTCTGCTTATTTGCTCAGGTCTTTGTAATAAAGGTCTTTAGCTTCGATCATCATGCCCGGGTTGTGGCACTGTAGTGAAAAGTAGCCTTTGGTATATTCATCATCGGTGTATTCCATCACCAGCTCATCATTGACCCATATTTTGATCTCACTCCCCACAGCACGCACACGCATGGTAAACCATTCATCGTCTTTCGTGATGAGTTTAGTGGCTTTACCTGTTGGCTTGCCGGGTTTCCAAAGCCATCCGGTATGTGCTTCCTGGTTGTGGCAAATCTGGGCTTCATATCCACGTGGGTAGCCATCGGGATTGTCAGCTGGAGGGTTGCTCCTGAAATACATACCACTGTTTCCGCCGCCACCCTGGTCGCTCAGCCGAAAAGTACCTTTCACTTCCAGGTCGGTCAGCTCCGGTGAAGCATAGATGTGTCCGTTGGCACCTTGCCCGATCATCACACCATCCTCTACTTTCCATTCTGCCTTGCCTCGGACCGTCCATCCTTTCAGGTTTTTACCGTTAAAAAGTGATTTCCATTTGTCCTTTTCTGCATAGGTCAACATCGGAAGGGTGACCATAAGCAACATAATCAAGAGTTTGTTTTTCATCTGTTTTGGGTTATCTAGTTGTGTTTAGTATTCAATCAAATTGTGATACCTGGCCAGGTAGTAGGGCAGCAGGTAAAAAGTGCCTTCATTTTCCGAATGTCCTCCATGTACCTCGGTGTATTTGATGGCAAAAGCATCCCTGTCAAGACGAACGTGTCCCCGCTCATCTACCGGCAGGGCATATTGATCTGTGACTCTCCAGCCCATACCTTCATCCTGAGCTGGGGTTGGGTCCTGTTGCACATCCAGCCTGTGGGTATTGTCCATACTGTAACCGATCAGATCCATAGGGGTTCGTTGGAGGGTTTCTACCATGTACCTGTTGTCAAGGGTACTTTTCTCAAACTTCTTTAATGCTGCATTAGCAAAAAGCGGATTTTCGGGGAAAAGATCTTTTCGGTCAAAATACCCGTTTTTGATTCTATCGGAGAAGCTGTTGGCCAGCGCCCCATACATGCCGTCCCAAAAAGCATTTTTCTGTTTGCTGATATGTAACCAGGCATTTTCCAATGCATTGCGATACATGATGAGCAGTTCCGGGTTCTTTTCATAGTTCATCAACCCATACAAACTCATCAGGCCGATGTTGTTGTCCCACGGTACAGCGTTTTCCGGGGGGTAAAATTCTTTTGCATGCATAGAGTTGATGTGATAGTCATGCTCGTCGCGAAGCATCTGGGCCACCTCATCATATTTGGCATCGCCAGTCATGTGTGAGGCCACATTGAGAAAAGAAAGCATCACCAAAGAATTCAATCCTCTTTGTTCCCAGCCCCATACAGAGTTAAAGTACTCCGGGTTGAAGTTGGCCCAACGAGTTGGTTTCCCATCATGGTCTACCAGTTTGAAGCCATGTCGGATCAGGTGATCCGTGATGTCTGCCACCACCTGGCGAGCATCGGCTTTCTCCTGCTCGGTCTCTGCCACGAGGTCATAGAATATGGCATAAAAGAAGTAGTGTCCGGATAGCTCATCGGAACTTGTGTCGCATTTCCATCTATACTTGCCATCCTTGCTCAATGGGAAGCGTGGATGGATGTCTTTCCAGAAGGGATCTCTTTTTTGTTTGGCCAGGTTGTATTCCGGGCTATACTGCTCGTTTACCGGATCTCTCCAGTCCACAGGGATGATGACCCGGGCAGGAAAGCCTGACTCATGGGTAATATCAACCAGCCATTTGCAAGCATAAAAGCTTCTGACAGCCAGCTCCCTGGCTTTGGGATCCCCAGTGGCTGCGTACTTGTATGCCATGGCCGCCCCATACCATGAGGTATACAGTCCATCATTGTCAGAAATGTCAGTTCTTGATGAGCTCACATCAAATTCCACCGGGAGATCGCTTTGACAGACGAAGCCCATTCGGTTGTGGCGTTCTTCTACCTGGCTGATAAAGTGATCGGCCTTTTCTTCATAGGTCATCTCCAGTGAAGAGATCTGGCTCACACCATTTCCGGTAGCGATCCAGGCTGTTCCTTCTTCATCTATAGCGATGTCATTGACATAGTCATTGGGCAACCATCGTCGGGTAGCCCGATAGTAGAAGTAATCGTCTTCAACCCTGATGGCGCCTTTTTGAGTTCCGAACCAGACTTCGCCATTGGGCCCTGCTGCGGCACAGGTGAAGTTGTTGTAAGGAAGTCCTTCATTGCCAGTGAAAAGCTTCCATGCCGAACCATCAAAGCGGGCAAGCCCTTCTTTCGTGCCCACCCAAAGACGACCCCTGGTATCCACAACCAGTGTACTGACGTCGCGTGGACTCCAGCTATAGTTTTCATCAGCGGGGTACAAAGCCTCAAACTTCTTTCCTTTGCTATCTGTCTTGTAGAGGCCATTTTCACATCCTAAATAGAGGGCTCCCTGATATTCGATTTGGGAGAGTAATGCACCACCAGTTGCCGGAGGCGTGAAGGTTTTACCTTTTGGGATCTCAAGACTTCCGGAATAGTTTTCCCAGCTGCTGCCATTGTACTGCATCAGCTTTCCCGAAAGAGAAATAACAGGTTTTCCATCCACAATGGTGATGTCACTGACTGATCCGTCAGGAATGGCTTGCTTGCTGGTATGTACGAGCGCTACATCCTGCTGGAAAGTAAGCTCGCCATCTTTTTGTGCAGTGGGAGCAGCCAAAAGGCAGAGGTAGCAGATGGTTAGAACAAAGAGTTTTTTAAGCATTGGTTTTATCATTAAATAGTGACTGATGATGAGGTGTCATCTTCGGGTTTTTGATTACTGTCTATGGATTTGAGTAACGCCATGTCGGCTTTAAGTCTTTGACTAAAGAGTGCCATATCACTGCTGTGCACCACAATATTCACTCCCTCTTTGATCCAGAATAATTGTCGCTCCGGCTCAATGGAGAAGTGAATGCCTACTCCCAGTGTGTGTTTCCGGGCTTTATCAATGATCAGCTTTACCATCTTGATGAAGTCCGGGTGATCGTACTGCTCCGGGATACCCATGTTGATGGAAAGGTCGTGTGGCCCGATGAAAACGGCATCCACTCCGGGTATGGCGAGCAGCGTATCCAGCTTCTCCACTGCAGGGATGCTTTCAATGTTTACAATGCAGAGCAAACCTTCATTATAACGGTCAAAATATTTTCGGAGCTCTTCATCCGGCTGTTTCTCTCCGGATAGGAATTCTTCCAGCTTCTCACCTTTCAGTGGGCGAAATTTGGTAGCTCCTACGAGGTCTTTGATGTCTTTTTCCTGCTCCAGGTAAGGAGCGATCACACCAATAGCCCCGGCATCAATGGCCATGCTAGCCAGGAAGGGGTCAGGTTTGGGTATTCGGACAATGGGGGTTAGGCCCAGCGCCTGGTAAGTATTACACATCTGCGAGAGCTCAGACCGGTCCAGCGCAATGTGCTCAGTATCGAGGAAAACGAAATCAAGATTTGCTTCGGCAACCAGCTTTGGCCATCGCGGAGGATTGGCTGTAATGCAGGTACCGTACACCGTTTTTTGTTGTTCCAGTTTTTGCTTCAGTGCTCCTTTCGTCAGACTCATGGGTGATCAGGGGATGTTATCCGATTAATGTAATCAATATATATACCTGTGTTGAGGCCTTTCATACTAATATAATTTTGATAATTTGGTGCTCACATTGGAAAAGCTATGATTTTGAGGGAGTTGACAAGATAAATTTTGTCTGTGATATTCAAAATAGCTGGTAGTCTGTTTCCTCAAAAAGATAGTATCCTAGTAATAGACGTCATTTTAACACTAAATTCTTAACCCATTTGTTAATGAAAAATTTACCTGAAGGGCTATGGCCGGTAATGCTTACCTCATTCAATTCTGACAACACTTTGGATCTTGATGGGGTCAAAAAGATCACAGATATGTATCTGGATTCCGGCGCCAACGGGATGTTCGCCAATTGTCTTTCGAGTGAGATGTTTCAGCTGACTAGCGAGGAGCGTCTTACCCTGACTAAAACAGTCGTGGACCATTGTAAAGACAAAGTGCCTGTGGTAGCTACGGGTTCGTTTTACAGAGAAAGCGACAAAAACGTAGAATTCATTAAGCAGATCTACGACCTTGGTGCCGACGCTGTGATCCTGATCTCAAGTGTACTTGCTGAACCAAACGAGAGTGATGATTTTTTAAAGAAACAACTCGAAGAGATCATGGATGCAACCGGAGACATCCCTCTTGGTTTGTATGAATGCCCCGTGCCCTATAAACGGGTGATCAGCCCTGATATGATGACCTGGTTGGGAAGTACAGGCAGGTTTTGGTATCATAAGGATACTACTTGCAATGCTCCACTGATCGAACAGAAAGTGGCCAATGTGAAAGGCACCAGTTTCAATCTGTATAATGCAGATACTGTCACGGCCCTTGACTCATTGAGAGCTGGAGCGAAGGGTATTTCTCCGATTTCAGGGAACTTCTATCCGGAGCTTTATGGGCATTACATGAAATTGTACAGGGAAGGGAAAAATGAAGAACTTGAATCTTTGCATACCAATCTGGCCGTGATGGATAAGATCACCCATGATTTCTATCCCTGGTCTGCTAAACTCTTTTTGGAAAAGCGAGGATTTGATCTGTGTACAAATACCCGTATCCCCATGAGTAAAATGAGTGTTCAGGAGCAAAATCGCCACAATGATTTGCTTCGAATGTTCCAGAAGGTAATGAAAGACTTCGGAGTAAAATCAGTTATTTAAACCTGGATTATGCATTAGACTTTCTATTACATGACTAAATTACTTCAAAATCAAGCACTTAGCATGATATTCTCTCGTCACCATAGCGGATGCTATGCTTCCGATCGTAAGTGCTTGATTTCCTTGTACTTTAGCCCTTCATTATAAAATTCTAATGCATAACCCAGGTTAAATTACTCAATTCAAATAACCAACATTAACCCCAAAACCCCTAATAAGTGAAAGCGCTAGATCTGATTGTATTCTTTTCCTACATGGTAGGTGTTACCGTTTTTGGTAGTTCATTTTATCGTAAAAACAAGTCGTCTTCTGCATTTACCCTTGGTAACAGTGCCATTCCTGGTTGGGTGGTCACCATGTCCATCTTTGCCACATTCGTCAGTAGTATCAGCTTCCTTGCTTTGCCTGGAAATGCCTATCTGACCAACTGGAATGCCTTTATTTTTAGCCTATCAATACCTTTTGCATCGATCCTGGCAGTGAAAGTTTTTGTGCCCCTCTACCGTAAGGCCAACAGCCCATCTGCGTACTCGTACCTGGAAACACGATTTGGGCCCTGGGCGCGGATCTATGCTTCTGCGTGCTATCTGCTGACCCAGATCATGCGCATGGGTACGATCCTGTATCTATTAGCACTTCCTGTCAATGTCATGTTCGGTTGGGATATCGTGATCATCATCGTGGTCACAGGGCTTGCCGTGATGGTCTATTCCTTGCTGGGAGGTATCCAGGCAGTGGTCTGGACGGATGCCATCCAGGGGATCATCATGATCTTTGGGGCCTTGTTTTGCCTGGTATACATCATGTTCTCCATGCCGGAGGGTCCGGGTCAGGTATTCGAGATTGCCAGTGCCAACGATAAATTCAGCCTGGGTAGTCTGAGCCTGAGTCTCAAGGAGTCCACGATCTGGGTGGTCCTGATCTATGGGATCTTTATCAATATGCAGAATTATGGGATCGATCAGAATTATGTTCAGCGTTACATGGCATCCAAGTCTGAGCAGGAAGCTAAGAAGTCAGCGTTCTTCGGAGGAATGCTGTATATCCCTGTTTCGATGATCTTTTTTATGATTGGTACTGCTCTGTATGCTTACTATTCTGCTCAGCCAGGCTTGTTGCCTGATGATTTGCAGGTTGCAGAGATGAGCGACCGGGTATTTCCGTTCTTTATTGTGAATAACCTGCCTCCTGGTTTTACAGGGCTGCTCATAGCCTCCATTTTCGCTGCGGGGATGAGTACAGTATCCACCAGTATCAATAGTGGATCTACGGTGATCCTGACTGACTATTACAAACGATATGCTAAAAAAGAAGTGACTGACAAAGATTCAATGAAGGTACTTTACATCTCATCATTGACTTTCAGTATCATCGGGATCATCATCGGTGTGGCCATGATTAATGTGCAGAGTGCCCTGGATGCCTGGTGGAAGCTGGCTTCTGTATTCAGTGGTGGTATGCTTGGGTTGTTCCTACTGGGTGCATTTATGAAAGTGGTGAACATCAAAGGAGCCATCATCGGTGTGATCCTCGGCCTGATTGCAATCCTTTATCTGAGCTTGTCTCCGATGGTATTCACCGAAGAGCCTTTGCTGAGCTTTGCCAGCCCGTTCCATACGTATTTCACCATTGTAATAGGCACGCTGATCATCTTCTTTACCGGCTTTTTGGCTACGATCTGGAAGAAGAAGGCATGAGGTTTTAAGACATTTCGCTAGATTGTGCGAGATGTCTGAGAAGCTTGTTGATATATTGGAATTCCTCAAAAATGCTGAGAAGTTAAAGGACACTCTCCGATCTGGTTATACGTCTTCTGGTAAGCAGGAAAGTGTGGCCGAGCACACCTGGAGGCTGTGTCTGATGGCGATACTCTTTCATGGGCAGTATTACCCTCACCTGGATTTAGCGAAGCTGCTAAAGATGTGCCTCATCCACGACCTGGGTGAAGCGTTGAACGGGGATATACCCGCACCTGAGCAGGAGGGAAAACCTTCGAAGACAGTGGATGAACGTGCCGACCTCATGGAGGTGATAAGTCCATTACCCAATAGTTTGCAAAAAGAAATCATGGACCTATGGGAAGACTACGAATCTGCTAGTTCTGATGAGGCTAAACTAGCCAAGGCACTCGATAAGCTGGAGACCCTGATCCAGCACAACCAGGGCAAGAACCCACATGGATTCGACTATGCCTTCAACCTGGAGTATGGCAAGCAGTATACCAGTTTCGATGAGATAATGGCTAGATTGAGAGAGCTCATCGATGAGGAAACGAGAGGGAAGGTGTAGGGGTGAGAGCTTAATGGAACGAACCATCAAATCCAAAAAATGCACTTTCAGATGGTCTAAAAAATTATCTTTCGTAGTTGGTCTTTAAGAGATATAAGGTGAAATTTTCTATAAACACGTTCTAACTGCCGTCGAGGCAGTGCTAAAATGTTGATCAATAAAACTATTCTAAAAGGTATGAAATCCTGATATCTGCTTAAGTCGGGCAAATTAATCGATTGATTAAATTGAATATTTATTTACCTAACCAAAAGACAAATGAACGAATTCAAGAAGTTTATCAGCAAAGGAAATGTACTGGATATGGCCGTAGGATTGATCATGGCTACTTATTTTGGTGCGATTGTAAAATCCCTGGTCAACGACATACTGATGCCTCCCCTCGGGATGATCCTGGGTGGAGTGGATTTTTCACAATTGAAGGTGATCATACAGCCAGCCATTGCAGAATCTGCTGTCGGGGCAGCCGATGGGACCGCTGAGGTGGCTATCTACTACGGGTTGTTTATCAACAGCATCATTACTTTCCTGATTGTGGCTTTTGCTATTTTTATGGTGGTGAAGTCGTATAACAATATGAAAGAGAGGATGGAGAAAAAAGAGGCTGAAGCTCCTGCAGCACCACCTGCACCATCGAAAGAGGAGGTACTGCTCACAGAGATCAGGGATCTGCTCAGGAAATAAGTTTGATGTCCTGAATTTAATTCTGATGGTGTAGTCAACATGAGCAACATTCAAAATGAAACCTTTTGTCCTAAAAATCGGAAGGATTGGAGAAAGTGGTTAGAAAAAAATCACCAGACACATCAATCCATTTGGTTGGTTTGTCGAAAGGCCTCTTTTGGGGCGCCCAACATCACCTGGGACGAAGCTGTGGATGAAGCGCTATGTTTCGGCTGGATTGATAGCACGAAGAAATCCTTAGATGAGGAATATTTCATTCAGTATTTCAGCAAACGCAAGCCCAAAAGCACCTGGTCCAGGATCAATAAAGAAAAGGTAGAGCGCTTGATAGCTGAGGACCTGATGACTCCGGCCGGACTTAAATGTATCACCATTGCCAAAAAAAATGGATCATGGTCGATGTTGGATAGTGTCGATGACTTGATCGTGCCGGAGGATCTGGAGGATGCGCTGGTGAATACTCCGGGTGCCAAAGCATTTTATGAAGGACTTAGTGATAGCAAAAAGAAGCAAATGCTCGTGTGGATCCTCTTTGCCAAACAGGAGCAGACCAGAGCGAAGAGAGTCTCAAAAATTGCTGAGTTGGCTGCAAAAGGAGAGATGTCAAACATTTAACCGCTGGCTTGATAAAGGAAAATATGTAAACTTACTGCATGAACTATCAAACCTTTGAGCCACATCCTGACCTAGCTGCTCTGGTGAAGTGTCATTGGACTTTAGAAGTATCAGCAAGCCCGGATACTCAGAAGCAACGTATCATTTTCGATGGTTGTATGGAGATGTTTTTTATCCTGGGGGTTGATGTCATGAGGTTCACTTCGGAGGATCAATTTATCATTCAGCCCCGGGCGATGGTGGTTGGGCAGATCACGAAACCTTTTTTCATTCAGCCTGTAGGTTATGTCAATACATTTGCTATCCGCTTTTACCCTTATGGTTTTGCCAATTTCATCAAGGTGCCCATTATAGAGCTGGCAGATAATGAGACTCCCCTCGATGCCCTGTTTGGAAAGCATGCCAGTCAATTGGAAAATCAGATTATCCACGCAAATTCGACCAAAGAAAGGATTGAGATTGTAGAACAATTTCTACTCAACAAGCTAGCAGATCAGGTAACAATTGATAGCATCGTCAAGTCAACAATAGATACCTTACTAAAGACCAGTGGCAGCGCATCGATCACCTCCATTCTTAGCGAGAAGCCTTCTAAAAAGCGGAGCCTGGAACGTAAGTTTTCAAAACAGGTGGGAATGAGCCCCAAGCAGCTGGGCAAGGTGATCCGGTTACAGGCAGCCCTGAAAACGATGATCAACAAAGAAGCCGATAACCTGACACAGGTGGCCTACGAAAGCGAGTACTATGACCAGGCTCATTTCATTAAAGATTTTAAAGCCTTCACAGGGATCAATCCTAAAGATTATCTGAGTAATGATCAGATGATGCTAAGCTCTCTGATTTATTCAAATGACTGACTGTCGCACTTTTACAATTCTGTGTTGAGCAGGCAGTGTATCTATGCAGGAGATTAAGAATATTGTAATGAAAGCACACTCCATTAGATTAATGCTGTTGTTAAGCGCAGGGGTCCTGGCTTTTGGTTGCCAGGATAAACCCACCGAAAAGGTAACAACGATGAATCCTAAAAGTTTAGAAACCATGAAAAGCTTTATTTCCATTTTTGAAATTCCCGCGACTGATTTTGATCGGGCGTTAGCCTTCTATCAGTCTGTATTATCCGTAGATATTCAGGCCATAGATATGCAGGGTATGCAGATGGGGCTATTGCCTTCGGAAGGCCAGCTGGTATCTGGTGTGATTACCAAAGGAGAAGGGTATGAACCATCAGCCAATGGTGTATTGGTATACTTAAATGGAGGTGATGACCTTCAACTCATGCTGGACAAGGTGGCAGCAAATGGAGGTGAGGTGATTCTTCCCAAGACACTGATTGATGAAGAAAACGGATACTTTGCTTTGTTCCTGGACACAGAGGGAAACAGAATGGGTCTCCATTCGCCAAACTAAGCCAAGGCATGACTAAAATAGGATCTCGGCCGATAGTATTGGCCCACTAGACAGTCTGTTTTATAAGGAATACTTATTTTCGCCACAAATCACGATTCCGCCAACATATGAACTTCTATTTTGCTTAGATATAAAGCTGACTTTAAGACCCTGATATGGATGGTTTCAGCAACGGCCTTGTTCTTTGTACAATGGAACATGGAAACCTTCAATGGCTGGTTGTATGCATTGTACCTCTACCTGTCCATCTGTTTCTCGGTTTTTGCACACAATCATAACCACCTTCCTGTCTGGAAAAATAAAATCCTCAATCAGATTCATAGCTGCTGGATCACCTTGTTTTATGGATTTCCGGTCTTTGGGTGGATCCCGACACATAATAAGAACCACCACCGGCATAACAACCGGGAAAAAGATGATACCAGGACCTATATGGTTTCTGAGAAAAACAATCTATGGACACTTTTGATCTATCCAACACTAAGTGGAGCCATTCAGCAGAAATCCATTGTCAGGTTCTACAAGAAGCAATACAGCAAGAACAAGGAACAATTCTTTTATTATACACTTCAGATTGTCAGCCTTGTAGCCTGGGTGGTTACGGCATTTGTCCTGGACTGGCAAAAGGCTTTGATCTATGTGGTCATTCCGCAGCAGGTCTCCCTCAATACGGTGCTGATCTTCAACTACCTGCAACATGTACATGCCGATGAAGAATCAGAGTATGACCATTCCCGCAACATTGTTGGGTGGCCCCTGAATTTCTTCTTGTTTAACAATGGTCTGCATACCATTCATCACATGAAACCGGGGTTGCACTGGAGTAAGACACCCGAGGCACATCAGAAAATTGAGCACCTGATCCGCCCGGACCTCAATGAGAAATATGCCCTTTGGTTTGTCTTTAGGGTGTATATCCTGGGGTTGTTTATCCCTCGTTTCAGGACCCATTCGTTAAGACTGGCTAGAAAGCAGAGTGAGACGTAGATAGGTACTTGTAGGAGATGCGATAAGCTCAATGTCTGTGTTGTCATCGACATGTTTGCTTTGCTTTAAAGGATCAATCGCTACCAGTGTTGAGCATAAAGAAGGTCCGTATAACACAGACCTTGGACCAATTGAACAGGTCCAAAACCTGATTGGTAAAATTAGTTGATTATTTAAATGAATACATAAGACCAAATATGCTACGACGTATATTTTTGCGCCACCTAATAACACTTATTTATTTTTTTATTTATGAAAAAAAATCAACTCCTAATTTTTATTTGGTTCATTAGTTCATTATTCATTTGGTCAAGTTGCGTTACACCAGAAGAAGACGTCTCAGTTTCTGATTGTGGTAATGAAACTTTAAAAGTGGTAAGACAAGCGAGAGATGGAATGTGTGGACAAGATGAAAAATACTACAATTATTACTTTACTACTGATCAATATATATTACGTAATAATGTTACCATCACTATTACATATGATTCCATTTACAAGCAAATAAAGCAGGCAGACAGTGAGCCTTTTAGAAAAGAGCAAAAAATTAGTCTATCTGCTGGTCAAAGCCATCCAATATCCAAAAATAAGGATGGTTGGATAACCAGCCCGAAAATTTTTAAGTCTGGTTCACTTTGTATAAGTGATCAAAGATGTGACCCTTTTCACTGTTGGTATACCATAAATCTTATATCTGTTGAGATTACTCCTGAAGACTGTGATCAGCCACTTAAAAAAGATGAAAATGATATTGCGACTGATTCAGAAGCACTAGATACTGAGACATGTGATGAGAACCTTTCCCTGGATATTCAAATCACCACTTGTGATCCGACGATTATTTCCTGGACCGCTGCCCAAAACGTAGATTTATCTGATGCAACACTTTCTCTTTTCGGAAAGGAAATTGCGTTAAGCAACGGGAACACCATCTCAATTCCTAAAGAAGAATTAGATTTTTCTATAGAGGAAGAAAACCCTGTCACAGGAGGCAATGTATGTGTAGTGAATTACACCACAATTTCTTGTGGAACCACAGGCATCCTTACCCTCACCGATCCTATAGAAGCTGAACAAGACTTCATCATAACATTGGAGGATGCCGACCTGGCAGATGGCGGCAACTTTGACCTTACCGTTACCACTAGCCTGGGTGAGTCTGAAAGTATTACCATGGTAGAGTCTGATACTGAGACTGGCAAGTTTTCAGCGACCCTAAGCACCATTTTGAGTAATGAAGCCGGAACAGACAATGATGGAAGCATCAATATTGAAAACGGTGTAACCATTTCAGTATCTTATGATGATGAGTACGATAGCGAAGCAAAAGATCCTGATCACATTACTAAAACTGTAACGGTTACGGGAGAATCATTCCCTACAGGAACTGAAATCACATACGCTGGAGCTACCTATTACTTGAACTATGGTTCATACATTGATTTTACTTCATTGGACGGGACCCTTGTTTTCAACCTGATTGGAAATGAATCTAGTCCTGAAGTGTATTTAGATGTCACAATTGGTTCCAGTACCACAATAACAAGTGAGACTTATACCATCGGAGAAACTGACTACTACATAATAACTGATGCGAGTGGAATAAGCATAGATAATAATCCAAATGGGGGTCAGCCTTTTACTTCCGGAAGTGTTGCGTTAACCATTGGGAACACAAGCTATACGCTTGTTATGAATTTGGTCACTGCAGAAGGTAATCTAACAGGTACTTTTGAAGTACCCTTTGAATAACCGACGAGAGTCAACATACTATCACAAAAAGCACTTCTTTGAGGAGTGCTTTTTGTGTTTCTAAATATTCTATACCAGAAGGATCGAGTGGTGATCTTTTTTGTCAAACAAGCTGATACAGTATGCCCCCTAAACCTAAACGAATCCCACACGTCATTAGAATGCTGAGATAAGAGAACCCTGACTGACGGGAGGCGAAGACCTTATACTCTTGAAAAGGATTTGGCGTTATGTAGGTGTTGTCACCAACATGAATCTCTCCAGACATATAATTACCTTACGCTAGACGGTTCTGTTTCCCTAAATTCTTCTTATCTTTCATGTAAGAACCACCAACCCCTAACCACTATGAGAAAGAAGATACGGATCGGCCCTGATCCGGATATCCCGCTTTTGACAATACAACTTATTCACGATTAACCTAACCAGCTATGAAAATCTCAATCAAAACCCATTTTTGGATCTTCCTGGGATTATCTGTGATCCTGATGATCATCAACAGCCAGTTCTACATCAGTAGCTTTATTCCTGTACCCCAGTTTGAGTTTTTTGATGAATACGAATCAGTACGCGAGTACATTTTAAATGAAACATCTAAAGGACTTTATTTTTATGCATTTTTCATCTTTGATTTTGTATGGGCTCCCACCCTGGTCTTTTTGGTTTACCGATATATCAAGTCTGGTGTAACTCCGGGAGTGCACACAAAACCTATAGCATTCCTTATTGTCGGTATGGTAGCATTACTATTGGTCTATGCAGAGAATTTGATCTACCTTTTTTCAAAGTCATCTGGCTACCTTGAGGGTGTCGCTGGTTTTAAGATTACAGCTTATGGCATTGCAGCATTGGTTTTCATCTTTCACCTGTTCGAGCAAAAGATCTTTGCTAAGGCGGAGGTCATCAAAAGGTTCTTAAAAACATCTTATCTGAGCTTATTGCTTTTGGTCATCGTAATAGCCATGCTGACGGTTTTACCACAGGGAAGTACCATCATCGTCGACCTGTTTTTCAGACCCATCAACCTGTTTTTTGTCTTCGTACTTATGGGCTTTCTGTCGCTGATATTATCGCATTATCCCGCATACTTCGAAGCTAAAATCAAAGATCAAGATCAGGTAATTTGCTGGAAGATGGATTGGCGCGTTCTCGGATTTGGCATTGTTTATTATGAAGAGAAATCACCCTCAAAATATCAGGATGCCAGGCTGCTTCGTTTGCTTCGCCACCACCTGGGGACTTTGGTCTTCATCGCCTTTATCTATTTGATGCTGTTCGTAGCCAACAAATACTTTGATCCCCGAATCAGTACATCGGCAGCAGTTCTTTTCCTAGTGGCGGCGATATATTTCTACCATCAGCTTAACAAGCATCTGACAACACCAGCCGTTCAAAAGAAATGGTTCAGGATTTGTTTCATGATCAGCCTGATTTTAATTGCGGCATCAGTCACCTTATCTGCATTTTCAGATTGGAATATTTGGACCTGGGCTGTCACCTTTGTTGCCATTGTCTCGCTGATGGTCACTTACCTGGTTTTCAGGTTGACCAGAAAAGCCACCATGCTTTCCGGTAACCTCCGGTTCATCAAGACAATTGCCCTCTTTGGGTGGGCAACATTATTGGTGCTGGTGATTGCCAACGTGAATCCCATTTATGCCTCCAATCATCTGAGTCCATTAAACATTCTTTTGCTCTACCTCATCAACCTGTATGGATTGATTGTCATTCTCTTCAAACACTTTCAGTATTATAACGATGAGGATGACAGGGAGGAGGGTTGTCCGGAAATAACGGGTCCCAAAATCATCAAATACCTGATCCCTCTTGCAGCTATTGGTGTCGTTGTATGGGCAGTATTTGCCGGGAAAATGGAAAGTGATCTGCATTTGCTTCAGCCTGGTGTGGGCGATAAAGAGCTCGTAACCATACCAAAGTACGCTAAAGCCATCCCAAAGACTCATGTAAACAATAAGCCTTTTCAGTCCTATTTTCATATTGCCAGCTATGGTGGTGGACTGAAGGCCGGGTTGTGGAACCTACTGGTGCTCAATAAACTTCAGGATGCATCCTACGGTGAATTTTTAAGGTCAACCATTTCCATATCTGCCAATTCAGGAGGTACTTCCGGAACCGGAATGTACGGTCCACTTTGGACGTACCAGGCTGGGCCTGTTTCAAACAGGGCAGATTCCCTCTGGCCTCGGATTCTGGAGATCGGGCAGTTCAACCATCTTTCTATCGACCTGACTTATCTCTTTGGAAAGGATCTGGTAAGAGAGTTGATACCTTTTTTCACTTATAAAGGTAGTGACAGAAGCTATGTGGCAGCTAAGCAATATGCCGGCTTTATGGGGATGCCGGAGGGTTATGAAATCCTTACCTTCAGGCAGCTATGGACGGAAATGTATCAGAAGAATGGTCACTATCCGGCATTTATATCACAAACCATCTCTACTGATGGCATCCAGGGGAATTCGTTTTCATTGTTGGTGCATGATGATTATAATGCGGTCTTTCCGGGTGCCAGGAGTGTACTGGATCACCCCCAATGTGATGGAGAGATCACCTATTTCGGTGCCCTATCTACCAGCAACCGCTTTCCGATTTTCAGTCCGGCAGCCAGGATCAAAGGCAAGGGTTATTTCCTGGATGGAGGTTATTTTGACAATTCGGGGATCAGCTCATCATCGTCTTTCGATGACTATTTGCAACGCCATAAATTGTATGAAGATACCACACGGACCCGTAGGGTAGTGGTGATTAACAATGCCAAAGGAGATTACATCAAGTATGTCGTAAAAGAGTGGATGAATAAATGTAAGAAAGAGACATCTGCTGATCAGCTTTCATCAATTTTACAGACACTCGTCAGCCTGGATAAGGTCCCCAACTACCTGGAAGAAAAGCTTAATATCATCTATGGCGAGGATAATGTGTTCAGGATTCACCTGCCTGTGAAAATAGCTTATGAGGACATTGTGGGGTCCCTGAAAGGAAAGCCTGAGGATATTGTCATGTTGATGGAATTGATCGAAGATAACAATGCGAGGATTGATTCGGTCTTGCAGGTGAGTGAATACAAGGAGAAGTGGGGGTATGTAGAACCTCCTTTAGCCAGGCTGAATTCAAAACCTGCGGTTTACTACCAAAAAGCCATTATTGATCATCATCCGCATATCCAACAGCAAGTGGCGAATATTGTGGGAAAGTTGTGATGGTTTTGGCGTCGTGAAATTTCTTCGTGCTAAATCTGCTGGTGACAACACCAGCAAAAGCTGATACAGTGTTGCCAGCGAATTTCAAAACGAACACCCACACGTCATCCTAGAGTGCAGTGAAACGGAGCGAAGGATCTCATGATCGTGAGCAGTATTGAATTGAACATATTCCCCACAGGTGTTTAAGGTCGGTGTTGTCGTGGGACCTGACTACCTCACCTTCTCCACGACTAAATCATCTATCAGGTAGATGGACTCTGCCACTGCCTCGTCAGCACCGGAGAGTGGAGGCCCCGGAGTCTCATTGGGCGTCTTGCGGTTCGGGAGATCCCGGTAAGGACCTGTACGAAATGATATCCGTTCCACAGATTTGACAGCCTCTGCCAACTGGTAGCCTTTGCCTACCTCCTGGCCATTCACCCATACGTCGTAGCTGCCGTAGGGTGTGGCGCGAATAATGAGTTTCACATTTACCCAGGTGTTTGGAGTAAATCTTCCAATCTTTTTTGTAATACCGCCATCAAGTGCAGTTATGTCGCCTTTTCCATCGAAGCTTACACGGATAGGGCGGTTGCCAAACTGATCGGTCACATCCACCTCAAAAGGCTCTTCCTGTGCATTGACCACTTTTACTTTAAACGACACTATACTTTCATTACTTTCTTCAAACACCCGAATCACCCTGGCATAATCATAGGGATCCTTGTCTTTGAGCTGCATACTCAACCCTCCGTCTGACTTCACCAGGTCTACAGGCGCCCAAAGGGGGCTGTAAATGTTCCAGTCAGGGATAGCCCCGCCTGCTTTCAATTGATCGAAATCTTCGTTGATATCACCTTTCACCACATAGCTGACAGGAGTGGGAACTCTGCTGATCCAGATATCTTCTTTGTTCATGCTGTAGGTCAGCCACATGTCGTCACCGGGAGGGTTGCCATTGCCTTTCACAATGCCACGCACATAGCAGGGTCCAAAATCCTTCCAGCGACCATAAAACCGGCGAGGGGGCACTTCACCCTGCACCAGTACCATGTTGTCGAACAGGATACCATCGTCACTGGTGATGGTGATGAGTGGGTATCGATACTCCTGGTTTTCAATGGGATTGTATACGATGGCGTATCGGCCGTCATCGGTCTGCTGACCCCATTGCTTTCCACCGGCCATGAGCAGGGTTGGTGATTTTGTCGGTTTGGAAAAGTGGACACCGTCATCTGAAAGCGCAAACATCGACCATTTCCAGAGTGCCACAACTTTCCCGTCTTTTCGATGATAGTAAGACAATGCTTCCCTGGCTTCATCTATGCTGTAAAAACCATCAAGCCCCCTGTCTTCGTCCCACCATTGCATGGTGATCAACTTGTTGTTTAGCAGCTCATCACAGGCCTTGATAAATCCCTTGTCTTTGGCTTTTTTATAGAAAGGAAAGCTGGTGTTCGTTTCGTTCCAGTCTGCATGGCTGGTATACCGGATAAAGTAGATCGGTCCCAGGCTGCCATCCTTGTAGATCTCCCTGACCACCCGACCGATACCACCTGCTTCAAAAGGATCTTCCGTATGACCGTAAAAGGCGAGTGTAAGAAGTCGCTGATCACTGGTGACGTAAAAGCCCATCCGCTGGTGCATCATGTAGCCGTCGTAACCTTCCGGGATCTTCACCCCTTTAGGAGGATCATAAGGAGGAAAGATCACCTGGGGTTTGGACCATGTCCTGCCATCATTTGAGGTGACCATCAGCGTCTGACCCGGTGCGATATGCTCATCTACCGGGTTACTCAGGTATTGCTGAAAAAACGTGTCATTCCAGAAAGCCAGGTTTGAAGCATGGCTGTAAGTCCAGCCAAAACCATCACTAAGCTCAGGGTGGGATCTGTTGGCGCGAAAAGTCTGCCTGCTCTCTGTTCCTATGGCATAACGCAGTCTCCCTTCATGCACGCTGGGATCAATGGTAACACCACCAATATATCGTACCGGTTCATTGACTGATCCTGTCTGAGCATACAATGTGGTACTAAAAAGGAGAACAACAATTGGAATGACATTCTTCATTTCTTTTTCAGTTTACTTCTTAATGATCCAGATTTCGGATACCTGGGAACCTCTTTCTGCCTCACCACATGTCCAGGAGAAAGTTACTTCACCATCTTCCAGGGCTTTTTGGGGGATTGGAAACTCGTAAGTTGGCTGGATACCTGTCTTGATGAAGTCGTGGACTTCGATGCCATCAGCCTCCATACGCATACGGGACCGGAACCTTCCTGTGTAAGATACTCTGATGCTGTATTCACCGTCAGGGTCAAGATTGTCGTACATGATCTCCAAAGGTTGATCATATAGCGTGGTCACCTGGTTCATCCAGGCCGTTGGAGCTGCATCACCTTCAAATCCTTTGGCAGTTATCTCATGCACCCATTCTTTGCCCTGCAATCCAACACCGAAGCTTACCCTTGGGGTTTTCAGGTTGCCGGGGTCCTTGCTCAGGTCATTGCGGAATACCACACGGCTCCAGGCAGAGGGATTCCCAAAGTTATCATAAAAGCCTCCGGGGCCGGGGTTTGTTCGTCCCAGCGTTTCTTCAAGAAGCTTGATCATTTCCGGTGCTGAGGGCGCTTTTTCAACCTTATTAAGTTGAGAATAAATCCAGGCCACATCGTTGAGCGGGTTGTCAATGTTGTCGATGAAGTTTCCACGACCCCCCATGGCACCATGCTTTTCGATGGTAAGCTGGGCACCGATACTTTCAAACAGGTCGTCTGCCAGTTCATAGCAACGTTCTTTCAATGCTGCGTCAATAGGTTGTTCCCAGGCTTCTGCGAGGATTGATCTACTCACTTCAATGGCTTTAGGAATACCAATTGTTGAATATTGTGACAATGCTTCTTTCGCTTTTTGTTCAATCCATGTTTCGTAGATCATCCTTTTCTGTACATAGGCATCATGATAGGCCCGGATGAGTCCCATCTGATACCTGAAGTTCTTTTGCATTTCCAAAGTAGCACTCTGCTCAATGGCTTGCCATTGCATCAGGGTGTTTTGTACATGCTCGTTGATAAGCATCGGACCGTCAATATTCTTTTCCAGTGCGAGGAGACCCTGGGCGATGGATTCAGTATGATTGGGTGAAATAAAATACCTGGCATAATCACGCAATGTCTCGATGACTGGCGTCTCAGGGTCCCAGTCCTGGTCACTCCAGACAAATTTGTTCACATCATCGTTGGTGCCTTCTGAATAGGAGAGGCTTCCATTGGCATACTGATCCAAAGCATTATGGATCATCTTCTGGTCGTTTGGCCTCGGGTTGATGCATTCCCTTCCCAGCGTGATGGCCCAGCTAAGGTCCCATTTCGGGATGGGATATTGTGAGCTTAGGCTGTGTGTGATATCAGGATATCTTCTAATAGGAATCTCCGCATCAACGATCTCCCTGATTTCATCAACAGGGGTCTTGACCCATGGGCCAAATACCACACCGCCCAGCCAGTCTGGCTTTTCGTTGACGTAGCCAAAGAACTTGCCGAGCCACTCTTTTGTAGGACGGAATACCTGGGGAGAAATCCATATTTTGGCCTTCGGATGATATTTCCGGAGTATCACTGCTTCTTTTTCCAGCCATTCAAACAAGATGTCTGGTTCGAGGTCTCCGGGATCACCGCCAGGTACAAACAGATGATCCAATCGGGGTACGGTAGAGAAGACTTTATGGCGCTCATCCATTTCTACCTTGAGCGAATCAGGATGCTCGTAGTCTGAGCCCATGTTGGGATACCACATCCATACGTCAAGGTCGTATTCATTGCAGATTCTGGATTGCTCACGGATCATGTCGATAGCCGGGAGCTTCATGTGCCTGCTTGTAAAATCGTCATCCGTACGGGGAGGCATGATCTCGATGCTGTTTGCTCCGAAGATGGCCAGGTCTCGTATGTATTGGTCAAAATGTGCTACTGTCCAGGCATCATAGCTGTTAGTCTTAGGGCGATAGCCGAGCTGATGACCACGGATCTCATAGGCGGGAGAGGAGGTGAGACTTATGGATGAAGGGATCTGTACACTATTCTTTCTGATCTCCATCAAGCGGAGTAGTTTGCCCACACCATACAGGGCACCCCGTTTGGTATTTGCATGTACAATAATCTTGTTTGACAATGTTGAAAACAATAGCTTATAGCCCTCTGCTTCAATGGCTTCCATCTGGTCCAGTTTGGAGGACAACTCGTCAGGAAGGTCTTTATGATCACCCAGGGATAAAATGATCTGCTTTCCATCGGTGATCTTTTTGCTGGTTGCAATGTCTAGTCCGCTTCTTTTTTCCACCTCTTCGGTGAGTACCTGGATTACCTTCTGTAAGGACCTTGCATCTTTCTTAGGGGCATAGATGGAGAAACCGGAAAATTCCTGTTGTTCTTGTGTAATGATGGGAGTTGCCGTTGTAGTAAATGCAAGGCTTGCTACGAACAGCAATGAAATGATCGTTCTCATGGGGTGTTAGTCAATTTGAATAATGAATATCTGTTTCGTTAGGTTGCCCGTATCGTCTGGTACCTGCCTGTTGAAGGCGATGGATTTGCCATCGTGAGCAATCACAATGTCAGATGGCGGAAGATCCGTAGGTTTTGTGAGCGCTTTCGCTTCCTTATCACCTGCTTTCAATTTCATAATGCTATTGTTCCATATATAGCTGATGTGCTGGCTATCCGGAAACCATCGTGCTGAGCTTTGTACATCCGAATCATGGAATGTGAGCTGTACCGGAACACCTCCAAATGGTGTGATGCTGAAAATTTGCTCTATTCCCCGCTCATCCCTGGCGATGTGCGTTAGCTGGCTGCCATCAGGAGCACTCCTCACGATGCCCACACAACCGGGCTGAGCAGAGTTGGCAGTATTGGTGAGCCTGCGTTGGTTAGCTCCCTGAGGCGGAGCAGGCATGGTAGTAGCTGTTCCTTCCAGCGGACCAAGTTTGCCTGGAATGGTAATGTCGTCGGGAATATCAACGATAAAGACTTCATCTATATCTTTTCCGTTTTTGTCCTTTGTGGTCCCGATGAAAGCACGAGCCATTTGTTGTTGGCCATGCCCATTGATATATCCTGCTGTGCCTACCCAGCTGTCTCCTGCAGCCCTGCTGATCTCATCTGAACCTGGTTCAGGGTTGGCCACTACACTTACTACCAGAGCACTGAACCATTCGCCATCCACGTTTTCACCATCAGCGTCTTTGTCTACAGCCACCGGACCGATCTTTTTAGACACTCCGATGGTTCGCAGGTTGTGAATATCACCGGTAGAGTCTTCCAACTGCTTGAGGATGGCATCGTTGTAAGTATATCCAACCCACTGACAATCTCCGCTGAATTCATGGCGGTGAGTACCACCACGAAGTGCACCGGGAGTGTAGGGAAGTGTGACATCTCTTGCATCCATGAAGATGGGTTTGCCCGGATCCGAATCTTTGACCATTACACCAGTCCTCCGCCACTGCTGGTAGGGATTTGTCTCCGTGATATTTAGCAGTCCGTGGATGAAGATCACCTGGTGATCCGTGTGGCTATAGCTCACCGCTCCAACACCGGGACCAAAAGACTGGTTTTGCGGTAGCTCATACAACACCACAACCTCTCCCGTAGAAACATTAACCTTCTCAATACGTCCACACGCGCCAATCCCACCTTCCTCAGTTCTGGTGTCATAGACGATCCATTGATCATCAGGCGAGAAATTGTCGTTATTGTCGAGGTCGTGATTGTACGACAGGTCTTTGGTAAGTTGGATTTCTTTCATGTAGTCGGGGTGTTGGCAGCTAATGGCTATACAAATGAGGGCTAAAAGGGCAATGTATTTCATGCTAATTAAAAGGAAAAAAGTCCCATTAAAATCTTTAATGGGACTAAACAATCGAAAATTAAACCTAATCAACAAAATTAATCCTGGGGCTCACTGATCACACCGAGGTACCTTCCGATCCAGTAGGGCAGCAACCAGATGTCGCCTGCACTATGCTCGGATGTACCACTCCGACCCACACGGTCGAGTCTGAACATGTTCCCGTTATGTCTTTGGATGGGCCTTTCATCCGGAGGTAATACCTCTGTGATGGTCTGTTCCCTGAAGTTTTCCTCCATGAATTCTATGTCTTTGCGATGGCTGTTCATGATGTCCCAGTCGATCAGGTCCATCGGGTGCTGCTGCAGGTACCAGATTCCTTCCTCCAGATCAAATTCTGATGTACCCGTCAGCGCCGTCATGATGTTCCAGGCACCTTCTTTTTCCGGTCTTTCAATCTCCCAGTGGTCGATGATGGCTTCTTTAAACATCTGCTTCAGACTGTCATTGAAAGCATACCGATAAAGTCCCCAGTAACCCATGTAGTACATCTCATCATCTGAGTGGTTCCAGCCTTCGGAGAGCATTTTACTCCAGTCGTCTGCATCCTTCGGTGCAGGACCTACTTTTTCCATTGGCCACATCAGGTTATCCAAATAGCCATCTTTTGTCATCAGCTCAAAGGCCTTGTCTTTGTATTTTTCCTTACCTGTGAAGTAGTAAGCCGTTTGCAGCATCGCCACAATGTTGGAGGCATTGATCTTTCGGTCACCAACCATCTTGGGTCGGGCATTCACATATTCAGGATTCCAGCGACCCCAGGTAGTAGGTTCACCATCAAAGTCTACCAGGTACATGTCGTTTTTCACGATGTGGCTCATCAGTGTATCGATGAGAGTAATGGCCCTGCCTTTCAGGTCCTCGTCGTCAATGAGCTCGGCCATAGCACCGAATGCAAAGATGTGCCCAATGGCTTCGTCACTACTGGTAGTAGCTTTCCAGTCCCACTCCGGATCGTCAGTGTGCTGCCACCTTTCAGGATCGCCCAGTCGCTCGATGTATCCGCTACGCTCAAAGGATCTGGAAGGAAACCCCGGAACCGGGTTGATGCTGTAGAGTCGCTCCATGGCATCCAGTGACTCACGGCAGTTTTGCAGCGCTTCTTCAGAGCCCGTCACCGCATATCGAAAGATCTCTCCACCCAGGTACATGGCAGTCCAAAGGCCGTCATTGTCCGAGTCACTCAGCCGACCTGAGTCTACATTGCCTTTTTCCATATTGACAAGGCTGGCATTAAACCCAAGCCTGATGTGTCGGTCCCTGACCTGTTTTTCGAAGTACATGGCTTTGTCATACAGGGTCATCTCTTCGAAGACGATCTGGCTGAGCCCTTCTTCAGTCAGGATCAGTACCGAGCCGTCCGTAGCCTCCGAGATGCTAACTACAGTATTGGAAGGAATCCAACGCTCACCGTAGTAGTAGTCAAATTTTCCATCTTCTTTTAGCTTGAAAGCACCTTTGGTAGATCCGAACCACAGTGCTCCATCAATAGAGGTGATCGCTGTGATCTCAGTCCAGGGAAGTTTCTTCTGCAGCTCGCCCTTTTGCTTTCCTGAAAGGTCCAGGGTCAGGTAGCCATCATTAGTGCCGACGATGATGGCTTTGTCTGTCACTTCAAAAGCCGTCAACTCATTGCCGTCAAACAGCTTTTCCACCTTTTTCGATCCTACATCAAATTTGCTGATGCTCTTTTCTCCCAGGAGATAAAAAGTACCGGAAGCGAAAGCGATGTCCTGTACCTTATCGGCAGACGTGCCTTCCCAGGCTACACTGTTATCAGCAAGGTACTTGAGTTTTTGGCCGTTGCTGATCAGGAACTGAAAATCCGATGAGCCTGCAAAAAGCGTAGCGTCTTTCATCTCATGGCGGATGAAAAGTTTCCCTGCCCAGGCGTTACTCAATACAGCCACATCATCCAGGTAGACAAACTGGTTGTCGATGATGGTGATGTCGGTGATGTTTTTATCGGTAAGTGGTCTGTAAGTACGATCTGTGATGAGCTCTCCGGGGTACAAAAACTGACCATCATGTGTTCTTAGCAAACCATCTGAAGAAAGGGTCTGGATGACACCGTTTCGGTCCATAAATGACTTTTTCAACGTGGTGGCATCTGTCTTATAATACTTGATGCTATAGTCCTGTAAGAATGGTACGTCCTGGTGAACAGGCTGCGTGTCCACTCTTGTCACCGGACTTTTGTCAGTGTTACACCCTACCTGGAATAGGAAGACCCCCAGGATGAATAAGATGATGTTTTGCTTCATATGAAAGTAACTAATTTTTAATGTGTAATTCTTGCCTTTAATACTTGCTTTTGGGTTGAACAGGCTACTTAAGCGGAATAATTCAGGGTTTTTACGGAAAGGGGGAGCAAGTCCTGCCACGTCTTTCATCTCCCGTGGTAGGTGTCCTCACGTGTCCTCACCTACCACAAAGAGTAGAGAGAAATCCATTCAGAAAGTTTGACCCTGCGAAACGGAAAACAAACATACTCACGTCATCCTGAAAGGAGCGAAGCGGAATGAAGGATCTTAGAGTTCGTGAGGAGTATTGGACAGTTCCCCCTCTCTTGTCTAAGATCCTTCACTTCGTTCAGGGTGACGGTTCTAATGTTAGTTTCTGCCACCTATCTTTAGATTAGTAATATAGACACTTCAGGCCGTGGCTGGACCCAGGCTATTCCTTCGGGGCACTAATCACACCAAGATACCGACCCATCCAGTAGGGGAGCAGAAAGGTATCTCCGCCGCTTAGCTCTGCGTTTCTGTCTCCGGAGTCCAGGTTGAAAAGGTTGCGGTTGTGCTTCAGCTCGGGTCGCTCATCGGGAGGAAGGACCTCTTCGGTAAACTGCCCGCGGAAACCGGGATCTTCCCGGAGTACAATGTCCATTCGATGGCTGTTTTTCGTCTCAAACTTGACCATATCAAGCGGAAATTCTTTCAAATGCCAGATGGATTCCTCCAGATCAAATTCTTCTGCGCCGGTCATGGCGTAGCAGAAGTTCCAAAGTGAATTTTTCTCCGGGCGCTCATGCTGCCAGTGATCCCGGATCGCTTCTTTGTAGATCGGTTTTAACGAATCTGCAAAGGCATAGGGGTAAAGTCCCCAGTAAGCCAGAAAATACATCTCATCATCGCTATGATTCCACTCCTCCGAAAGCATGGTGCTCCACGGATCAGAGCCTGCCGGGGCATTGCCAATCTGATCGAATGGTCGGGCCAGGTTTTCCAGGTAACCGTGCTCCCGGATAAGTTCGGTGGCTTTCTCTTTGTAAATCTCTTTTCCGGTGAACTTGTAAGCAGCCTGCAGGAATGCAATCAGGTTAGATGAGTAGACCTTTCGGTCTCCGATCATGGTCTGGAATCGGTTCACATATTCCGGCCCCCAGATGCCCCACAGGGTAGGTTTCCCATTCACGTCTACCAGGGCATAGTCATTCTCTACGATGTATCCCATCAGGTCATCGATCAGTTTGATGGCACGCTGTTTCCACGCTTCGTCATCAATGTATTCAGCCACCAGCATCAAGGCGAACATCTGTCCAACAGCCTGGTCACTGCTGGCAGTGGCTTTCCAGTCCCACTCAGGATCATCGGCATGAAACCAGCTGACCGTGTTGTTGTATCCCTCATACCAGTAGTTTTCTACATAAGACCGATACTCTTTATGGAATGGATAGTATCCCCTCCGTTCAAATGAGCGGCCAAACAAGCCGTCAATACCATTGATCTCATGAAGCCGCTCCATGGCTTCAAACGATTCATAACAGTTTTGTTTGGCATCTTCAGAGCTCGTCACCAGATACCTGAAAAGCTGACTCCCCAGGTACATGCCCGTCCAAAGGTTGTCACTTGCTGCTACTCTGTTTTCCGCAGTGGATAACCGATGATCATTGAGCCTGCTCATATCTGTGATGATGCCATAGCGGACATGACGCTCCCGAACCTGTTTTTCGTAAACCATGGCCTTTTCTTCCAGGGTCATCATTTTGAAACAGATTTGTCCAAGACCTTTGTCGGTGAGGATCATGACTGAATTATCCGGTCCGGCCGAGATGTGCTTTACCTCGTTGCCCGGCAGCCATCGCTCCCCAAAGTAGTAGTTGAACTTTCCTTCTTCCCTGAGCATATATGCCCCTTTGGTAGAACCAAACCACAGTTTATCATCAATCGTTTTGACGGTGGTGATCTCCGGCCATGGCAACTTTGCATTCAAAGGCTTCACAACTTTACCTGATTTGTGAATTGTCAGGTATCCCTCGCTGGTGCCGATCACAATTCGGTCTCCCGCAACATCCAGGGTTGTCATTTTATCTCCTGAATAGATGGATTTCTTTTCCAGTGACTTTTCATCTACAGAAAAAACAGATTGTTTGGTCAGGAGGTAGTACAATCCATCGTCATAGCTAATATCCAAAATAGCTTCCCCGGCATTACCTGCTGTTTTCGTTTCTGAGTCTTTCAGGACCCAGTATTTTTCTCCGCTGGTAACTAAAAAAGTAAAATCCGTACCCGCTACAACCAATTCCGGCTGAGGGAATTCATGCCTGGAGAAAAGTTTTCCCGCCCATGCATTGCTGAATACTGCGGTGTCGTCCAGGTAGATGAACTGATCCTGGTAAATGGCCAGGTCTAGCACACCTTTATCTTTCATAGGGATGTAGGTCATGTCCTGCTCCAGGGTTCCCGGATATTGGAAATGCCCATTGATTGGTCGAAACAAGCCCTGGTCTGTGAGCACCTGGGTGACCCCGTTCCGATCCATGAATACTTTTTTGAACTCAGCTTTGGAATCCAGGTAATATTTTACTGCATAGTCCTGAAGATAGGGAACGTCCTGGTAGACAGGTTGTGTGGCTTGAGTAGAATCATTACGCTGCTCGGCACAAGAGCAGATCAATATCAAGAAAGGGATCAGGTATTGGTAGTTTTTCATTTTTATCGTTTAATCAGCCATACATCAGAGATCCTGGAGTAGTTTCTCCAGTTCATATGAGACTCTTCCGGTCGGTCAAAGGTCAATGTCATGGTGCCGTCTCCGACCACGCTTTTAGGCACAATAAACTCTTTGAAGCCTTCGTGCTCTTTATCATACTTTATTGGCTCGAGTCTTCTTCCGTCCACACGAACCAGGGCATCCCCATAGCCGGTCACCCGAATGATGTATCGGGCATTGGGGTCGAGGTCTTCGTACTCCAGAATAGGGTCTACCTGCGAAAGCTGTGAGGATAGTCTCCACCGGCTGAAGCCTCCATTATTCCATACAAAGTCAACTGCATCATATACTGTTGTGGTTACCCGTGGTCCGGTAGCAATGTTGGATACATTGTCATAGTAGCTGCCTGGGCCAGGATTTTCCCAGTTGGCAATTACTTTCAGTCGCTCAGCTTTCTCCTGCTCAGTGGCCAGGGTATCAATGGCTTCAAATTGATCTGCCAGCCACCAGCGATTGTTGAGCGGGTGATCTACAAACTGTAGCATACAACCTCGCTGAGAGTTGCTGGCTTTGTATTTTTCCACATCGGGCTGCCAGCCGATGGACTGATAAAGCGCCTCACTGTAATCTACAATCACCTGCTTCATGTCCTGCTCGATGGGCTCGGTGTCTGCTTTGTTTACGATTGCCAGGGCCTCCTTCATGGCTGTTTTAGAACCCAGCTCATCTACACGGTTCATAATCTCATTGGCTTTTTTCTCCAGGCCGGTTTCATTGATCGCCCTTCTTCTTACATAAGCATCGTAATAGGCCCGTAACACAAGCATCTGCCACCTCCAGTTTTTGTTTAGGTTAGGATTATTGGTCTCAAGATTTTGCCAGTAAGCCAGCGTAGGCTCGATACCCCCATTATCGATGATGGGGCCAACCCAGTTTCTTTCCAGAGCAAGGATGCCATTGGCGGCAGGTTTCTCCAATGTTGGCCCAAAGAAGAATTTTGCATATTCCTGAAGTATGGCGTTTACACTTTTATCGGAATCCCAGCCATGCTGGCTCCAGACAATCTTGTTTACATCGTCATGACAACCATCAGAATAGGTGAGGAAACCGTCAGTAAAAGGTGCATATTTATCATGGACCTGGGCATAATACACCGGTTGAGGGTTGATCCCCTCGCGGCCTACAGTCACTGCAAAAGCCTGGTCAAAATTTTGTGCCGGATAGTCGCATCTCACATTGTGCGTGATGTCAGCATAGTGGCGATGTTTATATTGTTTGGGCAACCTGTATCTTGTTTCGGATATCGGTGGGCTACTAGGTCCGGATACCACACCCCGCAACCAGGTCGGTTTATTGGTTTCAAGGTACTGATAGAAATAATCTACCTGCTCTACGCTGAAGCCCTGCAGACTGATCCACATGCCTGCATTAGGGTGGTATTTAATCAACCTGGCATACAGGTCTTTCAGGAATGGCATCACTTCTCTGGGATGGTTATGACCAGGGTCGCCACCGGGGAAGAAGATATTGTCAAGTCGCGGAACCTGTTTGTAGTTCGCCTCATGGATATCCAGTTGCTCACTGCGGAGCTTTGGATCTTTCAGATCTACCGTACCCGGTGTCCATACCCAGTATTCCAGGTCGTACTTGTCACAGATCTTGCTCATATCCACATTCATTTCCTCTCTGGAGATAGTAAAGTGTGGGCTGGCATCATCCCGTAATGGAGGAATGTTCTCAATGGCATTGGTCCCAAACAAAGCCAGGTCACGGATATACTGATCGTATTGCTCTACAGTCCAGGCATCGTATGAGTTGGCGGTGTTTCTATATCCGATCTGATGACCGCGTAGGGAATACTCAGGTGCTGTTGCAAAATCAATGTTATTGCCGATCGTCACTTTTCCATTTCCGATGGAAGCAGTTCGTAAGAATTCCCCGATACCAAAGATGATAGCCCGGCTATCTGCCCCAATGATCCAAAGTGTATTGCCTTCCTTCAATAATCTGAATCCTTCCGGTTGGGTCTCAGGTAGGTTGCTGCCAGTTCGTTTAGGAGGTACCAGACCATCCAGTTTCTTCGTCCCTAACAAAGCCAGTGCAATCGTAAGCCCCCTGGCATCTTTCCAGGAGCTGACTTCAGTCCAGTTTAGACCTGACCTTTTTTGCACTTCCTCATGCAGGATCTCTATAGCAGATTGTCTTACAAGGGGTTTGATGTCTTTGGACACCAGGATGCTGGCCTCATGGATGTCAAAGCTGAATGAGGTAAAGGCTGAGCTTGCAAATAAAAGGATAAATAGGGTTCTTAAGATGTTCATGGGTCAATAGATTTAGGCCCTGTCAAATGGGTTCGGATAATAAATATGAAATTCAGTTAAAATACTTACTTCTGAACATTACAGGCTACTTTATCTAGTCCATTTATATTCGGGGCAAGTAATTAAAGTATACAACAACCCAATCTATGTACGTCAAACCTCGTAACCCAATCTATTTCAGGCTAAAAAGCCATATGATAACCCTACTTTTACTCATTGGAGTCAACTTGTTTACGGCAGCCCGGCAAACCGATCCTTCCATATATAACAGTATCAATATTGTAGTAGGCGAGCAGGCTGATGATGTAGAACAAAAAGTAGCTCAGCTTCTCAGAGACAGGATCAATGAAAAGTCTACTATTCGCATTTCTGTTGGCAAAGTGCTTGCAAAAGAAGGGTTGAACATTCTCATGGGTCGACCGGATCATCATGAGCGTTTGGAGAACTTGTTTGAGCAACACAGAATTCCTATGCTGACGGATCTTGCTCCGGGACCAGAAGGTTTTTTACTCAAAAAGCTGGATGCAAAGACACTCCTGGCTGCAGGAATTGATGATCGTGGGTGTCTATATGCAGTTGGGGAGCTGCTCAGACAAATAGTATATGATGAGGATCAGATCAGCATCCCAAACGATCTGGATATTCGTACTGCACCTGCCTTTGAGATTAGGGGTACACAGTTTGGCCAGAGTAGAGTAGCCAAACGATTGGCAAAAGTTCGAGATTGGACAGAAGAGGAAACACAACGTGTCATCCTGGATTATGCTTTGGCCGGGGCCAATATCTTCTCGGTCAATTCAGGTCCCATGTACGATTTTATTAAATCTTATGGGCTCATGACCCAGGGCGGTTTTGGAGCCAACACAGCTCCTGAAGTAGAGGATGAATCATGGAAAGCTTCAGAATCGATTGGACGGACAGGTTATGTGTGCCTATCTGTAGAAGCAGCAAGAGATTATATGCTCCGGAAGTTTGAAACATTCGCCAAAGAGATGCCTTCACATGACCTAATCAAATTTCATGGAGGTGATGGCGGAGGTTGCGAGTGTGACCGATGCGATCCTTATGGTTTGACCTTTATAGAATTGGTTGGAGAAATGGCAGAGATTCTCCGTAAGTACCATCCTGAGACTAAAGTGTATTTCACCAACCAGAAGTTTGACAATGCGGATGACAATGCCATTTTTAATTATTTGAATGAAAAGCCTAGAGATTGGCTCTGGGCCTGGGGCTATGGCCCGGGGTCGGATGCTACCTCATGGCAGCCTGGTCATCGGCAAACACATCGCATGGACCTTTTTAAGTATCCGGGGTTCGGACCTTATGGATTGTATCCCCTGGAGATTATTAGGCAAATGCCAGCAAGGCATAAACTGGTCTATTATAATGAGATCACCCATTGGAAGTATGCACAGCATGCCTACATCCAGATGTACCCACGAGCTGACAAGAATGGAGACCTACCGCCACACTGGAGTCATGATATCTATGAGCGAAGACCCGATCAATATCTGACCATGGTATATAATCGGCTGACCTTTTTTGCCTGGCCACGGAGCTATCACCGGGTGTTCAATGACCTGATGCGATATGGCGTTGGGGATATTACCCATTCATCAGGCCATCACGACCATTTCAATCAGTGGATGTGGCAAAGGCTTCTTTGGGCTCCCAGAACTACTGTGGAGAATGTAGTGGATGAATATTGTAAAACCTGGTTCGGACCTGATGCGGCTCCACATATGGCAGGAGCTATTTTCCAGCTGGAAGAGAATCTTGAGGAGATACCAGGTATGCCACTTCCGGAGAAGGAAGGTGTCCTGAATTATTATGAGTTGACAAAAAAGGCTGGAGAAGCAATGCCAGGACTCTGGATGGAGAATAATTGGCTCTGGAGAATGTATATGCAAAAAGGCGCGTTGGATCGGTATGTGCAGCTCGCAGTTATTGAACAGTTGAAGCTGGAACAGCAGGTAAAAGATCTGGTAAGGGAGAGTTTGGAAAATAGGCTTGCGGACTCTTCAATTGAAAAAGCATGGGATCTGGTTGTGGGTGGTACAGAGCTTACCCCTGAAATGAAGGAATTGTTAAATGAGGCGTCTAAGCTTGGAGTGGAGAGTAATGAACTCTTTGGTGTAAGAAATGATGGTCTTTACAATCTGGAACATGACTTCATTGGATTGGGATGGACCAAAAGGCAATTGACCAGGGCTCTGAAAGCGAAGGGTAAGAAAAGGAACGAACTTCTGGCTATGATCGTGGATTACGAAAACCCCGGGGAGGGAGGATTTTATGATAACCTCGGCACGGCCAACCATGCACCCAATGTAGTTGCTGGTTATCCTTATGATCATGGGCAGCCCTATGTTTCGGAGATGCTTTCAGAGGAAAATCTTCCCAGTCAGCGATCGATGCATTTCACTCAGGATGAGGAGCAAGGTGTCATACTCCATTACAAAGGACTCGATCCTAAAGCGAAGTATACATTGAGGCTCACACTGGTGAGACCATGGTTTCAGGAACGATATGCTATGCGTATGAATCAAAAGGCTCAATCCATTTATGCAGATGATTTCCTGTTGGCCAAAGAAGTTGAGCTTCCGCTGCAGATGAGTGATTTCTTTACTTATAAGGTTCCAGCAAATGTGACCAAAGATGGTGAACTCATCATAAGGCTTGAAAAAGCCGCTGATGTGGCTGCGGGAGATCGGGTATCTGTTGAGCAATGGCGCAACTCAGGAGGGTGGGGAACCATTGTTTCTGAAGCCTGGTTGATCAGGGACTAGTCTTTTATTTTAACATACAGGCGTATTTCGGAATAATATTTCATAATTCCTTAATACAGCCTACATAGATTCGTAATTCAAAGTGGGATTTAGTGATTTTCTGGTGTGATTACGCAATTTCAGGTGTAAAAAGCGCATTTTGCGCACATGTTCTTGTTTTTATTGGGATAAATTTATTGAATCAATTCATCATTTAAGGTTAAATAATGAAGGATTGATGTTAAGGTAACAGCAGCCGGAAGATTTAAAAGTAAGTTTATACCCAATAATAAACCACATGAAAAAGGAATTACTTTTAGCAATTAGAAATGGCGATGAAGTTGCATTCAAAGAACTTCATAACCTCTATAAGGAGCCAGCGATCCGATTTTGTAATTCGATCATCAAAGACATCGAAGAATCTGAGAACCTAATTCAGGAAGTGTTTATCAAAATCTGGGATAAGCGGACAGGAATCAATCCTGAATTGAATTTTAATTCCTACCTCTTCACAATTATACGCAACAGGGTTTATGATTACCTGAAAGAAGTGAAGAGAAATGAGTTTGTAAAAGAACGTTACTGGCACAACATCGTTGAGCATCAGCAAACAGAGTCAGATCTGAAAGAAGAACGCATTACCAACATCAAAGCTGCCATCAACGACCTCACTGAGAAGCGTAGAAGGATCCTTCAATTGAACTATGAGGAGGGTAAGTCTTATGAAGAGATCGCCAACATGTTGAATATTTCAAAGAACACGGTGAAAAATCAATTGGTTAAGACAAAACAAATCATCCGTACACAATTAAAGGTTGCTTCGGCTTAACCAATAAATTTTAACTTATAGCGATTTCATTTCCTCTCCGGAATCTCTGGATACAATGGTAGGTCGGCTGCTCTTGCCTGATGGATCAATGGCTTTGATTTTTATCACTACATTGTCATCAACTTTTACCGGTCCTTCATATAATGGACTGTCTACGGTTGGTTCCGAGCCATCCAGTGTATAGTAGATTTTTAATCCGGGATATTCCACATTGGCTTTTAGCATACCATTTTCAATGATTCCCCCTGCAGGAGGTACACGGTAATTGTAACCATTGTTGATATAACTCAGTCGTGGCAATTCTTTATTTGCCAATAGGTTGGCAAACACGTTCCAATCTTTATCCTTCAATTCGTTACGCTTTGCCTCATCGGCAATGTTCTCCCAGGATCGCGATTTGGTCCAGGCACTTTCTGCAAAACCGATGAGCTTGGGGAGATAATAATATTCCAGCATATCTCTTCCTTTGATGGTTTCGCTCCATATCTGAGCTTCGATCCCGATGATATTTTTCTCCGCTCCGGGATTGAGTCGTTCCAATTCCAGTACCTGGCCTCCCGGCTCAATTTGCACGATGTCAACTGTCCTTCCATCCTTTCTTTCTGTCCGCAACACATGCAATTCACTGCCCATAGAAGTAGTAGCTGTAGTGGTAAACATGTTGAAAGGAGCGAAGTGCCAGTTGTCCCTGGTATTGATAAATCCTGCCCAGTACAGACCAGGTTCAGAAGGGTCTTTGCTATAAGCCAGGTCAAAATAGAAGTTTGAAACATTACACAATACAATAGGATAACCTGCATTGGCCAGTTTATAACCTATATCAGGGTAATCAAATAGGTTGTTCCAGATGTAGGGAATAATGTTTTTACCCATCAATTCCTTATTCGGGATATAGTTTCCATCAGGCGTCTTTTTCAATGCAACTTCTTCCCATCCATGCCACTCCAGGTTTTTGTCTTTCAGCCGCTCAGTCATTCTCTTGATAAAATAAGCATGTAGCTGATGATGGTTTTCAATTTCCGGATGGTCCTTTAGAAACTCAGCTACCATCGGAGACCCTGTCCAGGCACCATGTGGAACCTCATCTCCACCCATGTGAAATTTGGTGATAGGGACCCCGGCCTCATCGTACATGGCCATTATTTCATCGACTACCTTTTCATAGAAGTCATAAGCCGACTTTCTGACTACACAAACCACATTGTCTTTGTATGCCTGGGCAGAAATGTATTTTGATGTGTCTTCCGGGTCTATCAGTCGGTATTGCTCTGCTTCTTCATGCTTACCTGCCTCCATCAGCCTGTCATACCGTGCCTCCATGGCTTTGATTGCTGCTCTTGCATGACCGGGGAAGTTTACCTCCGGGATGATGGTGATGTGTCTTTCCCGGGCATATTTCAGGATCTCAATAAAGTCTTCCCTGGTATAATAACCACCTCCGTTTTTATCAGGATCATTGGCATAAGGTCCCGATCCATAGGCCGGATGAACCACGCTGTTTTTGTATGATGTGGTGTGTTTTCTTGCTCCTCCTACTTCAGTGAGCTCAGGCAGGTCCTTAATCTCCAGTCGCCAGCCTTCATCTTCTGTTACATAAAAGAGGAAATGGTTGATCTTGTAGTATGCTGCTACATCCAGCATTCTAAGGATTGTCTCTTTCGTTTGAAAGTTTCTCCCAACATCCAGGTGAATACTTCGAAACCCGAACCTGGGGGCATCACTGATCTTTTTGCATGCCAAAGTGAACTTGCTTCCCTTGCTTTTTAGAGATTCCATAGGTATAAGTGCTCTCAAGCTTTGAATGCCATAAAAAACGCCTGCAGGGTCTGAACCTACAATAGAAATACTTTTAGGATCAATAGTGAGGTAATAAGCTTCATTACTGTTTCCATTCACAGTTAATTTATCCTGTTGTAGTACAATCGCTTTTCCGGATGCTGCATCAGAGGAAAGGGGTAAGTCAATGCCTACGTCATTCAGTAGCTTGGTCTTTAGGAACTTTGCTTCTTTTTCAAGGCTGGGCTGGTAAAAAATGGTGAAGCTCTTATCAACGACAAGTGTGCCTTCAAGTTTTTGAGTAGATACCGGAGTTGGTACGATCAGGTCCAGCTTTTCTTTCGGTAAGGCTGAGAGTTTCTGGTTTGCCTTGTAAAGATAGGAAGGGGTAGGTATCGGATCATAATCTTCATCACTGCGATGAATTTGCTCTGGCCTGGTGAAAGGATGAAGAGTGTAGTCAGTCACTTCTACAATTTGCTCTTCCTTTCCACTGGCATCATAAAACACAAAATATAAGCCCAGGGGACCATCCGTTTCTTTGATAATGGCCTCTGTGCCGCGGTAAACGACTTCTACACTTTCACCTTCTTTCAGTGAGAAGTCCGTTTTAGGAACCATTTTATACCAGTCACCATTGATGTGCTCCACGATGGCAGGCTGTGGAGTTGGCGTAGATACCATGGGCCTGGGATTGATATTAAAAAATAACGTCCAGTTTTTGCCATTGAGGTCAATGCCCCCCTTGTGGGTCAAGGTAAACTTTGACTCAAATACATTCGGCTCTCCGGTAAAATTGGTGACGTGTTCCCATTCTACAGCAATATCCGCAGTTGTATCTGGAGATTGGCAGGAGAAAGTAAAAACAAAAATCAGGGCAGAGAGTCCGAATGCAAGGTACTTCATGTATATAGTCAATTATTTAAGATTAATACTCAAATATTAACCAAAGGGGCTATAACAGAAAGCACAATGACTGAAAAATTAAGCACTCTTTTTTCCGGCCCGTAGGTCAACAAGCGCGTCAACCAGGTCTTGAATTTTGTCTCTCGTGAGTGGTTTTAATACATAGTCGATGACATCATCGTATCGAGTAGTCCTTGCTTTGTCAGCTTCATCGGTGGATGAGGATACAATGGCAAATGATGTATTTCCAAGATGAATCGACTTGCTATAATGTTCCAGGACCTCAAAGCCATTCATAACTGGCATATTTAGGTCAAGAAGCACCAGGTCAGGATAAAATCCGTCACAGTTGTCTAAATAGTCAATGGCCTCTTTCCCATTTTGAGCTAAACCGATCTTATCGATTCTGAATTCTTTCAAACGCTGTGAGGTGATCAGATTATTGACCACATCATCGTCTACAATTAATACGTGTGTTAGCTGGTTGTTCACGATAGTAATGTTTGTTAGTTTACATTTATATTTATTTAACTTACTGATAACCAATTAAATAATACTTCAATTATAGCATATCTAAATACTCGCCCTGGTTTCTGGTTATGTTTTTTATCCAGGGATATCAATTTTCTATGGGTTATTACATCTGAAAAAGATGGGGTTTATTAAATGGGGTTTGTAATTGAATTCATTGTTCTATCAGGGTGAAAATCAACGATCCATCTTAAGCGCTATTTGGTATAAAAACAACTTAAAAAACTACTCACGCTTCTTCAAGTTATAGAAAAAAATGCAACTGAACAAGTAGTTCTAATAAATTTCAAACTTCAATGTGGAATAGGTAACAGATTGATAATCTGTATGTTATAATTCTTTATAATGGTTTGGTTGTTGATGCTGAAGCAGAAAAGCGATGATCCTTTTCATTGGAATTTATATGGAAATTCACAGTCTAGTTATAATCATAAAGTTATCTATGTTTTTCAGGTTCTCTTAATGGATGTTTTATGAGGAGGCAAGAATTTTCTGAAGTAAATTGATCTGGTAATCAGTAGGTAATTGTTAAACCGATTCATCAAGGTTTCTAGTCTGTTTCTGCTCGCCTTTGTTAAACGTCAGGGTTAACAAGGGTTTGTCAGACTTCTTGAAAACAATCTGATCCTCTTGCTCAAAGTGAGTGAGCTAATCTTCCAGTATTGGGGCATTAACTAGCTAATAATGCTTCAATATTAGCAATGAAGCTAAATGTTAAATAGGTGATTACGCAAAGGATTTCACCAATGGTAAATCCTACTAATCAGGAGTATTTTTCAAAGTGCTTGGTGGCCATAATGTTCTAAGGCTACGGTATTATGGCAAAATCTCAAAAGCGTCGGTTTGTGTACTTTGGACCCCGATTTTTACCACAATCTCAACCGGATTAACAAGTCCGGAGGGCACCTTTACACTAATTGAGTTTCTTGAAAGATTTACTTCCTGAGCAATGACCCCATTGAAAATAATATCAGTATGAAATGGCAAAATCCCAAAATTTCCATGTAAAGTCAGCACCTCTCCAGCTGCTGCTTGCGTTGGAGAAATACTCGTCAGTTGCAAAGGAATCAGACTTACTTTATCTGTGGAGGTTGTGACCTGATCTGCAACCTGGACGGTAAGTGTGGATTCCAATTCCAACGGTCGATATGGAACAGTGACTTTCAAAAGAGAGTCGGTGGCTTCAACAAGATTTGCTCTAAAACTGCCAATATCTACAGAATTTGAGGTGCTCGAACTAAAATTCTCTCCTCTGATGATGAGGGTGTCTCCATATAATATGGATTGTGGTGAAAATGAAAATATCACGGGTGCCAAACTGCCAGCACTACGAAATTCTGTGACCTGGGCATATACTGTTTGTTCTGAAGTTTGAACAAATCCTCTCACATAATACGTGGTATTTTTTCTGAGTGCATTGGAAATTCTTAAAGAATATTTGTCAGATGGAAATTCCTCAGTATGAAATTTCTTTTCTGAGTCCATTAACCTTGGGTCACTTATTACGGACCAAACGAAACCATAGTTGAGTATTTCCAAATTACCTCTATCATAAATTTCTGCATTAAATGTGGCACCAGTTTCGTCTAAATCCGATACTTGTAAAGTTATTAATCTGGGATAATCTCTTTCGGCAAATTCTTCATCAGTGCAATTTGTCGAAACAAAGATGACAAATGTTATAACAAGCAGTTGGATAAGGAACTTCATGATCTAATAAGAATTAAGTTTATTGAGAATTGGCGATCATTCGCCTTTATCAATAATAGTTTTACTACTTCCAATAGATAACCATAACGAAATGATAAACTTGCTTTGAAATACTTTACAGACCTCGAGACTCCAACTCCTCCCCAAAATCCTACTGCATACTGATTGAATTCGATTGGCTGATCATAGAAGGATGTTAAAATCTCTTCTCCATCAATACGTTCACTGTACATTTCGCTTGCTTTTTTTAAGTAGTGGTTATAGCTGGTGCCTCCTTGAAAATAAATTCCATATTTTCTCTCAGGTAATGAGTACTTTAGTGAGAGGGGAATAGATAGAGTCGATAGATCTATTTTGACATCATGTATTTGCTGAGAGGTGCTTAAATGAGCCGATCCTATATATCTGGATTTAGAAAAATGTAATTCTGTCTGAAATGAAACTCTTTCTGAAACCCGTGGTGAGGAAAGGACAGCAAGGAGGCCAAATGTTGGGAATAAAGAATTGTATGAATCCGTAAGAAATGGATAGGTACCTAATCCATCTTTCATTTTAATACTCGACTTTGTCAAGCTGGCAATGAGTCCAAATTTAATTTGAGTCCAGGGCTTGCTAGTGTTAAATACAATAAAATCACTGCCTTGGCATTTGTTATACTCTATGATGATGTTCGTAATATCCCTTTGATTAAAGTTAAGGTCTGAAGCCAGGCTATTGGGGCTTTGTAAACAATCACTAATTAAGTAAGCAACAAGACGTTTCCATTTGATATCATTATTTTTTGATTCTAGTAGAATAATTTCATCACCTTTATTGACATAGAATGATTCATTGATTTTGTAAAGGTTGGCATGGCCTAGTACCAGAGCTTCAACAAAAGAATTATCAATAATATCTGATTGAAAGAATTTATCATTTGAAAACCCATAACCATTAATTTGGTCAGGTGAAAACTCCTTAATTCCGGATTCATCCTTGTATAGGCATAAGTCATAACCCCTGGCATTCGAAGGGTAGTCTATTGATCCGTAAATGGTATCGTTTTTCGGCGTAATGATAAAGCCCTCTCGAAAATCACTTTGTCCCAGCAACGTTAGCATGGATGTATAAAATATGATAAGAAAGATCAGCTTCTTTTTAGGCATGGGTTAAAAGGGGTGAGGTTATATGCCAATATTATTTAATTTATATATCAAATCAAATATCTTTTGTTTATAACACATTAGTCCTAATATAAAATATGCCTTTTAGGTCCTGTTCGTCCGATGTGCAAAAAACAACGCTGTTGTTAAGTTCTTGTCATTTCTTGCTAACATAAGCCATATACTCAATTCCACACGGGCATTCAAAGCGAGACCACTGGCCTAGGCGCTTCTGGCCGGCTTGTTATTTAGAAAGTAAGTTTTATAAACCTCATTCGTGCATCTATTCACTGATGTCCGCCAGCATACAGGTATACTTGATCACATCGTCTATGACGAACGGTTGCCTCGATCACTTTTTTGATATCTCCCGCGGCTTGTCTGGTTAAGGACCAATTCCTTCTTCAACAAGATTTTTGATTGAGATCACCGACGTGACCAGATACATACACGAAGTCTCCCACTATTACAGCCTGTGAAAAAGGAGGTTCATGTCCAAATATTCATCGGTGGAAAAATATATTGGTGGAGTCGAGGTATAGTCTTCTTCAGTAGAGTTAACTTCCACACACGAACTGATGACAAAGCAGGAATAAAATTAAGGGAAGTTGGATTTATAGATTTTACATTTTAATGATTGAATACAATCTTCTGAAAGATTTGAATCCTAACAAGGAGTAATGAAATATACATTTCATTATCTTGAGATTCAATCCTTTTTACTTATGCCCAAATACACCCTTTACGTCAATGGTCGTCACAGCGTGGTTGAGACTGAACCAGATACACCTCTACTCTATGTGTTGCATGATCATCTGGAACTCAATGGTCCGAAATACGGATGTGGTTTAGCACAATGTGGGTCCTGTTCGGTTTTGATAGATGGCAGTGCCGCTACCAGCTGTATGATCCCCGTTTCTACCATTGGTGATAAGGAGATTACCACCCTGGAGGGGTTGGCAGATGGAGAAAAACTGCATCCGGTACAAGACGCTTTTGTGAAAGTGCAGGCTGCTCAATGTGGGTATTGCCTCAATGGGATGATAATATCCACGGTGAGTTTACTTAACCGGACCAGAAAGCCTGATGAATCACAAATCAGGGCTGCACTACAGCCTAATCTTTGCCGGTGTGGTACACACACCCGGATCATCAAAGCAGTGAAACGAGCAGCTAATAATCTATAAAGTTGACAATGATTGCACCATCCGAATTGTCGCGAAGGAAATTTCTCAAACAAATGGGTTTTGTTAGTGTAAGTTTTCCACTACTAAGCTCTTGCATTGGTGAAGAGGGAATGGCAATGGCTCCAAGAGTAAGCTATGAAGGTGAGCTCCCGGGGAGTATACGAAAAGCAAGTCAAGTCAATGCCTGGCTGCAGGTGTTGGAGGATGGCAGGGTCAGGGTGTTGTCCGGGAAAGTTGAACTGGGGCAAGGAATACGGACAGCTATTCGTCAGGTAGCAGCAGAGGAGCTCGACATGGATCTTGACCTGGTAGAAGTAGTGTTGGCTGAAACGGGACTGACCCCGGATGAGGGTTATACAGCAGGTAGCAATTCTATCCCAAGCAGTGCTATGTCTGTACGGTATGCTGCAGCCACCGCCAGGCAGAGATTACTTGAGATGGCCAATGTTAAATTGAATCTGCCGATTGAAAACCTCGTACTTTACAATGGCAAAGTGAAGACACGCGATGGTGAAAGAGTTTTGACCTTTTCTGAAATATTGGAAGGAGCGCAGATTGAAATGGAAGTTACTTCTCCTGTCCCGGTAAAAAGCAGGGATTCACACAAGTACGTGGGTAAGGCGATCCCCAGGGCTGACATCGAAAAAATGGTTACCGGCAAACATATTTACATCCAGGATCTCCGTTTCCCGGGAATGGTTCATGCGCGCATTGTTCGTCCTCCCAATTATCAGTCAAAACTCCTTCAAGTGGATCAGTCTGGGTTGATCAATAATGTTTCCGGAGTTTTAAAGACAGTTGTGAATGGTAGTTTTATCGGAGTTATTGCAGAGCGGGAGTATCAGGCAATCAGGGCAGAGAAATATCTAAGGCAACATGCATCGTGGACATATCCAGCTGCACTTCCTGACGGCAAGGATCTTTTTAAGACGATCGAGACCATTGCTGATGAGCCGGTCACCGTTCGAAATGAAGGTGACATCAGTATTGTGTCGGATACTAAAACAATAAAGACCCGGTATACAAAGCCCTATATCAAGCATGGATCGATGGGGCCGGCATGTAGTGTAGCAATGTTTGATGGAGAAATACTGAATATCTGGTCACATAGCCAGGGAATATATCCTATGAGGAGGGCCATCGCTGCGATGCTTGATATGTCAGAAGACCATGTTCATGTGATCAGCGTGCCCGGAGCAGGCTGTTATGGCCATAGCACGGCTGACGATGCCTCTGCTGATGCTGCCCTTTTGGCGATGGCGTTCCCTCGAAAACATGTCAGGGTGCAATGGTCCAGAGCTGATGAAAACATGTGGGAACCCTATGGGTCCGCCATCATAATGGAGATCGAAGCAGGGTTAGACCCATCAGGAAAGATCAATCGTTGGAAGGCAGATGTGTGGACTGATTCACACAGCACCAGACCCAACAATGATGCAGGTACATTACTTTCGTCCAGGTACCTGGAAAATCCGAAACCAATGAAGGGACGAGGTTATCTGGGGGGAGGGCACAGAAACGCGGATCCTTATTATTCGATTCCAAATATGCAGGTAAATGCTCATTTTTTTGAGGGGCCATTACGAGTTTCTTCACTACGGAGTTTGGGTGCCTACGCCACGATTTTCGCAACTGAGAGTATGATGGATCAACTAGCAGAAAAATCAGGAACAGACTCACTTGAATTCCGACTGGCGCATTTGAATGACGATCGGGCAAAAGCTACCATTCAAAAGGTGAAAGAAATGACCAGTAAGGAAAGAGTCTCGACCGGAGAAGGGATTGGCTATGCTTTCTGCCGTTATAAAAACAATGCAGCTTATGCGACTGTTGCAGCCAAAGTATTTGTGGATCAAAATTCGGGTGATGTAAAGTTGATAAAACTGTGGGCTGCGGTGGATGTGGGGGAGATCATTAACCTGGATGGTATCAAAAACCAGATTGAGGGTGGGATGATCCAGGCAGCCAGCTGGACACGCAAAGAGCAGGTGACCTTCAACGCTTCAGGCATTACAAGTACTGACTGGGCGACCTATCCCATTTTACGCTTCTCAGAGACCCCTGATATCGAGGTGACCATGATTGACAGACCGGAACAACCGGCTGAAGGTGGGGGCGAAGTATCGATGCCACCGACAGGGGCAGCCATTGCCAATGCTGTTTACCGGGCTTGCGGGAAAAGGATCTGTGATTTACCGATTACGATGGAGAAGCTGAAATTCTAGCATGACGTAATCACACTGTGTATTGAACCATCATGGCCTATTTTCCTTTCACCAGTACACTTTCATATCTGACGTAATTCGTGTCGTATCAGTTAAAAAATGAATGATATTGAAAGTTAATCCGGTGCCAAATGAGCTTTGTGAGATTATTTAGGCCCCTCACAATAGATTAACTTGCAATTTTTTATAGGACCTACCCTGAAATTCTTATCATCCTACATGATATTTAAATGTAAATCAAACACTTATTTGTGTTTGATGGTTAATTTACAACTGGTTATTCAACTTTTACAACATGATGATTTTTAAGCCACGCACTTATTTTGGCTTAGTGCTCCTTCTTTTTGGTTTCATTTCAAATGCACAGGATAGTCGACCCGATGAACTCAAAGTGATGATTGACTGTCGGGGCTGCGATGAGAGCTACATGCAACAAAACAGCCTTTTTCTCACCCATGTACGGGATCAGTCGCTGGCTGATGTATATCTGTTGATTAATCGAACATGGAGTCCCTCCAGTGAGATTTACAGAATGGAATACACGGGTAAGGGGGAGTTTGAGGGAATGGATTTCACATATTCTGCCGACTTCTCCCGAACGCTGACATTCAATGAGACCAGGAAAGGATTGCTTCAGGAAGTACTCAAAGGCTTAATACCATACATCCTGAAAACTAACCTGACTGATAAATTCGAAATAGTCGTGACCGAAGAATCAGAAGAAACAGAGAATAAAATACAAAGGGATCCGTGGAATAACTGGGTTTTTGAGGTTCAGGGTGAATTAAGCTTACGTGACCAGGATACAAGGGAAGAGCTCAATTATGAATTGGGATTTGAAGGTGATAAAGTATCGCAAAACTGGAGGGTCAGGATTGATGGTTTATTCAGAAGGAGAATTTTGAATATTGATCAGGATGATGGAACGGAATTCACAAGTGTCCGTGAATTTAAGTATTTCGGAACCAGTGTTGTCAAGAGTCTTGGCGATCACTGGTCAACAGGTGTTTTTATGAATATTGAAAACAATAACGTAGATAACTTTCAGTTACGGTTTAACATTTCCCCTGCTGTGGAATATAGCCTCTTTGATTACCGGGAGGTACTTACACGGGAGATAACCTTTGCTTATAAAATTGGATACAACTATCAAAAATATCTGGAGACCACCATTTATGATGTTGATGAAGACCGTTTTCCCAGCCAATCTTTTTCTGTGAATGTAAGATTCAGAAGAGACTGGGGCTATATTTTTTCCAGTGTTGCAGTGCGAAATTTCCTGAATGACTTTTCAAAAAACCGGATCTCAATTGATAATCGAGCAAGTGTCAGAATTTTTAAGGGACTTTTTGCCAGCATCAATGCTGATTTTGATATGATCAGGGATCAGATCAATCTTCAGCGGGGTGATGCCTCACTGGAAGATATCATCCTACAGCAGCGAGCCATTGCAACTAATTACCGGCTCAATGTGGGCGTGGGTCTGAGCTATACCTTCGGCTCTATCTACAACAATATTTTGAACACCAGGTTGTAGTTGAATTTATTGGGTTTAAAGAAAGCGGATTCATGACTTGGTGATTGCCAGCGAAAATGTCACTTGCATTTTATGGAAGCAGTATCATTTGTTTAATACTCAGAAGTAAATTCATATGGTGATTATATCCTGTGAAAAGGATTGAAATTGACTTATTTAGCCGGAATGTCTAACTTCAAAAAAAATTAACCTATAGACAATGATAGCTCGACCAATAAAGACCCTTTTGCTCATTCTGACAATTCTGGCCTATGCTACAGATGGCCTCTCACAGTCACACAGCCACGATCACGACCAAGATCACACCCATCATTCGCATGAATTGGCCTATGCAGGTGAAGCGCTACCATATGAGGAATTTGCACATGAAGGCACACTAGCCAAATTGGTTACTGGTCAGGGGGCTTTTGTCTTTTCGTATGATGAAAAACTCACTTCGGCGTTCCCTGAAGAAGCTCAGGAATTTGAACCAAAGATGCATGGAGGGTTTAATGAAGATCCTGAAACAGGTATCGTATATACGGGAATACCCGGCTACGGGCTGTGCGCTATCAGTGCGGACCTCACTTCGTGGTCTACCATTGGCACGGACGATAGGCTAAAAGACAACATTCATGGGATTGTGTTTTTTGTCCACAAAGGGAAGAAATACCTGGCGGTAGCGCAGGAAGGTAAACGGGTGCTCGTAGTCACCCTCGATGGAAAAATAGTAAGTGAAATACTCAAGCCTACAGGCAAGGAGTTTTCTTTTGCCCCGGCCAATGAGTTTTTTGGCTCGGCGGACAGTAATTTCGGTGTGACCGATGTGACTTATCTGAAGGGAACATTATATGTGGCCCATGGTTATTCAAAAGGAGATTTTGTACTGACCATAGAGGAAAAAGATGGTAGCTGGAGCTGGGGAGATTTGGCCTGGGGTGGTAAAGGTGATGAACCTGGCCAATTTAAGACAGCACACGGTATCTATGCCTACAAGAACCACATTCTGGTAGCCAACCGAGCCGCCGGTCAGGTAGTAAAGTTTACGAGTAAAGGCAAGTATGTGGAAATATTTGATGATATTCCTGAGGGAGCTCTTATCTGTAATGTCTCTTATAAATCAGATCATTACTTCCTCAATGCACTGAGTCCAATTGGCAATCAGAAATCCGCACCCATTTATGTACATACCAGTGAAGAGTTGGTGTCTACGCTGATACCCGGTGACCTGGATATCCCTGTGCTAACCAATATCCACCAGGTGTGGCCTCATATTGTCAAATCTGCCGACGGGTCTGAGCAACTTTATGTCCTCATCCATGGGTGGAACAAAGGGAAATATGCCGTATTGAAGCTGGAAGATTGATTCTACTTGCCGAAACGAATGCAAAGAAAAGGAGGAGTAAAGAATGCTACTTTCGCTACAAAACTTGAGTGTTCTTTGCATCTGTTTAATTGAGTGAGTCAAATTTAATCCCGGTTTCTATTTAAACAGCCAGGGTCTGATAAGCCGCGTATACCTTGGCATGATGATGTAAACCATTAACACAACAACAATCCCTGTGATTATGAGTGTGTCAAAGAATATGTTTTTGGGAATGTTGACCATTCTCAATAGGGGGAGAATAACAAAAGGTATCATCAGGACAAGTGGATAAATAGCCGACCAGGTGATTAGGTACTGTTTCCAACGGACCGGTGTTTTTATATCCCCAGGATTGGAAAACAAGAAATCAAGACCACTGTTGATGGAATATTGATCGTCCCTTGCTAGCAGGGGCCTTACTTCAGCGATTAATTCCTTACGTTGCTTAGAACTCATCCAATTTTTCAGATTTCCAATTGAGTCGAATCGGATGATAACTGTGTATGTGTATGTAAGATCAGGAATGGGGCGAATGATCTGACTGTCTATATGACCGGGAGATTGTCGACATAACGGATCGATTTTACCCAGCCATTCCTCGTAAGCATCTTGTTTTCCTTCCAGAATCTGATGTGTGATCACAACGGAAGCGCCGTTTTTTTTCATGATTCCTTTTTACGTAAAAGAAGTACCAAAGGATGGGTTTCAGGTAATGAAGTGGCTTCAATATTTAATCCCTAGCCGAACATCACCTATTGAATCTGATGGAATACAGATCAGCATCTTTCAGGTAAACCCGCATTTTGATGGTTTTTCCTGCCAGGGCAGAAACATCACTATTCCCATTCCATTCCACGATCCGCGAGATCTCATTACCAATGATTGTTTGAGCGTCATCTATTGAAAATCCGGGAATTGGTTTCCCTTGTTTATCCTGCAATTCAATTTTGATTTCTCCAACCGCGGAGGTAGCATAGTTGAGCTGCAATTTATTCCCATCAAACGTGAATGGTTTGGTGGTGAATACTCCTCCCTCGTATTTTCCGCGGATGGAAGTGAATCCATCCAATCGCATGGAGTACCTTCTCAAATGGGCTGAAGGCTGAGCATAATCCTGGTTGACGTAGATGGACATCTCCGCAGGGCCCGTCTGTACCACATTGAGGGCAGGGTAATTGGATCGGGATACCCAGTTGTCAAGACCTATTCCAGGCCTGATAAATGCCTCCATAAACAAACGGTCGTAATTGTTGCCACCCCTGGTAGTCATAAAAAAAGCATCAGAGCAATCTTTGAAATATTTGGGGTTGACTTCCAGTGCTTTGGCTTGCTCTTCAGTAAGTACCTGTCTACCTGGCATAAATCTTCCACCGATAGCCACATAAATATGGGGAGCCCGGAAGTAGGGGCTCGTCTGTTGAGTATAAAGGTGCTCCAAAGGGGTATTACCGAATGTCATCTGCTGGGGCTCAGTCCAGTGTATAAAGTCTTTGGAGGTAGTCCTGCCCACACTGCGAAAACCATTATATCCTTCTTCAGTCCATGTTCTGAAATAACAGATGTATTGGTTTTCAGATTCAGACCAGAAAGCCACGTTTTGAGAATCAAATTTACCCTGGGTAAATACAGGCTCATCTTGCAGCTTTTTCCAGTGAATCCCATCTGGAGAGCTCCATGCAATCAGACCGCTTTTTCCTGTCCCTCCAAGGGCCTTGTACTTTTCACCAGGATTGACACCAGGATTCTTATCCAGGAAAGGGCTGAAATTGTGGGTGACGGGTGCAGCATGAGCCAACACAATGTTGTTTTTTGTTGTTCTGTGTACATCAAAGAGTCCCAGTTCTGGTTTGACCCAGTGTATCCCATCTTTTGACTCGGCATAGCAGGTCACTTCGGCATCATTTCCATCTTTGTCTGCCTCCCTGACTCCACGATAATATGCCCTGTAAAGGTCACCATCTTTGAGTATAGTCACATAAGCACTAAAGTGTCCTTCCCAGGGCTTGTCGAAAGGAAAGACCATGCCCTCGTCGTATGGGGTATGTTTTACGATCTCCACACTAGTCATTTGATCTATAAGATAATGATCTACAAAAATCTCTCTCCGATCCTTAAGGTCAACAGGGGATTGAGCATGCGCGATCGAAGAGATTAAAGTAGCTGATAGGAATAGTCTGAAAAGTTTCATCATTGGGCAATAGAATTCATGAATACTGGGTCAATAGTAGTACTTGTAAGGTGGGCGATATTACTCTTTTGATGCCGATAAATTCATAAAAAATTCGGAAAAGTTGACATGAAGGGCATGTTGGACGATCGGAAAATAAGGATTTCATCATGCTGGCTTCACTCTATCATTCTAATGTTAGATTGGATCGGGTTTTGTCGATGATTCGTTAAATAATTAAATTTGGATTGTGGGTATTCAGAATTATTCCATGAGAGATAAACTCGAAAGGCGGCTTCTAAGTAAGTATTCAGGATTGTTGTGGTCTTACAATAAGCGTAAAGTGAATAGCCTGTCTGATGAGCTAATTATTGAAAAACTTCTGATTAATGGAGGAAAAAGAGATTGGATTGATCTCAAACAAGCTTACAATAAAGCCCTCATACGAAAAGTATGGAAAGATCAGCTTTTAATGAGTGGTTTCTTTCCTGAGAAACAAAGGAGATCGTTAGGTTCTTTTTTGAAAGCAAAAATCCGGCTCGTTATATCACTGATAATAAGAGAAGAAAAATTGCACATTCTTATTGAAAGGAGTTTCTGAAAGTACTTCAAAGGTTCTGGATATTTTGATGAAATATCCAGAACTAGACTCATACAATCTTATTGGAGGAACAGGTGTGGCTATTAGAATGAATCATAGAGGTTGAGTGAGGATATCGATCTGTTTGCCTATAATAAGTTTCCAGGTAGAAAATTCAAGCTTCCTCATATTGAAAAACTCCTTGATAGATTCAAGACTGATTTTTCAAAATTTCAGATTCAATTGATAGAGGATTCTGATGCGACTTTATTTCTTGATGATGTAAAAGTGCAAATGAGAGCAGAGCATCAGTTTCATGGTCCAAAGCTGACAGAGAAACTGGGTACTAATTCATTTACCAAGTACAATAGATTTGTTAGGAATGAAACTCGTTACTCTATACCTAAGAAATGAGTGGCGGGATGTGTATGACCTTTATCACTTATCTAAATATATTGCCTATGACCAATTTTATAATGCATACGCCAATATTATGAGTTCAAGATATTGTGGGAGAAAGAATAGAAAACCTCTGTTGTATAATCAGGCAATTAAAAAGCTCAAGGATTATGCTTTGCTTGAGTCCTTATATATCAAAGATCCTTTGGAAGGCTTAATATCTGAAAAAACAGTGACACCCTCATTGATAATTGAAACTTTTGAATCTCTGCCATTGGCTGATTAAGGGGCTTTTATCCTTCAATCTTTCGAAGCTCCTATCAATCAATATTTAGTTGATGTAAATAGATCACAACTTACTCACTTTCATTTCGAAAGTCCCCTTCAGGCCGGGTGAGGTGTTGGTGATGTTGATTCGGTAAATGTTGTCTCCCCATTTTTGGATGACTCCCTGATCTTCCATGGTGACTAACTTCACCTTTTCAATTTCCACTTTCGTGTTGGCCGCAGGGTAAGTGATTTGCATTTTTTGCCCGTTGGCATTGATGAGCAGTATTCCTGGCTTAACCTGTTCTACAGGGTAAGCCGTCATCAGGTGCTGTGTGATCTGTTCACCTTTCTTTAAGTCATAAGTATCGGTTACCGTCACATTTTTCCCCCTGTTTAAACGTATGGACCTGTTATAGGCATTGATGCCGGCATTCTTGGGGTAAGCTGTGCCAATGTTTTCAGTCAATGATACATAGTTATTCCTGACCTTGTATGCAGCATCGGTAGCTTTGAAGTCTTTTCCGGGTGGTTGCTGGATGCCATTGATCGATGGTGTATTGTGATGATCCGACCGATGAAACCAGATGTCGTAACGTTCGTTGCTGAACACTTTGCGAGTATACGTTCCACGACCAACGTCAATCAATACCGGGTTGCCATCATAAAAGACCATGAAGTTACCAATGTCATTGTGGTTATGACTTTCAGCATTGTGTCCACCCTTGGCTGCAACAAAGAACCCATCGTCTGTCCCTTCTTTGTCTCTGGATACCATCACCTGAAGATCTGGGAACCAGGAATCACGAGGTAGTGGTAAGACTTTTGGCGTGTTGATAACTTCGTCGTGCGTAAATAGCCTGTAAAAGTTTCTGAAGTAGTGGAATCTGCCAAGCTTGCGGTTATCAGCCTCATAGAAATAAGCACCGAATTTCATCATGTCCGGATCATTCACTGCTTTACCAAAACGATAAATAAGTCCTCCGTCAACGTTAGTTTGTGGGTCAGCATCTGCAAAGGAGATGAAATAGTCTTCGCTTATCTGGGCTTTATAGATGTAAGCTGCCATATTTTTAACCTTTTGGTCAGCTGACACATAAGCGAAGGCGCCATTAGTTGCCGTGTTTAGAATTTCAATGTTGTCATACAGTGAAGCGGCTGCTGCACCCCAATAGGATGGCCCTTCATCACATCCACCATCTTCAGGGTAGGGATTTAGGAATTCGTCTAAAACGACCAGGATCTTGCTGACATGCTGCATGCGCTTCTCTTCATCTTGCTCAAGTAAAAGCACGGAGTTCAGCCAGTTGCTGCAGATCCAGGGATTCCAGTTGTTGGGTCTGCGCCCTTCTTCGCCCATCCACCAGTGATGCTTGGCCATCAGCGGTTCAAAGATGCGTTTGTTTCCTTCGTAATAGATCCTTTTTCTGATCTGTGGAGATACCGCATCAAATTTGTCACCCAGGAAATAATCAGCCCAGGCCAGAAAAGTAAGGGTCTCGGCAGCGAAAAGATCAACAAACGGATCACTGACGTCCATCAGGCCGGCGTACTCTTCAGTTTTGGGAAGGTGAGCCGGAACGCCCCACCAGGACTCTTCACAGATAGACCAGATACCATTGATGATCGGGTCGATAAAGCGTCCTTTGTTTTCATAGATCTCGGCCAGGATCATGGTTCCCAACACGGTACGCTTTTCAAAGCTCACCTGCTGATACATGTCTCGATCTCCGGTGCGGTCGATAAGTAATGAATAGGTAGCCGGAATATAGGGCCATTCATAGTCGATCCAATCATTGGCCTGCTCCAGGTAGCCCTTCATGATTTGGGGGTCTAGTTGACTCCAGGCATCTCTATTAGATATTTCAGGAAAGGGTTTCCAGGATTCCTGAGAGATGAACAAACCTTTCAATTCATCCGCTGAGTATTTTCCACTTAGCAGATCCTGGCTATAAAGATTGGATTGAATGATCAGAGTGATCACGAATAAAGAGATGTTACGCATGGGTTTTTTGGGTTGTATGTGTCCTACTAAAAGTAAAATGGAAATTAGTAAATAATACGAAATAAGACATTAGGATTATGTCTGCGATTTAGAGAACCCGGCGAAATTTATTACCATTGTTTTTTAAAAGCCCAAAAAATGAAATTACCCTTCTATACATACTTGATTGCCTTGTTGGCTCTAACAACTTTTGGTTGTGGAGGAAAGAAACAGCAACAAGAAGACCTTCAACTCATCTGGTCCTCTCAGCCGTTGATGATTCCGGAGGACTTGAAGGAGTCAATTATCAGTTCGGCCAATGAATTGATGGACGAGGGTCCCTATTCAGTACTCCAAAAGACATTTACTCCACCCAGTGGTGATAAGCATGATTACATGAGTATGGGTATCTACTGGTGGCCGAATCCGGATAATGAGGATAGTTTGCCATATATCCGAAGAGATGGGCTGGTCAATCCTGAAGTTCACGGGATCACTGATAAAAGATACCTAAATGTAACTCAGGATATCGCTTTTGTTTGCGGATTAGCTTATCACATCACCAAAGATGAGAAGTATGCAGCCAAATCTGCCGAGGTTTTAAGGCACTGGTTTATCAATGACAGTACTCGCATGAACCCAAACCTTAATTTTGGGCAGGGTGTTCCAGGAATAGCGGATGGTAGATGCTATGGGATCATCGAAACGCGGGACATTTCGAATGTGATGGATGCCGAAATGCTGATCAGGAGTTCCAAAGCATGGGGAGAAAAAGATCAGCAACAATTGAAGAACTGGATGTCTGATTACTTGGATTGGCTCTTAACCAGCGAATTAGGAAAAGAAGAGTTTACCAGACCGAACAATCACGGCACCTGGTATGATGTACAGGTGTCTTCCCTTGCTATTGCTGTTGGGGATATAGCAACAGCCAAACGAATTCTAAAGGGTTCTGCTGATCGAATTTTGGAGCACGTGGATGCTGAGGGGCGACAGCCGGAGGAGCTGGCCAGGACAAGAACCTGGGATTATAGTACCATGAATCTGAAGAGCTTGATGTTACTTGCCATGTTGGGCGAGAAAGTAGGGGTGGACCTTTGGCAAATTCCCGGGGAAGATGATCCTGCGATCCGACGAGCTGTAGACTTTTTATTGCCATTTGCATTGGCGCCTGAAGCCTGGGAATATGAGCAAGTGCTGGAATTTCAGCCTGAACGAATTGTTCCGCTCGTAGAGCAGGCCATACTTCAATATCCTGAAAGGTTGGAGGTATACACCGAAGCTCTAAAGAAGATCGGTTCGGAAGACAACCACATTGGCTTTTACGACTTGCCCTAGTTCTTTTTTTTAGTCATGGCCAGATTCTCCTCTACCCGGTAAGCCACGATTTCAGCGATGAGGTCATAAGGAATGGGCTGATTAAGTGGAAATTTGACAGACCCCTTCCCCTGAGGGTATTTTGACAGAGCCACTTCAAACGCAGTGTGCCCTGATGGCGTGGCATAAAAACCAATATGATTTTGGTATCCTCCAAAATACACCAACGGCTTTTTCATGATTTTGTATGCTGGCATGCCATAGCTGATACTTTCTTCTGCCTCAGGAGCCATGTTTTTTATGATCGACCTGATCCTATTTAAAATATCTTGTGTGGGGATCGGAAATTTAGAGATATAGGCAGCTATTGGGTCCATCTTTCTTGAGCATACATTGCTCTAATAAAATTACGAGATTTCACGCTGTCTACAAATGCATTAGCTCTGATTATTTTGACTAGTTCAGAAGGGATTCATACAGTAAAATATTTGTAGATTTATGCATTAAACAACTAAAAAATAAGCCCATGAAATTCTCCAGAATTCCTGTTTTTCTTATCCTTGGTGCTTTAATTACATCATTTGCACTTCAAAACAATGTCAAAGATCCTAAGCTCAAGAAGATCTTCAACGGAAAAGACCTCGCTGGATGGGTAGCACCTGAAGGGAATATCTGGTGGACAGCGAATAAAGGGATTTTAACCGCCAAAAGTAGTCCGGATCAAAAAGGGTCTATTTTATGGACTGAGGAATCATACAAAGATTTTATCATCCAGGCAGACTTTAAGTTTGGCGATGGCACAATTGATTCAGGGATTTTCCTTCGAACAGAAAAGGAACAGATACAAATAGGAGAATCTGGTTCTCTCAAAAGAGATATGACTTGTTCTCCCTATATTCCAGGCAAAGGATATCCCGTAGAAGCAAGCAATATCAAAAACCTTTTGAAGCTGGATGACTGGAATACCATCAAGGTAAAAGCAGTGGGTAGCGTATATACCATCTGGCTAAATGGTGAGCAAGTACTGGAGTTTTACTCCGATACAGCTATTGAAGAAGGACCTGTTGGGCTCCAGCTTCACCCGGGAAGAGACATGACCATAGATTTTAAAAACATCTTATTTGCTGAGCTTTAAAGATTGCTTTGTGGAATTTGATAGGTGGTGTTGATGCCAAGATTTCGTTGTTAGTAGTTGACCCGCCTAAAGTTAATAGAAGTATCCAAATATTTTTATTGGACTAATTTTATAAAATCAGTGAAAACCGTAAAAGCTGATGGTTTTAGCGCGTAGTGTAAGTCTTAGTGGTTAAATTGATTTACCAATAAACTAGTTGAAGTGGAGAAAGTCAAAGGTTTGATATGGTATTTAGATGGCTATCATTCTGGTACACAGGAGGATTTTCAAGCCTTCTTAAAATCGCATAAAGGAGCTAAGCTAGTATTCACTTTTGATGAAATTAAGCCCAGCCAACTCCTCAAGCTTTCGGACAACCTAAACTCCTCAAATGCGAGGAGGGTAAATGTTGAGAAAAGAAATTAAGCTAACTTATTGTTAGCTATTTCATTCAGTTGCGCTTGTGTGAATGATTCCAGGTATTTATATCTGTTTGTAGGATCTTCCTGGAAGATATTGGCAACACTTTCGAAGTGATTAACTTCCTTTCTCTTGATGAGGCGTCCAATTCCTCTTGAGATTTTGCTTCTTTTTAGTACCATGATATTCATTAATTAAAAATGAATTCATTGTCTTTGTTTCCGGATCTTTTCTTACTGCCTGAAAGTGTGATCCCGAACAAAACAATGAAAATTGCTAACATCAATATGATGAGTTTTTTGACCATTTGTATATAAGTCAAGGAAACGTTGAGTTACCCCTAAAGAATCTTTAAAAGATTTATGGATTTATTACCAGGGTGTCTGAAGTTGTGGAGATCACACCGAAATAACCCAGAACCAGACTGGCTGGATTTGAAGAATCTACCATGTTTCCACGAACCACAGAGGGCGTAGTTCCACTTCTGGTACCCAGGGAGGTGGTTTGTAATCTCAACAATCGCAGGTAGTTATAAGCATCAAAGGAGATCTCCTGAAGTTCAATTGAAATGGTATCACTGAGTTCGTATTCAAATGCAGTAAATTCATTTTTGATTGAGTCTAACCCGTTTAGAAAGCGATCTTCCAGGATGAATATATCTTCCGGTTCATTGAATGGGATACCATTTCGCTCAAATTTCCATCGATAGAAATTCTGCACTTCTCCATTGTCAGAGAAATATCCGATGGGATAGTACACCAACTCTTCCAATTGCGGATTAATCTCTGATTGCCGTTCAAAAAAATCAAAGTAGATACTGTCCAGGCGGGGAACTGTTCGCATCACTTCTTTTTTGGAAGCAATCAATTGTCCCTCCAGATAGACTTCCAACCAATATGATCTACCGGCAACACCTGCAAATTCAACCGCTGATTGATATATGCCGTCCTTTGTATGCATGAGTTCGTAGTTTTCCAGGTTGCTTCTTATATGCACACTGGCTTGACTCACGGTGGTGCTGGAGTTTTCTGACTCAAAGCTTACCGTTCTTGAAATCCGCACTTGCTGTATAGTATCCTGATCTGTGAGCCAACCTTCTACTACCAGGATTTCCTGAGGTACAGGCAGTGCTATTTCATCGCTACAACCACTGATGATAGCAAGTAATATCCCGATATTTAAGTACCTCCTCATCAAAATTTAAAATTGTAAGTAATAGCAGGGATGGGTGAATCAAAAATGGTAAAAGGAATGGCTTCGGTGAGATTTGAGTCTGTTTCAGATTTTCTGAAGATCAATGAATAGGCATTGGCTCTGCCATACACATTGTACAAAACGAAGGTCCAGTAATCTTTGTAGCGTTTAGGGGATCCGTCTTTTTTGAGTTGTTTTCCATTCCATTTCACGGAGAGGTCCAGGCGATGATAGCTGGGTAGGTTGTTCTGGTTTCTATCCTGGAAATGGGGCACAAGGTTTCCTTCAAACTCATACTTGCCAGCCGGGAGGGTGATCGGTCTTCCGGAGCTAAAATTGAAGGTTCCCGATGCTGCCCACCTTTTTCCAATCTGTACAATGGAGGCCAGGGAGATGTCATGGAGCTTATGGTGGTTGGCTGGGAAATACCTGCCATTATTGATGGTTTGTTCCGGAAAAGGCGTTTCAACCTTTAATTCTGCACGTGAAAGCGTATAGCTCAGCCATCCGGTAAAACGCCCGTGATTTTTCTTCGCGAAGATTTCCAGCCCATATGACCTACCTACACCGGTAAGTATCTCTGTTTCCATGTTTGGATTGTACAACAGGTTAGCACCATTTTTGTATTCAATGATGTTGTCAAGCGATTTGTAATAGACCTCGATAGATGTCTCAAGCAGGTTGTCGCTCAGGTTTTGATAGAATCCCAGCGAATAATGGTCGGCCCGTGTGGGGGGAACATACTGATCGCTGATCTTCCAGATGTCAGTAGGAGAGGGGATCACCGTGTTGGAGATCAGGTGTAGGTATTGATAGGTACGTGTATAAGAGGCTTTGATGGCCTGGGCCTTGTTGATGCTGTAGTTCATTGACAGCCGTGGTTCCAGTCCATGGTAGTGCTTGACTACCTGGCCCTTCTCGAATACTGTAGTATCCACAATGTTGCTGGTATTCCTTTCCTGCGTTGGGTCATAGGTGTATACACTGGCAGGCCCCAGGTTTAACAGAGAACTATACCTAAATCCATAGAGGGTCCTGAATTTCTCTCCGATTTCCCATTCGTGACCAATGTAGATGGAGGATTCAAAAGCATTTTCAGTATCTAAAGAGAAGGGTCTTGACGATGCATTTTCATCAAAGGGAATCCGTTCTCCCGGTAAAAGCCGATGGTAAATAGTACCGGCACCGAATGTGATTTCATGTTGAGGAGTAATGGACAGGGCCAAATCAGCCTTTGAGGAATAATTAATGATACTGGATCTGCCCACAAATGAACCAGCTTCCTGAGGATCGGTAACCCGGTAAAAATACTCACTCACCGTATTGGTGAAATTGCTAAATAACCTGGGACCAAAAAGATGGTTCCATCTTACTGAGAGATTCCTGTTTCCCCAGTTTCTTACAGCATCGAAACCGGTTCGGTTTCTGTCATTACCAAAATAGCCTGACAGGTGAATCGTATTGGAGGGATTTATTTTCCAATTGACCTTGGTATTAAAATCCTGAAAGTTGGCGGTGTTTCTGCTGAGTCCGGAACTGGTATTCCCTAAAACAGAAAGATCAGCAATAGACTGGCGCGCAGAAATGATAAATGAGCTCACTTTCTTTTTAATAGGACCTTCGGCAATCAGGCGAGCCGATACCAGACCCACACCACCAGTTACGCTGAACTCCTCATCATTGCCTTCCTTTTGATTGATGGTGATGACAGAGGAAACACGACCGCCGTAAGAGGGAGGCATAAAACCTTTCATGATTTCAATGCTATTGACTGCCTCGGGATTAAATACACTGATTAAGCCATAGAAGTGGTTTGGGTTATAAATGATCGATTCGTCTAATAGAAGCAGGTTTTGATCCACCTCACCACCTCTGACGTTGATGCCACTGGCATCCTCACCTATGGTACGTATCCCTGGCATCAGCAGTGCACCCTGAAGCACATCTACCTCTCCCAGAAAATAAGGGATCTGACCGTCTGTTTGAAGGTTTAGGGTATTTACCCCGGGGATGATACTTTTGATATTGTACTCAGGTTCCCGGGATGACACGGTTACTTCAGACAGCTCCGAAGGCCTCAGTGATAAAGTGAAGTTGTGACTTAAGTGCTTGCTTAGATCTAAGGAAAGAGTATCCGGCTTATATCCGATGAAAGAGCAGGCTATTTGATAAGTATCAGAGGGGAGCGTGATAGAATAATATCCATAGTTATTGGTGACTACGCCCTGATTTGTACCAGCTAAAATAACAGCAGACCCAATCAGTGGTTCGCCAGTCTCTGCATCCCTCACATATCCTTTAAGTGCAAATCTTTGCTGAATGGACTTTTCATATGTGACAATATATGCTGAGCCCTGTTTTTTGAATGAGACCTTGGTCTGACGGGTGATTATTTCAAAGAGCTTATCGTAAGGGGTGTTTTCAGGGATGTTGATCCTGGTGTATGCAGGAATTGTATTTAAACTATAGGCCAGGTTATAATCTTCATCAAGGACAATAAGCAGTTCCTCCAGGGTATACGAACCCCTGGGCATGGTTTTGCCTTGTGCCTGACCAGAATAGGCAACAATCAGCAACATCAAGAGAATGGAAAGCCTGGTAAAAGTTTTAAGCATTTAATTAACTGCGCTATCTGAATGGATAACGATGTATCAGGCTTAAAATTAATATTTACTTACAGACTTTTCCTAGTGTTTTTACTTCGGTCTGTGAAATTTTGAATTCGAGGTTTAGTATTTCACCTAAAACGGCTAAAACTTCCGTGAGGTCTTGCTGGTCAAATTCTGCAGTGACCAGGCAACCCTTAAATTGATGAGCATTGCGGAAATTCACTTTATAATACTTTTCCAGATTGTCAGTCACCTCATCAAAAGGCGTGTTTTTGAATATGAACTTCCCGGTTTTCCATGCAAGGATATTGGGGTTGTCATTTGCAGCTATGGCAAACTTTTTATCAGATTTTTGATAGGTAAGTATTTCACCTGGTTTAACCATCCTACTGGAGTGCGTATCAGAAACCTGCACCAGGCCTTCTTTTACAAAAGATCTGAACTGATTGTCGGAAGTTTCTACACTAAAAGACGTGCCCAGTACAGTCACGCTCAGGTCATGCATTTGAATCGTGAAAGTAGAACCTCCTTTGACCACATCATAAAATCCGCGACCATCAAATGTGACTATCCTTTCATTGAAGTCCTCCTGAAAGGATAAAGTACTATTTGCATCCAGGTAGACTGTGGAACCATCAGGTAGCGTATAATTCAATGGAGCATCTGTAGTGGTAACCTCTACAAGCTGCGGATTGTCTGTCAACGATACTTGATATAGCAGGAAGGTGAAAGCTGCCAGCACGACAACTGCAGCGACCTTTAAAATAATTGAGTAATCAAAACGTTTTTTAGCAGGAGTCATCGACAGACGGGAACTCACCCGATCCCATGCTTTATCTTCATCGAAGACCACAGTGGGATCACTGCTTAGTTCGATAAAAGCGTCAAACTCATCTTTGGGAGTCTTCCCAGGAGTCTGTGGTTGGTCGTATTTTTCAAGCCATGATCTGTTCATGTTTCTATAAGTCAAGTTACAGGTGACTTACCCCCAAACTAAATTAAACTTTTTCATTCATTTAGATAATTTTTTAAATCAGACTCCAATAAATCTCTCAATTTTTTCAAAGCTATACTCATCTGATTCTCTACAGTTTTCACTGAAAGGTCAAGATCTTCAGCAATCTCTTTGTAAGTCATTCCCCCATATCTGCTTAATAAAAAAATCTGTTTACATTTTTCAGGCAGTTGATTGATCGATACCTGAATTTTTTTCTTAAGTCTTTTAATGTCATTTTTTTCATGAAATACTGTCCCCTCCACCAACACTGTGTCTGAGATATCTATCAGTATCCGCTGTTTGGGCAATTCATATTTTATGTAGTTGATTGATTTATTTCTGATGGCCGAAAACAGGTAGGATTTTAATGAAGAAGAAATCTCAATATTATCTTTCTTTTCCCACAAATAGATATAAACCTCCTGTGTGATCTCTTCGGCTATGGTTTCATCTCTTACCAGCGTAAAACAATACCTGGCCAGGTCGTTGTAATAGCGCCTGAATATTTCTTCAAAGGCGACCGTATCACCGTTTTTTACCTTGTTAAATAAAAAAATATCCGACGTCTCGGGCATCAATTTTCATTTGGTTCTAAAGATGCCAGAACAGACAGGAAAATAAAAGTGGAGCTATTAAAAAATCCCTGGGAATAGTTCTCTGCGTGGATAGCTACTACCATCTCGAGGTGGGGAATGATATACAATTGCTGCCCCAGGCCACCGTCGGCAAAGAAAAGGTCATTGGTTTCCAGATCAAGCACACCATCCGCAAACCTCCACCAGCCATAACCTGCATTGATGGTATTGTCCAGCTTAAGCGTGGTTTTGGTGATTTCAAAGATCCATTCGTTGGAAATGACTCTGGCTTTTTTCCATCGGCCTCCATTGAGTAGGAGATACCCGAACTTGGTAAGATCGAGCGTCATCAGGCTAAGACCGCTACCACCATCCAGTGTTCCTGATGGATCAGTCTCCCAGACCACCTCGTCAATGTCAATTCTGCCAAAGAGTTCTTCTTTCAGGTAGGTTAGCAGGTCTGTATCTATCAGGGCATTTTCCATGACCCTGGCCAGTACTACTCCTGCACCTGAATTAGGCACATACCTCAATCCAGGGTCGGCTTCAAGCGGTCTCGACAATACATATTCTGTCCAGTCAGACTGCAGCTTCATGATGCTCAGGTCATTGAGGTTATCAGGGAATGCATTGGACTGTACCCATGATAGTCCGGACTTATTGGTTAGCAGGTGCTCTATGGTGATTAGTTCTTTGTCTGGCTCAGCGTTAAAAATGGATTGATATTCTGGTAGGAAGGTGACAATGTTTTGTTGGATATTTTCAATATACCCATCCCTGATGAGCAGGTCTAATGCTGTGATCAAGACAGCCATGGAGGCCTGGCCAAGGTTTTTTGTCCTGTTTCTGAATGACTCATCGTAGTAGTTTTCAAAAAGGAGTTTGTCCTTACGAATCACTACCAGTGAATTGATGTTTCCGTATAGTTTAGCCTCGAGATTATTGTTTAATGCCAGCAATAAACTATCCGAAAGTTGACTGGAAGAGGGGTTGGCATATAGCCAGACATCCTGATCATCGGGTTTTTCGGGGCCCAGAGAGCATCCATAAAGGAAGCAGCAAAATGTCGATATCAAAAAGATCCTTCTCATGGATTTAGGTGAAAAAAGCCTAAGCGACCACCAACACTGATCGTAAAACCATTGAAATCATTTTTATTTATACCAGGCATTTCTATACCATGCCCCAGTTTATACCCTCCACTTGCAAAGAATGAGATGAAGTTTAATAGCCGGTATTGAAAGACCAGTTCGGGCTTTGACATATAATAATCATCTCTTACCAGATCTGCTTTGGTTTCAGCATTTTCCCAGACCATACCGCCCTTACTGAAGTTGTATCTGAGGACCAGGTCTGCCTGTTGACCGTTGATCAGGGTGAGTCCCAGATAGCCGCCGCCATGCAGATAAATGAGGTCAAATTGATTGGGGAAGATCAAAGTTTTTGTGATCGTCTTTTTCTGAAGATTGACAAACGCGCCGATGTTGATCATGCGGTAGCTGGCACCTATTGCTAATTGCTGATGAAAATTGTGCTCATCAGGCTGAGGTGCGTACTCGGCGCTTGCTTCTATGAAGATGGACCAGGGGATGGGGTTTTCCAGTATCGGATCCGCTTTCTCTTCCCTGACTTTGGTCGTGTCTGCATAGCTGACAGAGTCCTGCTGTAATTGCTGTGCCAACAGGATATTGGCACTGAGCAAGCCAAATAGTAGCGTCAAAAACGATTTTACACAATGGATCACAGGTAAACTTATTGAATCCATCTCAGTTTAGCTAGCTATTTAGCAGGGATCAGGATATTTCACTCAACTCAAATTTTTGATTTCTCGAGTCGAGGATCTTCCCATTTTCGCATTTGAGCACTCTGTGTGGAAATTTTTTGATGAAATTGTGGTTGTGAGTGGCCATCAACACGGCAGTACCAGTGTTGTTGATTTCAAAAAACAGGTTCATGATCCCTTCGGAAACATCGGGATCAAGATTTCCGGTAGGCTCATCAGCAAAAAGGATTTGGGGCTCATTGATGAGGGCTCGCGCTATGACCACCCGTTGCTGCTCTCCACCCGAAAGCTGGTGTGGCATTTTGCTGGAGACGGCGCCGAGTCCGACACGCATGAGTACCTCGGCTAGCCTGTTCTTCATTTTAGCCTTATCCTTCCAGCCCGTAGCTTTCATTACGAAAAACATGTTTTCAGCTACGCTACGGTCATAGAAAAGTTCAAAATCCTGGAAGATGATACCAATCTTTCGACGAAGGAAAGGCACGTCGTTGCTTTTGATGCCCCGGATGTCATATCCTGCTACCCTGATATTTCCGAGTCTCAGGGGAAGGTCTGCATAAAGTGTTTTGAGAAGAGAAGATTTGCCACTTCCTGTACGACCAACGAGGTAGACAAACTCGCCTTTTTCTATTTCAAAATCAATACCACTCAGTACGGTGGAATTGTCCTGAAAAATATTGGCGTTACTTACTTTGACTACAGCATCCTCTGAAAAAGTCATCAGATTTCCAGTTTTTGTAATTTCCCAAATGGCAAACTCCTTATCAATTCGGCCAGCTCTTTTTCTTTTCCTTCCAGACCAAATTTTTCGAGTTTTTGAAGCGGTCTGTCGGCTCTAAAATAAGCGATCAGAACAAATTTATCATCCCTTAACTGGATGTAATCCGGAATTTTAGCTTTTCCTTTTACTTTGATGATATACATACAACCCAAAACAACTGTTTTGGAGCTTAGCTGTTTCCTTTTTTGTAATCCGCCAGGAATTTTTCCAGGCCAATATCAGTCAATGGATGCTTCAATAAGCCTGTGATCACATTGAGTGGACAAGTAACTACATCCGCACCAGCCTCAGCACATTGGATCAGGTGCATGGTATGACGAAGTGAAGCAGCCAATACCTCTGTCTCAAAGCCATAGTTGTCGTAGATCAACACAATTTGTTCTATCAGGGCCATGCCATCTGAGCTGATATCATCTAATCTTCCGATGAATGGGGATACAAAGCTTGCCCCTGCTTTAGCTGCAAGGATGGCCTGTCCGGCATTGAAGATGAGGGTGCAATTGGTTCGGATCCCTTCGTCAGTCAGCGCTTTTATCGCTTTCACACCATCTTTGATCATGGGAATCTTCACCACTATTTTATCATCGATCTTGGCCAGTTCTCTGCCTTCTTTTACCATGGTCTCAAAATCCGTGGCAATCACTTCAGCACTTACATTGTCGTCTACCAGATCACAAATATCTTTGTAGTGCTTAAGAATATTGGCTTCACCGGTAATCCCTTCTTTGGCCATAAGGGATGGGTTGGTAGTGACGCCGTCTAATACACCAAGGTCATAGGCTTCTTTGATTTCATTGAGATTGGCCGTGTCTATGAAAAATTTCATGTTATGAATTTGAGGTTAATGCAGGAATGAAGGTAAAAAGGCAAACAGGGTATCGCACCGCTACAACCACCTACCCTTGCTACCTTCCGGTCCTGGGGGATTCAGTAGGAGCTGGTCGTACCCGTTTGCCGGGTGCAAAGGTAAATAGGATTAGTTTAAAAAATATGATTCTTGACTAAAGTTCAGAAATAGATCGGAATTCCGAATCTCTGTATTCATAATTAGATTCATCCTCATCCAAATCTTCCATGTCGTCTCTTGAGAAATAGGCGTTGTCTAATACATCATCGAAATCACGATTTTCGAAATCATTAAACTCTCTTTTCATCTCAATTTTCTCCATCTGTATTACTGGTTTATGTTATGCTGGTAAAATAACGAATTGTCTAAAATATAAATTCTTAATCAAAATGAAGTAATCGTTACCAAATTAATATCTCACATAATTTAATTTTATCATAGTGATATGTATATACATATATCGTTACGGCTGTGTTTTTACTTGCGCAAAACGCATGTTTGCCCTTAAACACAGATGTGACCGTACGTGATGGATATATAATCAAACCTTTGTATACTTGTTTTGACTCACTAACCCAATTATGCCCTACACAACTAACCTAAGCATGAGGGAGATATTCTTTTCCCTGCTTAAAAAGACTTCGGTGTTATTGCTTATTCCATTGTTTTTTTGTTCAACCCCAGAGAGGCAAGAAAAGGAAGATCAGTTTTCCCTGCATATCCGAACCTCGGCTCCATTATCACCTGAAGATGAGCGGCTGGCCTTAAAGCTCCCCGATGGTTTTAAGGCCCAGCTTTTTGCTTCCGAGCCTGACATTGGGAAGCCGATGAACATTAGCTTCGATCCAAAAGGCCGGATGTGGGTGACGCAATCCAATGAATACCCGTTTTATGATTCGGCGGGTGTAGGTCCCGACCGAATCTCTATCCTGGAAGATACGGATGGAGATGGAAAGGCTGATAAGATTCAGGTATTTGCAGACTCATTGAATATACCTATTGGTATCACACCTGTAATCGACGGAGCCATCGCTTACAGCATTCCATATGTATATCATCTGATTGATCACGATGGTGATGATAAAGTTGATGAAAGAAAAATATTGCTAAGTGGATTTGAGTATAAGGACACACATGGCATGATCAACAACTTCTTCAGGGGACTTGATGGTTGGATACATGCCGACCATGGTTTTTCCAATGTATCCAAAGTAGTAGGTACCGATAACAAAGACCCTTTGGTCATGCAATCTGGTAATACGTTTAGGTTTCGCCCCGATGGCACCGGGGTAGCATTTACTACCACAGGTCGGGTAAACCCTTTTGGATATGCCATGGATGAATATGGGTACATGTATTCTGTCGACTGCCATTCGAGTCCGATCTATCAATTGATCAGAGGTGCTGATTATCCTCATTTTGGAAAACAGCCAACCGGCATTGGGTTTGGGCCCTATATGATGCGTCATGAATACGGGTCCACTGCACTTGCCGGACTTGAATACTATACCGGAGATCAGTACCCGGAAGCGTTCCGTCAGAATTTCTACCTGGGGGATGTGGTCAAATGCAGGGTTTACCGTAGTTCTATCAAGATGAATGGTACAACGCCCATACCAACCTGGGAACCTGATTTTATCGTTTCAGAGGATCCATGGTTTCGACCCGTAGATGTGAAGCTTGGTCCTGATGGTGCACTCTATATTGCTGACTTCTACAACAGCATTATCGGGCATTATGAAGTGCCACTTGATCACCCTGCAAGGGATAAGCAGCGGGGCAGAATTTGGAGGATTACCTATGAAGGCAGTGAAAATGAGCATGTAGCCACGGATTGGACAAAAAAGGACCTGGCCGGACTGATCCGTGGATTGGACGAACCAAGTCTGACCGTGCGTATGATGGTAGCAGATCAGGTATTTGACCGGTTTGGAGAAGAAGCCATAGATGACCTCAAAGCTTTGGTGGGTAGTGAGGAGGTCACTGATGAAGCATTTATTCATGGTATGTGGTTATTATTCAGGTTAAATGCACTTGAAAGTGACCTGCTGAAAAAAGGGCTGAATCATTCGGCCACGGAGGTAAGGGTCCACATGTTAAGGATTTTATTTGAGTTACCTGATCCGGACCCGGAAGTACTTGTTGCTGCGAAATCTATGATCAATGATCAAAACCCTCATATCGTCAGGGCTACGACGATGCTATTGGCCAGGCACCCCGAAGAAAATCAGGTCAGAACATTCCTGGACTTGTTGGTCAAGACTCCACAGGATGACTCACATTTATACTACTCACTTCGTCAGGGCCTGAGAGACCATATGAGGGATGAGTCTATATTGAGGATCGTACGCCAGAAGAAGTGGAATGAGCAGGATTCAAAATATCTGGCTGATGTGATGATGGGGGTAGACAATGCCGGGGCTGCATCTTTTATGTTATCTCACATCCGACAGTTCAGTGAGCCGAACGACGTCCTTCTGAAATATACGACTCACATTGCCAGATATATTGGAGTAGGTGAGACAGGGCTTTTGGTGTCTACTTTGAGAGCGCAATTCGACCGTGACCTGGACATGCAATATCAAGCCTTTCTGGCATTACAAAATGGAATGGAGCAGCGTGGTAAGGGTGTTTCGGGTGCCGGCAAAGAATGGGCCATCAGTCTTGCTGAGTCATTTTTGGAGGAGATCCCCGGGAAAGATGACTGGCGTGTGACCCCCCTTTCAAAGGCATATAAAACCAATACGTGGAGGTATGAAGCGTTTGAAGAATTGGGTGGAAAAGAAGTGTTGATCGGGAGCTCACAGTCACAAAGAAATATCCACACTTCACAGTTGCGATCTCCTGCTTTCTCTTTACCTGAATCACTGAAATTCACCTTGGTAGGAAACAAAAATGCTCCCGCAGAAGGGGAGAAAGCATCTCCTCCCGCCAACAGAATAGAATTGTTTTTAGATGGAGGAGATACACCCGAGCTGGCAAAAGAAATTATCATCCCGGACCAGGTGGAGGAAGTATCCTGGGACCTGACCAGCCTGAAGGGGAAAAGAGGGTATCTGGTATTAACTGATGCATCGCTTGAACGAGGAGAATACATTGGCATTGCAAACCTGAGTTCTTCTGTTTCACTCCCTTCCAGGAGTCCCCAAATGGTTGCTGAAAGACAAATATTTGCCTGTGAAGTAGCTGGGAATTTCAAAGTAAAATCCATGACTCAAAGCCTAATCACATTGTTGGAAAGTAAAAATGCCGATGTGATCGCCCGGGCTGCAGCTGCTGAGGCGCTCTTGTTGAATGCTTCGGGAGATGTGAGCATTGTGGGGAAAGTGGCTGTTGATTTTGATGAGCCACAGTTATTGCAGCGTAAGCTGATCTCCACATTGGGGACTGTGCAGTTACCGGAAAGTCATGCCATTATTGCTGAAGTGATAGATAGCCTTTCATTCGACATTCAGAAAGAAGCAGTGTTGTTGATGTCTAATAGCTCAGGGGGAATAGAGGTGGTATTGAATGCAGCCAGTAAGATGGACATCTCTCCGAAGATCCTGTTGGACCCTCAGATCCATGAACGACTGAACGTAAATATGAATAATGATCAGCGAATGGTTTTTGCTTCACTTACGCAAAACCTGACCCCCTTTTCGGAAGAGGTACAGCAGCTGATTGATGAACGTATCAGAAATTTCACTACCAAAGATGTCTCCGTGACTATAGGTAAAAACATATTCCAGCAAAATTGTGCCATCTGTCATCAGATGGGTGGGCAGGGAGGTAATATCGGGCCACAGCTCGATGGTATCGGAAACTGGGGGTTACAATCTCTATCTGAAAAGATCCTGGATCCCAATCGCAATATCTCCAAGGCTTTTGTTACCTATAAGATAGAATTGAATGATGGAAGGGTTGCCCAGGGATTATTCAGAAGAGAAGAGGGCAAGGTCAAGGTTTTTGCAGATATTTCCGGCAACGAGTTTTCCTATTCATCTGATGAAATCAAATCGATGAATGTATTGCCCTTTACCTTGATGCCAGATAATTTTTCAAATGTGATCTCTGAGGGTGATTACTATCATTTGATGAGCTACCTTTTAAGTCAAAACTAATAGCTATGAAGGCACTATTTATATCAATCAGCTTCCTGCTACTCATATCATGCGGAGTAAAGGAAAAACAATCCAGGCAGGTTTCATTCAAAAAACATATACTTTATGATCAGTTTGTCACCGAGGGCATTGCCACCGGCGATGTGAATCACGATGGTCTTATAGATATCTTGTCGGGCCCGTTTTGGTTTGAAGCACCTGATTGGACCCGGCATGAAATAAGACCTGTAAAAACCTTTGATATCACCAAAGGCTGGAGTGATTCATTCCTCAATTTTTCTCTTGATGTAAACAAGGACGGATGGATTGATTTTGTCAGGATCGATTTTCCTGGTACGGGCGCTTATTGGTACGAAAACCCACAGAATGAATCGGGTCACTGGAAAGAGTATCTTTTTGATAGCACGGCATGCAATGAATCGCCAATGCTGACTGACCTGGATGAAGATGGAAGTCCCGAACTGATTTTTGGCAGTGGCAACAAAGAGATGAAATGGTTTAAGCTCACTGGTGATAGTACTTTCTGGGAATCCCATTCACTGAGTGCTGCAGATGCACCAGGAACCCATCGCTTTTCTCATGGGCTGGGCAGTGGGGATATCAATGGTGATGGCAGAAATGACGTAATGGTTGTCGAGGGCTGGTGGGAGGCACCGGAAGATAGAACCCATTCACCCTGGGTCTTTCATAAAACTGCGCTTGGTGAGCCATGCGCTCAGATGCATACCTATGATTTTGATGCCGATGGTGACAACGATGTGATCAGCAGCTCGGCTCACAACTATGGGATTTGGTGGCATGAGCAGATCAAAGACCATAATGGTGAGATCTCATTCGTCAGGCACTTGATTGACAGTTCGTTCTCCCAGACACATGGAGCCGCATTGGCAGATATCAACGCTGATGGGCTTCCTGATTTGATCACCGGAAAACGTTTTTTTGCCCACAATGGAAAAGATCCGGGAGGAATGGATCCGCAGGTAATTTATTGGTTTGAACTAAAAAGAGATGAACAAAACAAACCCTATTGGACACCCCACCTCATAGATGATAGCTCAGGTGTTGGTTTACAGGTAATTGTAGAAGACATAAATGGCAATGGCATCCAGGATATTTTGATTGCCAATAAGAAAGGGATTTTCTATTTCGAAGGGCAAGAGGTAAATCCGGAATAGCTTTTTTGGATAAGTAAATTTTACTCCATATTTGTTGCATTGTTTTCACATAAAAACTCGTTAATAAGATGGGAAAAGGAGACAAAAAAACCAGAAGAGGCAAGATTAGTATGGGAACTTACGGCGTTGCAAGACCAAAAGGTTCCGGTTCTAAAAAAGATGCTGATAAACCAAAGAAAGCAGACCAGAAATAATTTAATGAGAAAACTGCTCTTTTGCTTGCTACTATATGTTGCCGGCCAATTTGTAAATGCACAGACCAAAACATATGTAGGAGTAAAAGGTGGAGGTAACTTTTCTTCTGCATACTTTGAAAGAACAATTGGTAATGCATTGATCTCTACGGATTATATCACCAGTTACCATGGAGGGGTTATATTCCGTCATTTCAGCAAGCAGAAGAAAAGCTCATTCTTGAATGCCGGGCTGCAATCAGGAGTAAACATGGTCAACAAAGGTTGGAAGCAGGTTTTCCCAACGGAGGAGCCATCATATGCTACCAGGCTTACCTACCTGGAGTTTCCTGTCGAAGCGTTCGTCTATTTTGGCCATCGCAAGATGAAGCCATTTTTTACTTTGGGTTTCTACATGGAGCATCTGATTGCCATTGATAAAGACCCTGATCCGGATTTGGAAAATATTGGACAGGCAGATTTTTACCCCTATGATGAGTCCCGGGACAGGACTTTCGGATATGGTGTGAGGGTAGGTTTGGGCATACAAAGGGATTTTGGTTTTGGCACCGTCCAGTTGGATGGATTCGCGTCCTTCAGCTTCAGGGATATCCTTGAGTATGGGTCTTTTGATACAGAGATCCCTGACCTGTCAAATACTTATGTGCTAGGCGTCTCTGCCGCTTACCTGATTTCCTTTGGAAAACTTGATTTCTAGGTCTTTATTAAGGGTTTTTAACCTTTTGGTTACCAAAAAGTTGTTATTCCTGTCCTTATTTATCAAAAAATCGTTTAACTTAAAAAAGGATCAAATTAATTGATATAATTGTTCATCAACTGATAAAACTATGGCCGCGTCACAACAAACTATCGAGAAGAAACTTATTGAGGCAAAAGACAAACTCAGCCAGCTAAAAATAGAGGAGGAATTGGTGTCTGAAATAGAGTGGTGTCTGGGTAGCTATGCTCATGACAAAAATCCAAAAGGATTGTATGAGAAAGCAGAGCAAGCGTTGAATGCCCTCTCAAAATTTAAGAAGAAGAACGATAAGAAAGTTTCAAAAAAGCTGTTAGATGATCTAACCAAAGCCATTAAGAAAAATGGAAAGTAGACTAAGCTAAGTGCTGGTTTGCTACATCCAGCAGTGCCTGCCTGTCTATTTCAATGGAATCGTCCGAATAAATGTGTGCGGAAAGGTCTGCCACCACACTTGGCTTGTAACCCATGGCTGAGGCTACTTTTTCACAAAACTTGATTTCGCTCTGGAATATTTTTCCATCTACCTTCATGAGGAAGATAACACTGTAGAGATAATCAAACTTCTTGTCAGGAGGTAAATCTGCCAGCGTGGGAATGGGTTTGGGATTGTCGATGATTTGGTCAATCTCTTTTTTTGTGAGCCCGTTTCTTTCGCCCACTTTATGGATCATTTTAGATTCTTCCTCTGCTAAATGATTATCTGCTCTAGAGAGGTGTACCAGTATATTTATTTGTTCTTTAGTAGATAGCATGTTAGGCTAATAGAATTCATTCCTTAATATAATCCAAATAAATTGAACTTTATAAATATATAATTCAGGGTCAGAATAATAAGGAGTTTTACACTCAATTATATTTTTTTAAATCTTTTCTTGGATTTAATGTCATCTACAAATTAGCTTAGCGGTCATGTTAAGAAAGAGCACATACTGGTACTGGCATTTTACACACTCGATAGAAATGTGAATAGCTGAGGTATGTTAAAAATATAATATAGAAAACCCGCTGTTCGCAGCGGGTTTTTTTATGATTTAAAGCCATGACAAAATTTAAACTTAAAATCAGACAAAAGCGTTTTCTCTCAGATACCATCACCCCTGTTGGATTATACCTGAAGATACGCGACAGGTTTGCCAATTCGTTCCTGTTGGAGAGTTCGGATTACCATGGAGCGGAGAATAGCTTTTCTTATGTATGTTGTGATCCTATCGCAGCCTTTAAACTTTTCGGTGGTAAGATTGATATTGCTTATCCCGATCAATCTGTTCAATCCTATACTTTAGAGGCCAGAAACCAATTGCTTCCCAGGTTCAAGGAGTTCTTGAGTACCTTCGAAATGCCTGAGATGCCGGAAAAGGATGAGAAATCCATTAAAACGGGGCTTTTTGGCTATATGGCTTATGATGCCGTCCAGTACTTTGAAGACATAGAGTTAAAAAATGAGAAGACACCTTCCTCTGACATCCCAGAAATTCAATATCACCTGTTCAAATTTATCATTGCGCTGGATCACTTCAAAAATGAGTGTTTCCTGATAGAGACCTACATCGATGAAAAAGATGATGTGCAATTTGAAGAGCTTACCAACCTGATCTCCCAAAGAAATATTCCATCGTTCAACTTTCACAAAGTAGGTGATACCACCTCCAATTTTGATGATGAAACGTTCCTGGAGCATGTAAAATCCGGGATCAGGCATTGCGACCTGGGCGATGTTTTTCAGGTCGTTTTCTCACGACAATTTAGCACTGCTTTCAAAGGGGATGAGTTTCAGGTATATCGTGCACTGAGGTCAATCAACCCATCGCCATACCTGTTTTATTTTGATTATGGTGGGTACAAAATTTTCGGGTCATCTCCTGAGGCTCAGATAGTTGTCAAAAACAGAGAAGCCACGATTTACCCGATTGCTGGTACTTTCAGACGTACCGGGGACGACATGGCAGATGCAGAACTGGCCAAAAAGCTACTCGAAGATCCAAAGGAAAATTCTGAGCACATCATGTTGGTCGATCTGGCCAGAAATGACCTGAGCAAGAGCAGTGATGAAGTAAAGGTCGAAACCTACAAGGAAGTACAATATTATTCTCATGTCATTCACCTGGTATCAAAAGTGACCGGCCAGCTCAGGGAAGAGTCAGATCCGCTGGATATCGTGGCCAGTACATTTCCAGCAGGAACCTTGTCTGGGGCACCGAAATATCGGGCTATGCAGCTGATCAATGAACATGAAAATATGAATCGGGGTTTTTATGGTGGAGCCATAGGATTTATGGACTTTGCTGGGAACTACAACCATGCCATCATGATCCGGACATTTTTGAGTAGGTCAAATAAGCTTTACTTCCAGGCGGGTGCTGGCATCGTGTCCAAGTCCGATCCAAAGAGTGAAGTACAGGAAGTTTATAACAAGTTAGCTGCTTTGGAATCAGCAATGAAAATGGCAGAAACAATTGAGGGTTGAAATAAGATGAAGAAGATACTGGTTATTGATAACTATGATTCCTTTACCTACAATCTCGTACACATACTGCGTGAGTTGGGATTGAGTAATGAGATTGAAGTTCACCGCAATGACAAAATTCCTGTGGAGTATGCAGATGATTTTGAAAGTCTTTTATTTTCTCCGGGCCCGGGCCTGCCCAGTGAAGCGGGAATCATGCCTGAGATGATTGAAAAGTATGGCGGATCAAAGAAAATTTTGGGGGTTTGTCTGGGGCATCAGGCCATTGCTGAAGTCTTCGGAGCAAAAATTTTCAACCTCCCCATTGTATTTCATGGAGTAGCCACAAAGGTCCATCTTACGCAAGTGAGAGATCCATTGTTTGATAGTTTACCGGAATCGTTTAGGGTTTGCCGATACCACTCGTGGGCTGTAGCACCACAATCACTCAATGATAACCTTCAGGTGACAGCGCTCGATGACGAAGGCAACATCATGGCCATCAAACATGCCACTTATAATGTGCGGGGAGTGCAGTTTCACCCGGAATCTGTGATGACCGAACATGGAATAAAAATGATCGATAACTGGATTCAACAATAGCAAGATGAAAGACGTTCTCAATAAACTTTTTAAGTACCAGTCTCTCTCCAGACAGGAGGCATTTACCATTTTATCAAACCTGGCGACTGGTCAGTACAATCAGAGTCAGATGGCTGCCTTTCTGACCGTTTACCTGATGCGGACAATAACCGTGGAGGAGCTCGCTGGTTTTAGAGATGCGATGCTGGAGCTTTGTGTAAAGGTGCCAGTCGATGATTACAATGCCATTGACCTTTGCGGTACCGGTGGGGATGGCAAGAATACATTCAATATTTCAACCATTTCATCTTTCGTGGTAGCCGGGGCAGGGCAGATGGTAGCTAAACATGGTAATTATGGTGTTTCCAGTGTCTCCGGATCATCCAATGTCCTGGAGCATTTTGGCGTGAAGTTCACCAATGAAATTGATACACTAAGGAAGAGCCTTGATAAAGCCGGAATCTGTTTCATGCATGCACCACTATTTCATCCTGCCATGAAAAATGTAGGTCCCGTGAGAAAAGAACTTGGTGTGAAAACATTTTTCAATATGCTGGGCCCAATGGTAAATCCAGCCATGCCAAAGAATCAATTGGTAGGTGTTTTTAGTTTGGAACTGGCCAGGCTATATGGTTATCTCTATCAGAATACAGACAAGCATTATGTGATTTTACACGCCCTGGATGGATATGACGAAGTTTCCTTAACAGGAAATTTCAAGATGGTGATGAATGATAGAGAAGAGGTTTTCAGTCCTGCAGATCTTGGATTAAAAACAGTGACCAGGGAAGCAATTTATGGAGGGGAAACTGTACCAGATTCGGCAAAGATTTTTGAGTCGATCCTGAATAATAAAGCGACGGATGCCCAGCGAGATGTCGTGATTGCCAATGCTGGCCTGGCCATTGCTGTGGGTAAGCAAATAGCCATAGAAGATGGTATTGAGCAGGCAAGAGAAGCTTTAGCATCAGGAAAAGCCCTCAATTCATTCAAACAATTTGTATCTATAAATCAGTAGTTGATGAGTATCCTGGATCAGATAGTAGCAGATAAAAGGAAAGAAGTAGAGGAGCGAAAGGCATTGTTTCCGGTCAAGTTGCTGGAGCAAAGTCCCTACTTTGGAGGTAAGGTGGTATCAATGTCTCAATACCTGAAGCGGCCGGACAAAGTGGGTATCATCGCAGAGTTTAAGCGACAATCGCCTTCCAAAGGAATTATTAACAACAAAGTGGATGTTGAAAGAGTATCCATAGGATATATGCAGGCCGGAGTTGCCGGGCTGTCCATCCTGACAGATAAGAAATATTTCGGAGGCAAAAGTGAAGACCTTACCACAGCAAGAAGTTTTAATTTCTGTCCGATCCTTCGCAAGGATTTTATCATAGATGAATACCAGTTGATTGAGTCCAAGTCGATTGGTGCAGATTTGATTCTATTGATAGCTGCCTGCCTGACCCCTGGAGAAATCAAAAATCTGGCTGCTATGGCAAGAGATTTAGGGATGGAGGTATTGCTGGAAGTTCACAACAAAGAGGAGCTGGAACAGTCTCTGACCGATGAGGTCAACATTGTGGGGGTAAATAACCGGGACCTGAATACGTTCGTCACAGATGTAAATACCAGTAAAGCATTGGCTGAATTAATTCCGGACAATTTCCTGAAGATCTCAGAAAGTGGGATCAGTGATCCGCAGACTGTTGTTGATTTGATGGGGCATGGCTTCGAAGGGTTTCTGATAGGAGAGAATTTCATGAAAACGACCAGTCCGGAAAGAGCTTGCAGAAATTTTGTAAAGGGCATAAAAGAACTGATGAAATGAGCCTGAGGCTAAAAGTTTGTGGCATGCGGGAGGCAGAAAATATCCAGGCGCTGGGGGAGGTAGCCCCTGACTTTATCGGGTTGATATTTTTCAGTAAGTCTCCCAGAGATGCCTCAGGCTTTGAGGTGGATGATAGTCTGGCTCACGGTATCATTAGAGTGGGTGTTTTTGTAAACCCTACACTGGAGGAGGTGCTGAAAAGGGCTGAGTCACACCACCTGGACTATATCCAGCTTCATGGGGATGAACCAGTAAGTCTGGCTCAGGAGATTAAGGCTTCTGATCTGGGTGTGATCAAAGTCTTTCGTGTGGATAGTGAGATCCCTGTGGAAACGATGAAACTATTTGAGAAGGATGTTGATTTTTTTCTCTTCGATACCAGGACCCGGTTGTTTGGTGGCAGCGGTGTAAAGTTTGATTGGGATATCTTAAAGAACTACCCATTTGATACGCCCTATTTCCTGAGTGGGGGTATCGATTTAGAGGATGTGGAAAAGATAAAAAATATGGATCTACCTGGTCTGATTGCGATCGATATCAACAGTCGGTTTGAAGTAGTGCCGGGGAGGAAAGACATTGAGAAAATCAAAAAAGTGAAGGAGTTGCTATGAGCATGCAAGAATCAAAATATCAGGTAAGCCAAAAAGGTTACTACGGGAAATTTGGAGGAGCTTATATTCCCGAGATGCTTTATCCCAATGTGGAGGAGCTTCGTGAAAATTATCTTCAGATCATCAATGAGCCCTCTTTTCAGGCTCAGTTTAGGTCACTTCTGAAAGACTATGTCGGCAGGCCTACTCCACTGTATTTTGCTACCAGGCTTTCAGAGAAATTTGGTGCCAAGATCTATCTGAAGCGTGAGGACCTGTGCCACACGGGTGCCCATAAGGTAAACAATACAGTAGGCCAAATCTTATTGGCCAGGGCGCTCGGCAAAAAGAAGATCATTGCTGAGACCGGGGCCGGGCAGCATGGAGTAGCTACGGCTACTGTCTGTGCACTGATGGGGATGGACTGCGTGGTGTATATGGGAGAGATCGATATGGCCAGGCAGAAGCCTAATGTGGAGCGTATGAAGATTCTGGGTGCCCAGGTGATCCCTGCTACCTCGGGATCGAAGACCCTGAAAGATGCCACCAATGAGGCCATGAGGCACTGGATCAACAATCCGGCGGACACACATTATATCATTGGCTCTGTAGTCGGTCCACACCCATATCCGGATATGGTAGCCCGCTTTCAATCGGTGATAAGCGAGGAGATCAAAGCTCAGCTACTGGAAAAGGAGCAAAAGACTGATCCCGATTTCATTTTTGCGTGCGTCGGAGGAGGTAGCAATGCTGCCGGAGCTTACTATCACTATTTGGATAAGGAAGACGTAAAACTCATCGCTGTTGAAGCCTCAGGACTTGGTAATGAATCCGGAAAATCTGCAGCGACAACCGCACTAGGGAAAGAAGGGGTGCTGCATGGAAGCCGAACGCTATTGATGCAAACCTCAGATGGCCAGGTGGTAGAACCCTATTCCATTTCGGCAGGTCTGGATTATCCGGGCATTGGTCCCTTTCATGCTAACCTGTTTGATTCGGGTAGAGCCCGGTTTGTGGGTATCACCGATGAAGAAGCCATGAATGCCGGGTTGCTGTTGAGCCGCCTGGAAGGGATCATCCCTGCAGTGGAGTCAGCACATGCTTTTGCGGCACTCAGCAAAGTGGATTTAGGAAAAGATAAGATTGTCGTTGTCAACCTTTCCGGAAGGGGTGACAAAGACCTGGAAACATATATCAAATGGGGAAAATACTAACTGAAATGAACAGAATCGATCAGGCATTCGAATCTGATAAAAAGGATATTCTGAATGTGTATTTTACAGCCGGATATCCGGAGTTGGACGATACGGTAAGGATTGCCAGGGCACTGGAGTCAGCAGGGGCTGACATGATTGAAATCGGTATCCCTTTTTCGGACCCTGTGGCTGATGGACCCACTATTCAGGAAAGCTCTACCAAAGCACTGAAGAACGGGATGAATCTCAAGTTGCTCATGAAGCAGCTAGAGGAGCTTAGGGAGCAAGTGACTATTCCTGTCCTTTTGATGGGCTATATCAACCCAATCCTTCAGTATGGTTTTGAAGCTTTTTGCAAAGACTGTGAACGTGTGGGAGTGGATGGGCTTATTTTACCTGATATGCCACTTTATGAATATGAAGAATTGTATCAGGAAGTACTGGAGCAGCATGGACTTTACAATATCTTTTTGATCTCCCCACAAACATTGGAGGACCGGATCCGAAAGATTGACGAATTGTCCAATGGTTTTGTGTACATGGTGTCTTCCAGCAGTATCACCGGTGCAAAGGGGGATATTTCAGCGGAGCAGGTCAATTATTTCAACCGGGTAAATTCCATGGGGCTGAAAAACAAAAGACTCATTGGATTCGGGATCTCAAACAGAGAAACGTTTGTGGAAGCCTCCAAATATGCGGATGGCGCCATTATAGGAAGCGCATTTATTAAATTATTGAGTGAAAACGCTTCCGACAACAACATCAAGAAATTTATACAGGAAATAAAGGGAGTGTCATGATCATACAATTTGAACCCAATATCTCAGCAGCGTCCAGAAAAATTGTGGCTGATGAGATGAAAGCACATAAGTACAAAACCACCGAGGTAAAGACACAAAAGGGTGATTACCTGGTGGGGATTGGCAAAGAGCGATTTGACATCCGTAAGATTGGTCATCTGGATGGAATCAAAGACATTCATGTTGTTTCCGATGACTACAAGCTTGTTTCCTCCAAATGGAAGGTGAACCAGACACAGATAGACCTGGGAGATGGTATCAAAATAGGCGATGGGGAGTTTGCCATGATGGCCGGCCCTTGCAGTATTGAGGGTGAAGAAAACATACTGAAGACCATCGAACACCTGAAGGCCAATAACCTGAGTATCATGCGAGGTGGTGTTTTTAAACCAAGGAGTTCTCCATATTCTTTTAGGGGAATGGGACTTGAAGGTTTAAAGCTGTGGTACAAATTAGCCAGGGAGCATGGTATCAAGATCGTGACGGAGGTGATGCAGGTCTCTCAGATCGAGGAGATGTATGATTACGTGGATATTTACCAGGTAGGAGCCCGCAACACCCAAAACTTCAACCTGTTGGATGAGCTGGGAAAGGTAGATAAACCTGTGATGATAAAGCGTGGGATCTCCGGGACCATCGATGAGCTTCTATATAGTGCTGAATATGTTTTTTCAGCTGGAAACGAACGATTGATGCTTTGCGAGCGTGGCATCCGAACTTACGAGCGGGCTTCTCGGAATACATTCGACATCAATGCCATTCCAATCCTTAAAGATAAAACTCACCTGCCGGTCATTGCTGATCCTTCACATGGTATTGGTATCAGGGATTATGTAGAACCCATTGCTTTGGCATCCACCATCGCGGGTGCTGATGGCGTGATCTTCGAGGTGCATGAAGTACCGGACAAGGCATTTTCAGATGGGCAGCAAACCTTGAGTTTTGATGCATCAAGCAGGCTCATCGCAAAAATCAGAAAAGTACTGGAGCTAAATGGCTCTTACTGAAGCAGATAGATGAAATTAGCGATCGTAAAATACAATGCTGGAAATGTGCAGTCTCTGACCTTTGCGTTGAACAGGTTAGGGGTAGATCCGATACTTACCGACGATCCGGATGAGTTGTTCTCAGCAGACAAGGTGATCTTTCCCGGGCAGGGAGAGGCCAGTTCTGCCATGAGATCCCTGAAGAGGAATGGTTTGGATCATGTATTAACAGGCCTGAAGCAACCATTTTTGGGCGTTTGTCTGGGCATGCAGCTGATGTGTGAGCGGACCGAGGAAAATCATACGGAATGTCTGGGGATCATACCCATTCAGGTAAAAAGGTTTATTCCCAATGGCATCAAAGTGCCACATATGGGGTGGAATGACATCACAAAGTTGAATTCACCCTTGCTGAAAGGAGTGCAGGAGGGGAGTTACATCTATTTTGTACACAGTTATTATCTACCTGTGTGTGAATATACCACAGCCGAATGCACCTATGATGTACCCTTTACCGCATTGCTCCAAAAGGATAATTTTTATGCCATCCAGGCGCATCCCGAAAAGAGCGCAGAGCCCGGAATGGCCATCCTGGAAAATTTCTTAAAGCTTTAACAGATGCAAATAATACCTGCGATAGATTTAATTGATGGTAAGTGTGTGAGGCTCACCAAAGGGGACTATAATGCCATGAAAGAATATAGCTCCGATCCCGTGGAAATAGCCAGGCAGTTTGAAGGTGCAGGAATCAAAAGATTACATCTTGTGGATCTCGATGGGGCGAAAGCCAGTCACGTGGTCAATATTGACGTGCTTCGAAAGATTTGTCAAAATACCAGCCTTCAGGTAGATTTCGGTGGAGGCGTAAAGACTGAAGAGGATCTGAATAAGGTCTTTGATGCAGGGGCTCAACAAGCTACGGCTGGCAGTATTGCAGCCAAAGATCCGGATAAAGTGAAGCAATGGATCCAGGATCATGGAAGTGATCGGATTATCCTGGGGGCAGATGTGCTCGATGAAAAGGTGATGGTATCAGGGTGGCAGCAATCTTCCGGATTGGATTTGTTTGATTTTCTGCAGGACTTCCTCGAGGCTGGAGCACGATGGGTGATCTGTACGGATATCTCGAAGGATGGGGTAATGGCCGGACCTTCATTTGAGCTTTACACCAAGATTACTGACCGCTTTTCGGATATCAACCTCATTGCCAGTGGTGGTGTCACAACCATGTCGGACCTGGAACAGCTCAAAGCCAATAAACTATATGGAGCGATCATTGGCAAGGCATATTACGAGGGAAAACTATCTTTACAACAACTTAGCAGTTTCTAATGCTTACAAAAAGAATCATACCTTGCCTGGATGTAAAGGACGGCCGAACCGTAAAAGGAGTCAATTTCCTGGAGCTTCGTGATGCGGGTGATCCCGTGGAGCTTGCTGAACGCTATGCAACTGAAGGAGCTGATGAACTTGTTTTTCTGGATATTTCGGCTACGCTGGAGGGTAGGAAGACCCTGGTAGAGATGGTCAAAGCAGTAGCTGCTGCTGTACATATTCCTTTCACTGTAGGTGGGGGAATAAGTGCAGTGTCGGATGTGCGGGTAATGCTCGACGCAGGGGCTGATAAGGTAGCTATTAATTCGGCCGCGGTAAAGAACCCGGGCCTTGTCAATGAAATTTCAGCGGAATTTGGCTCTCAATGTCTGGTAGTAGCAATTGATACCAAATACGTGGACGGGACTGATCTTGTTCATACTCATGGTGGGACCAAACCAACGAAACTGGAGACCGTTTCCTGGTCCAGGGAAGTGTGTGAACGTGGGGCGGGGGAGATCCTCCTTACTTCCATGGATCACGATGGTACGAAGAATGGTTTTGCCCTGGATATCACCACCAGGGTGTCTAAAGCTGTATCAATCCCGGTGATCGCTTCCGGGGGAGGAGGAAATGCTGTACATTTTGCGGAGATTTTGCACAATGGGATAGCCGATGCTGCACTAGCAGCCAGTATCTTTCATTACAAAGAGGTGGAGATTGCAGATTTGAAAACATCACTATTACAAAACAATATACCCGTTAGGATTTGATGGAAATAGATTTTAAGAAAGGAGATGGATTGGTACCAGCGATCATTCAGGATGTTAAGACCCGCAAGGTTTTGATGTTGGGTTACATGAATGAAGAAGCGCTTGAGGAGACAAAAAAGTCGGGAAAAGTCACTTTTTACAGTAGGTCAAAGCAAAGACTCTGGACCAAGGGAGAGACTTCTGAAAACTACCTTTTTGTCAGAGAGATCATCCCCGATTGTGATCAGGACACACTGCTGATCAAGGCTGAACCTGCTGGTCCGGCCTGCCATACCGGGGCAGATACCTGCTTTAAGGAGGACAATCAGAAAAGCGCCCTGTTCCTGGAGCGATTGATGGAAATCATCGAATCGCGGAAGGTAAACCCTTCCGACAAATCCTATACCAGTAGCCTTTTTCAAAAAGGGACCAATAAGGTAGCTCAGAAGGTAGGAGAAGAGGCGGTAGAAACAGTGATCGAAGCCATGGCCGGAGATAAAGAGCTCCTTAAAAATGAGTCAGCAGACCTACTTTTCCATCTAATGGTGTTGCTTGCCGATCAGGACCTGTCGATTTATGACGTCCTGGGTGTTTTGGAAAAGCGTCATCAAACCTCTTGATTTATCATTATTTTTTATAGATTCAGGACGAAATACCCCATTTGTCAATGAAAAAATACGATGTCATCGTCATCGGTGCAGGACCTGCCGGATATGCAGCCGCCATGAGAGCTGTAGATTTTAAGAAGAAAGTAGCCCTAATTGAGAAGAAACAAGTTGGAGGAGCCGGGATCCATCACGGAGCTTTATGGAGTAAGACCTGGTGGGAGCTTTCCAGAGAAGCAGCCAATATCAGGAAACACAGTGATGCCCTCAATATCCACCAATATCAGTTCAACTATGAGACCTTAAAAAACGAGGTAAAGGCGGCCGTTCAGGAGCGCATGGAATTGTTGGAGCATCATATGCATAACATCAATGTGACCATAGGTGAAGGGCTCTTTGAATTTATCATGGGTAATGCCAAAGTCATTTCCAGGAACCAGGTCCATGTACATAATTTTGATTCCGATGAGATTCTGGAAGCCGACAACATCATTGTTGCTACAGGTAGTCGTCCCCGGTTGTTGCCGGAGCTACCAATAGATGAAGAGCATGTTTTCACCAGCGATGGCCTTGATAAATTAGATCATTTCCCAAAAAGTATTGTGATCGTCGGAGCAGGAGTGATCGGGTGTGAATTTGCGACCATCTTTTCCAATTTTGGTAAGACCAAAGTCCACCTCATTGATAAAGGAGATAGGATACTCCCTTTTGAGGATGAGGACATTGTCAAAGTAATTGAACGTAACCTGGAGGCCAAAGACGTCTTGATCCATAGGAACTCCAAGTTGATCCACATGGATATTAAAGATGGTATGGTTCACTATACATTGGAATACACCGATGGCTCCAAGGAAGTATTTAGGGTAGAGAAGGCGCTGGTATCAGTGGGAAGGGTTCCCAATCATGAGGATCTCTTCGATGAATCAGTGAATGTGAAAATGGATAAGCGGGGGATCATCGATAACCTTACCCAGACCAATGTAGAAAACATATATGCTGTTGGCGATATCACGGCCGATATTGCACTCGTAAACGTGGGAGAATTAGAAGGTAGGTTCGCAGTCGAACGCATTTTTGGTAAGCCGGAACGCGATCTGATCTATGAGAATATTTCTACCATTATGTTTCTGGGCCCCGAAGTGGCAGGGGTAGGAATGAATGAGATACAAGCCCAAAAGGCAGGATTGGAGTACAAGGTGGTGAGTGTGGACTACTCCTGTATTCCCCGTGCCACCGCCATGAGAAATACCCAGGGTTTCATCAAGATCATTGTGTCTAATGATGATCAGACCAAGATCTACGGCATGAGGGTAGTAGGGGAGCATGCGTCTAGTGCCATTCAGGCTGTCGCACTATTGATTTCTATGGGCAAAGGCATTAAAGAACTGGCAGAGCTGATACACCCGCACCCGTCTATCATTGAAGGGATTCAGGAATGCGGTCGTATGCTTTTGGGTAAATCCATGTTTAAGCCAGAGGTTCTGAAACATGCCATGACGTTCAAGGTCTATGCCAATGGCAAGTACAAGGCGATACCTGTAGAGATCTGATAGCGGGGAATAACGCTATAGCATAAAGCAAATAACTGCTTATGTCCGCCGAGTCTGTTTTCAGAAATGCAGAAAGCAGCCATTGGCACATCCGTGGTTATAAATCGGAATGTTTGGGGCCATTGTATCCTTTATCTGCCACAATGGCCCGAAGACTCAAAGATTTCCTATTTAGGCTTACTTAAAATCTCCCATTCGATTATTTAAAACCAAACTCCGCATTGGCTGACCGGATGATCTTTTCCAGATCTGCTGTATCCTCCTTTGTTGGCATGGTAAGGGGTGCTCTTACATCTCCACCGGACTTGCCAATGATTTTAGCTCCTTCTTTGATGAGGCTTACTGCATAGCCATTCTTTCTTTCCCTCAATCTTACCAGCGGGATATAGAAAGACCTGGTGATCTTTGCCACGGTCTCGGCATCTCCACTTCTCAGCGATTTGTAAAAGAGATTAGCCAGGTCTGGTGTAATGTTGAATGCTGCTGATGAATAGGTGTTCACGCCGATGGCGAGGTAAGCCTCCGCAATGATTTCAGCAGTGGGTACGCCACCAATATAGGACAGTCTTTTGCCTACGGTCTTGATGATGTCATTTAGCTCCTGAATGTTACCTGTGCCGTCTTTCAGCCCGATGAAGTTGTCGCAGTCTTTGGCTAGCCTGGTAATGTATTGTGTGTTTAGAATACCATTGGCGCGGTTGTAATAAATCACCGGCAAGCTTGTAGATTGAATGATGGCTTTGGCATACTCATATGCTCCATCTTTTGGGCACTCGGTGAGGTAAGGTGGGAACAATAGCAATCCATGTACACCTGCCTTTTCAGCGATCTTTGCATACTCAATGGCATCCGGAATACTTTTACCCACCCCGGAAATAACAGGTACCCGGTCATTCACCACTTTGGTGGCAATGTTGACCACCTGCTCGTATTCCTGTTTACTCAATGAGAAGAATTCTCCGGTTCCACCGGCAACAAATACCGAGGATACCTTATGTTGAACAAACCATTCAATTCTTTCTGCAAATGTATCCGGGTTGAATTCTCCTTTTTCAGTGAAATCAGTAATGGGGAATGAAAGTAGTCCGTCTTCCAGGGACGCTTTAATTTGGGCTAAGGTCAATGACATTTTTATATGAGGTTAAAATTAGTTGCTTAAATTTATGTTAATGGGCCGGGATTAAACAAAACAAGATCGTTATATAGTCCCAATTTATCACTTGCGACTTTCTTTGATCCACTCGCCACATCAAGAATTAGGTGGAAAAGTTCCCAGCCTACCTCCTCGATGGTTTTCTCACCAAAGGCGATCGGACCTGCATCAAGATCTATGAGGTCGTCCCATCTGGCTGCTAGTGTAGAGTTGGAACTTACCTTGATCACAGGCACTTCCCTGAGACCATAGGGTGTACCTCTCCCAGTGATAAAGACATGGACATTCATGCCGGCTGCCAGTTGTAAAGTGCCGCACACGAAGTCACTGGCAGGTGTGGCTACAAAGTTGAGGCCTTTCTTACGGACCTTATTTCCGGGAGGTACTACATCCATAATCGGGCTTTTACCTGACTTGGCCACGGACCCCAACGCTTTCTCTACGATGTTACTTAAGCCGCCTGCTTTATTGCCAGGAGAAGTGTTTGAGCTTCGGTCTACCATCCCTGCGGATAGATAATCATCATACCACTTCATCTCCCGCTTTAGTGCTTCGGCAACGTCTTTATTGGCTGCTCTTGAAACGAGCTGTTGTATCGCATCTCGTACTTCCGTCACCTCAGAAAACAGGACGGTTCCTCCAGCCCTGATGATGAGGTCGGAGGCAAAGCCAGCTGCCGGGTTGCCTGTAATGCCGGAGAATGCATCACTACCACCGCACTGCAGCCCCACCACAAGGTCAGACACCGGGCAGGGTTCACGCTTTCTTGCATTAAGTTTTTCCAGGTGAGCGGCTGCCATTTCCATGATACCCTCCACCATACCACCAAATCCCTGGAAACGCTCATCCTGTAAAAAGAGGATGGAGTCCTGCGCCTCACCCCGGTCTCCGGACAACAAGCTCTCCGGTCTTAGTTTCTCACATCCCAACCCAACAATCATCACTTCTCCTCCGAAATTGGGGTTTTGAGCCAGGTTTTTCAATGTTCTGATAGGTACGATGGCCGCTGGTGCATTGATGGCCACCCCACATCCATAACTGTGATTGATTGCAACAACACCATCCACATTGGGGTAACGTGATAGCAACTCCTTTTGGATCTTGTCGACGATATAGTTGGTGGTGCCAGCCACACACTGTACGCTTGTGGAGATCCCCAATACATTTTTAGTTCCGACTGAACCATCGGGATTTCTATACCCCATAAAGGTGTAACCATTGAGCGGTTCAACTGATGTCTGCTTTACCGGGGTATACTGTAATGTGTTCAGTGATGGTGGTTCAGGGAGTGTGGTGTTTCGCTCATTTACCCAGGCACCGGCAGGAATCAGGTCCCTGGCATGGCTGATGGTATGGCCATAACGTATCACAGCATCACCTTTCTCAAAGGTTTTTAGGGCTACTTTATGTCCCATCCCTATGAATTGTGTGGTCACCACGCCTTCAAGCACTTCCACTCCTTTTTCCAGCCCTTTGGGTGTGGTCACCACGCCTACATTGTCCGCTTCAGAAATGCGAACTACCTCCTTAGAGATTACCATCTGACTAAGTTAATGGTAATATTTTTGAAAGGATCATCGAAATGATGAGTCCGGCAATGCCCATCACTGTGAGCAAGTAAGAAAAGAAGCGGATGGTTTCTTTTTCTTCCATCCCTGTCATCCTGGTGATGATCCAGAAAGCACTGTCGTTCATCCAGGGAATGATTTTAGATCCACAACCTATCACCATGGCCAGATACACGGGATGGAATCCCAGTTGTGCTGCGTCTCCGAAGCCACTCATGATCCCGATGGTAGTTACCATGGCAACGGTCGCCGATCCCTGAGCCGTACGTATTACGGCTGTGATAACAAATGCCAGGGGAAGAATGGCGGTTTGATAGCTGCCGGCAAGTTGTGATATCCCTTCACCGATGTTGGTCTGCTGGAGCATCTTACCAAATGTGCCTCCTGCAGAAGTAATCAGAATGATCATCCCCGCACTCAATAGTGCGTCGGTCAACACTTTTTGGAACTGTGCCCTGTCCTTCAACCGGGTGCTTAACAGGTACATGGCAATACCAGCTGAGAGCAGTAGTGCAATGTTGGGGTCTCCAATAAAAGTCAGCAGTTCCAGGAAGCTGCTGAGCCATGATCCGTCCTGCAAACTGGCTGGAGGAAAGCTCATGTTCATGATGGTGTTGCCAGCGATCAGGAGTACAGGTAAAAGCACTGGTAATATGGAGATCCAAATAGCCGGCAAATCTTCATCTTTTACCTGAGTGTTTTCTTTTAGCTCTTCCACCGTGATATCGGGGGTATCCCTCATGGGAAGCTCCCATCGCTTATTGGCCCAAAGCGCGTAAACGTATCCAGCCAATACGACAGTAATACCTACGATGATCCCTACTGAAATCATGATCCCCAGGTCTACACCCAATTCCTTGGCTACGAATAGAGGACCCGGAGTGGGTGGAATGAGTGAATGTGCCATGACACCCCCGGCAATGGTACACATCACATACAAGCTGAATTTCTTAGGATCACGAACGCCGAGAGATTTTACCAGAGGGATCATGAGGTAAAAGACCGTGTCGAAAAAGACCGGGATTCCCAGGGCGAAGCTACTGGTTAAAAAAGCCAGGGACCCATTCTTTTTTCCTACCAGCTTGAGCAAACTCCTCACGATCTTATCTGCTGCTCCACTTTTCATCAAAGCGGCACCGATGATGGATGCCAGGGCAATCAGGATGCCTATTTTCCCTGATGTAGAGCCAAAAGCTGAAGCCAATCGTGAGCCCAGTGACTGCGCAGACATGGCGACGGCATCAGTTTCTGAAAGCCCTGATTGAAGGGCAAAATGGTACAGCTGATCCTGGCTCGTGAGCATTCCGGTGACTAAAGCTGCGATGAGGAGGGAAAGAAAAGCATGAAGACGCAACACAATGATGCAAAAGAGAACCACTGCAATGCCTGCTAAAACAATAAAAATTGAATCCATTAATGGGTTAGGTTAGGGGGAATAAAATTAATGGTTGATAAATTAAGCATTATCAGCAACTTACTCCAGGATGAGCAACAAGAAACTCAATGATAGATGCCGGATTGAAAAAAAAGGAAACCCCGAAGACAGTTCAACGGGGTCCCAACCAGCTATAGACTTGTCTGAAAAATTATTCTCAGACTTTCATAATTCGTAGGTAACGCACAAACCTTTTTTATTTGTGAGTATCCTAAAAATAGTGAATTATTTTATGAATTTGTTAAGTATCACTCATAATAATTTAATATTTCTTTTTCAGGTTTTCGTGTGATATTGGGTACATAGGTGTCATGGTCTGGGAAGCCTACCGGAAGAAGCAGGAAGGGTTTTTCATTGGTGGGGCGTTCCAGGATTTTAGCCAGAAAGTTCATCGGACTTGGGGTATGGGTAAGAGTGACCAGACCAGCGTTGTGTATCGCGGTGATGAGCATACCACAGGCAATTCCTACAGACTCGGTCACATAATAATTTTTATGCTGCTGGTTGTTGTCATCAAGTTCATGGGTCTTTTTGAATACTACAATCAGCCAGGGAGCGGTTTCGAGAAATGGTTTTTGCCAGTTTGTGGCGAAGGGCTCCAGGTCTTTTAGCCACGTCTCACTCATTCGTTGAGCATAGTTTTTTTTCTCCTCTTCCTCGGCCGCCACTCTAATGGCTTTCTTGATGTCCGGGTTGGAGATTGCACAGAAACTCCAGGGTTGTTTGTTGGCACCACTGGGTGCAGTCGCAGCAGTTTTAATGATGGATGTGATCACCTGCTTTTCCACAGGCGTGCCTGAGAATGACCGGATGCTTCTTCTTTTGTCAAGCAGCTGATAAAAGGACTGCGCGCGTTCAGAGATTTCCTTGTCGGTAAAACTTAAGGGGCGATATCTGATGTGTTCGAAACCATCAATTAACTTTTTCATGGATTGGAGAAGTTATGACATGAAAGTCCTGGTATAGGATAATATGAAAACCCAGTATAAATCAAAAAAGAGGCCGTTCGAGGCCTCTTTTTAAGAATAATTATCAGTCACCAATTTTGGATATTATTGAATTGTTTCAAATAAAGATAATAAAAAATCGTGAGATTTAAATCATACCAGGAATAATGAGACTTAAAGCTCCCTGAGGCGACTCCGTTAGACTACTGATGGCGGACCACTCCTTTAAACAATTCGATCAGGTCTTTTTCGGCATCTCTGGCGATAGCGATAATTTCTTCAATATTGACTGGTTGTAGGTTGTCCGGGTCACACTCATCGGTAATCACTGAAATAGCACTGACCGGGAGGTTGAGTTGATTGGCTGCAATCACTTCAGGGACTGTGGACATTCCTACCACGTCAGCGCCGATATTCCTAAGGAAGCGGTATTCTGCCCTCGTTTCCAGGTTAGGACCAGACACGGCCACGTATACACCTTCGTTGAGAATAATCTCCTTTTCTTCAGCCACTTTTTTGAATAAGCCATTCATTGCGGGATCATAGGGTCTGCTCATATCTGTGAATATGGATCCGAATGCTGCTGCCCCATTGCCTCTCAAGGGGTTGTCTGGCTGAAGGTTGATGTGATCATCGATGAGCATCAGCTGACCCTTTTTCCAAGAATGATTCATTGAGCCACTGGCATTGGAAATTAATAATTTCTTAATGCCAAGAGCATGCATCACCCTGACAGGAAATACAACTTCAGCCATGCTATAGCCTTCGTAAAAGTGAAAGCGGCCCTTCATAGCGATTACGGTCTTTCCTTCCAGCTTCCCGTAGATAAGTTCTCCATGATGAAACTCTACAGTTGCAATGGGGAAGTTGGGGATCTCCTCATAAGGGATTGATTCAATGACATCTATATGATCCACAAGCCCACCTAATCCTGTACCCAGAATGATCCCGATTTCAGAATCTTTAAACCCATGGTCTATTAAAAAACTGCAGGATTTCTTGACTTTTTTCACCATCGTCTGATATTTTTTTAGAATAGGATCAGAAAATTAAACACTTCAAGCCGAAAGAAAAGCTATCTGTTTTAAATTGGTGCGGAATTAATCACCCGACCATGAGAACATTGCTTATTCTTGCTTTTTTTATTGCTTTCAAGTCCTTTGCTCAACAGCCTGTTGCTTCTACCTCCTTTGAACAATATGGTGATCATATCATCATTCAGCTGAGTGTGGATGATTCCGAACCATTGGATTTTATTTTTGATACAGGTGCCGGGTTGACAGTTGTAGATCTCGATGTAGCCAAAGATTTGAATCTCATCTTTGATCACAATGAATTGGCTAAAGCTGCCCAGGGAGAGATCAAATCCCTGGCGATCAAACACAATAAGATAGAGTTAAATAAATATATCCTGGAATCAGATATTAAACTCAATGCTGCATCATTAAAGCACCTGGAAATAAGTATCGGAAGAGATATTGACGGTATCATCGGATATGACCTGGCACATCATCACATTGTGAGACTTGACAATGACAACATGCGGCTGGAGATCTATGAAGAAGACTATCCAAAAAATGGTGACGTCATAAAATTCAAATCTCACATGGGCATACCCACCATCAAAGGAACCATCAGGTTGAACAATGATGAGGTGCTGAAAGGAACGTTTTTTATCAATACAGGTGCAGGTACCACGCTTGATTTCAATACCCCCTTTGCGAATAAGCATGACATCATCCATAAGACCGGGGAACACTACAGCTACCTGGTAAAAGACATTTCTAATAATGAGACACTTCACTATGAAGGACGGGTGAAGACGCTAAGCTTTGATGGCTTTGACTTCTCCGAACTGCCAATTGGTATCAGTCAGGTCAATCAGGGCATTCAGGCCAATGGTCACGTTTCAGGAATCATTGGAAATAAATTGCTTCGTAAATTCAATATGCTCTTTGACTATCCAAATCATAAAGTGTACTTCGAAAAAAGTAAGTATTTTGATGATGAGGTATCAGTCAATTGTAGTGGGATGGACATCCAGATGAACGAAGACATGTCTGCCGTATTGATTCATCAGATCATAGCCGATAGCCCTGCCAGCAACCTGGGGATCAATGTCAATGATGAACTGGTGAGTATCAACGGGAAAAAGGCCATGGATCTTTCTCTGGTAGAGATTGAGCAGATGCTAAAGAAAGCTGGTGAAACGGTCACCATCCAGGTGAGGCGTAAAGGTCCCGCTAAAGAATATAAGCTGGAGCTAAAGAGCCTGTTATAATTCAGGCTAAAATTTCTTACGCCATTGTTTTTTTTCGCTTTGCTGTTTTTTGGCTTTGATGCGTTTATCAACAGCAGCCTTCGAGGGTTTGGTTTTCTTCCTGGGTTTGGGGATATAGAATGCGCGGGTCAATAACCGATCGAGTTTCCTGAAGGCAGTTTCTTTGTTTTTCAGTTGTGATCGGGAGCCTTCCGAGATAACAAGCAAATCCCCATCCTTTGTCAATTGGCTTGAGAGCTTTTCTTTTATGCGTGTTTTTTCCTCATCAGTCAAAACAGAAGAGTTCTCGACATTGAAGCGCAAGACCACCTTTGTTTCCACTTTGTTGACATGCTGTCCACCCGGACCCCCACTCCGTGAAGTCGTCAATTGGATTTCTTGTTTGATGTGTGATATGGAAACAGGATGACTCATGAGAAGACAAAGCTAATAAGGTAGAGATTGATAATGAGGTGTCGGATGACCCACGCAGGGTCGGACGATAGTCAGACCCTTTGCTAATCAATCGCCTGAAGGATCAGCTGGCAGGCTTTTCGAATTTCATCTTCTGTGATGGTGAGGGGAGGAGCGATGCGCATGGAGTTGTCACAAAACAGGAACCAGTCGGTGAGCACGCCCCCTTCGATGGCCCGGTCAATGATCGCTTTCAGGGTCTCAAACGAATCGAATTCTGCGGCCATCATCAGGCCTTTGCTACGGAAGGATTTTATCTTGGGATGTACGAGTAGTTTTCTGAAGAGGGCTTCTTTTTCGGGAATGCCATCCGTGAGCTTTTCTTCCTGGATCACCCGGATTGTGGCCAGCGATGCAGCCGCGCTCACGGGATGTCCTCCAAAGGTCGTGATATGACCCAGGATAGGATTCTCGGTGAAGGCACTCATGATCTCCTTGGAGCTGATAAAGCAACCTATAGGCATGCCACCGCCCATTCCTTTGGCACTGGTGATAATGTCCGGGACGATGCCGAAATGTTCAAACCCCCAGAACTTACCTGTTCGCCCAAATCCCGATTGGATCTCGTCCATGATCAACAGCGTGCCGGTCTCCGTACATCGTTGCCTCACAGCTTTGATATAGGATGCATCAGGTACTCTTACCCCGGCTTCTCCCTGGATGGTCTCGATGAGGAAGGCCGCAGTCTGTGTAGTGATCTGCTCCAGGTCCTCGACTTTGTTGAAGGTGATATTCCGGTGGCCCGGGATGAGGGGCCGATAGTTTTGCTTAAAAGTCTCGCTTCCACCAGCAGACAAGGCCCCGGATGTAGACCCATGGTAGGCATTGTAGCAGGAAATGATCTCAGGTCTGCCCGTATATCTTTTGGCCAGCTTCATGGCGCCTTCGATGGCTTCGCTACCGGAGTTGACTAAATACACCTGGTCGAGGGGATCGGGTAGGGTAGCGGTAATGGCTTTGGCCAGCTGCACCTGTGGAGACTGCACCAGCTCGCCATACACCATCAGGTGCATGTACTGGTCTACCTGCTGCTTGACGGCTTTTACCACCCTGGGGTGACGATGACCTACATTGCTGACACCAATACCGGATATCAGGTCGATATAGGATTTGCCATCAGGGGCATACATATAGATGCCCTCAGCCTTTTCAATCTCCAGTTGTAACGGGAAATTGGTTGTCTGGGCCAGGTTTTGCAGAAATAGCTGCCGATTGGATAGCATGCGGCAAAGCTACAAGGAAGCTTTAGGAATTCTTTCTTTGGATCGCTTTTTTAGCCTTCTCCACGATGTTTTCCGTGCTCAGACCGTATTTGTCCAAAAGCTCTTCCGGCTTGCCACTTTCGCCAAACTGATCATTTACAGCCACAATTTCCAATGGCTTCATGTCATTTCTGGCCAGTGTGCTGGCGATGCTCTCACCCAATCCTCCGGCCATCTGATGCTCTTCCGCCGAAACTGCGCATCCTGTCTTCGCAACAGATGCCAGGATCGCTTTTTCATCCAATGGCTTGATAGTGTGGATATTGATCACCTCAGCTGAGATGCCCTGCTCCTGCAGGATAGCCTCTGCTTCGATGGCTTTCCATACCAGGTGTCCGGTTGCAAAAATGGTCACATCAGTACCTTCGATCAGCTTCAAGGCTTTACCGATCTCAAACTTTTGGTTTGGGTCAGTGAAGATGGGCCATTTCGGTCTTCCGAACCTCAGGTAAACCGGGCCTTCGTAATCAGCGATCGCGATGGTAGCTGCCTTCGTCTGGTTGTAGTCGCAAGGATTGATCACGGTGAAGTTGGGCAGCATTTTCATCATACCCATGTCTTCCAGGATCTGGTGCGTAGCGCCGTCTTCACCCAGGGTAACACCTGCGTGGGAAGCACATACCTTGACGTTTTTCTCAGAGTAAGCGATCGACTGACGGATCTGGTCGTAAACACGACCAGTAGAGAAGTTGGCAAAAGTACCTGTGAAAGGGATTTTGCCCGCTGTAGCTAGACCTGCGGCGATACCCATCATATTCGCCTCTGCGATACCTGTCTGCACAAAGCGATCCGGGTTTTCCTTGATGAAGTCAGCCATCTTGAGCGACCCCACGAGGTCGGCACACAGGGCGACAACGTTGGGGTTGGTTCTTCCTAGCTCGGTAAGTCCGTCACCGAATCCTGACCGTGTATCTTTCTTCTCTGTGAATGTATATTTCGTTGCCATCTTAGTAATCTCCCAGGGTTTCTTCCAATTGATTTAGTGCCTCAGCCAGCTGCTCATCGTTTGGAGCAATACCATGCCATTTGTGTGTGCCTTCCATAAAGTCCACGCCCTTGCCCATCACGGTTGTCATGAGGTTCAGTACAGGCTTTCCTTTACCTGTCAGCGATTTTGCCTTATCAAAAGCTGCTGCCAGTTCTTCGATGTTGTTGCCATCTGACGTGATGACCTCCCATCCGAAGGCTTCGTATTTGGCTTTGAGGTCGCCCAGCGGATTTACTTCTTCCGTAGGACCATCAATTTGTTGTCCGTTATAATCTATGGTAGCGATCAGGTTGTCTACTTTTTTGCTTCCGGCAAACATCACAGCTTCCCATACCTGGCCTTCCTGCTGCTCACCGTCTCCCATCAGCACGTACACGAGCTTATCGTCTTTGTCCAGCTTTTTGGAGAGTGCGGCACCGATACCTACTGACAGTCCTTGTCCCAAAGACCCGGAAGCTACCCGGATACCTGGCAGATCCTCTTCCGTGGCCGGGTGACCCTGAAGCCTGGAGTTGATCTGTCTGAAGGTGCCTAATTCCTTTTTATCAAAAAATCCGGCATGCGAAAGTACGCTATACCATACTGGAGAGATGTGTCCGTTGCTGAGAAAAAACATGTCCTCACCTTTGCCTTCCATGGTAAATGGAAGCTTGTATTTCATGACATGGAAGTACAATAAAACTAAATACTCGGTACATCCCAAAGAGCCTCCCGGGTGTCCTGACTGGCAGGCGTGTACCATCCTCACAATGTCTCTGCGAACCTGTGAGGTGACTTTTTTGAGATGATTAAAATCTGGTGAATTTGACATGATTTTGAATGTTGCGGCCGCAAATTTAATAAACCATATTAAAGAAAGTAGTGATCGGCTGGGAAATAGGTTCTCAGAATACAGAATTCAGAAATCAGAATTCAGGAGCGCTTCGATTTATTAGGTAGATGAATGATCACGGAATTGTTTAATTTGGTGGGCAATACACACAACGTATCCGTTTTTAAACGCTTATTGATGTTTAAAAGTGGGTAAGGTGTGGGTATTGAAAGGATTAATTAAAAAAAGATAATAGTAGTTATAGTGCATGTATTATAACTTGATGTTAGTTTTCATTACCCTCGATCATGGGCCGACATCAAACCGCAGAAGAAGTTAAGCAAGAGTACATTGAAAAACTTGGAGATGAGTTTGGTAATTTCTTTGATCGAATACGAAATGAGGTAATATTTCTCCATTTTAAATGGAGCGAATTTGAAGAATTATATTCGAAGGAAGATAGAATAGAACTGATGAATAAGATCTCACCAAATTTTTACTTCTATCTACAAAACTTGCTTCTTGATGATGTGATTCTTGGTATTACAAGATTAACTGAACCTAAATCTGATCGAAAAGGAAATGCAAGATTAACTCTTTGGTCATTCTCCAATTTCACTACTCCACCCTTAAAAGGTGAAGTGAGTAAATTGTTAAAGAGAATTAAGAAAGAGGCTTCATTCTCCTACGATAGAAGGAATAGAAAAATTGCACACTTTGATAAGGATTTAGCACTCAATGAACATGCGAAACCTCTTAAAATTGCCAGCAGGGAAAAGATTAATAAAGTTATTGATAGTATAGCTGAACTGATGAATTTGATCCAAGGACACTATGTGAAATCAGAAACTTATTATCGAGTGGGATCTCAAACAGGTTACCATCTGCTACTAACAGCTGATGATGGAGTGAGGTTTCAGGAACTGAAGTTTAAATTTTATAAAGAAGGAAAATTAGACATTTCTGATTTTGATGGGCACCAATAGGAAAATTAGAACGCAACCAAATATCACGAGGCGCGTAACTGCAACAATTGTAGATTACGGAATTTACATGAGCTTTTGGATGTTTTATGTTTATCAGATTGGAACACCAAATGATGAAGGTGGGTACAGTGTTAATGGATGGCCCGCATTTATTCTTTTCCTTTCATGGTTTATATATTTCCCGATTATTGAATCGATAAATGGACGTACGATTGGACATATGATTACTCAACTTAGGGTTATTTCATTTAATGGAAGATCAATAAGTTTTGGACAAGCACTTAAGCGAAGGATTGCTGATAGTTTTGAAATATTTGGTTCATTTGGACTTGTAGCCTTTTTCACAGTAAAGAATTCGGAAAGACATCAACGAGTTGGTGATATTTGGGCAAATACTTTAGTGGTTGGTGGAGAAGAAGTAAATTGTCAATACTGTAATGAGAAATTAACTCTAACAGCAGAAGATACAATCTCTGGAACTTTTGAGTGTCCTGAATGTGGAAAGAAAAACGAAAACTAACAACTAAGGCTTCGTGTGGTCGGAACGACCCAACATGGAGCCAATGTTGAACGAGTGATGTACTTATGGGTATTGCGGTGACTTTGTACAGGGCATT